>Ga0070731_10000055_pt1 | contig 216222 bp, 196 predicted proteins | sample Coa_R1_2_FD_66448 | JGI IMG/M metagenome (GOLD analysis project Ga0070731, IMG submission 66448) | Surface soil microbial communities from Centralia Pennsylvania, which are recovering from an underground coalmine fire - Coalmine... | ecosystem: Environmental > Terrestrial > Soil >... | reverse complement strand
CATTCATCGGGGCCGATTGACCAATACGATGCCGCCCGCGACCAGGGCGACCGCCAGCGCAAACGGCGGCGTCAACGGCTCGTCAAGGACGAAATAACCGGCGGCGACGCCGAACAACGGCGCGAGGAACGTAAAGACCGACAGCCGCGATGCCGAATAGCGCACGATCAGCGCAAACCACATTGCAAACGTGACACAGACCACGAGGACCGTATAGCCGAAGGCGCCAAGCGCGACGGTCGATGGCATGGCGGCGATATGTTCGCCGGTTGCCCAGGCGCCGAGCGCAAGCACCGGTGCCGAGACCACAAGCTGATAGAGCAGCGTCTTTTCGGCGCTGATGCGGTTGAGCGAACTGGCCTTGATGATCAGCGTGGTCGCCGCCCACGCGGCACCGCCACCGATCAGCATGATATCGCCGAGCATCTGGCGCGGGTCGGTCGCCGGCGTCGGCATGCCGAAGGCGACGACAATGCCGAGGAACGACAGGATGAGGCCCGCCCATTGCGACGGACCGAACCGGTCTCCGGGAATGAGCCAGCGCGATCCGATGACGACGAAGAACGGCGCGAGGTAGAGAAACAGCACTCCGCGCGTCGCGGTCGTCCACACCAGGCCGCGATAGATGAAAACGAATTCCAGTGCGAACAACAGACCGGCGAAAAGTCCCGGCCACAAGGTGCCGTCGCGCTTGAACATCGGCATGCCGCGCAATTGCGTCCAGGCAAAAACGATGACGGTAGCGATGGCCGAGCGCGCCGACGACTGGACCAGCGGCGGGATGTCGTGGATGGCGAGCTTGATCGATACGTTGTTGAAGCCCCAGCACAGGCAAAGCGCGACCGTCACGGCAACGGCGAACGCGTCGAGCGGACGGGACTGTGGGGACTGCAGCACGGGCGTCTGGTTCAACGCGATCGTTTCATCGGTCGCGGCAATGCGAGCAGATGCCGGCGATCTCGATCAGCGGACTTTTCGGCGCAAAGCCGGCAGCGCGCGATGACGCTTTGAGGGCGTCGGCAACCGAGCCGCCCGGCGCCTCACCGACCGCGCCGCAGCGCTCGCAGATCAGGAACACGACGAGATCGTCGCCGACGTGATTGTGCACGCAGGCGACGAAGGCGTTGCGGCTGGCGATGCGGTGAACCAGGCCGTTGTCGCGCAGGAAATCGAGCGCGCGATAGACCGTGATCGGCGCTGGCCGGGTGTCGCGCGTCAGCCGTTCGATGATCTCGTAGGCACCGAGCGGCTGGTGGCTCGCCAGCAGCGTCTCCAGCACCTGGCGGCGGATCGGCGTCAGCCGTTGCTCGCGCGCCCGGCATTGCGCTTCGGCATGCGCGATCGCCGCGCTGGCGCAGCGGTCGTGATCGTGATCGGGCGCTGGGAATACTGCGCGCGGCATCGGCGTCATTCCCCGGTCATCATCGGCGTGAACCTATTGTAGCCGCTCTTGCCAGGATCGCGAAAACGTGACGCTAGGCCCAATATTTATGTTGCACTGCAATAGGAAGCATCCCACATTCCCGCACGTCTAATTCCCACACGTCCAGGAAAGCTCACTCACCATTTGGCGCCATTCTACCAAGGTGCCTCTTTGAATTGGGGATTTTCATGCTGAAAGGAAAGTCCGCTTTGGTCACCGGTTCGACGTCCGGCATTGGCCTTGCGATCGCCCGCGCTATCGCCGAACAGGGCGCCAACCTCACCATCAACGGCTTCGGCGATGCGGCGGCGATCGAAAAGGAACGCAGCGGCATCGAAAAGGATTTCGGCGTCAAAGCCGTCTATTCCGCCGCCGATATGAGCAAGCCGGCCGATATCGCGGCCATGATCAAGACCGCTGAAACGACCTTCGGCGGGCTCGACATTCTGGTGAACAATGCCGGCATCCAGTTCGTCGCGCCGATCGAAGAATTTCCGATCGAGAAATGGGATCAGATCATTTCAATCAACCTGTCGGCGGCGTTCCACGCCATGCGCGCCGCCGTGCCTGGCATGAAGGCGCGCAAGTGGGGCCGCATCATCTCGACCGCGTCGGCCCACTCGCTGGTTGCTTCGCCGTTCAAGTCCGCTTACGTCACCGCCAAGCACGGCCTCGCCGGTCTGTCGAAGACGGTTGCGCTGGAAACCGCGACGTTCGGCATAACGGTAAATTGCATCAGCCCGGGCTATGTCTGGACGCCGCTGGTCGAGAAGCAGATTCCCGACACCGCCAAGGCCCGCGGCATGACCGAGGAGCAGGTCAAGCGCGACGTGATCCTGGCGGCGCAACCGACCAAGGAATTCGTCACCGTCGAGGAGGTGGCGAGCCTCGCCGTCTATCTTTGCTCGGACGCAGCCAAGGCGATCACCGGCGCCAACCTCTCGATCGATGGCGGCTGGACGGCGGAGTGATTGTCATTCCGGTTCGCGCTGCGCCGGCACCGCGCGGTGACGGCATGGCGGCATGAAAAACCCTCTCTCGTCGCTGCTGCCCGGCCGCGCCGCCGATCGGAAAAATCCGCCGGCTGCCAAACGCATCAATCTCGCTTTGCAAGGCGGCGGCGCGCACGGCGCCTTTACCTGGGGCGTGCTCGAGCAGCTGTTGTCGGACGAGCGGCTCGCAGTGGAAGGTATTTCCGGCACCTCGGCGGGCGCGATGAACGCGGTGATGCTGGCCGACGGCCTCATTCGTGGCGGCCGCGAAGAAGCGCAAAAGCGGCTTGCCGATTTTTGGCGGGCGGCGTCGAGCACCGGCAATCTGCCGGCCTTGCAGCGCGAAGTGCTGCAACGTCTGCTGTCGTTTACGCCGCTTGAAGGCACCCCGGTGCAGGCCTGGTTCGACGCGCTGTCACGCTACTTCTCGCCCTATGACGTCAATCCGCTCAACATCAACCCGCTGAAGGATCTGATCGAGCGTTTCGTCGATTTCGACACGCTGCGCGCCGCCGCCGACATGCAACTCTTCGTCTCGGCGACCAATGTGCAGACCGGTCGCGTTCGCATTTTTCCCCGCGAGAAAATCACCGCCGATGCGGTGATGGCGTCGGCCTGCCTGCCGATGCTGTTCCGCGCCGTCGAGATCGACGGCGTGCCCTATTGGGATGGCGGCTATCTCGGCAATCCGGTGATCTTTCCGTTCTTCCGCACCACTGCGACGGAGGACGTTCTGGTGGTGCAGATCAATCCGCTGGTGCGGCAAGAGACGCCGACGTCGTCGAGCGCGATCATGAACCGCATCAACGAAATCACCTTCAACTCCTCGCTGATCGGCGAGTACCGCGCCATCGACTTCGTCGCCCGGCTGATCGACCAGGGCAAGCTGCCGCGCGGCACCGGGCCCGGCCAATACCGCCGCATCAATATCCACCGCATCGTGCTCGACCGCTTCGGCACGCATTTCGACGCTTTCAGCAAGTTGTCGACCGACTATGATTTTTTCGAAATGCTGCATGTCAGCGGCAAACGGGCGGCGCGGCGTTTCCTCGACGAGCATTTCGACGATATCGGAGTCAAAAGCACCGTGGATCTGCGCGCCGAGGCGCAGGCCGAGTGGGCGTGATAAGCTCCAGCCCATGCCGGACCCAGTTTCACTGCTGATCGCTGAGATCGGAGCCGCGCGGCTCGAAATCTGCGTCGCCGACATCACGACACTTGCGGTCGACGCCATCGTCAATGCCGCGAACCGGAGCCTGCTCGGCGGCGGCGGCGTCGATGGCGCGATCCACCGCGCGGCCGGGCCGGACTTGTATGACGAGTGCAAAACGCTGGGCGGCTGCGCCACCGGTTCGGCCAAGTTCACGCGCGGCCACCGGCTGCCGGCGAAACATGTCATCCACGCCGTGGGTCCAGTGTGGAGCGGCGGCGGCGAGGGCGAGGAGGAGCTGTTGGCGTCGTGCTACCGCACCGCGCTCGATCTGGCCGCTGCACACCGCCTGGCCTCGATCGCCTTCCCGGCCATCTCGACTGGCGTCTACCGTTTCCCCGCCGATCGCGCCGCCCGCATTGCCGTCGGCACCGTCGCAGCTGAGATCGCGGCCGCGCCTCGCGGCATTGCGCGGGTTGTGTTCTGCTGTTTTGGGTCGGGCGCCGCCGGCCTGCACAGCAACGCGTTTGCGGAGCTCGGTCTCGCCTGACCCTTAGGGTTGCGTCCAAGCCTTGCACGGGAAGCAACCGAGCTATCCCGTCTGCGAGCCGCAAAAACCTCGACAATTTCATAAGTTCCCTTATCTTATGACAGCGCTAAATGAGCAGGCGTATTAACGGCCGATTGGGAGACACCATGCTGCCGCGCTCACTCAATAGAGAATTCGCTTTTATGATCAATGACGTGGCTAGGATGCTGCGAACCTATGCGGACTATAAAGGTGCGCAATTTGGCGTCACCCGGGCGCAGTGGGCGGTGCTGGCGCGGCTCGACCGCTTTGAAGGCCTCAAGCAATCCGAGCTCGCCGAAATGCTCGACCTCCAGCCGATCAGTCTGACCCGCCTGCTCGACCGGCTGTGCGAGGCCGGCCTGATCGAACGCCGCTCCGATCCCAACGACCGCCGCGCCAAGAGGCTGTTCCTGACGCCTGCGGCGCGGCCGTTGCTGGAGCGTCTCGGCGAACTCGGCGAGGACATGATGAGCGAGGCACTCAAGGGCGTGTCGCGCGAGGGTGTCGAACAGATCGTCAGCCAGCTTGCCATCGCCAAGGAAAACTTGCGCCAGGCGATCCAGCAGCGCCCGGCGGCGGGAGAACGCCGCTATGGCTGATGCCGTCGTCAAAAAAATCTACCCCGAGCGCGATGAAGCGCCGGAAGCGAAAACGGCGCCGGGCGCTCCAGCGCCCAGGTCGAGTCCACTCGACGGCTTGAAGAAAAAACTGCCGGCGTCGCGGCGGCAGCGCTCGCGCTGGATATTGTTCGGCCTGTTGCCGATCATGCTGATCGCCGGCGGCCTGTGGTATGTGCTCGGCGGCGCAGTGATGTCCACCGACGACGCCTATGTTGATGCCGAGAAGGTCGGTATTTCGACCGACGTGGCCGGCATCGTCCAGGAGGTCGACGTCAAGGACAATCAGCACGTCGAAGCCGGGCAAATGCTTTATCGGCTCGATCCGCGGCAATTCCAGATCGCCCTCGACAACGCCAAGGCCAATCTGTCGCAAACCGCGCTGATGATCGACGCGATGAAGCAGGATTACAAACACATGCTCAGCGACGCCGAGGCAGAGCAGGCGCAGGTCGATCTCGATCAGACCAATTACAATCGTCAGGATATGCTTCTCAAAAGCGGCACCGCGTCGCAGGCCGTTTACGATCAGGCGAAATACGCGCTGGCCAACGACAGGAGCAAGCTCGAATCCCTGAAGCAGCAGGCGCAAGTGCAGATCGCCAAGCTCGGCGGCAATGCCGACATTCCGACCAACCAGCATCCACAATATCTGCAGGCGCAGGCGCAGGTCGACGAGGCGCAGCGCCAGCTCAATGACACCGTGGTGAAGGCGCCGTTCTCCGGCACCACAACCAGCGTACCGAGCATCGCGCCGGGCAAATATCTCGCGGCCTCAACGACCGCGTTCTACCTGGTCGATACCGATCACCTCTGGATCGCGGCCAACCCGAAGGAAACCGAATTGACTTACGTGCGGCCTGGCCAGCCGGTGACCGTCACCGTCGACACCTATCCAAACGTGGTCTGGAACGGCACCGTCGAGAGCGTCAGCCCTGCGGCATCGCAGGAATTCTCCCTGCTGCCGGCGCAAAACACCAGCGGAAACTGGGTGAAGGTCGTGCAGCGTGTGCCGATGCGCGTGCGCATCGACACCGGCGACAAGACCAAACCGCCGCTGCGCGCCGGCATGAGCGCCGAAGTCAATGTCGACACCGGCCACGCCCGCGGTTTTCCGCATTTCTGGTGAGTGACATGGCTGCCGATGCCGAGGCAGGAGACAGCGTCAATCGCGGAGCGATCACCGCGTGTGTGATCCTCGCCACATTGATGCAGGCGCTCGACACCACGATCGCCAACGTGGCGCTGCCGTATATGCAGGGCAGCGTCTCGGCGAGCCAGGACCAGATCGACTGGGTGCTGACGTCTTACATTGTCGCCGCCGCCATTATGACACCGCCGACCGGCTTCCTGGCCGGCCGCTTCGGCATCAAGCGTCTGTTCATGATTTCGATCTCGGGCTTCACGCTGGCGTCGATGCTATGCGGCATGGCGCAGTCCTTGACGCAGATCGTGCTGTTTCGGACCCTACAAGGCGCGTTTGGCGCGGCGCTGGTGCCGCTGTCGCAGACGGTGCTGTTCAACGTCTATCCGCGCGAGCGTCACGGCTTCGCCATGGCGCTGTTCGGCGTCGGCGTGATGGTGGGGCCGATTCTCGGACCGGTGCTCGGCGGCTGGCTGACCGAGAATTATAGTTGGCGCTGGGTGTTTTATATCAACCTGCCGATCGGCATTCTCGGGCTGATGGGCATCAGCGCGTTCCTGCCCGAGACCAAACGCAGCCCCGACAAACTCGATTGGTTCGGATTTGGCACGTTGAGCGTCGCGCTCGGCGCGCTGCAGATCATGCTTGATCGCGGCGAAATCAAGGATTGGTTTGATTCCGGCGAGATCATCTTCGAGGCCGTCGTTGCGGCCTCGGCGCTCTACCTGTTCATCGTCCACACCCTGACCGCCGAAAAGCCGTTCGTGCGACCCACGCTGTTCCGCGACCGTAATTTCACCGCCGGTACGATCTTCGTCGCTATCGTCGGGCTCACCTACTACGCTTCGCTCGCGTTGCAGCCCCCTTATCTGCAAGGTCTGATGAACTATCCGGTTCTGACATCGGGCATCATTATGGGGCCGCGCGGCATCGGCACCATGGCCTCGATGCTGGTGGTCGGCCGGCTGGTCGGCCGGGTCGATACACGGGCTTTACTCGCATTCGGTCTCGGCCTTACGGCATGGTCGTTCTACGCCATGACCGGTTGGACCCCGGACGTCTCGCAACAATCGATCATCGTGGTCGGAGTCGTGCAGGGTGTGGGCCTGGGCTTCCTGTTCGTGCCGCTGAGCGCCGCAACGCTATCGACGCTGTCGATCGAGCAGCGCACCGAGGGCGCGGGCTTCTACAGTCTGTCGCGGAATATCGGCTCCGCGGTGGGCATCTCAGTGGTGAACACGCTGCTCACGCGCAACACCCAGGCCAACCACGCCGTGATCGCCGCGCACGTCACCGATGTGAACCGCGGCTTCGAAAATCCGCAAATCGCCCATTTCTGGGATCCGGCAACCGCCGCCGGCCGCGCCGCGCTGGATGCCGTCATCACCCAGCAGGCGCAGATCATCGCCTATATCGACGACTACAAATTGCTGATGATCGCGACGCTTGCCGTGTTTCCGCTGCTGTTGGTGTTCAAGCGATCGTCGGGCGGCGGTGCACCCGCGGTCGTGTCCGAATAGAAAAGGGACGGTGTCTCAAATGGGCTTGAGACACCGCCCCGGTTATCTGTTCTGTACTCCAGCGCCGGTCCGGCGCTTCCCGGACTACGCGGTTTTTGCGTGATCGAGGTCGAAGCGATCCGCGTTCATCACCTTGGTCCATGCCGCCACGAAGTCTTTGACGAACTTCTCCTTCGAGTCGGCGCAGGCGTAGACTTCCGCAAGCGCCCGCAGTTGCGAGTGCGAGCCGAAGATCAGGTCGACGCGGGTGCCGGTCCACCTGACTGCTTTCGTTTTGCGGTCGCGGCCTTCGTACACGCCGTCGGCTCCGGCCGGCTGCCATTGCGTGCTCATGTCGAGCAGGTTGACGAAGAAGTCGTTGGTCAGTGTCTCGGGCTGTTTGGTGAAGACACCGTGCTTGGACCCGCTGGCATTGGCGCCGAGGACGCGCAAACCGCCGACGAGAACCGTCATTTCCGGCGCTGTCAGTGTCAGCAATTGCGCCCGATCCACCAATGCCTCCTCGGGCGCCATGAATTGGCGCTTGCCGCTGATGTAGTTGCGGAAGCCGTCGGCTCTCGGCTCGAGCGGAGCAAAGGACTCGACATCGGTCTGCTCTTGCGTTGCGTCTCCGCGTCCCGGCACGAACGGAACCTTCACGTCGACGCCGGCAGCCTTCGCGGCTTTCTCGATCGCGGCGCTGCCGCCGAGAACGATGAGGTCGGCAAGCGAAACCTTCTTGCCGAACTCCTTCTGGATCGCTTCGAGTTTTGCAAGCACCGTCGCGAGCTGCTTCGGCTGATTGACGTCCCAATCCTTCTGCGGCGCGAGACGAATGCGCGCACCGTTCGCGCCGCCACGTTTGTCCGAGCCGCGGAACGTCGACGCCGACGCCCAGGCGGTCGAGACAAGCTGCGACACCGACAGGCCGGAGGCGAGGATCTTGGCTTTGAGAGCGGCAATATCCTGCTCCCCGATCAGCGGATGATTCACCGCGGGGATCGGGTCCTGCCAGATCAGCGTCTCTTTCGGCACCAGCGAGCCGAGGTAGCGCTGTATCGGCCCCATGTCGCGGTGCGTCAGCTTGAACCAGGCGCGGGCAAATGCGTCCGCGAACTGATCCGGATGCTCGTAGAAGCGCCGCGAGATTTTCTCGTAGGCCGGGTCCATCCGCAGCGAGAGGTCGGTGGTCAGCATCGTCGGCACGTGCTTCTTCGACTTGTCGAAGGCGTCCGGAATCGTGGCGGCGGCGCCTTTCGCTTTCCACTGCGGCACGCCGGCCGGGCTCTTGGTCAGTTCCCATTCGTTTTCGAACAGGTTCTTGAAGAAGAGGTTGCTCCACTTCGTCGGTGTCTGCGTCCAGGTGACTTCCGGGCCGCCGGTGATGGCGTCAGCGCCGATTCCGGTGCCGTGCTTGCTCTTCCAGCCGAGGCCCTGGTCCTCGAGGGCGCCGCCTTCCGGCTCCGGGCCGACCAGCGACGGGTCGCCGGCGCCATGGGTCTTGCCGAAGGAATGGCCGCCGGCAATCAGCGCGACCGTCTCTTCGTCGTTCATCGCCATGCGGAAGAACGTCTCGCGGATGTCTTTCGCGGCCGCGACCGGGTCCGGTTTGCCGTTCGGGCCCGCCGGGTTGACGTAGATCAGGCCCATCTGCACGGCGCCGAGCGGTTCCGCGAGCTGGCGTTCGCCGCTGTAGCGTTCGTCGCCGAGCCAGGTGCCCTCGGGACCCCAGTAGAGCTCTTCGGGCTCCCAGACATCGGCGCGGCCGCCGGCGAAACCGAAGGTCTTGAAGCCCATCGAGTCGAGGGCGACGTTGCCGGCCAGCACCATCAGATCGGCCCAGGACAGTTTCCGGCCGTATTTCTGCTTGATCGGCCAAAGCAGCCGGCGCGCCTTGTCGAGGTTCGCGTTGTCCGGCCAGGAGTTCAGCGGCGCGAAGCGCTGCTGTCCGGCGCCGGCGCCGCCGCGGCCGTCGGTGATGCGGTACGTGCCCGCACTGTGCCAGGCCATGCGAATGAACAAACCACCATAGTGGCCGAAGTCGGCCGGCCACCATTCCTGCGAATCCGTCATCAAGGCATGCAGATCCTTAATCACGGCATTCAGGTCGAGGCTCTTGAATTCCTTGGCGTAGTCGAATGTCTCGCCCATCGGATCGGCCTTGGGCGATTTTTGGTGGAGCACACCGATATCCAGCGTGTTCGGCCACCAGTCGCGATTCGACGGCCCGTGCATGACCGGACATTTGCCCGCGCTCTTGTCATCAGTCTTTGCGTCCATGATCTCACTCCGATCGTCTTCGGCTTTGTTCCCGTTCCGTATACAAGGATCACCAACCCTTGGAAAGTGAGCCAGCGTCATGGCCAGCGCAATGACAAAGAGCTGCTTGGGAGGAATGTCAGATCGTCGCGAAGCGCCGGCATCGCCCAGCGCAGCGCGCAAAATATAAAAACATAAAAGCGCGCGAGCCGCGCAAAAATGAAACCCGCCCGAGCGGCAAACTCGGGCGGGCGGGGACTGAAGTTCTGAAGAAAAGTCTGAAGTAAAACGGTGCGGCGCTAGATGCCGTAATGATCGTGTTCGTACCAGCGATGCGGCGGCCGGTTCTTGTCGCTGAATGTCTTGAACCAACGAACGAAGCGCGAGCGAGTCTTGTTCACAAGAGCAGCCATGGCGACCTCCTAAACCGTTGCCCTCAACCTCTCAGCCTTTTAGCGCACCTCATCGCATTGCAACGTGACCGGGGTCACAACTTTTCGTTTTGCTCTTAACTCTTTGAATTTTAATGGATTTTGACGTATGATGGCCTAAATGGTGGCGAGGCGTGCCCCAGGAAAGCGGGCTGGGGACTGAAGTTCTCAGAAAGATGGTTGGTCGCGTCGTCTGCAAAAATAGGCGTGATCGCGGCACGGCGCCGTGACGGCCATCACACGGCGGCGCTTTTTCCTGTCAACGGCATGAAAAAGGCGGCCTCACGGCCGCCTTTCATCAGATCCTATACCTGCAGTGAATAAGCGGCGTTACTCCGCCGCGCCGCCGGCCGCTTCGCGCGGCTGATCGCCTTCGGCCTTCTGCTTGGCCTCGAGGTCCTCGCCGGTCGCCTGATCGACGACCTTCATCGACAGCCGCACCTTGCCGCGGTCGTCGAAGCCGAGCAGCTTGACCTTCACCTTGTCGCCTTCCTTGACGACGTCGGAGGTCTTCTGCACCCGGCGCTGCGCGAGCTGGCTGATGTGAACGAGGCCGTCCTTGGCGCCGAAGAAGTTCACGAAGGCGCCGAAGTCCATGACCTTGACGACGGTGCCCTCGTAGATGTGACCGACTTCGGGGTCGGACGCGATCGACTTGATCCAGTTGACCGCGGCCTTGATCGATTCGCCGTCGGCCGAAGCCACCTTCACGGTGCCGTCGTCCTCGACGTTGATCTTGGCGCCGGTCTTTTCGACGATCTCGCGGATCACTTTGCCGCCGGTGCCGATCACTTCGCGGATCTTGTCGGTGGCGATCTTGAAGGTTTCGATGCGCGGGGCGTATTCGCCGAGCTCGGCGCGTGCGCTGGTCAAGGCCTTCGACATTTCGCCGAGGATGTGCAGGCGGCCGTCCTTGGCCTGGGCCAAGGCGACCTTCATGATCTCTTCGGTAATGCCGGCGATCTTGATGTCCATCTGCAGCGAGGTGACGCCGCCGTCAGTGCCGGCAACCTTGAAGTCCATGTCGCCGAGATGATCCTCGTCGCCGAGAATGTCGGACAGCACGGCGAAGCGTTTGTCCTCGAGGATCAGCCCCATGGCGATGCCGGCGGTCGGCCGCTTCAGCGGCACGCCGGCGTCCATCAGCGCCAGCGACGAGCCGCACACCGTCGCCATCGACGACGAGCCGTTCGACTCCGTGATCTCGGAGACGATGCGGATGGTGTAGGGGAATTCCTCTTTCGACGGCAGCATCGGATGGATCGCGCGCCAGGCGAGCTTGCCGTGGCCGATCTCGCGGCGGCCCGGCGCGCCCGTGCGTCCGGTTTCGCCGACCGAGTAGGGCGGGAAGTTGTAGTGCAACAGGAACGTCTCCTTATAGGTTCCCTGCAGCGCATCGACGAACTGCTCGTCCTCGGCGGTGCCAAGCGTAACGACCACCAGAGCCTGGGTCTCGCCGCGGGTGAACAAAGCCGAGCCATGGGTACGCGGCAGCAATCCGACTTCGGCCACGATCGGCCGGACGGTCTTGACGTCGCGGCCATCGATACGCTTGCCGGTGTCGAGGATGTTCCAGCGCACGATCTTGGCTTCGAGCTCCTTGAACACGCCGGCGACCGCCTGTTTGTCGTATTTCGGTGCTTGATTTGAATCTTGGCTCTCGGGGAGGAAGAAGTGCGCCATCACCTTTTCCTTGACCGCGGCGACGGCATCCTGGCGATCCTGCTTCTTCACGATCGCATAGGCTGCGCGCAAATCCTTCTCGGCGAGGCCGAGGATTTCCTTCTCCAGCGCCTTGTTGTCGGCGACGGTAATTTCGCGCGGCTCCTTGGCGGCTTTCTCGGCGAGCTGGATGATCGCCTGAATTACCGGCTGGAAATGCCGGTGGCCGAACATCACCGCGCCGAGCATGATGTCCTCGGACAGCTCCTTGGCTTCCGATTCCACCATCATCACCGCGTCGTGGGTGCCGGCGATGACGAGATCGAGCTGGCTTTCCTTCATCTCGTCAAGCGTCGGATTGAGAACGTATTCGTTATTGATGAAGCCGACGCGGGCGCCGCCGATCGGGCCCATGAACGGCGCGCCGGACAACGTGAGCGCCGCGGACGCCGCCACCATGGCGACGACGTCGGGATCGTTCTCCTGATCGTGCGACAGCACGGTGCAGGTCACCTGCGTATCGCAGCGCCAACCGTCGGCGAACAGCGGACGGATTGGACGGTCGATGAGGCGCGACGTCAGCGTGTCCTTTTCGGTCGGACCGCGCTCGCGCTTGAAATAGCCGCCGGGAATTCGTCCGGCCGCGTAGTATTTCTCGGTATAGTTGACGGTGAGCGGAAGGAAATCGATGCCTTCCTTCGGCTGCTTGGCGGCGACGACAGCGGCGAGAACGGTGGTCTCGCCGTATGTGGCGAGCACCGCGCCATCGGCCTGACGCGCTATCCTGCCGGTTTCCAGCGTTAGGTTGCGGCCACCCCAGTCAAGTTGGACCTTGTGTGTATCGAACATTGCAATTGTCTCTCATGGTTTTCGGAGGGCTGCGAAAGCCATGAGCAAGACGGCGAGAAGCTGTCGTTCGCAAAAACCTTGCGAATCGAAACAGCGTCCAGCGATCCTGCCATGGCCATCGGGCCGTCCAGTGATGCGCACGAGCATTGGCCCGTCGCGCCGATCGGCAGCCTTTGCTGCCGGACAAACGGCGGCTGCACGTTGCAGTCCGCCACGAAACGCGCGGGACATCCCGCGCGCAAACCCTTCAACGGCGGATACCCAGCCGTTCAATCAACTCCTTGTAACGCCCTTCGTTGGTACGCCGAAGATAGTCAAGAATCTGTCGACGTTGCGACACGAGCTTGAGCAGTCCGCGGCGCGAATGATTGTCTTTGACGTGACTCTTGAAATGATCCGTAAGACCGTTGATCCGCTCGGAGAGCAGCGCAACCTGGACTTCGGGCGAACCGGTGTCACCGGATTTGACGGCGTAGGTCTTGATAAGCTCCGCCTTCCTTGCGGTCGTAAGCGACATCGTCACTAACCTCTTTTTCTTCCGGCGCGACCAGTCACGCCGTTCAAATTAAACACGCGCCGGGGAATGATTTCGCCGCGCTCGACCTCGGCAATGGCCACGAGTTGGTTGCTAGAAGCGACCTGGACCATGCCGCGGAGGATGGTGGCATCCCGTCCGCGCAATAAAACGGCTTGGCCTCTCGCGAGTCTTGCCGCGTCCGCCGGGCTCACGGCCAGCGCCGGGATGTCGTCCAGCGCGGTCTCGATCGGCAGAATTGCGTCGGCAAGGTGTCCCTCGCCGGCGGCTGCTCTATGGCACAAAGCCTCCAGGGGTTCCAGCGAAATCATGTCGGCCTCGCTGAACGGACCGACCCGGCTTCGGCGCAGCGCCGAGACGTGCCCGAATACGCCTAAAGTACGGCCAAGATCGCGCGCCAGCGAGCGGACATAGGTTCCTTTACCACATTCGGCAATCAGTACGGCGTGATCGGGGTCCGGCATGTCGACAAGCTCGAGGCGGTTGATCTCGACCGCGCGCGGCGCGAGTTCGACGATTTCGCCATCGCGCGCCAGATCGTAGGCGCGCTCGCCGGCAATCTTCACCGCCGAATAGCGCGGCGGGATCTGAGAAATGGTGCCGGTGAAGCGCGGCAATTGCGCGCGGATTGCCGCGGCGTCGGGCCGAAGCTCGCTGGTATCGACGACGCGGCCTTCGGCATCGTCGGTATCGCGCTCCTCGCCCCAGCGCACGGTGAACACGTAAATCTTGCGGCTGTCGACAACGAACGGCACGGTTTTGGTCGCTTCGCCGAGCGCGATCGGCAGCGAGCCCGAAGCCAGCGGATCGAGTGTGCCGGCGTGACCGGCGCGCTTGGCTGAAAACAGCCGCTTGATGACCGCGACAGCGTGCGTCGAGGTCATGCCGACGGGCTTGTCGAGCACGACCCAGCCGTGCACATCGCGCTTCTTTATTTTTTTCTGCTCGCCGCGCCGCGAAGGGTCTTTCGCCTCTTGCGGCGGCGAATCGGGGAGCAGCGTCAAGTCCGGCACGGACATTATTCGTCCTTGTCGCTGTTGAGGTCGCGCTGGACCGCAGGCGTTCGCAATAATTTCTCGATCCGTTCTGCTTCGTCGAATCGCTCGTCGACGCGAAACCGAATCTCAGGTGCAAATTTTAGATTAACGCGGCGCGCGATCTCGCCGCGCACATAGCGCTTGTTGCGCTCGAATGCCTCGATCACGGCGTCGGCATCGCGGCCACCGAGCGGCATGACGTAGATCGTGGCGAGCCGCAGATCGGGCGACAGTCGCACCTCGGGAACCGTGATCATGTGGCCTTCGATGACCGGGTCGTGGATCTCGCCGCGCGTGAGCATGTCGGCGAGCTCGTGGCGGATCAATTCGCCGACGCGGAGCTGACGCGGCGAACCGCCGTTCGTCTGATCGCGGTGATGCTGATGACGTGCCATTTTCGTCTTTGTCATGCCTGGGCTTGACCCGGGCATCCATCTTTCTTTCTCAAACGGTCTGCTTGGCTGCATGGATTGCCGGGTCAAACCCGGCAATGACGAGCGAAACGAACGGTGAGTCTGGAACTCACAGCGACCGCTGCACGCTCTCCACCCGGTAACATTCGATGATGTCGCCGACTTTCATGTCCTGATAGTTCTCGAAGGCCATGCCGCATTCCTGGCCGGCGACGACCTCGCGCGCGTCATCCTTGAAGCGCTTGAGTTGCGACAGCTTGCCCTGATGCACCACCACGCTGTCGCGGATGAGCCGGACGTTGGCGCCGCGCTCGACGGTCCCGTCGGTGACGCGGCAACCGGCGACATTGCCGACCTTCGACACCTTGAAGATTTCGAGAATGGCGGCATTGCCGAGCATTGTTTCGCGCAGCGTCGGCGCCAACAGTCCCGACATCGCTTTTTTCACGTCGTCGACCAGTGCGTAGATGATGTCGTAGTAGCGAATCTCGACGCCCGCCTTTTCGGCGGCTTCGCGCGCTTCCTTGTGAGCGCGAACGTTGAAGCCGATCACCGCGGCGCCGGACGCCTCCGCCAGCGTGATGTCGGATTCGGTGATGCCGCCGGCGCCGGAGTAGATGACGCGGGCGAGGACCTCTTCGGTGGAAAGCTTTTCCAGCGAGCCGACGATGGCTTCGATCGAGCCTTGCACGTCGCCCTTGATGACCAGCGGGAATTCCTTGCGCCCCGCCGTCTTGATCTGGTTCATCATCTGCTCGAGCGAGCCGCGCATGCCGGTGAGCCGGGCCGCCATCTTCTCGCGCTTTTGCCGGGCGCGGTAATCGGCGATTTCGCGGGCGCGGGCTTCGGTGTCGACCACGGCGAGGCGATCGCTTGCCTCCGGCGTGCCGTTGAAGCCCAGCACTTCGACCGGCATCGACGGGCCCGCGGCCACGACGGAGTGGCCGGTATCCGACATCAGCGCGCGCACGCGGCCCCATTCGGCTCCGGCGACGACGATATCGCCCTGTTTCAGGGTGCCGCGCTGCACCAGCACGGTCGCCACCGGGCCGCGGCCGCGGTCGAGCCGCGCCTCGATCACGGTGCCTTCGGCCGCCCGGTTCGGATTGGCCTTGAGGTCGAGCACCTCGGCTTGCAGCGCGATCATGTCGAGCAACTTGTCGAGATTGGTCTTCTGTTTGGCCGACACCTCGATTTCGAGCGTGTCGCCGCCGAGCGACTCCACCTGGATTTCATGCTGCAGCAATTCGGTGCGCACGCGTTCCGGCTTGGCGTCGGGTTTGTCGATCTTGTTGATGGCGACGATGATCGGCACCTTGGCCGCCTTGGCGTGCTGGATCGCTTCGACCGTCTGCGGCATGACGCCGTCATCGGCGGCAACCACCAGGATGACAATGTCGGTGATCTTGGCGCCGCGGGCCCGCATCGCGGTGAACGCGGCATGGCCGGGGGTGTCAATGAACGTGATGCGGCCGCCCGACGGCGCCGTCACCTGATAGGCGCCGATGTGCTGCGTGATGCCGCCGGCCTCGCCGGCCGCGACCTCGGTCGAGCGGATGGCGTCGAGCAGCGACGTCTTGCCGTGATCGACATGGCCCATGATGGTGACGACCGGCGCGCGCGGCTGCAAATTGCCGGCGTCATCGTGTGTATCGAACATGCCTTCTTCGACGTCGGACTCGGCGACGCGGCGGACGGTGTGGCCGAGCTCTTCGGCAATGAGCTGCGCGGTGTCGGCGTCGATCGTATCGGTGATCTTCGCCATGTGGCCCTGCTGCATCAGGATGCGGACCACGTCGACTGAGCGTTCGGCCATGCGGTTGGCCAGTTCCTGGATCGTGATCGTTTCCGGGATGGTCACCTCGCGGGCGATCTTTTCCTTGGGCTCATTGTCGCGATGGCCGCTGATGCGCTGGACGCGGCGGCGGAACGACGCCACCGAACGTTCGCGCACTTCGTCGGCAGTGAGAGCGGTGACGACGGTCAGGCGGCCGCGGCGCTTCTCGCCGCCGACATTGCGCGTCGGCTTCGGTGCCGGCGTCGGGCGTACCGCGACGCCGCCACGGCGCGGCCGCGGCGCCTCGTCGTCGTCGGCTTCGAGCACCGGACGCGCGCCGGGCTTGGCCGGAACCGCATCGGCGCCGAAACGTTTCTTGGCGACCTCGTCGGCCTTGCGCTTGGTTTCCTCGTCGTGCTTGCGGCGGACTTCTTCGTTGAGCTTGCGCGCTTCGGCGGCGGCGCGGTCGGCGCGCTCGGATTCCTCGCGCGTGCGGCGGACGCGGGCTTCCTCTTCGGCGCGTTCACGCTCCTCGTGTTCGCGCAACTGGGCGCCGGCGAGCGCCTGGGCGCGCGCGCTGCGTTCGTCGTCGGTCAGCGTGCGCAGTACGACGCCGGACGATTTCGGCGCCGGCGCGGCGGACGGAACCGGCGCTGCGGGTGGCGGGGCTTTCGCGACCGGCGCCGGTGCCGCGGCGCGTTTTGGCGCGGCGCTGGTCCGTTCGGGAGCCGCAACGGGCTCGACTCTGGCTTCCGGCCCGATACGGCGCTTGACCTTCTCGACGACGACCGCCTTGCTACGGCCATGGCTGAAGCTTTGGCGCACCACGCCCTGCTCGACGCGCGGCTTTAGCGTCAGCGTTTTGGTCGGGGTTACGCTCAGTTTCTCGCCGGTGTTCTTGGTCGTCTCAGCCATTCGCATCCATTTCCATACGCGCCGATATCCATAGCGGCGCCATCCATAGGCACAACGCCCCGGCCCGGCTCAATTGGCCCGATCGCCGGTCCGAAACCGCTCCAAGCGCCGAAAACGCGCCAAAAACGTGTCGCTCGCAGGCCCTGCAAGCAGGGCTGCATGTATCACATTTGGGCGTCCCAGTGCCAAATCCAATTGCGCCGAGGCCAAGCCTGAAATCACTGCGATTTTGCCGTCCGGCGCCAGGCGGCGCCGGGCCGCGTCGAGCTTTCGCACGCCATCAGGCGCCGCCTCGGCCGAATGAATGACGCCGACCACCCGGTCATGGGCCAGCGCCGCCTCGGTTTTGCCGAAACCGGCCGCAACCAGACCGGCCTTGCCGGCCATCGCCAGTGCATCGAGCACCGCGCGTTCGAGGAGCCGCTCGGTTTGCGCGACGAGATCGCCCGCGAGGCGAACCGGCCGCTTGAAACCGCGCGCCAGCGTCCGGCGCTTGACCGCTTCGGCGAGCGTGTCGTGGGTCGCAGTGACCCAAACGCCACGGCCGGGGAGCCTGCTCTTGAGATCCGGCACCGCCTCACCGTCGGGGCCGACGACAAAGCGGATCAAATCTGCCACCGGCCGGACTTCACGCGTGACGACGCACATGCGTTCGCGCTCGCGTGAATGCGGACCGCTGTCGAGCTCGGTTTGCTGCGCAGGCGAGATCATGCGTCGGTGCGTCTCCGTTACGGCTGCGCCTCCGCGGCCGCGGCCTCGGTTTCCGCGGCAGGCGGCGGCGCGAGATCGGCCTCGGTGATCCAGCCGGCCTTGAGCCGGGCCTGCATGATCATGCTTTCGGCCTCCTCGCGCGACAGTTCGAAGCCGTCGAGTATTCCGGGTTCGCGTTTGCTTTCGCCGTCCTTGCGCTCGGTCCAGCCGACCAGGTCGTCGGTTGCGCAACCGGCCAGGTCTTCCACCGTCTTGATGCCGTTCTCGCCGAACTTTACCAGCATCGCCGTGGTGACACCGGCGACGTCCTTGAGCGCGTCCTCGACGCCAAGCTCGGTGCGTTTGGCATCGAGCTCGGCTTCGATCTTGGCCAGATATTCCTGCGCGCGGTTTTGCAGTTCGGCCGCGGTGTCCTCGTCGAAGCCCTCGATGCCGGCGATTTCCTTGACATCGACCATTGCAAGCTCTTCGACTGAGTTGAAGCCTTCCGAGGCGAGCAATTGCCCGATGACCTCGTCGACATTGAGCGCGTCGATGAACATCCGGGTGCGCTTCTCGAATTCGGCCTGGCGGCGCTCGGATTCTTCCTGCTCGGTCAGGATGTCGATGTCCCAGCCGGTGAGCTGCGAAGCGAGCCGTACATTCTGGCCGCGCCGGCCGATCGCGAGCGAAAGCTGCTGATCGGGCACGACGACCTCGATTCGCTCGCGTTCCTCGTCGAGCACCACCTTGGCGACTTCCGCCGGAGCGAGCGCGTTGACGACGAAGGTCGCGATGTCGTGCGACCACGGAATGATGTCGATCTTCTCGCCCTGCAATTCGTTGACCACGGCCTGCACGCGCGAGCCGCGCATGCCGACGCAGGCGCCGACCGGATCGACCGAAGAATCGCGGGAAACCACCGCGATCTTGGCGCGGGAGCCGGGGTCGCGCGCTACCGCCTTGACCTCGACGATGCCGTCGTAGATTTCCGGCACTTCCTGCGCGAACAGCTTGGCCATGAATTGCGGGTGTGTGCGCGACAGGAAGATTTGCGGGCCACGCTGCTCGCGCCGTACGTCGTAGATATAGGCGCGGATGCGGTCGCCGTTGCGGAACACTTCGCGCGGCAGCATTTCGTCGCGGCGCACAATGGCCTCGCCGCGGCCGAGATCGACCACCACGTTGCCGTATTCGACGCGCTTGACGATGCCGTTGACGATGTCGCCGATACGATCCTTGTATTCGTCGTATTGCCGGTCGCGCTCGGCCTCGCGCACTTTCTGCACGATCACCTGTTTGGCCGATTGCGCGGCGATGCGGCCGTATTCCAGCGGCGGCAGCTTGTCGGCAATGGTGTCGCCGACCTGCGCGGCCGGGTGATGGCGGCGCGCTTCGTCGAGCGTGATCTGTGACGCGGGATTCTCCACCGCGTCGACCACCAGCATGTGGCGCGACAGATGCAGTTCGCCGCTCTTCGGATCGATTTCGGCGCGGACCTCGGTCTCGCTGCCGTAGCGCGATCGCGCGGCTTTGGCGATGGCGTCCTCCATGGCGCCGAGCACGATCTTTCGATCGATGGCTTTTTCTCGGGCGACCGCGTCGGCGATCTGCAGAAGTTCGAGTTTGTTGGCGCTTACGGTCGCCATATCTTCAGTCTCCCTTGGGTTGACTTGTGTGCCGGTCGAGTTCCAGCGCATCGTCGTGTCGGTGATGTCTCTGGTGATGTCTCTCTTGGCGCGGCGCGTGCTTGCCGTTGCCTGGTTCGTTCGTTGGCCGCTCGCCGTGCTTGCTCCGGCGCAGCGATTCGGCAATCAGCGCGTCGGTGAGAACAAGCTTTGCTTCCGTCATGTCGTCGATCGGCAGCAACACGTCGCCGCCCTCGGTCTTGGCGTCGGCGGCGACGCGGATGCGCGCGCTGCCGCCTTCGGTGCCGAGCAACTGGCCGCGGAAGCGGCGGCGGCCGTCGAGCAGCGCCGCCATTTCGACGTGAGCAACATGGCCGGCATAGCGGTCGAAATCGGAACGCCGGACCAGCGGCCGGTCGATGCCCGGCGAGGAAATCTCCAGCCGGTAGGAGCCCTCGATCGGGTCGGTCACGTCGAGCACCGGCGACAGCGCGCGCGAGGCGGCCTCACAATCCTCGATCGCCATAGCGCCGTCGGGGCGTTCCGCCATGATCTGCACCGTGCAGCCGGCAAAGCCGGAAATGCGCACCCGCACAAGGCGATAGCCGAGCCCTGCAAGGACAGGTTCGACAATCGTAGCGACGCGTGAGGCGCGCCCCGTCTCAGTGATGAGGCGTGGCTCGCCGGCAAATGTCGTCAGTTCGTCGTTCATCCGCGTTGCAGCGTCCTGCAAAAACCGTCTGGCCTCAGGTAACAAAAAAGAGCGGGTCCCGGGGGAACCCACTCTCAAAACCGCTCGGATAATCCGACCGTTATGAGGTATCCATGACGGATGGCGCAAATATAGCGTTTTATCGGCCGCAGGCAAGGCCCTTCAGGGATCGGTAATCAGTCGTCGGTAATCAATATCAGCAATAATCACGTGCCGAGAATTTCCGATTACCGATAGTTGACCTCCGATACCTGGTATGAGTGCCGCCCTCTCGCTTATTCCGGAACTGGAAGACGTGATCCAGCACGGCACGCCTGCCCGGCGCGCCGACGCACTGCAACGCATCACTACCCTGTTTCTCGACGGCGCCAGCCGCTACGGCGACGACAAGGTCGATCTGTTCGACGACGTGTTCGGCCTGCTTGTCGAGGAGATCGAGACCAAGGCGCGCGCCGAACTATCAAACCGTCTCGCACCGGTGCCCAACGCGCCGGTCAAGGTGCTGCGCACGCTGGCCCATGACGACGATATCGCCGTCGCCGGCCCGGTGCTCAAACTCGCGCCACGGCTGGCCGAGGCGGATCTCGTCGATGTCGCGCGCACCAAGAGCCAGGCGCATCTGCATGCGATTTCGGGGCGCGCGACGCTGGGTGTGGCGGTGACGGACGTTCTGGTCCGGCGCGGCGATCGCGACGTCGCCCGCAGCGTGGCCGGCAATCGCGGCGCGCGAATATCCGAGCACAGCTTCGTCAATCTGATCAAACGTGCCGAGGACGACGGCGTGCTCGCCGAAAAGGTCGGCACGCGGCCGGACATCCCAGCGCGAATGTTCCGCGAACTGCTGCTCAAGGCGACCGCGGTGGTGCGCGAGCGGCTCTTGGCGACGGCGCCGTCCGATGTCAAAATCGAGATCAACCGCATCCTGGCCAAAGTGTCCAAGGAAGTGGCCGCAACCGTCGGCCCGCGCGATTATCGCGCCGCGCAGCGCATCGTGCTCAATCTCGACCGGGCCGGCCGCCTCGACGAAACGGCGGTGGCCGCGTTTTGCGGCGACGGCAAATATGAGGAAACAGTGGTGGCGCTGGCCACGCTTGCCAAAGTGCCGGTCAATGTCGTCGACAGGCTGATGGGCGGCGATCAGGCCGATCCGGTGCTGATCCTGTGCAAGGCCGTCGGTCTCGGCTGGCCGACGGTGCGAGCGATCGTCATGTTGCAGGGCAACGGCGGGCCGACGAGCCGGCGCTGCGCCGACGACGCTTTCGCCAATTACGACCGGCTCTCGGAATCGACGGCGCAACGCGTGGTGCGGTTCTGGAAAGTGCGCCAGGCTTCGTAAAACCAGGCGCTTTATGTCTTCCGGAAGATCAGAAAGCACGCCGCGCGCCGCTCGCGTGCGGCCTTGGCGTGATAACGCGTCTGCGTGAAACCCGGAAAGGGCTTGCGCCAATCGTCGGCGCATTGCGCGGTCCATTCGAAGTCCGCCGACCGCAGCAGGCGCTGCAAAGTCCACGCCGTATAGTCCGCGATATCCGTCACGAAGCGGAATTCGCCGCCGGGGCGCAGCAGGCGGGCGAGGCGTGTCACCATGTCGTCCTGCACGAAACGCCGCTTCCAGTGCCGCCGCTTCGGCCACGGATCGGGATGGATCAGGTCGATGCGCGCAAGCGATTTCGCCGGCAGCCACGCAATCAGGTTCACGGCGTCGTCGAAATGCAGCCGGATATTTTTTAGATCGTTTGTTTCGACAGCCGCGAGCGCCTTGGCCATGCCGTTGACGAACGGCTCGACGCCAATGAAGCCGCACGCGGGATTTTCCCGCGCCTGCGCGACCATGAACTCGCCGCCGCCAAAACCGATTTCAAGGTGAACGTCGGTGACGCTTGATGGAAACAACGCCGATATTTCGGCGGGCGCCGGCCGGCTGAGATCGAGTGCGAGTTTCGGCAACAGCGTTTCGATCAGCCGCGCCTGATGCGGCCGCAGTTTGTGACCCTTGCGGCGTCCGAAGAACGCGCGCGACGGATGTTCGGAATCTCCAGTCACTGTCATGCTCGGCGAAGGCGGAGCATCCAGTAAACACAGACCTTTCAAGGCAAATACCGCCGACACTTACTGGATCATCCGCCTGCGCGGATGATGACAGCCGGCGATAAGTGCGGCAATCAGCGAAACGCCTTCTTCAGTTGATCGGCGAGGTCGGTGCGCTCCCAGGAGAATCCGCCGTCCTTATCCGGGGCGCGGCCGAAATGGCCGTAGGCCGCGGTGCGCCGGTAGATCGGCCGGCTCAGCTTCAAGGCGCGGCGGATGCTGGTCGGGCGCAGCGGGAACAGCTCGGGCAGGAGCTTTTGCAGCTTGGATTCCTCGACCTTGCCGGTGCCGTGGGTATCGACCAGAAGCGACATCGGATCGGCAACGCCGATCGCATAGGCGATCTGGATGGTGCAGCTCTCGGCGAGGCCGGCGGCGACGACGTTCTTGGCCAGATAGCGCGCGGCATAAGCCGCGGAGCGGTCGACCTTGGTCGGATCCTTGCCGGAGAATGCGCCGCCGCCGTGGGGCGCATAGCCGCCATAAGTGTCGACGATGATCTTGCGCCCGGTGAGGCCGCAATCGCCGTCAGGACCGCCGACGACGAAGTTGCCGGTCGGGTTGACCAGGAAATCGCCTGCCTTGGCCGGCATCCAGCCTTCCGGAAGCGCCGAGGCGACCGCATCCGCGATCATCTCCTTGACCATGCCGGGGGTGTATTTCTTGCCGTTGCGGTTCTGCGCATTGTGCTGCGTCGAAACCACGACCTTGGTGGCGCCGACCGGTTTGCCGCCGACATATTTCACCGTGACCTGGCTCTTGGCGTCGGGTTGCAGATCGAACAACTGCTTGGCGCGGCGCTTTTCCGACAGCACTTTGAGAATCTTGTGCGAGAAATAGATCGGCGCCGGCATGAACGAGCCCTTTTCGTAGACCTCGCTCTCGGTGCAGGCATAGCCGAACATCATGCCCTGGTCGCCGGCGCCTTCCTGCTCGCCGGTTTTGGTTTTCTTGGCGTTGACGCCCATGGCGATGTCGGGCGATTGGCCGTGCAACAGCACTTCAACGTCGGCGCCGTAAAACGAAAAACCGTCCTGATCGTAGCCGATATCCTTGACCACGCCGCGCGCGATCTCGGCAATCATCTCGCGGTTCACCACCGCCTTGTCGCCGTGCTTGTGGAACAGCGGCGATTGACCGCGGCCCTCGCCGGCAATGACGATCTTATTGGTCGTGCACAGCGTTTCGCAGCCCAGCCGCGTATTCACCTGGCTCTCGTCGGCGATGCCGAGCTTGATGTCATTCTCGATGAAAGCATCGAGGACCGCATCGGAAATCTGATCGCAGACCTTGTCCGGATGTCCTTCCGATACCGACTCGCTGGTGAACAGGTAATTTGAACGTGCCACTGCGAAACACTCCCCTCGTAAGACCGCACCGCCCTATCGGAATCTTGAATCTTTTTCAGAAGCCCCGGGGACGGTGAAATACCGTGCTGATCCAGAGGGCAGGTTGTTGCAGCGTCCCCCTGCGCGGTCAAGATGTGGGCAAATGATGGGCGGCTAGGCGCGGCGCCGGATGCGATGGGCTCAATGTTTCTCGCTGCCGGCAATTTGCTCGACGAGATCGACAATGCGGCGCCGCAGCTTGGAGTCGGCGATCTTCATGAACGCCTTGGTCAGCGCCAGTCCATCCGAAGTCGCGAGGAAGTCGGACACGTAGGCCGGCGAGGACGCTTCCGCGAAACCTTCCTGACGCGAGCCGGTCCCGACGGTCGGCGCGCCCTCGAAGAAGAAGGAAACCTGCACCTGAAGGATATGCGAGATCTGCTGGAGCCGGCTGGCGCCGATACGGTTGGTGCCTTTCTCGTACTTTTGCACCTGCTGAAATGTCAGGCCCAGTGCATCGCCGAGCTTCTCCTGGCTCATCCCCAGCATCATGCGGCGCATGCGAACTCGGCTGCCGACATGTTTGTCGACCGGGTTCGGGGCCTTCTTGGCGATCATGATAATCAACTCCTATGTGACCCCTATCTACCTTAATGGGTACGGATTTCAAATCCGTCACAAATGATACCAATTGGCATACTGTCCCGATCCTGATTGTTCGGCATTAGATCATTCGCAAATCTGAGGACCTTGCAATTTCCACTCAGCTCGCGTTTGGCGATATACGCGCGGCGGTTGCGCGTATGCAATTGTAAACATCAATGGTCGTTATAGCCGTGTCCGGCCGCTCGTCCGCCCCACCGTCGTACCAGTCGCCGTTAGGCTAAATTTTTGTGCCTGAGAAAAAGCTAAAATTTTAGCGGTCCGCTGCGCAGCCGCCGGCGCAGTACAACGATCAGCGCGATCGCGACCATCAGCGCGGCGGGAACATCGCCGACACGCGCGTAGAGCGGTGCGCGGATCGATCGCGGCAGTGGGGAATCGATGACGCCTTCTTTACCGAGCGGCAGTGAATTGATGATGCGCCCGACCGGATCGACGACGGCGGAAATTCCGGTATTGGCGGCGCGCACCAGCGGCAGGCCTTCTTCGATCGCGCTGACGCGCGCCTGCTGTAAATGCTGATACGGGCCGGTCGAGAATCCGAACCAGCCGTCATTGGTGACATTGACGATCCAGCCAGGCCGCGCCCCTGGCGGCACGATCGCGTCCGGAAAAATGATCTCGTAACAGATCAGCGGCAACGCCGGCGGCGTGCCCGGAATTACGATGAGACGGCGGCGGTCTCCGGCCTGGAATCCGCCGATCTGCTTGGTGACTACCTGCACGCCGAGATGTTCGAGAAGCGGCTTGAACGGCAGATATTCACCGAACGGCACCAGATGCACTTTGTCATAGGATGCCAGGATCGAACCCGCGTGGTCGATGACATAGATCGAATTAAAGGCCGCGGGTGCAGCGGGATTATACGGCTCAGCGACGCGGGCTCCGCCGGTGATCAGCACGGCGCCTTGCGGCAATAGCTGCGCGATCTGCGCCAGCGCATCGGGCTCGCGGGTCAGGAAGAACGGAAACGGCGATTCCGGCCAGATCAGGTGCGTCGCGTCTTTCATGCCGGCCGCATCCGGTCCGGCAGCGCGGTCGGACAGTGTGACGTAGCGGTTCATCACCTCCTGGCGCGCCGCATAATTGAAGCGGACGTCCTGCTGCAGGTTCGGCTGCATGATGCGCAAATGCACCTTATCGACGAGCCGGGTCTGGTTGCGATGCAGCCGCGAAGCGCCATAGCCGGCAAGGCCGACGAGTGCGGCAATGCCGATCATAAGCGGCATGACCGATCTTGGCGTGTCGGCGGGGTCGTCGGCCAGCGTTGCCGGAGTTGCAAAGATGACGATAACGATGAAGGTCATGCCCCACAGCCCGACCAGCGAAGCACTTTGCGCCAACGGCAAAGGCGCGGCGATCGCATAGCCGAAGGCATTCCAGGGAAAGCCGGTGAACAGGTGGCCGCGCAAATATTCCGCTGCGGTCAGAGTCGCCGCCAATGCCAGAATCCGCGTTGCGCCGCGGCTCCACAACAGTCGCGCCGCCGCGACGCCGAGCGCGGTGTAAACGGCCAGCACCGCCGGCAGGCCGAGGACTGCGAACGGCAGCATCCAGCCGAAGGTCGGAGCATCGACCAGAAAAGCGTAGCCGATCCAATAAAGACCGGCGACGAAATAGCCGAAGCCGAACCACCAGCCGGTCCATGCGGCGACGGCGACGCCGCCCCAGCGGCTGTCGCCCGAACCGTCGATCAGCCAGACCAGCGCCGGAAACGTCAGAAACAAAATCGGCCAGGCGTTGAATGGCGCCATCGCCAGCGCCGAAAGCACGCCGGCAAGGAACGCGATCAGGCAACGCCGCCAGCCCCACGACAGCACGATGGCATTGAACAGCGCCTTCAGCATCACGGCGCGCGGTTCGTGCTTGACCGATTTGGTTCGTCACGCGGCGGGGTCGGGCGCGGAGCTGGTTTTGCGGACGGCAGCGGATCGCGCGTCGAGCCGCCGCGCAATTCCTTGCGGCGGTAAATCCGCACGCGCTTAACGCGGCGCGGATCGGCATCGAGCACTTCAGCTTCGAACGGATCTGGTCCGCGCACCAGCTCGCCGCGCACCGGCACGTGGCCGGCCTTCATGACGAGATAGCCGCCGAGCGTATCAACCTCCTGCGCGGCTTCGCCGACGGCGAATTCGTCGCCAAGCGCCGCGCGAACCTCGTCGAGGCTGGCGCGGCCGTTGGCGAGATAGGAGCCGTCACCCTGCCGCGTCATGGCCGCTGTCTCCGCCTCGTCATGCTCGTCGGCGATATCGCCGACAATGAGCTCGACCAGATCTTCCATCGACACCAGTCCGTCGGTGCCGCCGTATTCGTCGATGATGAGAGCGAGATGAATGCGTGTCGCCTGCATCTTGGCGAGGAGATCGAGGGCCGGCATCGATGGCGGCGCGTACAGGATCTCGCGGACGATCCTGGCTGACGACAGCGGCATGGTCAGATCGACTTTGGCGAGATCGAGATCGGTGTTTTGCGGCACGTCGGGCTGTGCCGCGGCCGCGCCATCAGGCGACGCCCGTGCCGCGACGAACGCAATGAGGTCGCGGATATGGATCATGCCGGCCGGATCGTCGAGCGTGTCGTTATAGACCACGAGCCGGGAGTGGCCGGCGACCTGGAACACCCGCACCAGTTCGCCGAGCGCGATGTCCTGCTGCACGGCGACGATGTCGGCGCGCGGCACCATCACGCTGGCGATCCGGCATTCACGAAGCCCCAGAATGTTCTTCAGCATCGCGGCTTCTTCGGGCGAGAAGCCGGATTCGGGCTGTTCCGCCGTCAAGACCAGCTCAAGATCGGCGCGGGTTGCAGCGGCCTTCCAGCCGAACAGGATGCGCATGACGCGCGTCAGCCAGCCTTCGTCGCCGGGCTCGTTCGGCTGCTCGACCACCATCGGCAGGCCGCGGTGCTCGGTACTGTCGTTGCGTGTCGGGGCTTGCGACATGGATTACGATCGGGATCTCGATTCAACGTCTAACGCCGGGGCAACGTTCAGGCTGTCTTGCCATGCCTTGGTGCGGATCTCGGTGCGGTCTTCGGTATCGGTCTTTTCGTCGGGCCTTTTGTCGTATTGTGGCGATAGGGATCGGGGATGGCGAGACTATGCAGGATGTCGCGCTCGGCTCGTTCCATCGCCACGGCGTCGGCATCGCGCTCGTGGTCGTAGCCGATGAGATGCAGGTAGCCGTGCACTGCCAGATGGGCGACATGATGCGCCAGCGGCTTGTGCTCGGCACGAGCCTCCCGCGCAATGGTCTGGTAGGCAAGGACAATGTCGCCAAGATGGAGCGGTTCGTCGGCCGCCTGCTTGGCGGCGGCCGGGAACGACAGCACGTTGGTGGGCGTGTCGATGCCGCGCCACATACGGTTGAGCTGGCGGATCGCCGAATCATCGGTCAGCACGATAGCAAGCTCGGCCCCGCTTGTTGACTGAGTGCTGGCGGCCTGGGCAACGGCGCGCCGCACCGCCGAACGCATTTTACCGGGTTCCTTCCACAGGCTGGAATCGACCACCACGTCGATCGTGAGCTTGACCCGCGTTGGCTGCGGCGCCGGTCTCATTCCGGCCGCTCGCGCTTCTTCGCCGAAGCGCGGTCGTAAGCCTCGACGATGCGTGCGACGAGTTCATGGCGGATCACGTCGGCGGAGGTGAAAGTCACGTGGGCGATGCCCTCGATACCGTCGAGCAGCCGCACCGCGTCGGCGAGGCCCGAGGTCTGGCCGGACGGCAAATCGACCTGGCTCGGATCGCCGGTGACGACCATGCGGCTGTTCTCGCCGAGCCGGGTGAGCAGCATTTTCATCTGCATCGCGGTGGTGTTCTGCGCTTCGTCGAGGATGACGGCGGCGTTCGCCAGCGTGCGGCCGCGCATGAACGCCAGCGGCGCGATTTCGATCTCGCCGGATTGCAGCGCGCGCTCGACAATGCGCGCATCCATCAGGTCGTAGAGCGCGTCGTAGATCGGCCGCAGATAGGGATCGACTTTTTCGCGCATGTCGCCGGGGAGAAAGCCGAGCCGCTCGCCGGCTTCGACCGCCGGCCGCGACAGCACGATGCGGTCGACGTCCTTGCGCTCGAACAGTTGCACCGCATGCGCCACCGCAAGCCAGGTCTTGCCGGTGCCGGCGGGGCCGGTCGAGAACACCAGCGGATGACGCTTGAGCGCGCGGACGTAGGCATCCTGCGCCGGCGTGCGGGCGCGGACCCGGCGCTTGCGCAGATTGATTTCTTCAAAGCTGCTGCGGGCCGCGGCGGAATCGAAATCGAACAGCGAGCCTTGCGACAGCGCCAGCCGGACTGCGCCGTCAACGTCGCCCTGCACCAGTTCGTCGCCGCGCTTGAGCCGTTCGTAAAGTCCTTCGAGGACCCGTCGCGCCAGCTCGCAGGCGTCGCGCGTACCGTCGATGGTGACGTGGTTGCCGCGCGAACTGGCGGAAACGCCGAGCTTGCGTTCGATCAGTGCGAGATTCTGGCCGTATTGTCCGAACAAAACCGAGGCGAGCCGGTTGTCGTCGAAGGTGAGAGAGATCTGGGTCGCGTTGTTCTGTGCGACGACGAGCGATTCATCCGTTCCGGGTGTTCGCAATTCAGGCTCCTGCGCCGGCCATGGCCGGTTCGTTCGCTGGTTGTTGTCCGGGACTTTGCGTGAGCTCGCCGAACAGGCTGTTACCGGACATTTCGGTGATGGCGACAGGCGTAATGGTGCCGATCAGCGATGACGGCGCCGTGACCTGCACCGGCTGAAGGTAGGGCGAACGGCCGGTGAGCTGCCCGGGATGGCGGCCACCGCGCTCGAACAGCACGTCGAAGGTGCGGCCGACACAGCGGCGATTGAACGCTGCCTGATTGCGGTCGATGGCGTCCTGCAGGCGCGTCAGGCGCTCCGACTTTATGTCTTCGGCAACCTGATCGCCCATGTCGGCGCCGGGCGTGCCCGGCCGCGGCGAATATTTGAACGAAAAGGCGCCGGAAAAGCCGACGTCGTCGACGAGCGACAGCGTGGCAGCGAAATCGTCCTCGGTCTCGCCCGGAAAACCAACGATGAAATCGCTGGTCAGCGCCAGATCGCCGCGCGTGTGGCGCAAGCGTTCGACGATGCCGAGATAATCGGCGCGGCTATGGCGGCGGTTCATCGCGGCCAGCACGCGGTCGGAACCGGACTGCACCGGCAGGTGCAATTGCGGCATCAGTTGCGGCAGGTCGCGATGCGCGGCGATCAGATCGTCCGCCATGTCGCGCGGATGGCTCGTGGTGTAGCGCAGCTGTTCGATGCCGGGGATGTCCGCGATGCGTTCGAGAAGCCGTGCCAAGGACCACGGCCGCCCGTCGGCGCCCTCGCCATGATAGGCGTTGACGTTCTGGCCGATCAGCGTGACTTCGCGCACGCCGGCGCCGGCCAGCCGCTCGATTTCGGCAACGATTTTCGCCACCGGCCGCGAGGTCTCCATGCCGCGCGTATAGGGTACGACGCAGAATGTGCAGAACTTGTCGCAACCTTCCTGCACGGTGACGAAGGCGCTGGCGCCGCGTGCGCGGATCGCGGGCGGGCTCGGCGCGGCGAGATGGTTGAATTTGTCGTCGACGGGAAACTCGGTGTCGATCGGCTTGACGCCGCGCGCGGCGCGCGCCAGCAAATCCGGCAAGCGATGATAGCTTTGCGGCCCGACCACCAGATCGACCGCAGGGGCGCGGCGAAGAATCTCCTCCCCTTCGGCCTGGGCGACGCAGCCGGCAACCGCGATGGTGATGCGGCGGCCATCGGCGGCGGCGGCTTCCTTGAGGCGGCGTACGCGGCCAAGTTCGGAATAGACCTTCTCGGCTGCCTTCTCGCGGATGTGGCAGGTGTTGAGGATGATGAGGTCGGCGTCGTCGGCGGTGGCGGTCTCGACGTAACCCTGCGGCGCCAGAGTGTCCGCCATACGCTGCGCGTCATAGACGTTCATCTGGCAGCCGAACGATTTTACGTAGAGCTTTCGCGCTTCCGTCATGCCGCGGTAATCGATCCTAAGTCATTATGAAAACGATGCTATTCCCCACGGTCGGGGAGCTAGCTTCAGCCTTTTATGGTCTTACCCGGATTCCTGCGAAAAAGAAACGCTAGTCGATCGGCTGGATGTTGGCATCCTGGATGACCTTCGACCACTTGATGCTCTCGGACTTGATATAGGCATCGAGCTGTTCGGGCGTACTGCCGCCGTTGGTCATGCCGAGGTCGGCGTAGCGCTTCTTGGTGTCGTCGTCGGCAAGAGCGCGCTGTGCCGCGGCGTTGAGCTTGACGACAATGTCATGCGGCGTTCCCGCCGCCGCGATCAGGCCAAACCAGGTTTCGGCGGCGAAGCCGGGCAGCGTTTCCGCTACCGTCGGGATGTCCGGTTCGGTCGGCGCTCGTTGCGGACTGGTCACCGCCAGCGCGCGCACCGTGCCGGCTTTGAGCTGGCCGGTGATGGCGGACAGGTTGGCGAACATCGCCGGGATTTGCCCGGCGACGAGATCGTTGATCGCGCCGGCCTCGCCGCGATACGGCACGTGCGTCATCTTGATGCCGGAGACATACTGGAAAAGTTCCGACGCGATATGCGGCGTGGTGCCGACGCCGCCGGTGCCAAAAATGATCTTGCCCGGCTCTGCCTTGGCCATGGCGATCAGCTCCGCAGTCGAGTGCGCCGCGAATGACGGGTTGACGACGAGCACCAGCGGCGATGCTCCGCAATAGGATATGGCGGCAAAATCCCTGATCGGATCGACCGTCGCCTTGCGATAAAGCTGCGGCGCGACCGCGAGCACGGTCTGGCTCGCCATCATCAGCGTGTAACCGTCGGGCGGCGATTTCGCCACGTCTTCGGCGGCGATGAGCCCGCTGGCGCCGGTGCGGTTCTCGACCAGAACCGTCTGGCCGAGAATTTCCGACATTTTCTGCGCCACGATACGCGCCGCGACGTCGGTGCTGCCGCCGGCGCCGAAGCCGACCAGCATTTTCATCGGATGATTGGGAAACGCATCCTCGGCGCGGGCAAACTTTTGGGCAAAGCCCAGCGTCAGCGCAACAGCGAGCGCGACGCGCATCATTCGCGTTGGCGTCATGACCGTCCCTCCCTTGCCGTCCGCTTATAGATCGCGGCGCAGCACCAGCGCCGAAGCGCCGTTTTGATAATAGCTTTTGCGCCGACCCACGTCGGAGAATCCGGCGCGGCGATACAGCGCACGGGCCGGCGCATTATGCTCGTCGACTTCGAGAAACACGGTCCGCGCGCCGAGCCCGGCCAGGCGGCGCAAATTGAGATCGAGCAGCGGGCGGGCCAACCCGCGGCCACGACGCTTCGGCGCGACGGCGATCGAAAGGATTTCCGCTTCGCCTGCCACGAGCCGCGACAGGATGAATCCCGCCATCGCGTTGCCGATCACGGCGCGGTGGGCGACGACATTTTTCTCGATAAGAAGCCGATAGACTTCGTCTTCGCCCCAGCCGCGCTGGAACGAGACATTGTGCAGTTCGGCGATTGCCGCGGCGTCGACTGGACGCGCTTCGGAGAGCGCCGGCGTGGCGCGGCCGAGCAGGCGGGAGACGAGGCCGATCATCGGCGCGGCAGTTGCGCGGCGTGCTGCGGCTGCGCATCCGCCGCGCGCAGGTATTGCGGCTTCGGCGGCGCCTGGTCTGCCGCAAGCGCAGCGCCGGTGGTGGCGACCCAGGCGATATCGGGCGCCGCGCGCGCATCGACGACGATCGGCAGGGATCTGAGTGCAGTCAATCCGTCGGCAATATGCTGCGCGGCGTTGCCGACGAGACGCGCCGGCGCTTCGGCCGCGGCGCGTACCGCTTCGCCCAGCGGCGCAAGTCTTGGCGCGATGACGATGCGTCCGCCCGGCGCGAAAGTTTGCAGATAGACGTGGCCGTGCCGCGCGTCGATCGCCGCCACCACCGGCGCGGTCGGGTCATCGGCCAGATGCGGCGCCGCGTAGGCCAGAAGCGTCGAGACACCGACCGCCGGCTTGTTGGCGGCGAGCGCGATGCCGCGCGCGGCGGCGATGCCGACGCGCAAGCCGGTGAAGCTGCCAGGTCCGGTCGTGACCACGATGCGGTCGATATGATGCAGCGGCGTGCCCATCGCCGCGGTCAGCCGATCGAGCAGCGGGATCAGCGCTTCGGCGTGGCCGCGCAGCATCGGCAGACTTTCGCTGGCGACGATGCCGCCCAGGTCCGTGTCGAGCACGGCCGCCGAGCAGGCGCCGAGCGCGGTATCAATAGCGAGTACGCGCATCAGCGCAGTTATGACATTGAAGGAAAGTCATTCGCAGCCGCCCCCACATCGCGGCGGCGCAACGGCCGTGCTCAGACCGGCCGGACTTCGGTGACGTCCGGCACGTAATGGCGCAGCAGATTCTGGATGCCGTGCTGCAAGGTCGCGGTGGACGACGGACAGCCCGCGCACGAGCCCTTCATGTTGAGGTAGACAACGCCGTCCTTGAAACCCTTGAACGTGATGTCGCCGCCGTCGTTGGCCACCGCCGGCCGCACCCGCGTTTCGATCAGATCCTTGATGGTGGCGACGGTCTCGGCGTCGGCGGCGTCGAAAAATTCGTCGCCGTCGCCCGTTTCGGTGCTGCCGCTGTTCAGCAGCGGCGCATCCGACATGAAATGCTCCATGATGGCGCCGAGGATCATCGGCTTGAGCTGCTGCCACTCGCCTGCGCTCTTGGTCACGGTGATGAAGTCGGAACCGAAGAACACGCCGTTGACGCCGTCGATGCCGAACAGCCGTTCGGCCAGCGGCGATTGCGCCGCCTGCGCGGCATCGCGAATCTCGAGCGTGCCGCTTTCCAGCACCGGCCGTCCGGGCAGGAATTTCAGGGTCGCGGGGTTCGGCGTCGCTTCGGTCTGGATGAACATTTTTGCTGTCCTTCGGCGTGCTTTGGCGCTTAAGGCCGTAATTATAGCACCAATCCACCCTGATACGTGGCGAATTCTGCTCAGAGTTCAAGTGTTGCCGGGCATCCCAATTTACCGGGCAAAGTGCGATTGCTGTCGGGATCGCCGGGACAAGCCCGGCGATGATGGCCGCTACGACCGCACAAACCCGACGATATCCTTGACCGCTTTCATGGTCTCGCCGGCGAGCTTTTGGGCCCGTGCGGAGCCATCCTTGAGCACGGCGTCGATCGAGCCGGGATCGTCGAGGAGCCGCTTCATCTCCGAATTAATCGGGCTCAGCTTGGCGACCGCGAGGTCGGTCAGGGCGCTCTTGAAGGTCGAGAACTGTGCATTGCCGAATTGCCGCAGCACCGCGGCGCGATCGGTGTCGGCCAGCGCGGCATAGATGCCCACGAGGTTGTCGGCCTCCGGGCGCGTTTCCAGACCCTTTTCCTCGCTCGGCAGCGGCTCCGGATCGGTCCTGGCGCGGCGGACCTTTTGCGCGATGGCGTCGGCGTCGTCGGTGAGATTGATGCGCGACTGGTCGGAGGCATCCGACTTCGACATTTTCTTGGTGCCGTCGCGCAGCGACATGACGCGCGTCGCCTCGCCGGTAATAACCGGCTCCGGCAGCGGAAAGAATGCGTCGCCGAAACCATGCGTGCTGATGGACTCACCGAAGTCGTTGTTGAATTTCTGCGCGACGTCGCGCGACAGTTCGAGGTGCTGCTTCTGGTCCTCGCCGACCGGCACGTGGGTGGCGCGATAGACCAGGATGTCGGCGGCCATCAATGTCGGATAGGCGTAAAGGCCGACCGACGCGTTCTCGCGATCCTTGCCGGCCTTCTCCTTGAACTGCGTCATGCGGTTGAGCCAGCCCAGGCGGGCGACGCAGTTGAACACCCAGGCGAGCTCGGCATGCTCGGCCACCTGGCTCTGATTGAACACGATGTGCTTCTTGGGATCGATCCCACAGGCGATGAAGGCGGCGGTGACCTCGCGGATGGCCTTGGGCAATTCGGCGGGATCCTGCCACACCGTGATGGCGTGCAGATCGACCACGCAATAGATGCACTCGTAGCGGCTTTGCAGCTCGACGAAGCGTTTGATGGCGCCGAGGTAGTTGCCGAGGTGCAGGTTGCCGGTGGGCTGCACCCCGGAGAACACCAGTTCCTTGAACGCCATCGTCATCTCCGCGCCGCTGGCGCGTTAAATGCCATTACGCACGCTTGCCCCGCAAGACCCGGCCGCTATAGTCGCGCCGCTTCCGCGTCTTTTCACCCATCGCGAGTCTCCTCATGCCCGAAACCCGCTACGACGTTCTCGGCATCGGCAATGCGATCGTCGACGTGATCGCCCGCGCCGAGGACGACTTTCTGCTCAAGCAGGGCATGAACAAGGGCGCCATGGCGCTGATCGACGAAGACCGCGCGCAGGCGATCTATGACGCCATGGGCTCGGCGGTCGAGGTCTCCGGCGGCTCCGCCGCCAACACCATCGTCGGGCTGTCCAGCCTTGGCGGCCGTGGCGCCTTTGTGGGCCGGGTCAAGAGCGACGGTCTTGGCCGTGCCTTCTCACACGATATCCGCGCTGCCGGCGTGACGTTCACGACGCCGCCGGCGCCGGGCGGCCCGTCGACCGGGCGTTGCTATGTGCTGGTGACGCCGGACGGCGAGCGCACCATGAACACCTTCCTCGGCGCGGCGCAGGATCTGCATCCCGCCGACATCGACGAAGGCATGATCGCCTCGAGCGCGATCATCTATCTGGAAGGCTATTTGTGGGATCCGAAAAACGCCAAGGAGGCGTTTCTCAAGGCGGCGAAGATCGCACACCAGGCCGGACGCAAGGTCGCGCTGTCGCTGTCGGATGCGTTCTGCGTCGATCGCTGGCGCGACGAATTTCTGCAACTGATGCGCTCGGGCACCGTGGATCTGATCTTCGCCAACGAGGCCGAATTGCACAGCCTCTATCAGACCTCCGATTTCGATACGGCGATCAAGGCACTGCGCGGCGATATCGGCGTTGCCGTGGTCACCCGCAGCGAGAAAGGCTGCCTCGTGATCGGCCCCGAGGGCGCCGAGGCGGTGCCGGCGTTTCCGGTCGAGCGCGTCGTCGATACCACAGGCGCCGGCGATCTGTTCGCTGCCGGGTTTTTGTCCGGCCTTGCCCGTGGCGCCGACGACCGCACCTGCGGCCGGCTCGGGGCGCTCGCCGCCGGCGAGGTGATCCAGCATATCGGCGCGCGGCCGGAGGTTTCGCTCAAGGACCTGGCGCGGGATAACGGCCTCCTGGATTGATCGCGGGCGAAGAATAGCGGCGCTGTGCGCTGCCGCAGCCGTCGGGAACTTGTGCTAGGATTTGGTCGTGGCGGGGCAGAACAACTGCCGCCGGAACACGCAAGGGAGGAACGAGCCGTGTCTGACTCAATGCATCTGCTTGGCCGCATACTGGTGTCGGCCGTGTTTATCGTGTTCGGCTACATCCAGTTCACGAACATCGGCAACTATATCGCCAATCCGACGGTTGTGTGGGTCTCATCAATAACCGGCGGTATCCTGTCGCCGACGGTGCTCGCCTATTTGGTCGGGGCCATCGATCTGTTCGGCGGCATTCTCATTCTCGTCGGCTATCAGACTCGTTGGGCCGCGATCGTTCTGATTGTGTTCGTCGTGCTCACGGTTGTCCTTGTTCACACATTCTGGACCATGGACGGTGCGGCGCGGGCGGCCAATCAAGCGCACTTCTTCAAGAATCTCGCCATCATCGCGGCGCTGATCTTCCTCACATTGCTCGGACCTGGGCGCTATTCGGTGGACGGCCACCTCGCCAAGGCCTGACTCGGTAAACTTGCAGGGTGGGCGAGCCAACGAATCCGGCGCGAAGCGTCCGGCCCAATGACAGCTCGACGAAGCCCACGCTGACCGCGTGGGCCAATCGCGCGCCTTTGGATTGAGGCGGCGGCGCAACGGCGGGCGATGTTGCCCGGCTGATGGCTTCCGCGCGCCCATGGCGGGCCGCGGTAACCAATTGCTAACCATAATTCGTTAACGACGGATCAGCCGCACAGCGGAGGATCCAGACATGGACGAGAGCGCCGACAAGGGCCCGGGCGACGGCGACAATCCCGAGAACAAGGCCGTCAAACCGGAACTCGGGAACAACGAAAATAATTTGCCGGTCGTCTGGTCGCCAAAACTCAACGCCGGCACGGACATCGACGACGAGAGCGTCATGTTCGTTGACTCCGACGTCCCGCCTGATGAAGGCGCGCCAGGCGAGACGATGAACGAACAGGAGGACGCCGCCCCGGCGTCTGCCGCGTCGCCACGCTCATCGCGCTTTGTCATCCTTGCCGCCAGCGTCGCGATTGCCGCGGCGGTCGGCGCGATCGCCGGATCGCTGACCGCGTCGGGGATCGGCGGGCTGATGTCCGCGTCCGCCGAGCCGTCTGCCGACACGGTGGAAGCCAACAGCATCCTGAAAGCGCTGCGCTCCGAACTCGCCGAACTCAACGCGGTGAAGACGTCGCTCGACAGTTCGAACCGCTATGCCAGCGCGCAATTTGCCGCGATCGCCGACCGTCTGGCGCGCGTCGAACATGCGCAGACCGATCCGGCACAGCTTGCTCACATCGCCGACACCGTCGATCGGCTCAACAAATTGAACACGTCGACGCCGGAAACAACCGGCACGATCGCCACCGCGCTAGGCGCGGCGGCGTCTGCCGAGGCCAAGATCACCGACCGCATCCTGCAAGACTGGATAGTGCAGGACGTGCATGGCGACCGCGCTCTGGTCGAGAGCCGCTACGGCGGCATATTCGACGTAGGCGCCGGCAGCGTGCTGCCCGGCATCGGCCGGGTCGACGCGGTGAAGCGGCAGGACGGCCAGTGGATCGTCGTCACCGCCCGCGGCCTGATCACGTCGGGACGATAACAGCCTCACACGCGCCATTTGGCAATGTCATGGCCGTGTTTATGGCCGGACTTGTTCCGGCCATCCCGATCTTACAATCCAGCGCGGCGACATCACGGCCGGGGTGCCGGCGACAAGCGCGAGCCCGACCGCTAGTCTCAAGACATGCTGCGTCATCCATTGATCCATGTCATCGCTGCGGCGATCATGGGCGCCGCGTTGTCCGCTGTCGCGCTCGCCCAGTCGCCATCGCCGCCGCCCTCCGCGCCGCCGACGCAGCAGCCGGAAATCTCGCAAAGCTGTCCCGGCCTGGTCGCCGCCAACCGGCCGCACGTCGTTCCGGCGTCGTTCGATGTCGCGGCGCTCGAGGCCGACCAGGTTCGCATCACCTATATCGGGCACGCCACGTTCCTGATCGAGAGCCCGCAGCTCGTGCGCATCGCGACCGACTACAACGACTTCGTGCGGCCGCCGGTGGTGCCCGATATCGCCACCATGAACCACGCCCACGAAACGCACTACACCGACAATCCCGATCCGGCGATCAAATACGTGCTGCGCGGCTGGGGGCCGAGCGAGCAGGAGCCGGCGATCTGGGACCTCAAATACAAGGATGTGCGGGTGCGCAACGTGCCGACCAATATCCGCAACTGGGCCGGCGGCACCGAGCGTTACGGCAATTCGATCTTCATTTTCGAGATGGCGAATTTGTGCATTGCCCATCTCGGCCACCTGCACCACACGCTGACGCAGCAGCAGCTCGACGAGATCGGCCGGCCCGACGTGGTGATGGCGCCGGTCGACGGCAATCTGACGCTCTATCTCGACGGCATGATGGAGGTGCTGACCGCGCTGAAGCCGCAGATCATCATCCCGATGCATTTCTTCAATCAATTCACGCTGGCCCGTTTCCTCGACCGCGCGAGAGAGCTCTGGCCGGTCGAGCAGGCGGACATTCCCTCGTTCCTGGTGTCGAAGGCGACGCTGCCGGCGAGCCCCAAGGTTCTGGTGCTGCCGGGGCATTAATGCTCGTCATTTTACGCTTTCGCGGGGACGACGGACGCAACGCGTCCAGACAACGCGTGCTTCCGGTCCCTCGGCGACCATCGTATAAATGTTCGCCTTCATCCTGAGGTGGCCGCGCAGCGGCACTCGAAGGATGTCAGCCGAAGCGCCTCGGCCGTCGCCCTTCGAGGCTCGCTTCGCTCGCACCTCAGGATGACGGAAAAATAGATGCTCAGCGCCGAACAGAACGATCTGATCACCCGCACCGCGTTCGGCACGCCGGCGGGCGGCCTGATGCGGCGCTATTGGCAGCCGGCGGCGCTGGTTGATGAACTTTCGGGCAACCGGCCGGTGAAGCCGGTGCGGCTTTTGGGCGAAGACCTCGTCGCCTTCAAGGACGACAGGGGCCGCTACGGATTGATCGGCCGGCATTGTCCGCATCGCGGCACCGACCTCGCGTACGGCCGGCTGGAAGACGGCGGCCTGCGCTGTGCGTTCCACGGCTGGCTGTTCGGCGTTGACGGCAAGTGCCTGCAAACGCCGGCCGAGCCCGACAACAGCAACCTGGCCGCCAACATCAAACAGAATTCCTATCCGGTGGTGGAGCGGAGCGGCATCCTGTGGGCCTATCTCGGTCCCGGCGAGCCGCCGGCGTTTCCGCAGTTCGACTGCTTCATCGCACCCGGCACGCACACCTTTGCGTTCAAGGGCATGATCGACTGCAACTGGCTGCAATCGCTCGAGGTCGGCATCGATCCGGTGCACACCTCGTTCCTTCATCGCTTCTTCGAAGACGAGGATCCGGACAAGGCTTACGGCAAAATGTTCCGCGACACGTCCAAAGACTCCGACATGCCGATGACCAAGATCATGCGCGAGTTTCCGCGCCCGCGCATCGAGATCGAGCCGACCGATTACGGCTTCCGCCTCGCCACGCTGCGCGAGATCGGCGACGGCAAGGCTCATGTGCGCGTCACCAACCTGATCTTTCCCAACGCCTTCATCATTCCGATGAGCCGCGAGATGACGATCTCGCAATGGCACGTGCCGATCGACGACGTGAAGCACTACTGGTACGCGATCTTCACTTCGTTCGGCGCGCCGGTGAACAAGGACGAGATGCGCCGGCAGCGGCTCGAGCTGTACGCATTGCCGGATTACGTGCCGCGCAAGAACAAGAGCAACGACTACGGTTTCGATGCGCACGAGCAGGAGCACGCGACCTATACGGGCATGGGCGCCGACATCAACGTCCACGACCAATGGGCCTGCGAGTCGATGGGTGCGATCCAGAATCGCACGGCGGAGCATCTCGGCACCTCGGACAAGGCAATCAGCGCCTATCGGCGGCTGCTTCGCGCGGCGCTGGATCAATCCGGCAAGGGCGAGCGGCCGATGATGGTGCTCGATGCGCAAGCCGCGAAGACCATCACGGGCCCGCCCTGCGTCGACGGCATCGGGCCCGCCGGCGACTGGCAGGGCTATTGGCAGCGCACCGACGCCGCGCGGCAATCGACCAAGAGTTGGGCCAACGGGCACTGAGCGAATGGCCCGGCGTCCGGTGGCGAAGAGCTTCGTCGCGCAACACGGCCTGTGGACCGCCGGTCAGTCGCGCGCCGCCAGCGCCGTCGCGCAAGCGATCAAGAAGCAAAAACTCGAACTCGTCCGTTTCGCGTTTGCCGATCAGCATGGCGTGCTGCGCGGCAAGACCGTCGTCGCCGCCGATGCCGCCGCGCTGATGCAAAGCGGCGTCACCATGACGACGACGCTGCTCGCCAAGGACACCGCGCACAAGACGGCGTTTCCGGTGTTCACGCCCGGCGGCGGCTTCGGCATGGAAGAAATGCAGGGCGCCGCCGATTTCGTCATGGTGCCGGACCCGGCGACGTTCCGCGTCCTGCCGTGGGCGCCGAACACCGGCTGGTTCTTGTGCGATATCTATTTCACCAACGGCAAGCCGGTGCCGTTCTCGACGCGGCAGGTGTTGCGCGACGCGCTCAAGCGGCTGAAAGCGTCCGGCTTCGACTACCTCGCCGGGCTCGAGGTCGAATTCCATCTGTTCAAGCTGGAAAATCCGCGCCTCACGCCCGAAGACGCGACCTGGCCGCCGCGAGCGCCCGAGGTGAGCCTGCTCAATCAGGGCTACCAGTATCTGACCGAGAGCCGCTACGATCTGATCGATGCGGCGCTGCAGCCGATCCGGCGCGGCATCGCCGCGCTCGGCCTGCCGCTGCGTTCGCTCGAAGTCGAACTTGGGCCGAGCCAGTGCGAATTCACGTTCCGGCCGCAAGCCGGTCTTGACGCCGCCGACACGATGATTTTGTTCCGCGCCGCGGTGAAGCAGATTGCGCGGCGCAACGGCCTTTTTGCCAGCTTCATGTGCCGCCCGGCGCAGCCGAATTTGTTGGCCTGCGGATGGCATCTGCATCAGTCGCTGATTGCGCGCGGCGGCGCCAATGCCTTCGTCGGGCACGGGCCGGACGGCCTGTCGGCGCTGGCGCGGCATTTCCTTGCCGGCCTCCTGGCGCACGCGCGCGCCGCGACGGCGTTCACGGCGCCGACCGTGAACGCCTACCGCCGCTTTCAGCCGTATCGGCTGGCGCCCGACCGCGCCATCTGGGCGCGCGACAATCGCGGCGTCATGGTCCGCGTCATCGGCCAGCCCGGCGATCCGGCGACGCATCTGGAAAACCGGGTCGGCGAGCCGGCGGCCAATCCCTATCTCTACATGGCGTCGCAAATCTACGCCGGCCTCGACGGCATCGCCGGCAAGCGCGATCCCGGGCCGTCGGCCGACACGCCATACGAAACTCAGGCGCCATCGCTGCCGAAGGATCTCGGCGAAGCGGTCGCGGCGCTGCGCGACAGCATGGTCTTTCGGTCAGGCTTCGGGGATGCTTTCGTCAACTATTACGCCCACCTCAAGGAAACTGAATTCAAGCACTTCGCCGGCGAAGCCGTTGCCGGCCCGGGCGACGTCACGGTTTGGGAGCAGAACGAATATTTCGATTTGTTCTAGTGCGAGCCTGCGTAGCGGGAATATGGCGCGCTGGAGGATTGGCGCTGCTGCGGAGCCGCCATGGGCGCCGTATCGCGCGCCGCGTCGGTGCCGATGGCGCCACGCCGCGATGTGGCGATCGGATTTCGCAACAGTATCGACCACGCGCGCCATATCGGCAGCCGCTGATAGCGCTCGGGAAAATGCTGCTGCAGCAATGTGCTGACCAGCGGGTAATAGGCGGAATTCATCGTCGGAAACAGATGGTGCTCGGTGTGGTAGGCGAAATTCGAATGCAGCATGTTGAACAGCGGCGGAACGATCACGCTGGTCGATGCCGCGAGAATATCGTTGCCGTCGTCGACCGGATTGAGGCTGTGGTTGGTGTAGAAGTACCACGACACGACCGCCGACGTGAAAGCGACCGGAATGAGCGTCACCGCAACGAGCTTGGCGGCCTGACCGAGGAACAGCCACAGTGCAAACTGCCACGCCGCGATGAAGCCGATCTCGAGCGCGATCCAGACCCTGTCGCCCGGTTGGTATATCGGCCGGGCGGTGACGTAACCGGGCTTGTCCGATCCGGAATAGAAGAACGCCGTCAGTGCGTGGCGGATGCCGTAGACAAACCATTGCAGCCAGAAGCCGATGTTCCATTTCAACTTGTTGGGATAGAGCGTGGCCGCGGCGACGGTGCCGCTCAGTGAAAGCTCGGACGCCAGGAAGCGTCGATCGGGATCGTGCGTGCCGTTGGTGTGCACATGGTGCGCGGCATGCACGCGCCGCCATAGCGTCGCCGGAAACAGGTTGAATCCCCACAACACCAGCTCCAGCGGATAGAGCAGCGCGCGATTCTTGGTGACCGATTTGTGAGCGAAGTCGTGCGCCAGGAACGCCATGCACGCCGAGCTGTTGCCGATGAGAATCACAATGAGCGGCCACCAGGTGCGATGCGGCAGCTCGCGGATGGCGGCCCAGCAGCAGACAATGATCGTGATGTGGAGCGCGATCGGCAGGAACGCCCGCGTGTTCGGACGGAAGGCGTCGGCCGGCAGGAGCGGCCGCAATGTCGCGATATAATCAGAATGCCGAAGCCGGGTCTCGGCGGTGCTCAGTTCCGTCGGCGACACGCTAATCCCCACCCATCATTCCGGCCGGCCCCGGACGGTCCCCAAGCGCAAAAGCCCCCAACCCGCCCGATTTTCCGTCAAGGATCGGGCAATTATCGCCAACCGGCGCTAAACGTCAACGCTTGCGGTCAGCGCGTTGGCCTCGATGAAGAGGCGGCGCGGCTCGACCTTGTCGCCCATCAACTCGTCGAAGATGGTGTTGGCCTCGTCGATCTCCTTGACGCTGACACAGAGCAGCGAGCGGGCATTGCTGTCGAGCGTGGTTTCCCAGAGCTGATTGGGGTTCATCTCGCCGAGGCCTTTGTAGCGCTGCAGCGCCACGCCCTTCCGTCCGGCGGCGGTCACTGCATCGAACAGGCTGACCGGTCCGTGGATCGGCGTCTCCTCGTCTTTGCGCTTGAGCATCGCCGGCGGGGTTGGCCGCGGGAAAACCTTCTGCAGCGACGGCGCGAATTCGTCGAGCTTGCGCGCGTCGGCGGAGCCGAGCAGGGCTTGGTCGAGCGTCGCGACCTCCTTGACGCCGCGCAGCGTGCGCTCGAACTGGAAGCCTTGGCCTTCCGTGAATTGACCCTGCCAGCCGCGCTCGGTCTCATCCGACAGTGCATCGAGCCGCCGGGCGATATAGGGCACCGCGGCCATCGCTTTCTGCGGATCGCCGAAAATGTCCTTGTTGAGCACGCTCAAGATGGCCGCCTGCTCGACGACCTGGCGATTGTACCGGCTGTGCAGGCCGCGCAGCAGATTGCGGATCGTGCGCGAGTCCTCGACCAACTGGCGCAGATCGTTGCCGGCGCGCACTTCGCCCGACGACAGGCGCAGCGTCGCGTCTTCGAGGCCAGTATCAATCAGGTAATTCTCGAGCGCATGCTCATCCTTGAGATACTGCTCGGATTTGCCGCGCGCGACTTTGTAGAGCGGCGGCTGCGCGATGTAGAGGTAGCCGCGGTCGATGATCTCGCGCATCTGCCGGTAGAAGAAAGTCAGAAGCAGGGTGCGGATATGGGCGCCGTCGACGTCGGCGTCGGTCATGATGATGATCTTGTGGTAGCGCAGCTTGTCGACCGTGAATTCATCGGTGCCGATGCCGGTGCCGAGCGCGGTGATCAGCGTGCCGATCTGTTCGGACGATAGCATCTTGTCCATGCGGGCGCGCTCGACGTTGAGGATCTTGCCGCGAAGCGGCAAAACGGCCTGGAATTCGCGGTTGCGGCCCTGTTTGGCGGAACCGCCGGCGGAATCGCCCTCGACGATGAACAATTCGGACTTGGCCGGATCCTTTTCCTGGCAATCGGCGAGCTTGCCGGGAAGCGACGTGATGCCGAGCGCGCTCTTGCGCGTCATTTCGCGCGCCTTGCGCGCGGCCTCGCGCGCCGCAGCCGCCTGGATTACTTTGCCGACGACGATCTTGGCTTCGCCGGGATGCTCTTCGAGCCAGGCCTTGAGCATGTCGTTGATGGCGCCCTCGACCGCCGGACGCACCTCGGACGAAACCAGCTTGTCCTTGGTCTGCGAGGAAAATTTCGGATCGGGCACCTTGACCGACAGCACCGCGGTCAAACCCTCGCGGCAATCGTCGCCGGTCAGCGCCACCTTCTCTTTGCGCGCGCCGCCGCTGGAATCCGCATAACCGGTGATCTGGCGCGTGAGCGCGCCGCGGAACCCGGCCAGGTGGGTGCCGCCGTCGCGCTGCGGAATGTTGTTGGTGAAGCAAAGCACGCTTTCGTGATAGCCGTCGTTCCACCACAGTGCGGATTCGACGATCATGCCGTCGCGCTCGGCCTTGATGACGATCGGCTCCGGAATGAGCGGCGTCTTGTTGCGGTCGAGATATTTGACGAACTCCTCGATGCCGCCCTCGTAGCGCAGGACTTCGCGCTTCTCCACCGCGTGACGCCTGTCGGACAGCACGATGTTGACGCCGGAATTGAGGAAGGCGAGTTCGCGCAGCCGATGCTCCAGCGTGGCGAAATCGAACTCCGTCATGGTGAAGGTTTTCTTCGACGGCAGGAAGGTGACTTCGGTGCCGCGCCTGTCATAAGCGGAGCCGGTGACCGCAAGCGGCGCGACCGCGTCGCCGTTGCGGAATTCCATGTGATGCTCGTGGCCGTCACGCCATATCGTCAGCTTGAGCCAGCTCGACAGCGCGTTGACCACGGAGACGCCGACGCCGTGGAGTCCGCCGGACACCTTGTAGGAATTCTGGTCGAATTTCCCGCCGGCGTGCAGCTGGGTCATGATGACCTCGGCCGCCGAGACGCCTTCGCCCTTGTGGATGTCGACCGGGATGCCGCGGCCGTCGTCGCGCACGCTGCATGAGCCGTCGGGGTTCAGCGTGACCTCGACTTCCTTGGCAAAGCCGGCCAGCGCCTCGTCGATGGCGTTATCGACGACCTCGTAGACCATGTGATGCAGGCCGGAACCGTCGTCGGTGTCGCCGATATACATGCCCGGCCGCTTGCGCACGGCGTCGAGGCCCTTGAGCACCTTGATCGATTCCGCGTCATAATCGGAAGGCGCCACCGGGCTCGGTTTGCGGACGGGTTCGGCCATGCCAAAGAGCTTTCCAGGTTGTTCTGATGCGTGTTCGAAGGTGTTCGGAACGTGCTCGAATCACTCGCGAAAAAGCCGTCAGAATCGTGCTTTGTTTGTACACGAAAACCGGGCCACGTACAGGACAAAGTGATCGTCTCTAAGATATTGTCGAATCTGGATTTTTCAAGGTTTTAGCGGGTCGATTCCAGGCCCTGAATCGGCGCCCAAAATTCACCGATTCGCCGGCCTGAAAAGGACCCACGCCCGGCAGGTTTGCGGTTATGAATTTGCGTGATGAATTTCGCGCGGCGACGAGTGAAATCGCAATCCTAGGACGCGTCGATCCTTTTGGGCGGCAACAGGAACCGATCACCGCTTCGGTACTCCGGAACCGGCGTCTGGAAATAACCGAGCGCGGCGGTCCAGAGTTCCACCCGGTCTAGATCCTCGTGCAGGCGTTCCAGCGCCTCGATCAGATTGCGCACGATTTTATCTTCTGCTGGTTCCGGCATTGTTGTTTCGCCTCGGTCCCAACCGGCGTCTCCTTGTCACAATGAGTAAAGGTCTTACGCGCTATTAGGTTCCTTGAGCGCCGGGAAGGCATAGAATAGAGCAGCAATTGCGCGTCCCTCGAAGTTCCGCTCATTCAACAAAAAATCGCCGCGGATAAATTGCCACTAATTTAGGCGGCCGGCGTCAACTTCGACACGCTGCGCATTGGCGCCGACTTCAACAAACAGCGCCGGATCGGCGCCGGTCATGAAGACCTGGGCACCGAGCTGCGAAATTTCCAGATGCAATGCCGCACGTCGCGCCGGATCGAGATGTGCGACAACTTCATCGAGCAGCAATAGCGGCGCGAAGCCGGTCATGTCGGCAATGAGCCGTGCGTGCGCCAGCACGAGCCCGATCAACAGCGCTTTCTGCTCGCCGGTCGAGGCGTTGGCGGCGAGCGTGCCCTTGGGCGCGTAGATCACTGTGAGGTCGGTCAGGTGCGGGCCATCGAGTGTACGCCCTGCCGCCGCATCGCGGGCGCGATTGTCGCACAGCACGGTGCGGTAGCGTTCCTCGATCTCGGCGGCAGGATGATTGGGGAGGAGCTGTTCCATCCAGCCATCGAGCGCGATTTCGGCCGGCGGAAACGCGGAGTCCTTGCGGCTAGTCAGCACGGCCTCAAGCCGGCGCACGGTTTCGACGCGCTGGCCGGCAACGGCGACGGCAAGCTCGGCGGTCTCGTGCTCGATGGCGTCGAGCCAGTGCGGGTCGGGCCGCGCTTCTTCGAGCAGCCGGTTGCGCGAGCGCAGCGAACGCTCCAGTGCGTTCACTCTGCTGCTGTGCTCGGCATCGACTGCGAGCGCCAGCCGGTCGATGAAGCGGCGCCGCTCCGACGGTGCGCCGCTGAACAGCGTGTCCATGGCCGGCGTGAGCCAGACCACGCGCAGATGATCGGCGAACGCCGCCGCCGAGCCGACCGGCTCGCGGTCGATCCGGCATTTGCGCAGCACCGCCGCACCGTCCTCGAGCGGCCGGTCGATGCCGGTGCCGAGCGTGGCCAGGCCCAGCGCGCCTTCGATCTCGGCGGACACCGCCCACGAGCCGTCGCCTTCGGCGAAGGCGACCTCGTCGAGTGCGGCGCGGCGCAGGCCGCGGCCCGGCGCAAAGAACGAAATCGCCTCGATCAGATTGGTCTTGCCGGCGCCGTTCGGGCCGACCAGCACAATGGTTTTGGCGCCGATTGCAAGCGAGGCGGCGTGGTAGTTGCGGAAGTTGGTCAGGGTGAGCTTGCGAACACGGGCGGTCGTCATGGCACTGCTTTTTAGTCGTCATGGCCGGGCTTGTCCCGGCTATCCCGCTTGATCGCGCACGGTGTCCTTTGAATCGCGATGGCCGGGACAGGCCCGGCCACGACGAAAACAATGCGGCAAAAGCCGGCCGCCTACACCCTCATCGGCATCAGCACGTAGAGCGCGCCCTTCGGCTCTTTGTCCTGGATCAGCGTCGGCGAGCCGGGATCGGCGAGCTTGAGCACCGCGGCCTCGCTCTCGATCTGGGCGGCGATGTCGAGCAGGTAGCGCGAGTTGAAGCCGATGTCGATCGGGTCGGCTTCGTATTCGACTTCGAGCTCCTCGGTGGCGCTACCGGAATCCGGATTGGTGACCGAGAGCAGAAGCTTGCCGCCGGTGATCGACAGCTTGACGGCGCGGCCGCGCTCGCTCGACACGGTGGAGACGCGGTCGACGGCGGCCTCGAACTCCTTCTTGTCGACCACGAGTTCCTTGTCGTTGCCAAGCGGGATGACGCGCGCGTAATCGGGGAATGTGCCGTCGATCAGCTTCGACGTCAGGATCGCGTCGCCTACCGCAAAGCGGATTTTGCCGGGCGACAGTTCGATGGCGACTTCGGCGTCATTGTCCTCCATCAGCCGCTGCACTTCGGCGACGGTTTTGCGCGGCACGATGATGCCGGGCATGCCCGATGCGCCCTTTGGCAAATCGAGCTCCATTTGCGCCAGGCGATGGCCGTCAGTCGCCACCGCGCGCAAGGTCTGCACTTTGTTGGAACCGGCGGCGTGCAGATAGATGCCGTTGAGATAGTAGCGCGTCTCCTCGGTCGAGATCGCGAACTGGGTCTTGTCGATCAGGCGCTTGAGGTCCGCGGCCTTGAGCGTGAACTTGTGCGTCATCTCGCCCGGCGCCAGATCGGGGAAGTCGCTCTCCGGCAGCGTCTGCAACGTGAAGCGCGAGCGGCCGGCGCGGATCGCCAGCGCGGCGCGGTCGCCGGAGGATTCCAGGACGATCTGCGAGCCCTCGGGCAGCTTGCGCACGATGTCGAAGAACATGTGCGCCGGCACGGTGGTCGAGCCGCCAGGTCCGACTTCGGCCGCGACGGTGTCGGTCACCTCGACGTCGAGGTCGGTCGCCTTGAGCGAGAGCTTGGAGCGTTCGGCGCGAATGAGCACATTGGCCAGGATCGGAATGGTATTGCGGCGCTCGACCACGCGATGGACGTGGCCCAGAGATTTCAGCAATTCGGAACGCTCAACGGTGATCTTCATAACGAATTCCGTTCGCGAGACGGGTAACGAAAGTGGCAAGATAAGCGGTGTTCCGCAAGGCCGAGCCGGTGGTTATCAGTCCTGAAGCTGGCGTTTGAGCCCCTCGATTTCCTCGGCGAACACGGTGTCGTTGCCGGCCAAAGCCTCGATCTTGCGCACCGCATGCAGCACCGTGGTGTGGTCGCGGCCGCCGAAGCGCCGGCCGATCTCGGGCAGCGAGCGCAAGGTCAGCACCTTGGCGAGATACATCGCAACCTGCCGCGGACGCACCACATTCGCCGTTCGCCGCGACGACAGCAAATCCGAGCGGCTCACATTGTACTGGCGGGCAACGACGCGCTGGATGTCCTCGATGCGAACCCGCTTCGGTTCGGCCGGCCGGATCAGGTCGCGCATTTCGCGTTCGGCCATTTCCAGCGTTACCGGCTGGCCGGTGAGCTTTGAGTGGGCCAGCAGGCGGTTCACCGCGCCTTCGAGGTCGCGGCCGTTATGGGTCACGGATTTGGCAATGAAGACCAGCACCGGCGCCGGCACTTCGAAGCCGGGATGATGGCTGCGCGCGGCGGCGCAGCGGCTTTTGAGAATTTCCAGCCGCAATTCTTCGCCGAGCGAACCGATTTCCACGACAAGCCCGCCGGCGAGCCGGGAGCGGACACGGTCGTCGAGGCTTTCCAGGTCCGACGGCGGACGGTCGCTGGCGATCACCACCTGGCGACCGGCGTCGATCAGCGCGTTGAGGGTGTGACAGAACTCGGCCTGGGTGGAACGGCCTTGCAGGAATTGCAGGTCGTCGATCACCAGCACGTCGATGGCACGCACCGCTTCCTTGAACGCCAACGTCGTCTGCGTCTTCAGCGCCGAGACGAAGCCGTACATGAAGCGTTCGGCGGTTAGGTACAGCACCTTGCGGTCGCTGTTGTTGCCGGCCCAGGTGATTGCCTGGAGAAGATGGGTTTTGCCGAGGCCCACGGCGGCGTGAATGTAGAGCGGGTTGAACATGAGCTGCTCGCCGCGCCGGCTGGTCGCGACCTGCTTGGCTGCGGCATGCGCCAGCGTGTTGGAACGACCGACGATGAAGCTCTCGAATGCCAGGCGCGGGTCGAGCGGCGATCCGCCGAGCGCCTCATGCACCGTCATGTAGGGCACGCTGGTGCGCGCTTCATGGCCGTTCAGGTCGCGCGCATCGCGTGACAGCATGGCCGGCTCGGCCGGTTTCGGTTTCGGCGGCAACGGGCGGATCGCCGCCGAACGGACGGAGAGTTCGAGCCGCGTGACGGCGGGTTCCTCGGCCTGCCACTTGGCGAGCACTTGCTCGCTGTAGTGCGATTGAATCCAGGTGCGCAGGAATCGCGTCGGCACCGAGAGCCGCACCGCTTCATTCTCCACGGCTTCGAGTTCCATGCGCCCGAACCAGCTTGAGAATACATCCTCGCCGAGTTGGGTGCGCAGCTGCTCCTTCACCTTCTGCCAGCGCTGCTGGTCCGTGCTCGTCATATCGCCTGCTCTTTTTGTCGGAGATGAAAATCCATCCGAGCAACTCAGGCGAGGACTTCTCACCATGCCCGTAACCGGAGGACACAACGCGTGACTTGAGAGGGTTTATGTTGTGGCGGTCCGGAAACCCGCGTGCCGCCGATGGGGAGGTAACGCGGTAGGTTCAGCCACTCGGCTTGACGATCCGCCCGCGGCCGCCCAAGGCCGAAGGCGCGCCGACCGCCGGCGGCAAACTCTCAGGAGGAGGCCAAGACATTCCGCTCTTGGCGGCTACGCCGGCTTCACTCGATCTATGGCTCGTCGTCATCATGCCCTGTTCTCCATCGCTCCCAGTCGATGGTGCAAACCGTCTCGCAGAAAACTCCGCGGGACAGTCCACGCCGCCTGCCTACGTACTCCCCACAAGTTCATAAGCAGATCTTCTTGTTGAGAACTCTCGACAATAGCGGCTTCGAAGCCGCGCAACGCAAACGTGTTACTCTCACTATTAGGACACAGCTCTCCCCAACCCATCGTCGATGAGTTACCGGCCGACCGGTTTTTGATAACCTCCGGAAACCGAAGGGAATTAAAAGTTAGCACTAAGTTTTCGGCTCGCAAGCGTGAAAAAGACGCGCCAATATTGGACTTTCACAAACGCGCGTGCGGGCGCGCCATTTTCGTGACGGGACAAATCATTGACTCGACGGGATGAATTAGGTCGGCTTGGCGGCCAAACGGCACGCGAAATTGGGCAAATCAGGCAGCGGAGCAAACAAAAAGTGTCACACTCATTTTAAGGCGGACTCGAACTCCCTGTGAGTTGATCCCAATAAGTCTTTCATTGTGCATTGGTTCTTCTGCCCGGAATCACAGGGTAACCCTCGCGTCGGGTGCGCGGAACAAACAAATTTGGACACAACTGTGAGCGCAAAACGGCGACAATAGCTTTCTGTCTGATTTACCTGATGAAAGTGACAATTCTGCAACAGAAAAGTTGCAGTCCACCGCGAATCTTCGCATCAGGCGGGGAGGTGCGCGGTACGGCTATTTGCCGAGCTTCGCGATGCGATGTGCCAGCCGGGAAACCTTGCGGCGTGCTGCATTGCGGTGGACGATGCCGTGACTTGCCGCGCGGATCAGAGCCGGCTCGGCTACCGCCATCGCGGCAGCCGCGGCGGCACGATCGCCAGCGGCGATCGCCTCCTCGACGGTGCGCACCGCGCTGCGCACCCGCGTGCGCCGCGCCTTATTGACCACGGTGCGGCGGGCGATCTGACGCGTGGCTTTTTTGGCGGACTTGGTATTGGCCATAGGTGTCAAACACAGACTGTCGTGAATAGAGCGGCGCTTATAGGGGGGCAGCGCCGCGGCGTCAACGGAGGCTGCGGGACCGGCGGAACCGGGCTTGGGCCGAATCTTTGCGGCAAGTGTTTGGCTCCGCTTTTCCTAAGCAACGGCCTTGGCGCGGACAGCATCGTAACCGGCTACCGCGGCGGCGAGGTCGGTTGCCGGGAAGGCCGACAGCGGCGGCGCGACACGTGCCCATTGCGGGTCGCCGTGAATATGCGCCAGCAGCGCCTTGACGCCGGGCACAAGCGGCTTGCCGTCGAACAATTTGCGGATCGTTACCGCTTCGGCAAGCGCTGCGGCGTCGCCGGAGCGATAGGCGCGGGCGCACAGATCGGCATTGAGATTGGCGGTCGCCGAGATACAGCCGGCGAAAGGTCCGGAGCGTGCTTGCGGCAGTGCCGCTTCGGTGGAAGGGAATACTTTGAAGCTCGACGCAATGCCGGCCGCGGCGCGGGCAAAGTCCATGTCGCCCGAAGAATCCTTTAGGCCGACGATGCGTCCGCCGAAATGCCCGAGCAGGCGGCGGATCAAGGCGACATGCCAGTGCAGGCCCGACTGCGCCGGGTAGTGATAGAGATAGAGCGGGATCGGCGCCGCCGCGGTCGCGTTCACGATCGCTTCGATGTAGGCGACGAGACCGTCGTCATGCACGCCTTTGTAATAGAACGGCGGCAGCACCAGCGCGCCGCCGAAACCGAGTTCCGCGGCATGACGGGTCAGCGTGATGGCATCGGCAAGCGCGGCGGCGCCGGTGCCGACCATCATCCGCTCGATCGGCAGTCCGCTCGCCGCATAAGCGCTCATGACGCGCTTGCGCTGCTCGAGCGAAAACGAGGTCGCCTCGCCGGTGGTACCGAGCACGTTGAGCCCGTCGCATCCGTTGGCGAGCAGGAAGCGGGCCAGGCCGGCTGAGCGCGCGCTGTCGGGTTCGCCATTGGCGCCGACGGCGGTGGCAACGGCGGCGATGACGCCGTGAAGCGGTTGGGCGTTCGTCATGGGTCAGCCCCTGTGCTGTCGGGTGACTTATTATACGGGACGATCCAGTAGAACAGCCGGCGGCGATATTCAACGAGGAGGCGCCGCCGCAGTTCGGCACGTTCGCGTGAAATCGGGCCATTGTAGCCCGGATGAGCGAAGCGATATCCGGGGTATCAGGGGCATGGCATTTTGGGTTCCGCCCGCTGTTCCGACCGTGCCTATGGGTCCGCGCTTTCGCGGGTATGACGCGGAGGGTTCGTTGCGCGAACGGTAAACGAGGTAGGCTGCGTGAATCAGTGAATCACGATTGTGGTGCCGCGCATGCCCTCTTGTTCGACGAGTTCGAACAGGATGGCGGCGTGGTCGGGATCGAGCCGCACGCAGCCGTGCGACGCCGGACCGCCGAGCGCGGAAATCTCGTAAGTGCCGTGGATGGCGTAGCCGCGATAGAAGAAAATCGAATGCGGCATCGGCGAATTATAATAGCGGCGCGAGAACCAGCGCCGTGCCAGCATCTGCGGGTGATAGCTGCCGGGCGGGGTGATGTAACCGCGACGCGCGGTCGAGACCCGCCAGTGGTAGCGCGGCACGCCGTCGACGCTGACCGACATGGTCTGATCGCCGCGGTCGATGTCGACCACGACCGAAGCGAAGGCGCGATCGAGGACGGGCAGAACCAACAGCGTGGCGACAGCGCACGCACTCAGAAATCGATTCATGACAAACCCCCGGCGCCTGTAATCCGTAGCATTGTGATCGCGATGGAACTTGTAAAGTGGCCGCAACGGGGAGAGTTAATCGCAATGGGTGCGAGGCTTCGGCCATGAGCTCATTTGATCTGTTCAGCATCGGCCACTCCAACATCCCGGCCGACCGTTTTGTCGCGCTGTTGCGCGACGCCGGCGCGAACACGGTTGCCGATGTCCGTTCGACGCCCTATTCGCGGTTCTTCCCCTGGTTCTCGCGCAAGAACCTCGAGGCGCGGCTCACCGATGAAGGGATGGCGTATTGGCCTTATGGCGAGACGCTTGGCGGCAGACCGGACGATCCGGGCCTCTATCGTGACGGCATCGCCGATTATGAGGCGATGGCGCGGCAAAGCGCGTTTCGCAGCGCCCTCGACCGCCTGCAAAGCGACGCGTCACGGCACCGCGTCTGCCTGATGTGCGCCGAGCGCGAGCCGCTCGACTGCCACCGCTGTCTTCTTGTCGCACGCGCGCTCGCCGAACGCGGCCTCGCCGTCGGCCACATTTTACACGACGGCGCTATCGAACCGCATGAAGCGACCGAACAGCGACTGATGGCATGGTCGGGCGATGTGATGGAGAACGACCTGTTCGTAACTGGACAGAGCGCGCGACTCGCGGCAGCGTATCGCCGCTGTGCCCGCGCCGTTGCGTACCGGGCAAAGCGAGCTGCCAAGGGGGCGAAGGCAAGCGTAGAGGCTCAATGATGCGCACTCCTTCACTCGCTGTTCTCTTGTTGCTCGCTTGCGGTTTCGCCCCGGCGTTGGCGCAGGACGCCGATACGCCCGACCCGACGCCGAAGGGCACGCTCAATCCGCAACCGCTGCCGCCGCTCGCCGATCCCAATGCGCCGTCGACGCCGGCCAAGGAATTGTTCGCGCGCAAGACCGAGCCGCTGCCCGGTCCGGCGCGGTCAATCGGCTTCTATTCCACCGGCTGTCTCGCCGGGGGCGTGGCGCTGCCGATCACCGGACCGAGCTGGCAAGTCATGCGGTTGTCGCGCAATCGCAACTGGGGCAATCCGGAGCTGATCGCCTTCCTGGAACGGCTTGGCGATCACGCCAAGAAGGTCGGCTGGAGCGGATTGTTGGTCGGCGACATGTCGCAGCCGCGCGGCGGCCCCATGATCAGCGGACATTCCAGCCACCAGGTCGGGCTTGACGCCGACATTTGGTTCACGCCGATGCCCGACCACGTACTAACCCGCGAGGAGCGCGAGATGGACGGCGCGGTCAACATGGTGGCGCCGGACCGGCTCGACGTCGATCCAAAAGTATGGAGCCACACCCGCACCGAACTTATCCGCACCGCAGCCGAGGATCCGCTGGTGACGCGTATCTTCGTCAACGCTGCGATCAAGAAAGCGATGTGCCGCGAAGCCGGCTCGGATCGCGAATGGCTATCGAAAGTGCGGCCGTGGTGGGGTCACTCCGAGCATTTCCACGTCCGCATTTCCTGCCCGGCCGACAGCCCGCAATGCAAGCCGCAACCGCCGCCGGGGCCAGGCGACGGCTGCGGCCACGAACTCGATTACTGGTTCAAGGAATCGACGCTGCACCCGAAGCCGCCGCCGGTGCCGGAAAAGCCGAGGCCGGCGCTCACCTTGGCGGCCCTGCCGGCGGCCTGCAAGCAGGTGGTGATGGCGCCTTAAATCCCGCGCGTGCCGAATACGGCGCGCTGCGCGACTACGGCCGTCACGATCAGGACAAAGGCGCAGACGGCGACGATAATGACGTAGATGTGCGAACGCGACGGCAGTGTTTTCATCAGCCTTGGCAGGCCCGTCGCCAGCACATAGGCGCCGTAACTGCCGGTCAGGGTGAGAAACCGCAGGCCCGGCAAAACCAGGAAAATGCCGGCGAGCCAAACCGGCGTGAACGAATAGACCGCAAGCTTGAGCGCGTTGTCGAAATCCTTCTGGCCGCCGAACAACGGCGCCAGAAGGTCGATAATGAAGGCAAGCACGACAACGATGGCAAAGGTCTCGACATAGACAAAGATTGAGCCGAACAGCCCGTCGAAAACAGCGGCGCGAACAAGGCCCGCGCCCGGAACTACGGCGCCGACGACGCTCGCGCCGACGAAGCCGGACACGGCCGGAATCAGCGCCAGCACCGCGACGTAACGGCTGAGCAGGTAGGCCGGGTCGCCGGATTCATGCTCGATCGCGGCCCATTCGGCACGCGGATCGGCCACCATCGCCTTGGCACGGCGCAGCGGGTTCATGGGCCGGTCCGCTTGGCGTCTTCGAGGACGAGGCTCGCGCCGCGTTCCGCGATCATCATGGTCGGCGCATTGGTGTTGCCCGACGTGATCGTCGGCATCACCGAAGCGTCGACAATGCGCAGCCGCTCGATGCCCAAAACGCGCAGCCGGTCGTCGACCACCACCATCGGGTCGCTCGGCAGGCCCATTTTCGCCGTGCCGATCGGATGGAAGATCGTGGTGCCGATGTCGCCCGCGGCCTTGATCAAGCCCTGCTCGTCGTCGCCGATTTGCGATCCCGGGAGATATTCGTCGGGATGAAAATTCTTTAGCGCCGGCTGCGCCGCGATGCGGCGCGTCAGCCGGATCGAACTGGCGGCGATGCGGCGGTCTTCGTCGGTCGCCAGATAATTCGGCTTGATCGCGGGCGCATCGGCCGGATGCGGCGAACGCAGCTTGACGAAGCCCCGGCTCGACGGCCGCACATTGGTCACGCTCGCCGTAAATGCCGGAAACGTGTGCAGCGGTTCGCCGAAGCGGTCGAGCGACAGCGGCTGGACGTGATATTGCAGATTGGCGCGCGCCTGATCGGGATCGGAGCGGGTGAACAGGCCGAGCTGCGACGGCGCCATGGTCAGAGGGCCGCGGCGGAACAGCGCGAATTCAGCAAGCATGCGCGCCATGCCGAACGGCGCGTGATAGCGCTCGTTGAGCGTGACGATGCCGCTGACCTTGTAGATCATGCGCAGCTGCAGGTGATCTTGCAGATTTGCGCCGACGCCGGGCCGGTCGAGCACGACGGCGATGCCGTGCTCGCGCAAATGCTGCGCCGGGCCGACGCCGGACAGCATCATGATGTGCGGCGAGCCGATCGATCCCGCGGCGAGGATGACTTCGCCGCGGCAGCGCGCGGTCTTGGTCGCGCCATTCTGGCGCCAGCGCAGGCCTGCCGCGCGCTTGCCGTCGAACACGATGGCTTCGACCAGGCAGCCGGTTTCGAGCCGCAGGTTCGGCCGCTTCAGGGCGGGTTTGAGGAACGCGCTTGCCGCCGACCAGCGCCGGCCGCGCTTCTGGTTGACGTGGAAAGCGCAAATGCCCTCGTTGTCGCCGCGGTTGAAGTCGGGAATGGATTTGTTGCCAGCCTGCTCGGCGGCGGCGCGGAACGCATCGAGCAGATCCCAGCGCACGCGCGGCTCAGCGATATGCCATTCGCCGCCGACCGCGTGCGCGTCGCTCGCGCCCATGAAATGATTTTCGTGCTTCTTGAAAAACGGCAGCACGTCGTCCCAGCCCCAGCCGTTCAAACCAAGCTGCCGCCAATGATCGTAATCGGCCGCCTGGCCGCGCATATAGATCATGGCGTTGATCGACGACGAGCCGCCGATCACCTTGCCGCGCGGATAATTGAGGCTGCGGCCATTGAGGCCTTCCTCGGGCTCGGTCTTGAAGCACCAGTCGGAGCGCGGATTGCCGATGGCGAACAGATAGCCGACCGGAATATGAAACCAGATCCAGTTGTCGCGCCCGCCGGCCTCGAGGACCAGCACGCGCTTGCCGGGATCGGCGGACAGCCGGTTGGCGAGAATGCAGCCGGCTGAGCCGGCGCCGGCGATGATGTAGTCGTAGTCGCCGTCGATCGCCTCAACTTGCGGCATATGAATTCCCCACCCCGATGCGCGCCGGTCGGTCGTTTTTGGCAAAAGCGGCGCGGAATAATAACACGCGGCGGTCCGGAATCACGGTCTGCGACAACCCCAACCTTGTTTGCGGCGCCCCCACGGCCTATTGTCGGCGCACGACCGACGGTGTGCTGCCCGCACGCCGCAAATGCCCGGAACGACGGTTCCTGAGGGTGGTCGCTCAAACCTCAAACCTAGCGTGGCTTGACCGCGTGTTTTGCGCGCATGGCCAAGGCCTTTGGAGAACCGTCGTGCTGCAGAAAAGAACAGTCGTCGCGGCGCTTGCCGCCGCGCTCGCGATTGCCGCCGTGCCCTTTGCCGCGCACGCGCAGGACAAATCAATCACAGTCTTTGCCGCTGCCTCGATGAAGAACGCACTCGACGACGTCGATGCCGCGTTCACCAGGCAAAGCGGCGTCAAGGTGGTCGCGAGCTATGATGCAAGTTCGGCGCTGATGAAGCAGATCGAGGGCGGCGCGCCGGCCGATGTCTTCATCTCCGCCGACCTGAAATGGATGGACTACGGCTCGCAGAAGAAGCTGATCAAGGACGACAGCCGGGTCAATCTTCTCGGCAACGAACTGGTGCTGATCGCGTCCAAGGATTCCAAGATCGGCAATGTGACGATCGCGCCGGGTTTCGACCTTGCCAAGCTCGCCGGCGACGGGCGGATAGCCACCGGCGACGTGCAGGCGGTGCCGGTCGGAATTTACGCCAAGGCGGCATTGCAGAAGCTCGGCGTTTGGGACGCGGTCGAACCGAAAATGGCCATGGCCGCGAACGTGCGCGCCGCGCTCGTTCTGGTGGCGCGCGGCGAGGCGCCGCTCGGCATCGTCTATTCGACAGATGCCAAGGTCGAGCCCGGCGTGAAAGTCGTCGGCACTTTCCCGGAGAGCTCGCACGACCCGATCATCTATCCGGCGGCAGCGACCGTGAACGCCAAACCTGATGCGGCGATCTATCTGGCATTTCTGCGCAATCAGACCGCCAGGACGATTTTCGAGTCTTACGGCTTTACTGTTCTGGCGAAACCGACGACGTGAACACATTGACTGTCGCGGCCGGGCAGTTCTTTCGAAAGACGGTGTCGGTTCGCTCGCCTGCTGATCCGGCTGTGCCTTCGCCACTGCGGCCATCGCAAACGCAGCCCGGCAGCGCGGGTCGAGCCCGCGCATGACGGGCTTGTTCACCCTTACTCCGGCTGAATGGACTGCGGTGGAACTGTCGCTGCGGATTGCGGTCGTGGCGACGGCTTGTGCGCTGCCGTTCGGCGTCGCGATCGGCTGGCTGCTGGCGCGCACCCACTTCTGGGGCAAGACCGTGCTCGACGGCCTGGTGTTCCTGCCGCTGGTGCTGCCGCCCGTCGTCACCGGCTATCTGCTGCTGATCTCGTTCGGCCGGCGCGGTCCGGTCGGCGAATTTCTCTACGATTATTTCGGCATCGTGCTGTCGTTCCGCTGGACCGGCGCGGCGCTGTCCTGCGGCGTAATGGGATTTCCATTGCTGGTGCGTCCGATCCGGCTGGCGTTCGAGGCCATCGATCGGCGGCTGGAAGATGCCGCCGCGACGCTCGGCGCCAATGCCATGCTGGTATTCCTGACGGTCACGCTGCCGCTGGCATTGCCCGGCGTGATCGTCGGCATGGTACTGTGCTTCGCGCGAGCGCTCGGCGAATTCGGCGCCACCATTACTTTCGTTTCCAACATTCCGGGCGAGACGCAGACTATTTCGGCGGCGATCTACACGCTGACGCAGGTTCCGGGCGGCGACGCGGCGGCGGGGCGGCTTGTCCTGATCGCGATTGCGCTCGCGTTCGCAGCGCTGGTCGCCTCGGAATGGCTGGCGCGGCGCGCCACCATCCGCTTTCACGGGGAATGATCGTGCTCTCGGTCGATGTCGAAAAGCAGCTCGGCACATTCAATCTCGCCGTGCGCTTTGCGGCGGCCGGCGGCGCGACAGCCCTGTTCGGGCCGTCCGGCTCTGGGAAAACGTCGGTGGTGAACATGATTGCGGGCCTGCTCAAGCCGGATCGCGGCGCGATCGTGCTCGACGATACCGTACTGTTCGACACCGCCAAGAGCATCGATGTGCCGCCACATCGCCGCCGCATCGGCTATGTGTTCCAGGAAGGCCGTCTGTTTCCGCATTTGTCGGTGCGGCAAAACCTCGATTACGGCCGGCGCATGAGTCGCCGTTCGCCCGATGCCAGAGAGTTCGAGCGCATTGTCGGATTGCTCGATATCGGCCGTCTGCTCGAGCGCCGTCCGCGCATGCTGTCGGGCGGCGAGCGCCAGCGTGTTGCCGTTGGCCGCGCGCTGTTGATGCAGCCGCGGCTTCTGCTGCTCGACGAACCGCTCGCGTCGCTCGACGCCGGGCACAAGCGTGAAATCCTGCCCTATCTCGTGCGGCTGCGCGACGACGCAAAGATTCCCATCGTTTATGTCAGCCACACGCCCGGGGAGGTACGACGCATCGCCACGGGCGTGGTGCGGCTCGAGGCCGGACACGTCGTCGCGACCGGCGGCCTCGAACTGATCAAGGACGCCGACGCCGATTTGTTCGCGTAAGCGGTCCGGCCTTCGCCTCCGGCGAGGTCTGCCGCAAATAATCGCGTGTTTGCCGGCAGACCGCGGCGGAATAAGGTCGCGCTCGAATGATCGTCTTTTCGCCGCTCGCGGCAAAACATGCAACGGCGTGGGGCGTCCTGTTCGGCGCCGCTTCGGCGTTTTGCTGGGCGCTCGGGTTTGTTGCCGCGCGCCACGGCGTTACCGCCGGTTTGTCGCCGATCGTGCTGTCGCTGCACCGCTTCGTCTGGGCCGGAATTGCGTTTCTGCCTTTCGTCGCCATGGACAATCCGCGGACGCTGGGCGGCCTCGGTTGGCGCCGTGGCATCATTCTGACGCTGTTTGGCGGTCTGCCGCTCGCGCTGTGGAGCTACTTCGGCTACATCTACGTGCCGCTCGGCCACGGCGCCATCATTCAGCCGTCCTGCGCGTCGCTTGTCGGAATTTTGCTGGCCAGGCTGCTGCTCGATGAACCGTTGCCACTGCGCCGTGTCGCCGGCGCGGCGGTGATCGTTGCCGGTCTTTCCATCATCGGAGCCGAGGCATTTCGGACGATGGGCGCCAGCGGCGTGTTCGGCGATCTGCTGTTTGTCGCCGCCGGCTGCTCATTTGCGACTTTCGGCGTGCTGTTGCGGCGCTGGCGCCTCGTACCGATAGCTGCCGCGGCCATCACCAGCGTGCTGTCGCTGGTCGGCCTGCCGCTGTTGTTCTGGACCTACGGCAACATGGTTGCCGCGGGGTTCCGCGAAAATCTGCTGCAGGCCGTCGTGCAGGGCTTCTTTGCCGGCGCCGGCGGGATTTATCTGTTCACCCGCGCGGTCGTGCTGCTCGGCGCCGGGCGTGCTGTGGTGTTCCCGTCGCTGGTGCCGCTGTTCACGCTGGTGATCGGTTTTGTCGCGCTGGGCGAGGCGCCGACGGTGTCGCAGCTCGTCGGACTTGTGATTGTCCTCATTGGCTTTCGCCTGACGCAGCGAAGTTGACTGTCATCATCCGCGCAGGCGGATGATCCAGTAACCGAGGTCTGATGGTTCCTCTCGACGTTGCGACCGGATAGGGCATGGCGATTACTGGATCGCCCGCCTTCGCGGGCGATGACAATTCATTCAGGCCCGGCATATTTGCCGGCGGTTTGCGGAAACATCGATTTGACGATCTTGAATTTCGAAATGTCGACGGTGGCGTCCATGTGCAGGAAAATCGCGGCGTCGCGAAAAATCTTCTCGACGCCGAAATCGAGCATGACGCCGTTGCCGCCGTGCAGTTCGAGCGCGTGCTGCGCCACTTTGAGGATTTCCTCCGAGGCAAACACTTTCGCCATGTTGCACAGCGTGTCGGCATCCGGCGCATTGTCGTCGACCGCCCGCGAGGCGCGGCCGAGCAGCGCGCGCACTGCTTCGATCCGGGTCGCCATGTCGGCAAGCCGCAGCGCCACCGCCTGATGCTTGATCAGGACGCGGCCGCCCTGCACGTAATTCTGCACGTAGTCCGACGCGACCTCGAAGGCACGCACGCCGACGCCGAGATTCTTCGCGGCCTGGATGATCTTGCCGGGCCGGAAATAGACCGCAGCCTTGCCGAGCGCATCGCCCTCAACCAGCAGATGATCGGCCGGCACCCGCATGTCCTCGAACACCAGTTCGCCGTTGTTCATGAACCGGCAGCCGATGGTTTCGTTGCAGCGCGCGACGGTCAGCCCCGGGGTGTCGCGCGGCACCAGGAAGCTCGACGTGCCCTGCATCATGCCGGCCTGCGGATTGGTATTGGCGTAGACCACGAACAGGCCGGCGTCGTAGCCGTTGGAGATGAATTGCTTGCGGCCGTTGATCACCCATTCGCCGTTGTTGCGCACCGCGCGCGTCGTCATCGCGGCTTCCGGCACGTTGTAGGGCAGCCAGCGGTCCGACGCGCCGCGCGGCTCGGTCAGGCAATGCGCGAGCAGGAATTGCGGATCGTCGACCAGCCGCTTGAACCACTTTTCCTGCAAGTGCCGCGGCGCCAGATTGCGCAGCAGCACCGCGACTTTCCAGTTCTGCACCAGCTTGTCGGCGAGGCCGGAATCGCCGCGTGCGATCTCCTCGGCGATCAGCGCCAGGGTCTGCACTTCGCTGCCGCGGTCGAGTTCGACGCCGCCGAATTCCTCGGGCACGCCGAGCGTGCGGATGCCGACTTGATCGGCGCCTTCAAGAATGCTCGCCGGCAGGCGGTCTTCCGGCGTCATTGTCCATTCGCGCCGCCACTCCTTGCGGATGAACGGAAGCACGACCTCGTCGACGAAATCGCGGCACGATTGCCGCATCAGGCGCTGTTCTTCGGAGAGGTCGTCTTGCATGTCATGCCGCCTTGCGGCTGGCCAGAAACTCGCCCATGCGATCAAGCGCTTTGAGAATGTTTTCGGTCGAATTGGCGTAGGACACGCGCATATAGCCCTCGCCGAGCACGCCGAAGTCCGGCCCGCCGATCAGGGCGACGCCGGCGTCTTCCAGCAGCGCATTGGCAAGCGGCTTTGCCTTCCAGCCGGTGCGCTTGATGTTGGGGTAGGCATAGAACGCGCCTTTCGGTGTCGCGCAGGACGTGCCGGGGAGCTTGTTTAGGCCGGCAACCACGATCTTCCGCCGCTTGTCGAACTCGGCGACCATTGTCGTCACCTCATCCTGCGGACCGGTCAGCGCGGCAAGTCCGGCATATTGCGCCGATGCGTTGACGCAGGAGTGCAGGTTGACCGCCAGCTTGCGCGCGTAGTCGTAGAGCTTGCCGGGCCATATGGCATAGCCGAGCCGCCAGCCGGTCATGGCGTAGGTTTTCGACCAGCCGTTGAGCAGAATGAGCCGGTCGCGGATCGACGGATACGACAGCAGGCAAACATGGGTTTCGCCGTCATAGACCATATGATCGTAGATCTCGTCCGACATGACTGCGACGTCGGGAAAGCGTTCGAGGCCTTTGACCAGCTTGTCGACTTCCGCCTTCGGCGTCACGCCGCCGGTCGGATTGGCCGGCGAGTTGACGATCAGAAGCCGCGTCTGCGGCGTGATCAGGCTCAAGGTTTCGTCGGCGGAAAAGGCAAAGTTGTTTTCTTCGCGGATCGGCACCGGAATCGGCCGTGCCCCGGTATATTCGATCATCGAGCGATAAATCGGAAAGCCGGGATCGGGATAGAGAATATCGGCTCCCGGTTCGCCGAACATCAGGATCGACATGAACATGGTCGGTTTGCCGCCCGGCATGATCATCACCTGGTCGGGCGACACGGTCACGGCAAACCGCTTGTGCAGATCGGCCGCCACCGCTTCGCGCAACGGCAGGATGCCGACCGCCGGCGTATAGCCGTGATGGCCGTCGCGCAGCGCCTTGACGGCGGCTTCGACGATGAAATCGGGCGTGCGAAAATCCGGCTGGCCGATGCCGAGATTGATGATGTCGCGGCCGGCAGCCATGAGGTGGACGGCACGCGCCAAAACAGCAAACGCGTTTTCCTCGCCGATCCGGTCAAAGGCGGCGACGGTCTTGAGCATGGCATTCCCCCGGCTTTATTTGCCGGGCAGTTCAACCCAATCGTCGGGCAAATGCAAACCGCTCTTCAGGCGCTGCGCCGATGCACAGGAGCCCCGGACTTCGGTCCGGGGCTCCTGGTCGTACGACAGTGATACGGCGGAGCGTCAGTCGACGCCGCCGATCGTGTTGTTGCCCATCTCGCGGGACATTTCGCTGCCGCTGTGGGTCACCGGGTTCGGATAGGCGGCGAAGCCGCTATACTGGCTTTGAATCTCCTGCTGCTGGAATGCCTGATGGTGCCGCTTCTGCGCCAGGGCGGGCGTGGCAAGCAGCGCAACGCCGACGGCTGAGATCAGCAACTTCACTTTGAGCGATGTCATTGAAGGGTTCTCCATAGTCATTACCGCCCCGTGCCGCTTACGTACTGGGTCTACCGCGCCGCACAAGACACCAAAGCGTAACCGCGGAGTCACGAAAGTGTTATTCGTATCAGTGTGTTAATACAGTTTTTATTCGGCAAATTCCGCTGCTGTGGTGCATTGCAAAAAATTAATCTGCGCTGGGCCGCGAAGCTGCGGAAAAAGCGCGTCTTGCTGCCGGTTCGCGGTCCTAGTCCGGCGGCGGCGCCGCCGCAGCACTCGCTTTGCCGCGCGCCGGAGCGTTAAATCGACATATCCAGCGATGGCGGAACGCGGCCTGCACATTTCGCATTGCAGGCACGGCGGACGGCGCCGGAATAATTTTGGAGTTTGTTCATGACCAACAACGGCAGCGCGCACGATTCACAAAAGCGGCGTTTGCGTTCGCAATTATGGTTCGACAATCCGGATAATCCGGGAATGACCGCGCTCTATCTGGAGCGCTATCTCAATTACGGACTGAGCCGTGCCGAACTGACCTCCGGCAAGCCGATCATCGGCATCGCGCAGACCGGTTCGGATCTGTCTCCGTGCAATCGCCACCATCTCGAGCTGGCGCACCGTGTGCGGGAGGGCATTCGCACCGCTGGCGGCATCGCCATGGAATTCCCGGTGCATCCGATCCAGGAAACCGGCAAGCGGCCGACCGCGGCGCTTGATCGCAATCTTGCCTATCTTGGGCTCGTCGAGGTGCTGTACGGCTACCCGCTCGACGGCGTCGTGCTTATGACCGGCTGCGACAAGACCACTCCGGCTTGCCTGATGGCGGCTGCGACCGTCAACACTCCGGCGATCGTGCTGTCCGGCGGACCGATGCTCGACGGTTATCATAACGGCAAGCTCGCCGGTTCCGGTACTGTGCTCTGGCAGGCCCGTCAGGACGTTGCCGCAGGAAAAATCAACTACAACGATTTCATCGACATTGCTGCCGCTTCCGCGCCGTCGGTCGGCCATTGCAACACCATGGGCACCGCATCGACCATGAACGCGATGGCCGAGGCGCTCGGCATGTCGCTGCCCGGCTGTGCCGCGATACCGGCGCCGTACCGCGAGCGGGCGCGGATTGCTTACGAGACCGGCGTACGCGCGGTCGAGATCGTGCACAAGGATCTCAAGCCATCGGATATTCTGACGCGTGACGCATTCGAGAATGCGATCGTCGCCTGTTCGGCCATCGGTGGTTCGACCAATGCGCCGATTCACCTCAATGCCATCGCGCGCCATGTCGGCGTCAAGCTCGAGATCGGCGATTGGGAGAAGATCGGCTACGACGTGCCGCTTCTGGTCAATATGCAGCCGGCCGGCGACTATCTGGGCGAGGATTATTTTCGCGCCGGCGGGCTGCCGGCGGTGATGCATGAACTGCTGGCGGCAAAGCGCCTGCATGGCGACGCCATCACCGTCAACGGCAAGACCATGGCCGACAACGTGGTGCGGGCGAAATCGACGAACGCCGAAGTCATCCTGCCCTACGACAAGCCACTTAAGGCGCACGCCGGTTTCAAGGTGTTGCACGGCAATTTGTTCGATTCCGCGATCATGAAAACCAGCGTGATCTCTGACGAATTCCGCAAGCGCTATCTCAGCGATGCCAAGGACCCCAATGCATTCGAGGGCCGCGCCGTGGTGTTCGATGGTCCCGAGGATTACCACAAGCGCATCGACGATCCGGCGCTCGGCATCGACGAGCGCGCGATCCTGTTTATGCGTGGCACCGGCGCGATCGGCTACCCGGGTTCGGCCGAAGTGGTCAACATGCAGCCGCCGGCGGCGCTGATCAAACGTGGCGTGACTTCACTGGCCTGCGTCGGCGATGGCCGGCAGTCTGGCACCTCAGGCTCGCCGTCGATCCTCAATGCCTCGCCGGAAGCGGCGGCGGGCGGCGGCCTTGCGCTGTTGAAAACCGGTGACCGTGTGCGCATCGACCTCAACAAGGGCACCGCGGATATCCTGATCTCGGCCGTGGAACTGACCTCACGCCGCGCCGCGCTCGCCAGCAACGGCGGCTATCATTATCCGGCAAGCCAGACGCCGTGGCAGGAAATCCAGCGCGGCATGGTCGACCAGCTTGGCAGCGGCATGGTGCTCGAGCCGGCGGTGAAATATCAGCGCGTGGCGCAGAAATTCGTGCCGCGCGACAATCACTGAATCGCTGCTGACACTTCCGCCGAAACCGTATTAATAGCGCCTGCGATTGGCGCACATTGCCGCGCCGCGATGCCAATGCCGGGATACCACAATGAGCCGTCCATCGACTGCCGAGAAACGCAAGACTTTCCGCAAGCTGCATGAGAGCGGCTGCTTCGTCATACCCAATCCGTGGAATGTCGGCAGCGCGCGATATTTGCAAGGTCTGGGCTTCAAGGCACTGGCAACGACAAGCTCCGGCCACGCCCACTCGCTCGGCTACGCCGACGGCGCGCAGACGCTCGACACCGTGATTGGTCATTTCCGCGAACTGGCGGAAGCGGCGGACGTGCCGCTCAATGCCGATTTCGAGGACGGCCTCGCCACGGATCTCGATGGTCTTGCAGCGAATGTGACGCGCTGCGTTGCTACCGGCGTCTCGGGGTTGTCGATCGAGGACTCGCCGAATAATTCCACGACGCCGCTCTACGATCTCGACACGGCTGTGGCCCGCGTCAAGGCCGCGCGCGCCGCGATCGATCGCGCCGGCGGCGACGTCATTCTCACCGGCCGCGCCGAGGGCTTTATCCGCGGCGTGCCCGATCTCGACGACGTGATCCGACGGCTCAAGGCCTATGCGGCCGCCGGCGCCGATTGCCTCTATGCGCCGGGCATCAAAACCCGCGAGCAAATCGAGGCGGTCGTCAGGGCGGTGGCGCCGAAGCCGGTGAATTTCCTCAACAGCGGCGCGTTCGGCTTCACGGTGAGCGATCTGGCAGCGATGGGCGTGCGGCGGATCAGCGTCGGCGGCTCGCTGGCGCGCGTTGCCATGCACGCCTTCATCAAAACCGCCACCGAGATCGCCAGGGATGGCAAGTTCGACGGCTTCGCCGACCTGATCAGCAATCCCGAACTCAACAAGTTTTTCAGCGAAGACCGCAAGAAGCTCACGTCATGAGCGGATCGGAACTTCACCCGCAAACCGGCCAGCCGGTCGGTTTGCCCGTCGATACGACGCCGGCGCTCCGGCCTGGCCCGGTCACGCTCAAGGGCCGCTACGGGCGTATCGAAAAGCTCGCCGCGTGCCATGGGCCGGAACTTTGGCCGGCGTTCGCCGGACACGACGCGGTCTGGACCTACATTTCGACCGACGGACCGTTTGCAACCGAAGCGGAGTTTTGCGCGTTTATCGCCATGCGCGCCGCGGCCCAAGATCCCTATGCCTACGCCATTATCGATGCGGCCGAGCGCGCGATCGGCTATTTCACGCTGCTGCGGATCGAGCCGCAGATGCGGGTCATCGAGGTCGGACACGTGCTGTATTCGCCGTCGTTGCAACGCACGCCGCTCGGCACCGAGGCGCAGTATCTGCTGGCCCGCTACGTATTCGAGACGCTCGGTTACCGGCGCTACGAATGGAAGTGCAATGCGCTCAACGCGCCGTCGTGGCGCGCCGCGCTGCGCTATGGCTTCACCTACGAAGGCACATTCCGCCAGCATCTGATCGTCAAGGGCCGCAATCGCGATAACGCCTGGTTCTCGATGCTCGACAGCGAGTGGCCGGAGCGCAAGCGCAACTTCGAACGCTGGCTGGCACCGGAAAACTTCGACGGCGCGGGCCGGCAAAAACTCAGCCTTGCGGCATTGAACAAGCAGAAGGCGTCTGATCATGAGTAACAGGCTGCAAGGCAAAGTCGCGCTGGTCACCGCCGCGGGGCAGGGCATCGGCCGCGCCATCGCCGAGACTTTCATCGCCGAAGGCGCCAGCGTCGTCGCCACCGACCTTGCCGAGGACAAGCTCGGCGACCTCAAGGCCCGGATGCGCAAGAAGCTCGACGTGTGTGCGCAGAACGAAATCGACGCGCTGGCGAAGGACGTCGGCCGGGAGTTCACTGCGCTCGATATTCTGGTCAATTGTGCAGGCTACGTGCACCAGGGCACGATTTTCGACTGTACCGACAAGGACTGGGATTTTTCCTTCGACCTCAACGTCAAGTCGATGCATCGCATGATCAAGGCTTTTCTGCCGGCGATGCTGGAGAAGAAAAAGGGCTCGATCGTCAATATCTCGTCGGCGGTGTCGTCGATCCGCGGCGTGCCGGCGCGTTATGCCTATGGCGCGACCAAGGCGGCGGTGATCGGGCTGACCAAAGCCGTCGCCGCCGATTTCATCAGGCAGGGCATCCGCTGCAATGCGATCTGCCCTGGCACGATTGAATCGCCGTCGCTCGAGGAACGCATCGAGGCATTGTCCAAGCAGACCGGAAAGTCACCGGACGAGGTGCGGCTGGGCTTTGTCGAACGCCAGCCGATGGGCCGTCTCGGCACCGCCAGGGAAGTCGCGCTGCTCGCCCTCTTCCTCGCCAGCGACGAGGCAAGCTACATTACCGGCCAGCCGCATCTCGTCGACGGCGGGATGGCGCTGTAGCGGTCATTCCGGGGCGCGCGAAGCGCGAACCCGGAATCCATAATCACAGTCCGGGGGATAGTCCGATGACGGTTCTGCATTGCCAGCGATTATGGATTCCGGCGCTCGCTGTCGCTCGGCCGGAATGACAGCAGGAAACGGGACCATGCACATCCTCATCACCGGCGCCGCGGGAATGATCGGACGAAAACTCACAGCGCGCCTCGTTGGCGCGGGCGCCGGATCGCTCAACGACCGTGCCATCGGGAAACTGACCCTGATCGACGTGGTGGCGCCGCAACAGCCGGAAAAATTCGGCGGCAGCGTCGACTGCCGCGCCGCCGATATCGCCGACACTGCGGCAGCGCGTGCGGCCGTCGCCGGTCGTCCTGACGTGATCTTTCATCTTGCCGCGGTGGTGTCCGGCGAGGCCGAGACCGATTTCGAGAAGGGCGTTCACGTCAATCTCGACGGCTCCCGCGCGCTCCTCGATGCGATCCGCGCCGTCGGCGACGGCTATTGTCCGCGGCTGGTGTTCACGTCGTCGATCGCGGTATTCGGCGCGCCGTTTCCGCAATCGATCGCCGACGATTTCCATTTGACGCCGCTGACCTCCTACGGCACGCAGAAGGCGATCGTCGAGCTTTTGCTTGCCGATTATACCCGCCGCGGCTTTGTCGATGCCGTGGGCATCCGGCTGCCCAGCATCGTGGTGCGGCCGGGCAGGCCGAACAAGGCCGCGTCGGGCTTCTTCTCGTCCATCATTCGTGAACCGCTCGCCGGCGAAGAGGCCGTCCTGCCGGTGCCGGACACGGTGCTACACTGGCATGCCAGCCCGCGCGCCGCGATCGGCTTCCTTGTTCATGCCGCGGGCGTCGATCGCGAGCAACTCGGTCCGCGCGTCAACCTGACCATGCCCGGCGTGTGTTGCACGGTCGCCGAGCAGATCGCCGCGTTGCGCCGCGTCGCCGGCGACACGATTGCCGGACGCATCCGCCGCGAACCGGATGCGCTGGTGGCGCGCATTGTTGCCGGGTGGCCGAGCCGGTTCGATCCGCGCCGCGCGCTCGCGCTCGGCTTTCAGGGCGAGGCGTCGTTTGACGACATCATCCGCGTCCATATCGAGGACGAACTCCGCGGCAAGATCGCCGCGTAGCGCGTTGCAAGGCTGTTCCCTGCATTGCAAGCCTCTTCCCCCCGGCGGGGCGCTAGCCTTTTAAATGAGCATGATCTTGTCCGAAAACCGCTGACCACTTTTCGGGATCATGCTCTAAGTGGTGCGCCATGCGTTTTCCCTCCAAGCTCATTCCGGCGACGCTCGCCCGTCGCTATAAGCGCTTCCTCGCCGACGTCGTGCTCGACAACGGCGACATGCTCACGGTTCATGTCGCCAATCCGGGCGCCATGACCGGCCTTGATCGGCCGTTTTCCAGGATATGGCTGTCCAACTCCGAAAATCCGCTCCGCAAGCTGCCCTTCAGCTGGGAGCTTGTCGAAGCGGACTTCGGCAACGGCCCGGAGCTTGTCGGTGTCAATACCGGCAACCCGAATAACCTGGTCGCCGACATCATCGGCACCGGGCTGATCCCGCAATTGCGCGATTACACGGCGGTCAGGCGCGAGGTGAAATACGGCACCAATTCCCGCGTCGATTTTCTGCTCGAAAGCGAGACCCGGCCGCCGTGTTATCTGGAAATCAAGAATGTCCACCTGATGCGCAAGCCCGGCCTCGCGGAATTTCCCGATTGCGTCACCGAGCGCGGCGCCAAGCATCTCGACGAGCTTGCCGCGGTCGTGGGCGACGGCGCGCGTGCGGTCCAGCTTTATGTCATCCAGATTCCCTCGGCAGACCGCTTCGCGGTCGCCCGCGATATCGACAAGGCCTATGCCATGGCATTCGACCGTGCCCGCGCGCGCGGCGTCGAGATGCTGGCCTGGCGCTGCGCGGTGACGGTCGATGGCATTGAAATTGCGGCTCCGGTTCCGATTGTCGCGGAGTAGCGCAGCCGGCCGGCGGCAGATTGCTTGCGTTGCCCGCAGCCATGCTTACATTGCGATGCAACAGGACTGGAATTTCAGGGCTTCTGTCATCCTGCCATGACCTACGTCGATGCGGCGGTCGCGCCGCTGCGCAAAACCGGCCAGATCAAGATCCATGGCGCCGCCGCCTTCGAGGGCATGCGCAAGGCGGGACGGCTTGCCGCCGAATGCCTCGACATGCTGGTCGGCGAGGTGAAGCCGGGAGTGTCCACCGAGCGCATCGACCAGCTGGTCTATGATTTCGGCATGGACCATCGCGCCTTGCCGGCGACACTGATGTATCGCGGTTACCGCAGGGCGACCTGCACGTCGGTCAATCACGTCGTCTGCCACGGCATCCCCGGCGAGAAGCCGCTGCGCGAGGGCGACATTGTCAATGTCGACGTGACACTGATCCTCGACGGCTGGCACGGCGATTCGAGCCGCATGTATGCGGTCGGCGAAATTCCGCGCCGTGCCGAGCGGCTGATCGAAGTCACCTACGAGGGCATGATGCGGGGCATAGCCGCGATCAAGCCAGGGGCCACCACCGGCGATATCGGCCATGCCATCCAGTCCTTCGTCGAAGCCCAGCACATGAGCGTGGTGCGCGATTTCTGCGGCCATGGTCTCGGCCGCCTGTTCCATGACGAGCCAAACATCGTCCATATCGGCCGGCCGGGTGAGGGCATCGTGCTCAAGCCGGGCATGTTCTTCACCGTCGAGCCGATGATCAATCTCGGCCGCCCGCACGTGAAGGTGCTGTCGGACGGCTGGACAGCGGTGACACGCGACCGTTCGCTGTCGGCGCAATTCGAGCATTCGGTTGGCGTCACCGCGACCGGTGTCGAGATTTTTACATTGTCGCCGCGGGGTCTGGAGCATCCGCCCTATCGGGCCTGAGCGCCGCGTTCGATCAAATACCGCCGCAAGGCGATTGCAAATTATTTTAATCCGGGCATCCTTTGCGCTATCCGGCTGTGGCGTGAAGGGTCGCGACCGGGCGGGAGCCGTGTCCGAGTTTTCCCATGCTGGAAAAGAAACGCGATAGCGCGCGAGGCCTCGCCGAGGCCCTGCCGCACTATCACGGCCATCGCGAACGCCTGCGTAAACGCTTTCGCGAAGCCGGCGCCGACGCGTTGTCGGACTACGAGCTCCTGGAAATCCTGCTGTTCCGGGCGCTGCCGCAGCGCGACGTCAAACCGCTCGCCAAGGCGCTCCTGGAGACGTTCGGCTCTTTCGCCGAGGTGATCGGTGCGCCGGAAGCGCGGCTCGCTCAGGTCAAAGGTCTCGGCGAAGCCAGCATCACCGAGCTGAAGATCATCCAGGCGGCGGCGAGCCGGCTCCTGCGCGGCGCGGTGAAAAAGCGGCCGGTGCTGTCATCGTGGTCGACGGTGCTGGATTATTGCCGCAGCGCGCAGGCTTTCGCCGACCGCGAGCAATTCCGGGTGCTCTATCTCGACAAGCGCAACCAGCTGATCGCCGACGAGGTGCAGCAGACCGGCACCATCGATCATACGCCGGTTTATCCGCGCGAGGTGGTCAAGCGCGGGCTCGAATTGTCGGCGACCGCGATGATCCTTGTGCACAACCATCCAAGTGGCGACCCCACGCCGTCGCGCGCGGATATCCAGATGACGCAGCAGATCATCGCGGTGGCGTCGCCGCTCGGCATTTCGGTGCACGATCACATCATCGTCGGCAAGGACGGACATGCGAGCTTGAAGGGACTGAAGCTGATTTAAGGTCGCGCGGCCGGAGCTATGGCGATGACGCCGCAACAGGCGGCGCTGCCGCCTCGCGTACGCGGCCAACTATTTTCGCGAGTAGTGCCGCCGTGTCGCCGGGCGCGCGCGGTCCGGTCCAGGCGATGTAGCGGTCGGGACGGACCAAAATTATTCTGGCTTCGTAGGCTTCACGGCCGCCGCCGTAGCTGTCGCGAACGACCTTCAGCGGTACGCGCAGCGCTTTTGCCGCCACCTCGAACGCCTGCACCGAGCGATCCTCGGCATCGAAAGCGAGCAACGTAAATCCTGCGCCAAGCTCCTCGAACACGTTGCGTCCGGAGGTCAGCGGTTGCGGCGGCAGATGGTGGCCAGCGCGGGCCTTGAAGGTGTGAGAGCCACTCGCGCTCGACTTCGCGCCGGGCAGCCCGAACATAACCGGCGAGCCTTCGTAATGCGGCTCATAGGTCAATACGCGCGGCGCCGCGGCGCCGGCATGATCCTTCCAGGCCCGCTCGAACTCGGCGCGATCTTTTTCCGGGCTGTAGCGGGCGAGAAAGACCGCGTCGCGCTGAATGCCGGCTTCGATGAAGTCCTCGCCGGTCTCCTTGAAAATCGGCCGCCGCTCTTCGGTGTAGCTTTCCAGCAGGTTTTCGCCACCCCAGCCCTGAAGTCTCGCCGCGAGTTTCCAGCCGAGATTGGCGACGTCGTCGAGTCCGTTGTTGAGACCGTATCCGCCATACGGCGGATGCGAATGCGCCGCGTCTCCGGCAATGAAGACGCGGCCGACCTGATAGGTCTCGGCGACGGCGATGCGCAGATCCCAGAAACCGACATAGTCGAAATCGGCCGCGAACGGAAAGCCGGCGGATTTCTCCAGCAGCGCGTGAAAATCGTAATTGTCCCGCGTGGTATTCGCCGGCACCGGCGAATGGAAGAACCAGCGCTCGCCGACGTCGACCCGGCCGAAGAACTGCCAATAGCCCTTGAGGTCCGGATGCAGTACGCGATAGGTCGAGCGCGGTGGAAAGCGCTTGAGCTTCTCGTGCAGTTCGCGCGAGCGGAACAGCGCCAGCACCATGATCTGATCGAAATCCGCGCCGCTGCGCTCGATGCCGATCTGCCGGCGGACCATGGAATGGCTGCCGTCGCAGCCGACGACATAGTCTGCTTCGAGGATTTCGCTGGCGCCGTCCCTGGCGATCGTGACGCGGGCGCCGCGCTCGTCCTGCGCGATGGCCTCGGCGGTCCAGCCGAACCGCGCCTCGACCTTTTCAAGCTGCGCCATCCGCTTGCGCAGAACATTTTCGACGAGATATTGCGGCAACCGCTCATTCGGTTCGAAGTAATAGGAATTGACGATCTCGCGCAGCGGCGGCGCGTACCAGTATTCGTTGTTCAGATCGCGATAGGAGACGATGCCGCTCATCGGAAATTCCGGCGGCAGCATGCGCACCGCGCGCACCTCGTCGGCGACGCCCCAGGAATGGAAATGTTCCATCGACCGCTGCGTCAGGTTTTGGCCCTTGGGAATGAGCTGCGGTTCGAGCCGGCGTTCGACCAGCGCGCAGGATACGCCGCGCAATCCCAATTCGACCGCGAGCGCGACGCCGACCGGACCGCCACCGACGATGACGACTTGATGCCGATTACTCATGTACGGTGCTTGTTTGCTTTTCTCTATCCGCCCTGCCGCACCAGCAAAACCGGATCGGGGGTTTCCGGTACGCGCTGCCAGGTATTAGGATCGTTTTCTTCAAAGCGCCATGTCTGCCCGCGCGCCGACGATAGCACCAATTCGCCGTTGTCCATTCGCCACGAGATCGGGCCGAACCGGGTGACCAGGGCGTCGCAGCCGGGCTTGAGTTTCAGCGCCAGCGTATCGGCGCCGGGTGCGGTCGGTGCATTGGCGAGCGTCACCGCGCAGATCGGCTTGCCGGTTCCGCGCGCGACCGCCCAATCGCCGGTCATGTCGTCGGCCGAGCGGGTTTGCACCGCCGCGGCGGCTTGCAGGATATAACGGCCTTCTTCCGGCTTGAAACCGTCGAACATGCCGCCCTCGACTTCGGTGAGTTCGATGACCGCTTCGCCGCCAGCGTCGAGCAAACGCAGATTGCCGTAATTGTCGACCGACCAGGCGATGATATCCTTGGTCGAAGGAAATACGTTCGGGCAATTCTTATCGATGTCGAGCTTGTAACCCCCGGGCGCGGCGTCGGCGCGGAAGTTGAATTTGCAAATCTTGTCGTGATCGGCGTTGGACAGTTCCCACGCGCCGATCATGTCGGCGACAGGGTCCTTGGCTTGATTCTGCGGCTGCTCGCTCTGCGGCTGCGCGGCTCGCGGTTCCGAGGCTTGCGGCGGCGTATTTTTCGGCGGCGCGTCTTGCGCCCATGCGCCTGCGCACAGGCTCCCCGCCATGACAGCAACACCGATGATGACGCGACGGGTCATGCCGAACCGATTATGCTCCGCCAGGAACGCTAGCACGCAGGTATCCGGTCGTCATGCCGTGGCCGCTCATGGCGGCGATGCAGCGCTGGCGGCGGTACCCGGTCAGCTTTTGCCCCAGGATCGCCAAGGTGTTTCCGCGACTGGCGTCAGTGGCGGCTTGCCGGCGGCCCAGGCGGCGATGTTATCGACGACAAGCTGATCCATCTTGCCGCGGGTGTACACCGAGGCCGAACCGAGGTGCGGAAACAGCACCACATTGTCCATCGCCATCAGCTCGGGCGGAACTTCCGGCTCTTTGGCGAAGACGTCGAGGCCCGCCGCCATGATGCGCTTGTCCCTGAGCGCCGCGATCAGCGCCGGCTCGTCGACCACCGAGCCGCGCGCCATATTGATCAGGATGCCTTCGGGGCCGAGCGCGTCGAGTACCTCGGCATTGATCAAGTTTGCGGTGCCCGGGCCGCCGGGCACGATGACCAAAAGGATATCGACCGCGCGCGCCATCTCGACGAGGCTCGGACAATGCAGATAGCTGACTTCGCGCCGCGGTTTGCGCGTGTGGTAGACGACCGGCACGCCGAACGCCGCGAGCCGCCGGGCGATCGCCTGGCCGATCGCGCCCATGCCGACCATGCCGACGGTGCGGTTGCGCAGCGTCGCGTGGGTCAGCGGATAATTGCCTTCCGGCCATTTCCCGGCGCGCAGGTAGCGCTCGGCTTGCGGCAATTCGCGCACGGTGCAGAGCAGGAGGCCGAGCGCGGTATCCGCCACCTCCTCGGTGAGCACGTCGGGCGTGTTGGTGAGCACCACATTGTGCGCGGCGGCCCATTTCACGTCCATGTGGTCGTAGCCGACGCCGAAGCTCGAGACGATTTCCAGCTTGGGAAAGCGCGCCATCAGCTCGCCGGGAATTTTGCAGGCCGTGTCGCTGCAGGCGATGGCGCGCACGTGCCAATGCGCCGTCGCGAACGCGTCCTGATCATTTGCCTCGACGGCTCGGTGAACGGTGCAGATGGCGTCGAGCCCTTTGGCGACGATGGGCTTGAGCGGGCCGATCAGCACGATCTCAGGCTTGTCGGTCGGCATCCTGTATCCTTTCGTCACACAAGCATCGTCACCGGCAGTTCCATGAAAGCTTTGATTGTTGCCAAAAGTTCGGCGCCCAGCGCGCCGTCGAGCACGCGGTGGTCGCACGCCAGCGTCACCGACATGACGCTTGCGAAGGCGATGCCGCCGTCGTCTTTCTCGACCGCTTGCCGGCGCGCGGCGCCGACCGCAAGGATCGTCGCATGCGGCGGATTGATGATGGCGGAAAACTCGCGCACGCCGTACATGCCGAGATTGGAAATCGCCGTTGCGCCGCCCTGATAGTCGGCAGGCGCGAGCTTCTTATCCTTCGCGCGCGCGGCGAGTTCTTTCATCGCCGTCGAAATCGCACTGACCGATTTGGTCTCGGCACCGCGCAATACCGGCGTGATCAATCCGCCGTCGAGCGCAACGGCGACGCCGATATCCGATTGTTTGAAGCGCAGGATGCGGTCGCCGGCCCACACGGCATTCGCCGCCGGCACGCGCTGCAAGGCAAGCGCCAGCGCACGGATGACGAAATCGTTGAGCGAGAGCTTGAATGCCGGATTGCCGTCTTTGTCCCTGGGTGCGGCGGCATTGGCTTCCTCACGCAACGCGATGAGGCGGTCGATCGCGACGTCCGTGGTCAAATGGAAATGCGGGACGGTCTGAATGGACCGCGTCAGGCGCGCCGCGATGGTGCGGCGCATGCCGTCGAGCGGGACTTCTTCATATGTGCCCGGCGCATAGAGCGCCTTGATCTCGTCGGCGCTCGGACCGTCAGTGAAAGCGCTGGCGGCTGTCCGCGCCGGTCGCGGTGCTTTTGCAATATCGCCGGCGACGATACGGCCATGGGGCCCGGAGCCATTGGTACGCGACAGATCGATGCCGGATTCGGCGGCGAGGCGGCGCGCCAGCGGCGTGATCGTACGGCCGCCCGGCAGCCGCGCCGGACCGAAATTGCGCGCCGGCGTGCGCACTTCGAAGAATGGATCGAGCGGGGTTGATCGGCCGGCGGCGGTCGGTGGCGCGGCGGCTGGCGCCTGCCCATCCCGCTCATTCCCGCGCAAGCGGGAATCCAGTGGCGCCCGCTCCTGGACCCCCGCTTTCGCGGGGGTGAGCGGAGACTGTCCTGTGGACGCTGTCTTGATTGCTTCACCATCCGCGATCACGGCGACCACGGCGCCGACCGGCGCGACATCGCCGGCGGAAACGCGGATCTCGGAGAGGACGCCGGCCGTCGTTGACGGCACTTCCATCGACACCTTGTCGGTCTCGATCTCGAACAGATTGTCGCCCGGCTTCACCGATTCGCCGGCCGACTTGAACCATTTGGTGATCTTGCCCTCGGCGACGGTCTCGCCCAGTTGCGGCATCAGAACGTCCATCACACCGTCACCCTGAGGTGCGAGCCAACGGGTCCGGCCCGAAGTGGCCGGCCCGATGACGGGCTCCGCGAGCCTCGAAGGGCGACGGCCCGGGCCGCGCATCCTTCGAGGCGCACCCGCGGCGCGCGCCTCAGGATGACCGAAAAGGCGCCATGCCGTCTCACTTGACCCGTTCCCAGATCACTTCGGCATTGGTGCCGGCGGGACGCAGGATCAGCCGGTCGCCGGAAAATTCGTAGCCACGCACCAGATCGCCCTTGTCGCCGGGCTGGACGCTCGCCAGCCGGCGATGCGTGACGGTGCGCGCGTTTTCGTCGACCGTGTAGGTGCCGAAATAGGCGACATAACCGTCGAGCATCGCCTTGGCTTCGTTGCCGGTCGGCTTGTCGCCGGCCCGCGTCACGTCGCGGTCCGGTGCGACATGGCAGGCCATGTAGCCGTGCGCGTCGTACATGATGATGCCCTTCGGATGGGCGCCCTGGCCCGGCCGCGGCTTGCCGTCGACGTTGGAGGTGACGTGGCGCCAGGAGCCGATCAGGCGCTGGGCATCCGATTGTCCGCTCACCAGGTCACCGCGATGTACTGCGTTTCCAAAAATTCCATCAGGCCTTCGTGCGCGCCTTCGCGGCCGAGACCGGACTGCTTGACGCCGCCGAACGGCGCCGCCGGATCGGACACCAGGCCCCGGTTCAATCCGATCATGCCGAAATCGAGCTGTTCGGAGACGCGCATGCCGCGGCTCAAATCCCTGGTGTAGAGGTAGGCAACGAGTCCGTATTCGGTGTCGTTGGCGCGGCTGATGACTTCGTCCTCGGACCTGAACGTCTGCAGCGAGGCGACCGGACCAAAAATTTCCTCGTTGAGCATCTTCGAATCGTTGGCCACGTTGGCGAGCACGGTGGCGGGATAGAAGAAGCCCGGACCGGCCGGCGCCTTGCCGCCGGTGAGCACCGTGGCGCCTTTCTGCACCGCGTCCTCGACAAGCTCGATGACCTTGTCGCGGCCGTCCTTGTTGACCAGCGGACCGAGCGCGACGCCGTCGTCGAGACCGTTGCCCATTTTCAGGCCCGCCATCTTCGCGGTCAGCTTCTTGGCGAACTCGTCGTGCACCTTCTCGTGGACATAAAAGCGATTGGCGGCGGTGCAGGCCTCGCCCATGTTGCGCATCTTGGCGATCATCGCACCTTCGATGGCGGCGTCGATGTCGGCGTCGTCGAACACGATGAACGGCGCGTTGCCGCCTAGCTCCATCGCGGGCTTGACGATCGAATCGGCGGCTTCATGGAGAAGCTTGCGGCCGACCTCGGTCGAGCCGGTGAACGACACCACACGCACGCGCGGATCGTGCAGCATGGTGCTGACGACTTTGCCGGATGAGCGCGACGGAATGACGTTGACGACGCCGGCCGGGACGCCGGCTTCCTCGAGGATCGGCATCAGCGCCAGCATGGTGAGCGGCGTGTCGGAGGCGGGTTTGAGCACGACCGGGCAGCCGGCGGCCAGCGCCGGACCGATCTTGCGCGTCGCCATGGCGGCGGGGAAATTCCACGGCGTCACCAGCACGGCGATGCCTGCCGGCTTGTGATGCACGAAGATGCGCGCGCCGGACGATGGCGCCGTCGAGTTCTGGCCGATATTGCGCACCGCTTCCTCGGCATACCAGCGGAAGAACTCGGCGGCATAGGCGACTTCGCCGCGCGAGTCCGACAATGCCTTGCCGTTCTCGATGGTGATGAGCTTGGCGAGCCGCTCGGCGTCGCGCATGATCAGCTCGTAGGATTTGCGCAAGATTTCGCCGCGCTCGCGCGGCTTCTTCTTCGCCCAGCCGGGAAACGCGGCCTGCGCCGCATTGAGCGCGGCCTTGGCGTCCTCGACTGTGGCGCTCGCCACCGACGCGACCTTGTTCTCGGTCGCCGGGTCGATCACGTCGAACCGGCCGCCGTCGGAGGATTTGCGCCATTTGCCGCCGATCCACAGATCGGTCGGCACGTTGGCGAGAAGATTGTCGTACATGGGATACATCCTCCTTTATCCGCTCATTCCCGCGTAAGCGGGAATCCAGGACTTTATGCTGGGTCCCCGCTTTCGCGGGGATGAGCGAAGTTACTAGCTTTCCATCGCGCGCTTCACCCGATCGACGATCCGGTCGGTGGTCGGCAGCGCGATGTCTTCCAGAATATCGGCGGCGGGCAGCGGAATGTGCGGCGTCGTGATCCGCACCGGCGGCCCGTCGAGATCGTAGAACGCCTCGTCGGCGGCGATCGAGACGATCTCGGCGCCCCAGCCGCATAGCCGCGGATTTTCCTCGACCGTGAACAGCCGATGGGTATGCGCCAGGGAGCCGAGGATGGTCTGGGTATCAAGCGGCACCAGCGAACGGACGTCGACGACCTCGCAATCGATGCCGTGTTCGCTCTTGAGCTTCTCGGCCGCCGCCAGCGCGCGCGGCACCATCAGCGCCAGCGCGAGAATGGTGGCGTCCTTGCCGGGCCGTACGATCCTGGCGCTGCCGAGCGTGTCGACGATCTCGCCGTCCGGCACCTCACCCTTGGTCGGATAGAGCGATTTGTGCTCGAAGAAGATCACCGGATCGGGATCGCGCACCGCCGCTGCCATCAGGCCGATGACATCGCGCGGGTTCGACGGCGCCACGACTTTCAACCCCGGGATCATCATGCACCAGTTCTCGACGCTCTGGCTGTGCTGCGCGCCGAAGCGCGAGCCCGCGCCGTTGCCGGTGCGCACGACCAGCGGGCATTTGACCTGGCCGTTCGACATGTAACGGCTCTTGGAAAATTCGTTGGCGATGTAATCGAAGCAGACCGCGAAGAAATCCGAGAACATGATCTCGGCGATCGGTTTGAGGCCCGTCATCGCCGCGCCCATGGCGGCGCCGAGGATCGCCTGCTCCGAGATCGGCGTGTCGCGCACCCGCAGCGGTCCAAATTGCTCGTAAAGGCCGACCGTCGCCTTGAACACGCCGCCGGCCTTGGCGATGTCCTCGCCGAGAAAAACCACGTCGGGATCGCGCGTCATCTCCTGGGCGATGCCGCGGGCGACGGCGTCGCGATAAGTCAGTTCCGCCATGCCCAGCCTCCGTCGGCATAGACATCGGTGGTCAGGATATCGAGCGGCGGCATCGGCGACGCTTTGCATTTCTCGGTGGCGTCGTCGACGCGCCGCTTCACATCGTCTTCGATTGCCGCGATGACGCTGTCCTTGATGCCGAACTGCTGGAGCCGGCCGCGATAGATCTTGATCGGATCGCGCTCCTTCCACTTTTCCAGTTCGCCGTCGGGACGATACTTCGCCGGGTCGGCGCGCGAATGGCCGCTGTAGCGATAGGTCATGCATTCGATCAGCGAAGGCCCACCTCCGGCGCGCGCCTTGTCGTAGGCCGCGCTCGCCGCGCGAAAAACCTCGTCGGCGTCGTTGCCGTCGACCACGATGCGCGGCAGCCCGTACGAGCCGGCACGGTCGGCGGCGGGATGTTGCACGGCGGTGACGTCGCCGATCGGCGTGTATTCCATGTACAGATTGTTCTCGCAGACGAAGATCACCGGCAGTTTCCACACCGCGGCAAAATTCAGCGCTTCGTGGAATGCACCGATATTGGTGGTGCCGTCGCCGAAGAAGCACACGGCGACGTCCTTCGATCCTTTGTATTGCGCGCGCCACGCCGCGCCGCAGGCGATCGGCAGATGCGCGCCGATGATGGCGTAGGAACCCATGACGCCGTGGTCGACCGATGTCAGGTGCATCGAGCCGCCTTTGCCGCGCATCAGCCCGTTGTCGCGCTGCATCAGCTCGCCGAGGACTTTTTCGATCGGGACGCCGCGGGCGAGCGTATGAGCATGGCCGCGATAGGTGCAGAACGACAGGTCGCCCGGTTTCATTGCGGCGGCGAAGCCGGTGGCGACCGCCTCCTGGCCAAGCGAGAGATGACTCGTGCCCTTGACCAGGTTCTGCAGGAACAGATCGAAAGCGCGTTGCTCGGCCTCGCGGATTTCGACCTGCATGCGATACATGCGAAGCCGCATGTCCTCGCCGATGTCGTCATTGAGGCTTGCTTTCGACGCGGTTTCCCGGTCCTCGACCTTGGCCATGAAATACCCTTAAGGCGCGTGCCCAAAACAGCGTTTGGGCGGCTGCAACTTAGCGCCACTTGCGAAGCCGAGGCAACGTCGTCCGCAGGCGCCTTGCGTGCCGCCGAGGAAGCACTTAACTGAGCGAAACGGGAGGCTTCGATGACCCAGGAATCCCTCGAGTCGCGCAAGTCGCAGGACTACAGGTCGCAGGACTACGTGCAGCGGTTCTTCGGCGGCCCGCCGCTCGCGGTGGCTGGCCGGTTGATCATGCTGTCGATCCTGGTCGGCGTGATCCTGACCGCGATCGGCCTCGATCCGTGGAATGTCATAGATTCAGTGCGCCGGCTGATTGCGCACATCTGGAATATGGGCTTCGATGCCGTGCGCTGGCTCTGGCAGTATTTCCTGCTCGGAGCCGTGATCGTGTTGCCGATCTGGCTGCTGGTCCGGCTGGCCAAGGCGCCGCGCGGCGGCTAAACGCCGCTCGACTGGTGCGGCGCGCCAGGCGCGAATCCGAAAACTATCGTGCAGCAATTCGACGCCGCAAACGTGGTGCCGCAAATTTGACGCCACAAGTCGTCGTGCGGTGCGGCGCCGGCTGTCAGGGATTCCAGTCTGGCGGCCTCAGCCGCGCGCCGGAATGACGCCGGCGCTATTCGTCGATCGGCTCTTGATCGGACTGCATCGGCCCGTCACCCTGCATATTGTGATCGCGCGGGCCGCGATGACGGCGGCGGCGCCGATGCAGCGGAAAGCGGTCAGCCTGGCCTTCATAGCCATTGCCGTTTTGACCATTCTGGCCATTCGGACTTTGGCCGTGCTGCGGCGAATTCTGCTGCGGCGCGGATTGCTGAGTCCCCTGGCCGCCAGTGATGAACGACGGCAGCCGTTCGACGTCCTGGTCATGAGACGGCTGGAAGTTTTGCGATGGCTGGAAGTTTTGCTGCGGCCGCGGCTGATAGTTCTGTTGTGGCGGCTGATTGTGCTGAGGCTGGTGCTGTTGGTGTGGCTGATGCTGCTGCGGCTGCTGTTGCGGATAGAACGGCTGTTGCGGAGCGTACGGCTCGCCGGCAATGCTCGGCTGATCGTCGTCGTCATCGAACGAATCGTCGTTGGAGTTGCCGCGCATTTCGCCAGGCTGTCCCGGCTGCTGTTGCGGGTAGTACGACGGCTGTGTTTGCCGCAGGTGCTCCTGCGCTGCGGCAATCAGGCGGAAATAATGCTCGGCGTGCTGATAGTAGGCCTCGGACGCGACCGGGTCGCCGGAGCTTTGCGCATCACGGGCAAGCTGCAGGTATTTCTCGGCGATGTGGGAGGCGTTGCCCCGGATTTTCACGTCCGGTCCGTTGGACTCGTACATACGCGATAATGGGTTTTGGTGGTGATGATGATGATGGTGACCGCCTTTACCGCGGTTGCGACCACGCATGCGCTTATTCTGACCGTTTCTCATGTTCTGCAATTCCGCCAACCCCTGTTTGCTCTGCTTCGAAGACTTTACTCAGCGAACGTCACTTTCATCGGTCGATAGTTCTCACACCGAAGACGTGAGGGCGGCCGCCATAATGCCCCGCGCTCACCGGCTGCTGCCCGCTCGTGCGGCCGTATAAACGTCACGAAACCCCGGCAGCGCGGCTCTCACCATTGGTCTTGCCGCAGCGCTCATGCCCCACGCCGTGCGCGCAGTTGCCCCATGCACACGCGAGTCTGACCGATGAAACGTCTCGGTTGCGTCATTGTCTAAAGGTAGCGATCCCGTTTGCCGTCCGATCCGGCTGTGTTGTTCCGGCTTTCGCGCTCTTCACTTAAGCTTGCGCTGCCAGCCTCAGGGAGCCAATCTCCGGGAGTTGCGCTCCGGGCTTTCGAGGCAGCGCGGCACCATATCTCGGGCCGATTCCGTGCCGGCAAGCTAGTCGGTTCCGGCCGATATTCCAAGTGCTTTTTTGCCGGGGTCCAATGCTTCACGCTCATGCCCTTTTACAGCGGTGAGGGCGCGCGGCACATCGTTAAGATCGGTGCGGGGCGGCAGCGTTGCAAGCCCCGCTGCGGTTAATAAGGCGGTGACCGGTTCCGCCAGGCCAATGCCGAGTTCGACAACCAGAACGCCGCCGGGGGCGAGCAGTGCGGGCGTGCTCGCCGCGATCGCCCGATAGCCATCGAGCCCATCGCGGCCGCCATCGAGCGCGAGGCGCGGATCGAAGTCGCGCACTTCCGGCTCGAGCGCCGCGATATCGCCGGACGCGACATAGGGCGGATTTGACACGATCAGTTCAAAGGGGCCCCGCAACGCTTCGGCCATATTGCAGACCGCAAATGAGAGTTTGCCGAAGCCAAGACGGCGGGCATTGTCGCGGGCCATGGCAAGCGCGCGGACACTCAAATCGGTGCCGACCGCAGACGCATTCGGCAGCTCCGACGACAGCGCCAACGCGAGCGCGCCGGAGCCGGTTCCGAGATCGGCAACGCGCAACGGCCGGGTGCGGGCACCGCGCGCGTCGAGCGCCGCGAGCGCGGCCTCGACGACGGTTTCGGATTCCGGCCGCGGCACCAGCGTCGCCGCATCGATGCGCAACGGCAGGCTCCAGAATTCCTTTTGCCCAACGATGCGCGCGACCGGCTCGCGCGCAAGCCGGCGCCGCACCAGCGCGGCGATTGCACTTTCGTCGGCGCTGTCGAGGCGGCGTGCGCCGGCTGCCGCGAGTGCGGCGTGGTCAAGGCCGAGAGCGTGCCCTACGAGGATGCGGGCATCGAGATCGGGCGATTCGATGCCGGACTCGTGCAATTGCGCGGCGACGCCGCGCCGCGCTTGCGCGATCGTGCGTGGCTCAACGACTGCGGCATCAGTGCGCGGCATCAATTGACGTCCTCGGCGGCGAGCAGTTCGGCCTGATGGTGGGTCACCAGCGCGTCGATGATTTCGCCGAGCGCATCGCCTTCGAGAATCTGCGGCAGCTTGTAGAGCGTGAGATTGATGCGGTGGTCCGAGACGCGGCCTTGCGGATAATTATAGGTGCGGATGCGTTCGGAGCGGTCGCCGCTGCCGACTTGGCCGCGGCGTTCGGCGGCGCGCGCGGCGTCCTGCTTCTGGCGCTCGAAATCGTAGAGCCGGGTGCGCAGCACGGCGAGCGCCTTGGCGCGGTTGCGATGCTGGGAGCGGTCTTCCTGCATGGTGACGACGATGCCCGACGGCAGATGGGTGACGCGCACCGCCGACTCGGTCTTGTTGACGTGCTGGCCGCCGGCACCGCTCGACCGCAGCGTGTCGATTTTCAGATCCGCGTCGTTGATGGCGACATCGAGCTCCTCCGCTTCGGGCAGCACGGCGACGGTCGCCGCCGAGGTGTGGATGCGTCCGGACGCCTCGGTGTCGGGTACCCGCTGCACGCGGTGCACGCCGGATTCGAATTTGAGCTTGGCGAAGGCGCCGCGGCCGCGGATTTCGGCGATGATTTCCTTGAACCCTCCTGCGGCACCGTCGCTTGCGGCGACGACTTCGACTTTCCAGCCCTGTTTGGCGGCATAGCGCTCGTACATGCGGAACAGATTGCCGGCAAACAGCGCCGCTTCGTCGCCGCCGGTGCCGGCGCGAATTTCGAGAATGACGTTGCGCTCGTCCATTGCGTCTTTGGGCAGCAGCGCCACCCGCAGTCTCTCCTCGAGCGCCGACAGGCGCACTTCTAGTCCGGGTTTCTCGGACTCGGCGATGGAGCGCATCTCGGCGTCGGTCGACGGATCGGCGATCAGGCTGGCAAGGTCGTCAAGTTCGCGCCGCGTATCGCGATAGGATCTCGCGGCCTCGACCACCGGCGCCAGATCGGCGAATTCGCGCGACAGCTTGACGTAGGTCTCCGCCGGCAGCGCGGTGGTGAGATCGCGCTCGAGCGCGGCATGGCGGGCGACCAGCGCATTGAGTTTCTGTTCGGGCAGCATCGTAGTTGCGGCTTATACTTGCAGGGCGTTGTCGGCGGCAAATTTCTCGAGCTCTGCGCGTATGGTCATTGTGCCGCCCCATTTTTCGATCAGCGGCGACAGGAACGCCGCCGTCTTGCGGCAATCGAGTTCGAGCAGCATGGCCTTGACCGGGCCGACTGCCGACGGCGTGAGCGACAGCGAGCGGTATCCGATGGCGACGAGCGCCAGCGCGCCGATCGGCTGCGAGGCGAGTTCGCCGCATAGCGTTACCGGCTTTTTGTGTTCGCGGCTTTTGTCGACGATATCCTTCAGCGCGCGCAAGACCGGCGCCGACAGCGCATCGAATCGCCCGGCGACCCGCTGATTGCCGCGGTCGGCGGCGTAGAGGAACTGCACCAGATCGTTGGAGCCGACCGAAAGAAAGTCGACGTGTTCGAGGAGCTCGTCGAGTTGATAGAGCAGCGACGGCACCTCGACCATGCTGCCAACCTCGACCTGATCGGGCAGCTTGTGGCCGTGGCGGCGCAGGTGCGTCAGTTCGCGCTCGACCAGTTCCTTGGCCTGATCGAATTCCTGCACGGTCGAGACCATTGGAAACATGATCTTGAGCGCGCGGCTCCCGGCCGCCCGCAGCAAGGCACGGATTTGCGTGCGCAACAGCCCGGGCCGGTCGAGCCCGAGGCGGATCGCCCGCCAGCCGAGCGCGGGATTCTCCTCTTCGACATTGCGCATATAGGGCAGCACCTTGTCGCCGCCGATATCCAGCGTCCGGAAGGTGACGGGCTTGTCGCCGGCGGCGTCGAGCACGGCGCGGTAGAGCGTATATTGCTCGGTGGAGCGCGGAAAATTCGGCGCCACCATGAATTGCAGTTCGGTGCGGAACAGGCCGATGCCGGCAGCGCCGGTGTCGGCGATGTGCGGCAGGTCGACGCTCAAGCCGGCGTTGAGCATCAAGGTGATTTCCTGGCCGTCCTTGGTGACGCAGGCCCGGTCGCGTAACGCGGAATATTGCAGTTGTCGCCGGGCGCGCAGCCGCACGCGCTCCGCATAGGCCGCTTCCATGTCCGGCAGTGGCCGCACATGCAGGTCGCCAGTCGTCCCGTCGACGATGATGGCGTCACCCGGATCGGCAATGCCGGTGGCGTTGTCGACCTCGCCGACCGTCGGAATGCCGAGCGCGCGGGCGATGATGGCGACGTGGGAATGCGGTCCGCCTTCCTCCAGCACCAAGCCGCGCAGGCGCTTGCGGTCGTAGTCGAGCAGCGCCGCTGGGCCCATCGAGCGGGCGACGAGAATGGCGTTCTCCGGCAGGCTTTCGCGCGACGGCGCGTGGTCGCGGCCGGTGAGCTGGCGCATCAGGCGATTGGCGAGATCGTCGAGGTCGTGCAACCGCTCGCGCAGAAATGGATCGGTCTGGCGCAGCATGCGGGCGCGGGTGTCGGACTGCACGCGCTCGACCGCCGCCTCCGCGGTCAATCCGGTCATCACCGCTTCCTGCATCTTGTGGATCCAGCCGCGGTCGTGGGCGAACATGCGATAGGCCTCGAGCACGTCGCGGTGCTCGCCGGCTTCGACCACGTCGCCGTGTTCGAGCAGCTCGTCGAGATTGGCGCGTAGCGTCTCCACCGCCGTATCGAGATGTTTCAATTCCTTCGGAATGTCGTCGGCGATGAAATTGGTCACCACGACCCGCGGCTCGTGCAGCACGACGTGGCCGAGCGCGATGCCGTCGCACAATGCGCTGCCCTTGACGTGGACCGTGCGCCGTGCCGCGGGTTCTGCGCCAGGCAGCGCTATCGCCGACAGCTCGCCCGACGCGATCATCTCGGCGAGCACCATCGCGGTAGTTTGCAGCGCCTCGACTTCCTCTTCGGAATAATTGCGCCGGGCGCGGTTCTGCACTACCAGCACGCCGAGCGTATTGCCGGCGCGCAGGATCGGCACGCCGAGGAAAGAATGATAGATTTCCTCGCCGGTTTCCGGCCGGTACGAGAAGGCCGGATGCGCCTGCGCATTCGACAGATTGATGGCGGTGGCCTGGCTCGCGACCAGGCCGACCAGGCCTTCGTCGGATCGCAACACGGTCTGGTGGACGGCGTCGCGCTTCAGTCCTTCGGTGGCATAGAGTTCGAGCGTGGCGTCGACACGCAGGACATAGACCGAGCACACCTCCGCAACCATGTTTGCGGCGATCAGCACCACGATCTTGTCAAGGCGCTCCTGCGCGCTGACCGGCTCCGCCATCACTTCGCGAAGCCGGCGCAACAGCACGCGCGGACCGCCGAGCGCGCCACGCATGGCGTTGGCTCCCTCGGGCGTGGTTTTGGCCGAGGCGCCGCCCGTTCCGCGCCGGCCGTATTCGATAGTGGAGTCCGCCCGGGTCCCGTCCCGCAGCGGCCATCCACAAGCCTATATCGAATGGACTATGCAAACCGCAAGCCAGAGACACGGATATGACGGCGACAGATATTGTGCGCCGCAACGTGAAGCTCGTTTTGGGCGTAACGGCTAGGTTTTATCGAGGCCGTAGAGCGAGTGCAGGGTCCGCACTGCAAGCTCGGTAAACGCCGCGTCAATCAGCAGCGAGAACTTGATCTCGGACGTGGTGATGGCGCGGATGTTGATCGAGCGTTCGGCGAGCGCACTGAAGGCCTGCGCGGCGACGCCGGCGTGGCTGCGCATGCCGATGCCGATGACGGAAACCTTGGCGACGTCGGTGGCGCCGTCGAGCCGGGTATAGCCGATCGCCTGCTTCGCCTTGGCGATGGTGTCGAGCGAACGCTGATAGTCCACGGCCGGGACGGTGAATGTCAGGTCGGTGGTCTTGCCGTCGGCCGAGACGTTCTGGACGATCATGTCGACGTTGATATTGGCCTCCGCCAGCGGACCGAATATCGCGGCGGCCACGCCCGGTTTGTCCTGCACCTGGCGGATCGAGATTTGCGCCTCGTCGCGGGAGAAGGCGATGCCGGTGACTGTTTGCTGCTCCATGATCTCGCTCTCGTCGCAGATAAGGGTTCCGGGCGGGCCGGCGTGCGGGTCGATGGCATCCGGTCGGTCGAAGCTCGACCGCACGAAGATACGCACATTATGCACCATGCCGAGCTCGACCGAGCGCACCTGCAGGACCTTGGCGCCGAGCGAAGCAAGCTCCAGCATTTCCTCGTAGGCAACCTTGTCGAGCCGGCGCGCATGCGGCACCACGCGCGGATCGGTGGTATAGACACCGTCGACGTCGGTATAGATGTCGCAACGTTCGGCGCGGATTGCCGCGGCAACCGCCACCGCCGACGTATCGGAGCCGCCGCGCCCGAGCGTCGTGATACGTCCGGTCTCTTTGTGCACGCCCTGGAAGCCGGCAACGACCGCGACTTCCTTGCGCTCCTTGAAGCCGCGGATCAATTCGCTGCCGTTGATATCGAGGATGCGCGCCGAGCCGTGGACATTCGAGGTCAGAATGGGAAGCTGCCAGCCCTGCCACGAACGCGCGTTGACCTGCATATCCTCGAGTGTGATTGCCAGCAGGCCGGCGGTGATTTGCTCGCCGGTCGCGACAACGGCGTCGTATTCCCGCGAATCGAACAGATGCCGCTCGTCGGCGGCGGCTTCGGACCACTCGATGAGCTGGTTGGTCGTGCCGGCCATGGCCGAAACCACGACGGCCACTTCGTGGCCGGCGTCGACCTCGCGCTTGACGTGACGCGCCACGTTGCGGATGCGGTCGATGTCGGCGACCGACGTTCCGCCGAATTTCATAACCAGACGGGCCATGGCGGCTTACATACCGGCGGGTACCGCAGGCTGCAACCACATGGTTCCCCGGCGGCGCGCGGCGCCGGGGAAGTGCCGATCGGTCGCTATTTCTTGACGTACTTCTTGACGTCGGTGTCGGCGGTGAAGCCGCCAAACACGTTGCCGTCCTTGTCGGCGGTAACGCCCTCCGGCATTTCCGCCTTGGGATCGGCCGCCGAGATGAAGGCGGTGACCTTGCCGTCCTTCACGCTGCCGATACGGATGCCCTGTTTGAACGGCGGGTTTGTCTTTTCATTCGACTGCGAGTCGGCGACATAGATGATGTCGTCGCGAATATAGACGCCGCTCGGCCGGCCGAATTGCTTCCACTCGGCGATGAACTTTCCGTTCTGATCGAAAATCTGGATGCGGTTGTTGGCGCGGTCGGCGACATAAAGCCGGCCCGCCGAATCCATCGCGAGCCCGTGGGTGACGTCGAACTCGCCCTGCCCGGAGCCGTGACGGCCCCAGGCGGCGAGAAATTTTCCGTCGCGCGAGTATTTGACGATGCGGTCGTTGGTCTTTTCGCCGTGGCCGTCGGCGATGAATATGTTGCCGTTCGGTGCGACCTGGACGTCGGACGGGCCGTTGAGCTCATCATTGCCGGCGCCGGCGACGCCGGGCTTGCCGAGCGTCATCAGCACGCGGCCGTCGGGACCGAACTTCAACGCGGTCTCGCCCTTGCCGTCGCCGGCCTGTCCGTCGGTGACCCAGACGTTGCCGTCGCGATCGACATTCAAACCATGCGGCCAGTTGATCAGGCGTGAACCGAAGCTGACCACCTGCCGCCCGCTGGCATCGAATTTCTGAATCGGCGCCACGCCCGATCCGACGCAGGTCTTGCCGCCGCAGCGATCAAAGACCCAGAGACTGGTGCCGTCGCGATCGATGTCGACGCCGATCGCCTGTCCCCACGTCCGTCCCTCGGGCAGCTTTGCCCAATGTTCGACGACGTGATACGGATTTGGCGCGCTGTTAGGATCGTCGGCCTGGACCTCGACGGCGGAAATCGCAAAAACCCCGGCAGCTGCACCGACGAGACCTACACACAGCGTTGCTCTCACGCTCCTGCGCATGGCAATTCCTCCCCTGATTTTTGCGCGCGCCTTTGCGGCGTCGGCGGGCTGCGTCTGGACAGCCCGCATTCAAGCGTGCCGTGTTTTGAACGACGCCGCAAGCGGCGGATGCAGCAGGCGGCCGGGCCTGTCACGTCACTGCTGATCGTGATACAGACAGCCGAAATTGCGATATCAGACGGTGAAGCGCGGTAACCGACCAAGCCGCGCAGTTGCGTCGCGTGAGGGAGTGAAATGCCGGCCGTCGTCGATCCCGTAAGCGGTCTGAAATTCTACGAGCTCAGCCATCGCTGGGGCATGTATACGCCGATCTTCCCGGGCTACGAGGAGATCAAGCTCGAGCGCATCACCCATCACGCCAAACAGGGCGTGATGACGCACAAGATCACGACGATCTTTCATACCTCGACGCACGTGAATGCGCCGATCCATCTCATTCCGCAGACCGCCGCCGTCGGCGATCTGGCGCTGGAAAGATTTTTCGGTACCGGCGTCGTCGTCTCGATCAAGAAGAAAAAATGGGAATTGATCGAGCCCGCCGACCTCGAACGCGCCAAGCCGAAGATTCAGCCCGACGATATTGTCCTCATCAATACCGGCTGGCACCACAAATATTCCGACAGCAAGGAATACTTCGGCTATGCGCCGGGCTTGAGCAGGCGCGCGGCCGAGTGGCTGGTCAAGAAGCGGGTCAAGCTCGTCGGCGTGGACACCGCCTGTGTCGATCATCCGCTTGCCACCTCGCTTGGTCCGCACCGCAACGGCCCGCAGATCAAATATCTCATCCCCGAATACAGGCAGGCGACCAAACGCGAGGCGATCAAGGATTTTCCCGACTGGAATCCGGCGCAGTTGACACTGCTCGGCGCCGGCATCCCGACCATCGAGAATGTCGGCGGCGATCTCGATGAAGTCGCCGGCAAGCGTTGCACGTTCCAGGGCTTTCCGTGGAAGTGGCATGAAGGCGATGCCTGCGTCATTCGCCTCGTCGCGATGCTCGACCCGTCCGGCTCCTACCGCCTGGAGAGCGGCGCAAGTGCCAAGAAGCCGGCGGCCGCAAGACAGGCGCCGGCCAAGGCGTCCGAGAAGGGCACGACCGGTACGGGCGAACTCGAACTGATCAACCTCAGCACCGACTGGGGTCACGGCATGCCGCAATGGCCGTCGCGCGCCAACCTCAACGTTCGCGTGCTGGAATTCCATGCGCGAGACGGCCTCTTGGTGCAGCAATTCGAAGGCATCATGCACCGCGGCACGCACATGGATGCGCCGATCCATGTGCAGGAGAACGAGCCGACCTTGACCGGCTATCCGCTGTGGCGCTTCTTCGGCACCGGCGTCGCCGTTTCGATCCCGAAAGGCAAATGGGGCGTCATCACGCCAAAGGATCTGGAACGGGCCGAGCCGAAAATCCGCAAGAACGATATCGTCATGATCAATACCGGCAGCCATCGCAACTACGGCGACAATCCCGATTACTTCGCCTATTCGCCGGGTCTCTACAAGGAAGCCGCCGAATGGCTGGTGGAACGCGGCGTCAAGCTCGTCGGCATCGACGTGCAGGCGCTCGATCATCCGCTCGGCACATTCCTTGGCCCGCATGGACCGGGTCCGGCGCAGCCGCATCTCGATGTCGAGTACAAAGCCGAGACCGGCCACCACATCATCGAAGACTTTCCGTACTGGGAACCGGCGCACAAGATCATGATGACGAACGGCATCCCCGGCATCGAAAATATCGGCGGCGACATCGACAAAATAACCGGGCGGCGCTGCACGTTCTTCGCGTTTCCGTGGCGCTGGCCGGAAGGCGAGGGCTGCGCGTTGCGCGTCGTCGCCGTGCTCGATCCGAAGCAGGCGTTCAGGTTTGAAACGGGGCGATAGCCGATGATTTCCGAACCGCTGCGCAATCCGCTGTCGCTGTTCGACGTCAAGGGCAAGGTCGCCATCGTCACCGGCGCGTCGGGCACGTTCGGACGCGCCACCGCGCTGGCACTGACGTCGCTCGGCGGCAAGGTCGTGCTCGCCTCCGGCAGCAAGGGCGAACTCGACGAAGTCGCCGCTGAAGTGCGCGAACTCGGCGGCGAGCCCGTCACCTTGGTGCGGCGTCCCGACAGCCTGACGGACGCCCAGGCCATGCTCGACGCCGGGCTGGAGACATTCGGCAAGGTCGATCAGCTTGTCGTCGCCTCGGGTTACAACAAGCCGGGTTTCATCCAGGAGCTGGATTATGAGGACTGGCAGGCGGTGATGGACGCCAATGTGCGCGGCATCTGGTTCATGGCCAAGGCCGTCGGCAGTTACTGGATCGAGAAGAAAGTCAGGGGCAAGGTGCTGACGATGTCGTCGGTGCGCGGGCGACACGGCAATGTTTCGGGCTATACCGGCTATTGCACGTCGAAGGGTGCGACCGACTCGCTCACCCGCGTGCTGGCGACCGAATGGGCGAAATACGGCATCACGGTCAACGCCATCGCGCCGACCGTTTTTCGCTCCAAGCTGACGGCGTGGATGTACGGCGACAACGAGCTCGGTCAGCAGACCCGGGCACGCTCGCTGGCGCGCATTCCGCTTGGCCGGCTCGGTGAGGTCGAGGATTTGGTTGGAATGGCGATCTACCTGCTGTCGCCGGCGTCCGATTTCTGCACCGGGCAGGTGATGTATGTCGATGGCGGCTACACCGCCGGCTAGCAGGTTTGCGGCTAGTCGGGCTTGCGCGTCTTGATGCGAACAGAGACCGGAGTTGCCCCCATGCATGTGGCTGATCCCATCATCCACGACCAGAATGCGACCCACAAAAGTGCCGGCGTGACCATTTCTCCTTATGCGGATCGGCCTCTGCAAACAGACATGCAAATAACGCCCATGCTGCACCGCAGTTCCCAAGATCCCGAGCGGGGGACAAATGCCAGGTGAAAAAATCGGCATCATCGGCGGCGGCCTGATGGGCCACGGCATCGCCTATCTGTTTGCCGCGGCGGGTCATCCGGTCGGTGTATTCGAGCCGTCGGAGGAGCTTCGCGCCTCGTTGCCGAAGCGGCTTCACGCGATTACCGAACTGTTCGGCGACGACGCGGCGCCGCTTACGCATATCGAGGCGTTCGATCGGCTCGCGCCGGCGGTGAAGGATTCGGCATTCGTGTTCGAGGCGGCGCCGGAAAAGCTGCCGCTGAAGCAACAGCTTTTCGCCGAGCTTGAAGCCGCGGTTGCGCCGACCACCATCCTCGCCAGCAACAGCTCGGCAATTCCCACGACCGAGATCGGCCGGTATCTCAGGCATCGCGAACGCGTGGTCGGCACGCATTTCTGGAATCCGCCACATCTGGTCCGGCTGGTCGAGGTGATCCAGAACGAGAAGACCAGCGACGCCGTCGTGCGTGCGACGATCGAGCTTCTGTGCAACGCCGGCAAAGTCGCGGTTCACGTCCGCCGCGACATCCCCGGCTTTGTCGGCAACCGCTTGCAGCACGCCATGAAACGCGAGGCGATCGCGATGGTCGCCGCCGGGGTCTGTGATGCCGAAACCATCGACACCGTGGTCAAGGAGGGTTTCGGCGCGCGCACCGCGGTGCTCGGTCCGATGGAGCAATCCGATCTGGTGGGCCTCAACCTGACGCTGGACATCGCCGAGGTGCTGATCGCCGATCTCGATCGCACCGCCGAGCCGCATCCGTTCCTGCGCGACAAGGTCAAGGCCGGCAAGCTCGGCATGAAAACCGGCGAGGGCTTGCGCAAATGGGGACCGGGCGAAGCCGACAAGGTGCGCGAGCGGCTGTCGCAATTCCTCGCCGAGCAGGTCAAAGCGCGAAAGTCCAAGCGGAGCTGACAGCGATGATGCGATCCAAAACCGAGCAACACGTCAAGCGCTGGAAAGATCAACGCTGGCTCATCGACACGGTGATTCAGGCCGTAGGCATGGAATGGGACCAGCCGCGCCTGAATTACACGATGTATCCGGCCGGCGTCGACGCGATCGGCGACTTTCGCACGGTGGGAATGCGGGTGCGCAAATTCGCCGATATGCACCGCGAGTTTGCCGCCGCTGCACACCGCCGCGAGGTCAAGGCGCAAGGTTTTGAGAAGCAGGGCCGCACGGTCTCGGCGCGCGAAAGCTATTTCATCGCGGCGCTGCTCTATTCCGCCGCCCGCTGGCCGATCTTCGAGAACAACGAAAAATCCATCGCCTACAACGAGCGCATGGTCGCCTGTTACGACAAGTTCGCGGCCATGATGAACCGGCCGGTGATCCGCGCCGAAGTCCCCTTCGAGGGCAAGACGCTGCCCGGCTATCTGCATCTGCCGCATCAGCCGAAGTCGGGAGAGAAATTTCCGGTCGCCATCGGCATCGACGGCATGGATGCGTCCAAGGAAATCATGTGCTCGATGTACGGCGACAAGTTTCTCGAGCGCGGCATGGCGCATTTCGCTTACGACGGGCCGGGGCAGGGCGAATGCACCTATCGCGACATTCTGGTCACCCCGACCAATCACATGGACGCGGCGCGCGCGGTCTACGACTGGCTCAGCAGGCATCCGAATATCGACACCGGGCGCTCCGTGATCTGGAGCGTCAGCATGGGATCGTTTTTCGGTCTTCAGGCGGCGGCTGCGCTCGGCGACAAGGTGCGCGGCGCCGCGGTGACGTTCGTCTGCCACGAGCCCGGCCTGTTCAGCCTGATGAACCGTTCAGCGCCGTCCTTCAAAATGCGCTTCATGTATATGTCAGGCTACGCCGACGAGGACGAGTTCGACCGTTTCATCGAGAAGTTCAGTCTCGCTCCGATCGCGGGCGACATCAAATGTCCGGTCCTGATCCAGGCCGGCGAGGACGATGAACTGTCGCCGCTGGAATTCTCCGATGAGCTCGCCGGCATGATTCGTTCGCCGAAGAAACTCGTGATCTATGAAGGCGAACGTCACGCCATCGGCGGCAACAATCTCTCATCGGCGCTCGGCGAAAACTGGTTCGCGATGCTCGCCGACTGGTGCCTCGACCGGATCGAGGGCAGGCCGGCGCCGAACGAGCGCGTGTTCATCAATGCGCTGGGGCAGGCGAAGTCGGAAGCCTACGATACCTAACAATCCGCCCTGGCGGCCCCTACCGGACCGCCGCCCCCGACTGGCCGGCCGGAACAGCAAACGCAATCACCGATTCATTTGCTGCGGTGCGAGACGGCGCGCTTTTGTGTGTCAACTCAGCGCCCAGCGTTAATCCGGCGAAAAACATGCCGGCGACCATTATGGCGATGACGCCGTCGTGCCGGGGCGGGATGATCCCGCGCAATTGCTTGTCCAAAAGTTCCTGATCGTGCCAGTCCATTTTGCGGTTCCCAACTGCAATGGTCGCTGTTGTAAAAATACTAACTAAAAACGCGCGAAACCGACTTGCGTTCCGTGCGGTGGGCCTATTGCAGCCCCTTGAAAAATAAGGCTTTTGGATTATGCAGTCGTCACAGACATGGCTAATACGGCAATCCCGCATATTGCTCGGCGAGTGAAGCCTGGGCGTGCTCCGAGGCGTGCAGGTAATCGAACTGATTGAACCGCATCTGCTTTTCGAACGGCGATTCGTCGGGGAAGCGATGCAGCAGCATGGTCATCCACCACGACATGCGCGCCGCGCCAAAGACGCGGCGCAGCGCCGTATCCGAATAGTTGTCGAGGTGATGGGTCTTTCCGGCCCGATAGGCTTCGATCAGCGCGCGGGAGAGGTAATAGACGTCCGAGATCGCGAGGTTCAGGCCCTTGGCGCCGGTCGGCGGCACGATGTGGGCGGCATCGCCGGCTAGAAACAGGCGGCCGTAGCGCATCGGCTCGGCGACAAAGCTGCGCAGCGGCGCGATCGATTTTTCGATCGAAGGCCCGGTGACGATCGCGTCGGCCATATCCTGCGGAACGCGGGCTTTGAATTCCTGCCAGAACCGCTCGTCGGGCCAGTCTTCGAGTTTGGCTTCGAGATCGCACTGGATGTAATAGCGGCTCAGCATCGGATTGCGCATCGACGCCAGCGCAAAGCCGCGGCTGTGATAGCAATAGACCATCTCCGGATAGGGCGGCGTCTGCGACATGATGCCGAGCCAGCCGAACGGATAACCCTTCTCGTAAGTCTTCATCACCGACGCCGGGATGGACTGCCGGGAGACGCCGTGCGAGCCGTCGCAGCCCGCAATGTAGTCGCAATCGATCCGGTGCGATGCGCCGTCCTTGTCGTAGGTGACATAAGGCCGGCTCGATGTCGGGTCGTGCAGCCGGACATTATCGGCTTGTTCGATGACCTGACCGCCGGCGGCATCGCGCGCCGCATAAAGATCTTCGGTCAGCGCGGTCTGGCCGTAGGTCATCATGATCTTGCCGGTGAACTTCATCGTATCGATGAAGAACCGCTCACGGCCTTCCCAGGCGATCGCCGAGCCGTGATGCGGATGTCCGTCGCGATCCATGCGCGTGCCGAGGCCGACTTCGCGCAACAATTCGACGCTGCCGTTCTCCAGCACCCCGGCGCGAATGCGCTCCAACACATAGGCGCGGCTCTGCCGCTCCAGCACGATGTTGTCGATGCCGTTGCGGTCGAGGATATGGGACAGCAGCATACCCGCCGGGCCGCCGCCGATGATGGCCACCTGGGTCCGCATGAATTAAGCCAGTCCCATCGCCTCGACGAATTCACGGCGGACCTCGGCGGGTTGGCCGACGTGATGCCGGAATTCCTTCAACCGCTGGCGCAGGATCGGGTCTTTGTCGAACTCGGCGAGCGTAAGGCCCTCGGTGTTGATCTCGCGCGCCATATTGGGCAGCGCGATGCACTGCGCCGCGTTGGCGCTGCGGATGATGCCGCCGGGCTCCTTGCCCGCCGCCATCGCCTCGAACTCCTCGAAGAATCGATTGCGCATCATGGTGATGCCGATGTCGCTCGAGCGCAGATGTTCCTTGGTCCGGTCGGCGATGCGGCCCTGGCCGACCCAGGCGACGATGTCCTGATTGATGACGTGGCTGGTGATCCAGCGGCCGGTGTCGTCGCGAATCGGGCTGCGCCATGTCGGCACGCGATTCTGCACATAGGGTTCGCGGCCTTTGGGCACGCGGACGAAGAACCACGCCACGCTCAACGTATTTTCGTCATCGACCGGGACGCGCCATTCGAAATGGCTGCCGAGATAGAAGCCGTTCGGCCATAGCGCGACGCGCCCGACCGTCCAGTAGCGGTCTTGCTCGCTCTGACCCTCGCGCACGCGCTTGTAGATAAAGCCGTGCTCGAAGGCCTCGAACTTCAGTTTGAGATGTTTTGGCGCGCCGTTGGCGTCGCCGCCGCGCAGCCGCGCGCCCCAGTTGTCGTGCATCCACTCGAAATGTACCGGATCGATCGAGTTTTCCTGGCATTGGAAAAAGTTGCACGGCACATCGGCGAGCACGATTTCGCGAAAGCCGTTGCGCCAGGTGAACGGCTCCCACACCGGCAGTTCGGGAGCCGGCAGCGGACCCAGATAGGCGAACAGCAGGCCGGCGCATTCCTTGACCGGATAGGCTTTGGTTTCACAGCCGGCCTTGGACGGTTTCGGATTGGTGGTGTCCTCGTAAGGCTGCTCAAGGCAAGCGCCGGTCTCGTCCATCAGCCAGCCGTGATAACTGCACCGGATGCCTTTTTCCTCGACCCAGCCGTAGGCCATGTCGGCGCGCCGGTGCGGGCAATGCCGGTCGATCAGGCCGTAACGGCCGCCACGGTCGCGATAGAGCACGAGGTCCTCGCCCATCAGGCGAACATCTTTGATCGGCGTCTTGTCGAGCTCGCTTGCGCCCGCGATCGGCTGCCAATAGCGCCGCAGCAACTCGCCCATCGGCGTCCCGGGGCCGACGCGGGTCAGCATGTCGTTGCGTGCGGGAGTGAGCAAAATATCCTCGTGGCGGTCGTGGCGGGCGCGTCCTGGCGGAGATTATCTCATCTCTTGCGCCGCTTCGGGAAGGGGTCGGCGGCCGCGGGCAAGAAGCGGATTTACCGGCGCTTTTTGTCCGGTTGCGGCTCGGACGTTCCGCTTTTTCGCCGAATTTCGATCAAATGAAAGGTAATTCCTTATCGGCGATGCAATGCCTCTGCCGTTTTATGCCGGCATGCGCGCGAGTCAGGGCTCAGGCACAGACCCCGGTGCATGGTTTGTCGAAGCGAACCGTGTCAGCGTGGCGTCGCTGCCCAGGCCGCGTTCGCGCACGCGGATCCGTGACGATCAGGCGGGATCCGGCCGTGTCGTCATCGTCTCTTCGTTGTTCCTCGTCATGTTCGCCGCCACGTTGCTGATCGGCGGCCACGCCGCGATCGATCCGCTGTTGCAGTCGGCCGCCGATACTCCTGAAGCGAGCAGTGCGGGTGCTGTCGTCTATACGATGCCCGACGGAATATTTTGCCGTCGTGTGTCGTTCGACAACTTCACCGCGCAGCTGACAGAAGGCGGCATCGAGCGTTGCAAAAACGACGTTACCGGAAGCCGCCCGCGATCGATCCGCGCGTTTTCCTGGCGCACCGACTGAACGGCGCGCATCAGGCGCTGGTTATCGGGTTGAGCCGCTTATCTCCACTTATCCAAGCCTGCCTTCAGATTAACATCGACGCTGGTACCGATGGGCGGTAGTTTCGCGCCGGGTTGAGCCTGTTTCTGCGCGGGGAAATGAAAAATGCGATGTATGCGATTGGCATGTCGCCCGGTCTTGTTGCTTGGCGCGCTTGTGCTGACTGGCCTGCCAGGCGCCAGTGCTCAGACCGTCGACGCCCGTCAGGCTTGTACGCCCGACGCGATGCGGCTGTGCTCGGAGTTCATTCCGGACGTGCCGAAAGTCACCGCCTGCATGCAAGCCAAACGCAAGCAACTCAGTCCGGAGTGCCGCTCGGCGATGAATGGCGGGCACAAGACCCATCACAGGCGTCATAGCTGATGAGTTTCTCGGCATCGATTGCGATCAGCGGCCACACCGAGGCTGCGGCGCGGCGTCGCTAGTCCAGCTCTTTGCTTGAGACAGCTTGCCTGAAAATGCCATGTTTGCCCCGCACCGGAGCACAGCGGCCGTAGTGGCGTCGCGGTGACACCAGCGAGGAGGGGCGATGCGGGAGGCGACACGGCCTGCCATCCGGCGATGGCTGCTTGGCCTGTTTGGCGCCGGCGCATTGATCGCGATCGTAGCGCAATCGAGAGCGCAACCGGCGCCTGTCGGCGACGAGGCGGCGATTCTTTCAGCCGATGAATCGCTCAGCGCCGCCATGAACGCGGGCGACAAATCGGTTGCCCGCAGACTCCTGTCGCTGCAATTCACGTTCGTCAACGAGGACGGCAAGGTTTTTGAGCGCAAGGAATTCTTGAACGGCCTGAAGGATCTTGCCGCAATCGTCGCACCCGACCTGAAGGTCAAGATCTATGGCCGTATCGCCATGGTGACCGGCCACCGCAGATCCGCGCACGGCAATGACGTATTTTTTCTCGACATCTGGGCCAAGCAGAAAGGCGCCTGGCGCGCGCTGGTGTCGCAGGATGCGGAGCTGGCGGCGAGCGCGGCGCCCGCAGCCGCGCCGCCACCCGCGACCGGAGAAACCCCTTACGACTGCAGGAACCCCTGCCAGACGATTCCCTATCGCGTGCGCTCGGCCGCCGAGCAGGACGTCGTCAATTCGTTCCAGGCGATTGAGAAGGCCGCGGTCGGTCACGATGCCGACGGGTGGTCGAAGCACATCGCTGACGAGTTTGTGCTTTACGGCAGTCACCGCGTGCCAATCCCGAAATCGGCGCGCATCGCCGCAATCGAGCGGCAGAAACAGAACAATGTCACGATCCGCGTCGGGGAGGTCGAGACCATGCGGCTGTCGGTTTACGAGGACGGCGCCGCGATGACGGCAACCCATGTCCTGCCGGACAATTCGCGACCGCCCTATCGCGCCACCCGGGTCTGGGTGAAACGCAACGGCCAGTGGCAGATGGCCGTCAGCGTACAGACCGATATCAAGACGCCCTGAGACGACGCTCTTAATGTCCTTGCAGCGGCTTGACGCCAAGATCCCTGGCGGCGGCGGCAATCAGGGCGCGCTGTTCATCGATCGATTTGGCAAATTCCTCCGGGCCGCCGATGTTGAGAAACTGCCCGGTGATGGTCAGGCGATCGGCCATGGTCTGATCGGCCACCGCGCGAATATCGGCGGTGATGCGTTCGCGCAGCTCAAGCGGCATTCCGGGTGGGCCGAACAATCCGACCAGACCCTCGACCGTCAGCGCCGGGAAACCCTGTTCCGCCGCGGTTGGAACATTCGGTTGAGCCGGGGCGCGCACCGCATTAGTCACCGCGATCATCTTGACCTTGCCGGCTTCGATCTGCGGCCGGACGATCGCCATCGCCGCGTGATAAACCTGCACGCGGCCCTCGGCCAGATCGTTGGCGGCATCGACCGGGTTGCGATAAGGCACCTCGGTGATGTTCAAACCCTCGCGCTTGAGCCAGCCGGCGAACATGAATTCGTTGGCGCCGGTGACGCCTGCCCAGTTCAGCTTGCCGGGTTCGGAGCGGGCCAGCGCGACGAGGTCCGCCAGCGTGTGGATGCCCGAACTCACCGGCACCGATACCGCAATCACGGTGTTGGACACGCGCGTGATCGGCACCAGATCGTCCGGCTTGTACGGCAGACTGTCGTGAAGGAACTGATGCGCGGTGAACGCGGATGACGGCGAGAACAGCAGCACATGGTCGTCATGGGCACTGACGAACGCGTTGATCGCGACGAGGCCGTCGCCGCCGGGCCGGTTATCGACGATGACCGGCTGGCCCCAGCGCCGCGCCAGGGGATCCGACAAGAGCCGCGCGCCGATATCGGTACCGCTTCCGGCTCCGAGCGTGAGGATGAAGCGCACCGGACGCGTCGGCCAATCCGCTGCTGCGGCTTTCGACACGACGGGAGCGGCGACGAGGCCGGGCGCAAGCGCCAGAATGGTTCGCCGCGTCACCTGCATGAGCATGCTCTACTTTAGTGGTTTGACACCGATCACCTCCGCCATGCGGGCGACCGTCGCGCGCTGCTCGTCGATCGATTTGGCGAATTCCGCAGGCCCGCCGAGGTTGGGAGTCTGGCCGGTTTGAACGAGCCGCTCCTTGATGGTGTCATCGGCGGCGGCGCGAATGTCAGCGGCGATCCGTTCGCGAAGCTCCGCCGGCATGTCGGGCGGGCCAAACAGGCCGACCAGGCCGTCGAGCGTGAGCGCGGGATATCCGGCTTCCTTGACCGTCGGCAGGTCCGGCTGCGCCGGCGAGCGCGACGTATTCGTCACTGCGAGCAGCTTGATCTTGCCGGACTCCAGTTGTGGCCGCACGATCGCCAGCGCCGGCAAATAGACCTGCACGCGGTTCTCGCCGAGATCCTTGGCGGCATCGACCGGATTCTTGTACGGCACCTTGGTCATGTCGAGGTGCTCGAGCGTGAGCCAGCCAGCGAACATGAAATCGTTGGTTCCGGTGACGCCGGCCCAGTTGAGCGTGCCGGGCTCGGCGCGCGCGCGCTCCGCCAGTTGTTTCAACGTGTCGATGTGAAGCTCGCTCGGCACCGTCACCACAATGATGGTGTTGGAAACCCGCGCGATCGGCGCCAGATCGCCCGGCCGATACGGCAGGTCGTCATGCAGATACGGATGCGAGATGAATGAGCCGGACGGCCCGAACCACAGCACGTGATCGTCGTGCGCATTGACGAAGGCGGCGATAGAGACGAGGGCGTCGCCGCCCGGCCGGTTCTCCACGATCACCGGCTCACCCCAGCGCTGGCTGAGCCTGTCGGACAACAACCGGGCACCGATGTCGGCGCCGCTGCCGGCGCCCAGCGGCACGATGAATTTGACCGGGCGGCTCGGCCATTTGGTTTCCGCCGAAGCGGTGGCAACACACGCCACAACTGCGGCAAAGCCGAGCATGACGGCAAACAGCGGGCGGAGGGCGGATCGCATGGCTTTCCCTTGGTTTTAAGGCGGCGCGTGGTTCTGGCAGGACGACGCCGGTGAAGTGGCTAGCTCTCCAGCCCGGTCGGCACGTTCTTGTTCTCGCTTTCAAGTTTCATGCCGGCTGCCAGCGCCATCGTCTCGGCCAGGGCGGCAAAATCCCTTTCCAGATAGTCCTTCGGATTCTTCTGCAATGTCGCGGCGCCGAAATGGCCTTGCAGCACTTCGCGGGTTGCCGCCGTCACCGGCATCGGCACGTCCATTTCGCGGGCAAGCTCGAGCCCGAGGTCGAGATCCTTGCGCAGCAGCTCGGGCGTGAACGTCGTGGTCCAGTCGAGGTTGACGAGCGCCGGCGACTTGTACGCCGTGAACATCGAGCCCATCACGCCGTTGTTGAGGAAGGCGAGGAAGGCGTGGCGCGGCACGCCCATCTTGTTGGTCAGGAGCGTGATCTCGATCAGGTTCTCGATGACGACGCCGAGCATGACGTTGTGGGCGATCTTGCAGACGCGCGCCAGCTCGCCGTCGCCGACGTAAGAGACGCCGCGCGGCGCGAACACCTCGATCAGCGGCGTCGCAGTCTTGCAGGCGGCTTCCGGGCCGGAGACCACGGCGGACAATTTGCCGGCCTTGATCACCTTGGCGTTGCCGCTCACCGGCGCGGCGACGAAATCCGCGCCAAGCTGCTTGAGCTTGTCGCGGATGGCGGCAGATTCCTCGACCGCGATGGTCGAGCAGTCGACCACGATCGGCGGCATCTTGCCGCCCTGGCTGCACACGCCGCTCTTGCCGTACAGAACCTCCTGCACGTCCTTGCCGGTAGCAACGATCGAGAACAGCACGTCGACGTTCTTGAGCTCCGAAAGATGATCCACCACCTTGCCGCCGATCTTGGCGAGCGGCTCGGCTTTCGCCTTGGTGCGATTCCAGATCGAAACGTCATGGCCCGCCTTGATGAGCCGCTCGGCCATCGGGTAGCCCATGCGACCCATGCCGATCCAGCCGATTTTCTGTGAGTTCTTGGTGGCCATCACTTACTCCTTTGCAAGATTGCCGCGCAGCCGGGCGTTTCCTAGCACAGGACAGGCGTCCTGCAACGGCGCGCGGGAGCGCGCCGCGACGAAAGGCGCGTCATTCAGATTTCAGGTTTGCTTCCTTGATGATCGCCTGGTAGCGATCGATCTCGCCTTTCACGAAAGCGGTGAATTGATAAATCGAGAGCGCCGAGACCTCGGCGCCGTTGTCTTGCAACCGCGCCTTGATGCCAGGCTCGAGGACGACCTTGTTGATCTCATCGTTGAGTCGTGTCGCCAGTTCGAGCGGTATGTCGTGCGGCCCGAAAAAACCGGCCCACAACGTGAAATCGAAATCCGCTATCCCGGTCGCTTCGGCAACCGTCGGGATATCGGGCACGACCGGCGAGCGTTTCGTCGTCGCGACCGCGAGCACTTTGAGCTTGCCGGCCTGCATCAGCGGCATGGCGGCGATCAAGCCGGGAAAATAAAAGTCGACCTGGCCGCCGACGACGTCGGTCAGGGCTTGCCCGGCGCCCTTATAGGGAACGTGCGTGAGCTTATTGTTGATCTTCAATTTCAACAGCTCGCCGGCCAGATGGCCGGACGAGCCGACGCCGCCCGAGGCAAAGGTCACCTGCCGGTCGGTGGTGCGCAGGAATGTCAGAAATTCCGCAAGTGTCGAATACGGCGCATTGGCCGGCACCACCAGAGCCAGCGGCACGATGCCGCCGAGCGCGATCGGGCGCAAATCCCGCAGCGGATCGTAGCCGACGTCCTTCATGAAGTAGGGATTGATCGCGATCTCCGGCGTCTGCGCGACGCCGAGCGTATAGCCGTCCGGCGCGGCATTGACGACGTCGCGCGCACCAAGCGTGCCGCCGGCGCCGGCGTGGTTTTCCACCACCACCGGCTGACCAAGCTTTTCGGACAGCCGTCCGCCGATCAGCCTCGCGATGATGTCGCCGGTGCCGCCCGGAACGAAGTTGACGATGAGATGGATCGGACGGCTCGGATAGGTCTCGGAATGAACCGGCGGAACCCCGAGCGGAAAACCGATTGCGGCCATCGCGGCAGCGGCAGCCATGCCAGTAATCCCGTTTCTCATGGGCGTCATCTATTCCGGCCTGATGTCGGCGGCTTTGATGATCGCCTGATATTTCGCGATTTCCGTTTGCACGAATGCCGCGGTTTGATCGATCGACAAGGCCCGAATCTCGGCACCGTTGGCCTGCAAGCGGGCCACAATTTCGGGTTCGGCAATGACCTTGTTGATCGCGGCATTGAGTTGGTTCGCGATCGCCATCGGCATTCCGCGCGGACCGAAAAATCCGGCCCACAGCGTGAAATCGAAATCCGGCAGCCCGGTCGCGCTGGCGACGGTCGGGATATTCGGCGCGTTCGGCGAAGGTTTAGCCGAGGTCACTGCGAGCAGCTTCACCTTGCCGCCCTGGGTCAGCGGCACCGCGGCGGGATAACCCGGAAAATAAAAATCGACCTGGCCGCCGGCGACATCGTTCATCGCCGGGCCGGCGCCCTTGTAGGGCACGTGAATGAGTTTGTCGTCGAGCTTGAGCTTCAGCATCTCGCCGCCGATATGGCCGGGCGTGCCGATGCCTGCCGAAGCGAAGGTCAGCGGCTGCCTTGCACGCAAGGCCGTCACCCATTGCTCCACCGTCGAGAACGGTGAACTGGACGGCACGACCAGCGCCAGCGGCACAACGCCGGCGAGCGCGATCGGTTGCAGGTCGGTTCGCGGATCGTAGCCGGCGTCTTTCATGAAGTACGGGTTGACCGCGATCTCGGGCGTCTGGCCGACCGTCAGCGTGTAGCCGTCGGGCTCGGCATGGACGACGTCGCGGGCGCCGATCGTGCCGCCAGCGCCGGACCGGTTCTCGACCGCGAACGACTGGCTGAGCTCGATGGAAAGCTGGCTGGCGATGATGCGGCCAAGGATATCGCCGGTGCCGCCCGGCGGGAAACTGACAATCAGGCGGATCGGGCGGCTTGGATAGCTTTGCGGCCACGCAGGTATCGTGGCGCATGCAATGCCGATCGCGAGCGTCGCGGCTGCCACCGCGCGGATGGCTGAATTCGCCTTCATCGGATCGCCCTTTTTCCCGCTGGCCGCGCGCCGCGGCTTCTGGCACAAAGCATCCGCGCCGTCAGAAGCGTCCATGTTAGTTGCCGGCAAGCAGCGGAGGAAGGGCGATGCGGCTGTCCGGCATGTGACGGTGTCGCACCTAAGGTTCGATATGTCAGGCCACAGTCTTGACCGGCGTTGCGCGATTGCGCTCCTTGCCTTTGCTTTGACCGGCATCGGCGCACTTCCGGCGCAAGCGGCGGACAGTTATCCGAGCCGGCCGATCCGCCTCGTTGTCGGATTCGGCGCCGGCGGCCCGACCGATATTCCGGCCCGCTACATCGCCGACAAGCTCGGCTCGGCGCTCGGCCAGCCGGTCATCGTCGAGAACAAGCCGGCAGCCGGCGGCATCGTGGCGACGCGCGACGTGCTGGCGCAGCCGCGCGACGGCTACACGCTGCTGCTGTGCACGCATTTCGATGCCACTAATACCGCGGTCTATCGCAATGCCGGTTATGAGCTCACCGACATCGCTCCGGTCTCGCTGATCGTCAAATATTATTATGGCCTGGCGCTGGCGAACGCGATTCCGGCGGACGATTTCGCTTCGTTCGTCACCTACGCGAAAGCCCATCCGGGCGATGTGACCTATGCCACGGTCGGCGCCGGCTCGGCGCAGGAGATCATGGCGCTGCAATTGCAGAAACTCACCGGCGTCACGATGACCCGCGTTCCATTTCGCGGCGGCGTCGGCGTCGTTCAGGAGGTTATTGCCGGGCGCGTCGATCTCTACCCGTCGCCGACGCTTGCGGTCATGTCGCAATATCAGGCCAAGCAACTCAAGATCATCGCCACGACCAGTCCGGATCGCCTGAAAAATTTGCCTGACGTGCCGACGCTGAAGGAAAGCGGCTTTGATTTCATCCGCTTCGGATGGCTTGGCGTCTGCGCCGGAGCCGGGACGCCCGAGCCGATCATCAAGACGCTCAACGACGATATCGTGCGCATCGTCGCCTCGGATGGTTTTCGCACGCTGATTGAAAATGCCGGCTCGATCGCCGAGTCTTCGACGCCGCAGGGCTTTGTCGCGATCATCAAGAAGACGCTGGACGACGCAATGCCGACCATTCAGGAATTCGGCCTGCAACAGGACCAATAATCGCGCCAAAACTCGCACCACGATTGGTACAATGCGGCGCCGCGGCGTAATATCCGCGGATCGCACGACGAGATCGAGTCAATCCCAACAGGAGAGTAGGAATGGCTGCCACCGACAAAAGCCCGGTTAGCAAGGGCTATCAACCCGTCACCTGGAATTTCAAGCTCTTGGCCCATGACATGCTCGGCGGCTTCGGTGGCATGGGCGAGGGCATGTCGGTGCAGATTGCGCCTGACGGGCGGCGCATCATCTGGCTGGCGCATGAAAGCGCGCCGAAGAATTTCACCGCGGTCGACGTATCCGATCCGCGCAAGCCGAAAGTGGTGTGCCAGACCGATCTGCCGCACGCCAACATGCGCTCGAACTCGCTTGAGACCTGCGGCAACATGATGGCGGTCGCTTATCAGACATCGAAGAAGGATTTGCAGCCTGCCGGCTTCGAGCTGTTCGACATATCAAAGCCAGAAAGTCCGAAATCGATTTCGTTCTTCGATTGCTCCGGGCCGACATCGCGCGGCGTGCACCAGCTCTGGTTTTGCGACGGCGAATACGTGCATTGCGCATCCGGCTCGCGCGATTTCGTGCCGACGGCGCCTGGCGACGACCAGTTCTACCGCTGCATCGACGTGCGCAATCCGTCGAAGCCGGTCGAGGTCGGCCGCTGGTGGATGCCGGGCACGCGGCAAGGCGACAACGTGATGCCGCCGACGCGCCATCCGATCGACAAGGGATTTCGCGCCCACAACACCAATGTCTATCCGCAGCGGCCGGACCGCTGCTATCTCGCCTACATCGACGGCGGCATGTTCGTGCTCGACATTTCGGACAAGGCCAATCCGAAGAAGGTCTCGCAGTGGACCAACTCGCCGCCCTATACCGGCTTCATGCATACCATCGTGCCGCTGTTCGACCGCGGCCTGATGCTGGTCACCGACGAATCGACCGAGAACAACGCCAAGGACTGGCCGAAGCTGATCTGGGTTCTGGACGCGCGCGACGAAAGCAATCTGGTGCCGATCTCGACCTGTCCGCTGCCCGATCACAAGATCTACGCCGAGGCCGGCCGGTTCGGCGCGCACAACATCCACGAGAACGTGCCGCTGCCGACGGCGTGGCAGAACGACCAGATCGTGCTCGGCACCTTCTTCAACGGCGGCTTGCGCGCCTACGACATTTCCAATCCGTACCAGCCGAAGGAAGTCGGCGTCTTCATGCCACCGGCGCCGCCCGGCGCGCCGACCGGCACCATCCAGATGAACGACGTGTTCGTCGACGAGCGCGCCATCGTCTACGCCGTCGACCGCCATATCGGCGGCCTTTACATCCTCGAGATGGATTTCTGATGCTGTCGAGCCGCGGCGAACTCCTTCTCCCCGCGCGCGAGGAGAGGTGAAACGATGCTCGATCTGTTCCCCTCGCGCAACGCAAGTCCGTTCGGACGGCGGCAAAAACGCGAGCGGGGAGCGCGTATTCCGGTGACTGTCGTCACCGGCTTTCTCGGCGCCGGCAAGACGACGCTGCTGCGACGTTTCCTTGCCTCGCCCGAGGGCGAAGGCACCGCGGTGATCGTCAACGAATTTGGCGCCGTCGGCATCGACGATGCCCTGGTGCGCGATAGCGCCGACGAAACCGTGCTGCTCGGCAATGGCTGCGTCTGCTGCATCACGCGGACCGACCTGCAAGCGGCGCTGCGCCGTCTCGTAGTCGACCGCGAACGCGGCAGCGTGCCGCCGTTCGGCCGCATCGTGATCGAGACGTCCGGGCTCGCCGATCCCGGGCCGATCCTGCAGACCTTCGCCACCGACCGCGCGCTCGGCGGCGAATTTCACCTCGACGTGGTGCTGACCGTGGTCGATGCCGTCAGCGGCGAGGCATCGCTCGAATCGGCGGCCGAGGCGCGCAAACAGGCGATTCTCGCCGACCGGCTTGTCGTCTCGAAGACCGATCTTGCCGACGATGCTGCGATCGCGCGGCTCACGCAGCGCCTGCAATGGCTCAATCCGCGCGCCAGTATCGACATCGCGGTCGGCGGCGCGCTCGATCCGCAGCGCATGGTCGAGCCGGCGCCGGAGCAACGCTCGGGCTTTGTCGCCGAGGCCGTGCACAGCGACGGCATCGAGAGCTTTGTCGTCACGCAGGAGCGGCCGATGGCATGGCTCGCCTTCGCTCGCGCCATGGAAACCTTGCTGGCGCTTCGCGGCGCCGATTTGCTGCGGGTCAAAGGCATTCTCAATGTCGCCGGCTGCAAAGGCCCGGTCGTCGTGCAATATGTCCAGCATCTCGCGCATCCGCCGGTAGAACTGGAACGATGGCCGGACGACAATCGCGACAGCCGCATCGTGTTTATCACGCGCAATATTTCGGAGCGTGACGTCGGTGCATTGTTCGCGGCTGTGCAGGCGCTCGCCAAAGATTGATTTCCTTGCTCGAAGTTCCCCCGGGAACCATGTTTCCAGCCGGCCGGTTTGGGAATAGTGTGCGGCCCAGCGCAAGCAGCGGCATCGGACCAACCGGCACATGGCCGGGCCGAACCATAACGCCGTTGCGCCTGTGGAGACGCCACCGCCATGAGCCAGAAATTTACGTTGAACGTCAACGGCGCCGATCACGCGGTCGAAGCCGATCCCGACACGCCGCTGCTCTATGTTTTGCGCGACGACCTCGGCTTCAACAATCCGCACTTCGGCTGCGGCCTTGGCCAATGCGGCGCCTGCACCGTGCATCTCGACGGCAAGCCGGTGCGCTCCTGCGCGCGCCCGGTTTCCGACGTCGGCAGCCAGAAGATCGTGACGCTCGCCGGCCTCGGCACGCCCGACAAGCCGCATCCGCTGCAAGCCGCCTATGTGCAGGAACAAGTGCCGCAATGCGCCTATTGCATCAACGGCTGGATCATGACCGCGGCGGCTTTCCTGCGCGACAACAAGAAGCCGAGCGACGAGCAGATCCGCGGCGCACTCGCCAACGTGAAGTGCCGCTGCGGCACCCACATGGCCATCCTGCGCGCCGTCAAGCGCGCCGCCGCGATGATGGGTTGAGGGAGGCCGCGTTATGACCAGAGACGAACAGCCCGCAACGTTCTCTCGCCGCGCCATGCTCAAGGCTGGCGGCGCGCTCGTCATCTCGATCGGCGTGCCGTTCGCACGCGAGCAAGCCCGTGCCGACGGCGGCACGACAGTTGCCGCAGCCAAGCCGGCGCTGACACCCGATCAGTTGTCGTCCTATCTCGCCGTCAATGCCGACGGCAGCGTCAACGTCTACTTCGGCAAGATGGACATGGGACAGGGATTGGCTATCGCCATCCGCCAGATGGTGGCCGAAGAGCTCGATGTTGCGTTCGCCAGCACCAGGATTTTCATCGGCGACACCGACACCAGCGTCAACCAGGGCGGCGCATCCGGCTCGACCGGCGTGCAGGAAGGCGGCAAGCAAATGCGCGTGGCCGCCGCCGAGGCGAAACGCGTGCTGGTCGAAATGGCGTCCGACAGGCTCGGCGTTCCCGCCGATCAGCTCGCGGTGACGAGCGGCGTGGTCCGGGCCGGCAACGACGCCGCCAGGACGATCAGCTACGCCCAATTGATCGGCGGCCAGTACTTCAACGTCCATCTCGACTGGAACGGCAAATACGGCAATGCGCTCTACGCACCTGGCAAGGCGACGCCGAAAGATCCAAAGAGTTACACGGTCGTCGGGCAACCAATTCCGCGCGACGACATCGCGCCCAAGGTCTTTGCCGAGGCGAATTTCGTCACCGACGTCAAAGTTCCGGGCATGGTGCACGGCCGGATGATCCGGCCGCCGGTCGCCGGCGCGGTGCCGGTCAAGGTCGACGAAAGCTCGATCGGCGATATCCCGTCGGCCAAGGTGGTCTGGGACAATGGCTTCCTCGGCGTGGTCGCCGACAAGGAGTGGAGCGCCATCAAGGCGGCGCAACAGCTCAAGGTCGAATGGTCGGCGCTCGCGCCGCCGTTTCCCGATCAGGCTGCGCTGTACGATCACATCCGCAAGGCGCCGACCCGCAAACGCGATGTCGGCAAGGAGACCGGCAATGTCGACGACGCTTTCAAATCGGCGGCGCGGGTGATCGAGGCCGAATACGAGTGGCCGTTTCAATCGCACGCCAGCATGGGCCCGGCCTGTGCGCTGGTGGATTTCAAGGATGGCCGCGCCACCTGCTGGAGCGGCACCCAGAAGGCGCACTTCGTGCAGACCGGTATCGCCGCGACGCTCGGCATTCCGCAGGACCACGTTCGCGTCATCTGGACCACCGGTCCGGGCTCCTACGGCCGCAACGACGCCGACGATTGCGCCATGGACGCCGCCGTTCTCTCCAGGGCGGTCGGCAAGCCGGTGCGGCTGCAATATATGCGCGAACAGGGTACCGGCTGGGACCCGAAAGCTCCGGCCTCGGTGCATCAGGCGCGCGCCGCGATCGATGCGTCGGGCAATGTCGTCGCCTACGAATTCCTGAGCAGGGGTTTTTCTCGCGTCGACGTCGACACCAACGGCAGCCAGCCGAAGGACACGCTGGCCGGCCAGATGCGCGGCGTCGAGCTCAAATCCGGCGACGGCTTCGGCGTCCCCGGCGATTCCTACGGTTTCGCCAACAAGCGCACGGCGTGGGAAACCATCGCGCCGCTGCTCGACCGCGCCTCGCCGTTGCGCACCTCGCACATGCGCGATCCGGTCGGCCCGCAGATTCATTTCGCCAGCGAATCCTTCATCGACGAACTGGCTGCCGCGCTCGCGGTCGATCCGGTCGAATTCCGGCTGCGCTACGTCAAGGATCCGCGCGACATCGCGGTGATCAAGGCGGCAGCCGGCAAGGCCGGGTGGCAACCGCGGCCGTCGCCGCGCAAGGACCAGACCGGCGACAAAGTCAGCGGCCGCGGCATTTCCTATGCGCAGCGCGGTCCGACGCGCGTCGCGGTCATCGCCGAGGTCGATGTCGACCGTTCGACCGGCAAGATCTGGGCACGCAGGTTCACGGTGGCGCACGATTGCGGTCAGATCATCAATCCCGACGGCCTGCATCACGCCATCGAGAACAACATCGTCCAGGCCACCAGCCGCACGCTGTGGGAGGAGGTCAAGTTCGACAACAAGAACGTCACCAGCGTCGATTGGCGAAGCTATCCGATCCTCGACGTCACCCAGGCGCCGGAGCAAGTCGACGTCGTCACGATCGACCATCCTGACCTCGCGCCGTCCGGCGCCGGCGAAGCCTCGACCCGCCCGGTCGCGGCGGCGATCGCCAATGCCGTGTTCGATGCCACCGGCGTGCGCATCCGCCGGGCGCCGTTCTCGCCCGACAACGTCAAGTCGGCGCTGTCGTAATAAACCTCTCCCCGCGCTCGGGGAGAGGTCGCTCGCGCCAACGGGTCCGGCCCGAAGTGGCCGGCCCGATGGCTGGCTCCGCGCGGCGGGTGAGGGGGCGTTTCCGCGATTCTGAGCTTGGCGGGAAAACTCTGAGCCCGGCGGATAGGGCCCCTCATCCCATCCTTCTCCCCGCGCGCGGGGAGAAGGAGCAGCGAGCGGCGAATTGAGGTATCATTCCCGTATGCCGGTCATCGTCCGCACCCTCGAAGACGCCATCGCGCCAATCACCGACGGCTGCCTGCTGGCGGTGCCGCGCGAGACGTCCGGCGTGGCGATGGCGGCAACCCGCGCGCTGATCCGGCGCGGCGTCAAGCGGCTGCACCTGGTCGCGCTGCCGACCTCGACCTTGCAGGCGGACCTGTTGATCGGCACCGGTTGTGTCGAGACGCTCGAGACATCAGCCGTCAGCCTCGGCGAGTTCGGCCCGGCGCCGCGCTTCACCGCCGCGGTCCTTACCGGCGCCATCCGCATGATGGACGCCACCTGTCCGGCGCTGCATGCGCAATTCCAGGCGGCGGAGAAGGGCGTACCGTTCATGCCGTTGCGCGGCTTGATCGGCTCCGACGTGCTGGCGCACCGGCCGGACTGGAAGGTCGTGGACAATCCGTTCGGCAACGACGATCCGATCGTGCTGCTGCCGGCACTGCGGCCCGACGTCGTCCTGCTGCATGCGCCGATGGCCGACCGCGCCGGCAACGTCTATGTCGGCATGTCGCGCGAGTTTTTCGCCATGGCGCATGCGGCGCAAAAAACCGTCGTCACCGTGGAGAAGCTCTACGACGGCGATTTGTTGAGCGATCCGCTGCTCGCCGCCGCCACCTTGCCCGGCTTCTACGTCGAGACGGTTGCGGTCGCGCCGCGCGGCGCCTGGCCGCTGCCGCTACCGGATCATTACGGACTCGACGCCGCGCACCTCGCCGAATACGCCCGGCTCGCGGCGACGCCGGAAGGCTTCGCGCAATATCTCGATCGCTATGTGCATGAAAAGCGGGCGGCTTAACTTGGCTTTCTTCTCGTCATGCCCGGCCATAGCCGTCCTAAGGACGGCGTCGCTGTGCTCGCCTATGTGCCGGGCATCCACGTCTTACCGTCGGGCGCAAAGTCGTGGATGGCCGGGACAAGCCCGGCCATGACGGAGAAGAACTTCCGCGACGAGGAATTGCTTGCCGACACGATCTGCCGGCTGATCGGTGATGTGCGCCACGTCGCCGTCGGCGCGTCGTCGCCGATTCCGGCGACGGCAGCGCTGCTGGCGCGCGAACGCGGCGGCGGCAAACCCTACGTCTCGCTGCTCGGCAGCCGTTCGCACACGTTCTTCACCGATGGCGCGCGCGAACTGTTCGATTGCGCCGGGCAGGGCCGGGTCGATGTGTTTTTTCTGTCCGGCGGCCAGATCGACGGCGAAGGCAATATCAATCTGGTCAGCGTCGGCGACTACGCGCATCCGAAGGCGCGCTTTCCCGGCTCGTTCGGCTCGGCTTATCTCTATTACGTGGTGCCGAAGGTGATCCTGTTTCGCGTCGAGCACTCGCGCCGCACCTTGGTGCCGAAGGTCGATTTCGTCAGCGCGCCCGGCGGCAGCACCGACAACACGTTCCGTCCCGGCGGGCCGATCGCGTTGATCACCAACCGCTGCCTGTTCGACTTCGATCGGGCGCGCAAACGTTTTCGCCTCGCTAGCGTGCATCCGGGCCACAGCGTCGACGAGGTGATCGAGAACACCGGCTTCGACTTTGACCGGCCGGCGGAGGTGCCGGTGACACCGGCGCCGTCCGCCGAGACGCTGCAAATGATGCGCACTATGGTCGCGCCGATGCTGGCCGAGGTCTATCCGCAATTCGCCGAGCGGGTGTTTGGTGTCGACTCCCTCTCCCCGCGTGCGGGGAGAGGTGAAGCGCGTAGCTCATAAGAAACTTTTCCAACCTAGGGCGCGTACTCATCAATCGAGTGTGATTAGTGCGGCTTGATTGATGTTCGCTATACCTCGATAGCGACCAAATGTTCCAGCGCGGGGAAATGTCGCGATGGGCCAATAGCGAACTTCAGGCAACGGTGCCTCGTAGAACGCAATGGTTTGGTGGACTCCTATCGGCCGAGAACGACGTGGGTGGCGTGCTCCGTCGATTGATGTTCAGTGACGCGATAGCCGAGCGCCGGCAGGTCGATCCCGGCGAACATCGTTTCGCCTTGCCCAAGCGCGACCGGGGACAAGGCGAAATGCAGCTCGTCGATCAGGCCGGCGCGAAGATATTGACGCACCGTCTGAACGCCACCACCGATCTTCACGTCGCGACCATCGGCTGCGACTTTCGCCTGATCCAGCGCCGCCCCGATCCCCTCGCTCACGAAGATGAAGGTGGTGCCGCCTTCCATCTCGATCGGATCACGTGGATGGTGCGTCAGCACGAAGGTCGGTCTGTGATAGGGCGGATTGTCGCCCCACCAGCCCTTCCAGCTCTCGTCCGGCCAGGGACCGCGGATCGGCCCAAACATATTGCGGCCGAGGATGAACGCGCCGAAACCGTCCATCGAACGCTGTGCGTAGGCCTCATCGACGCCGTTCGAGCCCCCGTCCTTGCCGATCATTGCCCGGAACATGCGCGTACCGAATATCCACTGATGCAGTTCCAGCCCGCGCTTGCCAAGCGGATTTTCAAGACTTTGCTCAGGCCCTGCTCCGAAACCGTCGAGCGAGATCGAAAAGCCTGCAACGCGCACTTTCGTCATAGCGAACTCCTTTCCAAATTGGCCATTTATCTAATTGCAGGCATGTGTTCGATATGGGTCACAAGCAGCCACATCACGGTTAGATCGCGGCGTCCGCTTTAGCTCCGATAGCGGCTTCTACAGCCGACGACCGGCGCGTCCGTTATGGGCCAGGAAGAGATAAAGTGCGTCGCAGCACAATCTTAAAACCAAACAAGGCCGCCGCTTATTGCCATCCTTCAACGGCCGGAGCTAGAGTCTCAGTTTACCGGCAATTTGCTTTCTCGCGTTGTACTGTCCGCGCGGGCTCATCCACTGGGAGCGGACAGCGTCCTATTCGATCACTTTGTTGGCGAGGGAGTTGACCGATTCAGGGATGGTAAGACCGAGCGCCTTCGCGGCCTTGAGGTTGATCACCAGCTTGTACTTTGTCGGCAGTTGGATCGGCAGATCCTCCGGCTTGGAGCCTTTGAGGATGCGGTCGATGTATCCTGCAGCTTGGCTGAACAATTCTTCGAAATCAGTACCATAAGAGATTAGGCCACCTGATTCCGGAAAGTCGGGATTGTTATAGATTGTTGGGACGCCGTAGCGGGCCGCCAGCGCAATGATCAGGTCGCTATTTGTCCCGGCGAATGTGTCGGGCATCACGATGACGCCGCCACCAGGAGTGCTCGCTTGCGCGGCGATAACGCCTTCGATCTCATCCTTAGCGTGAACCGGCGCGACACTCACCTCGATGGCGAGGGATGATGCGGCGGCTTCAACGGAAGGCATTTGGGATTGGAGCGGAGGGGCTGTCGCCGGGTTGAACAGGAGCGCTACACGCACGGTGCGCGGAGCGATCTCCTTTAGTAACTCAATCCATTTACCGCCTATTGCGGGATCGTTGCCCGTGAAGCCGGTAATATTGCCGCCCGGATGGGCGAGGCTCTTAGCAAACCCGCTACGAATCGGATCGACCACCAAGGCGAACACAATCGAAATCGTTTGCGTCTCGCGGGCAAGCGCGCCAACCACGGGCGTCGTCACACCGAGAATCGCGTCCGGTCGCAGCTTGATGAGTTCCTTTGCCAACGTCCTGATCTCATCTGCATCACCGCCGCCCCAGCGAGGCTCGATGTGGAGATTTCGGCCTTCGGTCCACCCCAGCTTGGTGAGTGCATCCCGGAATGCTGCGACCCAAGACTGCGCGGGTTGATCGGTCTCTGGGTAGCCCGTCAGCACCCCGATCAGCCGCACTGGACTCACGTTCTGGGCACGGGCTGCAAGCGGCCAAGCGGCCGCGGCACCGCCAGTAAGTGATATAAAATCCCGCCGCCTCATGGACCGCCCTCAGGCCGAAGTCCGTACCCTACCACATCGTTGGCATCGACGGACTACGTTGTGCGGCACAGCAAATTTAGCCGCTCGATGTCTGCGCTGGGTCACAAGCCGCCTCGGAGGTCGCTCATCGGCGCGGCGGCTATCCCCCTAACACCGATCGCAAAGGCGACCAGTTGGCGCAACCAAGAAGGGCCATTAGCCAACAAAGTGCAGCGCAGCAAAAAGAAGTCTACTCGATAATGTCATCGGTGAGCGCGAGAAATGATTCCGGAATGGTGAGTCCGATTGCTTTGGCGGTCGTGAGATTAACGACGAGTTCAAACTTAGTCGGCTGCTCAACAGGAATATCGCCGGGTTTCGTCCCGTGCAGAATCTTGTCGACAAATTCGGCGGCGCGTCGGAATTGGTCCGAGACGTTTACTCCATAACACATAAGCGCACCGGCTTGGACATAATCGCGGGTATAAAAGATTGTCGGCAGCCGCGCGCCGAGCGCAAGCGTTATGATGCGCGTGCGATTGGCGGAAATGAGAGAAGAACCCACAACGTAAAGCGCGTCTGCCTTCAAACCAGCGAAGGCAGGAGCGATGTCTTCGGCCCGCCGGACTTCGAGAGGCACACCTTCGATACTAAGCCTACGAGCGGCATTCTGGACCTCACCCATCTCCGGCAAGGATTGAGGAACGCTGGCGAGAATTGCTACCCGGCGCAGACCGGGCAAGACCTCGCGTAAAAGGTCAAGCCGCTTGGCAGCAGTATCGGCCGTCTGGACTGATAAGCCGGTCACGTTACCGCCTGGTCGGGCCAGATTCGCGACCAGGCCATCACCAACTGGGTCGCGGCCCAGGGCAAAGACGATTGGGATTACCGATGTCGCTTCCTTTAATGCGGGGACGGCGTCAGCGAACGTGAAAATGGCGTCGACCTTCAACCGCGCAAACTCCACCGCGATTTCGGCGAGGCGCGCAGAGTGTCCTTCGGTCCACCGATACTGAATTGCAATGGTGCGACCCTCGATCCAGCCGAGTTGCCCCAATCGCTGCACAAAGTCAGTTGTTCGGGACCCCCAAGTCGAAGAATCCGCACCTAAGAATCCGATGGTTGGGAGTTTATCGGATTGTTGCGCGCGGGCCGCGAGCGGCCAAACGGCAGTTGCGCTGCCGAGAAACACAATGAACCCGCGCCTTTTCACTCAATCACCTCGTCAGCGGTTGCAAGTAGTGCCTGCGGAATGATGAGACCTAACGACTTGGCCGTCTTTAGATTAATGACCAACTCGTATTTGGTCGGTTGCTGTATCGGCAAATCCGCCGGGTTTTCGCCTCTGAGGATTTTGTCGACGTAAACGCCGGCGCGTGCATATAAATCGATCACGTCCGCGCCATAAGACGCCAATCCGCCATCGCTTACAAAAAACCCGTAGGAATACACGGCGGGTAGATTATGGATTGCAGCAGCGGCGATGATCCGTCTGCGATTGGTGTTCGTGATGCGGTTAGCCAGCACAATTAAGGCGTCGCCCGACGCACTCGCGAATTCGGCAATGGCTTGTTCTATGGAGGCAGCGTTGGTGCTATTTAACTGCTTCAGACGCACCCGTGCAGTAGACGCCGCTTCCTGCATCGCCTGCCACATACCGGCCTGATCGGTCAGTGCAGGATCAAGCAGTGCTCCTACGGATTCTGTGCGAGGGGCAATCTCCTTCAGAAGTTCCAGAAGCTTTCCGCCAAGTGAAAATTCCGCGGGCGAGAAGCCGGTAAGCGTCCGACCCGGTTGTGCGAGAGAGGTCACCAAACCCGCGCCCACTGGATCGTTGACCTGTGTGAAAACGATTGGAATGGCGCCCGACACCTGCCGTAGCGCCAAGACCGGAGTCGGACCACTCGCCACCAAAACGTCTGGCTTAAGTGCCACGAGCTCGCCGGCGAAACTTTGCATCCGGCTAGGCTCGTCCCCCGGAAAGCGGGTATCGATCACCAGATTGCGACCTTCTATCCAACCGAGATCGATCAGACTTTTTTGTAATGCTGACATCTGGCGCTGGACTTGCGTGTCGTTTTCGGGGCTGGAAATCAAGACCCCTACTCGCCGCACATTTGTCTGTTGCGCGGAAACTGCGACAGGCCACATTACCGTCGTCGCGCCAGTAATACGAAGAAAATCCCGCCGCCTCATGGACCCCCCCAAGCCGAGGGCTAGAACCTAACACAGTACCCATGGCGGCTGTGTTGTGCGTCACAGCAAAATTGACGCGCCGATGTCCGCTCTGGGTCAATCGCAACCGGGTTGAGCCGGTAGAAAGCCCGTTCATGTCGGCTACGTCCCGAAGGCGGAAGTAAAACGGAGCATCGGCGCCATCCGCGATCGGCTTGGTGCGCTACTATAAAACGGTGTCGCATTTCATGTGACGCTGCTCTTGACAAGTGTCACCGATACGGTTATTTTCCACAAATCATCTCGCCCTCGTGAAGGACGCTCTCCGGAGGCACGCCGGATGGCGGGGCGAGTGCGGTGCCCGCGGGCGGACTTGCGCTCTGCTCCCGGGCGGCTTGGGCGTCAGTCTCCCGGCATTATGACCGGGGCGGGAGGTGCTCCCTGGGCTGGGACAGGCAAAGGCGGGTAACGCCCGCGCAGACCAAGTCCCAGGAAACCTGGCCTGAAGCCGAGCTTCAGGGATGACGAGTCCCTTTGGTGAGAGCCGTGGTGGAACGCCGACAGGCGAGCGCATCCGAAAGGGTGCGAGCCGCACCCGATGGTGCGGAGGATAAGGATCAGCGTTTGTCGGCGTTCCGCTTCCTTTTTTCTTCGTCGCTTCGTTCCTCGCAATGACGGGCTTAGGTATCGGCGAGACCGGCGTAGCGAACAGAGACACCAAGGCGCCACCCCTTGTTGTCCTTTTCCACCCCGGTTCTCGCGCTTCACGTGACGGCGCTTTCACAGCTCGCGCGCAAAACCGCACCGCGAGAACGGGAGAGCTTGGCCATGGACCGTTCCAACGACGCGTTCGTTGTGTATTCCGCCATGCTGAAGGCGGGGTACAAGCGCAAGCCGAAAGCCAGCCCGGCGGAATACGCGCGGCGGCTCGCGCTCGAGAAACTGTCGCTGCAACGGCGCTATTGCGACGCGTTCGCGCTATGGCGGAGCTGCGGGCGGCCGGCGTGCCGGCGGCAGCAAAACTGCCGCGGCGAGGCGAATGCCTGCCTCAAACGTGCGCTCGATCGCGTGCCGCGCGACGTGCAAAGCCGCGCGCGAGCGGACATCATCGCGGCGAAGCCGCACAATCTCGGCGCTCCCGAACGCGAGGCGCGGCTCTGCATGCCGGCCGATTTGTTTGAATAGAGCGATGCCCCCCGGCGGCGGATGGGACATTGCACGTCTCGCCGCGCCATGGTCTTTATGCGCCCGCAACAGCGGGGAGAGGTTCGGTGCGGACAGTTGAAGCGGCGGTGATCGGCGTCGGATGGATCGGCGGCTTGCGCGCGGAGGCGCTGGCCCGCACCGCTTTGGTCGACAAGCTGCACCTGTGCGACATCAAGCCGGACCGGCTCGCCGAAGTGAAGGCGCTGTTCAAGCCGGCGACCGCGACGCCCGCCTATCAGGACATCATCCGCAACGAGAAGATTTCGGTGGTCTATATCTCGACCACGCCGGAAGCGAACCATTATCCGATCGCGCGCGATTGCCTCAAGGCCGGCAAGAACGTCATGCTGGAAAAACCGATCGCGCTCGAACTGTGGGAGGCCGACGAGCTGATCCAGCTGTCGGCGCGGAACAATCTCAAATTCACCATCGGCTATTCGCAGCGCTTCAATCCGAAAGTCGCTTTCGCCAAAAAGAAGATCACCGACGGCACGCTCGGCAAGGTGGTCTCGGTGCTGGTCAGCCGCCATCTGTCGCGCGAACTGGGCAAGAAGATCGCAAGCCGCGTGCGGCTGTCGCCGGTGGTCATGGAATCGACCCACGATCTCGATTTCGTGTTCTGGCTCCTGGAGCCGGCCAAGCCGGTGCGCGTCTACAGCCAGGGCGCTTATGGCTATATGCAGCCGATCAATGGCTCGCACGACATCATGTTCACCACGGTGACGATGGACAACGGCGTGGTGGTGATGATCGGCGGCGGCTGGAATTTTCCGCCGAGCTTTCCGAATTACTGCTCGACCTGGATCGAGATCACCGGCACCGAAGGCGCGCTGACGCTCGACGATACCCAGCGCGACAACTGGCTCAACACGGCGACGCGCGGACAGGAATTCCCGATGTCGACCATGCCGGGCGAATGGGTCGATCATGTTTTTGCCGGCGGCATGGGGCCGGAGACCATTCATTTCCTCGAAGCCTGCATCCGCGACACTGCGGTGATGGTGACGCCGGAAAGCGCGCGCCGCGTCATGGAGACTTACAGTGCGGCCGACCTGTCCGCCGATCGCAACGCGCCGGTCGATCTGCCGCTGACCAACGAGACGATTTCCGGCATCGCCGAGCTCAAAGCCAAGAACCGCGCGGGCTTGAACATATGAAATGGAATGATCCGTCCAATCGCCGCTCGTCCCCGCGAAGGCGGGGACCCAGCTCTTGGACATTCTGGATTCCCGCTTTCGCGGGAATGAGCGGAATCGAGCCGCGGAATCCGCCATGAAAAAATCCGCCAAGGGCATCGGACTTGCCATCATCGGCGCCGGCAGGGTCGGCTTGTTCCGTGGCGAAGTGGCGATGCGTCACCCGGCGGTGGAGTGGATCGGCATTGCCGAGCTCAACCACAACCGCGGCGGCGATGTCGGCGCCCGCATCGGCGCCGATTTCATAACGACGAGTCACCGGGAGCTGCTGGCGCGGCCGGAAGTGACTTGCGCCATCATCGCCACCGACGAGCACCTGCATGTCGAGCCGATCCTGGCGGCGGTCGAGCGCGGCGTGCCGATGCTGATCGAGAAGCCGCTTGCCACCGATCTCGCCCAGTCCGCCAAAGTGCTCAAGGCGATCACCGACGCCAGGCTCGACGCCGTGGTCGGCTACACCCAGCGGTTCCGCCGCAAATGGCTCGGCGCTAAGGAGAAGGTGCGCACCGGTGCGCTCGGCGACGTGACGCTGGTCAGTTCGCGCGCCTTCATGAACAGGCTCGTCGCCATCGACAATTACAAGCGCACCGACGATCCGGCGAGCATCTCGCCGATGGTGATCTCGGGCACGCACGCGCTCGATATCGTGATGTGGTACCTGGAAAAGAAGACGCCGGTCGAATGCTATGCGCGCTCGGTCGACAAGGTACTCGGCCCGCTCTACCACGGCATCGACGCCACCGCCGGCATGATCATGTTCTCCGACGGTACGGTGTACACGCTCAGCATCTCCTGGGCGTTGCCAGTGACGTGGCCCGGCGCGGTCTATAGCCTCGAAGTCGGCATCAACGGTACCCACGGCGTGCTCACCATCGACGATACCCATCGCGACATGGTGCTCGCGGTGTCGTCGCCGCAGAGCGAAGGTTACGCGCCGGACGCCAGCCGGCTGGTCGATTTCATGGGCTCCTATCCACCCGGCGACATGGCGCTCGGCGAATTGCGCGGGCCGATGGCGGAAGAAACGGTGTCGTGGCTCAACCGCGTGTCGCTCGGCTTGCCGACGCAGGCCGCCACGGCGGCTGAGGCGCATGACCGGCTGATGCTGACCAAGGCGCTCGACCTGTCGGCGAAGCTGAAACAGCCGGTCAAGCTGCCGCTCGATCCCGAACGGTCGGCGGCGTGAGGTGCCCGTCACTCCGGAAGCGGCGTGGCGGCTCAAAATTTCGCTCATTCCCGCGAAAACGGGAATCCAGTCTCTGGGTCCCCGCCTTCGCGGGGACGAGCGGCAGGGTGATCGACTACGACCAAATTGATGCCGCTTCAGTAAACGTCCTGCTGATAGCGGTGCCGCTTCTTGAGGTCCGCGACGAAGGCGATCGCCTCGTCGGTCGTGCGCGCGCCGTACTGCGCCACGATATCGACCAGCGCGCGCTCGACATCCTTGGCCATGTGCTTGGCGTCGCCGCACACATAGACGTAGGCGCCGTCGGCGAGCCACGCCCACAGGTCGCGGCCGACTTCGCGCATGCGGTCCTGGACGTAGAACTTCTCGGTGCCGTCGCGCGACCAGGCGAGCGACAGCCGGGTCAGGACCTTTGCCGCGCGCATTCCGGCGAACTCGTCCTCGTAGAAGAAATCGCAGTCGCGGCGCTGATGTCCGAAAAACAGCCAGTTGCGTCCCGGCGCCTTGGTCGCCATGCGCTCGTGCAGGAAGGCGCGGAATGGCGCGACGCCGGTGCCGGGCCCGATCATGATGATCGGCGCGGCGGGATCGTCCGGCAGGCCGAAATGCTGCGACCGCTGCACATAGACTTTCACTGTGTCGTTCGGCGCGACCCGGTCGGCGAGGAAGGTGGATGCCGCACCGAGCCGCATGCGCTTGCCGATCTGGTAGCGCACCGCGTCGACTGTGAGCGAAACCCGGCCGGGATTGCTCTTGAGCGACGACGAGATCGAGAACAGCCGCGGCTGCATCGGCTCGAGCGCCTCGATGAAGGCCTCCGGGTCTGGACGAACGCCGGCGAACTTCTCCATTGCGGCGAGCACGTCGAGCGTCGCGGCGTCGCCGTCGGGATCCTCGCCCGAGGACAGCGCTTTCGCCTTTCGCCGCCGCTCGCCGCCGGTGATGTAGGAGTAAAGCTGAAACAGCGCATCGGGCGCGAGCCCAAGCGAAACGTCCTTCAGGAGCACGTCTCGGAGCGCGCCGCCCCTGGCGGGATAGCTCGCGGGCACGCCGAGCGCCTTGATCACGGTGCCGACCAACTCCGGATCGTTGGTCGGGAAAATGCCGAAACTGTCGCCGACGATATAGTCGAGCGCGCTCGGCGACAGATCGAGTTCGATGTGCCAGGTGCGCTTGTTGGAGCCGGGTTTGTTGAGCAAGGTGCGCGATACAAAAATCGCTTCGGCCGGATTATCGCGCGAGCGCCCGGCCGCTACCGGTTCTGCGCTCGCCGGCGCGGTCGGTGCCGCCGCGGGGGCGAGTGCCGGCGCAGCCGCCACGCCGATTTCGCCGTAGAGAGATTTCAGCGTGCGCAGCGTCTCCTTGCCGCCCGGAACGCAAAGGTTGAGCTTGTCGACTTTCTTGGACGCGATCGCGTCGGCATAGTCCTGGCAGTTGAAGCCGCACTGGCCGCAGTCCTGCTGGCCCATCGCCGCCATCATGCGCCGCCGCAGCGGTTTGCCGTCGGCGAGCTTCATGCGCTCGGCGAGCGGCATGGTCTGATCGTGCCAGGGCGCGCCGTCGTCCTCTTCGGCCGCGGGTGCGATACCGCCGGTGAGCAGCGCCGCCGCATCGGCCGGCGCGAGCGGTGTGATGCCGCTGTCGGTCAGGCCGAGCGAGGCGACAAAAAATCCGTCGAGCCAGGCGCGCTGTTCCGGCGAGAACGGCGCGCTTTCCGGCAACAAGGACAGCTTGGGCGGCGGCGGATTGTGAGACATGGCCTGAGTATTGAATTCAAGCTTCATGCCATCGCCGCAGTGTCAGAATCTCAATCCGGGCAATGACTTGCATGACCGCGACAACAGACGTCGCAGTGCCTCCGGCCGCAACCTGCGTAAATTATGGGCAAAGGCGAGCCGAACGCTCAGTGCAGCGCGACCATGAGCACGATGATTTCGCCGATCTGCTCGAGCGCGCCGATCACGTCGCCGGTCTGGCCGCCGATCTGGCTCGAACTAAGCCACGCCATCGACGCGACCGCGGCGGCAAGCAGAATCAGTGCTGCGATTCCCGGCAGCGGACCAAGGAAAATCGCCAAGATGACGATGCCGAGTCCGCCCGCGATCATGACGCGATTCTGCGCCGGCCGGCCGGCAGCATGAGACAGCCCATCGCCGCGCGCCGGAGGCAGCAGCGCCATGAACGCCGGCAGCGCCGCGCGCGCCGCGCCGTGTGCCGCGATCAAAGCCATCGCCACCAGGGACGGACGGCCAAGACTCGCCAGCGCGCTGGTGCGAATGAGGATCGACAGGATCAGCGCGCACACACCGTAGGTCCCGATCCGGCTGTCGCGCATAATGTCGAGCTTTCGCTCGCGCGTCGCGCCGCCGCCGAGGCCGTCCGCGGTATCGGCAAGTCCGTCCTCATGCAGGCAGCCGGTCACGAGCAGCGTTGCAACGACGCTCAGCGCGGCGGCAGGCCAGGCCGTCAGTCCGAGCTTGTAAGCGAAGGTGTAGACCAGTGCGCCGATCAATCCGACTACGATCCCCGCGATCGGGAATGCCCAGGCCGCGCGCGCCAGGTCGGCGCCGCCGTCCGGTGTCACCCGCGCAATCGGCAGCCGCGTCAGGAAGCCGAAGCTCGCCGCAAGATCAATGGCGAATTGCTCGATCGGATTTTCCGGTATCGGCATGGCTCGCCAAGGGCCTCATTCGTCATGGCCGCGCACTGACATATTTGCTAGACGTTTATTCTGGCTCTGCGCAAGCAAGGAAGCAAATCGGCCATGGCGACTATCGGTTCGTTTTCGGCGCTGCGCGCCGTCTGTCTCGACCTGCCGACCGGGCACCCGGCCGCAAGCGCGGCGGTCGATCAGCGCGAAGCCACCCTGACCAAGCCGCCGCGCAGCCTCGGCCGTCTCGAAGATCTGGTCGCCTGGCTGGCGCACTGGCAGGGCCACGCGCCGCCGCGGCTGGACCGCGTCGATATCCTGGTCTTCGCCGGCAATCACGGCGTGACAAAGCTCGGCGTCTCGGCCTATCCCGCCGAAGTCACGGTGCAGATGGTGGCGAACTTCGCCTCGGGCGGCGCTGCGATCAATCAGCTTGCGCGCGCTGCCGGCGCGAACCTGCGCGTCATGCCGCTGTCGCTCGATACGCCGACCGCGGATTTCACTGAACAGCCGGCGCTCGGCGAGCAGGAGTTCTTAGCCGCGGTGACGGCCGGCGCTGACGCCGTGGCAGACGATTGCGATCTGATTTGCCTCGGCGAAATGGGCATCGGCAACACCACCGCGGCTGCCGCGATCGCCGCGGCTTTGTTCGGTGGCGGCGGCGCGCGCTGGGCCGGCCGCGGCACCGGCGTCGACGACGAGGGTCTCGCCCGCAAGCGCGGCGTCATCGATCGCGCGCTGGCGCGTCACGCCGCCGTGCTGCACGATCCGCTGAAGGTCGCGGCAGCGCTCGGCGGCCGCGAGCTTGCCGCCATCCTGGGCGCCGCGCTCGAGGCGCGGCGCAAGAACATTCCCGTGCTGCTTGACGGCTTCGTCTGCACCGCCGCGGTCGCGCCGCTTTCGAAACTGCGCGCCGACACGCTCGCCCATACACTGGCTGCGCATGTCTCCGCCGAAGCCGGGCATCGCATGCTGCTCGAGGAGCTTGCGCTCGTGCCGATCGTCGATCTCAACATGCGGCTCGGCGAAGCCTCGGGCGCCGCCGTGGCGCTCAACATTCTGCGTGCGGCGCTGGCGTGCCATACCGGCATGGCAACCTTCGCCGAGGCCGGCGTTTCCGACAAACCGGACGACGCGGACGCGGCGCCGAAAGCCGCGGGCTGACGTCCCGCGTCTTAACCGACGGCGATGGTGTGAAAGAACGTACCGGTGACGTTGCCGCGCCGCCCGCCGACTCGACCGAGCGGCTTGTCGTCGGCATCGGCCAACTCGGCAAGGGCTTCATCGCCGCCGGCGGATGAGAGCGACGCATAGTGGAATTCGTGACCGCGCAGGATTGCATCGCGCCGCCCGAGCACGCTGTCGGACAATAGCCGCGCCGTGCGGTAGCCGAGATGCAGCTTGCGCCTGGCAAAGCTTGTCGTGTGGCCAAGCAATCCGGTCATGGCGTGCTGCTTGCCCGACGCATCTTCGATGTTCGTGCCGAGCACCATGTAGCCGCCGCACTCGCCGTGCACCGGCCGGGTTTCGGCGAAGCTTTGCAGTCCTTCGCGAAATCGCCGCGCTGATGCCAGTGTATCGGCGTGCAGCTCCGGATAGCCGCCCGGCAGCCAGCAGCAATCGGCGCGTTCTGGCGGCGGTTGGTTGGCAAGCGGCGAGAACGGAAGGATCTCGGCGCCGGCTTTGCGCCATGCCGCGAGCAGATGCGGATAGACGAAGCTGAAAGCCTGATCGTGCGCCAGCGCGATGCGCTGGCCAGGCGGTGGCAGCGGCGTCGCGCGATGTCGAGACGCCGTGAGCGCGAGCGGCGTAGCGCAAGCCGTGATGGCGTCGAGGTCGAGATGCCGTTCCGCCGTGGCTGCAAGCCGCTCCATCAGCGTCGACACATCAGGATGCTCGCCGGCCTGAACCAGGCCAAGGTGGCGCTCCGGCAGCGCCAGGTCCGCCGCGCGCGGTATTGCGCCAAAAACCGGAATACCAAGCGGCGAGATCGCCGCGCCGACAAGCGCGCTGTGACGGTCGCTGGCGACGCGATTGAGGATGACGCCGGCAATGCGCACGGCGGGATCGTGCGCGGCAAAACCCCGCACCATTGCTGCCGCCGACTGCGCCTGCCGCGACACATCGAGAACCAGCACCACGGGCAAACCAAAATGCGCGGCGAGATCGGCGGTGGCGCCGCGCCGGCCCGGCGCGGTGCTGGCGCCGTCGAACAATCCCATGACGCCTTCGATGACGAAAATATCGGCGCCGTCCGCGGTCTGCGCCGCCATGGCGTCGAGCAGAGGGGCGGTCATCGCCCAGGTATCGAGATTAATGCTCGGCGCGCCGGTCGCGGCGGCATGGAACGCCGGATCGATGTAATCGGGACCGGCCTTTGCCGCGCGCACGGCGATGCCGCGCCGCATCAGCGCCGCCAATACCGCCATTGTCACCGTGGTCTTGCCGGCGCCGGAATGTGGCGCAGCAATGATGAGCCCGCGCGCGCTCACGGCAAATCCTTCGCGGCGTCTGCACTTTCGCCGAGAAGCTTGTCGCGCACCGTCACGATCTCGCCAATCACCACGATGGCCGGCGGCTCGAAGTGTTGTTCGCGCGCATCGGCGACAAGTTTTTCCAGCGTCGAGACCAGTACGCGCTGCTGCGGCGTCGTCGCCGAGGCGATCACCGCCGCCGGCGTCTGCGCGCCAAGTCCTGCTGCGATAAGGGCGCCGGCGATCCGCTCCAGATTGTGCATGACCATGTAGAGCACGATCGGTTGCCCGCTGCGTGCCAGCGCCGTCCAGTCGAAGTCTTCATCGGCGCCGTGCCCGGCGGCAAAGATGACGGCGCGGTTGACGCCGCGCAGCGTCGCCGGGATGGCGGCGGCCGCAAGTGCGGCGAGGCCTGCTGTCACCCCGGGGATGACGCGGAACGGCACGCCGGCCGCCGCCAGCGTCATCGCCTCTTCGCCGCCGCGTCCGAACACGAACGGATCGCCACCCTTGAGCCGCAGTACGCGCTTGCCGGCGCGCGCCAGTTCGACGAGGCGCTGGCTGATGTCGGCCTGCGTCGCCGACGGCTTGCCGCCGCGCTTGCCGGCAAACTCGAGTCTCGTCTGCGGACCGGCAAGCGCCAGCACGCGTTCGTCGACCAGCGCGTCATGGACGACGATGTCGGCCTGACTGAGGCCGGCCAGCGCATCGAGCGTCAGCAGACCGGGATCGCCCGGTCCGGCGCCGGCCAGCCAGACATGGCCCGGGGCAAAAACCGGCACGCCGGCGCGCCGCGCGGCAAGAGCGTCCCATGCGGTCATGGCGTCGCGCTCCCGTGGTCGTGCGCGAAGGTCGCGGGGAGTCGCAGCGTCATGCGGCGCCTCCACGGAACCGGCGGCGATAATCGGCGTCATACAGCGCGCTGTCGCGAAAACCCTCGGCGTCCAGCGCACGGCCGACCATGATCAGGGCTGTACGCTCGATTTTCGCCGCAGCGGTCTTGGCGGCAATGTCGGCGAGGGTGCCGCGCAGGATGCGCTGCGCCGGCGAGCTTGCCTGAACGACGACTGCCGCCGGGCAATCCGCGCCATAGTGCGGCATCAGTTCCGCGACGATGCCGTCGATGGCATGGATGGCGAGATGGATCACCAGCGTCGCGCCGGTGGCGGCGAAGGCCGCGAGCGTCTCGGTTTCGGGCATCGGCGAGGCGCGGCCTGAGACGCGCGTCAGCACCACGCTTTGCGCCACCGCTGGCACGGTGAGTTCGCATTCCAGCGCCGCCGCCGCCGCCGCAAAGGCCGGTACGCCGGGCGTCAGCGTGTAGGAAATGCCGCGCCGCCTGAGGCGCCGGAGCTGCTCGGCAAGCGCGCTGTAAATTGAAAGATCGCCGGAATGCAGCCGCGCCACGTCGAGACCCTTGGCTTCGGCGGCGGCGAATTCGGCGTCGATCTCGTCGAGCGCCAGCGGCGCGGTGTCGACAATGCGAGTGCCGGGCGGGCAATGATCGAGCAATTCGCGTGGCACGATCGAGCCGGCATAGAGGCAGACCGGGCAGTGCGCGATCAGATCGCGCCCGCGCACGGTGATGAGATCGGCCGCGCCCGGACCGGCGCCGATGAAGTGAACGGTCATGACGCGTGATCCGAACGGGCGAGTGCGCAGGTTGCCGTGCCGACAATCAGGCGCGGACCGAGCAATCGCGCCTCGGGTCCGGCTGCGGCAAGTGCGGCAGCTTCGGCGACCGACGGCACCCCGGTCAACGCCACGACGCGTTCGGAGCGGGTCACCGTGCGCTCGCCCGCGGTCTGCAACGCGGCGTCGGGCACGACGACGACGGCGAGACCGAAATTCGCCGCTGCCGCCTTGAGACCGGCTTCGCCGTCTTTGCGCGCGACCGTCGCGATGCAATCGAGCGCTTCCGATGTGAGCCCGGCGCGTTCGAGCGCCGCGCGGATCGCCGCTTCGATGTCGGGCGCCGGTGCGCCGCGTCTGCAACCGATGCCGGCGACGATCATGGCTTGGTCCAGACCCATTGCGTCACCGGCATCGCGGCGCGCCAGCCCGTTTCCGCGCCGAGCGGTCCGGTGCGGGAAATGGCGATGCGGGTCATCTCGCCGCCTAGCGTCGCGTGACGCATCAGCAGCATCGATTCGGATTTCACCGTCACCGCATTGACCACGAGGCGGCCGCGCGGCCGCAGCGCGCGGGCGGCGGCATCGAGCACGTTCGGATCACCCGCGCCGCCGCCGACAAAGATCGCGTCCGGCGTCGGCAGGCCGGCGAGCGCCTCCGGTGCGGCGGCCTCGACAATTTCCAGCCCGGGCACACCAAACGCGCCGGCGTTGCGGCGGATGCGGGCCACGCGGTCGTCGCGGCGTTCGATGGCGATGGCGCGCATCGTCAGGTCTGCAAGCATCCATTCGATCGCGATCGAGCCCGAACCCGAACCGATGTCCCAGAGCAGTTCGCCGTTCCGCGGCGCCAGCGACGACAGCGTGAGGGCGCGAATCTCGCGCTTGGTGATCTGGCCGTCGTGGTCGAACAGCGCATCGGCAAGCCCTGCGCTGCGCGCCAGCACGCGGGCATCCGACGCGGCATCGGCTTCAATCGCGACGATATTGAGTGAATCGACATCGCGGAAATCGAACGCCGCGGCCGCGACGCTGCGGATGCGTTCGCGGATGCCGCCAAGCGCTTCAAGGACCGTCAGGCGCGAGCTTCCAAAGCCGGTCTCGGTGAGAAGTTCTGCCATGGCGCCCGGGCCTTCGCCATCGGATGTCAGCGCCAGAATCCGGGCGCCGGGCTGCAAATGCGGGCGCACCAGATCGAGCGTGCGGCCGTGCACGGAAAGTAGCACGCACTCCGGCAGCGACCAGCCAAGCCGAGCCGCCGCGAGGCTGAAGGCCGATGGTGCCGGCACCACGATCATCTCGCGCGGATCAATCCGGCGGGCGAGCACGGCGCCGACGCCGTAATGAAAAGGATCGCCCGACGCCAGCACGCAGATCTGCCGGCGGCGATGCCCGAGCACTTCATCGGTGGCGGCGGCGAACGGGATCGGCCATGGCCGCGTCGCGCCGCGAATGAGCGGCGCGGCCAGGCCGAGATGCCGCCGGCCGCCAAAGACGATCTCGGCGGCGCTGATCAGGCCGCGCGCCACCGGGCTCAATCCGTCGACGCCGTCTTCGCCGAGCCCGACGATGGACAGCCAGCGTGGCAATACGGCAGTGTCGTCCGCGCCCGTGGAGGGCGGCGGCGTTTTGGAAAGCGGCATTCTGAATTCAGGCATGGCGCGCGTTCTCATTCTCGGCGGCACTTCGGAAGCGCGGCAACTGGCCGGCCGACTGGCCGGCCGCGGCGATCTGCAAGTGATGCTGTCGCTGGCCGGCCGCACCGCGTCGCCGGCGCTGCAGCCGGTTCCGGTTCGAAGCGGCGGCTTCGGCGGTCCTACGGGCCTTGCCGATTACCTCGCTACGCAGCGCATCGACGCGTTGATCGACGCCACGCACCCCTATGCGGCCGTCATCTCGGCGAACGCAGCCGAGGCCGCGCGCAAGACCGATGTGCCATTTGTCGCGCTGCGGCGGCCGCCATGGATCGCCGTCGCCGGCGACCGCTGGACCGAGGTGCGCGATGTGCGCGCGGCGGTACAGGAACTCGGGCCGATACCGCGCCGCGTCTTTGTCACGATCGGCCGCAACGAGCTGGCGCCGTTCCGGGACGCGCCGGCGCATCATTATCTGATCCGCAGCGTCGATCCGGTCGATCTGCCGTTGCCGCTGCCGCACGTCAGCTACGTTATCGGGCGCGGGCCGTTCGGCGAGGCCGACGACCGTGCGCTGATGGAAGCGCATCGCATTGGCGTCGTCATTGCCAAGAACAGCGGCGGTACGGCGACCTACGGCAAGATCGCCGCGGCGCGCGCGCTTGGCATCGACGTCATCATGTTGCGCCGGCCGGCCGCGCCGGACGGACCAGCAGTGGAAAGCGTGGACGCAGCGATTGGCTGGCTCGATCATGCGCTCACCTCGGCGACGGCGCGCGGCGTGTAAACCAGCGGCGTTTGCCCCGGCCGGGCAATGAGGCGGGTTTCGCGCGAGCCGACGATCACCAGCGTTGCCATGTCGGCTTGCGTGCCGGCTGCGGCGTCGAGTGTCGTGACGCTGATACGTTCATCCGCCCGTCCGATGGCGCGGCCGAACACCATCGGCGTGGTTTGCGGCAGATGGTTTCGCAGCCGCGCGATGGCCTGGCCGAACTGCCATGGCCGCGCCCGCGATACCGGATTGTACAGCGCGATCACGAAACCTGCGCCAGCGGCGGCATCGAGCCGCCGCTCGACCAGGTCCCAGGGCTTGAGATTATCGGACAGCGAGATCGCGCAGAAATCATGACCGAGCGGTGCACCGATGCGCGCGGCGACCGCCAGCATGGCGGTGATGCCGGGAACGATCGAAAGCTCGGTCGCGCGCCAATCGTCCGGCCCGGATTCGATTGCTTCGCAGACCGCCGCCGCCATGGCGAACACGCCCGGATCGCCGCCGGAAACGATGGCGACGCGCGTACCGAGCGCGGCATGACGCAGCGCGGCCGCCGCGCGGGCGCCTTCCTCGCGGTTGTCGAAAGGATAGCGATTTTGCCCGGAGCGCACCGGCACCCGATCGAGATAGGGCCCGTAGCCGTAAAGCGCCTGCGCTGCAGTGAGCGCTTCATCCGCTTCCGGCGTCAGATAACGCGGATCGCCCGGCCCAAGCCCGATGACGGCGAGGTGTCCGGTCATGGCTCCGCTCCCGGCCGCGTCTGCCAGCCCGGCACCAGCACCACCGCGAAATACGGCGCGTCGTCGTCAGGCTTGGCGGTCAGCGGAATCATCTTCGCATCCGCCATGGTGCCGCGCTCGACATAGATCGCGCGATCAAGCCGGCCACTGCATTGCAGCGCGCGGCGCAGCTTCGGCAGATGGCGGCCGACTTTCATCACCACAGCCGCGTCGGCCTCGGCGAGCCGCCGCGCCAGTTCGGCCTCCGGCAATGTCGCCGGCAGCACTGTGAAGACGTCGTTGCCTTGCGCGATCGGCATGCCCGCCGCCGACCAGCAGCCCGACATGCCGCTAACGCCGGCGACGATCTCAGCCGGAAAGCGTGGCGCGAGCCGGGTGTGCAGATGCATGTAGGAGCCATAGAACATCGGATCGCCTTCGCAGATCACGGCGACGATCTTGCCGGCTTCGAGATGCGCGGCGATTTCCCCAGCGGCCCTGTCGTAGAAATCGCCGATAGCGTCGCGATAGCCGCTGCTGCACGACGGCAGCTCCGTGGTGACCGGATAGTACAACGGCAATTCGGTCACTCCGGCGCGAAGATGTTCCACCGCGATGGCACGTGAATGGCTGGCATTGCCGGCCTTGGCAAAGAACGCGATCACGTCGGCTTCGCCAAGCGCGCGCGTCGCTTTCAGCGTCATCAGCTCCGGATCGCCCGGACCGACGCCGACGCCCAGAAGTTTTCCCGCGCTCATAGTCCGGCCCTCGCCAGCGCGTTGACGGCCGCGGCGGTCATGGCGCTGCCGCCGATGCGCCCGCGCACGATGATGAACGGCACGTCGCGCGGATCGGCGGCGAGCGCATCCTTGGACTCCGCGGCGCCGACGAAGCCGACCGGAATGCCGAGGATGGCGGCAGGTTTTGGCGCGCCGCCGTCGAGTAGGTCGAGCAGGCGAAACAAGGCGGTCGGCGCATTGCCGATGGCGACCACGGCGCCGTCAAGCCGGTTGGCCCAAAGCTCCAGCGCCGCAGCCGAGCGCGTCGTGCCGCTGTCGGCCGCCAGCGCCGCGACCCGCGGATCGTTGAGCGTGCAAACCAAGTCGTTGCGCGCCGGCAGGCGGCCGCGCGTGATGCCATGCGCCACCATCTCGGAATCGCACAGGATCGGCGCGCCCCGAGTGAGCGCGCCGCGCGCCGCCTTGACCACGTCGCCGCCGAATTCGATGTGCCGCGCCACCTCGACCTGGCCGCAGGCATGGATCATGCGCACCGCGATGTCGGCCTGTTCGGGCGAGAAGCGTGACAGATCGGCCTCGGCACGAATGATGGCGAACGAGCGCTCATAGATCGCCGCGCCGTCGCGCAGATAGGCGGTTCGCTCGGACGTCGTCCGATCAGACATGACTTGCCTCGCGCTTGAGGTCGCGGACGAGGCCGGCGACCGTGGCGGGCAGCTCATTCGCTGCGGTGGTCATGAATGGAGTGTCGCGGGCCGATCCCTCGGCGACAAGAGCGCATCCTTCGGGTGTGCCGACAATCGTCAGCGCCGCCGGTGCCGGATGGGCACAGCCTTTGGCGCAGCCGGAGACGTGGATCTTGAACGAGCCATCGAGATAAGGCGCGGCCGTTGCGGCGACCGCCGGCCCGATGGCACGTGCCGCGATATGCGCCGCGGCGCAAATCGGCGCACCGGCGCAGGCGACCACGTGGCGTCGCGGATCGTCGGCGCGAACGATAAATCCCAGATTTTCAGCGGCGGCGACAAACGGCGCGAGCGTGTCGTCCTTGAGGCCGATGACCAGAAGCGTCCGCTCCGGCGCCGTGCGGAGGCCGATGGCCGCCGCGTTGTTGGCTGCGTCGACCAATCGTTGCAGGGACGCAGCATCGGCGTGGCCGAAGCCAAGTCCGACGCCGCAGGCAAACGAGTGATCGCGAAGCCGATGCACGCCGATCGCTTCGATAGTTTGGCGAACGCCGTTCATCCCCCGCTCATTCCCGCGCAAGCGGGAATCCAGCACTGGGTCCCCGCTTTCGCGGGGACGAGCGGAAGTCAGAAGGGCGGCAATCGCAGTGCGAAAAGAAGCAGCGCCTCCCTTTGCGATAACGTCGCGCGCCCGTGCGTCGCTTCCGCGTGCTGCCAGGTCTCCAAGCAACCGTACCGCGACTTCGACGCCGCGTTCCGCCCCGACCGTACCAAGGGTTTCGCCGCCCGCGTCGATGCGGAGCATTGCTTTGCCGTTCATCGTTACCGCGCGCAGGCGGATGTCGGCGGCGATGCTATCGAGAGTAAGCCGGCTGCCGCCATCGACGATGACAGAAACCTTGGCGGACAGTTTTTGAGCGAGCGATGCTTGCGCGAGCGCAGCGCGCAGATCGGCGGCGAGTGCCTCGGCGTTGATGACTTCTTCCGGATCGAGACCGGCCAGCGGATTGCCGAGCACCGGGACGCCGTCATCCGCCGCGATAGCGAGCGCGGCGACATCCGCGGCAAAGTGCGGCACCGACGCCGCGCTCAAGCCGCGAACCTGGAGATTGCCGCGCGCGGTGACCTCGATGATGCCGTTGCCGTGGCGTTGCGCGGCGGTGCAGAATTGAGCCAAGGCATCGAGCGGAATGGTGCCGGCCGGCGTCAGCCGCACCAGCAGGCCGTCGCCGGTCGCCATCGGTGCCGAGAGGCCCGGGCAGGCGCCGCGCCGCTGCACAAATACCTTGGCGGGCGGGCTCATGCCACGGCCTCGGCGCGCAACATCGCCAGCCCCGCATCGACATCGTTGCGGCGCGGGTGCCAAAAGCCGCCGCGCCGCGCCGCGTCAAGCCGCTCGGCAATTGCGGCGGCAGCTTGCGGATTTTCGCGCAACAGGAAGTTGCGCACATTGGCGTCGGCGACATAGGCCTGGTGCAGCAGATCGAACAATTCGCCGGCGACCGCATCGGTGGTCTCGGCGAAGGCGACGAGGCGATCCACGGTTTCGGCGAACTCCGCGGCGCCGCGCGGACCGTGGCGCATCTGGCCGGCAATGAAGCGCGGATTGACCGCACGCGCCCGCACGATCCGCGCCAGCGCCGACGATAAGGCGCGGGCGCGCGGCCGCTGCGGATCGGTCATATCGAGCATGACAAGATCGGCCGAGCGGCCGAGCATTTTCGCCGCCGCGGCGAAGCCGCCGACAAAAGCCACGTCTTCGGCACCTTCCAGAAGGTCGCGGCCGGGATCGTCGCTGGTGTGCACCAGCGCGTCGGCGCGCGCGACTTGCCGGCGAAACGCACCGGGCGCGGCGCTGGCCTCGCCGTCGGCGCCGCCATAGGCGTGCGACGCGGCGGCGAGATAGGCCGCGCCAATGGATTCGCCATCGGCGTCGCGTCCGATCAAATCCTCGACGCCCGAGCCGTAGACGCCGGGAGCGGTGCCGAAGATGCGCCGCAGATGAGTTGCGCTGCTGTCGTTGGCGGCGCGGCGCGCGGCGGCGAGCGGATTCTCGCTGCCATCCTCGTCGCGCGCGGCGACGGCCTGAACGGCGGCGTCGAGCAGTGCGATCTGTGCGGGGAAAAGGTCGCGGAACAGTCCCGAGATGCGCCATGTCACGTCGACGCGCGGGCGGCCCGCGCTGGCCGTCGGCAGCACTTCGATGCCGGTGACGCGGCCGCTGGCGTGATCCCAGATCGGCCGGCAGCCCAGCAGCGCCAGGCCTTGCGCAATTTCTTCGCCGCCGGTGCGCAGCGTGGCGCTGCCCCAGAGGTCGATCACCACGCTGCGCAGCGTGTCGCCGTGGGTCTGCAGATGGGCACGCACGATTTCGTCGGCCGCGAGCCGGCCAAGCTCCATCGCCGTCGGCGTCGGCAAGGTGCGCGGATCGGCGGTGAAAAGGTTGCGCCCGGTCGGCAGCACGTCGCGCCGGCCGCGGGTCGGCGAGCCTGCCGGCCCCGGCGCGATGCGCTTGCCGTCCAGCGCCGCGATCACGGCAGCGCGCTCTGCCTCGGCGCTCGCGCGCCACGCTGCATCGCCGCCGTCGGCCGAGGCGCGTCCGTAAATGTGCAAGCCGTCTTTGACGGCGAGGTCTTTGAGATCGCACAGCCAGGCATCGATGCGGCGCAGCGCCTCGTCCGCCGCAACATCGCCCTCGACACCGGCCTCGCGCCCCAGTCCGGTGCGTTGCGCCGTCTCGACGATCAGCCTGGCGAGCCGCTCGCGGCGGCGGCGGTCGAGTCCGTCGGCTTGGGCATATTCGTCGACCAGGCGTTCAAGCTCCCGGGCATCGTCGGACAACTCGCCAGCGACCAGCGGCGGCGGCAGGTGACCGATGGTGACGGCGGCGATGCGGCGCTTGGCCTGCGCCGCCTCGCCGGGATTGCTGACGATGAAGGGATAGATCACCGGCAATGCGCCGGTGACGATTTCGGGAAAACATTCCGCCGTGAGCGCAATCGCCTTGCCCGGCAGCCATTCCAGCGTGCCATGCGCGCCCATGTGCACCATCGCGTCGACTTTGCCGACGTGTTGCAGCCATAGCCCGAACGCGACCAGCGCATGCCGCGGCGGCAGCGACGGGTCGTGGTAGTCGGCGCGGCGCGCCGCCGCGCGGCCGCGATCCGGCGGCAGCGCGACCCAAAGCCTGCCGAATTGTTTGGCGCGGAAGCGGAAGCTACCGTCACGCACATCGGGATCGTCCGTCGGGTCGCCCCAAGCTTCATGCAGACGATTGAATGCCGCATCCGGCAGGCGTGTGAGCAGTTGCCGGTATTGCTCAAGTGAAAGCGCCGCCGCTTGCGAGCTGGAAAGCGCATCGATCAGTTCGCGCGACGATCGCGGTGAATCGTGCACCGCATAACCGGCGTCAGCAAGATCGTCGAGCAGCGCGACGACGCTCGCAGGAACGTCGAGGCCGACGGCATAACCTGTGCGGCCCGGCGCACTGGGATAGTCCGGCATCAGAACGGCGATCCTGCGCTCGCCGCGCGGCAGCGTGCGCAGTCGCGCCAGCGCGGCAATGCGGTCCGCCGCCATGGCGATACGATCCGGCTCGGCGCGGCTATGGAGCGCGGCGAAAGCGAGGCCTTCGTGTGAGTGCAACGGGTCCTTGAACGCGACCACGCCGGACAGCACGCGACCGTCGAGTTCCGGCAGCACCACGTGCATGGCGAGATCGGCAGCGCCAAGGCCGCGGGGGCTGTCACGCCATGCCGCGCGCCGCGTGGTGGCGCTGACGACCTGAAGCACCGGCACGCCGGGCGCGTCGAGCGGCGTCGGCTCGTCGATGTTGCCGCCGGCGGCAAATGCCGTCGTGGTGACGATGACGACAGGATCGAGCCGCGTCAGGGCGTCGCGCAGGAACGCCGCCGCTTCGGGATCTTTCAAGCTCGTGACGACAAGCGGTGCGGCGGACAGGCCGCGCGCGGTGAGTGCGGCACACAGCGCATCGATCGGCGCCGTATCGGCCGCAAGCAGCATGGCGCGATAAAAGACGATCGGCACGACCGGCTTGGCAGGTTCTCCGAGCGAAGCAACCAGTCGGTCGAGATCGACCGCGCCTTCGCCCGGCAGGTAGCCGGCGCAGCGCGGCACCGGCTGCGGCTCACGTGTTTCGAGATCGCATCCGGCGTGGAGCGCCAGCCGGCGCAGCAGTGCGCGCAGGTTTTCGCGGCCGCCCTCGCGGAAATAGCGCAGCAGCGTGTCGAGTTCAGGCGCCGGCAAGGTCGAGGCGGCGGCGAGGCGGCCGTCGTCGCGATCTTCGCCGGGCAACACCGCCAGCGCGATGCTGCGCTCGCGCGCCAGCGCCGACAAACGCTCGATGCCGTATTTCCACCAGTCGAGGCCGCCGAGCAGGCGAACGACGATCACCTTGGCGTTGGCGGCGACGCGATCGATCCAGAGATCGACCGACATCGGATGGCGCAGATCGCGCAAATGTGCGAGCCGCACGCTCGGCAGCACGGCGCGCTCGGCCTGCCAGGCCGCGGCAAGGCCGGCGAGGTCGCTGTCGGCGAACGACAGCACCGCGATGTCACCCGGCGGCTGGGCAAGGTCGACCGCTTCGACAATCTCGTCGAGGTTGGTCGAACTCGTCGTCAGCAGATGCATTGCTCAACCCGATCGGTTTAATTCAACAGCGCGCGCGTTACTCCGGCGCGATCGAGTCCTTTCAGTCCGATCACCACAAGCCGGCCCTCGCGCATTTCCGCCGCCGACCATGGCCGGTCATATTGATGCGTCACGCGGCGGCCCACGGCTTGAACGAGGAGCCGCAGCGGCTTGCCCGACACGGCGGCAAATCCCTTGACGCGCAGTACGTCGAATTTATCGGCAAGTGCGGCAACGCGCGCGGCGAGCTGTGCCGGATCAGCAATCTCGCCGAGCGGCACGACAAAACTGTCGAAATCGTCGTGATCGTGGCCGAGTTCGTCGTCGTGCCGGGTGCGCCGGTTCTCGATGTCGTCCTCGGTGCCGACGCCCAACCCGAGCAGCAGCGCCTCGTCGACTTTGCCGTCGGTCGCCGCGACCACTTTCACGCTGCGCGGCAGCGCGCCAAGGATGGCGATCCGCGCCCTGGTGACGTCGGCGTCGTCCATGAGATCGCGCTTGTTGAGCACGACCAGATCGGCGCAGGCGATCTGGTCCTCGAACACTTCTTCGATCGGATCGTCGTGGTCGAGCGCGCTGTCGGCTGAACGCTGTTGCGCCAGCGCGTCGAGGTCACGCGCCACGCGGCCATCGGCGAGCGCCGCGCCGTCGACCACGACCACAACGCTGTCGACGGTGACGCGGCTCTTGATCGCCGGCCAGTGGAACGCTTGCACCAGGGACTTCGGCAGTGCGAGGCCTGAGGTCTCGATAACAATGTGCTCGACTCCGCCCTTGGCCAAAATGGCATCGAGCGCCGGCACGAACTCGTCGGCAACGGTGCAGCACAGGCAGCCGTTGGCGAGCTCGACGATATTGTCCTCGGGGCAGGCATCGTTGCCGCAGCCTTTGAGGATTTCGCCATCAATGCCGATGTCGCCGAACTCGTTGACGATGACGGCAAGGCGGCGGCCCTGCGCGTTCGCCAGCACATGCCGGATCAGCGTGGTTTTGCCGGCGCCGAGAAAGCCGGTGACGATGGTGCAAGGGACGCGCGTAAGCGAAGCGTTCATTCGTTCAACCCTTCAAAATCGAGCGGAGGTACCCGCGAGATCAAGCCGCGCTTGAGCACGTCCGGCCGACCGCGCCACGGCAGGATGCCGTCGGCGGCGCCGGCGAGAAGCCGCGCGCCTGCGATCAGCGCTTCGGCGCAATTCGCTTCTAGCCCGCCGAACACGTAGGTCCAGGAGCCGTTGGCGCGCATGGCGGCGCTGGGCCCGCGCGTGCAGTTGGCAAGACATTTCAGGCGCCGCACGATGACTTCGGTTCCGTCGGCGGCGCGCTCGGTCGCAGCGGCGAGCAAAGCACCGGGACGTGGCTCGGAGTCCGGCTCACCGGTGTGCTTGCAGGTGATGCAGACATAGATTGTCGGCGCACCGCTCATCAGGCGCGCTCCACGAGCGGCCGATCGAGCCCTTGCCAGCGATAGAGCAGATAGGAGACCGCCCAGCTGGCAATGAAGATGCCGACTACCAGATAACCGAAATTAGCGAGCCCGCCGTTGAGGCCGCCGATCGCATCCCAGAAACGGCCTTCAAGGCCGAGCTTGTCGGCGATCAGGCCGAGCGCCTCGATACCGCCGATCAGCAGAGCGACGAGTACCGACACGGCGGTGATCGTCAAATTGTACCAGATCTTGCGGATCGGATTGAGGAACGCCCAGCCGTAAGCGCCGACCATCAATACGCTGTCGGTGGTATCGATCAGCGTCATGCCGGCGGTAAACAGAGCCGGGAAGATCATGATTGTGCCGAGTGTCATGCCGCCCGAGGCCTGACTGGCGGCGACGGCAAACAGGCTGATCTCGGTCGCGGTGTCGAAGCCGAGTCCGAACAAAAAGCCGACCGGAAACATCTGCCAGCTTCGCGACACCATGCGGAACAGCGGCCGGAAGATGCGGGCGAGAAAGCCGCGTCCTGCCAAGAGCGCATTCAATTCCTGCTCGGCCACCGGTTCACCGCGGCGCGCCTTGCGGAAGCTTTGCCAGACGCCGCGCAGGATGACGAGATTGATGACGGCGATGGCGAGCAGGAAGAACGCCGACGCGCCGGTGCCGATCACGCTGCCGATCGATTTGAACTCGGCGAAGCGTCCTTGCAGCGCAAAGGCCGCGCCGGCAATCGCCGCGACGGCTAGTGCGATCGACAGCGAATGGCCGAGCGAGAAGAACAGGCCGACCGCGTAGGGCCGTTTGCCTTCCTGCATCAGCTTGCGCACGACATTGTCGATGGTCGCGATGTGGTCGGCATCGACGGCGTGGCGCAGTCCGAGCACATAGGCGAGGAACGCGGTGCCGAGCAGGGTCGGCCGGTCGGCGAGCGCGATCAGCGCCCAGGTCCAGATCGCGGCGCTGGCAGTCAGCAGCAGCGCGTAGAGCGCGACAATCTTGGCGCGCTGATTGGCCGACGCGTCATCGACCGCTGCTTTCAGGAAAGTGAGCACGAATGGTCCTCGCGTGAAGCTGGCGCGACTTGCCGTCTGCCGCCGGCGCGAGCGAGGACCAAAAACCCCCCACCTACCCTCCCCCGCTTGCGGGGGAGAGTAGGGTGGGGGTCCAGATCATCCACAGGTACACCCCGACCCATGTTTGTCGCGTCGACCACGCTGACGGCAGGTCTCCTGGCTCGCGGATCGGCGCTTCGCCCGGCCTTCCCGGAAGCCCGGTGCTTCCAGTGGCTTGGTGGACGAAACTACCCGCTCACAGTTGCGGGGGCAGCTGTGGAATTGGCCGCGCTCGCACGCCGCCTCACCACATTCCCTATTCACCCTCACGCGAGGGACCGTCAGTGCCCTAGTGATAGATTTCGCCGGCCCGGCCTGTCAATCTGGCGCCGCCGTCCAGCCGGTTCCGTAAGTGATGTCCAGCGTCGCGAAAATCACTCTTGTCCTCGGCGGCGCCCGTTCGGGCAAAAGCCGCTATGCCGAGAGCCTGATGGCCGCATCACCGCCGCCCTGGGCTTATGTGGCGACGGCGGAAGCGGGCGACGCCGAAATGGCGGAGCGCATCGCCGCCCATCGCGCGCGCCGCGGTCCGCAATGGCAGACGATCGAGGCGCCACGCGATCTTGCCGGTGCGCTGTCGTCGAGCGTCGAAATTCCAGCGCTGGTCGACTGCCTGACGCTATGGCTCTCCAATCACATGCTCGCGGAGGCCGATATCGATGCCGAAACCGGGCGGCTCGAAGCAGTCCTGGCACTGGCGCGGCATCCGGTGGTGCTGGTCGCCAACGAAGTCGGATCCGGCATCGTGCCGAATTTTCCGCTCGGCCGCCGCTTTCGCGATCTGCAAGGCGTGCTCAATCAGCGCATGGCGGCGCGCGCCGATTGCGTCGTGCTCATGGTGGCCGGCTTGCCGCTGGCGATCAAAGGGAGTTTGTAGGCAACTCATGGGCGCAGCATGAGCGAACCGATCGACCAGGCCGAAGCCGAACGCCATCGCGCCAAGATGGCAAAGCGCAAGGCGGTGCAGGATGCCGAGGTGGCCGGCAAGACGGTCGAGAAAGGCCTGCTCATCGTCCATACCGGCACCGGCAAAGGCAAATCGACGGCGGCGTTCGGACTGGCGCTGCGCATGCTCGGGCGCGGGCATCGCGTCGGCGTGGTGCAATTCATCAAGGGTGCATGGCATTCTGCCGAGCGCGATGCGCTCGCGCAATTCGGCGATCAGGTGGTGTGGCACAGCATGGGCGAGGGGTTTACCTGGGAAACCCAGGATCGCGCCCGCGACATCGCCGCCGCGGAACGCGCCTGGGCCAAGGCGCGCGAACTGATGGCGGATTCAAGCTTCGGGCTGATCGTGCTCGATGAACTGAACATCGCACTGCGTTACGATTATCTCGATCTCGCTGCAGTTGTTGCCGCGCTCGCCGCACGGCGGGACGGCCTGCACGTCGTGGTCACCGGACGCAACGCCAAGCCGGAATTGATCGCGGCCGCCGATCTGGTCACCGAAATGACCCTGGTGAAACACCACTTCGCCGCCGGCGTGAAGGCGCAGCCCGGCATCGAGTTCTGAAAACATGCCGGCGCGCGCGCTCATGTTTCAGGGCACCGGCTCCGATGTCGGCAAGTCGCTGATCGTTGCCGGACTGGCGCGGGCCTATGCGAACCGCGGCCTCAAAGTGCGTCCGTTCAAGCCGCAGAACATGTCGAACAACGCCGCGGTGACGGCGGATGGCGGCGAAATCGGCCGGGCGCAGGCGTTGCAGGCGCGCGCGGCGCGCGTGCTGGCAAGCGTGCACATGAATCCGGTGCTGCTCAAGCCGCAGAGCGAGATCGGCGCACAAATCGTGGTGCAGGGTAAAGTCTTCGGCAGCGCCAAGGCCGCCGCTTATCAGCGGATAAAAAAAGATCTGCTGCCGCTGGTGCTCGACAGTTATGAGCGGCTGCGCGGCGAGGCCGATATAGTTCTCGTCGAGGGCGCCGGCAGCGCGTCGGAAATCAACCTGCGCGCCAACGACATCGCCAATATGGGATTCGCCCGCGCCGCCGATATGCCGGTGGTGCTGATCGGCGACATCGATCGCGGCGGCGTCATCGCAAGCCTTGTCGGCACCAAGTCCGTGATTGCCGCGGAGGATGCGGCGCTGATCTGCGGCTTCATCGTCAACAAATTTCGCGGCGATGCCGGGTTGTTTGCCGACGGCATGGCGCGGATCGCGCAACTCACCGGCTGGCAACCGCTCGGTCTCGTGCCGTACTTCGCCGATGCGCGCTTGCTGCCCGCGGAAGATGCGCTGGCGCTGGAGCAGCGGTCGGACCTCCGCTCATTCCCGCGCAAGCGGGAATCCAGGAGCGGTTTGCTCGGGTTGCTGTCTTCCTGGGTCCCCGCTTCCGCGGGGACGAGCGGGTTGTCAAAGCGCGTGCGTATTGCGGTGCCGATCCTGCCGCATATCGCCAATTTCGACGATCTCGATCCGCTCGATGCCGAGCCGGCGGTCGATCTCGTCCGCGTGCGGCCGGGAACCGCATTGCCGGGCGACGCCGATCTGATCTTGCTGCCGGGCTCGAAAGCCACGATCGCCGATCTCGCGGCACTGCGCGCCGCAGGCTTCGACATCGACGTAGCGGCGCATCTGCGCCGCGGCGGCAAAGTCCTCGGCCTGTGCGGCGGCTACCAGATGCTGGGACGCACGGTCGCTGACCCGGACGGCATTGAAGGGCCGCCAGGCAAAGTCGCCGGGCTCGGTATGATCGACGTCGCAACGACGCTGTCCGAAGAAAAGCGCCTCGAACCGGTCAGCGGCACGACCAGCGATGGCGCGCCGTTCTCCGGCTACGAAATGCACATGGGCGTGACCGAAGGCCCCGATCGCGCGCGGCCGTTCGCAAAACTCGCCGATGGTTCGCCGGAGGGCGCGATCTCCGCCGACGGCCTGGCGATCGGCACCTATGTCCATGGACTGTTCGCCGACGACCGGCAGCGCGCAGCCTGGCTCGAACGCTTCGCCACCGGTTCGAGCGATGTTGCCTACGAAACGCAGATCGAACACACGCTCGACGCACTGGCGGATCATCTCGCCGCGCACATCGATCTCGATCGCCTGCTCAAGCTAGCGCGACAATAATCGCGCCCGGAACGAGCAGCAGCAAAAGGAGAAGAGTGTCGGCGCGCCAGAACAGCGCCAGCGCGCGGCGGATGTCGGCGGGCGTCGCGTCGCGGCGGCCGTTGCCCATCGCGGCATCGTCGATCTGCACACCGTCATATGTGCGCGGGCCGGCCAGCGACAGGCCAAGCGCTCCCGCCATCGCGGCTTCCGGATAGCCGGCATTGGGCGAACGATGGCGCGCCGCGTCGCGCCGCACTGCGTGCCACGCGGCGCCGGCCGTTGCGTCCTTCCGCAGCCTTGCCGCCGCGATCAGAAGCAGTGCGGTCAGCCGCGATGCCGGCAGATTGACCAGATCGTCGAGCTTTGCCGCCGCCCAGCCGAACATCTCATGACGCGGTGTGCGATGACCGATCATGCTGTCGGCGGTGTTGATGGCCTTGTAGAGTGCTCCTCCGGGCAGCCCGGCAACGGCCAGCCACAGCACCGGCGCGATGATTCCATCGGAAAAATTCTCGGCAAGACTTTCGATGGCGGCGCGGGCGACGCCGGCTTCGTCGAGCGTCTGCGTATCGCGGCCGACGATATGCGATACCGCGGCCCGGCCTGCGGCAAGGCCACCGGTCTCCAATGCGATGGCGACATCCAGCACGTGTTGGTACAAGCTGCGCTGCGCAATCAATGTGCCGGCGATGAAGACGGTCAGGACGAAGCCGAAGAACCGAATGCGGAACAACTCGTGCTCGACGACGAGCGCGATCGAGCCGACAATGGCGATCAGGAGCACCAGCGCTACGATACCGCTCGCCCGACGCAGGTTTGGACCGGCGGATTCGCGATTGAGCAAACGGTCGAGCGTGGCGATCAGGAATCCCATCCAGATCACCGGATGGCCGATCGCGCGAAGGAGCCACGGCGGGTAGCCGTCGATCATTTCGGTCAACATGGCAAAAGCGGCGAGCGCGACTGACATTTTTCCCCACGGCGAGACGGACGAACCGCTGTTGCACGGAGGCGATCTGGACGCCGCGCGGCGCCAATTCCCCGGCGCTCCCGAACCTTTCATCGACCTGTCGACCGGGATCAACCCCAATTCCTATCCGGTGCCGCATTTGCCGGCGGACGCTTTCGCCCGCCTGCCGGATCGCGCCGCGACCGTCGCGCTGGCGACGGTCGCCGCGGCTGCCTATGGCGCACCGTCGGCACAGCATGTTGTACCGGCGCCGGGTACGCAGATTTTGCTGCCGCTGGTCGCCGGTCTCATACGCCCTGGCCGGGCGGCGATCCTGTCGCCGACGTATAACGAACACGCGCGCTGCGCGGCGATTGCCGGCCACAGCGTCACGCAGGTGCACGATACCGCCGATCTCGGCGATGCGGATCTCGCGATCGTCACCAGCCCGAACAATCCCGATGGGCGGACGATCGAACGGGACACTATGCTCGCCGTTGCGGCGAAGCTTCGCCGGCATGGCGGGATGCTTGTGGTCGACGAGGCATTCGCCGACACGGCGCCGCCCGGATCGAGCCTCGCCGGCGACGTGACGCGCAACATCATTGTGCTGCGCTCGTTTGGCAAATTTTTCGGCCTTGCCGGCATCCGGCTCGGCTTCGCCTTGCTCGACCGGCCGCTGGCTGCACGGCTGGATGCGATCCTCGGTCCGTGGCCGGTGTCCGGACCGGCGCTGGCGATCGGTGCGAAAGCGCTGGCCGACGCGGCGTGGATCGAGCGGACGCGGCACGACCTTGCGCACGCGGCGCGGCGCCTCGATGCCATGCTCGGGAATGCCGGTCTCGACGTGATCGGCGGCACCGCGCTGTTCCGGCTGGTGCGGACGGAAGCGGCGCACGCGCTGTTCCATCACTTCGGCCGTGCCGGAATCCTGACACGTATCTTCCCCGACAATCCGACATGGCTGCGCTTTGGCCTGCCGCCAGACGAAGCGGCGTGGCGCCGTCTGGAAATTTCCTTAGGCAGCATGCGTGACAACAGATAGTCTTTGTTTGATGAGCGCACAGACCATTCCACACGCGGAGCGGCCGGCGAGCTTCGACGCCGCGTTCCGCGCCCGTCTGCGCGATCTTCTGGTCTGGCGCCGCGACGTGCGTCGCTTCCGGTCCGATCCGCTGCCGGACGGCACGTTGGAAGCGCTGATCGAGCTTGCCTGCCTTGCGCCGTCCGTGGGGCTGAGCCAGCCGTGGCGCTTTGTCGTCGTCGAAGACAAGGCGATCCGCGCCGCCGTCCGCGAAAATTTCGCGGCGTGCAATGCGCAGGCCCTCGCCGCGCAGAGCGGGCCGCGCTCCCGTCTTTACGCCCAGCTCAAGCTCGCCGGCCTCGACGAAGCACCCGCTCATCTTGCGGTTTTTGCCGATCGCTCGACCGAGCAGGGCCACGGGCTCGGACGCCTCACCATGCCGGAGATGATCGAATATTCCGCGGTGACGGCGGTGCATACGATCTGGCTCGCGGCGCGCGCGCAAGGCGTTGGCATGGGTTGGGTCTCGATCCTCGATCCGCAAGCGGTTGCGGCACTTCTTGATATTCCGGCCGATTGGAAATTCATCGGCTATTTCTGTCTCGGTTATCCGCAGGCCGACGATAGCGTTCCTGAACTGGAACAGAGCGGGTGGGAGCGGCGCTGTGTGCCGTCCTCCGTCATCGTTAGGCGTTAAGGTTGACCGCGCCGCAGCCGCCTGGATTTCATCGCCAGTCGCGCTTGTTGTTTCAAATCAGGTCAAGTTCGCTGGCACTGGCCTTGCTCCCTGTCGCCTGACGCCCGAAGCGTGTCTCGGAAAGATCAAACCGGTCTTGCCCAACGCGTGCGCGGGCTTGGTGAAAACAGAGCGCTGTCCGATCGCATCGGATGGGCGGCGCTCGAGGGAGAGAGCGGTGTCAATCTTCAGTCATGCCAAAGCGCATTCGGCATTCTGGCCGACTGCGTCTATCGTCGCGGCATTCGCGCTGCCGGTCATTGCCTTGACCGCGGCTTACGCCGACACGCTTGCGGTCGGCGGCTGCGTCGGAGCGCCGGGCGCCATTAACTGCGCTATGAGGGTAGGGCCCGCGGGCGATCCTTATGTCCGCACGGTGCCGCAACCCGAAACCGAGGCGGACAAGGAACGCGCCGCTGCGCGCGACCGCAAATGGATCGAGCGCTGCCATCCGACCATCACGCAGGACCGTTACGGCGTGCCGCGCTACCATTACACGGCGGTGGGCTGTGAGTTTGGCGTCATCGAGTAAATCGAGACAGCCGCAGGACTCGTCAGAAAAACTTGCAACTCTGGTTCTGACATTATCAGAACCAGGGTTCTACTTTTCAGTGAAACGGATAACCGGCCTTCGCCGCACTCTCGTGTTTCGTGGGACCGTTGTCATGATGCCGCACGGCCGACGTCGTCCCGGTCGTCATGCCGGGCAGGTACTCGGCAACGATGATGGGATCGAGTTGCTTGTAGGCGGTCTCCGGCAAGCGGTGCCACGTCTCATCCTGCCCGAACAGGGAGATGCCGAGATAGCCGCGCACGGTCAAAGTCTGGCCGTCCGGGCTTAACCGCATCAAGGCGTTGTAGGTGTTGCCGTCGCGCGGATCGAGTATGGTGCCGCCCTCATACTGCAATCCGCTTTGGCGCATGCCCCGGATCAGCGGCAGACCGAGCATCGGATGGTCCTTTCGATCGTCGCGGCAGTTCGTGCAGGTCTGGTCCGGCGGGTCTCCCGGCCGCAAGAAGAGCTTGGCGATGTAGCCCTCGTAGATGCCCTGGTTGGCGGTAAAGAGAAACCAGCCGACCGGGTTTCCGGTTTGCTCGTCGGTCTTCTGCCACAAGCCGGCGACGGAAGGCTCCTGTGCGGCGACGGAATTGGCGGCGGCCAGTGCTATCAGTCCCGCGAAAACAAATTTTGCCGATTGCGCTACCAATGGACTCTCCATTCGTCATACGTCGATACGAATCGAATTGTCTGCATGTCTGACCGAGAATTAGTGCCTCCACAATGCGGTGTTTTCTGGACATCGATTCCGGCCCCTTATGTTCGGAACCGCCGCGCCAATCGACCGCAGGTTGCGGTTCCCGCACCTCGAACCGGGCGGGGACGTCAAGCGACCATTGGGCAGGAAGCCGCGCTGCGTTACGGACTTCGTTTTCGTCGAACTGACGCGCGGCCCCGGCGTTGCGTATGCCGTTCGGGGCGCATCTGATCGGCGCCGCAGCGGGAACGATTGCCACATCGTAGCGGCGGCGCCTTGCAGGACGGCGGTGCTGCAACGAGATAGAGTCGGTTCATAGCGCGATTGTGCAGTTGGCGCGGATGGTCCATTCGCGTCAACGGGGTGCCGGCCCGGGAAGATCGCCATGTTGAATTCCAGACTGCCTGCCAAATTGGTCCTGATGATCCGCCTGCATCCGATGCTGCTGGCGCTGATGGCGGCGATCCCGGCGCACGCCGCGGACAGCGCGCCTCTGTCGCCGCCGGCCGATTATGCCGGCGCGGTGCTGCTGCTGATCGGCGTCGCGCTGATCGTCGTCGAAGCCCACGTCGGAGCTTTCGGCGTGATCGCCGCCTGGGGCGTCGCTGCTTTCGTTGTCGGTGCGTTGATGGTGTTTCCTGCGCTGGCGCCGGGTTTTGTGCTTCCCCATTTGATCGTGACCGGAACGGCGATCGGCGGCGTCGCGTTGCTGCTGCTGGCGCTCGCGGTGCTGCTGCGGTCGCGCAAAAAGCCGATCGTCACCGGAAACGAGGCCCTGATCGGTGCCGCGGGCGAAACGGTATCCTGGCAGGACGACGAAGGCCGCGTGCGGGTCAACGGCGAGATCTGGCGCGCGCGGGCCGATGCGCCGCTCGCCGCCGGCACGCGAGTGAAAGTTCTCGGCCGCGACGGACTTGTTCTTCGCGTCGGATCGATCTGACCGGTGCGGCGCCGATCCGCCTCAGCCGATTTTGCCGAATACCTCGAAACAGGAGCCCAGTCATGTTTACCTTTGTTCCCATCGTCATCTTTCTCGCTGTTCTGCTCTTGATCTTTCTCTATTCCTCGATCCGGGTGCTGCGCGAATACGAGCGCGGCGTCGTTTTCAGCCTCGGCCGCTATACCGGAACCAAGGGCCCGGGCCTGTTCCTGCTGGTGCCGTTCGTGCAGCAAATGGTGCGGGTCGACCTGCGCGTCGTGGTCGATGAAGTCCCGCCGCAGGACGTCATTTCCCGCGACAACGTTTCGGTCAAGGTGAGCGCCGTGCTCTATTTCCGTGTCGTCGATCCGGAACGCGCCATTATTCAGGTCAGCAATTACCTGCAGGCGACCAGCCAGCTCGCCCAGACCACGCTGCGCTGGGTGCTGGGCAAGCACGATCTCGACCAGATGCTGGCCGAACGCGACAAGCTCAATGCCGACGTGCAGGACGTTCTCGACAAGCAGACCGAAGGCTGGGGCATCAAGGTCTCGACCGTCGAGATCAAGCGCATCGATCTCGACGAGAGCATGGTCCGCGCCATCGCGCGCCAGGCCGAGGCCGAGCGCTCGCGGCGCGCCAAGATCATCAATGCCGAAGGCGAGCAGCAGGCAGCACAAAAGCTGGTCGAGGCGGCCCGCATTCTGGCGCCGGTGCCGCAGGCGATGCAGCTTCGCTATCTCGGCACGCTGTTCGACATCGCCGGCGAGAAGACCTCCACCATCGTGTTTCCGTTCCCGATCGATCTCGCCCAGGTGCTGACCGCGATGGCCGGCAAGCCGCAATAAAGTTTGCAAAAAGGTTTGAACGCCGCGGCCGCGATGTTATGTGGTCGCGGGGGTTCGCGGCCGCCGGATGATCGCGACGGCGTCTTCCGCGACGATTCTGTGACAGCCGGGGCGCTGATCCATGCGACTGTTCGTTCCGATATCGGTCAGCGGCTGGGTCCGTCTGTTCAGCCGATGGGACGTGCTCGCGGTCCTTTTGATCGTCGGTTTGTTGGTGTTCCTGGGCGAGGCAAGCCGCAATCTGTTCCAGCCGCTCGCCGACCTGCAACGCACGCCGCCATCGCTCGATCCGTCGCACCTACCCGAATACGCCGCACGCACGACCTTGCGCATGCTGGTCGCCATGGCGCTGTCGCTGCTTTTTACCTTCACCTACGCGACGCTGGCGGCGAAGAACAAGCAGGCCGAACGCCTGCTCGTGCCGCTGCTCGATATTCTGCAATCGGTCCCGATTCTGGGGTTCATCTCGGTGACCGTGGTGTTTTTCATGGCGCTCGCCCCCGGTCGCGTTCTGGGCGCCGAATTCGCCGCCATCTTCGCCATTTTCACCAGCCAGGCCTGGAACATGGCGTTTTCCTTCTACCAGTCGCTGCGCACGGTGCCGACCGAGCTGGCCGAAGCCTCGCGCAGTTTCCGGCTTAGCCCGTGGATGTCGTTTTGGCGCGTCGACGTGCCGTTCGCGATGCCGCAGCTGATCTGGAACATGATGATGTCGATGTCCGGCAGCTGGTTCTTCGTCGTCGCTTCCGAGGCGATCAGCGTCGGCAACACCACCGTGACGCTTCCCGGCGTCGGCTCCTATATCGCGCTCGCCATCCAGCAGCAGAATCTCAAGGCGGTCGGCTGGGCGATCTTCACCATGCTGGTCGTGATCTTGATTTACGATCAGGTGCTGTTCCGGCCGCTGGTCGCCTGGGCGGATCGTTTTCGCTTCGAGCAGGAGCCCGGCCTGATCGCGCCGGAGTCCTGGGTCCTCAACATTCTGCGCCGGTCGCGCATCGTCGATCGGCTGACGCGGCCATTCGGCGCATTGTGGCGCCGCACGCTCATCGGCCATCCGGCAAAGGACACCGAGGCTGTCAAGCCGGTATCGCAACCGCGACCCGGCTGGATCACCTTCCAGTGGAGCCTGATCGTTTTTGCCTTAGCCGCGCTCGCCCTGTGGCAGTCAGTCAGCTTCCTGATCGAAGGTATCACGCTGTCCGATGTCGGCACGGCGGTGCTGCTCGGATTTTTCACGCTGATCCGGGTCGTCGTGCTGATCGCATTGGCGACCGTTGTGTGGGTGCCGATCGGCGTTTGGGTCGGCACGCGGCCCTTCGCCGCCGTCGTGGTGCAGCCGATCGCCCAGTTCCTCGCCGCTTTTCCGGCAAACGTGCTGTTTCCGATCGTGGTCTCCGGCATCGTGTTCTGGAAACTCAATCCGAATATCTGGCTCAGTCCGCTGATGATCCTCGGCACGCAATGGTACATTCTGTTCAATGTCATTGCCGGCGCGGTCGCTATCCCGGCCGAGCTGCGCGCGGTCGGCGCCAACCTGCGCGTGGGCGGCTGGCTGTGGTGGCGCCGCATCGCGCTGCCGGCGGTGCTGCCGTATTACGTGACCGGCGCAATCACTGCCTCGGGCGGGTCGTGGAATGCCAGCATCGTCGCCGAGGTCGCGTCATGGGGCAACGACCACCTCGAAGCCGCGGGCCTCGGCGCCTATATTGCCCAGCAGACCGACGCCGGCGACTTTCACCGCATCGTGCTCGGCATCGTGGTGATGAGCCTTTATGTCGTCGCCATCAATCGCGTGCTGTGGCGGCCGCTGTACCAATACGCCGAACGCAAATTCCGGCTGTGACGAGGAGCGGATCATGAGCGAGGCCTTGCTCGACATTCACGGCCTGCGGCAGACTTTTCCGAAGGCCGACGGTGGCGAGCTTCTGGTGCTCGACGGCATCGATCTTGAAATCGCGCAAGGCCAGATCGTCGGCCTGCTCGGCCGCACCGGCTCCGGCAAATCGACATTGCTGCGGCTGATCGCCGGCCTGGCGCAGCCGTCCGGCGGCACCGTCACATATCTGGGCCAGCCGGTGCACGGGCCGCCGCCGGGCATCGCCATGGTGTTCCAGGGCTTTGCCCTGTTTCCCTGGTTGACGGTCCTGGAAAACGTGCAGCTCGGCCTCGAGGCGCTCGGCCTGCCCGACCCCGAGATCCGCAAGCGCGCGCTCGCGGCGATCGATCTCATCGGCCTCGACGGTTACGAATCCGCCTATCCGCGCGAGCTGTCGGGCGGCATGCGCCAGCGCGTCGGCTTCGCTCGCGCGCTGGTGGTGCATCCCAACATCCTGCTGATGGACGAACCGTTCTCGGCGCTTGACGTGCTCACCGCGGAAACCTTGCGTACCGACTTTCTCGAATTGTGGGGCGACGGCAAGCTGCCAATCAAGGGCGTGGTGCTGGTCACCCACAATATCGAGGAAGCGGTGCTGATGTGCGACCGCATCCTGCTGTTCTCCAACAATCCCGGCCGCATCATCCGTGAGATCGGTGTCGATCTGCGCCAGCCGCGCAACCGCCTCGATACGCGGTTCCGCGATCTGGTGGAAAAAATATATGTTGCGATGACGCAGCGGACGCCGAATGCCGCGCAGGCCGGAACGGAACGGCAAGTGACCATCAACACCGTGCTGCCGCGCGTCTCGGCCAATCTGTTTTCCGGCCTGATCGAGACGCTCGCTCCGCCGCCCTTTAGCGGCAAGGCCGACTTGCCGGTGCTGGCCGACGAACTGCACATGGAGGGCGACGAGCTTTTTCCCGTGGCCGAAGCGATGCAGATGTTTCATTTCGCCGAAGTCGAGGGCGGTGACATCAAATTGACCGACACCGGCAAGCAATTCGCGGAACTGGGCATGGACGACCGCAAGAAGCTGTTTCAGCGTCAGCTCCTGACCTACATCCCGCTCGCCGCGCATATCCGCCGGGTGTTGCAGGAACGCGCCAACCATGTGGCACCGAAAAGCCGCTTTTTGGACGAATTGGAAGATCATATGAGCACGGAAGACGCCGAGCACACGCTGCGCGCGGTGACCGCCTGGGGCCGCTTTGCCGAAGTGTTCGCTTACGACGACGACTCCGGCACCTTCAGTCTTGAGAATCCGTCCTAGGCTTGAATTGCCGCGCGCCGCGAGTGTAAATTTGCCGAATACGGACTCGGCGTTCGCGCCGGGGTCGCGACTGACGTGGGGGTGACGATGGCTATTATGCCCAAGATCGAGAACGCTATTGGTGCGCGCTGGCTGCTGCCGGTGTCGCTGGCGGTCAATATCTGCTTTGTCGGCGCCGCCGGCGCGGTGGCCCTCCGCTACACCGGCGAGGTTCCGCTGTCGGCCATCACGCAGATCGACAACAACGCCACCGATCGTCTCGATCGCGTGGCTGCGGCGCTGCCGCCGTCCGACGCGCAGATCATGCGCTCGGAGATCCGTGCCGACGAGGAGAGGGTCGTGGCGGCGCAAGCCGATCTCCGGCTGGCGCAGGAAGAAGCGCGGGACAGTCTGCGCGCCGAGCCATTCGACGCCACCGTCATGCGGACAGCAATGCAGCGGGTTCAGGTGGCGCGGGAGAACTATCATCTGGTTCTCCACGAGGTGTTCGAGGCCGCGGCGCCGAAAATGTCGGTCGTTGGCCGCAGCAAGCTCGCGACTTTGTCGGCGATCCGCGGCAACGTATCGCCGTAGCCGCGAACGTAACGCGTCAGGCAACTCTAAACGCGATTAAGCGGCGCTGCGCCGGGTATTGGCCGCAATCGCGAGCAGTGCGCGCTCGGCGATGGTGTCGGCGAGATCGGCATTGCGCCGCGATTGCAGGACGGCGTCGGCAAGCTCCGCCATGGCGGATAACAGTCGCGCCGCGGTCCAGAGCTTGAGCGTCGCGGCAATCGTCTCCTTGCGGCGAAAATTGATCGGCGGATACGCGGCGTCGATCGAGAAGCCCGAGCCCGCTTCGATCGCGGTGCGCCATTTGTGCAATTGCGCGACCTGGCGCTGGGCGGCGAACAGGATCGAGCCGGCCGAGGTGCCGGCCACGCGGGCTTTCGCAAGCTCCTTTTCGAGCTCTCCCGGACGGCCGGCGAACGCGGCGTCAACGATATCGTCGAGCGCCAGCGCCGAGGCGTCGGACACCACCGCGGCGATGTCCTCGATGCCGACCTGGTCCTGGCCGCGGGCGTACATCGTGAGCTTGGCGATCTCGCTGCGCGAGGCGGCGCGGTCGCCGCCGAGCAGCGGGACCAGCATGGCGCGGGCGTCGGGCGAGAGTTTCAGGCCGGCGTCGCGCATCTCGCTGTCGATCAGCCGTTCGCGGTCCTTCTCGCCATCGGCGTAACACGGCAGCGCCGCGGCGTTCTTCGCCTTTTCAACGAGCGCGCGCAGCGGCGCGTTGCGGCGCAGATCGCCGGCCTCGATGAGGACGCGGCATTCGAGCGCCGGCAGCGCCAGCAGCGGCTCGATGGCGCCCGCGATATTGCGGCTCCCGGCTTTCACCCACACCGCGCGCTTGCCGCCGAACAGCGGAATGGTCTGCGCCTCCTCGACCAGGCGCGTCGGCTCGGCTGAAAGCTCCTCGCCATCGAGCCGCGCCAGCGCGAACGGATCGTTGACGTCGTCGACCGCGGCCTTGACCAGCGCATTGACGCGCTCGCTGACGAGACCGGAATCCGGCCCGAACACCAGCACGATCGGCCGCTTCGGATCGGGCCGCGCGACGAAGGCATCCACTTCCGCTGGTTTGAGTGCAGTCATCGGTAACTGGGTCGCTCTTTCCGCTCATTCCCGCGCAAGCGGGAATCCAGACTTTAGTTTATACGCTTGTAATCTGTCGCTGGGTCCCCGCCTTCGCGGGGATGAGCGGATTGTGTTCGATAGTTACGCGACCACGTTGACGATGCGCAGCGGCACGACGATCACCTTTTTGATCGGCTTGCCGCCGAGCGCTGCCTTCACCGCATCGAGCGCCAGCACCGCGGCTTCGACTTCGGCGTTGCCGGCATCGCGCGCCACGGTGACGTCGGCGCGCTTCTTGCCGTTGATCTGCACCGGCAAGGTCACCGTGTTCTCGATCAGGAGCTCGCTTTCGACCGCGGGCCACTTCGCCTCCGCGACCAGCGTCGTGTGGCCGAGCGCCGCCCAGCACTCCTCGGCGAGATGCGGCATCATCGGGTTGAACAGTTGCACCAGAATGTCAGCCGCCTCGCGCATCGCCCAGCGCAGGTCGGGCGTGAGCTTCGCTTCGCTGTCGATGTCGCCGATCGCGGAGCCGAGCGCATTGGCGAATTCGTAGATGTGGGCGACGCAGACATTGAAGTGCAGCTTCTCGATGTCCTCGGTGACGTGCGCGAGTGCCCGGTGGGCCGCCTTGCGCAGCGCCAGCGCCGGCGGCGAGAACTGCGCCGGGCGCACCGCCGGCGCTCCGCTCGCGATTTCCGCCGCTTCGCCGATCAGGCGCCACAGCCGGTTGGTGAAGCGCCACGCGCCCTGCACGCCGCGCTCGGTCCATTCCACGTCACGCTCGGGCGGCGAGTCCGACAGCATGAACCAGCGCGCCACGTCGGCGCCGTAGTCGCGGATGATATCGTCGGGGTCGACGGTGTTGCGCTTCGACTTCGACATTTTCTCGATGGCGCCGATTTCGACCGGTTCGCCGGTCGACAGCAGCGTCGCGCGCCGCACGTCGCCTCTGCTTTCGATCTTCACCTCCGCCGGCGCAACCCAGTCGCCGCCCTCCGTGCGATAGGTCTCGTGCACCACCATGCCTTGCGTGAACAGTCCGGCGAACGGCTCGTCGAGCCCGACATGTCCGGTTTTTTTCATCGCGCGGGTGAAGAAGCGGCTGTAGAGCAAATGCAAAATCGCGTGCTCGATGCCGCCGATATACTGATCGACCGGCATCCAGGCATTCACCATCGGCAGGTCGGTCGGCGCGTCCTTGATCCATGGATCGGTGAAGCGCTCGAAGTACCACGACGAATCGACGAACGTATCCATCGTGTCGGTCTCGCGCCGTGCCGCGCCGCCGCATCGTGGGCATTTGACGAGCTTCCAGGTCGGATGATGGTCGAGGGGATTGCCGGGGCGATCGAAGGTGACGTCTTCCGGCAAGGTCACCGGCAGATCTTTCTCCGGCACCGGCACCACGCCGCATTTTTCGCAATGGATCACCGGGATCGGGCAGCCCCAATAGCGTTGCCGTGAAATGCCCCAATCGCGCAGTCGGTAATTCACTTGGCGCTGCGCCACGGGGCCGTTGCCGCGGGTTTCCTTTTCCAGCCGCTTCGCCACGTCTTCCTTTGCTTCGGCAATGGTCATGCCGTCGAGGAAGCGCGAATTGATCATGCGGCCGTCGCCGTCATAGGCGGTGTCGGTAATGACGAAGGAACTCGGGTCCTGTCCCGGCGGGCAGACCACGGGTGTGTTGCCGAGCCCGTATTTGTTGACGAAATCGAGGTCGCGCTGGTCGTGCGCCGGGCAGCCGAAGATGGCGCCGGTGCCGTACTCCATCAAGATGAAGTTCGCGACATAGACCGGCAACGTCCACGACGGATCGAACGGATGCACCGCCTTGATGCCGGTGTCGAAACCCATCTTCTCGGCGGTGTCGATCTCGGCCTGCGCGGTGCCGCGCCGCTTGCACTCGGCGATGAAGTCCGCAAGCGCCGGATTTTTCGCCGCCGCCGCGGCGGCGAGCGGATGGTCGGGCGACAGCGCCATGAATTTCGCGCCGAACAAAGTGTCCGGCCGCGTGGTGAAGATGTAGAGTTCGCTTTCGCCGCTCGGCGTGGTTTTCGGATCGAGCGCGAAGCGTACCAACAAGCCTTCCGAGCGGCCGATCCAGTTCTTCTGCATCAGCCGGACTTTTTCCGGCCAGCGGTCGAGCGTGCCGAGCGCGTCGAGCAATGCTTCCGAATATTTGGTGATCTTGAACACCCACTGGTTCATCTCGCGCTGCTCGACAAGAGCGCTCGAGCGCCAGCCGCGGCCGTCGATCACTTGTTCGTTGGCAAGCACGGTGTTGTCGACCGGATCCCAGTTCACCTTGCGCTTCTCGCGCTCGACGAGGCCGGCGCCCATGAAGTCGATGAACATTTTCTGCTGGTGCTTGTAATAGGCCGGATCGCAGGTCGCGATCTCGCGGCTCCAGTCGAGCGACAGGCCCATCGCCTTGAGCTGCGTCTTCATCGCCGCGATGTTGTCGTAGGTCCACGCCTTGGGATGGACCTTGCGCTCCATGGCGGCGTTCTCGGCCGGCATGCCAAAGGCATCCCAGCCCATCGGATGCAGGACAGAATAGCCCATCGCCCGCTTCACCCGCGCCACCACGTCGCCCATGGTGTAGTTGCGGACATGCCCCATGTGGATGCGCCCCGACGGGTAGGGGAACATCTCGAGCACGTAGTATTTCTTGCCCGGGTTCTTGCCGGACAGGTCCGTATTCGGCGTGGCAAAGATGCCGCGCTCGTCCCAGACTTTTTGCCAGCGCGGCTCGGCCTCGGCGGCGTTGTAGCGGTCGGATTTCTGCGATTCGGGCGGCATTTGCAGGCTGTTCTAATGGCGCGAGCGCCGGGGGGAAAGGGTTTTTACCGGCATTTCGGCCGCACGTCAGATGAGTGCGTACGCGGTCAATACAATGACCGCGTCATCACAGTCCGTATCGTCGTGCGCTGCGCCGCTGCTGAAATCAGCTTGCCGTCGTCGCCGGTGCCAGCGCCTGCCGCTATTCTCAGGCTTTCACCAGGGTCCGGTAATCCATCTGCCGATGGAACCAGTAGCGGTAGCCGCTGACGGTCTTCTGCATGGCGACATAGGCGTCAGGCTGATAAAGCGGGATGCTGGCGACATCATCGAATGTGATCTTGATGAATTGCTTGACCATCTCGTCGTATTTCGCCGGATCGCGCTCGAAACGCGCCTCGTGCAGCATCGCCATCGCCGCCTGATTGTCGAAATCGCCGGAGTTGAAGATCGACGTCTTGCCGAGCGCCATCTCGAAATAATAATTGGGGTAGTCGATCCAGCCCGAAAACAGGTTGGTAAGGAAAGGCAGCTTCTTGCTCGAGAAGCTCGAGCGCCAATTGGCTCCGGCAATCTTGTCGAGCGTCACCTTCACGCCGATCTGGCCCAGGCTTTCCTGGATCAGCACGCTCGCCGGTTCGAGAATGCCGGCAGCGCTGGCATCGAATGAGAAAGTCGTTGCGAAGCCGTCCGGCAGTCCGGCTTCGGCGAGCAGCGCCTTGGCTTTCGCGAGATCGGTGTTGTAGGGCGACCGCTGCGGCCATGTCGCCTCGGTGATTTGTTGCGGTCCGCCGAACAGCGGGCGGGCCTTGTTGAACAGCGCCACGTCCATGATCTTCTGATAGGGGATCGCGCAGGCGATGGCGCGCCGCACCTTGACGTTGTCGAACGGGGGCATTTTCTCGTTCATGACGACGAACTGCACCGCATTGTCGATCGGCGTCGCGTAGACCTTGACCTTGTTCTCGTTCTCCATCTCGACGATGTCCTTAGGCGGAAACTCGTTCGAGACATCGACATCGCCGCGTTCGAGCAGCGCGCGCCGCGTCGCGGCCGACGGCACGACACGCCAGACGATGTGCTGCATTTTCGGCAGCGGACCGGATTTCCAGTTATCGAAACGCACGTAGCTGACGGAGTCCGGCGTCCGCTCGACGATCTGATAGGCGCCGCCGCCGGCCAGATTGTTCTTCGACCATTCCAGCCCCCATGGGTCGCTCACCGTGGCGTTCTTCTTGATGAGCTCTGAATTGAGAATGTTGGGCACGCTGAAGGCGAGGTTCGGCAGCATCTGACGATCGAAGCGGTCGTAGTCGATACGGAACGTGTAGTCGTCGACGACGACAAACTGCGCCGGATCGGTCAGCGAGGCGGTGCTCATCTGGAATTTGGGATTGCCGCCGGCCGCGATCGCGCGGTCGAGCGACCATTTGACGTCTTTCGCCGTGACCGGCGCGCCGTCGTGGAAGGTCGCGTTCTTGCGCAGCTTCAGCGTGACGGAATGGCCGCTGTCGTTCCATTCCTCGGCGAGTTCGGGCGCGGGCTTGGTGGCGTTGGCGTGATCGACGCCGTTGGCGTCTTTTTCGATTTGCAGGGACAGCAACCGGTCGTAGCAATTCCAGGCGATTTCGTAAGAGCCGCGATTGGCGCCCGGCGTGTGCGGGTCGACGCTGTTGGCGCCGGATTCGGAGATCAGGAACAACGTGTCGTTTGCGGTTTGCGCCTTCGCAAAGCGCGGCACCGCAAGGCTTGCCAGCCCCGCCGATGTTGTTTTTAGGAACTCTCGTCGTCCGATTGTCACGCGGTTACGCATCGATTTTCCTCAAAAGTCATTTACAGCGTGACTTGCAAAATCGAGGCCAAGGTGCGGAGTCTTGCTAGGGTCACGGAACATGTGCGACTCCTGAAATCGTCATACCGATCCGAAGCAGGAATGCCCCGCAAATGGACTACACCACCCTCGGCAAGACCGGACTGCGCGTCAGCGTCGCCGGCCTCGGCACCGGCGGTTTCAGCCGGCTCGGGCTCAAGACCGGCAAGACCGAGGCGGAGTCGGCCCGCCTCATCCACGAAGCCGTCGGCCTCGGCGTCAATTTCATCGACACCGCGCCGCCCTACGGCACCGAAGGCGTGGTCGGCCTGGCGCTCAACACCATTCCGCGCGATTCGGTGGTGGTGGCGACCAAGACCCACATCCATCGCAACAACGAATGGTCGTCGCCCGAGCGCGTGGCCGAGAGCCTCGACAATTCGCTCCGCCTCATGGGCACCGATTACGTCGACGTGTTCAATCTGCACGGCATCGAGCCCGACCAGTACGACTATGCGCTCGACAAGATCGCGCCGGTGCTTCTGCAGCAGAAGGCGAAGGGCAAAATCCGGCACATCGGCCTCACCGAGAACCCGATCGTCGATTTCACCAACGAGACGCTCAAGCGCGCGGTGCACGATCCGGTCTGGGAAGTGTTCATGGTCGGCTTCCACATGATGCACCAGGGCGCGCGCAACACCGTGTTTCCGGTGACGCGCCAAAAGGGCATCGGCACCTTGCTGATGTTCGCGGTGCGCAGCATCTTCGCCGATCCGCCGCGCGTCGCGCGCGAGATGCGCGCGCTGGCCGACAAGGGCCTGGTCGACAAGGCGCTGGCGGCGACCGACGATCCACTCGGTTTCCTCGTCCACGACGGCGGCGCAGCCAATATGACCGAGGCGGCGTATCGGTTCGTCCGCCACGAGCCGGGCGTCGACGTCGTGCTGTTCGGTACCGGCGACGCCGGCCATCTGCGCACCAATGTCGCGTCGCTGCTCAAGCCGCCGTTGCCCGACGCCGACCGGGCGAAACTCATGGCGCTGTTCGGCCACCTCACCGGCGTCGGGCTCGACGGCCATCAGCCGGCGGCGCGTTGATCAGCCGCCCAAGCTGTCGGGCTCGATCATGGCGCGGGTTTTCCGGGCCGCTGTGGTGCGCGGATGATTGCCGTGCAGGAAAACGGCAAGCTGCGGCCGCATCTGTACGTCCCGGCACGCGACAGCCTCCTGAAACAGCCGGCTTTGCAGCGCATTCGGCAGATGCCCCCAGATCCTGACCACGGCCTCGCCGAGCACACGGGAGAACTGCTCTTCTATCGGCGGGACCGGCGCCTCACGGGCGAAAGTCTGATGGGCGATACCGTCCATGGTCAGGCTCCTCTGTGAAGACTATTTGCGCCAACGCCGCGATGCCGCTGGAAGTTCCCACGATCCGGCCGGAAAGCGCAAAGAGGCATTCTGCGCCGTTTAGCGGCAATTGAAATTCATATTGCAGCGCAGGCCCGCGGCGTCGAAGCCGAACACAATGTCGCCGCCGAGCGATTTCAGGCTCTGGGTGACGACGACGCTGCCGAAGCCCTGCCGCTGCGGCGGCAGCACCGGCGGACCGTCTTCCTCCTGCCAGACCAGGTGAACCAGCGTACCCTCGGCGCGCCACGCCACTGTCACGCGGCCATGACGATTGGACAGCGCGCCGTGCTTCATCGCGTTGGTGATAAGCTCGTGGAACACCAGCCCGAGTTTCCGCGCCGCATCGGGCGACACGTCGATATCCGGGCCCGTGGCATAGAATTGCGTGTCGACGTTGTTCCCGAATTCGAGCGACAGCAGATCTTTGAGCCGGACCGTCTTGGTATCGGATTGATTCACCAGATCGTTGGCGGAACTTACGGCGCGTACGCGGCCGGCGATGGCATCGGCGCTGGCACGATCGTTGACCAGCGTATTGCGCACGATGGCTTCGACCACCGCGTAGGTGTTCCTGCCGCGGTGCTCCAGCTCTTGCAGCAGCAGCTCGCGCTCACGGTCGCGCCGACGCAAACGAAGAAACGCGTCGCGGTAGAGGTGTGACAAAAGCACAATGCAGCCAGTCGAGGCGGCGAACAGCAGGAAATTTGCGGCCTGCGCGCTGTCCAGCCGGTTGAATTGATAATAGGGCGGGAGCAACGCCCACCACACGACGAGCACCGCGCCGATGATGACGCCGATCCCGGCCGGCGATCCGGCCAGCAGGGATGCAAGCAAGACCGCGGGATAAAAGCTCGGAAAGACGGCGCTTACTCCGAGCGCGACGAACACCTGGCGCAACAGAATTGCCAGCCCAAGACACCCCAGCGCGATCAACAGCGCCGCAAGCGATATCGGACGAATACCCTCCAGCAGAGAGGTCCAGCGATTCATTTGAAATAATTTCGCACAATCAACGCCGGTCAAAGCTTAAATGAAATTCGGCCTGCTGTCTGCGCAAGCCGATTCACGTCTTTTGACGTGTCGGCGATGGCGTCATGAAGCATCGGGAGTTTTGCGGCCGATCACTGAAGATGCCGTACGGCCGCGAGCACGTTCTCACGGGCATATGGCTTGGGCAGGAACCCGCTGCCGATTGGCAATTGTCCAATGTCGGGCGGCGCCCGGCCGGTAGTGACGATGATCTTTATCGGCGGCCAGCGGTGCCTGACGGCCGCGGCAAGCTTCAGTCCGTCCATCGAACCGGGCATGTTGATGTCGGTGATGACGACGCGGATGTCGTTGCGCCGTTCCAGGATGTCGATGGCTTCGTCAGCATTCGCGGCCGCTACGACCTGAAAGCCTGCGTCTCTCAGGATCCCACCGAGGTGCTCGGCGATCAGGAACTCGTCTTCGACCGTGAGAACAACCGACATACGACCTCTGTCCGGCAACGGCGGCCGAAATACTTGGTTCCTTATAACATATTGCCGTTGCGACGAAATTCGCGCTGCGGTTCCCATTCCTACAAGGTCAAACGGCCGGCGGCGTCTTGTTGCGGCCCTTACCGGTTCACTGCGTGAATTATCGCGTTTTCCGCTTCGCCTTTTTCTTCCCGAAAATCACGTTCCAGTTTTCCTTGTAAGCCGCTGTGACCGGCTTCTGGCCCTCGCCCCGGCTGTAGCTGGCGGGTGCCGCGGCCGTGTCACCGCCTGCCGCCTTCGATGTCTCTGCGCCGGAAGCGGTTTCGGTCTTCGTCGCGGTCTCGCTTTTCGCGGCCGGCTCGGCTTTGGCTTTTTTGTCTTCCTTTGCCATCGTCATTACCTGATCTCTTCACCCGATCTATTACTTCTTTTACTTCATTTTTCCAGCCACCCGAATGTCCGACCCGTCGCGATAGGCCGGGTTCTTCCAGCCGTTCTCGTCGTAATCGGCCATGCATTTCTCGACCAGCGCCTCCATCGCCTTGAGCTGGCCGGTGAACTGCGCCTGCTGCAGGGGGAAGATGCGCACCAGCTCGTGGCTGCCGGAATAATTCATCTCGTAGAGCTCATGGCGGGCGCCGAACTCGGTGCCGATGGCGTCCCACAACAGCTTCATGATCTTGATGCGCTCCTTGTAGTCGATGTCGTTCGAACCACGCACATATTTGGCGAGATATTTGTCGATATCGGGATTTTTGAAATCGAGCGCGTGCGACGGCAGATAGATCAGCCCCGACGCCACAACCTTTTCGACGATGTTGCGGACCGCCGGATAGGCTTCGGTCATGAACAGCCGGTAGGTGCTCGACGCCCGTGCGTTCGGCAGCACGGCGCCGTTGACCCACGGGTCGGGATTGCAGGCCATGGCGTCGGTGAGCGACCAGAACAGATTGCGCCAGCCGACCACTTCGCCGATCTGTGCCTGCACGCCGCGGAAGCCCTCGACACCGGTGGCGCGCGCCGCCTTGTGCAGGAGCCCGACGATGAAATCGAGCTTCACCGCGAGTCGCGTGCAGCCCTGCATGGTGAAGCCGTTGAAAAAACCGGAGCGCGGATAGAAATTCTTCAGCCGCTCGATGTCGCGATGGATGAATACGTTCTCCCACGGGATGAACGCGTTATCGAACACGAAGATCGCGTCGTTCTCGTCGAAGCGCGAGGTCAGCGGGTAATCCCACGGCGAGCCGGTGGCGGCGGCGGAAAACTCGTAGGACTGCCGGCAGATCAGCTTGATGCCCGGCGTGTCCATCGGCGCGATGAACATCACCACCATGGCCGGATCGTTGATTTCCTGGCCCATGTTCTGGCCGAGGAAGTTGTAATGCGTCAGCGCCGAATTGGTGGCAACCACTTTGGCGCCGGAGACGTAGATGCCGGCATCGGTCTCCTTCTGGATGGTGATGTAGACGTCCTTGACCTCTTCGGCCGGCTTGTTGCGGTCGATCGGCGGATTGACCAGCGCGTGATTGAGATACAGCACCGCTTCCTGGGCGCGCTTGTGCCAGGCGCGCGCGTTGTCGGCGAACTTGCCATAGAATTCGGCATTGGCGCCGAGCGTGTTGAGGAAGGCGGCCTTGTAGTCGGGGCTGCGGCCAAACCAGCCATAGGTGACGCGGGCCCAGGCGGCGATCGCGTCGCGCTGCGCGATGACGTCCTCGCGCGAGCGCGCCACCTTGAAATATTTATGAGTGTAGCCGCCGGAGCCGGTATCGGTCGGCGCGGTCAGCATCGCCTTTTGCGTCTCGTCATGCAGGGCGTCGTAAAGCAGCGACACCGAGGCTGCCGCATTGCGGAACGCCGGGTGCGTGGTGACGTCCTTGACCCGCTCGCCATAAATGTAGACCTCGCGGCCGTCGCGCAGCGATTCCAGATATTCCGCACCGGTAAACGGCCGGTTCTTTCCGGCAATAATATCCTCGGGACGCTGCGACATTTTGCTCTCCGTTCCCTTTGTTCTTGGTGTCCTCGGGCCGCGCTTGCTTCTGTCGGCTTGCCCTGTGCGGCTTGCTAATGCCGCAATTCATCAGCATACTGACGATATTGCTCAGTGTACCGATAATTGCGGCCGCGCGTCAACGCGGGTATCAGTGCCGGGCGTCCATCCGAAACAAACCGATGCCAGACGACGACAGCCATCTTCTCGACGCGCCGGGGCACCTGATCCGCCGGCTGCAGCAGATCGCCTCGGCGCTGTTCCTTGAGCAGGCCAGGGACTTCGACTTCACGCCGGTGCAGTATGCGGCGCTTTACGCCATCAAGGCCCACCCGGGCTGCGATCAGACCGCGCTATGCAACACCATCGCACTCGATCGCTCCACGATCGGCGACGTGGTCGGGAGGCTGGAAAGGCGCGGGCTGATCAGCCGGGCCAATGGCGCCGCAGACCGCCGCACCAAGACCTTGCACATCACCGCCGCCGGCAACCGCCTGATCCGCGACATCGACTCTGCGGTTGCCGCCACCCAGCGCCTGATTCTCGCGCCGCTCAAACCCCATGAGCGCACGGCGTTCATGGGGATGCTGAAGCATCTTGTCCATCTGAACAACGAGCACAGCCGGGCGCCACAGCGCCCGAGCGGCAGGCGACTCAATCCCCGTGGTCCCGATGAAGCGACCACAGCGCAAGCGCCGCGACCACGGCGACGGCAAGCAGCGCCCCCCGAACTCCGGTGACGACAAACGCCGCGGCGCCCGCGGCCGCTCCGGCCAGAAAGCCGGTCGCGACGGTCAGTACCACCTGCAACTGGTCACGCACCGCGCGATAGCGCCGGACTGCCGCGGCGTCGTGGCTGCTGCGGGCAAAGCGCCGCCTAGCCACGATGAGGTCGGTGATTGCGATGCCGAGCTGCGTCATGTTGCCAGTCATGACGTTGGTCTGCGGGATGCCTTTCATCAGAAGCCGCACCAGTACGCTTTGCGCGCCCATGGCGCCGGCGGCGAACAGACCGGCGGCGATGCCGCGCCAATCGCCGGCCCCGGAGATGTCCGGGACGACAAGGATCATGGTCACGAAAGCGGCAAGCAGGGCCGCTTCGAGGCCAAGCATCCACGACAGCGGCGCGCCGCCTTTGTCGCGCGCCAGCCCGATCAGCGCCGCCGTGATTGCGGCCGCCGCGACAAACGCGAGGATCGCGAGCAGCTTGCCGGCAACACCCGAATCATGCCGCGCCATTTCGGCGCCGGCAATGACGAAGCTGCCGGTGACCTGCGCGGCGAACAGGCCGAACAGCGCCAGATACGTATAGCTGTCGACATAACCGGCGACGAAGGACAGCAGCATCGGCACCGCCTTCGGCAGTGGCGGCTCGCGCGGCGGAGGGAGTTCGGTCATGGGCGAATCTCCGCGCTTGCGTCATGGCCGGCCGTGACGCGTCCGGAAAGCCTACCCCTTGGCGCGTTGGCAGGCTTCCCAGAGCCGGGGCGATGAGGCTGGCATATCGAGATGGGCGCCGGCGCCGCCCGGGATGGCATCGGCGACTGCGTTCATCACCGCCGAGATCGCCGCGGTGGTGCCGGCCTCGCCGACGCCTTTGACGCCGAGCGGGTTGGTCGTCGCCGGCACATTATAGAGCGCGTCGCGCAGCGGCGGCATGTCTTCGGCGCGCGGCATGGCGTAGTCCATGAACGAGCCGGTGACGAGCTGGCCGTTGCCAGAGTCGTACACCGTGTTTTCCATCAGCGCCTGGCCGAGACCCGCCGCAATCGAGCCGTGGGTCTGGCCTTCCACGATCATCGGATCGAGCGCGCGGCCGCAGTCGTCGACCGCAGTGTAGGCGACGATCGTCATGTGGCCGGTGTCGGGATCGATCTCGACCTCGGCGGTGTGCACGCCGTTCGGATAGGACAGCGGCGTCTCGGTGGTCGATTTGGTGTCGAGGTCTTCGACGATTTCGCCGCGCTTTTTCATTTCGGCGGCGCGGCCCGCGACCTCGAACAAGGTCACGCGGCGATCGGTGCCGACGACTTCGAAGCGGCCGTCCTTGTAGACGATGTCGGCCTCGCCGGTTTCCAGCATTGCGGCGGCGATCGGCTTGCCTTTTTCCAGGATCGTGTCCATCGCCTTCACGATCGAATGGCCGACGGTCATCGCCGAGCGCGAGCCGACCGAGGCATAGCCGGGCAGTTCGTTCGCGGAATCGCCGTGAGCGTGCGGAATCTTGTCGGCCGGAATGCCGAGCGTCTCGGCGATGACCCGCGAAAATACCGTGGCGTGGCCCTGGCCGGTGTTCTGAACATTCAGCGTGAGCAGCAGCGTGCCGTCGCCGGGAAAGCTGAGCTTGGCGCTCTCGAGCGGCGCGCCGCCGGAATGCTCGAGCAGACAGCAGATGCCGAAGCCGCGATATTTGCCGCGCCGTTGCGCCTCGCGGCGGCGCTGCCGGAAGCCGTCGTAGTCGGCAAGCTCCAGCGCCTTGTCGAGGATCGGCTCGAAATCGCCGGAGTCGTACGTGGTGCCGACCGCGGTCTTGTACGGCATCGCCGACTTCTTGATCAGGTTGCGCCGGCGCAGCTTGACCGGATCGATGCCGGTGATGCGCGCCGCCTCGTCGACCACGCGCTCGAGCGCATAGCTTGCTTCCGGACGGCCGGCGCCGCGATACGGCGCGGTCGGGATGGTGTTGGTGAACGCGCAGACCGCCGACACGTCGATCGCCTTGATGTCGTACATGCCGGGCAGGCAGCGGGTGAAGTTCGCGGTCGGGATATTGGCGCCGACCGGGCCGACATAGGCGCCGAGATTGCCGACATTCTTGATACGCAGCGCGAGGAATTTGCCTTTATCGTCGAGCGCCAGTTCGACGTCCGAGTAGATATCGCGCGCCTGGTTGTCGGTGAGGAACACTTCCGAACGCGTCGACATCCAGTGGATCGGCCGGCCGAATTTTCTGGCGCCGACCATCAGCGCGATGTTTTCCGGGTAGGGACCGGTCTTGATGCCGAAGGCGCCGCCGACATCGTCGGTGAGGACGCGGATGCGCTCTTTCGGCAGGCTCATGATCGCCATGATGCCTTCGCGCATAGCGCCGGCGCCTTGCGAGCAGGCGCGCATCAGATAGCTGTCGCTTGCCGGATCGTAGCTCGCGGTGGCGCCGCGCGGCTCCATGCAATTGCCGACCATGCGCTGGTTCATCACGCTCACGCGCGCGACGTGCTTCGCGGAGGCAAAAATCTCTGCGACCTTTTTGGCATTGCCGTCGGCATCGGGATTGGGCCCGGGCCAATCGACCGCGACATTGCCGGGCGCCTGCGGCCAGACCTGCGGCGCGCCCTCGCGTAGCGCTTCGCGAGCATCGATGACCGGCGTCGTCTCCTCGTATTCGACGGTGACGAATTCGCCGGCATCCTGCGCGGCCGCATAGCTCTCGGCGACTACCATCGCCACCGGCTCGCCGATGTGCACGACGCGTTCGCCGGCGAGCGCCGGCCGGTGTGGCAGGATCAGCGCCTTGCCGCCGCGGCCCGGCACCGGCGGATGCCGGCCGAGATTGCCGACGCCCGCCATGTCCTTAGCGGTGAGCACGCCGACGACGCCCGGCGCCTTTTCCGCAGCCGACGTGTCGATGCTGACGATGCGCGCCGCCGCATGCGGCGAACGCACGAAATAGGCATAGGCCTGGTTCGGCAGCGGCACGTCGGCGGCATAACGGCCGTGGCCGCGCACCAGCACGTTGTCCTCGACGCGGGCGTGCTTTTCTGCGTGATGTTCGGCGGTCGCGTCCATGGTGGTCCAGGGCTTTAGCGGGAAATTCGGGGCCTCTTTATAGCGGAAATGACCGATAGCTAAAGGGGCGGCTCATGCCATCCCACACCTTGCGCCGTCACGCCCCTTATGCGCACTAAAGCGCGCCATTCCGGGGAAGAACAATGCCGCGCACCATCGACACCCACACCCACATCCTTGCCGACGCCACCATCGGGATTTTGCAAAAGGAAATCCCCGGCCTCGGGCTGAACATCAAGCCGTTCGATGCCGACAATTCGCTGATCGAGGTCGCCGGCGTGCCGTACCGGCCGTTTCCTCGCGGCGGCCATGATGTCGAGCGGCGGCTCAAGGATATGGATGCGGCTCTGGTCGACATGCATGTGCTGTCGGTGTCGCCGCAAACCTGGCTTTACAACCAGGAGGCCGCGGTCGGCATTGCCGCGTCGGTGATCCAGAACGACGAGATCGCGCGGCTCGTCAAGGAAAAGCCGGATCGGTTTTCCGGCATCGCCACCTTGCCGATGCAGGCACCCGACAAGGCGGCGGCGGAATTGCGCCGCGCCATCCGCACGCTCGGCCTGCACGGCGCCATGATCGCCTCGAACGTCAACGGCAAGAATCTCGACGATCCGGGTTTCGAGCCGGTCTGGGCGGCGGCCGAAGAGCTCGACGCCTGGATGATGATTCATCCCGGCAATGTCGCGGGCGCCGACCGGCTGCGCTCCTATTATCTCAACAACCTGATCGGCAATCCGCTCGACACCACCATCGCCGGCGCCTGCCTGATCTTTGGCGGCGTGCTGGAGCGGCATCCGAAGCTCAACTTCGTCATGGTGCACGGCGGCGGCTTCATTCCCTATCAGGGCTGGCGCTGGGTGCACGGCTGGCACGTGCGGCCGGAGCCGCAACTGCATCTGAAACATTCGCCAGAGAAATATCTCGACCGCTTCCTCTACGACACGATCCTGCACTCGCACACGCCATTGCAATTTCTCATTTCCTCGGTCGGCGCCGGCAGAGTGTTCCTCGGCAGCGATTATCCCTATGACATGGGCATGATGGATTGCGCACGGCATGTGCAAGAGCTCGGTCTGCCGGACAAGGATCGCGACATGATCCTTGGCGGCCACGCCGAAGCGATCCTGAGCAAGAAGCGCAAGGGATAAGCGATCCCGGACGTCGCACGTTGGTCGGGCAGGGACGTGGCCTATTGTTTTCAGCCTACTTCAGGCCATGTGCGGTCCCGGTCCGCCTGCGGCCTCGAGCACGGCCGCGCGCCATTCGCGCTTGACCGGCAGGATAGGAGGCATCGGAGCGGTATCCGGCACTTCCGTTGGCGGCGCAATTGCAACGATGCGTTTTGACTCTGTCTTGGAGGCTCTGCGCATGAATGTGTTGTAGATCAGCCATTGGGTGCGATGACGCGGGCCACGCGTTGGGAACCGGCTCGCGATCGATGCCAGCGAATAGAACGTTTCGTAGGTCCGCGATTGGCCGATACGAAGCTCATCGCCGGACATCTGAGCCGGCCGATACACCACGTGACCCTGGTCATATTTCTCCCAGTCAAAGGAGACGATGCGATTCGCCTTCTTCATCTCGTACCACGTCAGCGTGCCCGGATAGGGTGTCAGCACCGAATAGGCGCAGGCGTCGTATTTGGCCTTGATGTTGAAATTGACGGTTTCGTCGAAAACCGAGCTCTCGTCACCGTCGAAGCCATACATGAATAAGCCAAACACCATGATCCCGTACGAGTGCAGCTTGTCGACCAGGGCGACGAAGGTTTCGGGCCGGTTGACGTGCTTGTGGACGCTTTTGAGGGTCGCGCGCGAAATCGACTCGAAGCCGATGCTCAACATGGTGCATCCGCTCTCCGCTGCGAGCTCGAGCATGCGGTCGTCCTGGGCAAGCTTCGAGGTCACGCCGGCCTGCCATTGAAGGCCGCGGCCTTTGAGGGCGCGCATGACCTCCTTCGGCCGGTCCGGCGTGCCGAAGAAATCGGCGTCATTGATGGAAACGACGCGCGAACCGCAATTCTCCATCTCGTGGATCACCTCGTCGACCGGCCGATAGCGAAATTTCAGGCCGTTCATCAGTGGTTCGGCGCAGAACGTACAGCCTTGGTGGCAGCCGCGCGAAGTCTGGACGAAAGTGCAGTTCACGTAGCGGTTCTTCTTGAGCAGATCGTAGCGCGGCATCGGCATTCCGGCCATCGGATGCAGCTTGTCCGATCTATACGTGCCACGCATCGCACCTTGTTCGAGGTCGTCGAGCAGTTTGTCGATCACGAGCTCGACTTCGCCGATCACAACGGCATCGCAGTGCTTCAATGCTTCCTGAGGCATGAAGCTCGGATGCACGCCGCCCATGACGACAGGCACACCCTTGTCGCGAAACCGATCGGCAATGTCGTAGCCGCGGTTGACGTAACTGGTCATTGCGGAAATCCCGACTAGGTCGGCCTTCAAATCGAAGTCGATCGGCTCGATGTTCTCGTCGGTCAGCACCACTTCGTATCGGTCGCGTGGAATGGATGCGGCGACGGCGAGGAGGCCGGCGAGCGGAGAGTACAGCGCTCGATTGAGGTAGATCGGGCGGGTCGTCAGCGAATCCGTTTTCGGATTGATGAGATGGATGATTCGGGTGCGCATGGAATTCCCCCTGTCACACGGGTGGCACACAATCCAACGGCGTTACGGCGAAGAAGTTTCCCGAAACGGGCCGAACGACCCTGAGAGACGCGCAATTTGGCGGCCAGCACCTCGAAAAAATGCCACGCCGCCAAGGCGTTGTGGTACAATGTTACGTGGCTGCCCTTCGTTCCCGAACGCTTGGGCCGCTCTGGTGTCGTGACCCAGTTTCACCATCTATCGGGGGGCAGCCACACGCGTTAATGCGAACCAGACGCCGGGAGCTCTCGGGCCGCCTGCAAAAAGCTCGCGTTCAAGAACTTCCCTGTGCACCGCTGCGAGGAGACGGCCATGCCAAGTGACAAGGAACCTTTTGAAGATTTGAGTGCGATCGCCGCGCAGACCATGGAAAAGACCCGCGGCGCGCTGGATAACTACTTCAATTTTCTTCAGAAGACGATGGCGTCCTATCCATGGGGTGGATCGGAACTTGCCGACAAGCTGAAAGGCTTCGCCGAACAGAACATTGCCGCTTCTCACGACTATGTGCGCAAACTCAGCCAAGCCAAGGACGTGCATGACGTGATCCAGATTCAGACCGAGTTCATGCAGACACAACTGAGTTCGTTTGCCGAGCAGGCAAAGAAACTGGGCGAGGTCTATGTCAAGGCGGCTACCGGCGCGATGAGGACGGCCGGGAACAAGTCGTCCTGATCGGGTGCCGCGATCTGATTTGCAATATTCGCTTTCGTCAAGTCAGCGGCCCCGCACCCTCGACGATGGACAACACGCGGCGCGGCGTGCAACACGTGCGCCCGCGCGATATCCATTGCGCCGGCTGCGATACGGTGAAGCACCATGAATGATACCGCTTTCGTCCGCGTGCCCGCACCCGCGGTGACCGCGCTGATGACGGATTCGTTCGTCGCGGCGGGCTTGCCGGCGGCGGATGCTGCGCGCTGCGCACATCTGATGACGCAGGCCGATCTCACCGGCGCCGACGGCCATGGCGTGCTGCGGCTGCCGCAATATGTGCGAAGGCTCAAGGCGCGAGGCTTCAACGCACGACCTAACATCACCGTGACGCGCACCGCGCCGGCGACCGCTCTGGTCGACGGCGACAACGGCATGGGGCACTTAGTGATGACGCGCGCTGCGGACGAGGCGATCGCGCTGGCGCGCGACGCCGGCGTGTCCTGGGTCGGCGTGCGCCGCTCCAATCACGCCGGGCCAGCCGGGCTTTACGCCGAAATGCCGGCGATGCACGCCATGATCGGACTTTACGCCGCTGTCGCCAATGCCAATCACATGGCGACCTGGGGCGGCACGGATCTGTTGCTCGGCACCAATCCGCTCGCCATCGGTGTGCCATCGGGATCGGGCGCGCTGGTGCTCGACATGGCGACCTCGATCGTCGCCTACGGCACGGTGAAGAAATACGCGCTGCGCGGAGAGACCATGCCGGAAGGCTGGTTCGTCAATCCGGCGACCGGCGCGGCCATCACCGATCCGAACCATTCGCACGACGGAATTTTGCTGCCGATGGGCGAATACAAGGGCTCGGGGCTGGCGCTGATGCTCGGGCTCATTGGCGGCGTGCTCAACGGCGCCGCCTTCGGCCGCGATGTGGTCGATTTCAACGCGGACGACAAGAGCGAGACCAATACCGGTCACTTCATCTGTGTCGTCGACATCGCCCGTTTTCTGCCGCTGCAGACTTTCACTGCCGAGATCGATCGTCACATTCGCGATTTACGCCGGTCGAAGCGACTGCCGGGCATGGACGAGATCCGCCTGCCCGGCGACCGGCGCGAGCAATGCCGCGCCGAACGGCAGCGCGACGGCGTGCCGATCGCGCCGGCGCTGCTGGCGCAGCTCGACAAGCTCGCTGCCGAATTGCGGGTAAAGCCGCTGCGCGAGCGATAGGGCATGAGCGTGCACCGCCAGTCTGGAGTCCGGCCATGACGTGCTGGTGATTTTTCAGATGCTCCGTCCCGGAACTTTTGCCCTCACATTGTTGCTGTCGCTTTTGACCGCGCTCGGTCCTCTGACGATGGATATGTATCTGCCGTCGCTGCCGGCGATCGGCGAGGCGCTGCACGCGCCGCCGGTGCAGGTGCAACTGACCATTTCGAGCTATCTGTTCGGCTTTGCCGTTGGCCAGATCATCTACGGCCCGATCTCCGACCGCATCGGGCGGCGTCCGGTGATCCTGATGGCGCTTGCGGTCTTTAGCGTCGCCACTGTGGTCTGCGCACTGTCGCAATCGATCGACATACTTATCGCGGTGCGTTTCGTGCAGGCGCTCGGCGGCGCCGGATCGATCGTGCTGGCACGCGCCGCGGTGCGCGATCTCTACTCGGGCGTGCGCGCCGGCCGCGAATTGTCGCTGATGGGTTCGATCACCGCCTTCGCGCCGATCGTGGCGCCCGCCATCGGCGGCGTGCTGCAAACGGCATTCGGCTGGCGCGCGACATTCATCTTTCTGGTGGCGTTCGCGCTGCTGTCATGGTCGATCGCCGTGCGCTTTCTGCCGGAGACGCTGCGCCAACGCAACACCGGACCGTTTTCGATTCGCGCCATGGGCGCGCTTTATCGCTCGGTGCTGGTGCATGGCGGATTTCTCGCCAATCTCGGCATATTGGTCGCCGCCTTCGTCGGCTTGTTCGCCTGGATCGCCGGTGCACCGTATGTGATGCAGGGCGTGTACGGGCTGACGCCGGTCACATTCGGCGTCACCTACGCCGCGGGCGCCGCGGGATACATGGCGGGCTCCTACACGGCATCGCGGTTCGTAATGCGGCTCGGCCTCGGCCGCACTATCGGCTTCGGCACCGTGGTGATGGCTGCCGGCGGCGTGACCATGGTGGCCGTCGTTTGGCTTGGTTTCAGCAATGTCGGCTGGCTGGTCGGCACCATGACGATCTATCTCGCCGGCATGGGGCTCGCTTTGCCGCAGACCCAGGCCGCGGCGCTGACGCCGTTTCCGGATCGCGCCGGCACCGCATCGTCGCTGCTGGGATTTGCCCAGCAATCCTCCGCCGCCGTCACCGCTGCCGCCATCGGGCATTTTCTCGGCCAGTCGGCATGGCCGGTCGCCGGTACCATCGCCGCGACCGGCTGCCTATCGTTCGTGATCTGGGTGCTGACCCGAAATCTGCGCCGGACGGCAGCGGCGGCGCACTAAGCCTCATTGAACCGCAGCGGCGCGGCCTTCGACGGAGGCCGATGCGGCTGTCTTGCGCCCGCTTGCCGAAAGCGCCGATAATCGACGAAACGAGACCCTTCGTCGGGGAGTTTCGGCGGGCAGCCTTCGTATCGGGTGATGCCGTGGCGTTTGGGCGACGATACATAACTTCGCAATGGCGGGCGTGCGTCCTTGCCGCCGGGCTAGTGGCGGCATGTGCGGCGCCGCCGGCGCACGCCCAGGGAATTTTCGACTTTTTGTTCGGCGGCCCACAGCGGCCGTACAATCCGCCGCAGCCGAATTATCCGCCGCCGCCGGCGCCGGGGATCGGGCGTGTCGCACCGGCGCCGCTCGGGCAGGAGCGCGTCAACGAAAGCGGCGGCACCACCGGGCACGGCGTCGCCTTTTGCGTGCGGTTGTGCGATGGCCAGCACTTTCCCATCGAGCGCATGGCGAACACGACCCCAGTCGACACCTGCAAGGCGATCTGCCCGGCCACTACGACCAAGGTCTACTTCGGCGCCGAGATCGAAAGTGCGGTGGCCGCCGATGGCGCGCGTTATTCCGATCTCAACACCGCGTTCCTCTATCGCAAGCGTCTCATCGCCAGTTGCAGTTGCAACGGCAAGGACGCGTTCGGTCTGGTGCCGCTCGACGTGAAGACTGATCCAATGCTGCGGCCCGGCGATATCGTATCGACCAAGGATGGACTGATGACCTATAGCGGCCGCAGCGGTGCGCAGGCGTTTACGCCGGTAAGCCCCGCAGCGCTCGGGCCGCAGCTCAATTCCGTGTCGTCGCGATCGAAGCCGGGTCAGACGCCTGCTCCGGCGCCGGATGCCGATGAAGACCCGGGTACGATTACCCGTCCGCCCTCCGCTCGCTGATCGGCTGCTACTTTTTGAACGCCGGCATCACGTCCTTGGCGAAGCGGCGCAACTGATCTTTGAACTCCCTGGGCGAAAGTCCTTCGGCCCAATGGATCATGAAATGCTCCAGCCCCGGATATTTCGCTTCGATCGACTTGATGCCGTCGATCACTTCGGCCGGCGTGCCGCAGAACCACGCCTTCTGCGCGACGCCGTCTTTCAGCGACGGTGTGCGTGATGGCGCGCCCGGCGTGCCCCAGGTGCGGCCCTGCTCGTCGGCGTAGCGCACGAAGCCGAACGGCGCGAACCACTTGAAGCGCTCATCGTGCGCCGGCTCGAGCTTCTTGATCGCTTCGGCCTGGTTGTCGGCAAGATAGACGCCGGCGCCCCAGATCATGTCCTCGCCGAGCTGAATGGGTCGGCCGTGCTTGTGGCATGCCGCGTGATAGGCGCGTATGACGTCGTCGAGAATTTTCTCGCCGTTGAGCGTCACCATCGCCTTCAATCCATATTGTGCCATCATCTCGATGGTCTTGCCGCTGGCGATCGGCATCCAGATTTCCACCGGCAGATGCTTCGGCCGGGGCACCATCGTAATGTCCTTCAGTTTGTAGCCGCGATAGTCCACCGGCGGCGGCGCTTCGTAATATTTACCCTTGAAGTGGAATCTCTGCTCGTTGAAGCAGGTCAGCAGCAGGCGAAGCTGCTCCTCGAACAATTCACGGTTTTTCTCGGCGTCAAGCAGCGGCGCGCCGAACGATTCCACTTCGCGGCTGTGATAGCCGCGGCCGACGCCGAGCACGACGCGGCCGTCGGTGACGATATCCGCCATGGCGTAGTCCTCGGCCATGCGGATCGGATGCCACATCGGCAGCACGTTGAAGGCGCAACCGAATTTCAGCCGCCTGGTCTGGGTAGCGAGCCACAGCCCGAGCTGGATCAGGTTCGGGAAAACCTCGTAGCCCTCGCGCTGGAAATGGTGCTCGGCGGTCCACAGCGTATCGAAGCCAAGCTCGTCCATGAGCTGGGCGACATCGCGCGCGGTGAAGAAACCCTCGGCGAGCTGTTTGTCGGAATACAACCGATCGTTGGCCGGGGTGCCGTTGAGCCCGATATTGTCGAGTTCGATCTGGCCGACATAGAGGACGTGGAATTTCTTGATCATGTGTGTTCTTCCCGGCGCTATTTCGAAGTTCTTGTGCGGCGGAGTCAACTCTAGCCGAGGCATGGCGCGTCCGCCACGCTTGGTCGGCGATGTCGCGTTGACAGGCGTGGCGCGCCTCGTCAGGCTTCCGGCTGGGAGAAACAGAATGTCCATGAAGAAACTCATGCTGCCACTGGCGGCCTGGTGCCTGATTTCCGGCGTAACGATTGCGGCCGCGCAGGACTGGCCGGCCAAGGAACCCATCAAGGTCATCGTTCCGTTCACGCCCGGCAGTGCCACCGACATCGTCGCCCGCGCGGTGTTCAACCAGGTCTCGCAGCAGATCGGCCAAGCTGTGGTGGTCGAGAACCGCGGCGGCGGCGGCACTACGATCGGATCGGCCGCAGTCGCGCACGCCGATCCCGATGGTTACACGCTACTCGTCAATTCCACGTCGCACGTCGTTGTCGCATCCACCTACGCGCACCTCTCCTATAATGTCGGCGACGATTTCACGGCGCTGACTGGCCTGGCCTCGCAGCCGTTCGTCGCCACGGCGCGCACCCGATACAAGACCATGGCCGACTTCGTGGCCTACGGGCGCGCCAATCCCGGCGCGCTTAATTATGGCTCGAATGGCGTCGGCACCGCCGGCCAGCTTTTCATGCTGAAGATCGCGCTCGCCGCGCACCTCACGATGACGCATATACCGTACCGCGGCACCGCCGATGCCATGACGGAAATTATCGCCGACCGCCTCGATCTTTTCCCGGCGCCGGCTCCGGCGATGATCGAACTGGCCAAGGCCGGCAAGGTCAGCGCGCTTGCCGTCTCGACCGCCCAGCGCTCGCCCTACATGCCCGACGTGCCGACCGTGGCGGAGACCGGACTGTCCAGCGCCGAATACAATTTCTGGATCGGCGCGTTCGCGCCGGCAAAGACGCCACCGCGGATTTTGGCGCGGCTCCACGACGAGATCGTCAAGGCGCTTGCTTCGCCCGAGGTGAAGAAGGAGATCACCGGCCTCGGCGCCGATCCGATGCCGATGGCGATGTCGGATTTCGATGCTTTCGTGCGCAAGGAAATCAAGTTGAACGCCGAGATCGTCGCGGCAGCCGGCATAAAGCCCGAATAGAAGCGCGGCGAAAAGGAGCGACGCCATGAAAAAAATCCTGGCGGCCTCGGTGGCGCTCTGCCTCATCGCGACGGCATCGGCCGCGCAAGCGCAGGACTGGCCGGCGCAGCCGATCCACCTGATCATCGCGTTTGGGCCCGGCGGCGGCTCCGACCTCATCGGCCGCATTCTCGCGCAAGCACTGGAGGAGCGGCTCGGCAGGCCGGTCGTCGTCGAGAACAAGCCCGGTGCCGGCGGTATCATTGGCAACGAACTCGTCGCCAAGGCGACGCCCGACGGTTACACGCTCGGCATCATGACCGCGGGCCAGATCATCGCCGCGGTAACGCGCAAGGAAATGCCCTACGACACCGCGGCGCTCACTCCTGTCGCACAAGTCGCAACCGCGAGCCTGTTGATGCTGGCGCGGCCGGACTTTCCGGCGAACAACGTGAAAGACGTGGTCGATCTCGCCAAGGCCGATCCCGGCAAATACATCCTCGCCAGCCCGGGTTTTGCCGCCACCCAGCAATTCGCTGGCGAACTGTTCAAGCAGATCACTGGTATCGACATGCTGGAAGTGTCGTTTCGCACGACGCCGGAAGCGATCAACGCGCTGCTCGGCCACCACGCCGACGTCCTGTTCGAGACAATAGGGGCGTCGCTCGGCCAGGTGCAGGGCGGCACGCTGAAAGCGCTTGCCGTCACCGGCAAGGACCGCTTTCCAACGGTACCTGACGTGCCGGCTGCCATTGAATCGGGCGTAGTTCCGGGCTTCGACGTGACGACGTGGTACGGCGTGTTCGGTCCGCCCGGTGTGCCGGCAGGAATAGTCGAGAAGCTCAACAAGACCCTGATGGACGCGATCGCCGATCCCAAGGTCCGCGCTCGCATGGTCACCTCAGGCGTCGTCGTCAAAGGTTCGAGCGCGGCGGATTTCGGCGCCTTCATGGCCGGCGAGTTCAAGCGCTGGGACGCGGTGCGCGAGAAGGCCGGAATTGCGCAGCAGTAGGTCTTACGAAGGAGTCAGGGATGGACGAAAAAGAGTTTCATGATCGCGGGCTGAAGCTGCGCATCGATATGTTTGGCCGCGAGGCGGTCGAAAGCCGCGTCAATGCGCTCGGTGAATTCGGCAAGCCGCTCCAGCACATCATCAACGCCTATGCTTACGGCGACGTGTGGCAACGCACGGCGTTGTCGCCGACGACCAAGTCGCTGGTAATGGTGGCGATGATGGCCGCGGCGGGACATCACAACGAGCTCGGCGTGCATCTGCGCGGCGCGCTCAAAAATGGCTGCACGCCCGAAGAAATCCAGGACGTGCTGCTGCTGCTGGCAATGTATTGCGGCATTCCCGCCGCGAACGATGCGCACCGCATCGCCGCCGACGCATTGCGCGAGCATGACACGCGCCTATGATGCCGGTGCAGCCGCCGGGAGAATGAACCATGGTTCAGCTTGTCGACAGCGATATCAAGACCCGCGAAGTGCTCGGCTGGAAAGGTATCCATGTGCTGCACTTCATGGGTTCGTCGTGCTCGCAGAAGCTTCGCGTCTTCCTCAACCTCAAGGGCATTGCCTGGCAGTCGCATCCGGTCGATCTGCCGAACTACGAGAACATGCAGCCGTGGTTCCTCGGCATCAATCCGCGCGGCCTGGTGCCGGTGCTGGTCGATGACGGCGTGGTGCACATCGAAAGCAACGACATCATCCAGTATCTGGAGAAGAAATTACCGGCGCCGCGGCTGATCCCCGCCGGGCACGAGAACGAGGTCGCGGCGCTGCTCAAGCACGAGGACAACCTGCATCTCGATCTGCGCACCTTGAGCTTTCGCTTCGTGTTCGCGCCGCCCGGGGCGCCGAAGCCCGCAGCCGCGCTGGAGAGCTATCTCGCCAACGGCGCGGGTACCGTGCAGGGCGAGAAGGATCACGAGAAAGAGATTCAGATCGAATTCTGGCGGCGCGCGGCCGAGCAGGGCTTTACCGACGAGCAGGCGCGGTACTCGGCGCAGAGATTCCGTGGCGAGTTCGACGGTCTCGACATGAAGCTTGCCAACAGCCCATACCTGCTCGGTCAGGAGTTGAGCGTGCTCGATATCGCCTGGCTGATCTATGCGCACCGCCTGGCACTCGGCGGCTATCCGTTCGCGCGAATGCATCCGCATGTCCATGCCTGGGCCGAGAAGCTGCGCGCCATGCCGGAATTCGCCAGCGAAATCGGCCAGCTTCGTCATTCGCCGGAACAGCTCGAAGCCGTCCGCCGTGCACAAGGCGGCAAGACCATGGAAATGGTCGCGGGGTTTTAAAGGGCGGTCAAATGCGTGCGAGCCGGAGCGGATGGTGCGCTGTGACCGCCCTTGTTGCGATGCTTGCGACGGCTGGAACCGCGGGCGCCGCCGAGCTCAACGCCTTCGTCTCGACCGCGATCAAGTCGGTGACCGACGAGCTGTTGCCGCCGTTCGAGCGGACGAACGGGTACACCATTCACGCCCTCTACGCGCCGCCCGGCGCGCTGCTCAAGCACTTCGAGGCCGGCGAGCCTGCGGATGTCTTCCTCACCGGCAGCGAGGCCATCGACATGCTGATTGCACAAGGCAAGGTGATGCCGGGCCGCGTCGATCTCGCCACCGTCGGCATCGGCATCTGCGTGAAGAAGGGCGCGCCGCATCCTGATGTGTCGACGGCGGAAGCCTTCAGGAAGGCGATGCTGGCGGCGAGGAGCGTTGCCTTTGTCGCGCCATCGGGGGGCAGCATCACCGGCCCGCACATCGAGGCGGTATTCCAAAAACTTGGCATCGCTGAGCGGATGGCGGCGAAGACCCTCCTTGCCGCCGGCGGGCCGAACGGCCGGGTCAGCGTGAAAGTGTCGAGCGGCGAAGCCGAGATCGGCTTGCAGCAGGCGTCGGAGCTTCTCACCAATCCCGGGGTCGACGTCATCGGCATGATGCCCGACGACCTGCAGCAGATCACGGTCTACTCCGCCGGTATCACGACCAGCACCAAGGAGGCCGGTGGCGCGAAAGCCTTGATCGCGGCAATGGCTGCGCCTTCGGCAAAGCCGATCTACAAGGCGAAGGGGCTTGAGCCGCAGTAGGGCGTTGCAACCGTGCGCACCGATGTCGACGCTACATGACAGCGAGAAGCAGCGTGGCCCTAGCGCGGCTTGGGCACTTGCGTAGTGTACCAGTCAAGCATGTGCTCGCCGGTCCAGTGCACCACGTCGTGGCGGTTGATGTAATCGTAGAGCTGCTCGAAATATTTGATGCGGTGCGCGGCTCCGGTGACGTAAGGATGCACGCCAATGGCCATGACGCGCGCCGACTCCGCGGATTCCTCATAGAGCCGGTCGAAGGCATCGATGGTGCGGCGAAGCAACACGTCGGATTCGTGATGATGCGAGATCATCAACGTGATGTCGTTGATCTCGGCACTGTACGGTACCGCGAGGATCGGACCGTTTTTCGTTTTCACCCATAACGGCTGGTCGTCGAGGATCCAGTCGCCGAACCAGGTCAGGCCGCATTCGGTGACGTAATCGAGCGTATCGAAGGTCTGGCCGCGGCCCGGGCCGAGCCAGCCGGTCGGCCGCTTGCCGGCGAAGCTCTCGATCGCGTCGCAGGACTGCCTGATGACGGCGCGCTGATCCTCGATCTGCTGGATCGGCATCTGTACGTAGGAATGCGCCATGAACTCCCAGCCGGCATCGCGCGCCGCTGCCGCGACTTCGGGATAGGTCTCGCAGACCTTGGCGTTGATCGACATCGTCGGCGTAACGCCGGCGCGTTCGAGTGCGCGCAACAGCCGCCAGAAGCCGACGCGCATGCCGTATTCATACCAGGTCCAGTTCGGCATGTCGGGAATAGGCGTCTGTCCCATCGGCGGCTGCGACAATTGCCGCGCCATCGGCCGTGTGATCTCCCATTCCTCGATATTGACCACCGACCAGACGACCATGCGCGCCGCGCCGGGCAGCTTGAGCGGCGGCCGGGTAAACGGCGAAGAATATGACAGGCGGTCGCGCGGCAGCATTGGCATGGTTGATCGCGGCTCCCAGTTCCTCACCAGCCGTGCAGCAAGCGTTCGTCGGTTTCGCTTGCGCCCGGGCGCGGGCGGTCGATCTGATGGTAGCGGCCGGAGAAGAACACCAGCGGGCCGGATATCGAGCCGGCCGGTTTGCCCAGTGCCAGCACGCGGCCGACGAAAATGAGATGGTCGCCGCCATCGTGCACGCCGTAACGCTCGCACTCGAAATGCGCCAATGCGCCGGGCAGGAGCGGTACGCCGGTCGCGCCGGCAATCGGCTCGACGCCTGACCATTTACCGGCGCCCGACTGGGCGAACCGCGTCGACAAGCCGTCCTGCGATTCGGCCAGCACGCTGACGCCCCAGATCTGCGCCGCCTGCCATACCGCGAAACTCTGCACCGTGCGCGCAACGGAGAACAGGATCAGCGGCGGATCGAGCGACACCGAGTTGAACGAGCTCACCGTCATGCCGTGCAGCAGTCCGTCGGGACCGCGCGTGGTGACGACGGCAACGCCGGTGGGGAAGACGCCGAGCGCCTTGCGGAAATCGCCGGACGTGAAGGTCATGGTGTCGGGTTCCGGGAACTGTTGCGCAGATCTATTCCGCGAGAGCTATTCGGCGGCTTTGGCGGCTTCGGCGATGTCATAGGTCGACAGCAGGTGATCGACCATGCCGCGCGCCGCGCCCCAGTCGAAAGTCCGATAATTGTGTCCGGTGGTGACGAAACGGGCGCCGGCGTAAAACATTTCATACTGCGTGTGCCGCGAACCGAATTCCGAGCCGATGGCGTCCCAAGCCGCCTTGAGCAGCTTGACCTTGTGCTCTGGACTGAAGCCCGGCGAACGCTGCGTCTTGCGCAGGATCGGCGCCAGCTCCGGATTCGACCAGTCGCGAAACGACGACGGCAGCATGATAAGCGAACCGCCGGCCAGATCGCGAATGAGATTGATCAGTCGCGGATAGAGATCCTGCGTCGTCGCCTGCGCGGCGTACATCATCTGGCGGTTCGGCAGATAATACTCGCCGCGCCTGGTGCCGGCGGCCTCCATGCCCCACAGCATCGCTTCCACCATGCCGGCGTTTGCCGCCAGGCTGCCGAGCTGCTCGCGCACCTGCGGCATATTGGTGGTGCCGATCGCCTCGGTGATCTTGTGGGCGAGGCCGACCAGGAATTTCAGCTTCACCGAAAGCCGGATCTGCGACTGATAGTTCTGGAACACGTGGCCCGGCGTGTCGTGGAACTGGGCGCGGCACATGTCGGTGTCGCGATGCACGAAGACGCGCTCCCACGGCACCTTGACGTTGTCGAAATAGAGCAGCGCGTCGTTCTCGTCGAAGCGTGCCGACAGCGGATTGTCATAGACCGAGACGGCGTGCGCCTCGTAGCTCTTGCGCGACAGCACGCGCAGGCCGGGCGCATTCATCGGCAGCGCGCAGGAGAACGCCAGCGCCTCCTCGCCGGCTTTCAGCGGTTGCAGATTGGCGACGAACACCTGGTTGGCCATGATCGCGCTGGTGCCGAGCATCTTGGCGCCGCGGATCGTCATGCCGGCGCTGTCCTCGTCGACGATCTGCGCCACCAGTTCCTCGGCCTGGTCGCCCCAGTCCTTTGAGCGGTCGGCCTGCGGATTGACGATGACATAGGTCAGGAACAGATCGTTTTTTGTCGCATAGTCAACGTAATCGGACAGCGCCTTGGCGCGCGCAGGACCGTGCTTGACGAACACGTCGAGACCCATGCGCTGGCCGATCAGGGTCGAGGCGACATGATCGGGCGAGCGGCCCATGAAGCCGTAGGTCACCTGCGCCCAGGCTTGCAGCGCCTTGCGCCGCGCCACCAGCTCGTCGTAGCTGCGCGGCATCTGCCAGGCGCGATTGACGCGCCGCATGCCGCCGTCCGGTAAAAATGTCATCAATTCGAGATTTTCCGGCCGCGCCTGATAGTCATAGAGCAGCGCCGCCGAGGCAGCCGCGTTGCGGAACGCCGGATGCGTGGTGACGTCGTCGACGCGCGCGCCGTCGATGTAAACGGTGCGTCCGTCCTGCAACGACTTGATGTGGTCCGCCCCTGTCTTGCACTGCATCGGCACACCCCGCGTTGACCCTGTTGCAATCTTAGCACGGCGGCACGTTTGCGTGCGAAGCCGAAACAAATACGGCGGCTGCGGCGCAACCAAATTGGTTTCCGCTCGTTTCCGCGATGGGGCTGTCCAATAGGGAGAGTGCCCAGATGTGTGATTACAGTCTTCAGAATGTCCGGTCGCGGCCGGCATCGGTGGGTGACGAGCTCATTACGCGCGATTTCGGCACCGGGACTCGCGGCTTCAGCGCCGCGCAAGATGCCGGCCTTGCGGTCTGCATTCTGCCCGGAACGGAATTGGCGTTTGATCGCGAAGTGAGCTGCGTCTCTACCGGTCTGCTGCCGTGGCGCGAGCGCGCCGTCAATCACAAGACCGCGATCTTCCGGCAGATCAACAGGGGAAAAGAAGCGGCCCATCACGATGCGCTGGAATTTCCCGACGGCCGGATCGTGCTCCTGACGCTGTTGTCCGAAGGACAGCAGGCGACGGTGCTGCAATTGCCGGCGCAGCCGAAGACGGCGGCGGAAGCCGCGGCCCAGCGCCGCGAGGCTTATACCGGTTGACCGGTGCGTAAAGGCGGCCGCCGCCAGGCGGCCCCTTTGGCGCGTCCTAAATGCCGAAGCGTCAATCGATTTGCGCGCCCGATGCCTTGATGATCGGCGCCCATTTCGCCAGTTCGGCCTTGACGAAATCCGCCGTCGTCGCCGGCGTGCTGTTCGGCGTCGGATCGATGCCGGCTTTCTTGAGCGAGTCGATCACCTGCGGATCGGCCAGCGCCTTGTTGGCGGCGGCGTTGAGCCTGTCGACAGCCGCCTGCGGCGTGCCGGCCGGCGCCAGGATCGCGTTCCAGGTGTAGCACTCGTAGCCCTTCAGGCCCTGCTCATCCAATGTCGGCAGATCGGGCATTGCGGCGAGCCGCTTCAGCATGCCGGCGCCGAGCGCGCGCAGCTTGCCCGACTGCGCCAGCGGCATCGCCGTCGGCGTCGCGTCGAACGCCATGTTGATCTGGCCGCCCATCAAGTCGGTATCCATCGGCGCCGAGCCCTTGTACGGCACGTGAGTGATCTGAAGCCCGCCGGCCATCGCTTTGAATTCCTCGCCGCACAGATGCAGGATCGAGCCGGTGCCGGACGAGCCGTAATTGTATTTGCCCGGATTGGCCTTGAGCAGCGCGATCAGGCTTTTGACGTCGGTTGCCGGAAAGGAAGGATTGGCGAGAAGCAGCGTCGGCGTGACACCGACCCGCGCCACCGGCGCGAAATCCTTGATGGCGTCGTAGGGCATGTGCTTGTACAGGCCCGGATTGATGGCGTTGGTGGACACCGTGGCGAACAGCAGTGTGTAGCCGTCGGGCGTCGCCTTGGCGACATACTCGGCACCGATATTGCCGCCGGCGCCGGCACGGTCCTCGACCACGAAGGTTTGTCGCAGCAGTTCTCCCATCTTGCCGCCCATGATGCGGCCGACGATGTCGGTCGGGCCTCCGGCGGCGAACGGGATGACCAGACTGATCGGCCGCGCGGGATAATCATCGGCGGCATGGACAACGGTGCCGGAGAAGGCGATTGCGGCTATCGCCACAAGACAATATTTGCCTCGATATTTGTTCATTGAAGTCCTCCCAGATCCCCGCGAATACGATAGCATTTCGGTTCGGCCGGGCCAGTCATGAAAAGACGGTCAAAGGCGCGTCAGATCACCGCTGTTCGGTGTCCAGCATCTTGCCGAGGATGCGCTTGTAACGCACGCAACCGACATCGACGGCGAGCACCACCGGATCGAGCACCTCCGTCGCCTGCTCGATGACGTGCTGCTGCGCCTCGATCACCGGCGCGTCCTGTTCCTCGAAAGCAAAGCGGCGCATTTCGGCGACCCTGGACTGGAGATCGCGGTTGAGCTTGTCGTCGGAGGTCTGCACGCCCCAGCGCACAGCGGTGAAGAAGTAGTGTGTCGAGCGCTCGTTCTCCGGCGTCAGGAGGTGGATGGCGTGATAGCCGGTGCCGGTTTCCGGCGCCGCCCCCATTTTGCAGATGCCGGTGAACAGCCGCAGCGTCGACGGCGCCATCCAGCGCATCCTGGTGAATTTGTCGACCCGCGGCGGATGGTTCGGCCAGAATTGCGCAAACATGCCGGGCGGCGCCGAATTGGTGGCGTAACGCCCGACGACCACATCGTCGCCATCCTGCTCGGCGGTTATCTCTGACTCCACGGTGTCGGCGTTGCCGAGAATGCCTTCGTGCAAATACGAGGTGTGGCTGAGGTCGAGCAAATTGTCGATTATGAGCTGATAATTGGCCTTGATGACGATGCTGTCGCGCTTGGTGGTGTGCAGCTCCGGCACGTTGTCGAGCACGCCGAAGTCGGGGATCCTGCTTTCGTCGGCGGGCGCCGATCCCATCCAGATCCACACCGCCTTGTGCTTCTCGATGACCGGATAGCTTTTCACCCTGGCGCGCGGCGGAATGTTCTTGGTGCCGTGCGGGTTGCGCACGCAGGCGCCGCTGCCGTCGAATTCCAGGCCGTGATAGGCGCATTGAATGCGATCGCCGCCGACGAGTTTGCCAAGATGCAGCGGCGCGAAGCGGTGCGCGCAGCGGTCGGCGATCGCGGCGACGTTGCCGTCGGCCCTGCGATACAGCACGACCGGCTCGTTCATGATCGTGCGCGGCACTAGCTGGCCATCGGCGACGCCATCGGACCATGCCGCGACATACCAGGCATTGCGCAGGTAAGGCCCGCTGATCATGTCCTGGCGCGGTTTCGTGCTGTTGCCGTTCGCTTGAGCGGATTCTGCCATTGGATCGTCTCCTCGCGCTGCGAGCTGCCGCAAAACGATAGCATGGGTCGCCGCGGCGGTCTGCGGCCGGCATGATAATGCGGGGCTGCCGCCGAACGCCACCATGCCGGAATTCAGTCGGTAGCTCGACCGCGGCGCGGCGAACCTGACAACCAATCCGGCCGCAACAGCGCCATGATCAATTCATCGCGGTGGATGCCGCCAAAGAATGCGCTGCCGCGGGCAATGCCTTCGGCCTGGAAGCCGGTTGCCTCGTAGACGCGGCGTGCCCGGGCATTGTCCGGGAACAGGCCGAGCCAGATCCGGTGGGCGTCGGTATCGCTGAAAATGCGCTCGACGAGTTTGGCCAGGATCGCCTTGCCGTGCCCGCGGTCCGGATAGCAAACGGCGAACCGCTGGATGAGCGTGACGCGTTCGCGCGAAGCCCAGTCGCGGAGAATGGCAAATCCGATCGGCTCCGATTCGGTGCGGGCGATGAAATAGGCGTAACGGCGGTCATCCAGCGCCGCCCGATGCTGCGTCTCGTCCCAGCGACCGACCAGGTGTTCGTATCCCGGCTGCCGCTCGGTCGCCATGACGAAGGGAATATCCGCATCAGCTCCCCTGACGAGGTTGAGCGCTTTCGGGTTCAAGGCACATCCAGCCTGGGCGAAGGCATCCCGCGACTTTACACGATATCGGCCGGACTCTTCAGCATAACGCGTGACGTGGCTGCGGTGGTGCGGCGAGTGGCGACTGGTACGCCGATCAACTAACATGCCGGTCAAGACTGTGTTGCAGCGGCCGTGTCGGGGAGGATGTCTTGAAAGTAGTATCGTATCGCCATCAGGGCAAACCGGGCGTCGGCGTCGTGACCGGCTCGAACGGCATCGTTGCCCTGGCCAAGGCTGCGCCTGGCCTGCCGGACGACCTGCGCCGGATCTTGGAGATCGATCCGGCGCTGGAGAGGGTCCGCGCCGCCACGGCGGGTAAATCCGCCGACTTGTCGCTCGACGACATTGCCTTCGATCCGGTGACCCGCGAACCGCACGCCACCTGGGCCCTGGCGCTCAACTACAAGCTCCATATCGAAGAGACCGGGCTCACTACCTCGCAGGTCTATCCGCAGATCTTTCTGCGCATGCCGATCAGCCAAGTCGGGCACAGGGAACCGCTGTGGGCGCCGCGCAAGGACGTTGCCGAGGCCTACGATTACGAAGGCGAGCTGGCGCTGATCATTGGCAAGCCGGGCCGCTACATCAAACGCGAGAACGCTTTCGATCATGTCGCCGGCTATTCCTGCTACAACGAGGGCTCGGTGCGCGAATATCAGGGTCACAACCGGCAATTCGGCCTCGGCAAGAATTTCGAGCGCTCCGGCAGCTTCGGGCCGTGGCTGATGACGCCGGACGAGTTCGGCGACCCGGCCGATCATACGCTGATCACACGGCTCAACGGAATCGAGCGGCAGAACGCGAAAATCTCAGGCCTCTTGCATGACGTGCCGCGGCTGATCGAATACCTGTCCGAAGGCTACACGTTGCAGCCTGGCGACGTGATCGTCACCGGCTCGCCGGGTGCACTGCCCCTGCGGCCCGGCGAACAGCCGGAGAAGCCAGTCGGCAAGGTTATCGTCGCCGGCCAGCTCCACATGCGCCCCGGCGACATCTGCGAAGTCGAGGTCGATGGCCTCGGCGTGCTGTCCAATCCGGTGATTGAAGACCCGACGCCGAAACCTTAAGCGCCTCGGCGATGCCGGCGATTTGCGATCTTCAGTTTTCACGAAAGGAAACGAACGTGGTTGATCGATTATCCGCTTCGCTATTTGCAGCCGCGCTGGTGAGCATTGCTTTGTCGCCGCCTGTCTCGGCGCAGGACTACCCAACCCGGACGGTGACCGACATCGTCGCCTCCACGCCCGGCGGCGGCACCGACATTGTCTCGCGCATTGTCGGCGAGCAGCTGTCCAAGCAGATGGGCCAGCCGTTCATCGTCGAGAACATCGCCGGCGCCGGCTCGCTCACCGGCACCGTTGCCGCCGCCAAGGCGACGCCGGACGGCTACACGCTGCAGACCGGGCTGAACGCCAGCATGGCGGTCAATCCAAGCCTGTTCGCAAATCTGCCATACGATCCGGTCGCCGACTTCGAGCCGGTCGGGATGCTGGCGGAATTTCCGTTCGTGCTCGTCGTCAGCAATAATTTTCCAGCGCATTCGGTCAAGGAGCTTATTGAGCTCGCGAAAGCGAAGCCCGGCGAAATCAATTACGCATCGGCTGGCAACGGCACCGGACAGCATCTGTCGATGGAGCTGTTCAAGCTGATGACAGGCATCAAGCTGACGCACGTGCCGTATCGCGGCGCGGCGCCGGCCTACAGCGACGTCATATCGGGACAGGTGCCGGTGTTCTTCGACAACCTGGCGAGCGGATTGGGCCAGATCAAAGGCGGCAACGTGCGCGCGCTTGCGGTCACCAGCAAGGAGCGCTCGCCGCTGTTGCCCGACGTCCCGACGGTCGAGGAGGCCGGCGTCCCAGGTTACACCTATTATACGTGGTTCGGCCTGTGGGCGCCAAAAGGCACGCCGCAGCCGATCCTCGACAAGCTCAACGCCGAAATAAAAAAGGCGCTCGCGACACCGGCGGTGAAGGATCGCATCGCCGCGGCGGCGGGCGAGACCATGGACATGCCGCTTGCCGACATCAAACCGTTCCTCAAAAGCGAAATCGCCAAGTGGGCGGACGTGGTCAAGCGCGCGAATATTCAGGTGCAATAACGCGGTGGACGCTTTGGGCGCGTCTGGCTAGGCTTGCCGCAACCGATCAGGAGGAAGCCATGGCCGAAGCGGCGACACTCGGCGCGCTGACGTCGCGTTTCATCAACACCGATTCCGTGCCGTGGGTGGAGACGTCGCCCGGCAACAAGATGAAAGTGATCTACCACGATCCTCAAACGGGAATGCTGACCATCCTGTCCAGGCTCGCGCCCGGCTCGGGCATTCCCGCCCATCTGCATGAGGATCTTGAGCAGACCTATGTGCTCGAAGGCTCGCTGGTCGACGACGAAGGCGAGTGCATAGCAGGCAATTTCGTCATCCGCGCCAAAGGCAGCCGTCACGCGCCGACGGCGCCGAACGGCTGCACCATGCTGGTGTTCTTTCTCAAGCCGACGGAAGGGTTGAAAAAGGCATTGTTGAAGCGGGATTAGACGATGTGGCCGGATCGCCGGTTACGCTTGCGCGGAACCACGATGCCCCTTGCTCCGAACCTGCCAGCGCACGGCGCCGAAATACCCGCGATCGGCATCGGCACGTCCGGCTTGGGCGACGTGATATAGATCGGCCCATGAAACGACGACAATTCATCACGTTGCTCGGAGGAGCGGCGGCCACGGCGTGGCCGTTCGCGGTGCGTGCGCAACAGCCGATGCCAGTGGTTGGTCTTTTGCACATCGGCGAGCCTTTTGTTTACCCGCTTTCGGGATTACGGGAAGGCCTAAAAGTGGAGGGCTACATCGAGGGCCAAAGCGTGGCGATCGAGTATCGTTGGGCCAAAAACGATGTCAGTCGCTTGCCAGACTTGGCCGCAGATTTGGTTCGCCTCCACGTCGACGTTATCGTCGCTCTTACGAGCGGGCCAGCGGCGCTTGCCGCCAAAAATGCGACCGATTCGATTCCCATTGTCTTCGGTTACGGCGGCGATCCGGTCGAAACCGGTCTGGTCAAAAGCATCAATCGGCCGGGCGGTAACATGACCGGAATTACCTCCATGAGTGGGGAGCTTGGCAGCAAGCAACTTGGGCTCCTGCACGAGCTGCTGCCTGGCGCTACGCGCTTCGCCATCCTTCTTAATCCCAAAAATCCATTTACCGAATCCTTGAGAACAGAGGCTCAAACGGCTGCGTCCGCCAACGCCGAGCAACTTGAAGTTCTCTACGCCAGTACGGGCGGCGAGATCGATTTGGCATTCGCGCAACTTGTCGAACGGAAGGTTGATGGGCTTTTGATTACGACCGACACGCTTTTCAACGATCGCCGCATCCAACTGATCACGCTGACGGCTCGTTACGCGGTGCCTGCGATCTTTCCATTCCGCGAGAACGTCGACGCCGGCGGCTTGATGAGTTATGGCCCCAATTTGCCCGACCGCGATCGGCAAGTCGGTATCTATGTCGGCCGCATTCTCAAGGGTGAGAAACCATCCGACCTGCCGATCGTGCGCGCGACCAAGTTTGAATTTGTCATCAACAAGCAGACCGCAAAGACGATGGGTCTCACAATTCCCAACACTCTGCTCGCACTCGCCGACGATGTGATCGAATGACCACGATATCTTTCGCTCCGTCGCTCTCAGCACACGGCGCCGAAATTCCCGCCATCGGCATCGGCACGTCCGGCTTGGGCTATGTCAGCGCCGACCATATCGCCACCGCGCTCAAGGCCGGCTACCGCCACATCGATACCGCGCGGAAATACGGCACCGAAGGCGTGGTCGGGGAGGGCATGCGCGCCTCGGGCGTGCCGCGCAACGACATCTTTCTCTGCACCAAGGTGTCGCACGAAAATCTGCACGCCGCCGATTTCGCGCGATCGGTCGAGCAAAGCCTCAAGGCGCTTGGCGTCGATTATGTCGATCTCCTGCTGGTGCATTGGCCGGAGAAGAACACACCGCTCGCTGAAACCATGAGCGCGCTCGCCAAGGCGAAGCGGCAAGGTCTCACCCGCCATATCGGCGTCGCCAATTTCAACATTGCGATGATCGACGCGGCGATCGGGCTGTGCCCGGAGCCGCTGGTGACGCTGCAAGCCGAGTGTCACCCCTACCTCGATCAGAGCAAGGTGATCGAAGCCTGCCGAAAGCGCGGGCTGGTGCTCACCGCCTATTGTCCGCTGGCCCGCGGTCGTCTGATCGGCGATCCGGTACTTGCGGACATCGCACGCAGCCACGGCAAGACCGTGGCGCAGGTCGCGCTTCGCTGGCTGATGCAGCAGCACATCATCGCCGCCATACCACGCTCGTCGAACGCGACGCGCATCGCCGAGAACATCGACATATTCGATTTCGAGCTCGGCACCGCGGATATGGCGCGCGTCGCGGCCCTCAAGCGGCCTGACGGCCGCACTGCCAATCCCGCCGGCCGTGCGCCGCAGTGGGATGTGTGAATGTCATCACCCGCGAAGGCGGATGATCCAGTAAACTCAAGCGCCGAAATTGGGCTACAAAACCAGTGAATACTGGATGCCCGCCTCCGCGGGCATGACAACACTGCGAGGAAAACCGCGATGGCCGCCGCTCCGAAATATTTTATGTACTTTCCCGGCAATTACCGCTGGTCGGCGGCGTTCGTGAACATGCTGGGCACCGCGCCGTCCGGTGGCGTCGATATCAGCGAACTGCACCGCATCGGCCGCCTGCTCGAAGGCAAAAGCGGTGACGATGATGACGCCTGGTTCGGCGCCTGCGTCACGGTCGCCGACACGGTGCGCGGACTGGCCGAGAAATTTTGCGCCGAAAACCATCCGGTGGCGGCGGCACCGTTCTATCTGCGTGCCTGCCATTATTATCAGATGGGCGAACGCTTCCGCACGCCGAAGGACGCCGGCGCGCTCGATGCCTATCGCACGTCGGTTGAATGCTTCCATCAATTTGTCGCGTTGTCGGGATCGAAGATCGAGATCGTCGATGTGCCATTCGAGGGCAACATGCTGCCGGGCTATTTCGTGCCGGCGCAGGCCCTCCCCGGCGAGCAGGCGAGGGAAGGGAGAGAACGCCCGCCTTGCGTGGTGTTTTTCGACGGTCTCGACGTCACCAAGGAAATCCAGTTTCTGCGCGGCGTGCCCGATCTCGTCCGCCGCGGTATTTCGGTGCTGGTGATGGACGGTCCCGGCACCGGAGAAGCGATCCGCTTTCGCGGCATGCCGCTGCGCCACGATTATGAAAAGGCCGGCGGCGCTTGCATCGACTATCTGGAGCGGCGCGGCGACGTCGATGCCAGCCGCATCGGCATCGTCGCCATCAGCCTCGGCGGCTATTACGCGCCACGCTGCGCCGCGCTCGAACCGCGCTTTGCCGCCTGTGTCGCCTGGGGCGCGATCTGGGACTATTATGGCACCTGGAAGAAACGTATCGATGCCGGCTTCAAGGCGTCGATGTCAGTGCCCGGCCATCACATCATGTGGATCCTCGGCGTCGATACGCTCGAGGCCGCATTGCAGAAACTCGAGCCGTTCCGGCTCGACGGCGTGGTGCAGAAGATGCGCTGTCCGTTCCTGGTGGTGCACGGCGAGGACGACGAGCAGATCCCGCTCAAGGACGTGCAGGCGCTTTATGACGCGTGCGGCTCAGCCGACAAGACGCTGCGCGTATTCACCGCCGAGGAAGGCGGCGCGCAGCACTGTCAGCGCGATTATCTCTCGCTCGGTACCGCGACCATGTGGAACTGGTTCGAGGACAAGCTCGTTCGGGCATGAGGCCGTCGGCCTCACGGGTGCCGATGCCCGCGTCCCATTTCAACCGGCCGCACCGGAAGGCTTTTTCTTAGGGTTGCGAGTCATGATGCAACCTGCCGGTATGAGTACGAGCAGCCCCAACAGAATGATCCACAGTGCAAGATTGACGAGCATGTGCTTCTCCTTCGCTCCGTCGCCAGCGAATGCTGCACGCAATTGCCCAGCCTGCGGATCCGCAGCGCTACGGCAAATTCTCGATTGCTGTCAGAATGCGTCGCCCGCCGAGGGGCACTGTCGCTGCCGGTACGCCCACGGAACGTCGGCATGTTCCGCTGGCAGCTCTGCGCATAAGATTACACTTTGCTGAACCGCCCACAATGGAAGCCTCTTGCACCGAGGCGCGACAGGCTGACGCGCGGCGCAGACGCCTTGACGACCGGGCAGAAAGCGAACGATTGCGCGCCGCGCAATCGTCACAAATAGTCCTTCAGCGCCTCTCGCAATATCTCGCGCGATGGCTCCGAGCCGTCGACGAGCCTGATGGTGCGGCGCTTGATCTTCCAGCCGGCGGCGGTGCGCACCAACTCCCAGCGATTGGTGACCACCCGGTGAATGTGGTAGCCGCGCGAGGCGCCGTGATTGGGCACCTCGATCGCCTCGCCGGATTTATGGGGCGTCAGGATTTGCAGGTAGGATGTTACGACCGCGCGGTCGCCGTCGAGCGCGATATAGGGCAGGCCGGCGAAGTGAGCGAGGCCGCCGGCGATCGCCGCCTGATGGCCCTCGCTCTTGAGCAGCGCCCCGAGCGCCTTGTTGCCGGTTGCTCCGGCGAGACCGGGGCCGCGATCGAATACACCATCCTCCATATAGGTGGCTTCGGCGTAATAGTCGGCGCCGGTATCGGCGCTTGGCGGGTGGCTGGCGATCAGATTGTAGATTTCGAGCCGGTCCTCGATCGCCCGAATTCGTTGTTCAAAAGCGTTATTCGGCTGGCCCATCGCGGCTCTCCAAAATTTTGATACACAAGGCGCATAGACGTGTTTTATCATGCCCGGGGCTGAACTTTTTTGGCCTGCGCCGGGACCAAATCTGGCATTCCTTTTTGCTTGGGCGGGAGTGTTTTATGACGGCTTGCGGCGAAATTGATCGCCGTTCGTTCATCGTTGGCGCGAGCGCGGCTGGGGGTGGCCTCGCGCTCGGTTTTGCCGTCCCGCCCAGCCGGACCCCGGCAAATGCCGCCGCGGCTGCGTGTGAAATCAATTGCTGGGTCGTGATCGCGCCGGACGACACGGTGACCGTGCGCACGGCGCACGCCGAGATGGGGCAGGGCGCCATGACAGCGCTCGCCATGCTGGTCGCCGAAGAGCTCGAATGCGACTGGGCCAAAGTCCGCCCCGAATTCGTCAAGCCGGCGGACAATCTGCGCCGCGACCGCGCGTGGGGCGACATGTCGACCGGGGCCAGCCGTTCGGTCTCGGGATCGCAAAGCTATCTGCGCCGCGCCGGCGCCACGGCGCGGCAGATGCTGATCGCGGCGGCGGCGTCGCGCTGGAACGTCGCGGCATCGCAATGCGTGGCGGAGAACAGTGTCATCACCCACGTGCCGAGCGGCCGCAAGCTGACATTCGGCGCCGTTGCCGCGGACGCCGCCGCGATTGCGCCGCCGGTCAATGTCGCGCTGAAGGATCCCGCCGCGTGGAAGCTCGCCGGCACGCCACGGCGGCGGCTCGACGTGGCCGACAAAGTTACCGGGCGGACGCTCTTCGCCGCCGACGTGCGTTTGCCGGATATGCTGTACGCCGCCGTGGTGCATTGCCCGGTCTATCGCGGCGAGGTGAAATCGATCGCCGAGAGCTCGATCGCGGGCATGCCGGGCGTGCGCCACATCGTGCGGTTGCCGAGCGCGGTCGCGGTGATCGCCGATTCCTGGTGGCGGGCCAAGCGCGCCGTCGACGCGCTGCATGTGGAATGGGACGACCGCGGCAACCGTACTATTTCCAGCGCGTCGATCGCCGAAATCGTGCGTGCTGGTCTTGCTTCGGCGCCGACCCAGGTTGGGCTCACCGTTGGCGATGCGGGGGCGGCGTTGGCGGGCGCGTCGCGCCGTCTCGAGGCGGACTATGCGGTACCGTTTCTCGCGCACGCGACAATGGAGCCGCAGACCTGCACCGCACATATCACCGCCGACAGGGTCGAGATTTGGGCACCGACCCAGGACGCCATGTCGACGCTGGCTGCCGCCGCGGCCGCGGCCGGCGTGACGAACGACAAGGTCGTGGTCCACCCCTTGTTGCTCGGCGGGGGCTTCGGCCGCCGCAACGTGATTCAGGACTACGTTGCCGAGGCCGTGCTGATCGCCAAGGAGGTGCCGCAGCCGGTCAAGATGCTGTGGAGCCGCGAAGAGGACGTCGCGCACGATCTGTATCGGCCGGTCGGCATGGCGCGGCTCGCCGCATGTCTCGATGCCGACGGCATGCCGCATGCGCTGACCATCCGCCTTGCCGGGCCGTCGTTTGTAGCGTCACTGGTGCCGCAGCTAGGCCTGCAGATTGTCGATCGCAGCTTTGTCAGCGGCCTGACTGCGGAACTGCCCTATGAATTTCCCAATTATCTTGTCGACGCCGCGATCTGCCCGACGCATGTGCCGCTCGGCGCCTGGCGCGGTATCAATTACACGCAAAACGCCTTCTACCGCGAAAGCTTCATCGACGAACTGGCGCACGCCGCGGGCATCGATCCGTATCTGTACCGGCGCCGGCTGACGCGCAACAGCCCGAAGAATCTTGCCGTGCTTGACGCCGCCGCGCGCAAGGCGAATTGGGACCAGCCGCCGCCCGCCGGCGTGTTTCGCGGCATCGCGCTCAATGCGGCCTGCGATTCGTATTGCGCGCAGGTGGTCGAGCTGTCGGTCAGCGACGGCCGGGTGCGCGTGCGCCGCGTCGTTTCGGCGATCGACTGCGGCCATGTCGTCAATCCGCTGTCGATCGAAATGCAGATGCAGGGCGGCATCGTCTATGCGATGACGGCAGCGATGTACGGCGAGATCACCATCAAGGACGGCGGCGCCGAACAGGCGAACTTCAACGATTACGAAATGGTCCGGCTTGCCGAAGCGCCGGAAGTGGTCAGCGTCATCGTGCCGAGCGGAGATTTCTGGGGTGGCGTCGGCGAGCCGCCGATACCGCCGCTGGCGCCGGCGTTATGCAACGCGATCTTCGCCGCGACCGGCAAGCGAATCCGCTCGCTGCCAGTCAAGAATCACGACCTGCGCCTATGAGCAAGGCAACCGCAGTGCTGCATCCGGGCCAGCCGGCTATTCTTGCGCCCGCGGGCAACGTCAGTTTCGAGGTCGCAGAGGGCCAGAAGCTCAAAATCACGCAGCCCGAAGGCGAGCAGGTTGCCGATCTGATTTCGTTCAACAGGGACGATCACCGCGAGCTGTTGTCGATGCTGACAAGCCGCGCCATCAACCTGAGCTGGAAACTGACGGCCCCGCATGTGCTCTACAGCAATCTCAGCCGCAGCATGTGGCAGATTGAAGAGGACCTGACCGGCGAAAACTATTGCGGCGGCGGCTATTGCAGCGAACACATGAACATCGCGCGCTACGGCGAGGTCGGCCGGGGCGCGCCGAACTGTCAGTCCAATCTCGAGGCTGCGATCCGCGGTTATGGAATGGACCGCTGGAACTTCAATATCGATGCCTGCTTCAATATCTTCATGACGGTGGCCTACGATCCAAACGGTGTTTGGGAGATTCGGCCGCCAAAGGGCAAGCCCGGCGACTATATGGTCATGCGCGCGCTGATGCCGCAGATCGTGGCGATCTCGAACTGCCCGATCCTGTTCAATCCTTGCAATAATTTCAGGCTCAAGCCTTTGACGCTGGAGCTGCTGAACTAGCGCTTGGAACACAAACGGACTGCTGCTGTCTTATCGGCCCGAAGCTGACGAACGGCGGAATATTTCGCCGGTGAAGGGCGATTGCACTCGTCTCACGCGCCCGAGCGTTTGCACTGGATCGTCATCGGCATGCCGCCGGCCGGCCGCAGCGTTACGCGCAACTGCGGCCACACCGCATGGCCCGGGACGACCTGACAATCAAAGTTCCTGGCGATGCTGGCAAGGATCAGCGTTGCTTCTTGCAGGGCAAAAGCCGATCCGATGCAGGTGCGGATGCCGGCGCCGAACGGCATATAGACGAAGCGGTCGATCGCGTTCTTCGCCTCGCCGATGAAGCGGCTGGGATCGAAAGCGTCCGGATCGCGCCAATACATTCGATGACGATGCAGGACATAGGGCGCGATCACGATCAGCGTTCCGCGCTTGACGCGCCGTCCGGCAAGTTCGTCTTCACCCGTCGCCACGCGGCTGAGCGCGGCGATCGGCGGATAGAGCCGGATCGCCTCGTCGACCACGGCCCGGGTCTCGACCAGCCGCTCGGCCAATCCCGCGGCCGGGCCGTCCATCTCGCGATCCGCCTCGGCGGCGACGCGCGCGCGCCATTCCGGGGATTGCGACAAGAGGAACATCGACCAAGTGATGGTGTTGGCGGTGGTTTCGTGTCCCGCCGCGATGAAGGTGAGAATGTTGGAGCGGACTTCCGCTTCGCTCAGCCGCTCGCCGGTGTCGGGATCGAGTGCGGCAAGGAGAAGCGTCAGAATATCGGCGGCGTCATCGCCCGCTTTGGCGCCGGCGCGCTGCCGCCGCGCGGCGACGATCCCGTCGATGGCGGTCTCGAAGAAGCGCAGTGTCGAACGCACCCGCAAATGCGACAGCCGCGGCACCGATGGCGGCAGGCCGAGCAGATCGAGCGGATCGATCTTGCCGATCGTATCGAAATAGACGCTCATCGCGGCGCGGATTTCCTCGGCGTTGCGGCCGAAGCCGTCGGAGAAGATCGTCCGCTCGAGCACGTCGAGGGTGACGCGCGACATTTCGGCGGCGACGTCGACTGGCGCTCCGCCGGTGCGCCGCCAGCGTTCGGTCAGCGCATCGGCCGCGCCCAGCATCGCCGGTGCGAAATCCATGATGGTCTTGCGCGCAAAGACCGGCGCAACCGTGCGACGTTGGGCGCGCCAGCGCTCGCTCTCGGCGCTGAGCAGGCCGTCGCCCAGTCCGGCCGACAACACCCGGCGCTGGATGCTGTCTTTGCGATAGTTCGCGGCGTTGTCGAGCAGTGCATGACGAATGGCGTCCGGCTCGTGAACCAGAAGCACATTGGTGAACGGCAACCCGGCGGCAACCACCGGCTTCTCGAAGTGCTCCTGCGTCCAGCATTCCAGCGGATTGCGCTTGAGCGTGGAGATGAGACGCAGCAAGCCGAGTTCTTTTGGCTGCGGCATCGGCGCCGGCGGTCTATAGCGGTCGGCGGCGGTGACATGCGCGTCATCGCGCAGAACAGCGACGTTCAACTCCTCCCCGGCGTGGAGTGCAATCGTCATTGTTGGAGAAAGCGGTAAAACTCAGCCTGTGTCCCTAGCCCGGGCAATCTAGCCAAGGCCCGTAAGGCGAGCAACCGAAGCAGGCGCGAGACGGCCGCCATTCAGTGCCGGCCGAACAGCTTGTCCAGCAGCCAGGAGTCGAGGGTGCCGCCGCCGTTGTTGTCGCGTTGGCGGCCGGAATCGGCCGTGCCGCCCGAGCTGGTATCCCCGGAACTTTGCGCCGGCGGTGGCGCAGTATTGAACCAGCCACCGCCAAAGCCCGGCAACGGTGCCGGAGCGATGCCTTGATGGGCGGTTTTCATGAACCGGCTCCAGATTTCGACCGGCAAACCGCCGCCAACCGCTTTCCTGGTCGGAGAATTGTCGTCGTTGCCGAGCCAGATACCGGTGACGAGATGCGAGGTGTAGCCGATGAACCAGGCGTCGCGAAAATCCTCAGTGGTCCCGGTTTTGCCCGCGGCCTGCCAGCCGGGCAGATCGGCCCGGCGCGCCGTCCCGGAGACCAGCGTCTCGTGCATCATGGTGTTCATCATTGCCGCGTAGCGCGCATCGACGATGCGGCCGAGCGTTTGCGGCGCGCGTGCGTAGAGCGTCTTGCCGTCGGCGCCGCGGATGCGCTCGACCACGTGCGGCGCCACCGCCAACCCGCCATTGGCGAAGGTCGCATAGGCCGAGACCATTTCGAACAGGGAGACTTCCGAAGTGCCGAGCGCGATCGACGCGTTCGGTTCGAGCCTGGACTCGATGCCGAGCCGGTATGCGGTGCGCGCCACGGCGTTGGGCCCCACTTCCAATGTCAGCCGCACCGAGACGGTGTTGAGCGAATTGGCCAGCGCCTGGGTCAATGTCACCGGGCCGAGATATTCACGCTCGTAATTCTCCGGCTTCCAGCCCTTCACCGAAATCGGCGCATCCTCGCGCACCGTGTCGGGCGTCAGGCCGCGTTCGAGCGCGGTCAAATAGACGAACGGCTTGAACGACGAGCCTGGCTGGCGCCTGGCGTCGATGGCGCGATTGAACTGGCTGTCGGCGTAATTGCGGCCGCCGACCAGCGCGCGCACCACGCCGTCCGGCGTCATCGCCACCAGCGCGCCCTGACCGATATTGAGCTTGTCGCCCTTTTGCGCCAGCGCGTCGTCGAGCGATTGCTCGGCCGCGCCCTGCAGCGCCGGCTCGATCGTGGTCTCCACGGTGATGTCCTGATCGACATGGCCGATCAGATCGTCCACCGCGTCCATCACCCAGTCGGCGACGTAATTGACCGATCCGCCTCCGCCCGGCTTCTGCGCTTTTGCCGGATTCATCAGCCCGCGTTTGGCGGCGTCGTCGCCGATCATTTTCTGCTCCGCCATCGCGGCGATGACGAGGCCGGCGCGACGCTCGGCGCCGTCGGGATTGCGGTTCGGCGCCAATCGCGAGGGCGACTGCACCAGACCCGCCAGCATAGCGGCTTCAGGCAGCGTCAATTGCCGCGCCGATTTGCCGAAATAGCGCTGCGCGGCGGCTTCGATGCCGTAGGCGCCGGAGCCGAAATAGACGCGGTTGAGATAAAGCTCGAGGATCTGCGTCTTGGAGAACTTATGTTCGAGCCACAGCGCCAGCGCCACTTCCTGCAATTTGCGCGAGATCGTACGCTCCTGGGTCAGGAACAGGTTCTTGGCGAGCTGCTGCGTGATGGTTGAACCGCCTTCCGCGGCGCCGCGATGCAGTACGTCGCGAACGACCGCGCGCATGATGCCCAGCGGATCGACGCCGTGATGCGAATAGAACCGGCGGTCCTCGATGGCGACGAAAGCCTTCGGCACGTAGTCCGGCAATTCCTTGAGCGGCACCTCGGCGCCGCCCATATCGCCGCGCGTCGCCAGCGTCGCGCCGTTTGCGCCGAGTATGAGTACCGACGGCGGACGCTTGGGAATTTCCAGCGACTGGATCGGCGGCAAATGAATGCCGATCCACACCAGCACGCCGATGCAGGCGATGATGGCCCAGAGCGCCAGTACCGCGCCCCAATAGATCACCCGCCCGATGCCGGAACGCTGCTTCGCGGCGCGACCGCGGTTTTTGGCTTTACGCGGGGTCTCGCCGTCGCGCCGCCGACGGCTCGTGCCACGCGACGCAGGCGTTCCGCCAACGCGATCTTCGGGCGCTAGGCGGAGGCCGAGGCTTGAGCCGCCAGAAGCCCGCTTCCTGCCTTGCCGCCACGCCATATCCCGTCCCCGGCGCGAAAAACGCGCCGGGAATACCGTAAACAGGGTCGTTTAAGGGGGGGTTACTGGTTGACCGGGGATGGCCGGGACACAGGCGAGCGAAGTGACGCCGTCCTTCTGACGGATATGCCCGGCCACGACAGGGGACGAGTTCCCTTCAGCCGGCAGCCGCCTCTTTCGCCGGCTTCGCCTCGGGCTGCGCCGTGAACAGCGCCAGCAGCGGGCGCTTGATCGCGGTCTGGCGCGTCGGCGTTGAAATCTGCGCGCCAAGCAGGTCGGTGACATAGAACACGTCGACCACCCGCTCGCCGAATGTGGCGACATGGGCCGAGGCGATGTTGAGATTGAGCTTCGACAGCGTCGTGGTCAGCTCAAACAAAAGGCCGGGGCGATCGAGCCCGGTGACTTCGACGACGGTGTAGCGGTTGGACCATTGGTTGTTGATGGTGACTTCCGGCTCGATGGCGAAGGCCTTGAGCCGGCCTTTCGGCGGCGCACGCTTGGCGACAACGTCCGGCAGTTTCAATTCGCCGAGCACCGCTTTCTCGATGGCGTCGCCGATGCGCGTGGCGCGGCGCACTTCGTCGTCGTCGCGCTCGAACTCGCGCGTGACCGAGATGGTGTCGAGCGCCAGCCCGTCGGTCGTGGTGTAGATCTGGGCGTCGACGATGTTGGCGCCGGTCAGGGCACACGCGCCGGCGATGATCGACAGCAGCCACGGATGATCGGGCGCGAACACCGTGATCTCGGTGACGCCGCGTGACGCATCGAAGCCGATGCGGGTCGCAAGCCGCTTCCCTGTGGCTTCGGCGTCGCGCACGAAGCGCGCTTGCGCCATTTTGTGCGGCAGATCCACCTTGAGCCAGTACGCCGGATAGTGCCGCGCGACATAGGCGTCGAGCGTGTCGGCCGGCCAGTCCGTGATCGCTGCGCGAAATTCCGCCTGCGCCGCGGTCACGCGCTTGGCACGATTGACCTCGGAGAAGCCGCCGGTCAGCACCGGCTCGGTCTCGTAATATAATGTCCGCAGCAGCTGCGCCTTCCAGCCGTTCCAGACGCCGGGGCCGACGGCGCGGATGTCGGCGGTGGTCAGGATCGTCAGCAGCTTGAGCCGCTCCAGCGACTGCACCACGGCGGCGAAATTCTCGATCGTCTTGCGGTCGGACAGATCGCGCGACTGCGCCACCGTCGACATCACGAGGTGAACCTCGACCAGCCAGGCGGCCAACTCGGTATCGGCCGCCGACATGCCCAATCGCGGACAAAGCCGGCGCGCGATGCGTGCACCGGCGATCGAATGATCCTCGACGCGGCCCTTGGCGATGTCGTGCAGGAACAGCGTGACATACAGCACGGTGCGATGCTCGGGGAGGATCGTGCGCATCAATTCGTTCGCCAGCGCCATTTCGCGGTTGTCGCCGTGCTCGATCTCGTTGAGCACGCCGATGCAGCGCAGGAGATGCTCGTCCACCGTGTAGTGGTGGTACATGTTGAACTGCATCATTGCCACGATGCGGCCGAAGGCGTGCACGAATGCGCCGAGCACGCCGGCCTCGTTCATGCGCCGCAACACGGTTTCGGCGTCGTTTTTCGACGTCAGGATCTGCAGGAACAGGCGGTTGGCTTCCTTGTCCTCGCGCAAATCCTTGTCGATCAGCTTGAGCGAGCGCGCCGCCTGCCGCATCACTTCGGGATGCATGGCGAGATTGTGCTTCTGCGCCAGATAAAACAGCCGGATCAGGTTGACTGGATCGCGGCGAAACACATCGGCGCGGGCGATATTGATGCGGTTGTTGTCGATGATGAAATCGTCGGTGCCGGTCAGCTTTTTCGGACTGCGCGCCGGCCGCAGCCGCGCGATCATGCGGCTGAGCACCGGCGCGGGCTTGGCTTCACGTTCCTCAAGGCCGGCGCAGAGGATGGCGGTGAGATCGCCGACATCCTTAGCGGTGAGGAAATAGTGCTTCATGAACCGTTCGACGTCCTTCAAGCCGGGATGCTCGGTGTAGCCGAGCCGCACGGCGATATCGCGCTGGATGTCGAACGACAGCCTTTCCTCGGCGCGGCCGGCGAGGAAGTGCATGTTGCAGCGGACCGACCACAGGAAGTCTTCGCAGCGGCGGAACAGCCGGTACTCATCACGGTCGAACACGCCGCGCTTGATCAATTCCTCGGGCTCGCGCACGCGATAGACGTATTTGGCGATCCAAAACAATGTGTGCAGGTCGCGCAAGCCGCCCTTGCCGTCTTTCACGTTGGGCTCGACCAGATAGCGCGACTGTCCGGCGCGGCGGTGGCGCTCCTCGCGCTCGGCGAGCTTGGCGGCGACGAATTCCGGCGCGGTGCCCTGCACGACTTCCTTGTCGAACCGCGACGTCAGCTCCTGATAAAGTTTCGCGTCGCCGAGCAGGTAGCGCGATTCAAGTATCGCGGTGCGGATCGTCATGTCGGCCTTGGCCTGCCGGATGCACTCGCTGACCGAGCGTGTCGCGTGGCCGACTTTCAGTCCCATGTCCCACAGGCAGTACAGCAGCGCTTCGGCGACGGATTCGCCCCATGCGGTCTGCTTGTACGGCAGCAGGAACAGCAGATCGATGTCGGAACCGGGCGCCAGCAGGCCGCGGCCATAGCCGCCGGTCGCGACCACGGCCATGTGCTCGGCTTCGGACGGCACCCGCGGCGGATAGATTTCGCCGCCGATGAACTCGAACAGGATGCGGATGATATCATCCTGCATCTGGCACAGCCGCTCGGCGCAGCGCCTGCCGTGCCGATCCTTGAGCAGCAATTGCTCGGCGCGGGAACGGGCCTGCGTGAGAGCGAGCTTGAGCCGCTGGGCGACGGCAGTGCGCAATTCGCGCTCGCGGCCGGCGTGCGTTTTCGCCAGCGCCTTGAGATCGGCGACGATCGCCGGCGTGTCGATGAGTTCGACGTCAATGCGCGCCGGACGCTGGCTGTCCAACATCATCCTATCGCCATAGCCGAGCGGGCCGGTGCTGTCATCGTGCAGTGCGGGCAAGGCGAGGAATGGCGCGGCACAGGCGTCTTTAGGCTTAGTATATAATTCTACATTCAAAACGTTACTGAGTAATTATTGTCTATTGACTGCCTTCCTTAGGCTCCTTAAGGAATAAAACTAGCGCCGATTTGAGCGAGCAGCTTGCGGGCGCTCTACAAGTGCAGCTAAAGCGCGGGGCCTGCCCCCGTCGTCTCGCGTATGGGCGGGCAAAAAAATCCCGCCTCCAACACTGGCCGCAGCGGCGCCGACGCGTCGATGCAACGCCAAAGCCGGAGGTTCGTCATGCTGTCTCGCCGCAGTTTCGTTATCAGCGCCGTTGGCGCCGCTCTGTTGCCGTCACGGCTCGCGCGCGCCGCCGGCAAGCCCTCGGAAATCCGTATCGATTGGGCGACCTATAATCCGGTCTCGATGGTGCTCAAGCAGCAGGGCCTGCTTGAAAAGGAGTTCGAAAAGGACGGCATCGGCATCCGCTGGGTGCAGTCGCTCGGTTCCAACAAGGCGCTCGAATTCCTCAACGCGGGCTCGATCGATTTCGGCTCGACTGCGGGCTCCGCCGCGCTGCTCGCCAGGATCAACGGCAATCCGATCAAGTCGATCTATGTCTATTCCCGCCCGGAGTGGACGGCGCTGGTCACGCGCAAGGACACCCCGATCAACAAGATCGAGGACCTCAAGGGCAAGCGCGTCGCGGTGACGCGCGGCACCGATCCGCACATCTTCCTGGTGCGCGCGCTGCTGTCGGTGGGACTGAGCGAGAAGGATATTCAGCCGGTGCTGTTGCAGCACCCCGACGGCAAGATCGCGCTCATTCGCGGCGACGTCGATGCCTGGGCCGGTCTCGATCCGATGATGGCGGCGGCGCAAGTCGAGGACGGCGCCCGTCTGTTCTATCGCAACAAGGACGCCAATACCTACGGCATCCTCAATTCGACCGAAGATTTCCTCAAAGCCTATCCCGACCTGACCAAGCGCGTGATCGCGGTCTACGAACAGGCGCGCAAATACTGTCTCGGCCACTACGACGACGAGAAGCGCGCATTCATTGATGTCACCAAGCTGCCCGACGCGGTGGTCGATATCCAGCTCAAGGAGCGCACCGAACTGACTTTCAACCAGATTGGACCGCAACAGCGTGAAACCATTCTGCAAGCGGGTCTGGCGCTGCAACAGGCCGGCGTGATCCAGGCCAATGTCGACGTAAAGCAAACGCTCAACGACCTGGTCGACGATCGCTACGTGGCCGTTTGAGTTTTCGACGCAGCCGCTCGCGCCCCCTTTTTCCCTGCGCGGGGGAGGAGGTGGATGAGGGGCCCCCTCGGCACATTGCATTTGTGGCAAGCCCCATGTCTCTTATTGCCATGACCGTAGCCGCGCAGCGCAGTGCCACGGAACAACGCGTGGCATCCACGCACTGGTCGCGTTGGGCGCGCCCGGCGCTCGGGTTCATGCTCCCGGTTACGCTCGCGGCGGCTTGGGAATTCGTCGTGCGCATGGGCTGGGCCAGCGGCCGGCTGGCGCCGCCGCCGTCGGTCATCTTCGCTACCTTTGTCGATCTCGCTCGCTCCGGCGAATTGCAGCGCGACACTCTGGTGACGCTGGCGCGCGTTGCGGCGGGCTTCGGCATCGGCGTGACCGTAGCCACCATTATCGGGGCATCGGCCGGTTATTCGGCGTGGGTCCGGCGGATGCTCGACCCGAGCCTGCAGGCGCTGCGCGCCATTCCGTCGATCGCCTGGATCCCCTTGTTCATTCTCTGGCTCGGTATCTTCGAGGCTTCGAAAGTGACGCTGATCGCAGTCGGCGTTTTCTTCCCGGTCTATCTCGGCCTGATGGGCGCGATCCAGTCAGTCGATCGCAAGCTAGTCGAAGTCGGCCGCGCGTTTCGGTTGACCGACGTCGAGATGGTGCGCCGGATTCTGCTGCCCGCGGTGCTGCCGGCCTATGTCATTTCGCTGCGCTCGGGGCTCGGGCTCGGCTGGATGTTCGTGGTTGCCGCCGAGCTGATGGGGGCTTCGTCGGGGCTCGGTTATCTCTTGATCGACGGCCAGCAACTCGGCAAGCCGGCGGAGATCGTCGCCGCCATCGTCGCTTTCGCCATCGTCGGCAAGGTGACCGATTGGCTGATCGCGCTTGTCGCGGCGCCATTCTTGCGCTGGGAAGACGTCGTGCGGCCAGATTAGCGCATGATCCCGAAAAGTGGACACCGGTTTTCGGATAAGATCATGCGCAGAATGAACATCTAGCAATGCTTGCACTCGAACGCGTCGGCAAAACCTATCCCAATGGCGTGCACGCGCTCGGCGGCGTTTCGCTCGATGTCGCGCTCGGCGAAATCGTCGCGGTGATCGGCGGCTCCGGCTGCGGGAAATCGACGCTGTTGCGCGCCATCGGCGGTCTCGATCCCGCCAGCGAAGGTACGGTGACGCTCGACGGCGAGCGCATCACCGCGCCGCACGAGAAGATCGGCATCATTTTTCAGGAGCCGCGGCTTCTGCCCTGGCTCAAGGTCGCCGACAATGTCGGCTTCGGGCTCGGTCACCGGCCCAAGGCGGAGCGCGCGGAACGCGTCGCCAGTGCGCTTCAGCGCGTCGGCCTCGTCGACAAGGCCGCGATGTGGCCGCGCGAACTGTCGGGCGGCCAGGCGCAACGGGTCGCCATCGCGCGGGCTCTGGTGCCGCGCCCGCAAGTTCTGCTGCTCGACGAACCGTTCTCGGCGCTTGATGCATTCACCCGCACCGATTTGCAGGATCATCTGCTCGACCTGTGGGCCGATGCCCGGCCGACATTGATGCTGGTGACGCATGACGTCGATGAGGCGATCGCGCTTGCCGACCGGGTCATGGTGATGTGTCCGCGGCCGGGGCGCATCTTCGACGAGATCGAGGTCGATCTGCCGCGACCGCGCGACCGCCAGTCGGCCGCGTTCGATTTCGTCAAGCGCCGGGTGCTGGTGGCGCTCGACCGCTCGCTCAACCGCGCCGTGACCAGCGCCGAAGGCGAAACCAAAACCAGCGCCGGCGCGGCGCTGTGGTGGTAGATATTCCCCGTCATCGTCCGCGCAGACGGACGATCCGGTATACGTTAACGGGTGGACACGATCGACCGTAGCGATTACTGGATTGCCCGCCTTTGCGGGCAATAACAGAACATTGAGGAGAACCCCATGGACGCCGCCGGGCTGCGCGCGATGCAGGCGCCGATCAAGGAGCACTACAAGGCCGATCCCAAGGCCGGCCTGATCACGCTGAAGGCCAAAGGTGCGATCGACGACGCCAATATCGCCTGCAAGGTCGAAACCGGACGTGCACTTGCCGTGGCCGGCCTGCATCCGGCGACCGGCGGTTCGGGCATGGAGCTTTGCTCGGGCGACATGCTGCTTGAGGCGCTGGTCGCCTGCGCCGGCGTGACGCTGAAAGCGGTCGCCACCGCGATCGATATTCCGCTCAAGTCGGGCACCGTCTCGGCCGAAGGCGATCTCGATTTCCGCGGCACGCTCGGCGTCGCCAAGGATGCGCCGGTCGGCTTTGCGCAGATCCGGCTGCGCTTCGATGTCGATACCGACGTGCCGCAGGATAGGCTCGATCAGCTTCTGAAACTCACCGAGCGCTACTGCGTCGTCTACCAGACGATCAAAAGCGGGCCTCCGGTCGAGGTCAGCCTCAAACGGAAATGATCACTCGCCGTCATCATCCGCGAAGGCGGATGATCCAGTAATCCCGGCGCTCGAAATAATATTCGAAGCGAGGCGTACTGGATGCCCGCCTTCGGGGGCATGACAGCGCAGTGGAATGTGATTGCAAAAATGTCTCCGCTTCTCACTTTCCTGTTCGACCTCGCCCTGAAGATGGCGCTGACAGCGACCATCGTCGTCATCATTTCCGTCGTGGTGGAGCGCTCCGGGCCGTTCGTCGGTGCGCTGGTCGCCGCGCTGCCCACCGCTGCCGGTGCGGCCTATATCATCCTGGCTTTCGAGCATCCGCCGGACTTCATTGCAGCGAGCGCCGTCGGCAGCGCCGCCGCCACCGCAGCCGTTTCGATCTTCGCGCTCACCTATGCGGTGCTGGCGCAGCGGCGCGGAATGCTGCTCAGCATCGGTATCGCGATCGCCGTATGGTTTGTCGCAGCGGCGGCGCTTCGCAGCGTGCAATGGACGCCGCTTTCCGCGGCGCTGCTCAACATCGTCGTATTCGGCATCACCGTGCCGCTGAGCTGGCGCTATCGCACCTCAGGGCTGCCGGCGAAATTCCTGCGTACGGCCTATGATATTCCGCTGCGCGCGCTGACCGCCGCGGTCGTCGTCGCCGCCGTCACCACGGCGAGCTACAGCATTGGCTCGTTCGCCTCCGGTGTGTTCGCGGTGTTCCCGATCGTGATGGCCTGCTCGGTCGTCATCCTGCATCCGCGCATCGGCGGCAGGGCGGCGGCGAGCATGTTCGCCCACGCGCAGATTGCGCTGAACGGGCTCTGGCTCGGCTTTCTCGCCATGCATTATCTGGTGGCACCGGTCGGCGTGTGGCCGGCCTTCGCCCTCGGCCTCACGGTGTGCATCGGCTGGAGTGGCGCGCTGTGGCTCGTTCGAACGCGGAAGCCAGCAGCATGCTGAGCGTCAGTCTTTCTTTGCCTTCCCAAGCTGCGCCTTGAGCGCATAGAGCGCTTCGAGCGCGTCGCGCGGCGACATTTCGTCGGGATGCAGCGCGGCGAGCGCCTCGACCAGCGCATTGAGCGCGCCATCGCGTGGCGATGCCGCGGCCGGAGTAGGTCGCGTCGCGGCAAAAAGCGGCAGATCGTCGATCAGCTTGCGCGCCGGCGAGGTGCGGTCCTCGGCTTCGATCTGCGCCAGAACCAGCTTGGCGCGCTCGATCACGCTCGGCGGCAGGCCGGCGAGCTTCGCCACCTGGATGCCGTAGGAACGGTCGGCGGCGCCGGCCACGACTTCGTGCAGGAACACCACATCGCCCTGCCATTCCTTCACCCGCATGGTGGCGTTGTGGATGCGTGTGAGCTTGGCGGCCAGCGCGGTCATTTCATGGAAATGGGTGGCGAACAATGTGCGGCAGCGATTGCTTTCATGCAGGTGCTCGATCGTCGCCCAGGCGATCGACAGGCCGTCGAAGGTCGCGGTGCCGCGGCCGATTTCGTCGAGGATGACCAGCGCACGCTCGCCGGCCTGATTGAGGATCGCCGCGGTCTCGACCATCTCGACCATGAAAGTCGAGTGGCCGCGAGCGAGATCGTCGGCGGCGCCGACGCGCGAGAACAGCCGGTCAACCACGCCGATATGGGCGTCCCGCGCCGGCACGAAACTGCCCATTTGTGCGAGCACCGCGATCAGCGCGTTCTGCCGCAGGAATGTCGACTTGCCCGCCATGTTCGGCCCGGTGACGAGCCAGATTCGGCCTGCCCCCTCCTTTGCTTCCCCCACATGCGGGAGAGGATGGGGTGGGGGCGGCGGCGACAGGTCGCAATCGTTGGCGACAAACGGACCGCCGTCCTTGCCCAGCGCCTGCTCGACCACCGGATGGCGGCCGCCGCCGATGACAAAGGCGAGCGTACGGTCAACGGCGGGACGCACATAATCGCGTTCGACGGCAAGCGCCGACAGCGCCGTCGCGACGTCGACCGCAGCGAGCGCCTCGGCCGCGAGCTTGATGGCGGTCGTCGCCGCAATGACCGTACCGGCAAGGCGGTCGAAGATTTCGAGCTCGAGCGCCAGCGCGCGCTCGGCGGCATTGGCGATCTTGGCTTCGAGTTCGCCGAGTTCCGTGGTGGTGAACCGCACCTGTCCGGCGGTGGTCTGGCGGTGGATGAATGTGGCGTTGAGCGGCGCCGTCATCAGCTTGTCGCCGTGCTGCGCGGTGACGTCGACGAAATAGCCGAGCACATTGTTGTGCCGGATCTTCAGCGCGCGGATGCCGGTCGTTTCGGCATATCGCACCTGGAGCGCGGCGATGACACGGCGTGACTCGTCGCGCAGCGCGCGGGCCTCGTCGAGGGCTGTGTCGTAGCCCGGGCGGACGAAACCGCCATCACGGCGAAACGCCGGCAGTTCGTCGGCCAGAGCGTGGGCAAGTTCCGCGGCGATGGCCGTGTCGGGCTTGCGCAAGCCGGCGATGGCGTCGGCAATATCGCGCGGCACCGCGGCGAGCGCGGAAAGCCTGTCGGCGAATTCCGCCGCGGCAAAAATCCCGTCGCGGATCGCGGCGAGGTCGCGCGGGCCGCCGCGGCCGATGACGATGCGGGCGAGCGCGCGGGCGAGATCGGGTACGGCTTTCAGCCCAAGGCGGAGCTCAACGCGCGCCGCACTGTCGCCGACGAAGGCCGCGACGGCGTCGAGCCGGTGCGCTATCTCGGCCGGATCGGTCAGCGGCGCGGCAAGCCGCTGCGCCAGGAGCCGCGATCCCGCCGCCGTCACCGTGCGGTCGATTGCAGCCAGCAGTGAGCCGCGCCGTTCGCCGGCCAGCGTGCGAACGAGTTCGAGATTGCTGCGCGTCGACTGGTCGATCTGCAGCGTCGCGCCGGCAGCCTCGCGAACCGGCGGCGACAATGGCGGACGTTTGCCGATCTGGGTGCGTTCGACATAGGTCACGGCCGCGGCGGCGGCTGCGATCTCGACGCGCGAGAACGCGCCGAACGACGCCGTGGTCGCGACGCCGAAAAACGCCGCAAGCCGGCGCTCCGCCGTGGCGCTGTCGAACACGTCGCGGGTCAGCGGCGTGACCGCTGACATCGTGCGCAGCGTCGGCGCGAACTCGGTATCGGCATAGAGCGCGTCGGAGACGATGACTTCGCCCGGCTCGATGCGCGCGATCTCAGCGGAAAGCGCGCCGCGATCGCATTCGGCGACGTGGAATTCGCCGGTGGAGATATCGATCCAGGCCAGCGCGAAGCGGTCCTCGCTGGATGAAACGCGCGAGCGCGCCAGCGCCAGGAGGTAATTGTTGCGCCTGGCATCGAGCAGCGAATCTTCGGTCAGCGTGCCCGGCGTCACCAGCCGCACCACGTCGCGGCGTACCACGCTTTTGCCACCGCGCTTGCGCGCTTCCGCCGGGTCCTCAAGCTGCTCGCAGACGGCAACCCGATGGCCGAGAGCGATCAGCCGGTGCAGATACTCGTCGGCGCGCTCGATCGGCACGCCGCACATCGGGATATCGTTGCCGAGGTGCTTGCCGCGCTTGGTCAACATGATGCCGAGCGCACGCGATGCGGTTTCGGCGTCCTCGAAGAACATCTCGTAGAAATCGCCCATCCGGTAGAACAGCAGGCAGTCCGGATTGGCGGCCTTGATCTCGATATATTGCTCCATCATCGGCGTGACGCGCGCCGGCGCCTCGGTTGCAGGACCGGTGTCGTCAGGCATGATGGGGCGAACAGCTTCCATGGTGGCGATCTTCGTTAGAGCATGATCTTATCGGAAAACCGGCTTCCACTTTTCCGGATCATGCTCTAGCAAAAAACGCGACGGAAGGGGCCGGCGAGATGGGAAATGGTCTCCTGCTTGTGGGTAGCGTGCCGCTCGACACGGTCGAAGAGGTCATGCGGACTTTTGGCGGCGCGCTGGCGCCCTATCTTCCCGCCGTGCCGGATGGCGAGGTCGGCGAGCGCCGCTCGTGGGTCAACCGGCTCGGCTATCAGATTTTCAACGGCCATCTCGACCTCGACACGATCCGCCGGCCGAAGCCGATCGATGGCGTCGAGCAACTGCTGCCGCGCGGCCGTGACGACTCCTGGCAGTTCAAGGTGAAGCCCGGCATCGCGCGCGTGCGGTTCGGCAATCCCGGTTCGCGGCTTGGCTATGCGCGGGACGCCATCAATTCCTACTTCGTCTTCCGCACCTTGCGCGAGAAAGGCGTATTGCCCGAAGGCATGCGGTTCCAGATTTCCATTCCGATGGTCAACAGCGTGATCCGGCCGCTGTATTTTCCCGATCCTGCCGACCTGCCGCGCATCCGGCCGGGTTTCGAGGCGGCGCTGGCCGCCGAAGTCGCGGTCATCGCCGACAAGATCCCGCATGAGGATCTGGCCATTCAATGGGATTGTGCCTGGGAATTGCAGGCGGTCTGCGGCGCCGGCAAGGACGTGCCGTCGGAACTCGAAGTAGGAGCGCATGTGCCGGCGATCGTGCGACTATCCAATCTCGTCCCGCCAGACGTCGCGCTTGGCTTTCATTACTGCTTCGGCACGTTCGGCGGTTGGCCGGCGTTCGCGCCCCCCGATCTCAGCCGTCCGGTCGAATTGATCAATGCGGCGAACGCGTCCATTACCCGGCGCATCGACTGGATTCATATTCCGACGCTTGACCGCTCCGACGACGCGTTTTATGCGCCGCTCGCCGGCCTGAACGCCAAGGGTGCGCGGCTCTATCTCGGAGCCATTCACAGCATGGCGACGCTGAAGGAGCGCGTGGCGACGGCGCGCAAATACGTCCCGGACTTCGGTCTTGCCGCTTATTGCGGCTTCGGCCGCACGCCGCCCGGCGACATGCCGCGCATTTTGCAGGACCACCTGGACGCGGTGAAGATCGCCGGACTGTGAATCGATCACTTTGCCACCTTGGCAACTGCAACCAATAGTGGAATGATCGTGCGTAAATGCCGTGGTTACACGGCAAAAAAAGCCGCGAATGCGGACGTGAAAAGGGGAAATGCCAGCGTAGAAAAATCACCAGAGGAGGGAAGCAATGGCAGCGGTGACCGACGTCAATTATGCGCTCACGCCAGACCAGCACAACAAAGAGCTCCGACGCGCCGTTATCGCGGCGACGGTCGGTACCACGATCGAATGGTACGACTTTCTCCTCTACAGCACGATGGCCGGTCTCGTTTTCGGCAAGTTGTTCTTCCCCAACGAAGATCCGCTGACGGCAACACTGAGCTCATTCGGCATCTACTTCGTCGGCTTCCTCGCGCGCCCGGTCGGCGCCTTCATCTTTGGCCACTACGGCGACCGCATCGGCCGCAAGTCGACGCTCATTGTCACTTTGCTCTTGATGGGCATTTCGACCTTCCTGGTCGCGATCCTGCCCGGCTATGCGTCGATCGGCATTTGGGGCGCCGTTCTTCTCACTGTTCTTCGCCTGATTCAGGGCATCGGCGTCGGTGGCGAATGGGGCGGCTCAGTGCTGTTGTCCATGGAATGGGCGCGGCACAACAAGGAGCGCGGTTTTCTTGCCTCATGGCCGCAATTCGGCGGCCCCGCCGGTCTGGGTCTCGCCAATCTTGCCGTTCTTCTGTTCAGCAGGATGTCGGGCGAGGATTTTCTGGCCTGGGGTTGGCGCATTCCGTTTGCGCTGAGCATCGTCCTGGTCGGCATCGGCCTGTGGATCAGATTGCGCATCCTGGAAACGCCGGTGTTCCGCAATCTCGTCAACGAGAAAAAAATCGAGCGGGCGCCGATCGTCGAAGTGTGCAAGAAGCAGTGGGGCACCATCATCCTCGGCGCGCTGGCCCGCACCTCGGAGCAGGGCCCGTTCTACATCTTCACCGCTTTTATCTTCGCCTACGGAACGACGACGCTGCATGCGTCGCGCGATCTGTTGCTTGCGGGTGTGCTCGGGGCGGTCTGCCTTTCCGCATTCACCATTCCGTTCAGCGGCTGGCTCTCGGACCGCATCGGCCGCAAGCGGATGTACATCATCGGCTGCGCCACGATGGGCATCTTCGGCTTCGTCTATTTCGGCATGATCGATACCGGCTCGTCGATGCTGATCTTCGCCGCGATGGTGCTGTCGCTTATCCCGCACGATATGCAGTACGGCCCGCAGGCCGCACTGATCGCCGAGAGTTTCACGCCCAGGCTGCGTTACAGCGGCGCTTCGATCTCCTACCAGCTCGCTTCGATCACCGCGGGCGGGCCCGCGCCGCTGATCGCCACGGCGCTGTTTGCCACCTACAAATCCGGCACGCCAATCGCGATCTACATTCTGATCACCGCGATCATCTCGATCATCGCGACAGGGTGCCTGAAAGACTATACGGGCAAGGATGTCTCCGCCGAATACGACGCGTGAGGGCGGGATCTCGCGGAATAACCCTCCCCCTGAAGGGGGGAGGGCAGGGTGGGGGTCCGTGTGATCGACGCCTGCTCGATCGGTGAGCAATAACCCCCACCGGCTCGCTTCGCTCACCGCCTCCCCCTTTCAGGGGGAGGATAAGGACGCCTACTTCACCAGTTTCTTGCCGGTGACGGCTTCGAGGTTCTTGTAAAAAACCTTGTCGCTGGTCGCCTTGTCCATCTTCAGCGATTCGAGGATTTGCAGGGTCACCCGCGGAAACATCGTGCCGCCTTCGGGATCGAACGGGCAATCCGAAGCGAACACGAGCTTGTCGATCGGAAAGAATTCCATGCCGCATTTGGTCGCCGGCACGGCGGTGAAGGCGGCGGTGTCGGCCCAGAAGTCATTCTTGAAATAGTCGAGCGGACGTTTCTTCAGGCTCTTGCGCAGTCCGACGTAGTCCTCGTCGGTGGTACGGTTGCCCATCACGTCGTTGCCCGGTCCGAGGCGGCCCTCCAGCATCGGCACGATGCCGGCAAAGTGGTGGGTGATGATTTTCAGGTTGGGGTGGTTGTCCATGATTTTGGAATAGACCAGCCGCAGCATGGCGGCGGCAGTCTCGTAGGACCAGCCGATGGTCCACCAGATTTCGTAGAGCGACTTTTTCTCGTCGAGATAATCGGGCGTTTCGGCGCCGCGCGCCGGATGAATCCAGATCGGCGCGCCGAGCTCGTTAAGCTTCTTCCAGAATGGCGCGTATTCCGGGCGGTCGATCGGCTTGCCGGCGACATTGGTGTAGATCTGCACGCCGAGCGCGCCCATCTTCATGGCGCGCTCGGTCTCGGCGACGCCAGCGTCGGGCGAGGCGAGCGACACCTGCGCCACCCAGCCGGGGAAGTGGTCCTTCTCCTTGGCGATCAGTTCGGCGAAGCCGTCGTTGATGATCTTGGAGAACTCGTCGATATCCTGCGGCGTCTTGGCGAAACGCTCGATCGGCGGCTGCGGATAAGACAGAATTTGCTGATAATCCTTGTGGCCGTCGACGATCTTCTTGCGGACGTCGAGATCGAACAGCGCCGGCAGCGAGCGGATGCGCTTGCCCATGTCCTTGTAGTCACCGGCGACTTCGTTGAGCTTGTCGAAGAATTTTTTCGGAAAAAAGTGCGTGTACGCGTCAACCCGCATGGAGGTTTCTCCCTAGTGTCGGCAAGGCTTCTAGCACTGTGTTTTTGATCCGTCACCCTGAGGTGGCCGCATAGCGGCCCTCGAAGGGCAACGGCCCCAGCGCCCCGGCCGTTCATCCTTCGAGGCTCGCCACGCTCGCACCTCAGGATGACGGCGATAAGGCTTTCGTGAGCGCCGCGACCACCTCGGCGGGTATTGGCCGCGACAGCATCCGCGCCGGATCGTCGGGATCGCGACCCACCCAGACCCGCGTTTCGCTGCCCTCGACCGCGAGCGCGCCTGCAAGCGTGAGGCGATGCTCGAGCCTGAAGCTCGAGCGGCCGCAAGACACGACCTTCGTCTCGATCGCGATCTCATCGCCGAACCGTGTCGGAATGCGGAAGCGCGCCCGGGTTTCCACCACGGGATGGCCGGCGAGATCATAGGCCTTGAGATATTCGATCTTCTTCATGCCGGTGGCGCGTTCGACCAGCATCGTCGTCGAAGCGTCGAACAACGCGAAATAGCGCGGATAGAATATGATCCCTGCGGGATCGCAGTCGCCCCATTCGATGCGTGTCGTGCGGATATTGCTGAGCATGGCGCCTGCGATCAGCGCGGCGCCATGCGCAGCGCACCGTCGAGCCGGATCACTTCGCCGTTGAGATAGCGGTTCTCGATCATGTGGCGCACCAGCGCGGCGTATTGCGGCGGCGTGCCGAGCAGTTTTGGAAACGGCACCGAGGCAGCGAGGCTCTGCTGCGCAGCTTCCGGCAGCGCGTGCAACATCGGCGTCGAAAAAATCCCCGGTGCGACAGCATTGACGCGGATGCCGAACTGCGCGAATTCGCGCGCCGCCGGCATCACCAGCGCCACCACGCCGCCCTTCGAGGCTGCGTAAGCGGCCTGTCCGATCTGGCCCTCGTAAGCCGCAACCGAGGCGGTGCAGACGATGATGCCGCGCTCGCCGTCTTGCAACGTGTCGAGCGCCTGCATGGCGGCGCCGGTGAGCCGCATCACGTTGAAGGTGCCGATCAGGTTGATCTGGACGACACGGGCGAAATCCTCGAGCGGCATCGGACCGTCGCGGCCGACAATGCGCTTGGCCGGGCCGATGCCTGCGCAGTTGATGACGATGCGGGCGACGCCGTGCCTGTCCTTCGCAGCAGCGACGGCCTTGGCGGTGCCTTCGGCATCGGTGACGTCGCAATGCAAAGCGAGGCCGGCGATCTTGTTGGCGGTGGCGCGGGCACCTTCGTCGTTGACGTCGAAGATCGCGACCTTGGCGCCGGCCTCGGCCAGCATCGCGGCGGTCGCGGCGCCGAGCCCCGATGCACCCCCGGTTACGATTGCGGCATGCCCCCGAATGTCCATTCTCGGCTCACTTTGCGGCTTGCAATGATTTCGCGACGATGACGTGGCGCGGCGGCGCAGCCGCGTAAAGCTCTTCGACCAGCGCGGCGCGATTGGCAAGCACTGCGCGCTGGTTGATCGAGCCCTTGTCGGTCATTTCGCCGATATCGAGCGACGGCGGCTCGGCCATCAGGACGGCGCGGGCGATCAGGGTTGACGAGCCTCGGCTCAAGGCGGCAAGCGCGCCGAGCCGGCGGCCAACCTCCGCCGTCACGTTCGGATGGGCAAGAAGCGCTGCGGCCGGCGCATCGGCGGCAAGGTCCGGCGCAAGTTTGCGGCAGGAGTCGAGATCGGGAAACACCAGCGCCGCGATATCGTCGCGATCGGCGCCCGCGAACACGACATCGCGCACCAGCGGCGCGAAGTGGGCAATGAACGCGGCGCGCAGCGGCCCGACGCTGACCCAGGTGCCGGTGGCGAGCTTGAAGTCTTCGGCGAGCCTGCCATCGAACAACAGGCCCTTGGCCGGATCGGCCGGGTCGGCGAATTTGAGCGCGTCGCCGATCCTGTAGAAGCCCTCGTCGTCGAACGCCTCCGCGGTGAGCTTCGGCGCGCGCCAATAGCCGGGCGTGATATTGGGGCCTTTCATTCGCGCTTCGAGCTTGCCGTCGCGCGGCACGAGCTTCAGGTCCATGCCGGGCAGCGGCAAGCCGATATTGCCGGCGTGCTCGCTTTCCCACGAACAGGCGATGGCGGCCGGCGCGGTTTCGGTCGAACCGAGGCTGGAGATGAAGATGATCCGCTCGCCTGTGGTCGCAACCGCGATCTCCTGAAATTCGTCGCGCACGTGCTGCGCGAGACCCGCGCCGGCATAAAACATCACCTTGAGCCTGCTGAAAAAGCGTTCGCGCAGCGCACCGTCGCTGCGCATATAGGGCAGCAGCATCTCAAAGCCCTTCGGCACATTGAGATAGATCGTCGGCCCGACGTCGCGCAGATTACGCACGGTCGCCTCGATGGCGCCCGGCAGCGGCTTGCCTTCGTCGATATAGAACGAGCCGCCGTTGTCGAGCACCAGGCCGAAATCGTGGTTGCCGCCGAAGGTGTGGTTCCACGGTGGCCAGTCGACCAGCACCGGTGGCTCGTCGCGGATGAAGGCAAGACCGGCGCCGATCATTGATTGATTGGCGCACAGCATGCGCTGCGTGTTGATGACGCCCTTGGGCATGCCGGTTGAGCCGGAGGTGAAAAGGATTTTGGCAATCGTGTCCGGACCGACCTTGGCGTGGGCGGCGTCGACGGTGATGGCTGGCGCCGCCGCGGCGAGTGCGGCGAACGGCGTGCTCGGGCGATCTGCCGACGGGTTCGCGGTGACGGCAATCTCGATACCGGGCGGCACCGCGGCCGCGATGGCGCGGGCGAAGGCGGCACCGTTGGCGGCGAACACCAGGCCCGGCGTCAGAATCTCGACGATGCTTTTGAGCTTGCCGAAATCCTGCGACATCAGCGAATAGGGTACCGAGATCGGCGCGTAGGGAATGCCGACGTGCATGGCGGCGAGACCGAGCAGCGCGTGCTCGATATCGTTGCCGGAGAGAATGGCAACAGGATGCTCTGGAGAAAGATCTCGTTCGAGCAGCGCCGCGGCGATGGCTTGGACCTGCGCGAGCGTTTGCGCATACGTCAGCGCGCGCCATGCGCCGGCGGCATCGCGCTGCGCCAGGAACACGCGCTCGGGCGCGGCTTTCGCCCAGTGCACGAGGCGCTCGGTGAGATTTTTCGCGTACGGCCGCAGTGCATGCGGCGAACGCAGCATGATGGCGCCGTCGCTGCGCCGTTCGACCATCACGTCAGGTGGCCCAAGCCGCACCGGCCGCAGCGGTGGCTTGCCTGACTCCGAAGGCTTTCTTTCGAGCGTACGCGTCATGGCTAGTTACGCATCACTTTCGGCCCGCGCTTTTCCAGAAAAGCCTTGAGCCGCGCTTTCGCCTCGCCTTCGCCTTGCGCGATCGCCGCGGTCAGCGCCTCGGTGGCGTAGCCCGTTGCGGGATCGCTCTGGGCGATGCGCGGCAGCACGTGCATCACCGCATAATTGGTGAACGGCGCGTTGCCGGCGATCCTGGCGGCAAGTTCGAGGCCCTGGGCGAGGCCTTCGCCGTCGCCGACGAGGTATTGCGTGAGCCCGATGGCTTGGCCGTCTTCGGCCGACAGCGTACGGCCGGTTAGCATCATGTCCATCATACGCGGGATGCCGATGAGCGGTGGCAGGCGCACCGAGCCGCCGCCGCCGACGAATATGCCGCGGCCGGCTTCCGGCAGCGCGTAATACGCCGAGCGCTCCGCCACTCGGATATGCGCCGCGGCGGCTAATTCGAGACCGCCGCCCACCACCGCGCCGTGAAGCACGACAACCACCGGCACCTTGCCGTATTCGATGGCCGCGAAGGCGCGATGCCAGGACCGCGAGTGCTCGATGCCGGCGGCAACATCGCGCTCGGTCAGTTCGGTGAGATCGAGGCCGGCGCTGAAATGATCGCCGTCGCCGGCGAGCACCGCGGCGCCGATGCCGTCAGGGATGGAGGAAAAGAACGCTTCGATGCCCGCAACGGTGTCATCGTTCAGCGCGTTGCGCTTTTCCGGCCGCGCCAAGGTCAAGACCGCGACGGCGCCGCGCCGTTCGGCGCGCAGCGTCGGCGGCAGACCGGCAAATTCCGTGGATGAAGCGGTTTCGGTCATGCATATCCCGCGGTGGCGGCAGCCATTTGAACCTGTCTATAGTGCGCCGTAAATAGCCCGAACCGGCGCAGCAAGGTTGAGGAGCGTCCGATGCGAGAAGTCTTTATTTGCGATGCGGCGCGCACGGCCATCGGTCGTTATGGCGGCGCGCTCGCCAAGGTGCGGACCGACGATCTGGCCGCGGTGCCGATCAAGGCGCTGGTGGCGCGCAACGCCAAGGCCGACTGGTCGCGGCTCGACGAGGTGTTCTTCGGCTGCGCCAACCAGTCGGGCGAGGACAACCGCAATGTCGCGCGCATGGCGCTGCTGCTGGCGGGCCTGCCCGACACCATCCCCGGCGTTACCGTCAACCGGCTGTGTGCGTCCGGACTGAACGCCGTGGGCGACGCCGCCCGCGCCATCCGCTGCGGCGAGATGGATTTTGCCATTGCCGGCGGGGTCGAGTCGATGACGCGCGCGCCCTTCGTCATGGGCAAGGCCGCGGAGGCGTTTTCGCGCTCGGCAGAAGTGTTCGACAC
>Ga0070731_10000053_pt1 | contig 217675 bp, 198 predicted proteins | sample Coa_R1_2_FD_66448 | JGI IMG/M metagenome (GOLD analysis project Ga0070731, IMG submission 66448) | Surface soil microbial communities from Centralia Pennsylvania, which are recovering from an underground coalmine fire - Coalmine... | ecosystem: Environmental > Terrestrial > Soil >... | reverse complement strand
ACTGCAATGGAATGCCCTTGGGCTCGCGAGCCTTCCTGAGGAGCCTTGGATGAGCCCAACAACGAAGAATTCTCCCCGTTCGACAAATCGCGCAGCTTCCGCCAATATCAATCGGGAAGAGACCCCTTTCGAGGCGCTGGCCAGCATCTGCTCGGTTCTGGTGGTAGGCCTGTTCATTCTGACCTTTTTGGCTCAGAACTACCTCATCCCGTCAGGCTCGATGGAGAACACGCTGCTTATAGGCGATCACCTGGTCGTCGACCGGATCACGCTGATGCCGCCCGCCTCGTGGATGCCGCTCATAAGATATCGCGAGCCGAGGCGCGGCGATATCGTGGTTTTCTTGAAGCCCGTTTATCAGCCTGGTATTGATGCCACTGACGCCGATGGGACGCCGCAGTACACTCCCCTGGTGAAGAGATTGATTGGCGTGCCCGGCGATCATATTCATTTGCGCAACGGCATTGTGATTGTGAATGGCGTCGCACAGCCGGTTGGATTTGCCCAGCCGACGACGCCGGAAAACTTCAACGAGTTTCTCGATGATTTCCCCGCAGTACCTCCAGCCGGGGTGCCCGGGGCAACAGAGTCGTGGGCTGTGAACTTTTCGAATTACGTTCATGACGGCGACCTGGTGGTTCCACCCGGCATGTACTTCATGATGGGCGACAACCGGCACAACAGCCTGGACTCGCGCTACTGGGGCTTCGTGCCGCGCGCCAACATAATTGGCCGTCCCCTGTTCAACTATTGGTCGTTCAGGGCCCCAGACGGGCAACTTGAACAAACAGGACTTAGTCACAAGCTAGCGTGGTTCGGCCACGTTCTGGTGCATTTCTTCCCAGATACGCGCTGGAAACGCACTTTCCACCTCGTTCGTTGAACCGAAATTGCAGAATCCCGATTCGATCTTGGTGTGTTCCGGTCGTGTCACCGGCAACCCGGACGTTATATTTTGGTTACTGCCGGGTTGCCGACCATCCAGAACCTTTGCCTGCGAAATACTTCGCCTGATCAACTGTGGCGACGGTCTCGCCGCATTTTTTCGTATCGCAATTTGGGAATACGACTACCGTCTTTATGCGCTTCTTATTTCTTTTCTCTATACGTTAGGGCGAACCCAAAACGGAGGTTACCGCAATGTTCGCTCGTGTAGAAGTGTCCGTCTTGCCACTGCTGGCCTTGGCGTTCCTCACGCTCAAGGCATTCAACGCAAACAGCCAAACTCCTGTCCACGATCAATCCGCTTCCGTTCCTTCTGCCGCAACGACCCCCACTGCAACAACCGATTCGGAAGAAGCTCCCAGCACAAGTACCGACCTGTGGGTGATGGGTGGCTCAGATTTCGTTCGTCCTGGCCTGTATCCTCGGGCTAACTACAGTATCGGGATCGGTCACACGTTAGGCTTTCTCAAGAAGAACCCAATCGGCGACGAACTCACGTTCGGCTACACCTACGAAAATGCAGGTTCCCATGGGTTCTTCCACTCTGAGTACGGGGAGCACAGCGAGCAAATTGGCGTCATGAAGAACTTCTCTATTCCAAAGACGAAAATTCTCACCGGATATACATGGATTCAAAGCGGCCTTACCAGTTACACAGGGTACAGCCACTTGTTGAACCGGATGGACACAGGAGTATCTCTCGGTGCGATTGTCCATTGCAGCTTTCATAGCTCGATCTGGATTCAGGAGAGTTACAACAAGGTCGTGACGGTGCCCTGGTACACGACGACTAGTGTCGGATACACATATAGCTGGTAGTGGATTATCGTCTATGCATATGGCTCGTTCTCGGCGTGGTATCGTGCCCTTGCTGCTGGCCGCAATCACCCTTCCATGCCTTTGCTCACTACTGATATGGGATATCCGCCCGAAACTCTTTCCCCCAAATGCCCACGCCTTGCTTAGCGCATTCCCGCCCGTGATGATCGCATTCGCGTGGCTCGCGCACCATGCCGCTCAGCGCGGATCGTCGCGTGAGTGGCTCAAAGCTGCACTGCTCGCCGCTGCCTTCTTTTCTGGGCCACCAACCAATGCCTACGCGATCCACGCGCAGCCACTGTCTGCAACGACATCGTCATCGCGCTCTTCGTCCTCGACCTCCTCTGCATTATCGCCGCACCGTTTGTCATTCCTGAATTGTGACAGGGATTGTTTGAGGGCGAGTTTCATCCTGTTCTGGACGGATTACCGCCTACCCGGACGTTATATTTCCGTTACTGCCGGGTTGCCCACCACTCGCTCTGAATCCAGAAAGGCGGGTGGTTCGGGATGGCCGCTCGACGCTGAGGCATGCATTATCATTGGTCGAACCCAGATTCCGGATTGGATCGGACTGAATGGATTATTCACATGTCATGTTGTGTAGTTCTCTAGGATTTGGTCCGGCACTTGGCATCTTCTTTCTACTCCGGCCAAAACGCCGAGCGTGGATTCCACCTCTTGGCTGGTGGCTCTCTCTGATCCTCGGAACCGTCATTTTCTTCTATGGCATGTCTCACTCGACCATGCCATCTTTCTCAACCCAAATCACGGCGATAGGCCAGGTTTACGACTACGTGGATAGAGAAGTTCATACTGGCTATCATCACGACACGATTTACGGATTTCGATTTGTGCCTGAAGGAGGGGAAGGTGGGGGACCCCTGCACATTGAAACCGAAATCGTCCTTCCAGATACCGCACACCCCACGAGTTTCAACGGGCAGACCTTTCGTATTGTCTATCTCACCGACAGCAAGAGAGTGCTGAAAAACGAAGCCGTCGATATTGAAATTCTGTCGGGCAGACATGCGGGCTTTCATGACTCGCTTGATGCACGTCCGGCAGGAGCTTGGTTAGCGATCCCAGTTGGCGCTGCTTTCTTGGGCTTCGGATTGGCCGGGCTTCGATCAATGAAGGAAGACGCCATCGCCGCCGCGTCGGACGATGACGACACCTCGACATGATGAAATGGTCCCGTGGTTGAGTCACCGGCAACCCGGACGTTATACTTCCGTTACTGCCGGGTTGCCCACGATCCGAGCAACACTTGTCTTCGACTCCATGAAAGTGTCCCGAATCGCTCAGGAGCAATGATTTGACGCGCGATCGGCGTTACGTGCTTCACGTCCTGTCGCGTCCAGATCGCATCCGTCCAAGTACGATGAGACTGCTGCGTCCGTCTCGACGATGTAATCGGCGATGGCCCAAATTTCTTGGATCGCTTCGCTTGCACGCGCCTCATCGGGCGTCAATGGGATGCCACCCCGCTCCCAAGGGTAGAAGCTCGACTGTTGTGGGTCACGCAGTGCCATGTGGGTTCCATCCTTCTCCCGCCAGACGTCGGCGTGAATCCACCTCCTGTCGGATGGACTCGTATCTTTCCACCATGGCCCTACGCTCAACGTAAGCCCAACGCGGGGCCTTTCTTCGGTGACGTTGAGGAGAGCGTAGTAGACCGAGTGCGCGTCACCATCCTTGCTAACGAAACCGAAAACGCGCTTCTTTGCCTGATTGCAGCAGTCACATCGCAGGAGATAGATGTATTCGCCAGCTTCAAGTGTGTAGGGGTTCATTCTGGACAATACTATCGCTGTTCGAGAGTTCCGGGCGAGTCACCGCCAACTCGGACGTAACCCGATATTGGTGCATTTCCAGAGCAACCTAATTCCGGTCCATCTTTTGCGCTTCTCCCAGATGGCATCGCGCGGATCAAGCCGCCGAGTGCTCCGAGTGGGATCAGAATCAACCAGAGGAGAAGGATCAAGATTCCATCCGCTGCAGCATTGCCAGCATAAGGTGTCGCGAACCAGAAAATCAGAAAGCTCAGCGAAGGGCTAACCTGAGAATCCGGCGAAACCGACATGACTTACTCATACCGCAATGCGTCCATCGGATTGACACTCGAAGCTCGCTTGGCAGGAAAGTAGCTGGCGATGAAAGCAATCGCGATCAACAGCACGGGAACACTTACGAAGATAGAAATATCAACGGGCCTGACTCCAAACAAAAGTGACGCAATGAGTCGTGTAAGAACAAGTGCTCCGGCTACTCCGACGCAGACTCCGATGCAAACAAACTTGGCAGCTCTTGCCAGAACCGCTCGAAGAACCGCTCCGCGGGTGGCGCCAATCGCGATACGAATTCCAAATTCGCGTGTGCGTTGTGTAACCGAGTAGCTCATGACGCCATAGAGTCCGATCGATGCAACGAAAAGCGCGAGGAAAGCGAACGTGAGCACGAACGCAGTTCTGAAACGCGATTCGCTCTCGGAACCGTAGACGAGTTGCTTCATTGATTCAATCTGATCTATTGGCACGTTCGGATCTACGTCGGAGACTGCGCTGCGCAATGCGCTGACCACGCTATCCGGCTCAATCGCGGTGCGCACGACAATGACTGGGCGCGCTTCGACATTGGGAACCTGCCCGTAGGGAACGTACATATCAGGTTCCGGCGTATCCGCCAGGCTGTCATGATGTACGTCCCCCACGACTCCAATAACAGTTCGCCAATGCTGATCGCCAAACCGGATGTGCTGACCAACTGGAGTTTGGCTACCCCACCAGGTTCGCGCCATGGTTTCGTTGATCACAACCTCCAGAGGGCTGCCGTCCGTATCTGACTCGGAAAATGTTCGCCCACGAAGCACCGGGATCCCCATTGTTTCAAAGTAGCCTGCGGATACCGGTCGATAGTGCGTAACATCGAACACGCCGGGCGGGTTCGGTGCACGGCCCGCAATATAGAATGCCCAGGAATTATCCACTCCAGACATGGGCAGGTAGGAGGCGAAGGCCGCGGACTGCACCCCCGGAACCGCGCGCATCCGTTGAAGCAGTTCATCCTCGAACTGCGAAATCCTCGGATGTTTTCCCGTGCCAAACACGAACCCGTTCGCATACTGAGGCGGCAATGACAAGCGAGCAGTGAGGATGTGATCGGTTCGAAACCCAGGCGAGACCTCCGTCAGCCTCCAGAGGCTCTTCGTCATCAGGCCGGCGCCAGCGAGAAGAATCACGGCGATCGCGAGCTGAGCAACGGTGAGCGAATTCTGCACACGAGAGTGATCGGCAGCGACGGCGCCTCCGCCCTGTTTCAACGAATCGTTTGCGCTGACCCGTCGCGCCTGGTAAAGAGGGACCAGGCCAAAAAGGATTCCGGTGAGGATCGATAACAAGCTGGTGAAGAGCACGACCCTCCAGTCGATCGAAACATCCGCGGCCCGAGGCACATCTGCCGGCAGATGCCGAACGAGCGCAGGCACGCTGACGAGTAGAATCGCAAATCCCAAGCTCCCGCCAACGAGCGACAGGACCAGACTTTCCGTCAAGAGTTGCCTGGCAATTCTCATGCGCCCTGCTCCGAGTGCAATGCGGACAGCAATCTCCTTCTGGCGTGCCGCCCCCCGCGTCAGCATAAGGTTCGCTATATTGGCGCAGGCAAGCAAAAGCACCATGACGACTGCAGCCAGAAGTGTGAACAAGGCGACTCGAATGCCTTCTACGACATGCGATTCAAGGGGCGTCGCGGCGATTCCTCTGTCCTTGTCATCGTTCGGATAAAGAAGCTGCAAATTGCCTGCTACAACATTCAGATCTGCTTGAGCCTGCTGCAACGAAATACCCGGCTTGAGGCGCGCAAAGACGCAAAGCGGGTGTGTTCCGCGCTGCCAAGCCGCTGGAGGCGATGGAAGGGCCAGCGGTGTCCAGATATCGATCCGGTTCCTTGACTGGTAGTCGGCGGCTTTGCTGACGAGATAGAAATTTCGGGGAAGCACTCCAACGATCGAATAGGATGCGTCGTTCAGCCGGATTGACTGCCCTACCACGTCAGTTCGACCGCCAAAGAGTCGCATCCAAGTCGAGTAGCTCAGAATAACGGCCTGACGAGAGCCGGGCTTGTCCTCCTCGGGGAGAAAATCCCGCCCGAGCGCCATGTGAACTCCAAGGAGAGAAAAGAACTCCTGGCTGACCGCCGCACCCGCTAAACGCTGCGCGCTTCCCGATCCAGTCAGAATGAAATCAGGGTATGGATCAATCGCCGCCATTTTCTCGAAGGAATGGGTCTCCCGATGCCAGTCGTAGTAATTTGCCGGAGCTACGCCATCGAGCGCGCCATTTCGGACCAGGGTTTCCCAAAGCATGACAAGGCGAGTGGAGTCAGGATAGGGCAGAGGTTTAAGGAGGACTCCGTTAAAAAGAGTGAAGATGGCGCTATTTGCTCCGATGCCCAGAGCCAATGTGAGAACGATAATGGATGAAAATCCGAAGCTCCCGGCGAGGGTCCGAAGAGCATAGCGAAGATCCTGCATCAGTCCTTCCACAAAGGCTCCTTTTCTGGCGTCGCGTACGCCCTGTTTCACTTGCTCTAATCCGCCAATTTCCAGACGTGCTTCCCGGATCGCTTCTTCCGGAGAAATCCCCCGGCAAACTTTGTCCTTCACAACCGATTCCACGTAGGCAGAGAGCTCCTCGTCCAGTTCTTCGTTAAGCGCCTGCCGATGACGCAGGTTGCGAAAGAGCGCGCGGCAATACTGAATCACGATGCCTCCCTGGTCGCGCGGAGCGCGCTTGCCATTGCCAGCGAAATGCGCTCCCACCTGTCTGATTCCGTTTGCAGCTGCTTCTTGCCGGTCTTCGTCAACCGGTAGAACTTCGCACGTCGATTGGTTTCTGCTTCGCCCCAGAACGAAGTCAGCCAGCCGGCCTCCTCCATCCGGTACAGAGCCGGAAAAAGAGAGCCAGCCTTAACCTCAAACGTGCCGTTCGTGATCTGCATAATGCGGCGCGAAATCCCCATTCCGTGCAATTCTTCGAGCGCCACCGATTTGAGGATCAGCAGATCGAGCGTTCCCTGTAGCAGGTCGGTTTGGGAGGAGGGCATGAGAGCTCCTATAGGCCTTCTATAAGGGATTAGCACTTCTCTTATAGAATGTCAATAAGAGGGAAAAGCGGATGAATGGGAAAGCGCTCGCCTGACGGCAGGATTCGACAGCATTCATCGGCACTTTGGCGGTCAAGGATGACCGCCGCTTCAGCCGCCGAACCGAAAAGCGGCGAGTTCAAAGGCAGAAAACAACTCAGGACTGCCTACTCCACCATCTCCGGAGCGGCTTCCGCCTTTAACTCATCTTCACTTTCATGCGTCACCTTCCGCAGGCTGATGTGATCGATCTGAGCCCACACAAGCCCAACCGGGATAACGCACAGAAAGGTCACCAGCAGAATCGTCGCCGCGCATGCAGTCGAGGCTTCCGGCGCCACTCCAAAAAATTTCGTGATTGCTGCAGCCACAATGCCAATCTGCGTGAACCATCCCAGAACAGGCAACTGCACCAGGCTCGATACACCGCTCAGCACCATCAGAAGAACGCACTTCGCCGGTGTCATCGACGCAAGCTCAGGGCTGGCCACAAATGCCTTCGTCGTTACCAGATAAGCCAGCGCGATCAGCAGCCACATCCCAATCGACAACCCCGCCGCGACTCCGAAATCTCCAATGGATCGCATCGTGTCCAGGCCAGTGCGAAATTCGCGAATCTTGTGACCCGCCGCCTGTCCAATCTTCTTCGACAACAGGCCCAGCGTCCTTTCAAAAAAAGCGGCCACCGCATTGCCCGCGAATCGCACGGCCAATAGCAACGACGCACCCGCTGTGGTCGCAAGCAACCCGCCGTAGCCCGACTTCTTCACCAGCTCGGCGTGCGGCATCGCTCCCGGCGATCCAAACCACGCGGCCAGCAGAATTGCCGACGAGAAGATCAGCGCCATCGAGCCCATATCGAAAAGCCGCTCCACCACATACACCGCAAGCTGAGTGCTCAGCGGCAGCCCTGTCTTTTTTGCGACCAGGTATGGCCGCACCGGGTCGGCCACGCGCCCGATCACCGAGATTGCAGTGAATCCGATCACCTGTGTTCCCAGCAGCGATAGCGCCGGCACCTTCTTGTTATGTCGCAGCAGGTATGCCCAGCGCACCGCCCGAAAAATATAGGCAAGATAGATACAACCCGCTCCTGCAGCGATCATGCGCCAGTCGGCCAGCGCAAGCTGCGAGCGAAAGAGCCCGAAATCAAAGTGAATCCGGTCGCGACCCCAGATCACGATCGCAACAATGGCCGCCAGCACCACCAGCCCAACAATCAGTTGATGTTTTTTCAAGCGGTCACCGCTCCTTGACGCACAGATCTATTCTATGGGTCCTTCGATCAGAACGGCGATCACGCAAATGAGCTATTCGATTGTTGAAGTTACTTTGGTTGCGGACGCCGCGTTCGCCTCCCGCGCCTGCTCGGCACGGCGCGCCTTCACCCGCCGGTTGAATTCGTGAATCACCCGCGCAACATACTCCCGCGTCTCGTGATAGGGAGGAATCCCGTGATAACGTTCCACGGCTTCAGGTCCCGCGTTATAGGCCGCCAGCGCCAGCGCAAGATTGTCGTGGTACCGCATCAGCAGCCGGTCCAGGTAAATTGACCCTCCACGCACGTTCTCACTCGGCCTGAAGCTGTCTTCGACTCCCAGATCCGCAGCCGTTCCCGGCATCAACTGCATCAGCCCTCTGGCTCCCGCCCGGCTTATGGCCCTGGCGTTTCCTCCGCTTTCCGCCTTCACCACGCTCGCCAACAAGTCCACGTCGAGATTGTGCTCGTGCCCGGCCGCCGCCAGCATCTGCCGCAGGTCTCCTGGCTTCAAATTTGCATCCTCTTTTTCTGCCGGAGCCTGATCCTTCGCGGCCGCCTGCACCGGCAGATCCGCGACCGGCTCAAAGCTCTTGATCTCGCCAGGTCCGAATTCGATGTAGCTGTTGTCGCCGCCATGCAGATAGAGCCGGATCCGCCCCTCCACTTCCGCATGATGGTCGCAGCGCATCGTGAACCCGTTGGTCAGCGTCGCTACCTCGGCCGCGCGCGCCACCGGCATCACCGCCAACACCATCGCCGCGGTTCCAAGTTGTAAGCCGATCCGCAACCGAATCCCTCGATCCATGCTCATGCTCTTGCCGAAGCGTGTTGTGCGAGCACTTTCTCGAGCACAAACGCGACTCCGTCTTCATCGTTGGGCGGAGCCTGTTTCCATCCACGCATCTTCGCCACGCCCCGCAACTCCTGCGCCGCGTTGCCCATCAAGATACCCTGACCTGCCCACTCCAGCATATCCACATCGTTCCAGTTGTCCCCGATCGCCATGGTTTCCCTGCGATCGACTCCCAGCCGTTTCGCCAGCCGCTCCAGCGCCCACCCCTTTGAGACCCCCGGCGGCACCAGATCGAGAATCGACAAATCCCGAGCGGGATACTCGGTTCGCACGCACTCGCACCCGGTCGCCCATTCGCTGGCCTTCAACGCGGCTTCCGCCTTGCGCATCTCATCCAACCCGCCGGCCACCATGCCCTGGATCGGATCGTCGCCCTCCACCAGCGCTTTTTCCAGCGGCTTCACCACCTCGAACGCATCGCGATTGGCTTCCACCCAAAGCGCAATCCGCTCGTGCGCTTGTTCCATCGATTCCAGCACCATCTCGCCGCGCCCCACCCGGTCCCGCGTGAAGACCACCACCCCGTAGGGGCGCAACAGGCCGCACACACCCCGGGCTACCCTCGCCTTCATCGCGCTGCGATCCATGGGTTCGCCGCTCAGCGTCCGGGTCACTGCTCCATTCGACGTAATCAGGGGCATGTCCGCTCGCATGCCCAAATCGGCCAGCAGGGGAGCGGTGTAGGCCGTGCGTCTACCCGTTGCGATCGCCACCGTCACGCCGGCTCTCTGCAGGTCCTTGAGCGCCTTGGCATTCCGCGGACTGATTGTTTGCGAAAACGAGGGCAGCAGCGTGCCGTCGATGTCGATCGCCACCAGGCGAACCGGAGGATGCATACCCCCAGTGTACCGGGACGCGAGCCCGGTTCAGCCGCCCCCGACGCTCAGCAACCCGTCCGCTACACTCTCTCTATGGAACGTATCTGCAGCCACTGCCACGCTGTGCTTGCCCCTGAGACGCAGGCCGACTGGTGCCCGGCTTGCGGAGGCGCCCTGGTTGAACGACCCGGCCTGCCTTCAACCCCGCAGAAGCCCAAGCCCGAAGTGGATCACCGCGGCATCGTCCTGCCCCGCCGCCATGCCGTCGGCGGCATCATCACCCCGCAATAGCGCCCCTACTGCCCGCTCACCCGCAGCATCAGCACCCCGTGTGACGGCACCTCGGCCGTGTACTTCCCATCGCTGAATTGCACATCCTCATGCTTCCACAAATCGCGCGCGCTCTTCACCGTGCCGGGCAAATGCAGATCGCTCGCATTCACCGTCGCCTGCGCAGATGAACCACCCAGGTTCACCACGCCCACTGCCACGCTCCCATCCGCCAGCGGCTTTACCCACGTTTCCATGTCGCCATTCTTCACCGGCGAAGCCTGTTTGCCCAGCGCATCCTGGTCCACCGCGATCACTTCCTTGTTCAGCAGAATCGCTTTCGTCGCATCGCTCATGCTGCGGATATCGTTGCCGGCCAGCAGCGGAGCGGCCGCCAGCGCCCACAGGCTCATGTGCGTACGGTACTCGTCATCGGTCATGTGTCCGTTGCCGATCTCCAGCATGTCCGGATCGTTCCAGTGTCCGGGCCCCGCATAGGGAGCTGTCGGAACCTGCTTCTCCACATCGCCGATCATGCTCGCCCAGGAATCGTTAATGTCCCCGGTCGTGCGCCACAGATTCCCGCCCACTTTCGGGCCCCACGTCTCCACCTGCCCGCGGCCGTATTCGCACAGGCTGTACACAATCGGCCGCCCCGTCGCTTCCAGTGCTTCGCCCATCTTCTGATACACGGGCTGCAAGTCCGAGTCCTTGTAGATGGTCGCTGCGCTGCACCAGTCGTACTTCAGGTAGTCGATGCCCCACGCGGCAAACGTCCTCGCATCCTGCTCCTCATGTCCATAGCTCCCCGGATACCCTGCGCACGTCCGCGGTCCTGGACCGGAATAGATGCCCAGCTTCAGTCCCTTCGAATGCACGTAATCCGCGAGCGCCTTCATATCGGGAAACTTCTGGTTCGCCTGGAGGTTTCCGTTGGCATCGCGCACGCCTTGCCACGTGTCGTCGATATTCACGTAGAGATAGCCCGCATCGCGCATGCCGCTCGACACCATCCCGTCCGCAATCGTGCGCACCGTCGCATCGTCCACCTTGCCGGCAAAAAGATTCCAGCTGTTCCATCCCATCGGCGGAGTCTTTGCCAGGCCGTTGCTTGGCACGTCGCGCAGCGGCGGTGGCGCAATGTACTTCACACCGGCGATTTGGTCGGCGTCGGTAGCCGGTTTCGCCGTGAACTCCCGGCGTCCGAAAATCTTGCCGTGCAACTCGCCATTTGCCAGATCGCCCGTGATCATCGGCCTCGTTGCGCTGCGCGGCCCAAACAGTTCGAAGTGATTTCCGGTGGCCGTGCCATGCAAATCTACTGAAACGCTTTCCGACTTGAGCGTTCCCGTCAGCTGATTTCCGTCCTGCTTCAACTCGAGAATGGCGATCAGCTTCTCGCCGTTGTCGAGAACCCGGTCCGTGCCCACCCAGCGCCCAGCGAGACTCGGGCTCTGGGGCTGTCCCAGTGCCGGCAACACACAAATCACTGCCACTGTCGCGCTGGCCGCCAATCGCCATCCACGATGACTCGTCTGCATCAATCCCCCAGTCCGCGGCCTTCTCCGCCAGCCGGCTTGCGCGCTGCCGAACCGCATCTCGATTTGCGCCCCGAATTGTATACGATTACATCCAACTCCCGATCGCTGTTTCTCTGACCCTGACCCCTGATCCCTGTTTCTCTACCCCCTGTCCCCTGTTTCTCTACCCCCTGTCCCCTGTTTCTCTGTTTCTCTGACCCCCTGACCCCCTGACCACTGACAACTGACCACTGACCACTGATTACTGCTTCTCCCCGTCAAGCCCCTTTCCCGCACATTTTTTCCATCTCCCGCATTTCAAACAAAATTCTCTTCCTGCCGCGTTGCCGAATAACTCGGCGAAAAGCGCAGCATAGAGATATGCGCGGAAAACAAGAGAATCTCGGGAGCAGCCAACTCAACGTGTCCGCCACGTCTCCGAAGGTCAGCGTGTGTCTGGTCGGTAACGTTACCACCCCCCCACCCCCCCTTGTTTATTTGCAGTTTTCCACAAAATTCTTGCCTGATTTTCAGCCGCCCTTCTCAACCGCGCTGATCCGAAAACGTTGTGGGAAAGGAAGTAGACCCGTCGTGGCGATTCCAAAAACGCGCCGCCAATTCACGGTTAACCCGCCGCTGTCATGGTTTACCCAGCGCTGTCATCCTCAAGTCGCCGCGGCGGCCGTAGGATCCGCGGTTGCTTTTGCCCCTTGGTCGGTTTACTGATCACTGGCAACTGACCCCGGACAACTGACCGCGTCCACTGACCCACTGCCTTACTCGTACCGCAGCGCTTCCGCCGGCAGAATCCTCGCCGCGGCCGACGACGGATACAGCGTTGCCAGCAGCGAAATCCCTACCGACGCCACCGACACGATCACGCCATCCAGAAAACGCGGCGCGAAGGGCAGCGTGTCAATCGAGTACACCTCGGCCGAAAGATGAATGAAGTGGTAGTGCCCTCCGGCCCACGAGGCCACGTATCCCAGTACCAGCCCGATCGCCGTGCCCACCACGCTGATCAGCAATCCCTGCATCAGGAAAATCCGCCGCACCTGGCGTGAATCCACGCCGTAGCTCATCATCACCGCGATATCGCGCGTCTTCTCCATTACCATCATGGTCAGCGCGATCAGAATATTCAGCGCCGCAACCACCACGATCAGGCTGATCACGATGAACGTCACTACCTGCTCTTCCTTTAACGCGGTAAACAGGGCACGGTTCTGATCGGTCCAGTTCGTGGTCATGTACTCCTTGCCCGCGGCCTGCTCAATCTCCTTCGCAATCTCAGGCGCGCGGTTCGGATCGTCCACCTTGAAGCTGATCACCGTGATCAGGTCCGGCTCATCGAAAAGCTTCTGCGCATCGCTGAGCCGCAGAAAGCCCATCTGGCTGTCGTACTCGTAGAACCCACTGTGATACGTCCCCACCAGCCGGTACGCCACGTACTTGGGCTCCAGCCCAACCGGCGTCAAGTCACCCTGCGGGCTGATCAGCATCACCGGGTCGCCCACCGCAGCGCCAATCGTCTCCGCCAGATCCTGTCCCAGGATGAGCGGCGGCAATTGCGAATCGCCAACCGGTGCCGCCTCCGCCGCGAGTTGATTCGCCGATCCCGGGGTCGCATTCTTGAGCATCGTGCTCACGGTCATTTCGTCGTTGGGCCGAATGCCCTCGACCATCGCGCCGCCCGACCGCGCGTTGTGCGATACCAGCACCTGTTCCCAGATCGCCGGCGAAGCGCCCGTCACGTGCGGCAAATGGCGCAACTTCTCAAACAGCGGCCTCCAGTCGCGAATGCCGCGTCCCGCGGTCTGCATCAACTGAATATGGGACGTGGAATCGACAAGCTTGCCTTCCAGGTCGCGCTGCATTCCATTCGTGATGGCGAATGCGATGATCAGTGCCGCAACTCCCGCAGCCACCCCCGCGACGGAGATCGCGGTCACCACACCGACCACGGCCTGCCGCCGTTTGGCTCTCAGGTACCGCGCCGCCACAAACAGTTCAAATCGCATGGCGCTTACTTCGCTTCCAACCCGAACACCGTCTTTGCCAGGCCCACATTGTCGTACCTGTCATAGACGCGCACCGTGATCAGGTGCTCGCCTTCGCCCTTGAGCGCAGACGCCGGCACGAGCAACTCATAGTGCTCGTGCTTCGAATCCGACAACTCGCCGACCGGCGCGAGAAACTGCCATCGTCCTGCGTCGATCGAATATTCCGCATGCGCAATGGGCGAGGTGGCATCGTCTGCATCGAAGCTTGCCCGCGCGCCCATCGGGCACGGCGCGTGGTCGCACGTCTCTGCTTCTTCCGTTGCCTTCAGTCCGCTCACCACCGGCGCCGTGGTATCCACAACGAACCGATCGCTCACCTTCGAAGCACTCAGCGCATCGCCGGGTGAATGAGATGGCGCATCCGACGCTTCAACCCGCACCTCGTATCCGCCATCAGGAATCCGCGCGGCATCGAAGCTGTACGCCTTCTCGGTCACATTTTTTTTCAGCAGCCGCCAGACCTTTTCGCCGTCTCCTCGCAGGTAGAGCGAATAGATCAGGTCGTCCCCATTGTCATCATGTGCCGCCCAGCGCACCGTGATGCTGCTGCGATCCTTCATCGCCTGCAAAGGAGTGGCATTCGCCGATTCATCGGTCGCCGGAGCGGCCGCCGGAGACGAGCTGAGGTTGATGCTGACAGTTTGTTGTTGCGGCGGTTGCGGCTGTGGCGTAATCCGCGCCCCTGGAACCACCACGATATCGTCGATCACAGGAGCAGCATTCACGGGCAGGTAATTCACGCTGACCGTGCCCAGGCTTCCGCCGCTGCGCAGCATTGCCTTCCACTGCAGGAATCGTCCGGCAGGCGAGGACACTATGCCATCCTTCAAGGGTTCCCAGTCGGCCCATCCGCGGATCGGCTGCTCCACATTGCCCGAGCGTGTCCAGATCTCGTACCCGTTTGACCCCGGCTCGATCTCCATCCGCCCAAAGCGCGAGAATGCGCCTGCATCCAGCACGTCGCTGGCGTACTCGTGCTTCTCTGAAGCCCCCAGCGTCAGCAACTTTCCGGTGTTGCCCGTGCCGATCAGGATCGGACCGTCCGATCCGCGTACGGCAAGGCTCAAACCCTGCTGCGCATCCAGGTGCGCTACATCGGCATAGCTGCCATCCGGCTCAATACGGAAGATGTGTCCGCGATTGCCGCTCAGCGCCAGCAACCCGTCCGGCCGCGCCGCCATCGCATACACCACCTCGTCCTTGCCCGACCAGAGCTTGCGCGGCGCCTGCCCATCGTGAATCGCGTAAACATCCGTTCCTTCGGGCAGGGAAGTGCTGGTATTCGCTGCCTGCAGCGAGCCCGGCTGCACAATTGTGAACGTCACCGTAGCCACCCCTGTCACAGGCAGCGGGGGCAGGGGATTATGTCCCTTCTCGCCGACGTTGGCCGCGTAGATCGTTCCATCAGCGCCCACCGCAACCGACGTAATCTCGCGCCGCGGCGCGTCGAAAAGCACGTAGCCCTTGCCTTCAGGACTGATGCGATAGACGAGCCCCGATCCATCGCTGCCTGCGATCAGGTTTCCCTTGGCGTCCCACGCAAGTGCGCGAATATGCTGTTCGTCGCTCTTGAAAAACAGCTCTGGCTGCGCGTTCGTCTTCGCAACATCCACTCGATAAATAGCCGCAGGTCCGCCGGTTGCGATGTACAGCCGGCCCTGCGCGTCAAACGTCATGTCCCAGATGTAGTGCGTGCCGGGATCGCTTTTGTCTCCGCCGGTCGTGGTGTCCATTTTCGCAGGATCGAAAACCACGCGCGCGTTCGCCGCGTCCTGCGCCGTTGTCGCTGCCGGATCAAGCTTGTACACCTTGCCGCTCGGCAGAGTTGCCGCATAGAGCGATCCATCGGGCCCGATGCGCACCACCTGCACGCTCAGGTCTTTCGTCTCAAACAAGGTGAAAGGCTTCTCGCCCTTCTGTGTTCCGATCCGCAGCACCGTCGCCGGCGATCCTGTCCCCACGTACGCCGTGCCGCTCTTGTCTACGGCTACCGACCACACGAACGTGGAGGGTGTGGTCAGAACCTCGGTCAATCCAGGGCCCTCGTGCAAATGGCCATCGCTGCCCACGGCCACTCCCAGCGGCGTGCCCTTTTCATAGTCATCGAATCGGGATTGCGTCCACAAATGCGTGGTCTGCGCAAAGGAGGCCGAAACTCCGGCCGCAAAAAGAAGAGCGGCGCATGCCGCCAGCGCTTTGGCGCGCCCATTCCGGCGAATAAACATACTGCCGTTGAGTCTACTAAAGTTGGCGTGGGTCAGGCAGAACCAGATCGCGAAACGGAACTGCTGCATCGCGCGCAGAATCCATCGCTTGACTTGCAGCTCTCAGCCTCGTCCGCGAAATTGAATGATCCTGCGCCGATCGCGTTTCGATGGCCTGCGTTCAGGCAGTGGAGCATACTCCTGCATCGCCTTGCGCTCCGCGGCGGCCTTCAACCGCGCCTCGCGGCTGGTTTCTGTTTCGCGATAGAGCTTCTGTGCCACCGGAGCTGGTCCGCGCATCTCGCTGACGGCAAGCACTTCGATCTCAAACTCGCCGCCCTCGTTCTTCACCCGCAGCATGTCGCCCGCGCGCACTTCGCGCGCCGGCTTGGCCATCACTCCATTGGATTGAATTCGCCCGAGGTCGCATGCACGCGACGCCAGCGCCCGCGTCTTGAAGAAACGTGCCGCCCAAAGCCACTTATCGATCCGAATTGGCGACATGAGTTGACTGCGCCCGCGTCGGTCAGCCCTCCGGCTCAACCTTCCAGATGTAGAGGAATTCGTGATCGCTCGAAGTGGCCACAGTGATCCCGCGCTGTCGGGTTGCGCGGTTCAGCGCTGAGCGGATGTTTACCTTGCTATCCGGCAACGCAGCCAGCGGCACCTTGAGTGCAGATCCCAGGGCAAGCTGTTCAATGTCGTTCAAGAGCTGAGTCACAATCTGCTTATGCTTGCCGTCTCGACCCTTGGGCACATCAAGCTGCAGAATCGACTCGAAGTTCATCGATGTTGGACTTGAATCTGCCATGGCATTGCTCCACATGCTTGGCCTTCTGGCAAGTGGCCAAACCTTACAAGCTGCGCTTAACGTAGTACTAAACTACCGTAAAGCTATCGCTACGTGGACAGATTACTCAGATGCGCGAGATTTGGCAAGCTCCTTTAAATTTCTACACATATCCCGTGCCGACAGCATTCCTACTTTTTGCTTACATTTGCATGATTATAAATATTTTATAAAGAGTTTCCCCGTATCGGCGGACCCCTGCTACCGTTTGGTCAGAGGTCGTTTTCCGCGATGAAATCCAAATCGAACTTCCCGGTCATACCTGTTAAGGACGTCCCGAAATCTGATTCCGCTGGCGATTCGGAATCGTATCGCACGGTTGTCCTGGTTGTTGACGACGAATCGGTGATCGCAGACACGCTCGTTGAAATCCTGAACCGGAACGGTTATGCAGCAATCGCAGCCTATGACGCGGAAGGTGCGCTCGAGACAGCACTGGTCACTCCACCTGAATTGCTGATCACCGACGTGGTGCTTCCTGAAATGAATGGAATCGAACTGGCTATCACAGTTCGACGAATCTTTCCCGATTGCAAGATTCTCCTGTTCTCGGGCCAGGCTTCGACCAGCGGCCTGCTCGCGATGGCAAACCGGGAAGGGCACCAGTTCTCTTTGATCAACAAGCCCGTTCATCCGCGTGATCTGCTGGAGCGCGTAACCGACATCTTTAAAGGCAAAAGAGAACAAGTCACAGTCAGCCCGTCCTGACTGCTTCCTGGAACTGAGATCGCTGCGCTTCCATCTCCGCACCGTGGTGCGGCGGACCGCTGGCGCGCGAGCTGCCCCTACAAGTCCACTAGACCTGTCTTCATTCCGAAACCGCATGTTTACACTTGTGGTGATGCAGCTTCTTCGCATCTGAAGTGATCTCCCATGAAAGGACAGGTCTTTTGACCCCGACCAAGAGCTTCACCGTTTTTGGTGAACCGATTGACGTCCTGGTTCCCGGCGAATTCACGGCTGGCCGCTCAGCGACCATCATTCAAACATCTCCACCCGGCGGGGGGCCCCCTCCGCACGCGCACGAGAATGAAGACGAGATCTTTTATGTGCTCGAAGGCAACTACGAGTTTCTTCAGAATGGGAAATGGAGTCGCGTCGAACCGGGCGAGGCGGTTTGCGGCATGCGCGGATCGATCCACACATTTCGCAATGCGGGTCACACGGAAGGCCGCATGCTGATCTTCATTACCCCCGCAGGACTGGAGAGATATTTCGAGGAGATCTCACCTCTCGCTATGCCCTGGGACCTGGCGCAGCTTCTGGATATCTCAGAGCGATTCGGAATATCTTTCCAGCTCTGAAACCACAAATGCGCGAGGATTCAGTTCACCAGCACGGCGCGATAGCGCACTCGGTTCTTCTTCACTCTTGCGATCGCTTCATTCGCCTGCGCCATCGGGAAAGCCTCGGTCTGCGCTTTTACGCCATGCCGCGCCGCCACGTCGAGCATCTCGCGAAGCCGATGCAGACTTCCCGTCGGATTGCCGCTGATCGATCGCATGCCCGCGATCAACGGAAAAGCCGACACGGAAACCGGTGCCGGTGGTACGCCCACAAAGCAAAGTGCGCCCGTCGGCCGCAGGGCCTGCACGTATACTCCCCAGTCCTGGTTCGCATTCGTGGTGCTCAGGATGAAATCCTGCGTGCCGGCCATATCTTTCATTGCCTTCGATTCGAGCGAATTCACAAAATGATGAGCGCCCAGCGCTCTGGCCTCTGCTTCCTTCGCGGTCGAAGTCGAAAACGCCGTGACCTCCGCTCCAAATGCGCGAGCAAACTGAATGGCCATATGCCCCAAGCCGCCGATTCCCACCACGCCGACCCGCGAAGACGGATTCACGGCGTGGGTTCGCATGGGGTTGTACACCGTAATGCCGCCGCACAGCAACGGAGCGGCTTGTTCGCTTCCAAGAGCGCCGGGAATCGGGATCACAAAACGCGCCTGCGCGCGCACGCGGTCCGCGTATCCTCCGTGCCGGTGAAGGCATGTTGCCACTTGAGCAGCACAAAGATTTTCCATGCCCCCGGTGCACCATTCGCACGCGCCGCACGATCCAGCCTGCCAGCCAAGCCCGACGCGCTGTCCCACCTGCAGTGAGCGCACCTCTGAGCCAGCAGCCGTTACCGTTCCAATCACCTCGTGCCCCGGAATAAACGGATACTGGCTGATGCCCCAATCATTCAGGATCAAATGAATATCGCTGTGACAGATGCCGCAATGCGTGATGCCGATCTCAACGTCCTGCGAGCCGAGGTCCCCCGGTTCATAGCGAAAAGGCAAAAGCTCGGCGCCCGCGGCATGCGCTGCAAGTCCCTGAATCTGACTCATTGTGATTGAGAACCCCTCGAATGACGAACCTCGGGCTATTCAAACGTAGTGCGACAAAGCTGAAACCGCGCGGAACAGAGCCCGCAACACGTTCAGTTTAACCCGCCCCCGCCATCCACGTGGAGATTCAGGATCTGGAATCCCGAAAGCACGCCGCCTGCAGATGCATCGCCCGTCACGAGAATGGACTCTCCGTTGAGGTTCGCGTCCTGAGCATTCTTCATCGGCTCCAGCGCGTTCACCATCGAGAGCGGAAGGTCAGCCAGTGTCTGGCCTTGCATCTCGGCTTGCGCGAGCGGAGCCAGCACGCTTACGTAAACCCGATCGGCTGGATGCAGCCGCTTTGCCTGGGCGAGCATGGAGTCAAGCCCTACCGCACGTTGGGCGAGGTGCGGCTGGAAAAGAGCGCGGTCCAGCGTCCCCGCGTCTGAAACCAGTAGCCGAATATTCCCGGCATCAATTCCGGCAGGAAGCTTGAAGGGAATCCTCACATTGCGTGCCGGCTGCTGCCATGGCCTCAGCGTTGCCTCTACCACCACTGTATCTCCCGCGTGAACAATGTCACCCGAGACGATGCGCGCGGATTCGAGGTCGACCTGCATGTTGCGAGGCACTGCATCGATCCGCAAATCAACCGCTTTCACGTCGCCCTGGCGCGTCCCGTTGGAATAGAGCTGCGCAAAGCGCTCGCCAGTCAGCAGCGCCGCCATCAGTTGCGATGGAGCGCTACCTGCCGGCGCCCAAAGGTCGAGCGGTGAAGGCGGATATCCATCGAGATCAATGTTTCCGGTCAGGTGATAGCTCGTGTCAGCCGTGCTTTCATTCGATTCCAGGAGCCCGTTATAGAGAGCCACCATCAGCGCCTGCGGAGTCAAGGACGGCTGGTCGAGCATTTCGAAATTCAGCTTTCTTTTCGACGTTCCTTCGTAAATCGTCACATGCACCGGAATCATGTGCGCGGTTACACCCAGCGCTCCCCGGATGGCCGAGTCACGATCTTGCGTGAACGCGCCGATCACGTCACCTGTATTGATGATCTTGAATGCGTTCAGCGGCGATGCCAGGGTCGTCACCACCTCGGCTGTGGTCATGGGAAGCGAAACCTGACCTGCCTGCAGGATCGGGTGACCGCAGGCCAACAGTTGCTTGGGATCGACATACGTCACCGTGCATGTCGCCGAAATCTCGATGTCGCCGCGGATCAGTTGCGCGCTGACGGCCGATCCTGGTACAACCTTTGCGATCGCTGCCGTCGATGGGGTGTCGCCTTCGGTTGTGGAGGTGCCGCCGACGCCTCCTGCTGCCACCATGTCCAGCCCTGTTCCCGCCATCTTCTGCTGCCAAAGTCGAATTGCCTCGGGCCTGAATCCGCTCATCACCAAAGGCGTTTCCATGGCCTCAAATGTCATTCCACCCGCGGAATTGTTTTCGCTGGGCTTCTCATTCGAGGCGGCTGCCTCCAGTGGGGGAACGCTCCGGATAGGCATGTCCCGGACTTCCATCATCTGCTCGATGGGAGTGATACCGGCGATCGGTTCCTTGCTGAAAACGCCGATGCGATACGAGAGGGACCCCAACAGCTTGTTTCCGATATAAACGGGGCTTCCACTCATCCCCGCCACCACCCCGGTGTACTCCGGCTTCGTACCGTGTAAACGAGCCAGGATCATGTCGTGTCCGGGACCGCGCGCATTGTGCAGCACGCCCAGGATCTCCACTTGCATGGGTTCTGGTTTGGTGCCCTCAAAAACTGTCCAAGCCGTGCCCAAAAGACCGCGATGCACCTTTTCCAGAGGAAAGAATCCCACGCTCGACGGAGGCGGCACACCCGCTCCCCCGTCGCTTCCGGGACTGCTTGCGGGCGAGTCGGCCAGGCCGACAGCATCTTGTGCCGGCAATGGCCTTGCCGCCATAAGCATGCAGATTGCCAAGGCCAGCCCAGCCGCAAGGTACGAGGTTTCCTTCGGGCGTTGTCTCACGTCTATAAGAGTAACCCGGCTCGCGCTGCGTGCGACATTTGCCATGGCACGAGCCGATTACCGTCTAGTGCTTTGACGTCTCGACCCGGTTGTTCGTTGCGGAGACGGGGATAGGGATTGCCGATCATTGCGGTACATCTCGTATGCTGTTCCCAGAACCGAGGAGCTATGTTTTACCCAGACCCTGCCCGACCCCTTCATCACCGGCTGCTTACCGTCTTGTGTGTTGCCGCGGTGGCCGCCAGCACCCCTTTGTATTCTGACCAGGACCAACCGCAGCAACAGCAGACTCCGGCATCTCAACAGCAGCCTGCGCAGCCGCCATCCCAGCAGCAACCGCCGGATCAAAGTGCTCCGGCCGCGGGAGGTCCCTCCGGTGACAACGGCTCGATCGCGATTCCGAAGAAGAAGGAGAATCCCGACAACACTCCGCCCCCCGCGCCTGCCGAGCCCAAGTTCAAGAATCCCGCAGGCGCCCCCAATTACTCGATACAGGTCAACGTCCCTGAGGTCGTGGTGGACGTGGGTGTCCTGCTCGAGAAGACGGGTCAATTCGTTCCCGGCCTGAAACCTGAAAACTTCCGGGTTTTCGAGAACGGCGTGGAGCAGAAGGTCATCGGCTTTAAGCGCGTTGAAGCGCCCATCACTGCCCTGATGGTTTGCGAGTTCGCGTCCACCAACTACAACTTCGTTTATGACATGCAGAATGCGGCGTGGACTTTCGCGCAGCAATTGCGTCCGCAGGATTATGTCGCCTTGATGACCTTCGACATGCGCACGACCGTCGACCTCGATTTCACACAGGACAAGCGCGAGCTTCTCAATGCGATACGTACGCTCATTATTCCTGGCTTCAGCGAACGGAATCTCTTCGACGCGCTCTACGAGGCGGAAGATCGCTTGAGCCGTATCGAGGGACACAAATACATCATTCTGATCGCCTCCGGCCGCGACACCATGTCCCGGATTACGCTCGACAAGATCATGCAGAAGGTGAAGAGCACGCCCGACGTAACCATCTTTGCGATCTCGACCGGTGGATGGGTGCGCGCCATGACCGAAGGCGGGGGAGGCTTCAATCAGCAATTGCGCGATCTGGATTACCTACAGGCAGACAACCAGATGAAGACCTTCGCCAAGATGACGGGCGGCATGTGGTTCAACCCGCGGTTTATCGGCGAATTGCCTGACGACTTCACCGCGATCAATCAGGCGATTCGGTCAAAGTACGAACTCGTTTACCACCCAAGCGACTCGAAGCAGGATGGCACCTACCGCAAGCTGCGCGTTGAGCTCGTTGACGACGAAGGTCATCCGCTGCGGATGCAGGATGAGAAGCACAAGCAGTTGAAATATGACGTCATTGCTCGCGACGGATACCGCGCACGGGAGGAAGTGGAATAGGCGGGAGTAAAGGATTCGCAGACTGGCGGCGATCGCGTGATCACCGCCGTCCACGCAGGCAACAAGAGGAAGGCGTGCTATTTGAATTGGTTGTAAATGTCGAATCCGTAGTACACGATCACACAAGCCGTCGCGATGCCTACCAGCAACCACGAAACCTTCAACAAGGGCTGAATCTTGTTGACCTTTGCGATGATTGCCGCCTGCGCCGTCTTCTCGTGCTCGAATGAATCATCGAGGAAAATCTGGTCCTCTTCATCTCTTTCCAGGTTGGAGCGATACACGTACAGCGCCGCGGTCAAAACAACCAGCAAGCCCCAGACCGACCACATTACGGGAACAAGTGTCATACAACTCCTCCGGCGTTCTTACGAGCCGCGCTGGCCGGCGGGACACGCACAAAATCGGTGGTCTCGTGGGCTGCGGGGCCCCTTACGGAAATCAAATATAGCTCTGTTCAACAAGCACTGAGGTGACAAAAATCACAGGTCTTTGAAGCCATGGACCTTATATTTCAAGCCGATCCACGAATTCGTGCGTCATCCAGGGGCCAGCGTCGCTCCCGTCAAAATGCTCGCGGCGACCCTCCGGTTGCGACCTTCTTCCTCCCGTCGCATCCAATGGAACGAGGTTACCCTTTGGTCTTGAAACCTGTAGGGTAGGGAAGTAGAGTTAGCTTAGGTAAAGCAATTCAACGATCTGGAGATTTCATGTCCACTGTAACTGCCACCCCGCAGGAAACCGCCAAAAAGGCGCCGCTCATCCTTACGCCGCAGGCGATTGCCAAGGTTCGCGAGATTATGGCCACCCAGGATCCGATCCCTGCCGGCCTGCGCATTGGCGTCGTAGGCGGAGGCTGTTCCGGTTTTCAGTACTCGATGGCCTTCGAGAACCAGAGCGGCATGATGGATAAGGTCTTCAATTTCGACGACCTGAAAGTGTTTGTTGATGCCACTTCTCTGATGTACCTGAATGGCTGCACCGTCGACTACGTCGAAACCCTTGAGGCAGCTGGCTTCAAGTTCGAAAACCCACAGGTCAAATCGACCTGCGGATGCGGATCGTCGTTCAACGTATAAGGCCGGCTTGTTGCGCGGAAAGCCCGTCCCACACCCGGACGGGCTTTCGGCGTTTCTTGGGCTAAGAAGAGGGGATTCGACCCTACTGCTGCGGTGTCGTCGGTGTCGTGGGCGTGATTGGAGTCGTTGTCCCGCCTCCGAGGCTAAATCCGCTCCCAGTTGAATTGGTGGTTCCGGAATTCGTCCCCAATGGGTTCACATTCCCGCCCGCCGTCGGAGTCAGTCCGCCATTGCCGCTTCGCATCGAAGTATCCGCTTGTGGATCGTAGGTGAATTCCCACTCGTTGTAGTGATTCTTCTTCTTGAACACCAGGATCGACTGCTTCGAGCTCGCCGGCGAGAACCCGATGATGCCCGCGCCGCCAAACGTTGGACCATTGCTCGCATTGCTGTTGTCAATCCCCGTCGGATTGGTTCCGGGCTGATTCGTGCCGCTAGTGGTCGAGTTCGTCCCACCCAGACCCAAATTGTTGCCGAATCCTGAGTTCGAACTGCCGTTGTTTCCAAAAACTGAATTGCCCGCGCTGGAATTGCCGAAGATCCCTCCACCGGCGGTCGAGTTCGGCGTGTTGCCACCGCTCGGCCCGATGCCCGCAACGGTCGATCCGCCCAGCGGCTGCCCAAAAAATCCCATCGCCGTGGGCGTCTTGTTTTGACCATAAAGCACCGGCTTCCAGTCATCCTTGCCTGTGGTCGGATCGATATATCGCTTGCGCAGAAATCGGATGTCATTGGTCTTTACCAATGCGTCGAGATTCGGAGGATACCGCTGGAATTTCTTGAAGTAAAGCTGGATCGCGCGTTCGTACTGCTTGCCGCGCTCCATCGTCTCCACGTCGCGGTCGCGCTGAATATCCTCTCGCACCTTCGGCATCGCGATCGACAGTGACAGGATGAGCAGAAACAGCATGAACACTACCGCCAGCAGCATGTAGCCCTGCTCGGATGTGTTCCGCCGGATTGATGCAGGTTCTCTCAATTCATCCGCCCGATTTGAGCATGATCCCTGACCCTGTTTCTCATTGCCGACACCGATAACTGATCCTTGACCACTGATCCCCGTTCCTCAATTCGCTCCCAGCGGTAGGGTCTGCGTGTTGTTGTAGCTGAGATCCGTGATCTGCACGCTGCCGGGCATCACCGCAACTACCTTGTATCGGTGATCTACGATGTCGCCGGGATGCGCGATGAACACATCATCGCCTCGCACGAGAAAAGCCTGCAACGTTTTGTCGACCTCGCTGTATCCGAAATATTTCACATCGATCGGCGGCGGCTGCGGCGGTCCCGTGGGAGTAAAGACCTGGGCGGTTTCACGCGGAGGCTTGATCGGCGTCTCGATATGCACCGGGGCCGACTCGGCGGAGAAAATGTTTCGTCCGGTTCCGGCGTACACCACGTCTTCGCTCTGCGCGAGTTTGTCGAAGTGCAGCGTCGGGTCGATGCCCGCATTCGAGACCTTCCGTGCCTCCGGTCCCGCTGCCGCCCCGGTTCGCTGGACCGCGGGGCCGCGTGCTGTTCGCGCCGGAGTCGCCGGGCCGCTCAACGAGCTGAACACTTCATATCCAGCAACACCCAACAGCACGACCACCAATCCGATCAGCAGGTAGACCTGGCGCTTGTTTTCCGTTCCCATCTGCAAGGCCATGGCTACTCACCCTCCGGCGCGGCGCTGCTTACTCCACCTGCAGGCTGAGCCTGGGGATTCACCGATCCGTCCGGCAGACCGCCGGAACGCAGCCACGTGGAGAAGCGCAGCCGCAGGTTCACCATGCCGCCCTGCTGGCCGGTCAGCGTCATGGTCCGGATGATGAAGAAATTTGGATCGCGCTCAAGACCATTCACAAACCGCATGATCTGCGGATACTCACCGCTGATCCCCGCGTCAATATTGACCTCGGTGAGGCCGCTGTCTGCTTGTCCCTGCGCGTATTGCAGACGCGACATGCGCACGCCCGACTTCACTTCCAGTTCGCCGATCCGTGTCGCCACCGTCGAGTAGTTCGTCGGAATGCGCCGGTCGTTGAACGAAGCAATCTGATCGCGCGTGTCGGCCACGCGCTTATCCAAACCGCGAAGCGGAACCGTCTGCATGGTCAGCGCCTTCAACTCCAGCTGTTTTCCGGCCAGCGCGTCCGTCGAGCGTGTGTCCGTGGCGCTCCAGTCGAGCCCTACCACCACGGCTAGCACGGCCACGATCGCGATCAGCAGCCCCAGCCCCGCATAGTGCCAGGTCAAAGGAGAGCTCAGCCGCTCACGCCACACAGAAGGAGTGCCGTTGCTCATTGCGGGCCTCCCCCACGCTGCGGTGTCGAGGGCTTCGGTGCACCCACATACGGCATCCGGTGCTCGCCCGGCCTCAACCTGAATTGGTCCCCGTTCGAAGCTCCATGGTGCTGCGCATGTTCATTTGCTACAGCCTTGGCCTTCTGTGCCTTCAGATCTTCCGGTCCTGCGGGATTATATTCGGCCGTCAAATCAAAGTTCACGCGACTTGAGGCGCTTACCGGCTCCAACTGCTGTCCGGGCCCGGTATTGGTTTCCGCACTCTCGTTTGCGATCTGAGGATGCACGAATCGGCGAGAATGCTCGAGGTTCGATACCAGCTCAATAGCCTTGTCGCGCGCGCCGAGCACACGCAGATGCAAACTGATGCGCCCTTCCTTGTCGCGCACTGGCTCGATGCTTGTCACCTGCACGCCGCCCGGCAGCACGGTTTCCAGGTCCTCCATCGCCAGCGTCCACGAGAACGCTTTGTCGTCGAATAGCTTATTCAAGGATTCGGACTGCGCCAGCACCAATGCGTTGTCAGGCTCCCGCATCATCGCCATGTAGCTCTGCCGCTCGTGATTCAACGCTGCGATCTGGCCGTCCAGCGAGTGGGCGCGCGCCCGCGCTTTATCGGCGCTCTCGTGAATCAGGTGCAAACTGAATCCGAGAGCGATCGCGGCCACGGCTAGAACGCCCATCGCAATGCGGATTCGCTTCAGCGCAGGGCCCAGATCGGCAAAAGGCCGCGTTGCGAGATTGATTCCAACTCGCATTATCTTGCCCCCGCCAATGCGCCCGAAATTCCAGCTACGCTTAGATTTCCTAGCGAAGTTGCCGCCCCGCGCGCCGGGCGCGGAACCAGATCAACAACTTCGAGTTCCGGATCGCGGATCCATCGCGCAAAATCCTGTGCCGCTCCAATGCCGCCGTAACGCAACTGCCTGGGTCGGACGGCCAGCTTGTCCTCGTAAAAAGCCGCAGCCACCGCGATGTCGCGTTGAACCTCCTGCAGCCGCTGCGCGGGATCCTCCGGCAACTCGAGCGTGCGATAGAGCAAAAGATCATCCCCGCGCGTGATCAGCGTTGTAAGCGAAATGCCGCTCAGGCATGCAGCAAGAAGCGGTTCCACTGAATCAATCGCCGCAATCGCCGCCAGGCTCGAGGGCATCACCACGCCCGGCTCGAAACCCGCGCCGCGTACCGCAGCTTCATACTCCTGCAGAATGGTGCCCGGAATGACGGCAGTCAGCACGCGGCATGCATCCTTTTCTTGGGACAGCACCTGGAAGCTGACTCCCGCCCGCTCCACCTCGAACGGCACCATCTTGCGCAGCCTGAAGCGCAGCACCGGAATCATCTCGGCCGACTGGTCGGGAAGGGTATCGAAGTCCAGCACGAACACGCGCACCGCTGTATCCGGAACCACAACCGTCACCGATCGCGTCCTTGGCGAAACATCTCCCAGCGCCGTGCGAACCGCCTCGGTCACGATCTCGGGCGCGCGCACATTCGAGTCGCCGATTCCTGGCACAAGAGATCCAGGGCGCAGCGCGGCAAACGCCACGACGGCATCCTCGCCCTTGCCCGGCAACGCCGCGGCCAGAACGCCTTCCGGCACAAGCTCAATCGCCGCTGCCGGCCGCCCTGCATGCTGCGAAACCGTTTTGCCTTTCCCCGCCATTCGTCCCTGGTCCCTCAATCCCTGATCCTTAACCCATGACCTCTGGGTTATCTCGACGCTTCGATAAACGTGACCTTGTTGATTTCCTTCAGCGTCGTCAGCCCGCGCCGCACGCGGTCCAGCGCCGACTCGCGCAGGAACGTCATGCCCTCACGCTGCGCAAGCTTCCGCACCTCCGACGTTGGCTTCTTCTCCAGGATTAATTCACGAATCGGATCGGTCAGATCGAGCAGTTCGTGGATCGCCGTCCGCCCCCGGTAGCCCGTGCCTCCGCACTCGATGCACCCCGCGCCCTCGCGGAAACCGAATTCCCGAAACTCCGCTAGATCCAGACCGCTGGCCTGCAAGACTTCGTCGCTGTAGGTTACCGTGCGCGCGCAATGTTCGCAAATGGTGCGCACCAGCCGCTGTGCCAGGATACAGTTGAGCGCCGACACAAAGTTGTATGCCTCGACTCCCATGTTTAGAAATCGACCCAGCACGTCGACAACGTTGTTGGCGTGAACGGTCGTGAAAACCAGGTGTCCCGTCAGCGCCGAGTTGATCGCGATCTGTGCCGTCTCCTGGTCGCGGATCTCGCCCACCAGGATCTTGTCCGGATCGTGGCGCAAAATCGATCGCAATCCGCGCGCGAACGTCAGGCCCTTCTTTTCATTCACCGGGATCTGCGTGATTCCACGAATCTGATACTCGACCGGATCCTCGATGGTGATGATCTTGTCTTCGTCGCTCTTGATCTCGTTCAGCGCGGCATAGAGCGTCGTCGTTTTGCCCGAGCCCGTCGGTCCCGTCACCAGCACCATTCCGTAGGGCTCGCGAATATACCGCCGGAATCGCCGCAGATCTTCATCGGCAAATCCCACAACGTCCAGCGTGAGGTGGCGGAACTTCTCGCTCATCGATTCCTTGTCGAGCACGCGAAGCACAGCGTTCTCGCCATGGACGGTCGGCATAATCGACACGCGAAAGTCGATGAGCCTGCCCTTGTACCGCACGCGAAAACGCCCATCCTGCGGCACCCGGCGCTCGGCAATATCCAGCTCGCTCATGATCTTCACGCGGCTCAGGATCGTGGTGTGATGCTCCCGCGCAATCGGTGCCATCGCTTCCTGCAGCACCCCGTCGATGCGGTACTTCACGTGCACCGAATCGTCATAGCTCTCGATGTGGATGTCGGACGCGCGCCGCTCCAGGGCGGTGAAGATGGTTGTATCCACCAGCCGGATAATCGGGCTGATGTCCTCATCGCTGGTCAGCTTCTCTATCGATATGTTTTCGTCCTGGTTCTCATCTCCGGTCAGAACGTCGAACGTCAAGCCTTCGCTCGCCTCGTCCAGCACGCGCTGCGATTGCTCGGTCTTTTTCAGCAGGTCAGTGATCTGCGACAGGGTCGCCACGCGCGCAATGATGCGATGACCCAGCAGGCCGGCAATCTCGTCCAGCACCATGAGCCGCGACGGGTCGCTCACCGCGATCACCAGTGCCTCGCCCTGCTGCTCAATGGGCACGAAGTTGTAGCGGAACATCAGTTCCACCGGCACCGTCCGCAGCAGTTCGTGCTGAATCCTGAAATTCTTCAGGTCCACGAACTCGGCGCGATACCGCGAAGCAAGTGCCTCGGCCTGCGCGCGCTCGTCCGGTCCGCCGGGAAGCGGGCCGCTGGGTGTCGAGAGTACCGTTGTATCAGCCATTGTCCTTTACCCCTGCGCACCCGCGGTCGAACCGATCGAAAAAATCGGCAGGTACAGCGAAATCAAAATAAACACCACCACCACGCCCATGACGATGAGAATCGCAGGTTCAATCAACGAAAGCGCGGCCGTCAGCGCCGTGGCAACGTCCTCTTCAAAAAACTCCGCGACCGAGTTCAGCATCTGCGGCAGAGCGCCCGTCTGCTCGCCAACCGAGATCATCTCCGTCGCCAGGTCCGGAATGACTTTGGTCTGACTCAGCGAATCAGCCAGGCTCTTGCCCTCGCGAACCGTCTCAATCGAATCAGTCACCGCGCTCGCCACTTTCCGCGACGAAATCGATCGCGCCGCCGTTTCCAGCGACGGCACCAGCGGCAGTCCGCCGGTCAGAAGCGTCGATAGAGTCCGCGCAAACAGCGCAACCTGGTATTTCAGCCAGATCTTCCCAAACACCGGCAACTTGATGCGGAACCCATCCACAAAGTCGCGTCCCCGCTCCGTGCCGGAAAATCGGTAGAGCGCGAGTCCTCCGCCCAGCACGACCACCGCGATCCAAATGATGTTGTGCTGCGTCCATTTCCCGAACGTCAGCAGCCCGATCGTCATGGCCGGCAGCTGCGATCCCATCTGGTCGTAAAGCTCCGCGAACTGCGGTATCACCACCGTGAACATGAAAATCAACAGGCCGCAGACCAGCGTCAGCAGCAGCGAGGGGTAGATCAGCGATGCGGTCAGTTTCTTCCGAAACGTCAATGACACGCGCTGAAAGCTCACGTATCGGTCCAGCACCTCCTGTAGGTTGCCGCTGCGCTCGCCCGCCAGCAAGGTCGTTGTATAAATCCCCGGAATGCCCGCCTGGGCTTCAAACGCCGTCGATAAGGCTTCTCCCGTCTTCACCCGGGTCGATACGTCCTCGAGCTGCCGAGCAAAATGCGCATCTTTCTGGATGTTCGCCAGCATGTTCAGCGAGTTCAGGATCGGCAGCCCAGCGCGAATTAGCGTCAAGAATTGCTGATTAAAGATCAGGAACTTCTCCAGCTTGACTTTGCGGCGCGAAAACGCGCCCACCCCGCCCCGAGCGCGCACTGAGAAGACGTGGTAGCCGGCATGGGAAAACCGGGCACGCAACTCCTCGGCAGACGACGCCGTCTGCACCTGCTCCTGCACCCTCCCGCGCTCATCGGCCAACCTGATGACGAACTCTGCCATACTTCCAGTCACCGGCGCCCAAACGCCGTCCAGCTATCCTACAACCTCTTCATGTTCAAGGGTATCAGTCTTCCAATCCCATAGACGCACATTCAGCTCGAACCGTTCATCGACCTTACCGGCGGACATTTCCTTTCAGGTTCCTCGTGTCCTTCGTCATGTCCAGCGTCGCCCGTCTCGCATGTATCCTTAATTGCGATTCGCAGGTTCGGCATGGATTGGACGATTCATCACAATCTCTTCGCCCCGGCCTCACGCGGCCGCCGGTCAGCCAATCCCCGCGCCCGAACCCGCGTTTATGTCATTGCCGGTCTAACCCTCACGGCCGTTGCCGCAGTCCTCCTTTATGGACGCTTCTCGGGCAGAGCGGCTGTCAGCCCGCCGCCCTATCCTCACGAACTTGCCCGGGTCACCTTCGCCGCTGCCGGCGACGTGATCCCCCATGAAGCTGTCCGTTCCGCTGCGGCTGCCGAAGGCCCTGACGTCCAGGGCTGGACCGCCCTCTTCTCCGACGTGGCCGATGTCTTCCGCTCCGCCGACTTCGGCTTCGTCAACATGGAGACTCCCGTTGCGCCCAATCACTCCAAGGGCAGCAAGCCTTTCATGTTCGACGCACCCCTCGCACTCCCCGAGGCGCTCAAGGCCAGCGGCATCAAGGTCGTCTCTTTTGCCAACAACCATGTGATGGACCAGGGCTGGGCCGGCTTTGCCGAAACCCGCGACCACCTCCGCGCCATTGGCCTCGCTTTCGCCGGTACCAGCGACGACGGTGCTAGCGCTTGGCAGCCCGTCATCACCGAGACAAATGGAATCAAAATCGGCTGGCTTGGCATGACCCGGTGGCTCAATGGCAACCACAATCCGGATACAGCCGACCAGCCCCACGTCAATTTCTTTCCCTACCCGGGCGAGTCCGGCGGTGCGCCCGGCGCCGACGAAGTGCGGGTCCTGGCTGCGGTCAAGTCCGCCCGGGCGCAATGCGATTTCCTCATCATCTCGGTTCACTGGGGCATCGAATACGCAACGGCTCCACGTCCCGAAGACGTCGATCTCGCCCACCAGATGCTCGATGCGGGAGCCTCCGTCATCCTGGGCGCGCACCCCCACGTCCTGCAGCCTGTCGAAACCTACCGCACCGCCGATGGCCGCAACACTGTCATCTTCTACTCGCTGGGCAACTTCCTCTCCAACCAGTCGCGTACCTATATCGATGGCCTCATGCCCGACAAGGAAGGCGATCCCCGCGACTCGTTGATCGCACTCTTCTCAGCAGTCCGACAGGACTACGGCCCCGCCGGAATCCGCGTCGAACTCGGCCACGTCGGCATTCTGCCCGCATGGGGCGAGAACAATCGCAACCAAATTGCGAGCGGCAAAACCAAAACGCCTGTCATTCGCCCCGTCCTCATCGATCGCGAAATCCCGCTGCTCCAGGCTCGCCTCGACGAACTCAACAAAGCTGCCACTCCGGCGGCCTCGAGCGGATCGGATCCAGCGCAGAACGCCGCTGCCCCAGTCTCACTCACTCCTGCGCAGAAGCAGGAGTTCGTCGACCTCACCACGCAGCTCAAACTGCTCTCCGATCGACGCGACCAGATCCTTGCCCGTACCGGCGACGAATTCGTCACCGATCCCCCGAAGCTCTCGCCGAAACCATGAAGAAGTGAAGGTGTCAGCCTGTACGTCTCGCAGCCTCCAAACACCGTGCATGGTCGAGAGGAGCAAGGATCCGCTTTTCAGGTTCCAGCAAAATACAATCAGGCCATACATGACCACACAACGCGCCACCGGCAAAATCAACATCACGCGCCATGATTCAAAGCCGATTGAAGAAGGTCAGGGCTCGCCGGTCTCTCTGGTTTCCATTACCGAAGATTTCACTGGAGAGATGGAGGGCACGGGCATTGCAAATCATCTGATTGTGACCGCTTCGGACGGATGCCTTCACTTCAGCGGCATGGAGCGCTTCACGGGCAAGCTCGCCGGCCGTTCTGGTTCGTTCGTGTTTCAGAACTCAGGAGAATTGAGAGACGGCGTGCTCCAATCGGAATGGATCGTGATTCCAGGATCCGGCACCCAAGATTTCGCGGGATTATCCGGCACGGGTGGCTGCCGCTCCGCCGAAGGCTATTTCTTCGATTACTGGTTTGAATGATCCCAATCGAGGGTTGATCGTTCTTAGGCCCTGCGTCCCTGGTCTCTCTCGTCTAATACCCGTTCGCGATCAGCCACTCCGCCGTTAGTTCCAGTTCAGGCTTTCCCTCGGCATTCATCCGTTCATACGCCAGCTTTACCAATACATCGGCCTCCACATTTACGGGATCCCCTATCTCTAATGAATGGAGGTTTGTCCGCCAATAAGTTAAAGGAAGAATCGCGATTGCAATGGTGTCGTCTTCGATCGCGGCAATGGTCAGGCTGATGCCCTCAATCGCCACCGATCCCTTGTGTACCATCCACCGCCGCACGTTCTCAGGCACGCGCACTTTCAGTGTCCAATCCGTCGTTTTCTCATCGAATGCGGGATTCGAGCGCTCGACCAAAGGATCGAGGGAACGGAGTTCCCCAGTCCCGTCCACGTGTCCCTGCACCACATGCCCGCCCAGCGGACTTCCCGCTGCCGTCGGCAGTTCCAGGTTCACCTTGGCTCCGGGTTTCAGCGCGCCCAGCGAAGTCCGGTCGAGCGTCTCCTGAGCAAGGTCGGCATGGAAGTAAGTGGGATCGGGATCGAGCGCCGTCAGGCACACGCCACTTACCGCCAGCGAACCGCCTTCGCGCAGCCGTGCCGCAACTCCCGGAGCTTCCACCGTCAGCCTCCTGACACCGCCGCGATCGACAAGACTGACCAGCGTTCCGGTCTGCTCAATGATTCCCGTGAACATGGCTTTTATTCTAGTGGTCGGTGATCGATTGGTGTTCAACTGATCCCTGACCTGATCCCTGATCACGGTGTGGCCTTGAGCCACTCGAGAATCTCCCGCATCACGCGCTCGCTCTGATCTGTTTTGAAAAGAAACTGCGCATGAGCCGAGCCTTCGACCGCCACCAGTTTCTTAGGCTGCGGAGCTTTTTCGTAGGCGGCGCGAATGGCAGGCAGTCGCAGGCTGTTGTTTCCTTCGGAATCGCCGCGAGCCACGATGAACAGCGAGGCGGACTTCAGCTTTTCCGCCGGCAGGTTGGGCGCGGCGCCCAGCATCACCACGCGATCGATCTCGCCCGGCCTGGACTCGATCGAGGCGTCGCCCGCTGCACTGCCTCCCATGCTGCCGCCGACGATCGAAACAGTCTTCGCCCCGTGCACATGGAGATAGCGCACGGCCGCGAGCACGTCCTTATCCAGCGGAGCATCCATCGGGTCCTTGTCGCCGGGCCCATGCGATTCTCCGTAGCCGCGCAGGTCGATCGCCAACACTTCAAACCCGGTTGCCTGGAAGCGCTTCGCCTGCGGCGCCCAGCTTTCCTTGTCGAATTGGCCGCCATGCACCAGCACAACGCCTCGCGCGCTGCTTCCATAGAGATCCGCGAACACAACGCCGCCGTCTTCAGTCGGGAACGAAATCGTCTGCTGCGCCGCAACCGGAACTGCCAGTAACGCAGCAAGCAGGGAAATGAGGGCACGCATTCCGCAAATGTACTACGGGTGTCCCCGCTCGCATCAGTGGAAGTCGCCCGGCCTCACCCTGACCCCTGATCGCTGTGTTAGCTTTCATCCTGTCAGCGATTCTCCCCGTCTTACCTACTCTCAATTCGGAGTCCCTCTCATGCCCCTACCCAAGTTCGCGCTGCTCTTCCTGCTCCTTGTCTGCGGCGCACTCACCCTTGCGGCGCAAGACCGCTCCTACGGCCGTTCCGTTGTTGCGACCAAATACGGCATCGTCGCCACGAGCCAGATGCAAGCCTCCCAGGCCGGAGCGCGCATGCTCGAGCGGGGCGGCTCCGCGATCGATGCGGCCATTGCCGCGAACGCTGTCCTCGGAGTGGTCGAGCCCATGATGAACGGCATCGGCGGCGATCTCTTCGCCATCTACTGGGACGCGAAAACCGGCAAGCTCTACGGCCTCAATGCCAGCGGATGGGCGCCACAAGCCCTGACCATTGAGCACCTGCACTCCAAGGGCATGACTGCAATGCCCCAATCCGGCATCGACTCCGTCACCGTTCCAGGAGCAGTTGACGGATGGGCCAAGCTTCACGGCCGCTGGGGACGTTTACTCTGGAGCGATCTCTTCCAGCCGGCCATCTTTTATGCCGAGCACGGTTTTCCGGTCCCCGAGATCGTCGACGATGTTTGGCAGACCAGCGAACACGCGCTCATGCAGAATCCGCAAAGCCGGCGTGTCTTTCTGACGAACGACAAGGCTCCAGAGCGCGGCCAGATGTTTCAGAATCCTGAGCTCGCGCACGCGCTCTCATTGATCGCGCGCCAGGGCGAGTCGGCCTACTACAAGGGTCCCATCGCGCAGGCCATCCTGAAAACCTCGTCTGACCTTGGCGGCACCATGACCACCGACGACCTCGCTTCCTACGCTGCAGAGTGGGTTGAGCCCATCCATGTCACCTATCGTGATTGGACTGTTTACGAGCTGCCGCCCAACGGCGACGGCATGGCCGCGCTTGAAATGCTCAACATCATGGAGCAGTTCAAGCCCGATCCAGCGGGACCGCACAGCCCTGGTGAAGTGCACACGCGCATCGAGGCCATGAAGCTGGCTTACGCCGATGTGAAGGCATACGACGGCGATCCGCGTTTCAGCAAGATTCCAGTCGAGCAGCTGCTCGCGAAGGAGTATGCGGCGAAGCGCGCATCCCTCATCAACCCCGCGCATGCCAATTGCGCCGTTGCGCCCGGCGCGCTGCCCAGGAGCGACACGACCTATCTCACGGTCGTCGATCGCGACGGCAACATCTTATCCATGATTCAGAGCAACTACTCGTCTTTCGGCTCAGGTGTCACGGTCGAGGGCATGGGATTTGCGCTGCAGAATCGCGGCGGCCTCTTTTCGCTCGATTCGCAATCGCCCAATGCGCTGACCGGCCGCAAACGTCCCTTTCACACCATCATTCCCGCTTTCATGGAGCGCGGAGACGAGCACATAGGATTCGGCATCATGGGCGGCATGAACCAGCCGCTGGCCCACGCGCAGTTCGTCTCCAACCTCGTCGACTACCACATGAACATCCAGGCTGCACTCGAAGAGCCGCGCTTCACCGTCAGCCCGAAGCTCGGATGCAACATCGTCATCGAATCGCGTGTCACGCCCGCGACCATCGATACATTGACGAAGAAGGGTCACGTGCTGGATGTGCACAAGGAGTACACCGAACGCATGGGCCGCGGCAACGTCGTCCTGCATAACAGCGCAACCGGCATCAACTTTGGCGCATCGGATCCCCGCGCCGACGGCATGGCCATCCCCGAGCAACCTGACTTTTTTTCGACTTCAAGCCAGCGATGAGACGCTGATTCAAGACTCGGTGCCCTGGTCTAGCCCACTGCAACGGATGAGACAGCGATCACAGCTCAATCCGTACATTGTTCAGGCTCCTCAATCCGCCGCTTCTTCCGCAGGGTTCTCCGTCGCCAGGGCCGGCTCAACCGTCAGGGCGCGATACGCAAGGTAAAGATGAGCGCGCCACCGCACGATCATCCCGAACGCCAGCAGGTAAAACACTGCACCCGTCTGTTCAATCGTGAGAAGCCGGTCGAAGTACCCCCGCGCCAGGTAGCGAATCGCAAACAGGACGATGACCACCGCGAAAAACGCTCCCGATCGCTTCATCATGATCGTGTCGCCGTCGCGCCTCAGACTCGATGTCAGCAGCAGGGGATAAGCAAACAGAATCGCCCCAATCGCAAAAGACGCGAGGCCCCACGTCCATGGAATGCGGCACGCCCGAACGAAGAACATCGAGAACCCAGTCGCCATTCCGAGAGGCGGCATCAGCAGTTTTTTCGCCGTGACAGCCGTGCGCCCTTCACGTACCCGCCACACCATGATTACGAGCAGGCCGGCAATCGAACCGACGCCATAGGCCCCCGGGGAAAGATGCATCCAATACCTCACCTATTAGCTTACAGTCGGCTCAAATTCTCGGCACAGGCGTCCGGCACAATCCCTTGGATATGCTGAAATCGCGATTCCTGACACGCCGTCGATCACTGATCACCGGTCCCTGACCCCCTGATCGCTGTTTTCCGGCCAGGGGTCGCGCAACAGGGAACAGAGCCCCAGGTCATTTCCGTATCGCTCCACCTCGACCTCCGCCATGCGAATGAACTGAGGCATGCTCTTAAAAGCGGGCACCGCGTCCGAGCCCATAATTTGCGGTGACACGAACAGGTGGACGCGGTCGACCAACCCGGCCGAAAGCAATGCCGTATTGAGCCTCGTGCCGGTCTCAGTGATCAGTGTCAGGATGCCTTCCGCGCCGAGCTTATCGAGCACCTTACCCAGCGGCACGCGGCCCGCTTCGGCCGGCAATACTTCGACACGCACTCCCCGTTCACGCAGTTCCTGGATGTGCGCCTCATCCTTCGAAACCGTGTACACGACGATGTCATCTTGTGCGCCTTTAACCATCTTTGAATCCAATGGCATCCGCAGTGCGGAGTCAAGTACTACTCGAAGAAGCGGCCGACGCCTGCGCAGCCCGCTGCGATCTGTCATCCAGGGATCATCGGCCAACACCGTATCCACGCCCACCATTACCGCATCGGCCTGCCAGCGCAAGGGCTGCACCGCCGCCCGGGCCGCCTCGCTCGTGATCCAGTAGGGAGCATGCGCCGCGTGTGCGCCCGCCGCCGGAGCAATCCTTCCATCAAGCGACATCGCAACCTTCATCAGCACAAACGGCCGCCGGTGCTGGCTCCAACGCGCAAAGCCTTCGTTGAGTCGGCGCGCCTCGGTTTCACAAATGCCTGCGACCGCCTTGAGTCCCGCCGCACGCAATGCCTCTAATCCGTGCCCCGCCACGTTGGGATTTGGATCGACCGTTGCGGCCACCACGCGCCCGAGTCCCGCAGCAATCAGTGCCTGCGTACACGGTCCCGTGCGTCCCGTGTGATTGCACGGTTCCAGCGTGACGTAGGCTGTGCCGCCCTTCAGCCGGTCCTCTCCCTGCCGTGTGAGGGCATGTTGTTTCGCCTCATTCAGTGCGACGACCTCGGCGTGTTCCACCAGGTCGTACTCGTGCCAGCCCTCGCCCACCACCTGCCCCGCGCGATCCAGGATCACGCAGCCCACCGTTGGATTCGGCGAACTCACGCCGATCCCTCGCTGCGCCAACTCGAGCGCACGCTTCATCCAATAAATGTCCTTATCGAGAGTCTCCAACGCGGTCATAGGAGCCATTCAATCGTCTTTTAGAGTTGTATCCCGAGCGGCCGAAGCAAGTCGTAGAACGTGCAGCTCTCGTCGAGCCTTATTCATCCAATTCCGCAACCGCAGCCCCACTTCGATCCCGCGGAGGGCGCCTCAGCGGCGCCATGCGATACGCGTAAGGGTCTTCCGGTTCCGGTCGCCGAAGGATACGCCTCAGCAATTCCAATAGCCGCCGAAACCGGCTCTTTGATTCGCGTTTTCTCATCTCCCCTCCTGACCGCCACTCCAGACTGAGCTCCTCAACCAACTCCGTTAGCTCCGCTAACCTGCGCGCCAGCGCACGCTGACTTCACTAAGCAACTAGCGCGTCCACAAACGCTCCCGCATCAAACTCCAGCAGATCGCCCATCTGCTCGCCCACGCCCACAAACCGCACCGGCAGATTCAGCTCGCGCGCAATCGCCACGGCAATGCCGCCCTTCGCGGTCCCGTCCAATTTCGTCAGCACAATCCCCGTCACGCCCGCCGACTCCGTGAAGAGACGCGCCTGCTGCAGTCCATTCTGCCCGGTTGTCGCGTCCATCACCAGCAGCACTTCGTGTGGAGCGCCTGGAACCAGCTTCGCCGCCGTCCGCCGCATCTTTTCGAGTTCATCCATCAATCCCGACTTGGTATGCAGCCGTCCTGCGGTGTCCACAATCAGCTCGTCGATCCCTCGCGCTTTTGCCGCGGCTGCCGCGTCATACAGCACCGCTGCCGGATCGCCGCCCTGGCGCGTCTTAATCATCTCCACGCCGCTCCGCGCCGCCCACACCTCCAGCTGCTCGATCGCCGCAGCTCGAAACGTATCCGCGGCACACAACAGCGCGGTCCGACCCTGCCCACGACACCAGGCGGCCAGCTTTCCACTCGTCGTGGTCTTGCCCGTTCCATTCACGCCCACCAGAAACGTCACCTTCGGCGGCGTTGCCGGGTTCGCAACCGCCCGCGCCGTTCCTTCCAGGATCCCTCGCAACTGCTCCTTCAGCAGATCCTTGAGTTCTTCTCCGCCGCCAATAGCCTGCCTCTTTGCCCTTTCCCGCAGCGCATCCAGGATCTCGGTCGTGGTCTGCACGCCAATATCGCTCGTGATAAGCGCCGTTTCCAGGTTCTCCAGCGCGCGCTCATCCACCTCGCGCGTCAGAGCCACAATGTCATTGATCCGCGACGAGAACGATTCGCGTGTCCGCGTTACCGCCTGGCGCATGCGGCCGAACAGCCCCTGCTTCTCTTCCTGTTCCGGCTTCTCTTCCTGGTTACCAAAAAGTGTGATGAATTCCGGCATAACTGCCTTCAGTCTAAAGCAATCAGCAACCTTCCAACGGCTCCCCTCGGGCCTGCTCACGCCGCGTCTTCACATGCCAATTCAACCTTTCATCGGGTACCATGAGCGGCATGCGATGTCTCGGCTTCCCGGTGCCGCATGCAGCCGCCCTTCTGTGTTGCGCTGCTTCGTTGCTCTCCTGCATCTCCGCGTTTCCGCAAGGCCAACCGATGGGCGCCGCCCACTCCATGGCCGACATGCAGCCGATTCCGCCGCCCGATCAGCTGCCAGCTCCCATCAAAATGTCCGGCATCGGCAACAGCCACATCTCCATCAGGGCTACGCCCGAGGCAGAGGCATGGTTCGATCAGGGGCTGAGCCTCTTGAACGATTTCTGGGATTACGAGGCCGCCAAAGCTTTCGAGCAGTCCGTCCGTGTTGATCCCAACTGCGCCATGTGCTACTGGGGACTTGCCCAGGCGATCGAGATGCACGGAGGGAGCGTCGTGAAACTCTACGTGGACCAGGCGATGAAAATGGCCGAGCGCCTCAAGTCCCGCGCCGGCGCCACCGACAAGCTCTATATCGATGCGGCCGAGGCCGATCAGAAGCCCAGCGATCCGGGAGAGTCGCCGGCCATCCCCATCTTGCGCAAACTCGTCAAGAAGGCTCCGCACGACATCGAGGCCCGCATTTTTCTGGCGAATGCGGTTGGCGATGGCTTCGATGAAAAAGACGAGCCCAAGCCCGGCGAAAAAGAGAAGATTGCAATTCTAGAAGGCGTCCTCAAAGAAGCACCCAACGACTCGGCTGCAAATCATTACTGGATCCATGCGATGGAGCCGAGCATTCACCCCGAACGTGCCATTCCCAGTGCAGCGCTGCTTGCCAGCCTCGCGCCGACCTCGGGCCACATGGTCCACATGCCCGGCCATATCTACTTCCGGGTCGGCGACTATGCACAGGCAGAACACTGGTTTGCAGCGTCCATGACCGCTGACGAAACTTACATGCGCGATCAGCATGTCTCCGTCGATAACGACTGGAACTATGTGCACAACATGATGTACGCGATCGCGAACCTGATGGAGCAGGGCAAACTCGCCGAAGCCAACACGCTTTCCGATCATCTTGCAGACGCGCGCGGCAAGCTCTCCCCATCGCTTTACATCTGGTCGGCTCGCGATCAAATGGCTCGAGTTAGCCGGCGGCTTCCTGTCGCTCTTCGCACAGCGGACTGGAATACCGCTTCGACTCTTCTCGCGCAAGCCAACCTGCCGGACACAGATAACACTTCGAATCTTCGCTTCCTTGCGTCTGAGCTATCCGATTTCGCCAACGGCATGAAGGCTCTCGAATCCAACGATGTCGCCGCGGCCCAGATAGCTTCGGATCGCATGGACGCTGGACTCTGGCGCACCAAGCGTACCAACGACGCGGCCGAAGAAGCGAAGAAAAAGGCCGACGACCTGGCCAAGAAAAATGCAGCCGCCGACAATCAGCAACCCGCCATGCCCGTCTCGCCGGATGCCTTGGCCCGTCCGCTCATCCAATCGCTCAGCGTTGCCTCGATCGAATTGCACGCCGGCATTCTCATCGCCCAGGGCAAACTCGAAGAAGGAAAGAAACAGTTTGCTCTCGCAATCGCCCAGGAGCGGAAACTTGGCTATCACGAGCCGCCTATTTACATTCGTCCCGTCGGCGAGAACGAAGCGGTCGCGCTCATTCGTGCCAAGGACTACGCTGGCGCCACCGCCGCTTACCAGGACGCCCTCAAGGAGCGGCCCAACTCCGGCTTCCCGCTCTATGGCCTCGCCCACGTACGCGAACTGTCCGGCGACGCAAGCGGCGCCCGCCAGGCCTACGATGCCTTTCTCAAAGCTTGGCCCGCCGCGGATCCTGTCCTTCCTGAAGTCCTGCACGCTCGCGAAATCACAAGCTCCGCAAATCTCGCTGTTCGCTGAATTACCTTTTTCCTGTGTTTGATATACCTTTTTCTTGTCGTCATGAGCGACCGAGCATAGCGCCGCGGTCGACGGATCGGCGGTCGCGGGTCCGCGAGGTCGGCCTCAAATCTGCTTGATTCAATCTGATTTTCTTCGCCTCAAGACGACTGAATCGTGCCCCGGCGGATTCATCTCAATTCACTTGCAATTCGCAACTGAATTCGGAAGAATCGCAGGGTATTCGCGCAATCCCAATCGCCAATCACAATGGAGGAGTTCATATCATCATGAGCAAGGTGCGTGTTTTGGTCGGAACGCGCAAGGGCGCGTTTCTGCTCACCTCAGATGGCAAACGCAAAAACTGGGAGGTCGAGGGTCCCCACTTCGCAGGATGGGAAATCTACCACATGAAAGGCTCGCCGGTAGATCCCAATCGCATCTATGTTTCGCAAACCAGCGGGTGGTTCGGCCAGCTCCTGCAAGCCTCCAGCGATGGCGGAAAAACCTGGTACCAGCCTGGTGTCAAGCCTGAAGACGCGACACCGCAGTGGCCTCCCGTCAAGAGCAATCGTTTCGCCTACGACACCTCAGCCGAGACCGGCAAGCCACTCACAACGCACCAGTGGTACGATGGCACGCAGCATCCGTGGGAGTTCAAGCGCGTCTGGCATCTCGAGCCATCGCTCACCGACGCCAATGCCGTTTATGCCGGTGTCGAGGACGCCGGGCTATTCCGTTCCACCGACGGCGGCGAAAGCTGGCACGAACTCGCGGGGCTTCGCGGGCACGACACCGGTCCGGCATGGCAGCCGGGAGCGGGCGGCATGTGCCTGCACAGCATCATTCTCGATCCATCCAATCCCGATCGCATCTACATCGCCATCTCCGCGGCTGGCGCCTTCCGCACCGACAATGGCGGCAAAAGCTGGAAGCCCATCAACAAGGGCCTTTACTCCAAATACATTCCCAATCCCACCGCCGAAGTCGGCCACTGCGTACACCACATCGCGATGAACCCATCGCGGCCCAATGTGCTCTTCATGCAGAAGCACTGGGATGTGATGCGCACCGACGACGCCGGCGATAACTGGACCAAGATCAGCGGCAACCTGCCAACTGATTTTGGATTCGTGATCGACGTTCATACGCATCAGCCCGAAACCATCTACGTAGTGCCCATCAAAAGCGATTCGGAGCACTTCCCCCTCGACGGAAAGCTGCAGGTATTCCGCAGTCGCTCCGGCGGCAACGAGTGGGAGGCGCTTACCAAGGGCTTGCCACAAAAGAACTGTTACGTCGACGTGCTGCGCGATGCGATGGCCGTTGACCGGCTCGATGACTGCGGCATCTACTTCGGAACCACCGGAGGCCAGGTCTTTGTTTCGCCTGACGGCGGCGATTCGTGGCAGGCCATCGTCGAAAGCCTGCCGCCCGTCCTTTCCGTCGAGGTCCAGACGCTTGCGTAGGCTTTCATCGGACGACGTTTTGAAACGGTGCGACTTCCGTCATGTCCAAGAACTGGGTGCCCCAGGTCTCGATCTTGAGACCTGGGAAGTAAAATCATGTACGCTCTCTGACCACTGACTACTGACCACTGAACACCGATGTTCTGATCACTGACCACCGACAATGCCCACACACACGATTCGCGTTCAGCTCCCCTACCACTTGCGCAACCTCGCGAAGGTTGGCAATGAGATCACCCTCGACGTCGCCGCGCCCGTGACCATCGGCGCAGTGCTCGACGCCATCGAGTCCCGCTATCCTATGCTCGCCGGAACCATTCGCGACCACGACACTCTCAAGCGCCGGCCATTCCTCCGCTTCTTCGCGTGCGAAGAAGATCTCTCGCTCGATCCACCCGACAAGCCTCTTCCCGACGCGGTCGCCGACGGCAAGGAGCCATTCCTCGTCATCGGCGCCATTGCCGGCGGCTAACTTACTGCCCAAATACTTTGGCCAGCGCCATCCCCGCCTCGGCATCCTCGATCACCACGTTGCTGTGCGTCTCCAGCACGTCGGCCCACCTCATCGACTGTTCGTATGCCACGGCTGGATTGTCTGTTTCGAACAGCGCGAACCCTCCGCTGCCGTCGCTCTTGTGCCAGCGCCCCAGCAGCGTCAGACCTGGAGGTGGTGCGGCCTGTCCGGCCAGAAACCGGCTTGCTGCTTCCTTCATACATCCCGGACGAACTGAAAATGTCGACATCACTTTCATGCACTTGCCCTTTCTCGTTTGGATTTGCTTCGGAGGGAGCGCGAAGGCCGCCAGTATAGCCGCGGTCCGCGGAATCTCACTCTCAAATTCGTGAAAAAATGCCTCCGATTTGTCTGCGAGATTCTTGGCTGCGAATTTGCCGATTAATTCGCGCAAACGCGCACAATGGAATTGGCTCAACAAAGCAAAAACATGGGACAGAGATGGGTCACCGCCTGGGTGTTGCAGCCAGCTAACTGTTTTATTATCAGGATCTTATAGCTACACTCAACGAGAAGAGGAACTTACGCAGGCCATTTTTCACTAGATCATTAAGAATGAGGATTTTGGTTAGAAAAGTACCGGGGGGTCTGTTAGTGCTCTCCCTTTCCGGGCCGCAGCATCAGGTCGCGGATCGCCTCGTGTGGGTCCTTGCCCTCATCGAGAATCATCTCCATCTGCTCGGTGATTGGCATCTCGATTCCGTGCTTGCGGGCAAGTCCGAGCGCCGCGCGGGTGGTGCGCACGCCTTCCGCCACTTTGCCGCCCAGGCTCTCCAGGATCTCGGGCAGCTTGCGCCCACGGCCCAGCGCTTCGCCTACGGTGCGGTTGCGCGAGAGTGATCCCGTGCAGGTCAGCACCAGGTCGCCGACGCCTGAAAGTCCACCGAGCGTTTCGCGCCGACCGCCGCATGCTACGACCAAGCGCGTGATCTCGGCAATGCCGCGCGTGATCAGCCCGGCGGTCGAGTTGTAGCCGAGACCTACGCCCGCCGCAATGCCGGCCGCGATGGCGATGATGTTTTTGAGCGCGCCACCCAGTTCCACGCCGATCACGTCGGTCGAGGTGTAAAGCCGCAGCGTCTCCGACGAGAACTCCTGCTGCACCAGAATCGCAATTTGCAGATCGCTGAAGGCTACCGTTACAGCCGTCGGCTGGCCCTGTGCGACCTCAAGCGCAAAGCTGGGGCCGGAAAGCGCACCGATCGAAAGCAGCAGCCCCGCCGGCTCAAGAACCTTCGAGATCACCTGCGTCATGCGTAAATAGGTAAGATCTTCCACGCCCTTGGTCGCGCTGACGATGAATTGGCCGTTATGTAAATGCGCGCGCAGCCGCGTCATGGTGGCCCGTAGAAACTCAGATGGAATCACCGACACCAGCATGTCGGCCTCGCTGATCGCACCGAACTCGGACGTCACCGTGATCTCAGGAGGAAGAGGAAAACCTGGCAGGAATAGGATGTTCTCTTTCGCCACGTTGATCTTCCGCGCTTCCTCTTCGCTGTGCGACCACAACGTGATCTGGTGCCCGCCGCGTCGATGCAGTGAGATCGCAATGGCCGTTCCCCACGCGCCATCACCCAGAATGGCGATGCGGCTCATGCGGGCTTCCCCTCCCGCGGACGCGATGAACCAAAGCGATTTTCCGTGCCTGCGATCAGGCGGCGGATGTTCGCGTGGTGCTTGGCGATGATCAGCAGAGCAACAATGACCTGCGCAGCGATGAAGAATGCCGGCCGGTCTCCGTGAACCAGGAACCAGGCGAAAACGGGAAAGCTGGCTGCCCCCAGGATGGAGGCGAGCGACACGTAACGGGATGCCGCTAGCACCAGCGCGAACAGCGTGATTGCCGCCAGCGCGGCCCATGGCGCGGCTACGAGGAAGACGCCAAACCCGGTGGCCACGCCTTTGCCGCCCTTGAACCTCAACCACACCGGAAACATGTGCCCGACGACGGCGCAGACTGCAGCAAGTGCTTCCAGATTGCGGGGAGAGGCGCCGCACAAAAAGGTGGTAGAAAAAGCGCCAAGGCCGACGGCGGCGGCGCCCTTGAGCACGTCGAGAACGAATGTAGCGGCTCCCAAGCCGCGCGCACCTGAACGCAGCACGTTGGTGGCGCCGATGTTGCCGCTACCAATAGTGCGGATGTCCTGATGCCTGAAAACGCGCATCAGCAGGTATCCGGTAGGAATGGATCCAAGCAGATAGGCAACCAGGGCAACCAGCAAAAAAACTGCGACCATGACGAAACCGAGTGTAGCAGGTAAGCTGCCCCGGCGCTGCTGGCGCGAATCTTCAGAAACGCTCGTCGGCAGAGGGCCCGTAGATGGCCGGAACCGTAGAACCGACCATCCGCAGGTAGACAGTGAGTTGTCCGCGATGATGAGCAAGATGACTGAAAACCGCATCAGCAATCATGATCGAACGCGGCTGCTGCGACACCACGTTGCCATTCATCTTGAACGCCCAGGACTTCGCCAAGTGCTCGTCGTTCGTCGATTCCAGGGCGCGCCGGGCCTTGGCGACTCCGTCGTGGAGGCTGCCCAAAAGCTCAGCCTGCGTTGCGACCGCCTTGGTGCGAAACCCATCCGTCGACGGGTCGTCCAGATTCAGTTCGTCCCGCTCGATCATCATTGCGATCCACCCGAGCATGCCCGCCACCAGTGCGGCGAGGTAGCCCAGTTCCATCGAGCGCTCGTGCGGTTTGTAATCGTTGCGGCCTTCAGGCACGCGCTCGATCGCTTTCCGCACGAGATCTGATTCGCGTTCCAGTTTGGCGAGAAAAAAGTCTTTGAGCATCGTCATGTTTCGGTCTCCTTGGGGATACATTGAGGTTTGTGTTGGGGTTGAATCAATGCGCCGCGCCCGATGCGAGCTCGAAGTTCTTTGATGCGTCGGCATGTTTGAAAAGCGCATACCAGGCATCGAGAGCGGCAGGATCGTAAAGGTTGAGAATGCTAAAAATCTCGCGCGCAAAATCAATGGGCGAGATTCCCGATGCCGTGATGAGGTTGCTGTCGCGAACCGCCGGGGCATCGCAGTAAAAGCGTCCGCCGCGATAGCCGCTCCGGGCGATGTATTCCCGCGCGTTGCTGGTGTGGCGGCGACCGTCGAGCAGCCCCGCGCGGGCAAGCGCCAATGTGGCAGCGCAAATAGCCGCGACTGGCACGCCTGCCTCAAGAAAAAGACGTGCCTTCTCGATCGCCGCAGCACTGCCGCCGCTTTCCCACCGTTGACCGCCGGGCAGGATCAACAGGCTGCTCGCATCAGGGTCCAGCTCCGCGAGCACCATGTCGGGCACGATGCGCAGACCGCCGATGGTCGTGACGAGCTTTTGGCTCTCAGCAACTGTGATGACGCGAAAACGGCCCGGCTGCTTCTGGAACTGCGGGTTGTTGATCCCGGCCACGGCGAACGCCGGTTCCCAATCAGCCATGGTGTCGAAGACAAACAGGTGAACATGGTGCCGGCTCATTGCTCCCACCTCGATCCGTCCCATATAGAATGATCTGACATATATGACACCTCATGTCATATATAGTTTGTGAAGATGAATAAAGTTGTGAGGAGCATCAATGAAGGCCGACCGGCTGCTTTCCGTCCTGTTGCTGCTGCAATCGAAGGGCCGCGCTACGGAGAGGGAACTTGCCGAGCGACTCGAAGTCTCGCAGCGCACGATTCACCGCGATCTGGAGGCGCTGAGTGCGGCTCGCGTGCCCGTGGTGGCGATGCGCGGCGCGCAGGGAGGCTGGGAACTCGACAAAGGCTGGCGGACGCAGGTGCCCGGGCTGGATGAAGCCGAATTGCGCGCGTTACTCATGGCGCAGCCTCGTGTGGTTGGCCACCCTCGTCTCGCCGCCGCTGCAGAGAGTGCACTGAACAAGTTAATGGCCGCATTGCCGGGACCCATGCGGGCACAGGCGGAGACGATGCGCGAACGCCTGCATGTGGACGCAACCGGCTGGTACGAGAGCGGCGAGGACCTCTCCATGCTAGCCGTCGTGCAAGAGGCTGTCGCGCAGGAACACCGCCTGGCATTTGATTACACCCGTGCCGATCGGCAGAAGAGCTCGCGCACCGTCGATCCGTTGGGCCTGGTTGCGAAGGGATTGAGCTGGTACCTCGTCGCGCGCACCGCAAATGGCATGAGGACTTTCAAAGTGTCAAGGATGGAGCGGGTGACTGCGCTTGCAGTGGGCTTTGAAAGGCCCGCTCATTTTGATCTCGCGGCATATTGGAAGCAATCGACGGCGGAATTGGATCGCCAGCGCAAGAGCTACGTCGCCATTCTTTGTTTGTCTGTCGAGGCAGGGCGGAAACTGGAAGGGTGGTGCCCGACAACTCCTGTTGAATCGGCCGGCGGTAGCCTGCCCGAGGGGTGGCTCACGTTGCGGGCCGAGTTCGATGCCGAGTGGCAGGCCAAGTTTGTTGTGCTCGGTCTCGGCTCGCAGGTTGCTGTGATCTCGCCTCGCACGTTGCAGCAGGCCGTGAGCGACGAAGTCCGGTTGATGGCCCGGGCCTCATTGCACAGTCCGAAGAGAATCAGGGCTGGAAAAGCCTGATGGGGTGTATAGTTGGTCCGTCCCACCGAGTAAGATTCCCATCGGAAAGGCAAAAGGATGCCCAGTTATCTCTTGCAAGTCTCGTATACGGCCGAGGCTCTGTCTGTCCTGATCAAGAAACCGCAGGACCGGTCCGGCGCTGTGGGTAAGGCCATTGAGAAGCTTGGCGGCTCGTTGAAAACCATCTGGTTTGCATTTGGCGATTACGATGTCGTCGGCATCATGGAGATGCCCGATAACGTCAGCGCCGCAGGCATCGCGCTAGCAATTGGCGCGGGCGGTGCGTGCAGAAGCGTCAAGACCACGCCGCTGCTCACCATCGAGGAGGGAATTGCGGCGTTGAAAAAAGGCGCTGGATCGGGCTACAAGCCACTCTCATAGCTTCATTCCGCGAAAATCGGAGGCAGAGAACCCGTGGCTTGGATCAGTCGACCATGATCTCGCCGGGCAGGATCGGTCGCGTGCGCGGCAGTGCGCCGTTGTACGCGGCCGCTCCCATCAGTGCGAGCGCACCCGCATACACTGCAAGCTTGACCACGCTTCCAGTGCGCGTCAGCGGAAGTGTTTTCCAGAGCAGCAGCAGCAGCGTCTGCGCCGTGGTGACTGCCCAGACGGATCCGTAAAAGTAGCGGCGCTCCGTGCCCTCGCGCTTCGTGGAGGCCCCTACGCGAGGCAGCTTGCCGGCAGCACCCAATGCGAGAATGAGAATGAAGAGAGGCAGATAGCCGTACTGGTACAGTTGTTTCATCGTCCACACGCCGGTGATGCACGCGATCGCCAGTCCGGCGAGGTTCAGGAATGCGAAGTTGATGACCGCATTCCACGCAAAGGTGTAGCAAACTTTCCGGTACAGAGGATTCGGTTTGTCCTCGTCGAAGCGCAGGATATAAGGTGCCTGCTCAACGCCCGGCATCTGGCCGTAGAGGCCGGCAATCCCCGTGCCAAGAAGAACTAGGCCCAGCCAGATGCTGTTTCCGAAGCCGAAGCCGTGGGCAAAGAGCGAAAACGTCAGAGGCCCGGGCGCCAGAAAAAACACCCAGATCCAGATCGGCCAGTGCAGCACGCGGTAGTAGCCCTTGTTGCGCGTGCGCATTTTGCGGGCGTCCGCATATTCAACCTTGCCGCTGTATGCCATGATTCGAGTTTTGCAAAGCGCTGCGGAGTGAGTCAATTCAACTGTATGGGGGCCGGCTCTTCTGTCGATCCGATCACGCGACGGGTCTGGCAAGGAAAAGGAGTCTTCGGATATCCTGCTAAGACTGTGCTTCGCTGCATCAAAGGCGAAAGCACGCTTGAAACGTGCGGTCGTTACTCGGCATCGCACACATCCCCGGCTATTCTCAAGTCGCAGAGACTATCAACCATGCGCATCCCGCTTTCAACTTCGATCTTCGCGCTTCTTTGCACTTGCGCATTCTTGTCAGCGCAAGTGCCCGACAACGGAGCGGCCTCGCAGGCCACTGTCGGCTTGACTCCCGCACAGACGACCGCGCCCGCAAAGCCAGTTCAGGACGCAGCGCCGCCGCCGGTCCCTCCATCCGGACTTCTGAAGCCATCACTGGATAGCATGCAGCAGATGCTTGGCTCATTGAAGCTGGACAAATGGAAGCGTGGCAGCATCCGCGACGAGGCCGGAGACAACATCGGCCAGATCCAGCGCGATATTCAGGACAATCTGCCGACATTGTTGACGGCTGCCGACAACGCCCCGGGTTCCTTGAGCAAGCTGCTGGCGTTGACACGCAACGTAGATGCGCTTTACGACGTGCTGCTGCGAGTCGTCGAGGCATCGCGCGTTTCAGCTCCCGGCGAGCAGGCGGAGTCGTTGCAGCAGGCGCTCGTCGGCTTGAGCAGTTCGCGCCACGCTCTGGAGGGCCGGTTGCTGGATGCGGCGTCCGCCACGGAAAAGCAGATGGTCGAGTTGCGCTCAACGGTGCAAAGGCAGGCGGCGTTCAAGTGTCCCGCACCGCCGCCAACTCCCGTGGCTAAACCGTGCCCCGCGCCACGCCGCGCCAAAAAGAAGCCGGCCGCGGGTGCGCCGGCAGCCAATGGAACCCCACAGAACTCCGGGCAGGGAAATCAGAAACCGGCGCAAGGCAATCAAAAACCTGCGCAGAATAGTCAAAAACCCGCACAGGGTGCCGCTGCGAAACCCGGGCCGTGACCGGGGGGGCAGCACAACAGCCGCGGGACGGCCGGCGATTACATCAGTTTGCGACGGATCAGATCGAGCGCCTGCTGCGAGGCCCACTGGCGCACCCGATCACGATCGCCGCGGAAGGTGCGATCGTACGTGGTGGTTTCGTGTGCGTCCGAAATCGCGAAGTAGACGAGACCGACGGGCTTTTCCTCAGTGCCGCCGGCCGGTCCGGCAATCCCGGTTACGCCTAATCCCAGGGTCGAGCCCGTTCGCTTGCGAATGCCTTCAGCGAGTGCTTCCGCGACTTCAGATGAGACAGCTCCGTGCTTGGCGATTAATTCGGGCGGCACGTTGGCGAAGCTCGTTTTCAACGGATCGGAGTAGACAACCGCCCCACCCAGGAAAGAGCGCGAACTGCCTGGGACCGATGTGATGCGCTGGGCAACCAGGCCGCCCGTGCAGCTTTCTGCAACCGAGAGCGTTGCTTGCCGCAACCCGAGGTAATACAGAACGATCTGCTCCAGCGATTCGCCTTCAGACGAATAGAGCCAGTCATCGAGTGCCTCTTCGAGTTTTCCGGCGAGCTCTTCGACGCGATCTTCCGCAGCCTCTTTGCTGGCTTTGGTGCAGATCAGATTCAGTTGAATATCACCGGTGTGAGCGAGGATTGTGGTCTCCACGTCGGTGTAGGTGGTGTAGATCGGGACGAGAAGCTTGTCGGCCTGCGACTCCGGGATCATGGCTGCCTTCAGCGCGCGCCGGGCGATGTGGCGAACGGGAAGAATCTCGCGCAGGCGAGGAAGGCACTCATCATCAAACAGTCCGCGGCACTCATGCGGCGGCCCGGGAATCAGCATGATGAGCTTGCGGTAGCCCTCATAAACGGTGTCGATCCATTGACCGGGCGCACTGCCGTTGGCATTGGGCAAGATGGTGGCGCCCTCAATCACGTCAGCCTGTTTCAGATTGTTTTCAGGCATCGAGATGCGCCAGGTCGCTGCGCGGACGTGGAGGGCCGCAACCTGCGCGCCATCGCGTCTCAGCCGGACGGAGAGCGCCTCTGCCGTGGCTTCGCGGGTCAGGTCGTCTTCTGTCGGACCAAGACCCCCCATCAGAATGATGATGTCGGCTCTGCCAAGCGCCGAGCGGATTGCATTGACAAGGTCCTTGCGGCGGTCTCCAACGATGGTCTTGAACGAGACAGCGACGCCGATCTCATTCAGCCGCTCGGTCAGGTAGAGAGAATTCGTGTCCTGCCGGGAAGGCGTAAGCATTTCGGAGCCGACTGCAACAATCTCTGATTTCATAAACACACAGGGATCAGGCGATCTGGTTCTGGAATTCGAACGATACGTTTCGAGAGCGATGCACGCTTAGAAAAGGCTAAGTCCTTCGACGCCTAAATCCACATCATAAACCGCCTCGTTCGTCGTCAAGACAGTGGTGCCGAGCGGCGAGAACGCAACGCCCACAAGGTTGTTTCCGCTGAGGACGAGGCTTGCATCTCCTTTCGAATTAATCCGCACCAGTCCTCGGCGTCCGTGCAAGCAAGCAGTCACATAGACGCTTCGATCCGATGAGAGCGCGAGGCCCTGGGGGCGGCCGAGGCCTTTGTACCAGATACGCGCCTGCCCGTGGGTGTCGATCGCCCAGATTGTGTCGTTGGAGCAGAGTGTGGGTCCGGTAACAAGAACTACCCCAGCGTGATCGACGGCAAGGTGGTAGGCCGAGATACTGGGCTCGAGCGTTGCGTAAACGAAGATCTTTCGCTGCGGATCGATCTTGAAGATGGTACCGCTACGGTCGCCCACGAAAAGATTGCCCTGGCGATCAAAAGCTGCCCCCGTGGCGACACCCATTCCTTCTGCGTAGAGTGTGGATTCGCCCGCGCCGTCCACGCGGTACACGTTCCCTTCGGCGCGCGAGGTCACAAACAGATCGCCATCAGGACTGAAAGCCAGGCCGGTGGCATTCATGATTCCCGTGACGAAAGGGGTCCCGCGCCCGTCGGGGCTCACACGTACCACCGAAACGGGAGTCTGCTTTCCTCGTTGTCCGGAGATGGTGGTGTAAATCATGCCGGAACGGCTCACCGCAGGACCGGTAACCGGGTGCAAGCCGCTTGAGAGTTCACGCGCAACACGGATCGGTACCCCGTTGCTTACGCCTGCGGGTGAACGAACCTCAATGAGACCTGTCATGGCCTGCTCTGGTACTCGGAACGCAAGGCGGCCCGGGCGGCTCATCCTGACTTGAGCGGGCTGGTTGCCGACCACTACGACCGGCGGGCCGTCCTGGTGCGGACCGAGGCCCGCACCTGTGAGTTCAACCTCACCGAGCGGCAGGGCGGCCGGCGGGATCACATCGTCGATGCGTGGCTCTGGAACGACTTCTTCAGGAGCAGATTGTGAACGGGCGCGCGCCATATCAGAACCAGATGCGTAGCAGTGAAGCTACACCCAAAGCATACAGCCCGGCAGCCACGTCGTCGCACACGATGCCCCATCCCTCTGGTAATCTTTCGAGCCGGCGCGCCGGGAAGGGTTTCGTGATGTCAAAAATCCGAAAGAGGATGAGGGCGATGACACCATGCCGCCAATCAGCCGGGCAGCCAAGCAGGGCGATCCATTGGCCGACAACCTCGTCGATCACGACGAACCCCGGATCGTGCCGGCCGCTTTCGCGGGCCGCAATCGTTGCTGCCGGAACGCCGAAAGCGAAAGATACAGCAATTCCGCCAAGCAGGGAAAATGTGAGGGTTTGCATTGAGGTATGAAGGGCGATTCCGGCGATCGCCCACAGAAGAACGGCCGCGATGGAGCCGTACGTACCAGGGCCGGGCTTGCCCAGTCCGGCTCCAAAAAACGTTGCGATGGTCCACGCCCAGATGGTTTTGCGTCGAGGACGGGAAGGCGCGTGAGACGCAGACGGGCTAGTCATCTTTTGATTCTTTGCCGTGGCCGGTCAGTCCGCCAAGATCCTCGAGCACTTCCGGATCGAGGACGGGCGAGCTGATCTTGTATACGCCGGATGCCCATTTGCCGAGATCGATCTGGCGGCAACGGTCGCTACAGAAAGGGAAGTCCTCATCGCCGGGACGCACCAGTCCGCCGCAAGTAGGGCAGCGAAGAACTTTCCTGGATTTCTTTTTCGCGGGCATTCAACTGCTTCCGAAACGCGCTCCTGCATTATTTTCGCACCAGGACCGCAATCCCGCTGCAGGATCCTATCGCGGCCACGTGAAGCGCTCGCCGCGCGAGCCCTCCAGCAGGAGTCGGACCACCCTGCCGCCGCGTTTTGTACTATGGAGGAGCAGTAGCATCCCGCTCGCCACCTTCCTCGACCCTCCCATTCCGACTGAGTTGTAAGAATCTTCGCCCCCGTCTGATTTCGATAGGAGAACTCCGCGATGCCTTTGCCAAATGATGAACGAGTGGTTGCCCTTGCCGGCGAACTTCTGACCGTTTTCGATACCCTCTTCGGACTGCACCCGGGATTCAGGGCTGCGCATGCCAAAGGCATTCTGCTCTCAGGGGCTTTCACGCCTGCGCACGGTGCGGCGACTCTGACCAAAGCCCCGCATATTCTGCGCCAATCTACACCCGTGACGGCCCGGTTCTCGAACTCGACGGGCATTCCCGATCTGCCGGACAATATTGCCGACGCGAACCCGCGTGGCCTTGCCATTCGCTTCCATCTCGCCGAGCACGTGCACACCGATATCGTCAGCCATTCGACGGATGGATTTCCCACTCGCGATGGGTACCAGTTCCTGGAATTCCTCAAGGCCGCGATGGCTAGCGGACCGGATGTTCCCTCGCCGAAACCCATCGAGCGCTTCCTCGGCTCGCACCCTGCGGCACTCGCGTTCGTGCAGGCACCCAAGCCTTTTCCCTCAAGCCTTGCGCGCGAGACGTATTTCGCGGTGACGGCATTCCAATTCACGAACCAGGATGGGCAGACGCGTCACGGACGCTACCGGATCGTGCCCGAAGCGGGCAATGATTACCTGAGCGATGTAGCTGTCGTCAAACTGAGCCCAAAACATCATTTCGACGAGATCGCCGAGCGCGTCACGAAGAACACTGCGCGGTTCAAGATCCTGGTGCAGGTCGCGGAGCCGGGCGATGTGGTGGATGACGCCACGGTGCACTGGCCAGAATCCCGTGAACTGATTGAGTTGGGTACCGTGGAACTGAACGGCGTAGTTCCGGAGAATGCCGCCCAGCAGAAGCACATCATCTTCGATCCGATTCCGCGAGTGGATGGCATTGAAGCTTCGGCCGATCCGCTGCTGGAACTGCGCGCGGCTATTTACCTGCTGAGCGGGCGTCGGCGCCGCAGCGCGGCGCTCGCGACGGCGGCCCATTGAGCCAATGCGATGCTCCGGCACGGGCGGAGCGTCGCAACCCTCTGGTCATCGTCAGAGTGCGGGCGAAACGATGCGCGCGACGATGTCGTAGTCGTGCGCTTCGCTGATTTCGGCGCGATAGAAGCGGCCTTGCTCGAGGTCGTCGAGTTCGCCAAAGTCGTTGATGTAGACCTTGCCGTCAATCTCCGGCGCATGAAGCTGGGTGCGTCCTTCCCAAAGCAGTGGAGTTTCTTCGCTCTCCCCTTCGGCAAGAACAACCAGTTCGCGGCCAATCCATTGCTGCTTGGCGCCCCGTGAAATGGACTTCTGTGCTTCCATCAGGCGCCGTTTGCGCGACTCGATCGTGCGTTTTGGAATCTGCCCGGTCAGTGAATAGGCCGACGATCCTTCTTCATGCGAATAACTGAACACGCCCAGCCAGTCGAAGCGCGCCTCCTCGATGAATTGCTCAAGAATCTCGAAGTCGCGCGCTGATTCACCCGGGAAGCCAACGATAAACGAGGTGCGCAACGCGATGCCCGGCACGGCTGCCCGCACCTTTTCGATAGCTTTGAGGAAAATGTCAGCTCCGGCGCCTCGCTTCATGCGCTTGAGCACGTCAGGCGAGGCGTGCTGCAGCGGGACGTCCAGATACTTGCAGATGTTGTCGTGCTTCGCGATCGTCTCGAGCAGATGGCCGGTGATGCGATTTGGATACGCGTAGAGGAAGCGGAGCCAGCGCAATCCCTCGACGCGCGCGAGTTCGTCGAGTAGTGTCGCGAGGCCGTCCTTCAGGCCGAGGTCCTCTCCGTAGCAGGTCGTGTCTTGCCCGATCAGCGTGATTTCGCTGACGCCATTGGCAACGAGCCGCCGTGCTTCGGCCACGACCGACTCGAAGCGGCGCGAACGAAATTTTCCGCGCAGGTTGGGGATGATGCAGAAGCTGCAGGGATGATCGCAGCCTTCAGCGATCTTGAGGTAAGCCGAGGCGCGCGGGGTTGAAAGCAGCCGTGGGGTGGTCTCGTCGTAAAGATAGGTGGGCAGCAGGTGCGCTGCGCCTTCCCACGTGTCGCGGCGGAAGCGGCCTTGGCGCTCGCGATGGTCACCCTCGGGGCGGCTCGATTTGTGCGTCCCGGCGAGGGATTCCTGGCCGGAGCGCACATCTCCGCTCCCGCTTCCGGTGAGGATGGTGAAGAGCGATGGTGTTTGGACCTGCGCGGGAGGCGCGATTCCAGCAGCTTCAAGAATGGAATCGAGCTCACCGGTTCCGACCACAGCGTCGACTTCCGGAATCTTTTTACGGATCTCGTCGCGGTAGCGCTCGACGAGGCATCCAGCAACGATGAGCTTGCTGGCGCGGCCCTCGGTTTTATGCCGGGCCATCTCAAGAATCGTGTCGACTGACTCCTGCTTGGCCGTGTCGATAAAGCTGCAGGTGTTCACGACCAGAATGTCAGCGTCTTCGGGGCGCGAGGTCATGCGCGCGCCAGCGCGATCAAGCAAGCCCATCATGACCTCGGAATCGACGAGGTTTTTGGGGCAGCCCAGAGAAACGAACCCCACAGTGGGAACTGTGGGTGGGGATGTTTTACTCACTCCTTCATTGTAGCGGGGTGAAGACTTATGCGCCGGAACCGGGATCGTGCCGGCGCAGCCTGGCTGGGGTCCTTCATTGCGATTCTGTCAAAGCCAGGTGCCTCAAAAACCGCCGCAGGGGGTCAGTGCAGTGAAACGGGGGTGCTGTTCAGAATCCTCGACGTGGCACGGAAGCGATGGAAGTCGCGGAAGCGAACCTGGTTCAGCTCCAGTTTTCCCCGGCGACGTTCCCGCAGGACAATCTGGGCTCCTGTCGGGAGCAGGTACTTCTGGCCGCCGATGGTGGCGTAGTCGTAGTCGGTACTGACGAGGGTCTCGTAGATGGGGTACCCCTTCGGCACGTCGTCTGCAATCTGGGTAATGCGCCGGACCTCGCCGGTTGCGCTGTCGATGTACACCATTCCGTGATAGCCGACGAGAACTACCTGGGTGGGACTGGCGCGGAGAAAGAGGTTCGAGTTTTCTTTGGCGACGCGATACTTGAAGACCTCGACGGTTCCGGTCCCGAGCGCGTCGTTTTCGAACCACGAGATTTCCGCTTTTGAGGCCGGCCGGAAGAGTCCGCGGATGACACCGCCGAAGATTCCGAAGCCGGAGATGCCACGCCCGGGATTGGACCTGACGTCGTGGCTGGTCTTGTGATCCTTCTCGTACTCCTGGAATTCCCAGTCTTCCTGATGGTCGAAGTAGTTGAGCTGTCCGGTGATTTTATCGATCGGTTCCCATTTGTCTCCGGAACTGGAACCGCCAAATCGCTCCGTGACCTGCTCGCAAGTGAAGTTCGGCAGGGAGTCCCAATAACTGTTCGCGTATTGTGCGGCCTGGGCGAGAAGAGTTTTGAGTTGGTCATCCGCGGGTCGCTGGATATGACTGTCAGAGCCGGAGATGGCCAGCGGACCGGCAGGCCGGGCGATGGACTCGAGAGCCGGGAAGCCGGCTGCCGGTACCTGGTCAGAGTCTTCGACGATGGTGTGCGCGCCTTCTGCAATGCGAGCGGGAGAGATGTTCGATTCGGCGGGCTTTGCACCTTGCGTGAGGAAGGAGACCTCCTGGTAGGTGCCATCCGCAGAGCGGAAGTCCTTGTAGTCCTGGATGACGTACTGATGGCGGAGGCCGTAGCGGCTAACGAAGGAGGCGCCGTTGGGGACGACTTCGGCGATGGTGAAGGAACGCACCGGGACATAGAGGGTCTTGGGGCCGAGCGACATGGGAGCGTAGTCGACGCGGATGTCCTCATAATGAACGAAGTCGGAAGACTTGAATTTGGCCTCAAGGATGGTGCGGAGGACAACGCCGGAATCCGGATCGAGGAATAGCTCGCCGTGGAAGGGGGACCTGGCCTTGAAGGGATTCCAGTCGGACACGTAGGAGATGTTGCCATTGCCGGCGGGGCTTGCGGCGGGGCCGCCGCTCAGGTTGCCCGAGCTAAAGCCGGAGAAGCCGCCGCTTCCCGGGGTGCCCTTGCCTCCGAAGAGAGCGGTGCTGACGCTGGAAGTATCGGGGAAGCAGCAGTAGTTGATGGCGTAGTCGGATTTTTTCTTGTCGACGGTGAAGCCGAAGACGGCGGCCTGGCGGCCGCTGATGGTTTCCCAGCGAAGGAATTTGGGTTTGCCGGAAGAAACGGCTTCGCTAGTCAGGAGATTGAGGGGAAGAAACGGGAGCATGGAATTGACGAGCCCGTTGCGTCCCCACGGAGTGTTGTCCTTGGCGCCCGGCTTCTCGACACCGTTGTCAATCTCGACCGTGTCAATGCGGGTGTTCTTGAGGCGCACGAATTGGCTGGTCTGTTCCCAGAGAGGGTCGTCGTTGTCGTTGGTGATCTTGAGCTTGTTGCCGCCGTAGGTCTGGATGGTCTGGACGCCATCCTGGAAGCGGGCGACAAGGCGAGTGGCCGTGAATCGAGGCAGCTGAGGGTAGGTTTTGGCAGCATAGTCCTGCGCCCTGGCGAGCATGGCCTGCTGGGCGGTCGCGTCTGGGGCGACCGACTTGGGCAGGTCGGTATCCGGCGGAACGAGCATGGAACTGCGCGCCTCAAGCACGTAGATCTGCTCGGTTGAGAGCGGTCCGTTGACGAGGTCGACCATGCTGTTCATCGCCGCGGGGGTCAGCTCTTCAGTGAGCTCGATCTGCTTCAGCTCGTCGGCTATCTGTTCATCGGTTTTCCGCGCGTTGTGCATTCCCGTGAGCACATCCTGCAATTGCGCCACGGTCATCTTTCTTGAATTGGCCGACAGGAGGATCGGGGTCACTGCAATGAGGAGCAAGATCCATGGGAAGCGCTTCATCTTGTCGTCCTGAGGGGAAATGGCGAGCGCAGCTATTGTAGCGATTCAAAGTGAACCGCTGCACCTGGCATTTTTGCGGGGTTTATCGGGATCGGCTGTGATGATCGAGGCTGGCGGCCCCGATCTCAGCAGAAATCAGATCCACATCGTGATCTGCAAAGCGGCGGCCCCGCACGGGATTTGACCGCGGCTTCGCCGCGTGGATTGCGCGATTTCGAAAAACAACGACGCTCCCAGGGTTTCACCCTGGGCTAATTTCGTCCGCTCCCTGCGGGAGCCCGATCGAGCGCTTTCAACAGTCCGGGTGAATGCGCTGGCGGCAACTCGGATCTTTCTCTCCGGCACCCGCGTCGTGGTCTGCAAAGCGGCGGCGAATTTTTCGGACCGGATCGGTCGGGGTTGCACCGCGGAATTTGAGGCAAAAATTTTGTGGAAAACCGCAAATAAACAAGGGGGGGGAGGGGGGTGGCGTTCCGTTCACGTTCATGTTCGCAATCTCATAACGCAGGCGCCGCCCCGTTTCATCTGGCGGTAAAGAGCGGATTTTTGTTCCATAGAGATTGAGTTCGTGCGGTTGGCGTGGTCCGCCTTCGCGCGAGCCACACGCCTACACATCCATTGTGCGCGCAGAGCGGAAATAAACAGGCAAATGGGCCGCCGGTTTTTGGGGAATGGAATGAAGCAGATGGAAAGACAATGGAGCCGGAGATCTTGACAACGCTGATTGGCGCAAGTCGCGACGGCCCATGACCGGATGCAAATCGTGATGCCGCGCGAGGCGCAGAGCGCAGCAAGTGAAGTGCTAAAATCAATCAGTGCCGGGTCCTACGCGACGTAATCCCGCCAACCCCGCCAGGTCCGGAAGGAAGCAACGGTAACGGGCTAGTACGGGCGCAGTAGGTCACCCGGTACTTTTGTGTCCAGTGGAAATGATCGGTGATCCGGGGTCATTGATCAGGCCTGGAAGAGTTGCAAGGAGAAATGCATTGAGCCTTACGGTTCGTCCTGTGGTGGGCCGGCGCGCGAAGATTTCGGCGCTTGGCACTTACGTTCCCCCCGACGTGATCACCAATCAGGATCTTGAAAAGCTGGTGGAGACCAGCGACCAGTGGATCGTGGAGCGTACCGGGATCAAGACGCGGCACAGGCTGGCCCCGGGGCTTGGGGTGAGCGATATTTGCGTGGAGGCGGCGAAAAAATGCCTGGCCGCGCGCGGGATTACGCCGGCCGATCTTGAGGTCATCATCGTGGGCACGGTCACTCCCGACATGATGTATCCCTCGACCGCATGCCTGGTGCAGCACAAGCTGGGCGCCCCGAATGTGTGGGGCTTCGATGTATCGGGCGGGTGCTCGGGTTTTACCTATGCGCTGCAGGCGGGCGTGAAGCTGGTGGAGAGTGGAGCGCACAGCAAAGTCCTGGTGTGCGGCGTGGATGCCAATACGCGGATGACCGACTACACCGATCGCACAACCTGCGTGCTGTTTGGCGATGGCGGCGGAGCGGTGCTGGTTGAACCGGCGGAAGCGGGCGAGATCGGATTCATCGATTACCTGAACGAGATCGACGGGTCGGGGGGAGTGAGCCTGAATATGCCGGGCGGCGGGAGCCTGAATCCGTCAAGCCACGAGACCGTCGACAAGAAGATGCACTACATCCACCAGGACGGGCCGGCAGTGTACAAATTTGCGGTGCGCAAGATGGCCGAGGCCACGTTGAAGCTGCTGGAGCGCAATGGCGTGAGCGGGTCTGATTTGGGCTGCTTTATTCCGCACCAGGCCAACAAGCGCATTATCACGGCCACCGCCGACCGGCTTGGAATGGACCCCTGTCGCGTGATTATCAATATCGAAAAATACGGCAACACGTCTTCTGGAACCATTCCTCTGGCCATGGAGACGGCGATCGAAGAGGGCAAGCTGAAGAAGGGCGACCTGGTGCTGCTGGCTGCCGTGGGAGCGGGGTTCACGGTGGGGACGATCCTGCTGCGGTGGGAGATCTGAGGCTTTCAGCTATCAGCTGTCAGCTATCAGCCAGGGCGGTGATCAGGGGATAGAAGACAGAAGACAGAAAACAGAAGACAGAAGACAGAAGACAGAAGACAGAACAGCGATCAGCTTTCAGCGTGTGCGAAACCTCAGATAGTTTGTGAACTCTCGCTGTCGGCCAAAAGCAGATTCTTCGTTCACCACCCCCAAACTCGTCCCACAGAGGGGAGTGCGCTCTTTGGGGACCCCGAGAAACGTTTGGGGGCCCGTTCACTCAGAATGACAGTGCTGATGCAGTGCGAAGTCGTATTCGGGCAGGATGCCGAGTGCGGCGGATTTGCGAAAGAATCCGCGCATGCCTTCGATGCATTCCTCATCGAGGATGTAGTGAATATTTCCAGTGAGATAGGAATGGATCGTGTCTGCGGTCAGGGGCAACTTCCGCGCCCATTCCGCGACAAGGGCATCGATGTTGGCGAGGCCGTGATCGCGTGAATGAACAAAATCATCGGCAACGCTATCGTCGAGGCGCGCCGTGTGCGTGGCTGCCCAGACAGCGGAGACAAAGGGAAGGCCGGTGAGCTGCATCCACTCCTCGGCCAGATCGTGGTAGATGAGTTCTTCGCCGGTTCGTTCGAAACGGTTGGCGCGTTCTTCGAGAGCCATGAGCGCAGGGTCGCCGATGATGATGGCGGCGTCGGCGCGATCGAGCATGCTGTCGAGATCAGCGGCCATGGGAAGGAACGGCACGTCGGCGTTTTTCCATTGGCTGAGAATCAGGCGCGCGTAGATGAGGGTGGTGCGGCTGGCTTTGTCGGCAGCGACGCTGCGCAACATGTTCAGGGGCTGGCCGGCGCGGCGAACGAGAAGCAGTGAGCGAACGCGGCCCTTGGATGCGATGGTGCAGCCTGGCAGGACGCGAAGTTCAGGATTGCCGGCAAGGGACGCGATGGGGACGAGGCCGATGTCGGCTTCGCCGGACGCAAGACGGTCGGCGCACTCAGACGGCAGCATCCAGTCGAGCTCATAGCGCTCGGCCAGGTTTGTGCTGAGGGGAGGATGCTCGAAATCCCACATGAGGGGCGCAGGATTCAAAAAACGGATGGCGGCAACTCGCAAACGCTCAAGAGAACTCACGCACTCTTAGACTACCAATTTTGGGAGCGGGAAGGCGCATGTGTGCGCGGCGTCCTTGACTTCACGAAACGATTTGGTTAGGGTGAGCGAAATTACCTAAGGAAGAGTTCTCCGGTTACCTGGCGAGCCTAAATGTGCTTTGCTCGCGTCTGGGAGCCGGCTGCAAGATGATTTCGTCCCAGGAAAAACTGAACGAGCAGGCGCATGCGGTCCTGGATGAAGACCGGCTTGGGTGGCTGGCGCTGTCGCTCGCGCCTGCGTTGGGTCCGCGGCGCATCATTGAGGCGGTGAAGATGCTGGGGCGGGCGGGCCGGGTGTTCGAAGCGACGCTAACGGACCTGGAGGGGCTGGGGCTGCCGGCGCACACGGCGCAATTTGTGTTTGACGGGAAGGCGCGTGCTGGCGCGGAAGAAGAGTGGGCGCGCATCGTGTCGCTGGGCGCGCAGCTCGTCACATTTGGTTGTCACGAATATCCTGAGCGACTCAGGGAGATTTACGATCCACCGCCCGTGCTATGGGTGCGCGGGGCCATCGAGCTGCTGGAACGGCCGTCGATCGCGATTGTGGGAACGCGGCACCCTTCTCCTTATGGGACCGGGATTGCCGAAATGCTGGGTCGGGACCTGGCCGCGCGGAGGCTGCTGGTGGTGAGCGGCATGGCGCGGGGCATCGATACCTGTGCGCACAAGGGAGCCCTGGCAGCCCGGATGCCGACGCTGGCGGTTTGGGGCACGGGCATTGACGTTGTATATCCCAAAGAAAACAAGAAACTTGCCGACGAAATCCTGGCGGCGGGCGGGGCCATCGTAAGCGAGGTGCCGGCAGGGACATTTCCAGCGCCCCAGAATTTTCCCCGCCGCAACCGCATCATCAGCGGATTGAGCATCGGGGTCCTGGTGGTTGAAGCGAGCGAGAACTCGGGGACGAGGGTGACGGCCCGGTGCGCGGCGGAACAGAACCGGGATCTGTTTGCGGTACCCGGCAACGTGACGAATCGGAATTCATGGACGCCCAACACGTTGATAAAACAGGGAGCTAAGCTGGTGGCGACCTGGGAGGACATCTGGGAAGAGCTGCCGTCGCAGGTGCGTCTGCAACTGGAGGCGGAGGCGGGCCTTGAATCCAAACCCGACAGCCCCGCATCCTTATTGGCTGATCCGGTACTGAGGCCGCAGGAAGCGACGGTGCTCGAGGTTTTGAGGTCGGACGAGTCGCGGCAGATCGATGAGATTCTCGAACTGCTAGAGACGCAACTGACTTCATCAGAGGTGTTTACGGCTCTGTTTGAGCTGGAGATGGCGGGCCGGATCCGGCAATTGCCGGGGAAGAATTATGTGCGCAGCCTGTGAGCAGAGGCGGGTTTTGGAGCGCGCGATCCACAGATTTCTTTCGCACCCGGCCAGGAGTTTGCGCGTACTGTAAGAGGAACGCGCGGACGGAAAAAGCTGCCTGCAAGTGGAAACGGGACCGCCTTCCGTGTTAGCTTCCAAGATTTGTGGCTGGTTTTTCGGCGCATGGCGCAGGGGATCTCCTGCACAGGGAATTTTGGTGGTGCGAGAGAAACCAATTGTTGTGCGATGGTGTCCAAAGGACCGGACAGGATGGACTGTATTTAAGGATGGCGATGAGTAAATCACTGGTGATCGTCGAATCCCCCGCGAAGGCCAAGACGATCGAGAAGTATCTGGGCAGCGGATTTCAGGTGCTGGCTTCGATCGGCCACATCATGGATCTGCCCAAAAACGACATTGGAGTTGAGCTCGAGCATCGCACGTTTGAGCCGACGCTGATCGTGACTCCGGGCAAGGAGAAGGTGGTCGCGCAGCTCAAGAAAGCGGCCGGCAAGGCCGATGAGGTGTACCTGGCGCCTGACCCTGATCGCGAGGGCGAGGCGATTGCCTATCATCTTGCGCTGCAGCTTGGCGTTTCAGCCAGGGAGCGGAAGAAGATTCGCCGCATCACCTTCAACGAGATCACGAAGAAGGCAGTGCAGGAGGCATTCAAGCAGGCGCGGGACGTGGATCAGAACCTGGTAGACGCGCAGCAAACGCGCAGGGTTCTCGACCGGCTTGTGGGCTACCAGATCTCTCCGCTGCTGTGGGACAAGGTGCGGCGCGGATTGTCGGCGGGGCGTGTGCAGACCGTGGCAGTGCGGCTGATCGTGGAGCGCGAGCGGGAGATTGCCGGATTCAAGCCGGTGGAGTATTGGACCCTTGAGGCTGCGCTTCATCCCGAAAAGCGGTCGGATGGAAGTTTCAAGGCCAAGTTCGTAGGAATGGACGGCGAGCCGGCGCGGGTGGCCAACGGCCAGGATAAGGAAGGCAAGGACCAGTTCCTGAGCGGCGCGCTGCCCGATAAGGCCTCGATGGATGCGGTAATGGCCGCACTCGAGAAGGCCGAGTGGACCGTGGCGTCGGTGCAGTCGCGCGAGCAGCAGAGAAGGCCGCTGCCTCCTTTTATTACGAGCCAGCTGCAGCGCGAAGCGTCGAACAAGCTGGGATTCAACGTGCGTCGCACGATGGGCGTGGCGCAGCGACTTTATGAAGGCGTGGACGTGGGGGCGGAGGGAACGGTCGGCCTGATCACCTACATGCGAACCGATTCTCCGCGCGTGTCGCCCGAAGCGAAGACAGCTGCGCGTGACTGGATCCTGAAGGAATTCGGTCCCAAGTACCTGCCTGATGCTCCCAACAGCTATGCCGGCAAGAAGCAGGCGCAGGATGCGCACGAAGCGATCCGGCCGAGCGATGCGTCGCGCACGCCGGAATCGATTGCGCGCTACCTGAGCGATGAGCAGCTGAAGCTGTACACGCTGATCTGGAAGCGGTTTGTGGCATCGCAGATGATGCCGGCGGTTTTCGACGTTACGACCGCGAAGATTGAAGCCGCGTCGGCGACCACGCGCAAGGTTTATGACTTCAGGGCAAGCGGGTCGGTGATGCGTTTCGACGGCTTCCTCCGGCTTTATGAAGCGACCGCGGAGAAGAAGGACGACGACGATGAGTCGGGCAGCAGGCTGCCGACGCTGGACAACGTGAAGGCGCTGGAACTCGAGAAACTCGACCACGAGCAGCACTTCACCGAGCCTCCGCCGCGGTACAACGAAGCATCGCTGGTAAAGGAGCTGGAAGAGCAGGGAATCGGCCGGCCATCGACGTATGCGTCGATCATCAACACCATTCAGGACCGCGAGTACGTGGTGAAGCATGGCGGCTCGCGCGGGCGATTCTATCCGACGGAAATCGGCGTGGTGGTGTGCGACCTGATGGTGAAGAACTTCCCGTACATCTTCGATACCAAGTACACGGCGCGTCTGGAAGAAGAGCTGGATGATATTGAAGACGGCAAGGAGAAGTGGACCGATCTGCTGAACGGATTCTATGACCACTTTGAGGACGAGCTCAAGGTGGCGGCCAAGAAGATGGAAAACATCAAGCGGATGGAGCAGAAGACACCCGAGAAGTGCGATCTGTGCGGGTCGCCGCTGGTGCTGAAGTGGGGGAAATTCGGCAGTTTCTATGCGTGTTCCAACTTCACACGGGTGAAGCCGGTCACGGTGGCTATGGGTCCGTGGAAGAAGGATCCCAAGGCGGTGACGGCCAAGATCACGAAGGCGTTGAATTTTCCGTTGAATGTTCGCGAGGTCGTGGATGACTCGGACGTCTATTCGAAGGAAGTCGCTGACGCGAAGGCGCTGGTCGCTGCGATCAACGACGCGGCGGAGCGGGCTTCAGAAAAAGACAGAAAGATTGTCGTCGAGCAGGTGAGCTGCAGCTTCACGAAGGAGAACATTGCTGCCAAGCCGGATCTGAATACGCCGGAGGCGCAGGAGGCCGGGGACACCGAGGAGTACTGCGAGAACTGCGGGCGTGTGATGGTGCTCAAACGTGGGCCGTGGGGACCGTTCATGAGCTGCCCGGGCTACAACGAAGATCCGCCGTGCAAGACGATCCGCAAGCTGAGCCAGAAGCAGCAGCAAAAGCCGCCGGAGCCAACGGGCGAGGATTGCCCAGTGTGCGGCAAGCCGCTGGTGCTGCGCCAGGGCGCGTATGGCGAGTTCGTGTCGTGTTCGGGCTATCCGAAGTGCAAGTACGTGAAGCAGAACCTGATTGAAGGCATGAAGTGCCCGAAGTGCGGCGAAGGCGATGTTGCCGAGCGCAAGGCGCGTCGGGGCAACGTGTTCTGGGGATGCACGAACTATCCGAAGTGCGATTTCACGTCGAACAACAAGCCGGTTCCGCAGAAGTGTCCCGAGTGCGGCAGCCCGTACCTGGTGGAAAAGGTGCTCAAGTCGGGAGTCTATCTCGAATGCCCGAACAAGAAAAAGGGCGCCGAGGAAGAGAAGCCGAAGAAGCGCGGCAAGAAAGCGGCAGAGCCGGAACCGGGCGCGGCGGTGGTTTGCAATTATTCGAAACGCATCGGCGATGCACCGCCTCCGCCGACCGCCGAGACACACGGTCCGGTGGTGGAAAAGGCGGACGCGAAGAAGGAACTGCAGCCGGCGTGAGTGGGGATTGCGATGAAAGACCCAACCTAACTTCGCCTCGCACGGTTCGTCGCGCCTCCTCATCGCGTCGCCGTCCAAAGTCCGGTTGAATCCGTTACCATGGGCATTCGGAGAAATGCTCATGGAACGAATGCTGGCAACCCCGGCGGATGCCGAAATCATTCTCAAGCTTTATGAATTGCGCACCGAATCGCTGATGCGGCAGGCGCGTGCGTGGGTGACGGGCGAGTTCTGGCCCAATACGGCGGAGGATTTCTTTGCCGTGGCGCTGAACCCGGCCGATCCGCACAATGCTTTCTTTCGGCAGGTGACAAGCTACTGGGAGATGGCGGCGGCGATGGTGCTGCACGGCGCGGTGTCGGCTGAGCTTTTCGTGGATTGCAATGGGGAAGGATTTTTCCTGCTGGCGAAGTTCGCGCATATTCTGGATGGGATACGGGAGCGCATGCCGATGTTCATGATGAAAACTTCAGAAGTGGTGACCCGGTTCCAGGCGGCCTCGGTTCGCTATGAGTCGGTGCTGAAAAACATGGAGGCCAGGCGCCGCAAGGCGCGGCAAGTTCAATGATTCAGTTTTTTCTGCTGCGAAAGAAATGACATTTCTTTGACTTGTGCAGAGCGGCTCCCACAAGGCATCATGTTTCCCGCAAAGAAATGCGAATTCCAGGAGGCAAAGATGAAGAGACTTCTTGCAGCATGCGTGCTGGTGCTTTCAACGGGCGCGATCGGGGCCGGCGCCGCCGATTCGAGCAAAATCGATGGATGGATATCCGATTCCATGTGCGCGGCCAAGCATGCCGGCTCGGGTGCGGAGTGCGTGAAGAAGTGCATCGAGGGAGGGTCAGCCCCGGTGTTCGTGGATGCGGAAAAGAAGGCGGTGTGGTCGATCGACAACCCCGATGCCGTGAAGGGACATTACGGCGATCGGGTCACGATCACCGCCACGACAGATTCCGCGAAGAAGAGCGTTCATATCGATTCGATCGAAGCAGCCAAGTAGGCGGAGCATTGAGTCGACACCCATTGCGCTGGCCGGCGCCGTCTTGCGCCGGCTAGCATGATGCAGGCAGAGCTGTTTCTCTCATCCTAAAAACCGTATGCCACTCGCCACCGCATCGAATCTCTGTTACTGTTCTAAAGATTCATGTTCGCCGGTATTTCACAAATGAAAAGCGAACAGCGTGCGAAAGAAAAATGGCAAAAGCGATTTGGAGCGGCAAGGTGATCGCGGAGAGCGATCAGACGGAAGTCGTTGAGGGGAATGTCTATTTTCCTGAGGGTAGTCTGAAGCGGGAGTATTTCCGCCCGAGTTCGACCACCTCGACCTGCCCGTGGAAGGGGCAGGCGCGTTACTTGAGCCTGGTCGTGGACGGGCAGGATAATCCGGACGCGGCCTGGTACTATCCCGACCCCAAGCCCGCTGCCCGTAAGATCAAAGGATACGTGGCTTTCTGGCGCGGAGTTGAAGTAGAGAAGTAGGTCTCGCAGCGCTGATTTCAGGATCCTGCATGCACTTTCGCCCGTCCTGGTTCGTGGCCCTGCTAGGGCTGTTTCTTCTGGGGTGCGCCCATTCTCCTTCAACAGCGGGAGTGCAAACGGCTCCGACCCTCGAGGGTGATGCGGCCCATCCCGGCAGAACCAAAGGATGGGTGGACACCAAGCTCTATTTCGGACTGGGGCCGGTGGACAAGCCAGACCACGGAGTCAGCGAGAGCAAGTGGCGTGAGTTTCTGGACAAGGAAGTGACTCCGAGATTTCCGGATGGCCTGAGCGTCGTGGACGTGTACGGGCAGTGGCAGGGCAAGAGTAAGGCAGCGCCGGAGCGCCTGAGGTCGAAGATGCTGATCATCGACTATCCGGCCACAACGGCGAATCGGAACAAGATTGAAGCGATTCGGGCAGCCTGGAAGCGGATGACGGGGGATCAATCGGTGATGCGGGTGACCGAGCCGGCTGACGTTTCGTTCTAGCAAGCGCTGGCGGAGGGTCCGAGAGAGCTCAGCGCTGCGTTGTTCTTTGCAGAGCGGTCTGCTCGTTTATGCGCCAGCTGGCCTGGGCGGTTGGAGTGAGCGCCCTCACCATGAAGAAGAGCAGGTATGAGAAGCAGGAGATCGCCAGGTGCATCATCGAGGTCCTTCCAAGAGCCCGAACTGGCTGGGCCGGATGATGGAAGGATGAGCAAGATGCATGCCAAAGTTTCGAGTCCCGAGCCGGAAAGGATAATTGCTTCCCGGTGACCGAGTTAGCGAAGTTGGATTCGAGCGGCCGATCTTCCGTTGACGACGAAAATGACGAAGGTGTGTGACGAGAACTCGTCAGTGTGACTGAATGAGGTCACGATGCTGGGGCTCATTTCAACGTAGTGACGACGAAAAGCGCCTCGGGGGCTGAAGTCCCGGCTTTGTTTCCCATGTACAGGCTAAAGCCCGTACCCTTCGACGCCCGCACCCTTCGCAGCCCGCACCCTTCGCAGCCCGCACCCTTCGCGACTCTGTCGGGTGAAGCAGGAGGCGATGAGCGACTTCAACTAGAGGTTAAGAACATAGATCAGAACATCGCTCTTTTTCTGCGGCTTGAGATTTGGGAAGGTGAAGTGCTCGCGGCACAACTCCTCCTGCTTGAATCCACACTTTTCAAGGACGTGTGCTGATGCCTTGTGCCCGGCGTGGCAAACCGCTTCCAATCGCTTGACGCCAACTTGCCCAGCCACGTCGACCATTGCTGCCAGCGCCTCGGTGGCAAAGCCGCGCTGCCACGCATCCTGCGCGAAGACAAAGCCTGTGACGACGTGAGCGGAGGTCTTGAACGCGAGCCCTGTGCTACCCAGCAGGGTGGGCACCGGATCACGGGAAAAGACCAGGTAGGGGCCGGCGGGCCACTTGCGCCACTCCTCATCGCTCCAGGAAAGGAAGGCCTGTGTGTCGGCGACGCTGCGGTGGGTTGGCCAGCTCAAGTAACGAGTGACGACAGGATCGGCGGCGTAGCGGCGAAAGATCGCCTCCGCGTCTGCTGGGATAGGCTTGCGCAGCGACAGCCTGGGCGTCTGAATGCGTTCAGGTGGCTTCATCACTTTTCCGCGGGTGCTTGGAATCAGTCTAGAGGCTTGCCAATTTCCCAGTGGTGTCCGAAAGGATCGACGACACGGCCGATGCGCCAGTGGTATGGCTGATCCTTGACGGGCCAGAGCGGGGTAGCGCCGGCGGCGACGGCCTGGTTGAAGATGGCGTCCGGATCATCGACAACCATCACCATGCGGACCGTGCTTCCGCCGAGCGAGGCCGGGCTGTAGTTTTGGTTTTCGGGCGACTCGTCGGCCAGCCAGAAGTCGGACGACCCTAAAGAAAGGTGTGCGACAACGGCCCCATCTTCGCCATCGACTCGAAACAGTTCGGTGGCCGAAAAAGCCCTTTTGTAGAAATCAATTGCGCTTGCGCCGTTGCGCACAGCAAGCAGCGGCACAACCGTGGCGAGCTTGCCTTGTGAATCCGAGACTCCCGTCATCTGAAATCCCCACAATGAGAATCACAACTTGAAATTCGCAAAGTATTTTAATAGGCCTGCAGCTGATCGAGCGGCAGACGCACCCGGAAGCAGGTAGAACCGGGCTCGGAATGCACGCTGAGAAGCCCGCGATGCTTGCGGACGATGCGCATGGCATTATCGAGGCCGAGTCCGAGGCCCTGTCCGGGCGCCTTGGTGGTGAAGAAGGGCTCGAAGATGCGATCCTGCAACTCCGCAGGGATGCCCGGGCCGGTATCCCAGATCTCGGCAAGGAGCATTTCGCCTTCCATGCGGCAGGTGAGGCGGAGGGTTCCGCTGTTGCCGAGGGCATCGAGCGCGTTCTCGATGAGCGCGGTCCAAACCTGGTTGAGCTCACTGCCATAGGCGCTGATGCGCGGCAGATTCGGCTGGTAATCGCGCTCGACGGTGACGTTGCTCATGCGCGACTGCAGCATCTGGATCGTTGCGTCGAGCCCTGCCGGGACATCCACCTCGAGGATGGGCGCGCGATCCATGTAGGAATAGGCCTTGACCGCGCTGATGAGGTCGAAGATCCGCGCAGTTGAGTTCAATAGCGTATCCACCGAGCGATTCGAGCGGAGGTAGCGGGCAAAGTATTGCAGGACAACGGCGGTTTCCCTTGGTTCGAGCAAGGCGCGCAACGTGTCGAGATCGTCGGTGGTCACACCTTGTTCGCCGAGCTGTGCCGCTACGTCCCATGCGCCTTCGCAGGGCAGGTCAGCGAGCCACTTGCGCAGCGACTCGTCGCGAGCGATCATCGCCGATGCTTCCTGATCGGCCGCGGAGGGTTGACGGCTGAGGATGCGCTGCTCCCAGTTTTCGATTCCGCGAATCTGCATGTCGCTGAGGCAGAGGTTGACCAGCTTGAAGCGATTTTGGCGGTTGGTGCGCAGTTCGCTGACCAGGCTGGATGCGGCGCGCTGCGCGGCCGAAGCGGGATTGTTCAGCTCATGTGCGAGATTGCCGGCCAGTTTTCCGAGGGCGGTCAGCTTTTCAGCCTGCTGCTCGATGCGGGTGACCTCGCGGACGCGGTCGAGGAGCGTCGACACGACGCGCTGGGTCATGGACGGAATCGCTTCGAGCATGGCCGGGAACTGGTCCCGATGGATGAGGAGCGCCCAGACGGGCGAAACTGCGAATCCCTGGCCGCCGGCGGTCTTCATGCGCGAAAACGGAAGTAGCCCGGTCATTGCCCCGGTGCGGCCGATGAAGAGCGCCATGGGACCGCCGCGCAGGCGGCGCACATGAATCTCGCCTTTGAGGATGAGGAGCATTTGATCCGCCGGCGAGCCTTCTTCAAACAGCACGTCGCCGGATTGTGCAACCACCTCTTCGCCGTGCGTGGCAAGCCAGAGGCGATCTTCGAAAGGCAGGCCCTGCAATGGGCCGACGCGATTCAAGGCCTCGGCGATCTCTTCTGCGGGGGTGGGGCGCGCAGGAGTCGTATAGCTGGGGGCGAGCATCCGGCAACCTCCGGGGTGTTCACAGGATAGCCGATGGTGCGATTCGACTCACCGGCTATTGTTGAAAAGGCCAAGGTGGCCATGAAGAAACGCCGGGCCGTTTGGCTGGCCCGGCGTCTCGGTTGACGAACTAAATCGTTCTACCGGGTCTTTGCCACCTCCTCGACGGTAACCGGATCGAGGAAGGGCATGGACGCACGCAGTTTTTTGCCGACGATCTCGACGGGGTGCCTGGCCTCGGCTTCACGGAAGGCCAGGAACTCTTTGCGGCCTGAGTTTTGATCGGCGAGGAATCGCCTGGCAAAGCTGCCGTTCTGGATCTCGTCGAGGATCGCCTTCATGGCTTTGCGGCTCTCGGCGTTGATGACGCGCGGGCCGCTGACGTAGTCGCCCCATTCGGCCGTGTCGCTGATGCTGTAACGCATGTAGGCGAGGCCGCCGCGATAGATGAGGTCCACGATCAGCTTGAGCTCGTGGAGCACTTCGAAGTACGCGCTCTCTGGCTGGTAGCCGGCTTCGACCAGCGTTTCATAGCCGGCTTTGATCAGAGCGCTCACACCGCCGCAAAGAACGGCCTGCTCGCCGAAAAGATCGGTCTCGGTTTCCTCCTTGAAGGTGGTTTCGAGCACTCCGGCGCGGGTGCAGCCAATGCCCTTAAGGTAGCTGAGGGTGAGGGCATGCGCCTTGCCAGTTGCGTCCTGCTGGACCGCAATGAGGCCGGGGATGCCGCCTCCTTCTGTGAACACTTCGCGGACGCGGTGACCGGGGCCCTTGGGCGCGGCCATGCCTACATCGATGCCGGCCGCGGGAGCGATGGTCTTGAAGTGGATGTTGAATCCGTGGGCGAAAAGGAGCAGGGTGCCGGGCTTGAGATTGGGCGCGATTTCGTCGGCGTAGAGCCTGGCGGCGGTCTGATCGGGGACGAGGACCATGACGACGTCGGCCCACTTGACGGCGTTGGCGACCGTATCGACCTCGAGGCCGGCCTTCCGCGCCTTGGCGATGGATTTTGAGTTGGCGGCGAGGCCAACCTTCACCTGCACGCCCGAGTCCTTGAGGTTGAGGGAGTGGGCGTGACCTTGCGAGCCGTAGCCGATGATGGCGACCTTCTTTGCCTGGATGAGCGCGAGGTCCGCGTCGTGATCGTAATAAGTTGTGGCCATGATGTTCTTAGTTTTTCCTTTGCTTGCGAGTTGGGATGATGTGAGGCCGCGGGATGACCGCGTGATGCGTTCGGGCGCCGGGGAAGCGCATGGATGTTGGGCCAATGCTACGCCCGGACAAAGGTGGTGAGGCCCCTCCGCGTGCGTTCGCGCAGCTGGCATTCGCGCAACTGATCGGCAAGCTCCTCAAGATGATGCACACCGTAGATCGAAAAGTTCTCGAGCTCCGCGTCGGACGAGTAGAGATGCAGTGAACCGTAGCCCAGCACGCGGCTGCCCAGCGGTTTGCGCAGTTCAAAGTGGTCGATGCGGAACAGTTCCAGCGACTCCTGGACCTTGGAAAGAATGCCGCGCTCGAATTTGATGCGCTGCGTGGTGATGCGGTAGTAAATTGTACGGCTGCGCGTGTAGTAGACGACCAGGATGGCGATGCACGCAACGAGAACGCCTGCTACCAGGATCAGAACATTGTTGTCGGACTTGGCGATGTAGCCTTCGGACATGGCGAAACCGACGATAACAGCTGCAACGAGGATGAGCACGAAAGGAAAGAACTGGCCGATTCGGTAGATCATGGCCGGATGCCCTGCAAAGAGGTCGCGCTCCGTTTCGACTTCCTTTGCCGTGGAGTAAGCGGCCAGGTCGGTATTGCAAAAGCGGCACTTGATGGCGGCAGCTTTGATGGTTTCTCCGCAAACCGGGCAGACTTTGTTTTCCGCGTCCATGGTCGGATCCTTTCCCAACTGAGGATATCAATGCCGGGGCAATCGAGCCACGCGGATTGGGCTGCTATGCGGGCTCGATGCCGGCATTTTCTTCTGCCGGGACGCTGTCGGCTTCGCCATCCGATTTTTCGTCTTCGCCCGCGCCCATCGCCTTGAGGACTCCGCTGGTGTGGTGGCCGCGGCGCATGGTCATCTTGCCGCTGCGGCAGATCTCGAGAATGCGGCCGTCGTCTTCGCGAAGCACTTCAATAAGGCCTTCGATCTTGCTTTCTACACCGGTCATCTCAATCAAGAGCGACTCGGACGTGAGGTCGACGATGCGAGCGCGAAAGACTTCGACCAGTTCGAAAATGTGCGAGCGGTTCTGCTGCGTGGCGGCGACCTTAATCAGAGCGAGCTCGCGCGTTACCGAGGGCGCCTGTGCAATGTCGTCGACATCGACCACGTTTTCGAGCTTGAAGAGGCTGGCGCGAATGCGATGGCCGGCCTCGGCCGACGCTTCGCAAACGAGGGTGAGGCGGGACAGGCCGGCACGCTCGCTGCGGCCGACGGTCAACGAATGAATATTGATGTTGAGACGCCGGAACAGGGAAGCCACGCGCGTGAGCACGCCGGGCAGGTCTTCAACGTAAGCGACGAATGTGTGCATCATAAGAAACAGCTCCCAGCGATCAGCTTTCAGCCGTCAGCTCTATGCCGTGGTTCATGTTCATTCCCAGTCATATCGCTTGAGAAGCTCGCAGCGCTTTAAAACCGAGCTAAAAGCTGAAGGCAAAGAGCTGCAAGCTGCTTTTCACTTGTCGTCAGGCGATTCGACGATGGGGTTTTTGCCGGGGCGGCGAATCATCTCGTGCAGTGCGCTGCCGGCGGGAATCATGGGGTAAACCGAGTCTTCCTTCTCGACGAGGAAGTTAATGAGAAACGGTCCAGAGGCGGAGCGGGCCTGGTTGACGGCGTCGGCCACTTCGGCGCGGGTGCGAACCGCGCGGCCCTCGATGCCGTGCGCGTCGGCCAGCTTGACGAAGTCGGGGCTGACAAGCGGCGTGGCTTCGTAGTTGCTGTCATAGAAAAACTCCTGCCACTGGCGCACCATTCCCAGGTAGCCGTTGTTGATGACCGCGATGTTGATCTTGATTTTTTCCTGCACGATGGTGGAGAGCTCGGCGGCTGTCATCTGGAATCCGCCATCGCCAGCGATCACCCAGACTTCCTTTTCAGGGCACGCGAACTTGGCGCCGATAGCCGCAGGCAGCGCGAATCCCATGGTGCCGAGGCCGCCCGAGGTGATGAGCGTGCGCGGCCGTTCGTGATGGAAGTATTGCGCTTCCCACATCTGGTGCTGGCCTACGTCGGTGACAACGATGGCGTCGCCGCCGGTGATGCGCCACAGATCGTGCATCACGTGGGCGGCATACAGGTGACCTGAGTCAGGAAGGTTCTTGATGTCGCGGACCGCGACGGCGCCCTTGCTGGCCTCGATGGTTTTGAGCCAGGCCGATCCGTCGCGGCCTGCGATGCGGGGCAGCAGGTCTTCGAGCACCGAACGCAGATCGCCGACGAGCGCGACATCGACCTTGACGTTCTTGTTGATTTCGGCGGGGTCGATTTCGATGTGAATCTTTTTAGCCTTGGTGGCATAGGTGGCGAGGGTGCCGGTGACGCGATCGTCAAACCGCATGCCGCAAGCGATGAGCAGGTCGGCTTCCTGGATGGCGTGATTGACCCACGCCTCACCGTGCATGCCCATCATGCCCATGTTGAGGGGATGCGATGCGGGAAATGCACCGAGGCCGAGGAGTGTGAGCGCAACGGGAATCTGTGCGCGCTCGGCGAGGGCGCGGACCTGTTCCATGGCATGCGATTCTGTGACGCCGTGGCCGGCGAGGATGATGGGGCGCCTGGCGGCGCGAATGAGCTCAGCTGCCCGCTGCAAACCTTGATCCTCGACCCCCAGCATGGGGTGCGGGCGATAGGGGCGCGGCTTGGCTGCGTCGAAGTCGAAGATGGCCGATCCCTGCTGCGCGTCCTTGGTGATGTCGACGAGCACGGGGCCAGGCCGACCGGAGCGCGCAATCTGAAATGCATGGCGGATTGCGGGAGCAATGTCCTGCGTTTTGCTGACGAGGAAGTTGTGCTTGGTGACGGGCAGGGTGATGCCGGTGATGTCGACTTCCTGAAACGCGTCGGTGCCGAGCACCTTGCTGGAGACGTTGCCGGTGATACAGACGATCGGAATGGAATCGAGCATCGCGGTGGCAATGCCGGTGATGAGGTTGGTAGCGCCCGGGCCACTGGTGGCGAGCGCGACGCCGACCTTGCCGGAAGCGCGCGCGTAGCCGTCAGCCATGTGCGCGGCGCCTTGCTCGTGGCGGACCAGGGTGTGGTGGATGGGAAATTTGCGCAGCGCATCGTAGACCGGCAGGATCGCTCCGCCGGGATAGCCGAAGACTTCCGTGACACCCTCGCCAACCAGCGTCGCCCACACGATTTCAGAGCCGGTGAGGCGGGTGGGCGTGGCGAGGTGGTTATCAGCGCCTTGCGTGTTTGGCTTGCTTCCCATGGTGTGCTCCCTTTGCCAGTGATCCGTTGCGGAGATCAGTGGTCAGTCTTATTCGCTACGTGGTTGCGCCGAGTGATGCGGAGTTGACGCGATCGACATATTTGCGAAACACGCCGTTCGGCCAGCGCAGGGCTGGGGGCGCAAAGTTTTTGAGCCGCTCTGCGATTTCCTTGTCGCTGAGCTCGACATCGAGCCTGCGATTCGGGATATCAAAGTGGATGAAGTCGCCCTCGCGGACTGCAGCGATGGGTCCGCCTACGAAAGCTTCAGGAGCGACGTGACCGGCTGTGAGGCCGCGGGTAGCCCCGCTGAAACGGCCATCGGTGAGCAGAGCGACGGTATGGCTGAGGTCGGGATGGCCGCTCACCGCCGCGGTAACCTGGAGCATCTCACGCATGCCCGGGCCACCCTTGGGGCCTTCGTAGCGAATGACGAGCACGTCGCCGGGCTTGATTTGGCCGGATTGCACGGCGGCGAAACAGTCTTCTTCGCAGTCGAAGACGCGCGCGGGGCCGCGGTGCTCCACGCGATCGGCGGCGGCAACTTTCATGACGCAGCCTTCAGGAGCGAGATTGCCTTTGAGAATGACAAGGCCGCCGGTCGGCTTGATCGGCTTGTCGAAATTATGAATCACGATCTGGCCGGGAGTCTCCTGGGCAAGAGCGGCTTCCTCAGCCAGAGTGCGGCCGCTGATGGTGAGGGTCGATCCGTCGGCATGGCCGGCTTCGATAAGCCGCTTGGCGAGAAGGCGCGAGCCGCCTGCCGCCTGAAAGTGGGAAGCCATGTATTTACCGGCTGGGACGAGGTCGCAGATGAACGGGGTGCGCTTGCTGATCGAATCGAAGTCGTCGACAGAAAGCGGAATGCCGAGTTCGTGCGCGATGGCGATCAGGTGCAACACGGCGTTCGTCGATCCGCCGCTGGCGGCCACGCTGGCGATGGTGTTTTCGAGCGACTTGCGGGTGATGATCTGCGAGGGACGGCGATTGACGCGCACCGCATCCATGATCATGCGGCCGGCTTCGCGCGTGGCGGCAAGCTTGTCTTGCGCGGTGGCGGGAACGCCGGAAAGCTGGATGGGCGAGATGCCGAGGATCTCTCCCGACATGGCCATGGTGTTGGCGGTGAACTGGCCGCCGCATGCTCCGGCGCCCGGGCAGGCATTGGCTTCGAGCGCTTCCAGTCCAGCGTCGTCGATTTTGCCGGCGGCGTAGGAGCCGATGCCTTCGAAGACGTTCTGGATGGTGATGTCGACACCGTTGAGCTTGCCGGGAGCGATCGATCCGCCGTAGAGCATCATGCCAGGAATGTCGAGGCGGCAGAGCGCCATGATGATGCCGGGCATGTTCTTGTCGCAGCCGCCGATGCCGACGAGGCCGTCGAACAGGTTGCCACGCGATGCGAGCTCGATGGAGTCGGCGATGACTTCGCGCGAAACCAGCGAAGCCTTCATGCCCTGGGTACCCATGGTGATGCCGTCGGAGATGGTGATGGTGTTGAACTCCATGGGCGTGCCGCCGGCTTCGCGAATGCCCTGCTTGAGGGCGTCAGCGAGCTCGCGGAGATGGACGTTGCAGGTGCCGATCTCGGTCCAGGTATTGGCGATGCCGATGATGGGCTTGTGGAGGTCTTCCTTGCTGAATCCGGAGCCGCGCAGATAAGAGCGCGCCGCCGCGCGGCTGGGGCCCTCGGTGAGGGGAATCGAATTGCGTTTGCCTTCGGTCATTAGCTCCCTTGTTAGCTCGCTCCTGCGAGCGGTGTTAGTCGGGTTAGCGGAGTTAGCTATGCATTGCTGCAACTCCGCGTGCCGCGCCAGCTCCCCTCACATCACTTTGCCTGCAGCCATGCTGCTTCGTCGTGCCTGGCTTCGTATTTGTCGAGTTCGGCGGCATGGCGCAGGGTGAGGCCGATGTCATCGAGTCCTTCGAGCAGGCAAAACTTGCGGAAAGAGTCAATCTCGAACGATGCCTTGAAGCCCTGGTTGTCAGTTACTGTCTGGTCCTGAAGGGAGACGGTCAGCTGGTAGCCGGGGATGTTTTGCGCGTTCTGGAGCAGCTTGTCGACCTGCTCTTCGGCGAGGCGAACCAGGACGATGCCATTCTTTCCGGCATTCGAGAAGAAGATGTCGGCAAAGCTGGGTGCGATGACACAGCGGAAGCCGAAATCGGAGAGCGCCCAGGCAGCGTGCTCGCGGCTCGATCCGCAGCCGAAGTTCTTGCCGGCGATGAGGATCTTTGCGTCTTTATAGCGCGGATCGTTCAGAACAAAATCCTTGATCGGCTCGCCGGCCGGAGTCTGGCGCCAGTCGAAGAAGAGGAAGTCGCCATAGCCGGTGCGCTCGATGCGCTTGAGAAATTGCTTGGGGATGATCTGGTCCGTATCGACGTTGGTGCGGTCGAGCGGCATGGCAATGGATGTGACGGTGCGGAACGGTTCCATCAGGCTGTCACCTCTTCTCTGACTTCCCAGTTGCGAATGTCGACAAAGTGGCCGGCGATCGCGGCGGCTGCTGCCATCTCGGGACTGACGAGGTGGGTGCGGCCTCCGCGGCCCTGACGGCCTTCGAAGTTGCGGTTGCTGGTAGAGGCGCATCGCTCGCCGGGCGACAGAATGTCGGGATTCATGCCGAGGCACATGGAGCAGCCAGGTTCGCGCCAGTCGAAGCCGGCCTCTTTGAAAATCTTGTCGAGGCCTTCTTTTTCGGCAGCGGCCTTCACCTGCTGCGAGCCGGGAACGACCATGGCGTGCACGTGGCCGGACACCTTGCGGCCGGCGGCGATACGTGCGGCGGCGCGCAGGTCCTCGAGACGGCCGTTGGTGCAGGAGCCGATGAAGACCCGGTCAATGGGAATGTCTTCGAAATGCGTGCCGGCTTTCAGATCCATGTATTCAAGGGCGCGCTCGAAGGATTTGCGATCGAGATCGTTGGCGGCGGCAGCGGGATCGGGTACGGCGGCCGTGACCGGTGCGACCATGCCGGGACTGGTGCCCCAGCTGACGTAGGGAACCAGCGCGGCGGCGTCGATGACGAGTTCGCGATCGAACTTTGCGCCGGGATCGCTGGGAAGTTTCGACCATTCCGCGACGGCGCGCTCCCATGCGTCGCCTTTGGGGCTGAAGCGGCGGCCCTTGAGGTAGGTGAAGGTGGTTTCGTCGGGAGCGATCATGCCGGCGCGCGCGCCTGCCTCGATGCTCATGTTGCAGACGGTCATGCGGCCTTCCATCGAGAGCGATCGAATGGCCGAGCCCGCGTACTCGATTACGCAACCCGTTGCGCCGTCGGTGCCGATCTTGCCGATGATGGCGAGGATGATGTCTTTTGCCGTGACTCCCTGCGGGAGCTTGCCTTCGACGGCGATGCGGAAGGTCTTGGGCTTTGACTGCGGCAGGGTTTGCGTGGCGAGGACGTGCTCCACTTCGCTGGTGCCGATGCCAAAGGCCAGCGCTCCGAATGCGCCGTGGGTCGAGGTGTGTGAATCGCCGCAGACGATGGTCATGCCGGGCTTGGTGATGCCAAGTTCGGGGCCGATGACGTGGACGATGCCTTGCTCGCGCGAGTTGACGTCGTAGAGCTCAATGCCGAAGTCGGCGCAGTTCTGGCGCAAGGTGGAGATTTGCCTGGCGGCGATCTGGTCGACGATGTTGAGGCGGCCCTCGATCGTGGTGGGCACATTGTGATCCACGGTCGCGATGGTGCGGTCGGGCCGCCGCACCTTGCGTCCGGCCAGGCGAAGGCCCTCGAAGGCCTGCGGGGAAGTGACCTCGTGGACGAGCTGCAGGTCGATGTAGAGCAGTGTCGGCTCGCCTTTCGGTTCGACGACGACGTGCTGCTCCCAGACCTTTTCGAAGAGTGTTTTGGGTGTGGTACTCATCTGTCCCTCGGGAAAGCCTTCGGCTCTCAGCTGCCAGCTTTCAGCTATGTTGTCGTGATCCTGCCGGATCACCTGAAATTCGATTCGTGGTGCCACGCTTTGAGCTGTGAGCTAAAAGCTGACAGCTGAAAGCTGTTTTGCGACCGTCTCGCGAACTTTGGCGCCCATGTCTTTCGTCGAGAGCACGGTGAAACCCTGGGTGTTGCCGCGCGCCAGGTCCGGTGTACGGAAGCCTTGTTCGAGGACCTTGCGAACCGCGGTCTCGACAGCGGAGGCTTCGGCTTCGAGACCGGCGGAGTGGCGAAGAATCAAGGCTCCGGTGAGGATCGCGCCCAACGGGTTTGCCAGCCCCTTGCCGGCGATGTCAGGCGCCGAGCCGTGGACCGGTTCATACAAGTTGACCTTGCCGCCGATGGTGGCCGAAGGGAGCATGCCGAGCGAGCCCGTGATAACCGCCGATTCGTCCGAAAGAATGTCGCCGAAGAGATTCTCGGTGAGCACCACATCGTAGTTGCGCGGCTGGTTCATCAGGTGCATGGCCATTGCGTCGACGTACTGGTGTTCGACAGTGACATCGGGAAATTCGGTGGCGACTTCGTTCACCGTCGCACGCCACAGCTGCGAAACTTCAAGCACGTTGGCCTTGTCGACGCTGGTCAGCTTCTTGCGGCGCTTCTGGGCAAGCTGGAATGCGATGCGTGCCACGCGGGCAACTTCAGCTTTCGTGTAGACCATGGTGTTGAAGGCCCGATCCCCGGCCTTGTTCCATTCGCGCGGCGCGCCGAAGTAGAGGCCGCCGAGCAATTCGCGCACGAAGAGGACGTCGGCGCCATCGACAATCTCGGGCCGCAGCGGACTGTTCACCGCAAGCTCTTTGAAGGCGAATGCAGGACGCAGATTGGCAAATCCGCCGAGGGCTGCGCGAATCTGGAGCAGACCGGCCTCGGGCCGCTTGTCCGGAGGCAGCGAATTGAACTCGTTGCCACCGACAGCGCCGAGGAGAACAGCGTCGGAAGCGAGCGCGGCATCGAGGGTGTCCTTCGGCAGCGGAGTTCCGTCCTGCACGATGGCCACTCCACCGATGCGCTTCTGGTCGAACGTGAAAGCGTGGCCGCCGCTGGCCGCCACTTCCTTGAGCACGGCGACCGCTTCGCTGGTGACTTCGGGGCCGATGCCGTCGCCGGCGGTGACTAGAATCTTCAGCTGCATCTTCTGCTATTTCCCTCAGGGGCTAAAGCCCCCGATATTCCTGGTGCAGTTTCGGCCCGGCTGAAGCCGTGCCCTTGTTACAAAGCCTGGCGCATGTGATGCGCTTCGTCAGATCGATTCAACCCGCTGCGGATCAGTCCAGCTCAGCCACCGGTATGTTGCGCCGTTCGCGAATGTTGTCGGGCAGCAGGCCGATCAGGTCCTGGTCGTAAATGTTCTTCTTGCGGTCGGCGAGGGCCACAAAACGGTAGTAGACATGCTGCAACTCATCGCGGCTGACGCTGAAACCGAGCTGCTCGAGCCGATGGCGCAGCGCGGCACGTCCGGAGTGCTTGCCGAGCACCAGATTCGTGTGGGAGACGCCGACCAGGGACGGCGTCATGATCTCGTAACACAGCGGATTGGCGAGCATGCCGTGCTGATGGATGCCCGATTCATGCGCAAACGCATTGGCGCCTACGATCGCTTTGTTGGGCGACGGCTTGAAGGTGATGATCTGGCCCAGCACCTCGCTGGTGGGATAAAGATTGGCGAGCTTGATCCCGGTGGTGACGCCGTAACGATCGCCGCGGACGTAGAGCGCCGCCGCAATCTCTTCGAGCGATGCGTTGCCTGCGCGCTCGCCGATGCCGTTGATGGTGCATTCCACCTGGCGAGCGCCGCCCTCGATGGCTGCCAGCGAATTGGCGACCGCAAGTCCGAGGTCGTCGTGGCAATGCGACGAAAGGATCACGCCCTTTTCGTCGATGGCCGGAATGCGCTCGCGCACTTCGCGGAACATCCGGCCATATTCCTCGGGCGTGGTGTAGCCCACCGTGTCAGGCATGTTGATCGTCGTCGCACCGGCTTCGACGGCAATGCGAACCATCTCGACCAGAAAATCGCGATCGGACCGCGTCGCGTCTTCCGGAGAGAACTCTACGTCATCACAAAGCGTGCGCGCCAGGCGCACGGATTCGCCGGTCTGGTCCAGCGCTTCCTGGCGGCCGATCTTGAGCTTGTATTCGAGGTGCAGATCGCTGGAGGCGAGAAAAACATGGATGCGGGCGCGGTCGGCGAACTGCAGCGCGCGCCCTGCCATCTCGATGTCTTCCCTTTTGGCGCGGGCGAGTGACGCGATGCGCGGCTTGCGGATGGCCTGGGTGATCGTCGCGATGGCCGCGAAATCACCTTCCGACGCCATCGCGAATCCAGCTTCAATGATGTCGACGCCAAGTTCCTCGAGGGCGTGGGCCATGGTGAGCTTTTCCTGGGTGGTCATGCTGCACCCGGGGGACTGCTCGCCGTCGCGCAAAGTGGTATCGAAGAATACGACTTGATTCTTTTGGTCTGGGCTCATCAATTTGCCTGCCAGGGGCGACCTCTGCGAACACTCCTAGTTTCTCGCATTTGGGATATATAAGGCAAAGTTATTCTTGTTGTGGAGTCCATTACAATTATTTATATCGAATCGGGAGCCGCTGTATGGATTTGAGCCAGCTTGAAACATTTCTGGCCGTCGCGGAGGAGAGAAGTTTTTCTCGCGCGGCGGTGCGCCTGCATCGCACGCAACCAGCGGTGAGCCAGGTCATCCGCAAGCTCGAAGCATCGGTGGGTGAAACGCTGTTTGATCGCGCGGCCCGTGACGGTTCGCTTACCGCGGCCGGAGAGCTGTTGCGGGACTATGCGCTGCGGCTCGTGGCCCTGCGGCGCGAAGCATCAAGCGCGCTCGGCGAGTTGAGAAGCCTTGAGCGGGGACAGCTGCAGCTCGCGGCCAACGAATACACCTGCATGTACCTGCTGCCGGCGGTGGACGCGTTTCGCCGCGAATTCCCGCACATCAACGTAGCCATCCATCGGGTGCTGGCCAGCCATATTCCGGACGAATTGAATCAGCGGATCTTCGAGATCGGCGTGATCTCGTTTCGTCCTGATCCTGTGCAGTTCCGCACCATCGCGGTATATGGCGACAGCCTGGCTTTCATCGTGAGTCCGAGTCATCCACTGGCCGGGGCGTCCAGCGTGTCGATCAGCGAATTGGGAAATGAAAATTTCATCGCCCACCAGGTCGAGTCGCCGCTGCGAAGAAAGGTCATCGAAACCTTCCAGCGGTACCGCACGCCGTTAAACATGGATATTGAATTGCCGACCATAGAAGCCATCAAGCGATTCGTGGCCATGGGCAATGGCGTGGCTCTGGTGCCGCACCTGACCGCTGCTCGCGAACTCGAGACCGGTGAGCTGGTGCGCGTTCCCGTGGACGAACTGGAAATGAAACGGGTCCTGCGCCTCGTGCATCGCCGCCCGGCAACGCTGAGTTATGCGGCCCGGGCGTTCTTGCGAACCGTTCGATCGCTCGCACAGCAGCAGGGACCGCCCTTCTTCTATCACGTGGAACGGGAGCGGGCAGTTTGAGCACTCTCGATCACGCGTCGAATCGACAGCGTGCGGGAATCTAATGAGTAAAGGTTTGATACGCTTTGCGCGCCTAAACGTCTAAAGCAACAAATCCATCCCGGCAAGCCCTCCAACGGCAAGCCGTTCCGGGCATTTACAATGCTGAGAGCGGGGCCCGTCCTATCGGAGCACCGGAAACGACAAGCGGATTGCCAGCCGGACGGTTGTGCCAATCGCGAGGTTCTAGACCGAATGAAGAAGATCGCCTTTATTGGATGCCTGCTGGTCATTTGTGCGACCGCGGGGCGCGCTCAGGAGAGCAGACAAGACATCAGCTTAAGCGGAACAGGCATCATTGAACCGTTTATTGGTTCTTCGACCGACGTACAGGTGAGTGCAAACCGCGGTTTTGGGGCCATGCTGAGCTACCGGTTTCAGCTCACGCCAGCCAGCGCCCTCGAGGCGAACTACGGCATCACCTATAACAACAAGCTGCATTACCTGATCAGCAACACAAACAACTACCTGGTGAACACGCGCACCCAGGAGATTTCATTTGCGTACGTGCGCAGTTTCAACTTCCGCAAATTCAATCCCTTTGTCGAAGGCGGTCCCGCCGTCCTGATCCTCCTGCCCATTCGCGATGCGGCCACCACATCGCTCGATGTGAAGCAGCAGACCGATGTCGGCGGGCTCTATGGCGCGGGCATTGCTTACGAAATCAGCCCGAGCTTCGACATCCGCGCGGAGTTTCGCGGCATTGTCACCAAGGTTCCGACATTCGACTATAGCCAGCTGGATACCAAGCGCTGGTACAACATCTACTATCCAGCGGTTGGCGTGGCCTATCACTTCTGAGAAACAGAGAAACAGAGAAACAGAGAAGCAGAGAAGCTGAGAAACGAGGGGATCGACGGGGCGGTCCCCTTTCAATTTTGCCGGAGAGCGCTCTTTTCAGTGGATGAGAAAACGGGTCGACGCGAGCACCGCAGAGCGCTCCGCGGGGATGGCACGTTGATCCTTGTTCCCTAGCCGGCGGTCCCCGCAGATCCGGCTTCGCGATAGCGGCCCAGCTCTTTGATCATGGAGCAATGCGGCTTGAGAACAGCGAGCGCCGCTGTGCCTTCATCGCTGGATCGAATCTGGCAATCCACGTAGAAGACGTACTCCCATGGCTTTCCGTGCACGGGGCGCGACTCGATCTTGGTCAGGTTGGTGCCCAGCTCGGCTAATGCTTTCAATGCGGACGCAAGCGTGCCGGGGCGGTGTTCGAGAGAGAAAGCGATGCTGATTTTGTTCGGCAGCGGATCGCTCTTCGCGCCGGCCGACCTGCGCACGAGGAAAAAACGGGTGTAGTTCTCGGGGTTGTCCTCGATGCCGGCGGCGAGGATGGTGGCGCCATAGTGGCGGGCCGCAGTTTCGCTCGCGATGGCGGCGGCATGAAGATCGCGCTGCTCCATCAGCTGTTTTACGCTTCCCGCGGTGTCGTAAAAAGCGAGAGGCTTCATCGTGGGGTGATCGGCCAGGAATCGCCGGCATTGCGCAAGCGCCACGGGATGCGAATACACACGCTCAATCGAGTCGATCGAAGCTTCGGGGTTGGCGATGAGGTTGTGGCGGATGCGAAGCAGGGTTTCATCGACGACTGTCACGGCGTGGGTAAGCAACAGGTCGAAGTGCTCGAGCACCGAACCGGCAAGGCTGTTTTCAATGGGAATGACTGCGGCATCCACGTCGCCGCAGGAGAGCGCCTGGAAGACGTCGCCGGAGACAGAGCAGGGAACGATCTGCGCGTCGGGAAGGAGTTTGGCGGCGGCTTCACTGGAGAAGGAGCCTGGTTCGCCCTGAATCGCGACTTTCATTCCGACGCCGGGTTTTGCCTGGGTTTTGGTCACGGTAAGGTTGGCAGCTCTCAAATGGGTCGATGCTCTCAGGGCACCATATCACAGCATTTTCGGCGGAGGAGAATTACCTGCGCATCCAGAGGTCGGTGGCCACGAAGCAGAGGAAGACGACTGCGATCACGCCGTTCATGGTGAAGAATGCGGCGTTCAGTCGGCGCAAATCCTTCGGCGAAACCAGCGAGTGTTCGTAGGCAAGCAAGAGGCCGACGATGGCGATTCCCAGCCAACCGGCGACTCCGAAGGCGAAGAGGCGTGCGAACCAGACCAGCAGGATGAGCACCGCAAGATGCATCAGGCGGGCTGCCCAGAATGCAGCGGGAATGCCCATCGATTTGGGCAGGCTTTCGAGCCCGGCGTAGCGATCATGGTCGTAGTCCTGGCAGGCATAGAGAACATCGAATCCGCCGACCCAGAGCGTGACCGCCGCAGTGAGGACGATGATGCGCGGGTCGAGGTTGCCTCGGACGGCGATCCATGCGGCAGACGGAGCGATGCCGAGAGCGAGGCCGAGAACCAGGTGCGACCAGCGCGTAACGCGCTTCATGTAGCTGTAGCCAAGCAGCACGAGCAAGGCGACCGGCGCGAGATAGAGGGTCAGGCGATTCAACTCGGCGGAGGCGGCGACGAAGGCAGCGGCCATCAGCACCGTAAACCCGAGGACGAAGTTGCGCGTGAGCAGCCCGGCAGGGATGGCGCGGGTTCGTGTGCGCGGATTGGCGGCATCCAGTTCGGCGTCGGCCCAGCGGTTGAACGCCATGGCGCAGGAACGGGCGGTGATCATGGCCGCGATGATCCAGCCCAGGGTGCGCCAGCTGGGCAGGCCGCGGGCGGCGAGCAGGGTCGCCGTGAGCGCAAACGGGAGCGCGAAGATCGAGTGCTCCCACTTGATCATCTCGAGCGTAACGCGCGTTTTCTTCAGCAAGCCCATGGGCGAATCCTGCTCCCAGTTTAGCGGAGAGCTATGGAGCAGGGTGCCGGGCAATTCTTGAATCGAAGGGAGCCGGAGCGGCCTAGTTGGCGGCTTCAGCTTCCTCAACTGTGTTGGCGAGGGGCAGGATGTTGCTCACCTTGGTGACTTCAAACAGATCCATGATGCGGCGATTTGCGCCGGCAACAACGAGCTTGAGCCCTTTCGTCTGGCAGTGAACGTACTGGTTCATCACCAAGCCCATGCCCGCCGAATCCATATAAGGCACGCCGGTCAAGTCAAGAATCGTGAGCCTGGCTGCGCCGCCGCTGCGCAACTGCGACTGAAGTTCAAACAGGTTGCGGAGGGTGACGGGCCCGCTCAATTGAAAGACCTGGGTGTCGGCCGATTTGCCTTCTTTGCGGGTGATTTCCAAGGGTGCGTCAGAGAGCATAGCGAGACAAGTGTAAGGAATAGAACGGCCTTTGTGATTACAATTCTGTGAATCGCAAGCCGGCGCGGGTTCAGGATCGATACCGGCAAAAACAATAGGGCCCCGGCAAGTTCGCCGGAGCCCGAATGAAGCGTTCAGTTTGTAAGCCAGGCGCTGCTCGCCTCGCGGTGATTACTGCTTGGGCGACTCGCTGCCAGCGTTCGCGACCTGCAAGTAGTTCTTGACGCTGAAGACGCCGGGAACGGAATTGGCCCGCAGTCCTGCCGTATCCTTGTCTGCCTTGGAGTCAACCATGCCGTAGAGTTCCACATTGCCGTTCTGGACTGAGATACGGATCGGCTTGGCCGGATCGATCGCGTATTTGTTCAGGCTGGGGTAGCCATAGACCGAGCGCGCGACTGCCATGCGGGTCTGGTCATCCATGATCGAAACGGGATCGACCTGGATCTGGTCCACGACATCCTGCACGCCAGGAGTGGTACTGGCCAGAGCAACAGCGGAATCGCGATCGGGGTAGTTATGGGCGTGACCTCCAAGCGTCACCACGCCGTTCTGTACCTGAACGGTGATGGCGTTGAAGAGGTTGCCGTAACCCACGCGGTCGTATTGCATCTTTTCCCTGAGCTTGTTTTCCAAGTCCGAGTCCGAAACCTGGCCGCCGACCTGGATGTCGTTGCGGACGCCCTTCACGCCCTTGGCATGAAGTACCTTCTTCTGCGCGTCGGCCTTGTACTCGTAGAGGCTCACTGAGCCTGTCAGCGTGGCGACGCCGTTGCTATCGACTGATGCCTTGACATCCTTGAACTGCGATCCGTTCAGTTTCGCCTGCGCTGCGTTGTCCCCCGAATCCTCCTGCGCAAAGGCGGCCGCAGCTCGACCCTCAGCCGCGAACGATGGTTGAGAGAAGCATAGGCAAGCCGTTCCAAGCAGAACCACACTAGCCCAGCTCCCCAAAGACAATTTCGTTTTCATCTTTCCTCCTCATCTGTTGGAAGCCGTCATTCGAAAGGGAGTTTCACCCTTCTGCAATCTATTGACACAGATTGCGAAGAAAGGTTTCTAAGTTGTCTGGCTTGAGAATAAAGTTAGCTGCGGGGGGGCCGAGTTACTCGTCAACGACATATTAGATGCGGACCGCGGAGAGCCGGATGCACAATCGATGCGCAACCGTGCGCTTGCACTACCGATAACGTCGCGTTGCCTTGATTACGATTGAGAATACGTCCGATTCGTCGCGCGTTACAAGCAGCGAGATATGGCGGTTAATGGCGATTTCAGCCTGGAGCAGCTGCTGGGCCGTTGTGTCCACATCTGTCGCGTAAGTGAAGGTGACATATCTGCCGACTTGCTCTTCGACGGTGATGCGAGTGGTTGAGTTGCCCAGCACGCCGAGGTAGTTGGGATCCACCTTGATCGATCCGGCTCCAAACAGTTTCTGCACGCGGCTGCTCACGGTGGCATTGAGCGCGCCGCCCAGCAGGGCATCGGTGGTGGGATTGCTCGTCACCTCCTGCTGCTGCTGGGTAAAGATGCGTTCCTGGTCCTGCGTCCGGCCCAAGGCCAGCAGGGCGACGACATCGGCTTCGGGCAATGGCGGGTCGCTGCGATAGGTGACCGACATCTTGTTGGGAGGAGTGCCGTGAAGACCCAACGTGATGTCATAGTCCTCGACGCGAGCCGTGGCATTCAGGTCGATGATCGGCTCGATGCGAACAGGATTGGTAAAGGTAATGTCTCCTCGCTGCAACTCGTAGCGGGTGCCGGCGATGGTGGCGCTGCCTTCAAGGATTGAGATGCGGCCCTGGACCGAGGGTGAGGCAAGCGTGCCGCGAACGTGCAGGTCCACGTCGCCGGCGAGCTTTGCGTACGCATTCTGAAAATTCAACTGCGGGGAGGAAACGATGTGCACATCGAGACGCACATGATTGGAAGGCGCATTGGGAGCAACAACCGACTGCTGCGACTGGCTCGCCTGGGTGGCCAGGGCGGTCATGTCGAGTTGCGGGCTGATCGTGAAGCGCGTGATCAGCACGTTGCCGCTGAGAAGCAAGCTGTTTTGCGTGCCCTGGAGCCGCAGAGTAGCATCGGCTTGCGAACTGATGCCCTCCGGATAGCGGATGCGAACGCCCTTGCCACTGAGAGACAGGTCGGCGAAGAGACCGTGCTGGTAGGCCATGTACCCCGACACGCTGAGGAGCCCACCGCCGGTCCGAGCCGTGAGCGATTTCACTTCGAGGCGGTTCTGATTGAACTGCAACGTGCCCTGCAATTGGCTCAGGCTGTTCGGCAAGTCTTCCAGGGCGAGCGAGGCATTCTGGAATTCAATTTGACCGGAGAGATTTGGATTATCGATGGGACCCTGCGCCTTGACCTGGAACGTTGTGGTGCCGGTTGCGGTCACATCGGCGTCAAGGGTTTCAGCCAGCTTCAAATTGATGGAGCCGCTGGCAGAAAAGTTTAGATGGCGCTTCTGTTTCAGATCGAGGCTGCCCTCCGCGCGCAGGTCCGTTTCTTCTCCGGTGATGTGAACCGGAGCGAGTGTCACGCGGGAGTCGGCCATGGTGGCCTGCACCGGGCCCTCGCTCTTCAGATGGACGCCTTCCAGCGTGACTGCCAGGTTCTGCAGGTTCAGGTTGCCGCGGATCTGGTCTGGGTGGGCGAGCGGGCCTTCCGCAGCAGCGGTCCCGGCAAGCGCCGACTCGCCCGTCAATCCCTGCAGGTGCGCCATTTTCAGGATGGCGGCGATATTGAATTGAGAGAACTCCGCCCTGGCCTGCGTGTTGTAGTCGCCGGAAAGCGCGGTCTGGCCGTTCGCTGTGATCGAAGCGGTTTCGAATTGCGTTGTGAGGTTGTAGTAGGCAGTGCGATTGGTGGTGTGGGCCGCGATGTTGACCGTGCCCATCGGCTCGCCGCTGATGGTCATCCCGGTGATCGTGCTTTGCGCTGTGAGGCGCGGATCGTCGGGCGTACCTGAGCCGCTGACAGCAAAGCTCAGTTTTCCATTCATGTCGACCCCGGCATTACGCAGCCGCTGGATGTGATCCAGGGCGATATCGTTTCCGCGGGCGTCAATCTGGAACGCGCGGCTCTTCATGTCGAATGAGCCGGATGCGGACAACTTGCCCGTCTGGTCGTTCACCGTGACCGAGGACAAATGCAAGACCTGCCCGCTTACCACGCCCTGTGCGCGAACGCGTGCGATCGGCTCGCCATAGATCACGCCCTGATCCAACTCGACGGTCCCGGATCCATCGAGGGTCCGGATCGGTCCGTTGACCTGCAGTTGAGCATTTACTTTGCCGGTCGCTTCGAGGTTGCGGCCCAACAGCTGCAGCAACTCTGTGAGGTCGATATCGTTGGCTCCAAGGTGAAGCTGGAGCAGGGAATTGGAATCAAAGACCGGAATCCCGGGCGATTTTTTCGAGACCGGCGCTGCTGCCGTGAGCGACCCCTGCAGGCTGATGGTTGCCGGTCCCTGGGTCAGTTGCGCGTGATCGATGGCAATGCGTGCCGCGGAGTAGCTGCCGTTCGCCACTACATTGTCCCATTGAACGGTTTGCGGTTGGCCGTTCGTGCTCCAGCTCGCGGGTAACTGGACAGCGAGGTTGCCGGTGCTCAAGGTTCCGGCCAGATGCGGATCGCGAAGTGCGCCGGTCCACTCGCCCTGGAACTGGGCCTGTCCTTTGAGGGAAATCGGAAGCGCACTGACGCCGGTGTTTCCGTTGTGTTGCAGGCCGAGGTCGCGCAGCAGCGGATCGAATTCAGCAAGATTCGTGGACGAGAAGTTCAGTGCGATGGCGGAGGGGCTGCTAATTGGATACGCGCCCAGATGCCCATGCGCCTCGATCCTGCTTGCCGGCATGGCGATGTTGAGTTCGCGCAGATCGACGGCACCATCGCGCTGCGTGTAGGTACCGTCGATGTCGCCCGTCGCAGGGACTTCTCCGATGGGAGTTTTCGCCGATGGGGTCATGCCGAGCTTCGTGCTCACGGCAAGGGTGGCCGTGTCTCCGTGATTCCATGTGGCGACGGCGGGTCCATTAAGCAGGGCATCGAGACCGAGCCGCTGGAATGGCGGCTGGCTGACGATATCGAGGATGGTATCGAGAGAGACGTTGTTGAACTGTGCTGTAACCTTTCCGTCTACGGGAATGGTGGTTGTCGAGGCAGGCTGTGGCGGAGGGGGCGGCGCAGGTTTTGCCTGACTCTGCTTGCGCGAATACCAATGCGGTTTCGAAGCCGGCGCCGGAACGGCCGGTGTGAGAGCGGGGCCGGGGATGGTCGCCAGCCAATGCGCGAGCGTTACCTGGCCCGTGATGTCGCCCCCTTGTTTCAGATGAGCGACGATCGAGGAAATGAGGAGCTCCTCCGGATCGGCGTGGACTTTCGCGTCGAGCCGAATGCCGCGCGCATTGATGTTCGATCCGAGATACGCGCCGCCATCGACGTGAATCGGGCCATCCGCGCGAAACGCGCCTTCATGCCCTTCTGCCGTGAGATCGAGGTTGGCGATGCCCTCGGGCGCATCTGGATAGCCGGTGAGTGGCTCGAGCAGGCGCATGTCCAACTGGCCCGTTGCCCTGGCGCGCCATTGTGGGTGATTGAAGTCGATCAGTTCGCCGGTCACGTTCAGGGTGCGGTCGGGAATTCCTTTGCTATAAGCGGTAATCGAGAGCGCGCGAAGGTAGGCCGCGGAATGCAAAAGGTCGAGGGTTGCCTGCAAACGTGCCTTAGTTGGCTGGATCAGCGAATGTGCGGGCTCTCCGCGCGCCAGATTGAGTTGGCTTGCGCCGGCTTCAATGCGATAGCTTTCGGGATTCCGGCCGGCGGCGGCGTTGTAGGCCAAGCGCAAGGAGACGTCGTCGGCGTCGAAGTCGAGCCGTGCCAAGCGGTTTTGGAAATCGAACGAACTCGCGCGGCCCTCGTAATGGAGCACGCCTTGCTCCACCGATACGTGTCCCGCCTGGAAATCAAACAACGTATCGACGAGGGGTTTGTTCGATGTTCGGGGATTTTGAGGATGCGGCTGGTTAGTCGAGCCGTCTCGATAAACGATGAGATGAAATGCCGGGTGAACCACCTGGAGGTCGTGCAGCTTGATATGGGGGCTCAGAATGCCAAGGACGCTGAGCCGTGCCCGCAACTGGCCAACCGCGGCGTAAGGGGCCTCGCCCGCTGCCTCTTTGCCATGGATCACGATGTTGTCGGCTTCGACAAACAGTTCAAGGGGAATCCAATGAATGGCGCCAATCTCGACCTGTCCGCCTGTGAGGGCCTGAATGCGTGCGGCAACCGTTTTTCGAATGAAATCCTTGCCGCTCGATGATTTGGCCCAGAAATAGAGAACGGCGGCGAGGATCAGCAACGAGATCCCGACGCCCGCGCCGATCCGGAGGCAATGGCGCGTGATCCGGCGCAGCCATGTGCGAGGGGGCGCGAGGCTCGTTTGAGCGTCTGTCATCGTGCGGCGGTTCCTCGATCTCTTGGTGATGCAGCCGCTTCAAGCTGCGGATCGAAAACCTTGATATCGCCTTCGGTGCGGAGGCTATCGAGCCAGCTGCCGAAAAGCGCGCTCACCTGCTGCTGCAACAGGATTTCCTCGATGCGCGGAGCCACTTGTTCGAGAGATGGAACTGCTTCGCCCGGGGCATACTGCGGCAATAGCGTCTGGTGATAGTAGGTTTCAATCTGCTCGTGCGGGATCACGATTCCCTGGCGGAACCGAAGCTCGATGAAATGAAGAATTTCGAGCCGATTGCGAAGATAGGTGTCGACCTGTTCCTGGGTCAGATCGTGGCGGGCGAGAAAGTCTTTCCAGCCCTCTTCGGTTGAGCATTTTTCCCGCATGCAGACAGGCAGCTGCCTGCGAAGCGCGTCCAGCCGGGTTTGCACATCCTCTGCGCTCGGCGCTGCATTCTGCAGGTCTTCTTCGCGAATCTGCTGGCGGATCAAGGCCCGGCTGATCAGGCGCTGCAGCGCAGATTGCGGCGTTTCGGTGCCGGCATTCGGTTCCAGCACGGAGAGCCGCATCTCGGCATCCAGATCGCTGGAAAAGATTGGCTGGTCGTTTACCACGGCGAGCAGGCGGTCGATTACGACGGGTGTCGAAGCGGCTTGAGTCTGGGCGGTGGATGGGATCGCGAATGCGCACATTGACGCCAACAGGCACAGCCGGCAGGCCGTGGTCGAGAGTTCGCGTGTGGGCCAACGCATCATCAGAATGTTTGCCCCAGGCTGAAAAAGAAGTTGAAGTGACCGGCATGGCCCATGTAAGGCTGCTGCTGCGTTTTCGTCGGGTTCGCGTAATCGACGTAAATTGGATAGACGGGCGGATTCAGGTTATAGCTGAAGTCCAGCCGGATCGGTCCGACGGGCGTATGGTAGCGCATGCCGACTCCGGGTGCATGTGAGAAGTAGTTGAAGCTGCAAGGTCCCTCAAGGCCGGTGGATGTTGTTGGCCCCACCGGACCGCCCGCAACGGGCTCGCAACTGGAGCGGTCTGGCTGGCGGACGCGAATTGCGCTTGCCCATACGTCGCCCGCATTGCGAAACACGTTCCCCATATCTTCAAACAGCACGAAGCTGATCGAGTCGCCGAGGTAGGGAAGCATAGGTGGGGGCAGGCGGAGTTCCGTGCTGTTCACCAGCGCGCCGGCGCCGCCGATGGGGAATCCCGTGTACGGATCTCGGGGCCCGGCGGCGTTGAACGAGAATCCTCGCAATGAAGTGGGTCCGCCGGCATAGATGCGCTCGGGCAGAGGGATCAAGGCATCGGAAGCAGGCCCATAGGCTCGTTCCTGGGCGTAACGCGTGTTGCGCGCAATCACCAGCGTGTTCTTGAAAAACCCGTAGTAGCTCGAATTCGACAGATCGAGACGGTTGAATTGGGCCTGCGAGCCGAATCCGTGGTTGGAGACGAAGTCCTGGAACGTCGTGAAGGTCCCGCGATGGGAATCCAGCGGAGAGTCGCGCGTGTCGCGAATCCACGTCACGCCAGGTCCACCGACGCGCACTGCTGCGGAAAGTTCCGGGATCTCGCTGGCGCCGACCTGCAGGCTATCGGCGGATACCTTGACGCGGCGAAAATCAAACTCATAGATGAAGCGATTGGCGATTGGAGTTCTGGCGCGCGTGGGGCTGAGATTCTGGGTCCAGCGCAAGCCGGCATCGAGTTTCGATGCGACGTAGGTGGTCACGTCCTGGCTGTTGGCGTACCCGCCGGTGAAGGTCAGTCCGAAATTCTGGTTGCCGTGAAAGTGCGGGTTTTGAAAGATGAAGTTTACGTTCTGTTCGAGGAGACCGTAGGTGCCCTGAATGGACGCGGACTGCTCGCGCCCGAAGAGATTGTTGCGTGTGACGCTGAGCAGCACGCGGGGGCTGATGCCGGTTTTCCCGTTCGGATTGCAGGGCACGCCATTCGCGATCGCGCCCTTGCAGTTGTTCTGGGGGGTTCCGGTTTGCGCCTCGAATCCGAATCCATAAGTAAGCGTCCAGCGCCGAGCCTCGGTCAGATCAACCAGGACGGTCTTTCTGGCCTGCTCGCCGTTCGGATTTTCGACGGCGGTGTTGACTTCGTTGAAGAGCGCGTACTCGTAGAGATTTCGTTGCGTTTGCGCGAGGCCGGTTTGGTTCAGGGTATCGCCGGGATGCACCGCGACGGCACGCGCCACCGTATCGGGCCGCGTGTATTGAAGCCCGGATAACAACACCTTGCCCACAAACGTTTGCGGTCCTTCGAAGATATGAAAGACGACGCTCACTTCGTACGGGTTTGTCTTGTCTGGGAATTCCTGCACATCGACTCGTGCCTGCTCAAAGCCGTGATCGAGGTAATTCGTTCGCAGGGCATCGCGGTCGCCGGCGAGATTTTGTGCCGAGAGAAGTTGTCCGGCGGCGGTATTCATCAGTGGTATCAATGCGTCGGTCGGCACGTGGTCATTGCCCTCGATGGTGACGGCGGTTACGCGCTCCTGTTTTCCCTCGACAATGTCGTATTTCACGCGGATTCCGGTTGTGGCCTGTCCCCGCTCCGGTGTTTGCGTGCCCCCTGGGATTACGTCGGGAGTGACTTTGACATCGGGGAAACCATTGTTCTTATAGACGGCTTCCAGCGTGCTCACGTCATTTGCGACAAGCGCCTGACTGTAGAGACCGTGACGGTCCGATACGTCGGCGGCGTGGACGCTGATCAAATCCTTCAATGTGGAGGAGGAGAAGTAGTAGTTGCCGGCGGTGGTGATGCGCTCGACGCGCTGGCGCTGTCCGAGGTCGACCGAGTAGACAATCTGGACCTGGTCCGGTTGCGGGGTCAGACGATTGTGGTCGATCTTCACATAAAAGTAGCCCTGCCGCTGAAAGTAGTCGCGCAAGCGGCGGTTTCCTTCATTGAGGAGGTCTTCGTCCACTGTGCCTTCTTCGTAGATCGGCACCAGCCGCCGCAGAACATCCCGCTCGATGCCGGCTCCTTCGAGCCGCAGGGTTACGACCGGGCCCTCGTTGGCTGTGAATCGGAAGTTTGTTTTGTCGGTCTTGGGATCGAATTCCTGCGCCTCGAGCTTGATCTCGGCCTCAAGCCGGTTGACGCGCCGGTAATGCTTCAAAAGACCGGCGAGCGCACGATTCACGGTGTCATGATCGACATGCTCATTGCCGCGCAAATGAGCATAGCGACGAAATGCGGCAACACTCATCCCCGATTCGCCAGTGACATCGATGTTGCCCAACCGTGCCTGCGGTCCAGACACGACGTGATAGGCAATATCGACGAGCTCGTCGTCTCGACGGGGCGTTTCCGATTCGGTAATTTTTGGGCCGTGATAGCCGTTGTCGGCGAGCGTCTCGCGCATAAGCTCGAGCGCGCGGTCGAGCTTCGCCTGGTCGAGACGGGTTCCTGCGACCAGCCGGCAGGCGCGCTGCAGCTGGGTATTCATCGTCGCGCCTTTGGCCCCGTCGACCGTGACCGTACCAATGAATTGCCTTGGCTTTCCCTTGAAGACGAGATCGACGCCGTCTCCCTGCCGAACGGCTTCCACTTCGATGGTGTCGAAGAGGCCAGTCGCATAGAGTTGCCGAAGGCTGCCCGCTATATTCTCTTCGGTGAGCGGAGATTCTGCAGTCTGGGCGAGGTGGTCAGAAAGCGGAGTCAGTCGTTCGGGGTCGACCCCTTCGATGGAAAGGTGCAACACACGCAGTCCAATCCATTGGGCCATGGGATCGCGACCGATGGCGTAGTTTGCCTGCGTGTTCTTTTGATCGGGAGGCGAAGCAGGAAGCACCGCGGATTGTGCAGCCGCAGGACTGGAAGGAAGGCTGAGAAGGATGAAACAGCCCGCCAGCAGAGCGCCGATCTTGCATGGAATCCGCCGCCTACCGGGCCGCTTTCGCTTCAAATCCATATCTCCTTAGAAACACAAGGAATAGCACAACCCCGGCGGCACGAGACGCATCCAATTAAAAGTCTGGAAAACTGTATGCCGGTCATCCCTGCACCAAGCCTGGCCGCGTATTTCCGCTGCACCTAATACTACCGAGGAATGTAAGCTTGGCGCAGCAACACCCAACATGCAGAGCGATCCACATCCCCCAAAGGAAGCGCATGCCACGATCAAGTCCTCCCAAGCAGGTTCCGGCGGATCCGCCGCGCCAGCCGCAAGTACAGCTCGAAGAGGAGCCGCCGCGTCAGCGCCCGGCGCCTGCCGCTCCGCAGCCCCCTGAAACCGATACGCTCGCCCGCGCACAGGCTGGAGATCATCAGGCCTTCGCGCAGCTTTATGCATTGAATAAGCGACGCATCTATTCGCTCTGTTTGCGCATGGTGAGCAACGTTGCCGAGGCCGAAGACCTGACCCAGGAGGCTTTTCTTCAACTGCATCGCAAGATCGCTACGTTCCGCGGCGATTCGGCATTCTCCACCTGGCTGCATCGTCTTGCGATCAATGTCGTACTCATGCACCTGCGCAAGAAGGGCCTTCCGCTTCTGTCATTAGACGAAGCGATGGAGCCGTCGTATGATGATGGACCGGGACGCAGCTTTGGCGCTCCCGATCTCTCTCTTGCGGGGTCGATCGACCGCCTGGCGCTGGAGCGAGCGGTGGCCGATCTTCCGGCGGGGTATCGTTTGGTGTTCGTCCTTCACGACATTGAAGGCTACGAGCACAATGAAATCGCCAGCATGCTCGACTGCTCGATCGGCAACAGCAAGTCGCAGCTGCATAAGGCGCGGCTCAAGCTGCGCGAAGCGCTGCGCACGTCTTTGCGAAGGGAAGGGCCCAAATGACCGGAGATCCCAAGGAGATGACCTGCCAGGAATTTCAGGCGAGGTTGGCGGATCTGATTGGCTCCGGCGAGGATGTCGCGAGCCATCCGCACCTGCAAAGCTGCGATCGATGCCGAGCGTTGCTGGCGGATCTTCAGACCATCGCGGACGCCGCGAAACAGCTGTTGCCGATTGAGCAGCCCAAAGAAGACCTCTGGGAACGGATCGAGTCTGCCATCAAAGAGGAAGATGCGGCGCCAAGGCGGGAATGAGACCCCGGCTCTCTACCGTATTGGGGTTTTTGGCTGCTGCCTCCTGCAGCCGTTCACATCTGTGCAAAATCAGCCGATAGGATGGTCGAAACCTGCCGGCGCAGCGTCGTTGAGATTGCGGCAGCCTTTGCCGAAGGCTGGGGCAGGCTGCGCGTTTCTGCCCATGTGGTGGGGCCCGCGTATGGGGAACCTGGGTCCCGGTTGGGAGCGTAATAGGAAGTGTGAGTTGCGGGCTTTTCATGAACCGATCGGACTGAGAGGATTCCTGAAACTTTTCGGTTTCTGCGTTGTCTAATGAGAGAAAAGTTGATATGAGGACACTCAATGGCAAACGTGCCAACTAACCTAAGTTCCCTGAATCCAACAACCGTGTCCAAAGAGGGGCCAGCCATCAGGCGGGTATCGGTTTTGCCTGTCCGCGATACTGTGCTGTTCCCGCATGCCGTTTTGCCGCTTACTGTTGGGCGGGAGAGTTCGATCCAGTTAATTGAGTCGCTGGGCGAGGAACGCTCCATTGTGGTTGCGGCCCAGCTTGATCCGCGCCTTGATTCGCCCACGCCCACCGACCTGCACGATGTGGGCACGCTGGCTACGGTCCACAAGATCGTGCGGATGCCGAATCAGAGCCGGTTTGTCTTTACCGAGGGTGTCGACCGAGTCCGGCTGCTTCGCTATGTCCAGACCGAGCCCTTCATGGTGGCTGAGGTCGAGGTACTGCCGGACGTTCAACCGCAGTCTGACGCCAGCATGGAAGCACTGGTGCGGAATGTCGTGAGCCAGTTCCAGCAGATTGTGTCTGAGTCGCCGACGCTCTCGGACGAGCTGCGGACCATTGCCGCCAACATCGACGATCCGGCGAGGCTGGTGGATTTTGTCGGTTCGTCTCTGCCGTTCCTGACCACGGACGACAAGCAGAAATTGCTTGAAACGCCGGAGATCCTTGGCCGCCTGGAACAACTCAACAAGCATCTGGCCAAGGAAATCGAAGTCCAGCAGCTTCGCAACAAGATCCAGAGCGAAGTGCAAGACCAGGTTCAGCAATCGCAGCGCGACTACTATCTGCGCGAGCAGATGAAAGCCATCCAGAAGGAACTCGGCGAGCAGGACGAGACCCAGCGCGATATCGAAGATCTGAAGCAGAAGATTGAAGCGGCCGGGATGCCCGAGGACGTGAAGAAGGAGGCGCTGAAGGAGCTGTCGCGGCTTGGCCGCATGTCTCCGATGGCGGCCGACTATTCGCTGACGCGGAACTACATTGAATGGCTGGCGGTATTGCCCTGGTCAAAGAGCTCCGGCTCGAAGATCGATATCGGCAAGGCAAAGGAGATCCTCGACGAGGACCACTACGAGCTGCGCAAGGTGAAAGATCGGATTCTCGACTATCTGTCGGTGCTGGAACTCAAGCCCGACATGAAGGGACCGATTCTTTGCTTTGTCGGACCCCCGGGAGTGGGGAAGACCTCGCTGGGGAAGTCGATCGCCCGCGCATTGGGGCGCAAGTTTCAGCGCATCTCTCTCGGCGGCATGCATGACGAGGCGGAGATCCGCGGGCACCGGCGCACCTACATCGGTGCACTACCGGGCCAGATCATCCAGAGCATTCGCCGGGCGGAAACCAACGACCCCGTGATCATGCTGGATGAAGTCGACAAGCTGGGACGCGACTTCCGCGGTGATCCGGCTTCGGCGTTGCTCGAGACGCTTGATCCGGAGCAGAACAACACGTTCCGCGATAACTATCTCGATGTGCCGTTCGATTTGTCGAAGGTGTTGTTTATTTGCACGGCGAACATGCTGGATCCGGTGCCGCCTCCGCTGCTTGACCGCATGGAGCTTATCCCTCTGCAGGGCTACAGCGAAGAGGAGAAGGTGCACATCGCGGCGCGATATCTGGTTCCGCGGCAGATCAAGGAAAATGGAATCACGCCGGAGCAGATTGAGTTTCCTGAAGAGGCGGTGCGGCACATCATCCGCCACTACACGCGGGAAGCGGGTGTGCGCAAGCTGGAGCAGGTGATCGGCACCGTCTGCCGCAAGGAAGCGCGGCGCATTGTTGAAGGCAAGGCTGAGAAGCTGGTCGTCAACAAGGACGTTCTCAAAGAGTTTCTGGGCAACATGCAGGTGCGTGTCGAGACCGAAGTGGCGGAGCGGGTCAAACGGCCCGGTGTGGCTGTGGGTCTGGCGTGGACCCCGGCGGGCGGCGACATCCTCTTTATCGAAGCAAACAAGATGAAGGGGAAGGGCAGCTTTGCCATGACGGGCCAGATTGGCGAGGTGATGCAGGAATCGATGCAAGCCGCGCTGACCTGGGTGCGCTCCAATGTGGATCGCCTGGGACTTTCGGAGGACTTCAACCGGGAGATCGATCTGCACATTCACGTTCCGGCGGGCGCAATCCCCAAGGACGGACCTTCGGCAGGTGTGACGATGGCAACGGTTCTGGCTTCGCTGCTGACCGATACCCCGGTTCGGCCGCTGACCGCGATGACGGGCGAGATCACCCTGAGCGGCAACGTGCTGCCAGTGGGCGGCATCAAGGAGAAATTCCTTGCGGCGCGCCGGGCTGGAATCCAAACCGTGATCCTGCCCGCCGAAAACCGGCAGGACGTGGAAGAGGACCTGACGCCCGAGATGCTGGAAGGTGTCCAGATCCACTATGCCAAGCAGATCGAAGATGTGCTTGCGGTCGCTCTGCCGCTGATGAAGGGGCAGAAAGCGGGCCCCGTGCTCGAAGGTGTGGAAGGGGAACGGGGCGCGAGCGCAGCAGCTTGAACCCTCGAAATCTCAAACGGAGGCCGGCGAACCTGCCGGCCTTTTTTGTGCCTTCGACATGCCCAAAGTGTGCGGTCTGGGGGCATCGGACCGAATGGGCACTATTGCGTCTAAGCTGCAGGCGGGTATGCTGCTTTTGATGATCCAGGTTCAAGTTCTTGCGTTTGGCGTTCTGAAAGACACGCTGGGGAGCGATTCGCTTCGGGTCGAGCTGCCGGAAGCAGCGACCGTCGCCGATCTCCTCGCAAGCTTGCGGCAGAGCCACGCCTCCGCACGGCTCAAAGGCATCGCAGTCAGCGTAAACGCCGAGTACGCGAACGCTGCACAGGTTCTTCGCGATGGCGACGAGGTAGGTCTGCTGCCGCCGGTGTCGGGAGGTGCTTCGCGCACGACGGACGGCAATGACGCCTCTGTTGATGAGGCAGCCGCCAATGCGCAACTCCAACCGGTCAGAGTTGCCCTCACACGCAGCCGGATTGACGCCGAGCCGCTGGTTGCCTCAGCGAAACAAGGCGAAGATGGTGCGGTGACCGTGTTCGATGGCATCGTCCGCAACCACTCGCGCGGACGGCGCACGCTCTACCTCGATTACGAAGCCTACGAGGAGATGGCGACGAAGCAGATGGAGGAGCTCGCTCGCGAGGCAGCGGCTCGTTTTGGAGTTCGCCACGTCAGCATCGTGCACCGGCTGGGGCGTCTCGAGGTGGGTGAGACGAGCGTGCTGATCGTGGTCGCATCGGCACATCGCGCGCAGGCATTCGATGCCTGCCGGTGGCTGATCGACACTCTGAAGAAAACGGTGCCGATCTGGAAAAAGGAGACTTTTGCCGACGGCGCGGTGTGGTCCGATGGCGAACCGTTTCCCGAGGGCGTTGGCCTGGAGACCAAGCATGCCGAGTAGCGGCCGGTATTGGGGGACAATCCGGCTTCTGCTCGCGATGGCGATTCTGGCGGCTGCCGCGCAGAGCCTCGCTGCGCAAGAAGTTACCTTCCGGATGGATGTAAAGCTGGTCAGCCTGTTTGTCAACGTGACAGACCAGAACGGCGCGATTGTCGGAGGCTTGGCTAAGGAAGATTTTGCCGTGGCCGAGGACGGCCGGCCGCAGCAGATTTCTGTGTTTGAGCGCCAGTCGGAACGGCCGCTGAACCTGGTCCTCGCGATCGACACCAGCGCCAGTACGTACAAAGACAGGGCGCTCGATCAGGAAGCCAGCAAGCGTTTCGTGAACGCGCTGGTTCGCTCGCAGGACCAGATGAGCTTGATCGAGTTTTCTACCTTCGTGAGCGAGCTCTCGCCTTTTACGAACAAGCTGGCGCAGCTTGACCACGCGCTCGATCATTTGCGGGGTGACAACGCCACGGCGCTTTACGATGCGATCTATCTCGGCTCGCAAAGACTCGGTCCCAAGGAGGGTCGCAAGGTGCTCGTGCTGGTTTCAGACGGGGAGGACACCGTCAATAACACGACCTATGCGCAGGCGCTCGAGCAGGCTTTGCGCAATGAAGTCATGATCTACAGCATCATCGACGTGCCCATCGAGGCCAGCGCCGGACGATCCATTGGCGGCGAGCACGCGCTGATCACGCTTGCAGAGCAGACCGGGGGCAAGAGCTTTTACGCCGACCAGGACGGCCTCGATAAAGCATTTGCCCGCGTGAGCGAGGATTTGCGGACGCAATACCTGATCGGCTATTACCCGAAGAATGAATTGAAGGGCGTGGATTTTCATCGCTTCCAGGTCACCGTGCCCAGAGCGACGCAGGAGGCATACAACATCCGGTACCGCACGGGGTATTATTCCGACTCGCCGGTCAAGGCGCAGAATTGAGTGGCGCGCGGCAAGGTGCTTTTCCTTTCGTAACAGCAGTCTCATGTTGGACGAAAGAATTCCTGTGATCGGCGTTTCGATTGCATCTAAAATGAGCATGATGACTCCTCCCATTTCCTCGCGCCGGCGTTCCAAGACGCCTCCGCCCGGCGAGACCGGACAGGAAGCGCTCTATCTGCGATCGCTTAGCGAGCGCCAGGTCAACGTAGTAATCAAGTTGAATGATGGGGAAACGGTGCGGGGGTGGATCGAGTACTTCGATGACGGCATGCTGCGCCTGACGCGCGAGGGCAAGCCGAACCTGTTTATCTATAAGCACCAGATCCAGACCATCACGGAGGCGGGCAAACGTCGCAACGCCCGGCCCGTCAATGGCAACCATTCCGGCGAGGCGTCCGCGTGAGCCAACCGGGCGAGACCCCGCAGGAATTTGTCTGGGTTCCGAAGGCAGCAGAGATCGCACGAGAAGCCGGGGCTCAACTGCGCGAATTCTTTGCCGAGGGCGTGGCCACCGAATACAAGGGCGACGTGGACGTTGTCACGGTAGCCGATCGAACCGTTGAGAAACTCATCCGAACCCGGCTCGCCGAAGCATTCCCCACACATGGAGTTTACGGCGAGGAGGGAACGCGCGAGGGGCTGGAGCGCGAGTTCCGCTGGTATGTCGATCCCCTCGACGGAACGACGAACTTTGCTCATGGATTTCCGCAGTTCTGTGTTTCGATGGGACTCGAAGAGAGGCCGCCGGACCGGACGGCTGCCGACGAGGACGGCACCCTGGTTGCAGCCGTGATCTACGATCCGCTGCGCGACGAGCTTTTCGCCGCCGAGGCAGGGCAGGGCGCCCAGCTGAACGGCAAGCCGATGCAGGTTTCGAAGATTCGCGACCTGGCCGAGTCGCTGCTGGCAACGGGATTTCCAAGCCGCAAGCGCCATGCCAGCCCGAACATCCACTTCTACCAGGAGTTCACCCTGCGGTCGCATGGAGTGCGCCGCGCCGGTTCGGCGGCGCTCGACCTGGCGTATGTGGCAGCGGGGCGGATGGAAGCATTCTGGGAATTCAACCTGAATCCCTGGGATACGGCAGCCGGGATTCTACTGGTGCTGGAAGCTGGCGGTAAGGTCACCGACTTCAAAGGAAATCATTTCAAGCTCGACAGCCACGAGATTTTGGCCTCGAACGGCCTGATCCAGGACGAACTCGTCTCGCTTTTTGACGACATGTTTGCCGGCCGCGACCTGTCGCCTATTCCTACGCCGCAGGAGTTCGCAGCACTGCGACAATCGCGCTAAAGGTCGCGACGTTTTCGGGACTCAAGCGATCCGCTCGGAACTCCTGAAAACAACGAACTTCCATTCCTGCATAGCGGAACGAAAGGCGAGTCACCTGCCAGGGTCGTGTGCTACTATCAGCCTCGAGAAGAAACCCATCCGGAGAACGCAACAATGGCTTATGTAATCGCAGAACCCTGTATCGGCACCAAGGACACCGCCTGTGTGGACGCCTGTCCAGTCGATTGCATTCACCCCAAGAAAGACGAGGGCGGCCATGGCGAGGCCGATCAGTTGTTCATTGACCCGGTCGAGTGCATTGACTGCGGCGCCTGCGTTCCTGCCTGCCCTGTTTCGGCGATCTTCGCTCTCGATGACCTGCCGGAGAAGTGGGCGCACTTCGCACAGAAGAACGCCGCGCACTACGGCCGTTAAAATCATCAGGACTCACCTGCAACGCGCATCTCGCACGGGATGCGCGTTCGTGTTTGTGCGGCCCTACGCACTCGCTGGTCCTGACTACCAAACACTCACATGCCCGTTCTGACTTCAGAAGCCGTTGTGCTGCGCTCGTGGCCGGTGCACGAGGCTGACCTGATCTTGAGTCTTTTCACGCGCGACTACGGGCGGATCAGGGGCGTCGCCAAGGCCGCTCTCAAAAGCCGCAAACGGTTTGGCGCCGCACTCGAGCCGATGACCGAAGCACGCGCCTGGTTTGTGGAGCGGCCCGGGCAGGAACTGGTGCGCATTGATCAACTCGAACTGGTGCGCTCGCCCCTGTCGGCGCCGGTGGATGCCGCGAGGATGACCGTACTCAACTTGTACGCCGAAGTGCTGGACGAGGCGCTGCCGGAACGCGATCCGCAGGAGACGGTGTTTCGGCTGGTCGTCTCGGTGCTGGAGCGGACGCTGATCGACAATCCGTGGATGCCGCTGACGTATTTTCAGCTCTGGATGACGCGACTCATGGGCCTTCTGCCCGATCTGACGCATTGCATGGCGTGCGGCGAAGCCTTGCATGACTCGGAGATTTTCTTCGGCCGCCACGCGGATGGCCTGTTTTGTGCTGTACATCGCAACGGTACAGCCAGCGCGCTTTCGGCAGAGAGCTGGCAACTGGCGCAACGCATGCTGCGCGCGCCGGTGGCCGCGTTTGCGGAGGAGCCTTGGACGCGCCGCCAGGCGCAGGATTTGCGCCGGTTCGCATTGCAGTCGCTGGAACGGCACCTGGAGCGCAAGCTGAAGAGCGCTGAGGCGCTGGCGAAATTGGGCGGGTGAGGCTTTCTGACGATGCGCTGGGGCTACATGCCGATCACGCCAATTTTGTAGGCCAGTAGGGCGATCGCGGTCGCCACCGCCATCCAAGCGCAAAGAGTGTAGCGGCGGAAGAAGTACAAAGTGACGCCGAACCAGCAGGCGCAGGCAGCAATCAGAGCACCGCCCACATAGGGCATAGCGGCTCCAACAGAGAAGCTTGCGCCATGGATGTGTCGAAGCCGGAAGATCTCAGCTAGTGTCCTGACCACAATGAGGAATTGAACCGTGATTCCAATCTGGGCCCAACGCTCTCGAGTCACGTTGAGAATTGTAACGTTTGTGCTTCTTAATGTTGTTTGGCCATTCCGTTGAGTTGGCGCGTCCTCAGGCGTGTGGCCGGTCCCTTTGCGCAGGCTGATAGAATCGAACCTTAGTTCCGATGAGAGAGATTTGCCTGTGCCCGCTGCTCCAATGGCTTCTTCCTTGAAGCCTTCCGCTCTTACATTTCAGGAAGTGCTGTTTCGCCTGCAGGGCTTTTGGGCGGAACGTGGTTGCGTGTTGCAGCAGCCGTACGACGTGGAAGTGGGTGCCGGAACGATGGCGCCGGAAACGTTTTTGCGCGTGCTGGGCCCGAAGCCCTACAAGGTCGGCTACGCGCAGCCGTCTCGGAGACCTGCCGATGGGCGCTACGGCGAGAACCCCAACCGGCTCTTCAAGCACACCCAGTTTCAGCTCATCCTGAAGCCGCCGCCGGTGAATGTGCAAGAACTCTATCTTCAATCTCTTGAGGCAATTGGTATCGATCTAGGCAAGCACGACTTGAAGTTTGAAGAAGACAACTGGGAGTGGCCTGCGGGTGGCGCCTGGGGCGTGGGTTGGCAGGTGATGGTCGATGGGCTCGAGATCACGCAGTTCACGTATTTTCAGCAGTGCGGAGGGCTCGATCTCGATCCGATCTGTGCTGAGTTGACCTACGGACTGGAGCGCATCACGCAGTTCCTCCAGGACGTGGATTCCATCTACGACATCGTGTGGGCGCGCGATCCGGAGACCGGCACGCCGACGACGTACGGCGAGGTGCGGCTGGCCGAGGAACTGCAATTCTCGGTGTACAACTTTGAAGTAGCCGATGTGCCGCGGCTGTGGGAGCACTTCGCGAGCTATGAAGCCGAGGCGCACGCGTTGCTCGACAAGGCGAATCAGCTGCTTGCCGATGAGCATGCGAGCGCGAAAGAGAAGAAGCGATTTCCGCTGCTGCCCACGTATGAGCTTGCGCTGAAGTGCTCGAACCTTTTCAACATTCTGGATGCACGGGGAGCGATCAGCGTAACGGAGCGCGTGGGCGTGATCGGCCGTATTCGCGCGCTGGCAGTGGGCGTGGCCAAAGCATATGCGCTACAGCAAGAGGTCAGCTGACAGGTCTCAGCCTTCAGCAGCGCCTGAGGCCGAACGAAGAATCAAAACGAATCGGACGGACCTGACTGGCACGAGTGGTTTGCCGGAGGACCAAAGAAGCTGAAAGCTGAGGGCTGACAGCTGATGGCTTTAAGAAAGAATTGATTGAATGCCGGACTTTTTACTTGAGATTGGGCTGGAAGAAGTTCCCGCCCGCATGATTGCCGGGGCGGAAGCCGAACTGGGCCGCCGCGTGACCGAACTGCTGACGCGCGAGCGGCTGCTGAACGCGGATGCCAAAGTTTCGACTTTTTCGACGCCACGCCGCCTCGCAGTGCTGGCGGAAGGCTTGCTGGTTGCGCAGGCCGACACCGAGGAACAGCTCGTCGGCCCGTCGTGGAAGATCGCGTTCAAAGATGATGCGCCCACGCCCGCGGCGCAGGCTTTCGCGAGGAAGGCGGGAGTGCCTGTCGATGCGCTCAAGAAGGTAGCGACTCCCAAAGGCGAGTACGTTGGAGCAACCATCACGCGAAAGGGAGTGGCCGCGCCGCAGGTGTTATGCGCCGAGCTTCCGAAGGAAGTCTTCAGCCTTTACTGGGCCAAGAATATGTATTGGCGATCCGGCAAGTCGGAACGCTTTGTGCGACCGGTGCGTTGGGTCGTAGCGCTGCTCGACTCGGCCATCGTTCCGCTGGAGATCGCGGGCATTGCGGCGGGCAATCTGAGTCGCGGTCATCGCGTGCTGCATGGCGACCACTCCGTGGCTTTGCGTTCGGCAAAGGACTATGCGGAGACGATGCGCAAAGCGTTTGTGGTGGTCGATGTGGCAGAACGGAGGCACACGATTCGCAAGGCGCTCGACAAGGCGACGCGCACGGTTGCCGGGGCGCGCTGGCGCGAAGACGAGCCGCTGGTCGAAACCGTTACGCACCTCACGGAGTGGCCCACGGTCATTTTGGGGGGCTTCGAAGCGGAGTATCTTGCCCTGCCGGAGGAGGCGCTGGTCACGGTCATGCGCGACCACCAGAAGTATTTCGCGGTCGAGGATGCGAACGGCAAACTGGCTCCGCATTTTCTCGCCGTGCTCAATACCGAGGCCGACGAAGAAGGCGCGGCGATCATCCGGCACGGCAACGAGCGCGTGCTGCGGTCACGGTTTAAGGATGCGCAGTTCTTCTGGGACTTCGATCAGAAGACGCCGCTCGCGGATCGCGTGGAGAGCCTGAAGAACGTTACGTTCCAGAAAGAGCTGGGAAGCTATCACTGGAAGACAGAAGAGAACCTGAAGGTGGTACGCAAACTGGCTGCCGAGGTGAAGGCGGCCGGAGTGGCGTTTGATGAGGCGGCTCTGCTGAAAGCGGCAGAACTTGCCAAAACGGACCTGACAACGGAGCTCGTCAAGGAGTTCACCGAGTTGCAGGGTATCATTGGCGGGCTCTATGCGCGCACGCAGGGACTCGGCGAGCGCGTTGCCCTGGCGGTCTACGACCAGTACACCCCGGCGTCCATCGAAAACGACATTCCGCTTTCGGTTGAAGGACAGTTGCTCGGCCTTGCGGATCGCATCCAGACCATCACTGCGATGTTCGGGATCGGCATGGCTCCAACCGGATCGAAGGATCCGTTTGCGCTGCGGCGCGCTGCGAATGCGGTGGTGAAGATTTTGGCGGAAGGCGAGTTGCCACTGACCATGCGGGACATGCTGGATGCGGCGGGTCCGAGTGCGGAGATCAACGAGCAGATGTCGGCGTTTTTGCGGGAGCGCCTGCACTTCTACCTGAAAGATGTGCGCGGGTTCGCCTACGACGTTGTGAACGCGGCGCTGGCTGCTGGCGCGGACGACGTGCGCGATGCGATTGCGCGTACCGAGGCGCTGAGCGCGGCACGCGAGTCGGCCGATTTCGCGGCGGTTTCAGCGGCGTTCAAGCGGATCAAGAACATTCTTCGCCAGGCGGAGGAAAAGGGATTCGCTGTCGGCTCGGCGAAGGACGTGATGCTGGCGGGTGAGGCGCAGCGGCTGGCGGATGAGTCGGCGGCGCTGGTGCCGGAAGTGACCACCCTGCGCGAGCAGCGGAATTATGCGAAGGCTCTCGCGCTGATTGCCACGCTGCGGCCCACGGTCGATACGTTCTTCGACAAGGTGATGGTGCTCGATCCGGATGCGAAGGTTCGCGGGGCCCACCTGGGGCTGATTGATGAAGTGCTGCGCGGATTTTCCGGTATCGCGGATTTCAGCGAGATCGTGACGTAGAGGCTTCGGATAGAAGCAGATCCTCCGCTCCGCTTAAAAAAGCCGCTCCGTTCAAGATGGCCAGGCTGGAAATCTGCGGGATCAGCGCCCATCGAGAAACGCACGCACGACCGGGTCCAGCGCTGCCGACTCGCAGCCGACCGCGATGTGGCCGCAATCGCCTTGCAGGATGAAGGTTTTTGCGCCAATGAGCTTTGCGAAGTCGAGCGCCGGCTTGGGATTGACCATGTGATCCTGCGCGGCAGAGACCACCAGCACGCGAGCCTTCACGTGGCGTGCCGCATCTTCCATCGAGCCGCCGTGGGCTATATCGAGATGCAGGATGGCCTCGAGCTGCGCGATCCAGTCGTTGGCGTCGAACGGGAGAATGCCTTTCGTCCGCATCTGCCCATACTCTGTCTGGAAGCTCTCCCGCGTGTGCGTACGAGCGTACTGTTCGGGGGTCGTCAGGTTCAGTTCCCAGATCAATTGCGCAACCAGCGCTGTGGGTGGCTTGGTGTAGCGGCCATCATGCCAGTCGGGGTCCGACTTCACGGCGTCCATGTCGGCGCGATAGAGCAGCAGGTCGCGGCTGTTGGGGTGCGGCGAGCCTACGATCGGGATTGCCACATCCATGAAGTCGGGATAGTCCACCATCCACTCGAAGGTTTGCTGGCCGCCCATGGAGATCCCCATCACGGCGTGCAGATGTTTGAGGCCCAGTGTTTCGGTGGCGAGGCGGTGCCCGGCATTCACCATGTCCTGGATGGTGAAGCCGGGAAAGTCGGGGCCGTGCTGCGAGCTCGAGTTCGATGGAGAGGACGAGACGCCGTCGCCGAGCGCATCGACCGTGATGAGGAAGTATCGTGCCGGATCGACCAGGCTATTCGGCCCGACGACCCCGCTCAGGCTCTCGCTTGTTCCCGAAAACCAGCTCGGAAAGAGAATCGCATTGGATCGGTCCGCGTTGAGCTTGCCATAGGTGCGGTAGCCGAGCCGGCAATGCTCGATCTGCCGGCCGCTGACCAGTTGGCACGCCCCGAGATCGGCAAACTGCAGCTGGCCGTCTGCGGCAGGTTGCCGGGCGAAGCTCAGGATGCCACCGAAACCGGCAGCGCCAATCCAGAAGACTAGCAACAACCGCAACCGACGGTCTGACTTTGGCATGGGACCCAGTGTATATCCAGCCGCCGTGTCCTTTGTCTGCATCCGGCGCAATGCGAAGGCGTCTAAAATTGGTAGAGATGTCCGACACGCTCTATCTGAGTCTTTGGTATCCGAACCTGCTGCTGGCTTCATTGCCCGACAAGCTTGCTGCGGTGCTGGGCGCGTTTGCTGCTCATGGCGGCGAGAAGTCGGTGTATGCGGCGACCGTCTGGCCGATCAGCTGGAGTGAGCCGCCGATATTTCAGCGAGTCTACGGGTACGCCGAGCGCGGAATGGAGCCCCGCCAGGCGATTGAAGATGCGCTCGAGCTTCTGCACGACGATTATGCTTATGAATTTCAGATCGGCTGGAGTCTCTGGGAACTGGAGTCCGGCGGCAACCTCGATGATCGATGGGCGCGCGCGCCCCGGATGGTACGGGTCACGGGTTTTGGGCCGCTCTTTGATGACGCGACATACGAGCAGGACGGACACATTCGCATCGACTTTGGCAGCGACGCGCCCTTCCTTGAAGAGGACACCAATCTGGATTCGGTGGCGGCGCGGCACGTGGAAGAGAATGTGCGCCAACTCGTGGAGGTGACCGCCGCCATCGAGAAGGAATCCGGAGCGACGGCGCGGGTGCTGTGGAGTGAAATGGGCGAGAGCCTTGCCCAGCGGCTCGCGACCCGGCTCGGCATGGGGAACTGACGCGTGCATTTGACGATCGAGCGGCTGCGAACCATGGTGCTGCTGGCCGGGGTATTGCTGGTGGTGGTGCTGGGAGTGTTCCTCGGGCTGAACAGGTGGAGAAATCCTCTGAACAAGAAAGATCTGCCGCACCGCCTCGGTATTGATGTGCAGCAGGAAGCGAATGGATTTACGTTTTCACACGCGCTCGGCGCGCACGCGCAGTACAAGATTCACGCTTCGAAGGTCATTCAGCTGAAGCAAGGCAATCGTTTGCTGCTGCACGATGTGAAGATCGATCTGTACGGCGCCGACGGCAAACAAGTGGATCGCATCGAGGGTGGAGAGTTTGAATACGACCAGCAGGCGGGTCTAGCCAAGGCGGCCGGCCCCGTTGAAATCAAGTTGAGCCGCCCCAATGTCGCTCCCGCGATTGCACCGAAGGCGCGGGCTCTTCCCGAGAAGACAAAGGAGAATGCTTTGACCGCGGCCGCCGAGAACGCTGCAAAGGGCGAGATTGACGTGCGCACGAGCGGGCTGGTCTTCAATCAGAACACCGGGGTGGCGACAACGGACGAGCAAGTGCAATTCTCCACCCTGCAGGGAAGCGGCAGCGCGGTGGGAGCTTCGTACGATTCGAAAGCCGGTTCCCTGGTTCTCGAACACGCGGTTCAATTGGACACCCATCGCGGCAAACAGCCCGTGCATTTACGCGCCGAGCGGGCGGACCTCAATCGCAACGACGAGCTCTGCCATCTGCAAGGAGCCTCGGCAAGCTACCCCGGAGGCGAGGCGCAGGCGAGCGCGGCGACGATCGCGTTTCGCAGCGATGGTTCGGCCCAGCGGCTCGACGCAAAGGGCGGAGTGACTTTAGCGACGAAAACCGGAGGTCGATTGGCTGCGCCTGCAGGCTGGCTCGAGTTCGACCAGCATAACCAGCCGCAACAGGCGTGGCTGCAGGACGGCGTGACCATCGATTCGAAAGGCGAGCATCGCACGATGCACGGAACGTCTCCCACAATGGCCCTGAAGTTTGCGGACCACGGATTGTTACGCAGCGCGCATCTTGAGCGCGGGGTGCAGATCGACAGCGACGAGGACACCACGTCGGGCGGAGAAGCCGGCCATTCGCGGCGATCCTGGTCTTCGCCGGTCGCGGACCTCATTTTTCGAAGCGCATCAGGCGGTAAGGTCGAACTGGGGTCGATCCACGGCATGGAAGGCGTGAAGATCGCAGTCCAGAACCAGCATGGAACCGGCCCGGCAGCACCGTCGATGATGGCCGCGGATGACGTGACAGGCACATTTGGAGCCAATTCCGCCCTGACCGATCTTGTCGGCACGGGCCATGCTCGGATGGAGCAAACGACGGCAGAGGGCACCCGGCAGGATGTAAGCGGCGACCACCTTACGGCCCATTTTGCTGGTGGAACCGACGGGATCGGCAAATCACCGAAGAATACGAATCGAAGTGTTGCCCTGCAGGTGCAGTCGGCCACGGTGGACGGCAATATGGTGTTGGTGCAACAAGCGGCGGCGAAAGCGGGAGCTCCTCCACCATCGATTCTGCGGGCCACCGCGGACCGCGCCGTGGATGAAGGCGGAGGCGATTGGCTCCATCTCACCGGCAAACCACGCGTGGTTGATGGCGGGCTTGAACTGACGGCAGACAAAATCGATGTGTCGCAAACCAGCGGAACGGCGCTCGCAACCGGAAATGTCAAGGCGACGTGGTTCGGAAATGAAGAGGCTAAGACTCGGGGTTCAACAGACGTTGTGGCGAAGACCGCGCCGCCGTTCGGCGGTCGAGGGCCGTCGCATGTGATCGCGGCGACCGCCGAAATGCATCAGAAAACCGGCGATGCCATCTTCAGGGGACACGCGCGCCTATGGCAGCAGTCGAATTCGATTGCCGCACCCACGATCATCCTCAACCGGACGAACCAGACGCTCGCCGCGCGAACCGAGAGCGCCGCAGACGCGGTGAGGGTCGTGCTGCTGCGCGAGGGGACCGCGACGCCGGACTCCAAGACCAAGCAGAATTCACCCAGCGTGGTTCGGCTCAAGGGTGGCGACCTGAAGTATTCCTCGGCCGAGCGCAAGGCCATGATGAAGAGCGGTGTCGAGAATTCCGTCATCGCCGAAACAACCGACTCCGTCGTTGTCTCAAACGAAATGGACCTGCAACTGGCGCCTGAGGGCGATCACGCGGGCAAGGACGGCTCGGAAAACCAGGTCGAGAGCCTGACGGCGCTTGGGCACGTGGTGGTTGAATCGCAGAACCGGAAAGGGACTGGCGAAAAGCTCGTGTACCTGGGCAAAACCGGCGAGTACACGCTGACCGGGACCGCGGCCGCGCCGCCCCGGATGGTCGACCCCGCGCGTGGAGCAGTGACCGGCGACGCTTTGATTTTCAATACTCGCGATGATAGCGTCAGAGTCGAAGAAGGGGGAGGGAACTCGACGGTATCGAGCGCGCGCAAGCAATAGGGTCAATCGCAAGCCTGGATGATCGATGGAAAAACTGATCGCTGAGGGTATTGGAAAGTCATACAAGGGAAGGCAGGTGCTTCGCGGGGTCGACCTGCACATCGCCCGCGGAGAGGTCGTTGGGCTGCTGGGGCCGAATGGCGCCGGCAAGACGACCAGCTTTTACATCATCGTGGGCCTGATCGTGGCGGATAGCGGACGCGTGATGGTTGACGACACCGATATCACCCGCGTGCCGATGTATCTTCGGGCGCGCACGTATGGCCTCAGCTATCTTCCCCAGGAGCCCTCGGTCTTCCGCAAGCTGACGGTGGAGGAGAATATTCTGGCGGTGCTGGAGGCGCAGCCGCTGGGCAATCGCGAACGGCGGACACGGGCCGACCGGCTGATCAGCCAGCTGAACCTGACCCACATTCGGACGACGCGCGGGTACGCTCTTTCAGGCGGTGAACGGCGGCGTGTTGAGATTGCGCGAGCCCTCTGCATTCAGCCCAACTTCATCCTGCTCGACGAGCCGTTCAGCGGCATCGATCCGATTGCGGTGCTCGAGCTCCAGAAGATTATTTTTGATTTAAAAGCCAGCGGTATCGGCATTCTAATTACCGATCACAACGTCCGTGAAACCTTGAGTGTAACGGACCGGGCATATATCATCGCAGAGGGACGGATTTTCCGGGCCGGTACCCCGCACGAGCTTGGAAACGATGTGGAAGTGCGGCGTATCTACCTCGGAGAAGGCTTTTCACTGGGTTGACGCGGCCCCGACCCTATCGTCAGCAGACTTCTGGCCGTCCGACGCGTCAATCCCTCGAAGGTTGAACAATCCGGCAGAGAAATTGGACCTGTACTGCAGGGTGGGCTGATGCTTGATCCGCGAGGAAGTAACGTGGGGAGCCAAGTTTGCCCTGCGAAGGTTTTCTGTTCCTATTACACTTGAGGCAATCCCAATAGGAGCGAGATTCGGGAACTTGGGTACGCTGGTATGGCGCTGTTACAGCCTAGATTGAACCTTAAAGTCGCGCAACGCCAGGTCCTCACTCCGGGCCTGATGCAGATGGTCAGCGTACTTGCGCTCAACAAGCTGGAACTAAAAGAGATGATCGACGCCGAACTGGTGGAGAATCCCGTTCTGGAGGAGATCGATGAGTCCGTTCCCATGCTCGACGAAGTTGCAGGGCGCATCGAGCGTAAGGAACGGGAAGAGAGGCTCGAACATTCCGCGGATGGTGCTCCCGAACCTGCGGCTGCTCCCGCCGACCCGTTCAACGAAGTTGATTTTGGTTCCTATTTCCAGGAGTATCTCGACCCGGGCTACCGCACGCAGCCGGAGTTTGAAGATAGCGAAAAGCCTTCGTTCGAGAATTTCCTTTCACAGCCGACGAGATTAGCCGATCACCTTGAATGGCAACTCGGTTCGTTGAAGCTCGATAACGCGCTCCACGAAGCGGCGGATTACGTGGTTGGGAATCTGGATGATGATGGCTATCTGACCGCCAGCAGCGAAGAACTGGCTGAATCGATCCGGAAATCTCCCGATGAATTGAATGGCGATCACGTGGCGACACTCGAGCTGGTGCGCCGGGCGGTTGAATTGGTGCAGCATCTCGACCCGGCGGGCGTGGCGGCTCGAGATCTTCGCGAATGCCTGATGCTTCAAATCGCTGCGCAGCAACAGGAGTTTGCACAACTTTATACGAAGCAAGAGGACGAGACGGCAGAGAGCCCGCATCGGGATTTCAAGGCGGAAGCCGAAGCGCAGTTGAGCGACCGCAAGCGGAGCATGGAAGTTGCGATGATCATCGTGGATCATCATCTGCACCTGATCCAGAAACGCGATTTGAAAGACCTGGCCCGGGCCGCGCAGGTGACGGTTCCTGAAGCGCAGGCCGCCGTGGAATTTATCCGCACGCTCGACCCGCGGCCGGGCCGCCTTTATAACCGCGAACAAACGCGGCTGATCGAGCCTGACGTGGTGTTCACGAAGCGCGGTGGGGAGTGGGTGGTCTCAATGAACGAAGAGGACCTGCCCAGCCTTCGACTCAGCCAAAGCTATCGGCGGATGCTGGTGGCGCAAAACACCGATAAGGAAGTGAAGGAGTACGTCAAGGAGCGATTCCGTTCGGCCATGCAGCTGATGCGTAACATCGCACAACGTAAGAGCACCATTCTGCGCACGTGCGAGGTGATTGTCCGGCGGCAGCAGGACTTTCTCGATCAGGGGATTGAAGCATTGCGTCCCATGATGATCAAGGAAGTGGCCGAAGAGATTGGGGTTCATCCCTCGACGGTGAGCCGCGCGGTAGCCAACAAGTATGCGCTGACGCCGCAGGGCGTGATCGAGCTGCGATTCTTCTTCTCAGAAGGATCGAACGGACCTGAGGGCGCCGATACTCCGCTGCTGGTGCTGAAGCGCAAGGTCCGCAAGCTGATTGAGGATGAAGACCCACGGCATCCGCTGACCGACGATCAGCTTACCGCGATGCTCCAGTCGCAGGGAATCCAGTTGACCCGCCGCACCGTGGCCAAGTACCGCGAAGACATGAACATTCCGTCAACGCACCAGCGCCGCAAGCGCGACGCATAGCATTTGCGCGAAGCTCGCGCTGTCGATGTTTGACCTCCTCTTGCGTGGCCGCGAAATCGCCATTTCTACGTTCAATTCCCATTTCAGCGATACATTCATCTTCACGAAAACTGAAACCTGACCAGAACCGGTGAAATGCTATAGAATCCAGAGTTCTCCCAGCCGTACTCAAAGGTTGGAATAAAGAAGAGCGGAGGCCAACCATGGAAGTGGAGTTCACCGCCAGGCAAGTTGCAATTCCGAAGGCACTGCGTACGCAAGCCGAAGAAGGAATGGCTCGCATAGCCCGCATTCTGGGCAAGGCAGTCCGTGCCAGTGTTATGTTCCGTGCGCAACGGCATTTGCAGATCGCCGAGCTGACTATCAAGGCGCGTGTGCAGACCATCGTGGCCGCGGGCAAAGCGACGAACATCGAATCAGCTTTGCGGCAGGCTCTCGCTCACGCTGAATTGCAGGCGCAGCGTTATCGCGACCGGACCTACGAGCGCAAGAGGCTGCCGAAGGAAGAGAAGGTCCTGAGCGCACCCCCGGTGACGCGGCCCAAGACCCGCGCTCCCAGCCCCGAAGAAGCGTCGGAGAATGGCGCAATTTCGAACAACAAGGCTCGCGCCGCGATCGCCGTTCACTCGTTTCCGGCGCGCAAAGCGGTGGTTGAGCCGCACATTCTCAAGAGCGGCGAAGCGATTGCTCTCAAGCCGATGACCATGGAAGAAGCTGTGAAGGATGCGGAATTTCGCGATCGCGATCTGCTGATCTTCCGCAACCCTGCCGGCGAACTCTATGTGTTGCACCGGCGGCGCGACGGCCAGATGGAACTGGTTGAGATTCCGTAGTTTCAGTAAGACCGGAGAGAGTTTGCGTCAAAGGTGACTCCCAGGGGAGTCTGTCACTGCCCCACTTTGGTTGCAATCCGGTGTAGGATGGGCGCATGACGGCAACCAACCCAGCGATCCGCCCGCCTGCACGGCAATCGGCGCACGAGTCCCGGGACGGTAACCAGCAGGGGAAAAAAGAACTGGTCATCGTCACTGGCATCTCCGGCGCGGGGAAGGCATCGGCGCTGAAGGCATTCGAGGACCTGGGCTACCACGCCGTCGATAACCTGCCGCTGGAATTGCTGACGGATTTTGCGACACTCGTTGGCAAGTCGTCGGAAATCGAGCATGCGGCCATTGTGGTGGATGTTCGCGAGGGCCAGACGCTCGATCGATTTCCCGACATTCTTAATCGCGTGATGCAGGTGCTGCCGACCCGCGTCGTGTTTCTCGACGCGCAGGATGCGGTCCTGGTGCGGCGCTACTCCGAAACACGCCGCCCACACCCGCTGCGCAAGTCCGAGACCGTAGAACGCTCGATCGTCGAAGAGCGGCAACTGCTCGATCCGATTCGCAATCTTGCCGACACGCTCATCGACACCTCGAACTTCAATGTGCACGAGCTGCGGGCTCACATCCAGTCGCGTTTCGGCCAGGAGAAACGCACCAATCAGCTGCTCGTCTCATGCCTCAGCTTCGGATTCAAGAACGGGGTTCCGCTGGACGCGGACCTGGTGTTTGATGTGCGCTTTCTTCCCAACCCGCACTTCGTGGCCGAATTCCGCAAGAAGACGGGCAAGGATCCAAAGGTCGCGGCCTACGTCCGCGGCTTCCCCCAGACTGAGGAGTTCCTGGGCAAGGTGACCGACCTGATGCTCTACCTGCTGCCGCACTATGTGGAGGAAGGCAAGAGCTATCTCACCGTGGCCTTCGGATGCACAGGAGGCCAGCATCGCAGCGTGATGATGGCCGAGGAAGTGGCCCGCCGACTGAAAAAAGCCGGATACAAGGTGAAAGCGCTGCATCGCGACATTCCGCGGTAAGCGCGAACAACGCGAATTTACTTCGACGGTTCTGGGGCGCGGGGCGGTTGTTCATGATTCGCGCCGGAGAGATTGTCGAGCCAGTTCCCGAGCGCGATGTTGAAATTCCTGTCGGTGGCCGATGGGTTGGTGAGCCATACCTGCACTTTTCGCGCTGTGACTTTCTGATACGCATCGAGGTTTGCGAGCGAGTCGCCCTTTGCCGCGCTGCTGCGAAACCAGAGCGACGGGATGCGCAGGCTTGATGCTGCTTCAGGGAGATTCCAGCGGTCGCTGACCAAAAGATGAGCCGGGACGAGGTGCGCGCGAGGGTCGTTGAAGATCAGGCTTGCCGGATCGGGCAGAGGATTGTCGACCACCACGCCGGCCAGGCCCGGGTGTGCCGCGGCGAACTCCAGCGCAAGATCGCCTCCCAATCCGTTGCCCGCCAGAATGATGTTGGTCACAGGGATGTGGCGGGTTTCGGTGAGATAGCTGAGGGCTGCTTCGGCATCTTCGCGCCAGCGCGCTTCGCTCGGATGTTGAAAGCGGCTCATACCGTACCCGCGATAGTCGAATGCGAATACATTCAGCCCGGCTCGATGCAGCGGAATGAACGCATCAACCGCGTCGCCCAGATTTCCATCGGCGCCGTGAAGATAAAGCGCCGTGTAGCGCGGTTGGAAGGCGCCAGCAATCCACCAGCCATGCAACTGCGGCACGCCCGAATCGCCCGTATCGAAGGCGACGGAATCGAACGGGCAGCCGATGCTGGCCGGGGTGCGCGTGACGGCGGACTTAGGGTGGTAGAGCAGCTGCCAGCTGCCTTGCCAGAACAAAAGAACGAGCGCGACCCAGATGCAGAGTGCCGCCGCGCCGATGGAAATGCCGATCGCCGAAAGGATCCAGCGACCTGACACGAGCTGGGGATGCGGCGCCGAACCGTGGAGCGGGTGAGGCTTAGCAGGTATTTTCTTTTGCGGCATCCTGTTCGCGGGGCGTGTCACCACTCCTTTATGCTAGAGCAAACCCCGGCATGGTCGTCTCCGGGGGTTCGCTGCCAGGGCCGGTATGCTTTCCGCCTCGGCGATCGGAGAGAATCAAGATGTCTGAGTTTGTGCGCATTTGTTCCCAGTCTGAGATTCCGGCCGCCAATCAGGTCAAGGAGTTCATGGTTTCGGGCCGCGCGGTTTGCGTGGCCAACGTGAATGGAACTGTCGGCGTGCTGAATGGCGAGTGCCCGCACGAAGGCGGTCCGCTGGGTGAGGGAAGCATCGAAGATGGTCGCCTGGTGTGCCCATGGCACTCGTACTCCTACGATGTGCGCACCGGCGAATCGGAGCAGGACCCGGCTTTGAAGGCGGAGGTGTATCCATCGGCCGTGGAGAACGGGGAGCTGCGAGCGAAGATCTAGAACGGAGCCGGCGCATCAGGGTTCGAACCCGTCATCTCGGCCCGACGCCGTAGCGCATCATGTTCTCGTCTGGGAGCGCACAGCGCAGTGAATCAGCCGACCGGTTCCGCTCTGCTCGTGGAGAGGATATGAAAAAGACATTTGTCTGGATCGTCCTGGCCGGCACCCTGTCTTTGTTTTTCGGTTTAGGTTCAGGGGGAGAGGCGCAGTCACCCTCAGCCAGCACCTGGCCTACGAATAGTTGGCTCAGAGGGACACCTGCCAGCGTGGGGCTCGACGAAGAGGTCTTGAAGGGCTTTGATGCCGACATTGCCAATGGCAAGTACACGCTTACCGACAGCTTTCGGGTATTTCGGTGTGGCACCGAGGTTTTCGCGCGGCGATACCAGCACGATTACGGTCAGATATATGCGAAGGGCGCGAAGACAAAGGGAGCGCTGAACGCACGAATGACCGGGCGCTACAACTACTACGATACCGAGTGGCACCCTTTCTATCATGGGACGGATCTGCACACAATGCAGTCCATTACCAAGACCGTGACGTCGATCGTTTTTGGCGTCGCGATCACACGCGGTGATTTCAAGGCGAGCCTGGACACGCCCGTTTTGAAGTACTTTGATGTGTCGAAGGTTAAGAATGTAGATGACCGGAAGCGCCGGATGACGGTTGAAAACCTTCTCACGATGACCTCGGGCATGAACTCCGAGGAACTGTACTATCCGCCCGACTCCGACATTTCCGAGAACGATTTTGTTCACATGGAGGCCGCCGACGACTGGGTGCAATATGCGATCGATGAACCCATCGTGGAGGAACCGGGAAAGAACTTCACCTATAGCAGCGCCGACGCCGAGCTGCTGGCCTACGTTTTTCAAAAGGAGACGGGACAGGATATCGATGCGTATGCGGAGAAATATCTTTTCGCCCCGCTTGGCATCCGGCACCGCTGGGAGCGCGATTACGTGGGCACGGTCGATACGGAAGGCGGTCTTTATCTCAACGACGAGGACCTTGCCAAACTTGGACTCCTCTATCTGAACCACGGGATTTGGGAAGGCAAACAGATCGTGTCGGAGGTTTGGGTCAAGGAGTCAGTCACACCGCACACTCCCATGCCCTATACCGTGGACGGGGGCAGACTCCAATGGGGATTCAACTGGTGGTTGATTCCGTTGAACGGCGGGTATACCTGGATGGCTTCGGGATTGGGCGGTCAAACACTGTTGGTCTTTCCTGAGCGAAAGCTGATCGTCGTGTTTACCGGCTGGGACTTGCTGAATGAACCCGACACAAACCTGCTCATGCCCCGGTTGCTTCCTGCGATCAAGGCAAGCGGTTGCAGCGAGGCGGCGCACGCGCGATAGCGGATCGATGAGAAACAACGTCAAGGTGAATCTCCGGGCGCGGGCGGCTGCGCTGCCCGGGGCGGGTGGGCCGCATTACCCGAAACGCACGAAGACCGATAGCGGCCACTTGAGCGTGGAGTTGCCCCTCCAGATGAGCTCCTGGTTGGGTTCGAGCGCGGGCCGCGCGGCGAGTAAGTGTGGAGTCAGGACACCGAAGGCTTCACGCACGAGGGCAGCGCCGACGCAGGCATGCAGACCTGCTCCGAGCGCGAACTGGCCGCAGGGCCTGCGGGCGATGTCGAGGCGATAGGGATCTTCGAAACGCTCGGGATCGAAGTTAGCCGATGCGATTTTGAGATGGACCATCTGGCCCTCGCTGACGGATGCGGTCCCGATTTGAAGATCGCGCATGGCCTTGCGGTAGAGCGTATGCACGATGCCTGCGTAGCGCAGCAGCTCCTCGATTGTGTTGTGCATCAGCTGTGGCTCAGCATGCAGGCGGGCTGCCTGTTCCGGGTTGCGCAAAAGCGCCAGCCACGATTTGCCCAGGAAACTCGGCAGCGTAGTTGAGACGGCAAGAAACATGGACTTGCTCACGGCAAGCTGCTTGCGCTCGAGAAACTCGTCGAGTTGTTTCTCCGGATCGAGGCCCGCCGGGTGAGAGCCGCGGTCTCTGGCCGAATCAGTGCGGTCTTCACGGGCAGACTTGTAGAGCAGCGCCGCCGAGATTTCTGTGACGATCTCCGAGAGGGCTCGGGTCGTGTCGCCGCCGAGGTTCAATAACAGGTCAATGGACCATGCATGCGCGATCTCGCCCACGAGATCGACTCGCCCGGCGGCTGCGGCCTTTCCCAGCACGGATTGTGCGGCGGACTGCATCTGGGCTCGCAACTCACCGCCGCTGATGCGGGCGAGCTCGCCGCGTACCTGCATGAAGGTCTGCGACCGCTGCGTCTCGTCTTCGCCAGTAGGAAACACCTCGCCCGTCGGGGAAGACTGGTAGAGCGCAGTCTCGCGCAGGGCCGCCGCCACCTCGGCGTGGCGGCTGATGATCCAGGCGCTGCGCTCGGTGTCAAAAAGTGCGTCGCCGGGGGGCGCTGGATGGAAGTCAGGATCCATCAGGGATGGCCCGATCCTATGAAGAACCGAAACGGCTGTCAATCGCAATGCGGAGTGATGAAGAGATTTGGGGAAACGGAACCCCATCCACCTTTGGCCGGATGGGGTTCGCGGTGAAGGGGGGACCTAGTACTTCACGATCGCGGTGAATGAGTCAGGCTTGAGGCTGGCTCCGCCTACCAACGCGCCGTCAATCTCGGCCTGGCCGCAGAGCGCTGTCGCATTGTCGGGCTTTACGCTGCCTCCATAGAGGATGCGCATCCTGACAGCGATCTCCGAGCCGAGCAGCCTGGCCACTTCGGCACGGATGATGCTATGAGCCTCGGCTGCCATTTCCGGCGTCGCGGTCTTGCCGGTGCCGATGGCCCACACCGGCTCATAGGCGATTACGATCGGACCCGCTGCCTCTGGGGTGATGCCGGCGAATGCCCCCGTGATCTGCGTCTTCAACACCTCAGCGGTCCTCCCCGCCTCGCGCTCGGCGAGCACTTCGCCGATGCAGACTACGGGAAGAATCTTGTGCCTGAGCGCGGTGTGCAGCTTTTTGTTCACGATTTCATCGGTCTCAGCGAAATATTGGCGGCGTTCGGAGTGGCCGATGAGCGTGCGCGTTCCGCCGACCGCGATTAACTGGCCGACCGAAGTCTCACCGGTATAGGCGCCTTCTTCGGCAAAGTGGATATTTTGCGCGCCCACCGCGACATTGGACCCCTCGGTCGCCGCAATGACCGTAGGCAGAAGAACGGGCGAGGGAAAGAGGGCAATCTCGTCGCGGGTGTGACCGGCAACGAGGGGCAAAAATGCGTCAACAAACGCCTTCGCTTCGGAAGGCGTTTTGAACATCTTCCAATTGGCAGCAATCAGCTTTTTCCGGGACATTTTTTTATTGGATCCTCAGGCTGATTTTATCGGAGCGGCCAGCGGGATCCGGGTGACGCGCGGCACAGGTGCGGCGAGGGGTTTATGCTGCGAGGCTTGCCGCTATCACGAGGTATTCTGGGACGCAAATTCCTGATGGTAAGCCATTCGCCAGTGGATTCCCGTTTTTCAATGGCTCCAGACTGGCTACTCTCGGGTCACCAGCTCTGCGAACCTCGCCAAATCGATATTGCCGCCGCTTACTACGCAGACGATGGCGCCCGGCCCGCATTCTCCGCTGAGGCCGGCCGCTACCGCGCAGGCGCCCGCGCCCTCGCAGATGACGCGATTTCGCTCCGCCACAAGCCGCATCGCCTTGCGCGTTTCCTCGAGCGAGCAAACAATGGAGCCGGCGAGCAGATGATGGGCGAGGTCCCACATGCGGGGAAAGACCGACTTGCCGCCGCACCCGTCGACAAAACTGGCCTGCCAGTTGGGGAAGCGCTGTGCCGAGCCCGCTGCGAGCGATAGCGCGAGCGGAGCCGCCGTCTTCGGCTCTGCCGCGAAGACCCTGGCCTTGTGCCCACGGGATTTGAGTGCGGCAGCAATACCGCACGACAGGCCTCCGCCGCCGAAGCTAGCCACGATGCAATCCACATCTGGCAAATCTTCGATGATTTCGAGCCCGGCCGAGGCGTTGCCCGCGATGAACGCGTCATCCTCGAAGGGATGAATGAATGCGCCGTCCATGGCGGGATGCCTGCGTTCGGCCAGGGCCTCCCAGCACTGATCGTAGGAAGCTTTCACAACCTCTCCGCCCAGACGGCGCACCGCATCGAACTTGGCTTGCGGAGCCGAATCGATCATGAGGATTTTGCAGGGCACACCAGCCCGGCGCGCGGCGAGGGCCACGCCCTGGGCAGCGTTGCCGGCGCTGACGGTCCATACGCCCTGGCGGCGCTCCTCTTCGGGGAGAAGCCGAACCGCGTTCCATGCCCCACGAATCTTGAATGAGCCAATCGGTTGCAGGCACTCCAGCTTGAGATAGATGTCGAAAGGGCCGTCGTAGTTGAGACGCACCAGCGGAGTGTGGATGGCGGCCTCGTAGACGTGACGGCGAGCCTCATCAATGAGCGTGGCAGGGATGTTCCTCTCGACTAACCGGTCGCCGGACGCTTGATCTGTGGCCATGGCAAAGTCAAATATACGCCCCATGGAACCGCTCTATTCCATCGGTCGTCCATGTGCCCGTTCTTCGCAGAGATGTGCGAAGAACGGCCCCACTCGCCATCCCCTCGCGGTGAGCGCGGCGATTCAATGCGCCGGATGGCCGTTTTTCTGGCGTTCGTCCTTCGTGCGCGGGGCCATGGTGCATGCCGCCCACGCCCCGCCGATGAAGGCGACCAGCAGGAACAGAGCAGGCAGGATCTCGCGCATGGCATGCAGGCGCGATGCAAGGATGTACGGGACGACTCCGAGAACGAAGTGAGAAACGAGCCAACCGACTCCGAGAATGGCAGCAAAGCCGGCGGCCGACAGGAGAGCAGCACCGACCACAAACAGGATCCGGCGTGTCATCGAATGAGCCTGGAAGGAACGCCGCTTGCGGCTTCTGGCCAGGTTCGACCACCGCATCGGCATTTCGCTTCCTGCTGTGGACTATAGCTCCGCGGGAGAAGCGATGCAAGGAAGCCGAGGTTGGCGCGCCGGGGACCGCCAGTTTGGACGCGCTCAGAGAACTATATGCTTGAGCCGAAGGCCAGCAGGCGGCCGTCGCAATCCTTCACGACAAACTCCCGCGAGTGCCAGGGCATGTTGTCGAGGTCCCGTGCGAACTCGAGGCCTTTGGCCGCGTACTCGGCGAAGAGAGTGTCCGCATTTTCGACGTGGAGGTAGGCATCGAGGAGTTCGTCGTCATACTTGTCGGGATTCGCGGTGGGCGGGTCAGCACAGCGGAAGTGGATGGCATGCTGGTCGCGGGCCACGATGGCGTAAACCGGCGGGTTCTGCCATGTTCCCAGGCACTCGAAGCCAAGCTGGTTTTTGTAGTAGGCAAGCGTGCGGGGAATGTTGGTCGTAAAGAATACGGGCGCGATCTGGCGAATCATGGACCGAGTTTAGCGCAGCTGTGGTCAAGGTTTTGCCGGCTGCTTTTCCTTCTCGGCGATAGCCCGCACCGATGGCGGCAGTGTAAAGACCGACGGATCGACGTCGTTGAACGTTACCGAATCGAAGGTGAGGAGGTAAACAGGGTTCCATGTGCCGTCCTTTGCCTGGACTTTGACCGTTTGCTTCATCGGGACCAGGACGCCGTCCATCTTCCGGTAGTCGGAGAAGATTTCGTGGGTCAGACCCATTGGCGAAGCAAATTCGTATCCGGCGAGCAGGTGCGTCTCCACGTCATAGAAATGGTCGTTGGCCTTATTCCAGTTATTGATGCCATGCAGGCGGAAACATGGACGCCCCTCAAAGGTTTCGACGCCGGCAGTATCCATCGACTTGAACCAGGAGAGTTCCGAGAGCGGGTAATAGAAATCGGCATCGCGCTTCGCCGATTCGCGATCGTCGCCCGATGAAATCTGAGCGCCGCCGTCCGGCCGCGGATCAAAGCTCCAGGCCACCTCGCCGTCGAATCCGTTCAACAAATCGCCACGACCGTTGGGTAGCGAAACCTTTTCCAGCCGTTGGTAGGGAGCACGAGCATAGTAGACGAGGGAAGTTTTAAACACAGTAGGTCCGTCGTGCACTTCCATGGAGCCGCGCGTCGTGCTCGAACTGTGGCGCATGATGGCGTCGCGCCCTCCGAGCGCCTGGTCGTACTGCGCGATGATTTGTTTGGCGCTTGGCAGCGGGCCCTGGCCGTTCGCGTTGGCACACGCGAGCGGGCAGAGTACCGTGAGCAGAAAGACGGGCCAGCGCGAATTGATCATGGGATGGCCTCCTGCGGGAGATCGGTTGGATCCATCCTCCACGCGGGTTATAGATGGCAAAAACCAACCGAACTTTGGCATGCAATAGGCAGAATGTCAACAGGTGTGTGACGAATGAAATGGCACCCCTGCAATGCTCGAATGACTGGCTTGTCAGTTCATGGCATACTCAACCCGTGAACCTCAAGCGAAGAGCAATTCGCGCGGCGGTTGTTGTGTCGATGGCCTCCATGTTCGCGTTTGCGCAGGGAGCGAAGACGACGGGAACTGTCGCGCCGAATCTCGTCGAGTTCAGAATTCCGCTGGAACAGCCTGCGGGCGCCACGTGGACTTGGAATCGCGGCGAGACTCCGGACAACGATGGCGAATACACCTGGCAGGTTGCCGTGCCGAATGCCGAAGGAAGATACGCATTCGGCTTTTATCTCTACAAAATGCCGGGTTCAAAACCAGCGCATGGCGACTTGCAGGCCTTGCTGAAGGCCGGGCAAGCATCGGTTTTTAAAGAAGACGCAACGGGGCGGGGGACTCTGATGCCAAACGCAGCAATCGGCGTGTCGGCGGAGAACGATGAAATCATCCTTCGCATGACGGATGCCGAGTTGATCGGCACGATTTTCGCCGCCCACCCCGAAAGCGCGACGATCAACACACGGGGAGTCGGGGCGAAGTTTGAGGTCGTGAAGATTGAGTATAGGTAATGCGAGAGCCCTATCCAAATCAATGCCGGATCGGGTCTCTCGCTAATCATCGATCACCGAGTACTGACAACTGATCACTTATCGGTTAGAGCTTCGACGCCCGGCAGTTTCTTCCCTTCAAGGAATTCGAGGCTGGCTCCGCCGCCGGTGGAGATGTGGGTGATCTGGTCGGCCACGCCGGCCTGGTTGATGGCGCTTACCGAGTCGCCGCCGCCGATGATGGAGGTTGCCGCCTTGTTGGCAGCGACGGCTTTGGCGATGGCGTTGGTGCCGACGGCAAAGCGCGGAAACTCGAAGACGCCGGCCGGGCCGTTCCAGACAATGGTGCGCGCGGTGGAGACCACGTCTTCAATGGCCGCGACAGATTTGGGGCCGATGTCGAGTCCCTGCCAGTCGGCCGGGAAATCCTTTGACGTATCCCACGGCTGAGTCTTGGCGTCGTTGGCGAACTTGTCGGCAAGGATGTTGTCGACGGGAAGCAGGAGGTTGACGCCCTTGGCCTTCGCCTTTTCGAGTGTCTCCCTGGCGAGGCCGATTTTATCTTCTTCAACCAGCGATTTGCCGGTGGCGACACCTTTCGAGCGATAGAAGGTGTAAGCCATGCCGCCGACGATGACGAGCGTGTCGACCTTGTCGAGGAGGTTCTGAATGACGTCGATTTTGCCGGAAATCTTGGAGCCGCCGATGATGGCGACGAAGGGCTTCTCGGGCGCTTCGAGGGCCTTGCCGAGGTAGGTGATTTCCTTTTCCATCAGCAGGCCGGCGACGGCGGGCTTGAGGTAATGCGTGATGCCCTCGGTAGAGGCATGAGCGCGATGGGCGCTGCCGAAGGCATCGTTGACGTAGACCTCTGCCAACGCTGCGAGCTTCTTGCTGAATTCGGGATCGTTGGCTTCCTCCTCGGCGTGGAAGCGGAGATTTTCGAGCAGCAGCACCTGGCGCGACTCGAGCTGGCGGGCGAGTTCTTCGGTGACTTCGCCCACGCAATCGGGCGCGAAGGCGACGTTGATGCTTTCGCCGATCTGCTTGTCGAGGAGCTCGCGGAGCCGATCGACGACCGGACGGAGTGAATATTTCGGATTGGGCTTGCCTTTGGGGCGGCCGAGGTGCGAGGCGAGGATGACCTTGGCGTGGTGACGCAGTGCGTACTCGATGGTGGGAAGGGTAGCGACGATGCGGGTGTCGTCGGTGATTTCCTTGCCGTCTTCGGTGAGTGGAACGTTGAAATCAACGCGAATGAAGACGCGCTTGTTGCGGAGTTCGATGTCGCGAATGGAGAGCTTGGACATGGAGAACCTTTCTAGGGACTCGGGACGTAGGGTCTAGGGACTCGGAATGACCGCGTCCATTTCGATTTCGATGCGCCACGCGGGATTGAGCAGCGCGGCGACGACGACCATGGTGGCGGCGGGACGGATTTGCGAGAAGAACTCGCCATGCACGCGTCCGACAATCTCCCAGTCTTCCACGTGGGTGAGAAACATGCGGGTGCGAACGACGTCGTTGAAGGATGCGCCGGCTTCGGCGAGGGCTATTTCGGCGATGGCGAAGATGCAGCGGGTCTGGGCTTCGACGTCGAGCGAGTCGGCGCCGACGGGGCCTGTCCCGGCAAGATGGACGGTGTTGCCCACACGCACGGCGCGGGAGAAGCCAATGATGGGCTCGAAGGGGGATCCGCCGGTGATGTTTTTTCGCATGGGCTGAGGGTCCGTGCGATCCCATCCATGTCGCGATGAAGCTGCGCCATGGATGGGGCACCCAGAGTACAGGTTTGACTACAGGCCCTTCTTGGCCAGGAAGCCGACGAGGTCGACGACGCGGTTGGAGTAGCCCCACTCGTTGTCGTACCAGCTGAGGACCTTGACGCTGTTTCCGATCACCTTGGTAAGGGGAGCGTCCACGATCGAGGAGAGCGGGTTGCCCTTAAAGTCGGAGCTGACCAAGAGGTTCTCGTCGTAGCCGAGAATGCCCTTGAGTTCGCCCTCGCTGGCGGCCTTGAGGGCGGCGTTGACTTGCTTGACGTCGGTGGCCTTCTCGCTGATGAAGGTCAGGTCAACGATGGAGACGTTGGGCGTGGGAACACGCAGAGAGAAGCCGTCGAGTTTGCCGGCAGTCTCGGGGATGACGAGCTTGAGGGCTTTGGCGGCGCCTGTGGAGCTGGGAATCATGTTGATCGCAGCAGCGCGGGCGCGGCGCAGGTCCTTGTGCGGGAAGTCGAGGATGACCTGATCGTTGGTGTAGCTGTGGATCGTGGTCATGATGCCGCTCACGATGCCGCAGTGCGCAATGAGGACCTTGACGACGGGAGCGAGACAGTTGGTGGTGCAGCTGGCGTTGGAGATGACGTTGTGCCTGGCCGGATCGTACTTGTCCTGGTTGACGCCGAGGACGAGAGTGATGTCTTCGTTGCTGGCGGGAGCGGAGATGATGACTTTCTTGACCGTGGAGCCGAGGTGCGCCTTAGCGACGGTTGCATCGGTGAAACGGCCGGTGGATTCGATAACGATCTGCGCGCCGTTGTCAGCCCAGGGCAGCTTGGCGGGATCCTTCTCGGCATAGACCTTGATCTTCTTGCCATCCACGGTGATGAAGTCGTCGCCGGCCTTGATGTCGTTGGGCAGGTTGCCTAGGATCGAGTCGTACTTGAGCAAATGCGCCAGCGTGGCGGGGCTGGTCAAGTCGTTGACGGCAACAAATTCAATGGCGGAATTGCCAAGCGCGGCACGCAAAACGTTGCGGCCAATTCGGCCGAAGCCGTTGATGCCAACCTTCACTGCCATAGTTGTTCTCCTTCGCAATTGGGTGAATCTGAGTTTTTGTCGTGGCGTTCGGCGGGGCTCAATGCGGTTGAGAAGGTGAATCCACCAAACCCTTGATCTTAACAGCTTGGGCGAGGCTGCCAAAATGAAAAGCCTGCGCGGTCACCGGCCCCTCGTGCCCTGTCATGCATATTGTGGGATCGGAAACGCAGTTGCGTATGTGACGGAGTGCACAGCATTTGCAGGGGCTGGAGGAAGTGTGGTATCCCGATAACAACGCAGGTGTTGAAAGCCGAATGAGACGACGCCCGAGACGCGCCCCGAACACATCAGAATCGACCGGCAAGATAGGCCAGGAAATTCCCTCCAATCAACCGCGGCCGTTGGTGCCGCAATATCCGGATGACTCTCCGGGCGCACATCGCGGCCAGGAACAGCGGCAGCGCCCCGAGGGCCACGAACGCCCGCCACGGCAGGATCGCGCTCGACGGCCCGACTGGAATGAAGGGGCGAATGCGGGCCGCTTTGAGCTGGAGACACAGCCCGAGTCGCCGAGCGTGCCTCCGCCGGAAGCACAACCTGCCGATCGCTCGCCGCAGGCGCCGAAAGGATACGTGGTGCTGGCGATTGGATTGCCGGGATCGGGCAAGACGACCTGGTTTCGCCGGCGCGGCGTGACCCCGCTCTCGAGCGACCTGCTGCGCAACATCCTCTTCGACGATGTGGAGGAGCAGCGGTTTCAGGGGCTGGTGTTTTCGACGTTGCGGTCGCTGTTGCGGGCGCGATTGATTGCCAAGATGCCGTGGAATTACGTGGACGCGACGAACCTGTCGGTTCACGAGAGGCGCCAGTGGATCAAGATGTCGAAGAGCTTCGGGTATGAGGTGCACGCAGTCTTCTTCGATGTTCCGCTGGATGTTTGCCTGGAGCGGAATCGTTCGCGCGACCGCATGGTGAGCGAGGACGTGATGCGCAAGATGGCCGAGAAGCTGAAACCGCCGATGTTTGAAGAGGGTTTTGCGAAGATCACGGTAGTGCGAGTGAAGAGCGCGAACTAGCTGTTTTGGTGTGGAATGCCAGAGCCCTTGCGGTACACCTCCGGCGAAGAGATCTGCAAGGGTGATCGCGTGCGATTCCATGGGAACGCGGCGCGAATTCAGTTTGCGGCCGCCGATTTAAGTGATCCCGAGCATCGCTGGTTCGTGCAGGAATATGGCGGCGGCGTGATGGTGAACGATCCCGCGGTTTCGGGATGCATCTTCATCCCGGTGGATCAGCTGAAGAACTACGAAGACCTGGAATTTGTCGGGCGGGAGCCCTGAGAAGCCGATTTCATGCGATCGCTGATCCACCGCGCGGCTGTTCTTTTGCTGCTCACAACGTGCCTGAGCACGAAGACTTGGAGCAAGCCTGTGCAGGATCAGTCGGCTGCCCTTCGAATCGCATACCGCGTTTTGTGCGAAATCTATGGCAAAAAGCAGACTGATTCAGAACTTCCTCTGGAAGCAAAACTGGAAGGACACGCGTGGTATGTGTGCGGACACCTGCCAATCGGCTCGGTTGGCGGCGTGGCCGAGATATGGATCAATCAGAAGAATGGCCGGGTGCTCAAAGTCAGACACATGAGATAGAGCCCGGCGCCAGGAGGATTGCGATGAACAGCTCTTCGACACAAGCTCCTTACATTGAGCCGTGGCTGCGCGGAACGTATGGCGATGTTCCGGCGGTTGGGCGCGCGGTGCTGCATGCGCTCGATTTGGCACTCGACGACCTGACGAAATGGACCGAAGGCCTGAGCGATGCGGAGGTGCACGCGAAGCCGCTGGGCCTGACGCCGGTTGCGTTTCATCTGCGCCACATTGCGCGATCGACAGACCGGATCCTGACTTACGCGGAAGGTGGGCAGTTGACGGCGGAGCAACTGGCTTCGATGAAGTCGGAAATGAGCGGAGACGAATCGCTGGCTGCGCTTTTGGGCGAGGTGGAGGCATCCTTCTCGAATGCGGCGGAGCGAGTGCGCACCCTGGCGTCGGCGGATTTCAACTTGCCGCGCGGAGTAGGACGCAAGCAACTGCCCACCAGCATCGGCGGCGCGCTGATCCATGTCGCGGATCATACGCAGCGGCACGTGGGACAGGTGGTAACCACGGCCAAGGTGCTGAAGGCGATCAGGCCATAATTGGGCGGCGGGTTCGCTCTTTGGGCGGACCCTGAAGGAAGCCGCTGATTGCGATATTCTGCTGCCCTTAATGATGTGAGAAATCGACGACCCAAAACCACACTAAGTTAGAAATAATCCTCTACAACTTTCAAAGTTGCTCTTCTCCTACCTCGAACAAACTGAAGGCCTTTCGCCGCTGAAAAGGTGATGCGAATCACTGCGATTTCGATTCGCAAGGCGCAACCTAAGTCGGGTTTTCAGAGAAGTGTGCGCCGGGTGAAGGGGATACGAGCCTGACGGCTATGACGTGGAGAGACGAGTATCGCGGCAAGTGCCGAAGCGCGGCAGACGCACTCAACGCGGTTCGCTCGGGAGACCGTGTGTGGATCCAGTCGGGATGCGGCACACCGCTGCCTCTTGTCGAGGCCATGGTGGCGAAGGCCGACGATTTGCTGGATGTGGAAGTGGTCCACATGATGACGCTGGGCACGGCCGACTACACCCGGCCGGAGTATGCGGGACATTTCCGGCACCGCGGGCTGTTCCTTGGCGCCAACGTGCGGGAAGCGGTGGCCGAGGGGCGCGCCGACTACACACCGATTTTCCTGAGCGAGATCGAGGGGCTGTTTGAAAGCGGCGAGTTGGCACTCGATGTGGTGCTGATGCAGGTGTCGCCGCCGGATGCCCACGGATTCGTGAGCCTGGGGACGACGGTGGACTGCACGCTGACGGCCGCACGCCATGCGCGGGCGGTCATCGCGGAAGTAAACGACCAGGTTCCGCGCACGCACGGCGAGACGAGCATCCACATCAGCCGCATCACGGCGATCGTTGAGACGTCGCGGCCGGTGCTGGAGCTCTGCGCTGAGCCCGCGACGGAACTGCACTTGAGCGTCGGGCGCAATGTAGCCTCGCTGATTCCTGACGGAGCAACGCTGCAGACCGGCATCGGAGGTATTTCGGATGCGGTGCTGCGCTGCCTCGGCGACAAGCGCGATTTGGGCATTCACACCGAGATGGTCTCGGACGGCGTGATCGATTTGATGGAAGCGGGCATCATCAACGGCCAGCGCAAGACACTGCATCGCGGGAAAGCGGTGGCGGCGTTCGTGCTCGGGTCGCGGCGGCTATTCGATTTCATCCGCGAGAACGCCAGTTTTGAGTTTCGATCTATTTCCTACACCAACGATCCGTTTGTGGTGGCGCAGAACGACCGCATGGTGGCGATCAACTCGGCGTTGCAGGTGGATTTGACCGGGCAGGTGTGCGCCGACTCGCTGGGGACGAAGCCTTACAGCGGATTTGGCGGGCAGATCGACTTTATTCGCGGGGCGGCGCGGTCAAAAGGGGGCGTGCCGATTATCGCGCTGCCTTCGACAGCGCAGCATGGACGCGTGTCGCGCATCGTGCCGATGCTGGAGCCGGGCGCGGGCGTGGTGACGTCGCGCGCCGATGTGCATTACGTGGTGACCGAACACGGCATCGCCTATCTGCATGGCAAAACGCTTCGAGAGCGGGCCGAGGCATTGATCGCGATTGCGGACCCGAAGTTTCAAGAGGAACTGGAAGAGTTTGCAGTGCGCTCGCGCTACCTGGAGCGCAAGACGCCGGCAGCCGCGCTTGCATGATGTGCGGAGAGGAGCAGTCATGATCGAGATGCAAAATCGGAATCGGGACTTCCAGGGACGAGGAGCAGCGCCTGGGGCCCGGGGCTTGTTGCGGGTGGATGTGAATGAGTGCAAGGGGTGCGGGTTGTGCGTGCAGGCGTGTCCGCCAAAGGCGATTGCATTGAGCGAAGGGCTGAATCACTACGGCTATCGCACCGCCACCTATGCCGGCGCGGGCTGCACGGCATGCGGAATCTGCTTCATGGTGTGTCCGGAGCCCGGAGCGATCACCGTATTGCGTGCGGTGCAGCGCAGAGCCGCCGAGGCGCGTGCGGCAGACGAGGAGCCTGAGGAGGCGATGGCATGCGCAAGCAACTGATGAAGGGGAATGAGGCGATCGTCAAAAGCGCCATTCTATCGGGGTGCCGCGCATTCTACGGATATCCGATTACACCTGCGAGCGAGATTACCGAGGCCGCGGCGCTTTATATGCCGCAAGTAGGAGGAGTGTTCCTGCAGGCTGAAAGCGAAGTGGCGGCGATCAACATGCTGTATGGAGCATCGTCCGCGGGAATCCGCTGCATGACGGCATCGAGCGGGCCGGGAATCAGCCTGATGCAGGAAGGCATCAGCTACATGGCAGGCGCGGAACTGCCCTGCGTGATTGCCGACATTACGCGCGGCGGCCCGGGCCTGGGCAACATCGGATCGGAGCAAGGCGACTACCACCAGGTGGTGAAGGGTGGAGGCAACGGCAATTACCGGACCATCGTGCTGGCTCCGCACTCGGCGCAGGAGATGGCCGATCTGACCGCGGTCGCGTTTGAGCTCGCGGATGCGTATCGCAACCCGGTGGTGCTGCTGGCGGATGGATTTGTCGGACAGATGATGGAGCCGGTCGAGTTTCCGCAGACAGCAACGGCGCCGCATCTGCCGGATTGGGCGGTGGCGGGTACGGCGGAGTCGCGCGGGAACCTGATTTCCTCGATCCACATGGACAACAACGAACTGGAAAAGCACAACGAGCATTTGCAGGCAAAGTATTGGCTGGCGGAGCAGAACGAGCAGCGCGTGGAGAACTGGTTCGCTGAGGATGCGGAGATTGTGCTGGTGGGCTACGGCATTGTCGGACGAATTCTAAAGGCAGTAACGGCGCAAGCACGTGCCGAGGGGATCAACGTGGGGTTGCTGCGGCCCATTTCGCTGTACCCCTTCCCGGCCCGTGAGTTCGGAAGGCTGGCGCGCTCGGCGAAGGTCTTCCTCGTGGTCGAGATGAGCAATGGGCAGTTGATCGAAGATGTGCGGCTGGCGCTGAACGGGGCGCGGCCGGCGGAGTTCATGAATCGCATGGGCGGCAACGTGCCTTCGCACGAGGATGTGCTGGCCCGTGTGCGCAGGTTAGCGCTCGAAATGCCCTCCGCCGTGAGGGCGGAAGAGGAGCAGATGGCCCATGCCGAGTGAATTGATGGACGGCTTCGAGGTGATTCACAGCAAGCCCGATGCGTTTTACACGACCTACGAGCGCAAGGACGAGTTGCAGCATCAGACGCATTACTGTCCGGGCTGCGGTCATGGCACGATTCACAAGATGCTCGCCAGGGCCATTGACGAACTCGGAATCAAGGACCGGACGATCCTGATCAGCCCTGTGGGCTGCTCTGTGTTCGCCTACTACTACTTTGACGTGGGCAATGTGCAGGCCGCGCACGGGCGAGCCTCCGCAGTGGCAACCGCGGTGAAGCGCAGCCATCCCGAGAGCGTCGTGATCAGCTACCAGGGAGATGGAGACTTGTCGGCCATCGGGTCGGCCGAGATTCTGCATGCGGCGAATCGCGGCGAGCCCATCACGGTGATCTTTGTCAACAACGCGATCTACAGCATGACCGGCGGGCAGATCGCGCCGACTACGCTGATCGGGCAGAAGAGCACGACGACGCCGCGAGGCCGGAGCGCGATGAACGAAGGCTATCCGATGCACGTGAGCGAACTGCTCGCGACGCTGCAGGCGCCCGTTTACATCGAACGAGTCGGCCTCGGCGACAACAAGCAGGTTGCGCATGCCATGCGAGCGGTCAAGCGCGGATTGGAAAACCAGGTGCGCGGGCTTGGCTTCTCGCTGATCGAAGTGCTGTCGCCCTGTCCGACGATCTGGAAGATGGATCCGGTGGAAGCGCAGCGCTGGGTATGCGAGGTGATGGAGAAGACGTTTCCGCTGGGCGTGATTGTGGATCGGACCAGGAACGCGGAGCCACGGCCGCTGCCGGAAGCACCTCCGGCGCTCGAAGAGATTCCGGCGATTCTCGGGATAGAGGGCGAATCAAATGTGAAATGCGATTGCGGCTCGGATTCCTCGATCTGTATAGAGAAGACAACTAAAGAGGTGGATCTGCGCGTGCGGGTCGCGGGGTTCGGGGGGCAGGGCGTTTTGCTGCTGGGCGAAGTGCTGGCCGAGGCGGGCCTGGACGCCGGGCTGGAAGTTTCGTGGCTGCCTTCGTACGGACCGGAGATGCGCTCGGGAACCTCGAATTGCCACGTGCGTTTGTCGGACGAGCCGATTGATTCGCCGCTGGTGACCGCGCCGACTGTCCTGGTGGCGATGAACGAGCCGTCGCTGAAGAAATTCGATGCGAGCGTGCAGCCGGGCGGATGGGTGATCTACAACGGCGATGCATTTCCCGAGGAGTGCGCTCGGGAGGACGTGAACGTGCTGGCGATGCCATTTACCGAGATCGCCAATGAGTTGGGCGACAAGAGGGCGGCCAACATGGTGATGCTGGGCGCGCTCCTCGAGATGACGGGCGCGTTGCCGCAGGCGAGTATCGATGCGGCGCTGAACCGGCTGGTGAAGAACCGGCGCTGGATCGAGTTGGACAAGAAGGCGCTGGCCCGCGGGCGCGAGCTTTACAGGGAATCGCGGAAGGAGGCGGGGCGTGAAAACTGAGGCAGATCAAGACCTGATTGTGTATTTCGATGGACGCTACATGCCGCTGAGCGAGGCACGCGTCGGTATCCTCACGCATGCCTTGCACTATGGGACCGGTGTGTTCGAAGGCGTTCGCGCGCACTGGAATGCGGAGGCGCAGGAACTGTTCGTGCTGCGGCCGCTGGAGCACTTCGAGCGCTGGAAACAGAATTGCGGCATTCTGCGGATCCAGGTTCCGCTGTCACCCGAGGAGTTGTGCGGCATCACGAAGCAGTTGATGCTGCGCAACGGACTGCGGACTGACGTATACGTGCGGCCGCTGGCCTACAAGTGCGCTGAGCGGGTGGGCGTGAGCCCCGACGATGCCGATGCGTTTGCCATTGTGGCATTGCCGTTTGGCGAGTATCTGCACACGGAGAAGGGGATTCATGCGGGTGTCAGCTCCTGGAGGCGGATCGAGGACAACGCGATTCCGGCGAGGGCGAAGATCTGCGGCGCGTATGTGAACAGCGCGCTGGCCAGCGACGATGCACGGCGCAGCGGATTCGATGAAGCCATCCTGCTGGACGAGCGCGGACAGGTGGCCGAGGGTGCAACGTGCAATCTCTTCATGGTGCGAAAAGGGGTGCTGATCACGCCGCCGGTGAACGAGAACGTGCTCGAAGGCATTACGCGCGACTGTGTGATGCAGCTGGCGCAGCGAGAGATCGGCTTGCGGGTCATGGAAAGGCCGATCGATCGCAGCGAACTTTATATTTGCGATGAGTTGTTCTTTACGGGCACGGCAGTGGGCATTGCGCCGGTGGTCCGGGTGGATCATCGGCCCGTGAGAGACGGAGCCATCGGAGCCATTACGCGCGAAATCGAACAACTGTACTTCGTCGCGACGCGCGGGCACCTGAAGCAGTACCGGAAGTGGTTGCTTCCGATCTACCAGCAGGAACCGGCGGCGGTTTTACTGGAAGCGATGCACGCACATTGAGCGGACCCGGCTGAAATGTTCCGAGGCCCTCAGAGCGTGGGCAGAGGGGAACAAAGCTCATCGCGCTATGGAATCGGCAAACCAGCGTTCAACGAGACTTCCGTTGGTTCGAGATTCTCCTGGGCGAAGGTTGGGCTCAAGTGGAGATCGACCTGTTTGAGTGTGCTTGTCCCGGTGTTGACGAATCCGTGGGGAGTCCCGGCCTTCACAACGACGATATCCCCGGCAGTGGTCTCCCTTGTCTCATTACCGACGACGAGTCGGCCCTGCCCTTCCTGCACCAGGATCACTTCGTCATAACGATGCCGATGCAGAGGCGCGCCACGCCCTGGCACCGCTTGCACCAGGAAGAATGACGCGCCGACATTCCCGTGATCAGCTCCGGCAAATTGATGCGAACTGCCAACAAAGGGTAGATCCTGGATGCGAAGTGCGAGCATTTGTTTCTCCTGCGGAATTCGATTCAGCCTGACCTCGATCGTTTCAGAAGCAAAGAACGATGTTGGTGGTCATCCCTTGCTTAAGGCGGGACCACGAAGCGATAGTATCGCGACATGGACAGCACCCAGTGGCTGCTCGATTCGGACCCGGCGATCGTGTGGCAAGCGATGCGCCATCTTCGGGATGTCGCACCTGCGGAGACCGCCGCGGTGCGAGCCCGCGTTCCGCGCGAGGGTCTCGGCGCGGAAATTCTCGCGCGCCAGGAATCGGACGGCTCGTGGCGCCGGGCCGATGCTCCAGTCTGGTTATCCACCCTCTTCACCTTGCAGCTCCTGCGCGCCACCGGCATCGATCCTGCCGACTCTGCCGTTGAGGCGGCAATAGGTCGTCTCGAATCGCACTTGCGATGGAACAATCAACCCTACTGGGAATTGCGGAGCGCAGACTCCGGCGGAAATCTTTTCTTCGAGGGCGAAGAAGAGCCGTGCATCAACGGTGGCGTGCTCTCGCTGGGCGCCTACTTCGGTCGTGCGACACAGAGTCTTGCGCGGCGACTGATCGGCGAACAGCTCGATGACGGAGGTTGGAACTGCGAAGCGCCAAAGAGCTCGCGCTCCTCTTTCAATACCACGATCTGCGTGCTCGAAGGGCTGCTCGAGTATGAGCGCGCCGCGGGGTCTGCGCCCGCGATCGCCGCAGCACGGCGCAGAGGCGAGCAGTATCTTCTCGAGCGGAGCCTCTTCCGGCGTCTGACGACGGGCGAGGTCGTCGATCCGGCGTTTCTCGAGTTCGCGTTCCCGCCTCGCTACCACTACGATGTCCTTCGTGCGCTCGATTACTTGAGGGCGGCAGATGTACGAATCGATGCACGGATGAGCGAGGCTATCCATCTCGTGGAAAGCAAGCAGCAGGCCGACGGTCGATGGCTCCTTGATCGCGCGTATGAAGAGGCGCTTGCGGTGCCGGTCGGCGAGTCAAAAGGCGAGCCAAGCCGGTGGAACACGCTTCGGGCATTACGAGTGCTTCGTTGGTATCAGCGACAAAAACTTGAAGGGCGCGGCTAGGTCACGGCATCGCAACGCCTGCGTCAAAAATGGCAAATTGCTATCGATTCGCCTGCACCGTCACCAGCTGCGGCCTGGATGCAGAGGCCAACTGGTCTGACACGTCCGCGCCGGAGCCCGCGAGCAAGATGGTCGCCGCGAAGAGCAGTGTGTCGCCGACATAGTTGAGCCCTTCTACGGCGAGTGCGGTGTGCATCTCCGTCGCGGCGATTGGAATGTAGAAGAGCGCAGTCAGGAGCAGGAGAACGCCGCCGCTCGCAGCTGCCGCAATTTGGACGATGGGCCGGATGAATAGCCCTACGCCCGCGACAACAAGCGTGATTCCAACGAAATATGCAATGAGCGTCGGCGCGGGAATCCATGGCGGCGTGATCTTTTCGAGCGGCACGCCCGGCACGTTATGCGGGAAGAAAAAATGCTCGATGCCATAGAAAACCATGACCGCGGCGACGATGGAGCGGCCAATTCGAATCAGTGCGGGGCCAACCAGGCTCGGGAGCGGCCACACGCTGCCCGCCAGTACCATCGCTCCGCTCGCGAAACAAGTCTCGCGCACCGTGAGGGTCCAGAAGAGCCGGTCATGTAAATTCGCGGGCAGGTTCGGCAAGTCGATGGTGGCGACAATGATGAGGAACAGCAAGGCCAGGAGCGCCGCCGACCAGCGCACAGAGCGCCAGGCGATGAAGCTGATCGCTGCCGCGAGAAGGCACAGGCCAACGAAGTAGGTCCAGAACAGTGGCCCCGGGAGCCACTTCGGGACGATCGGCGCCAGGTCGCGAGCGGCAAAGAAGTGTTCTGCGGCGAACATCGCGAGGGAGACGGCTTCGCAGACCGGCCCGAGGACGAGGACCTTGCCGATGCCGGGCGCTGTCCGAAATCTCGATCGGGCGAGCAGAAGCCCCGCAAGCAATGCCGAAATGCCTGCAATCATCATTCCCAGGACTTCTGCGCTCATGGTTTCTCCTGTGATCGAGCAAGCAAAAGCCAATTCTGAAGGACACGCGGAATGCCATGCAACGGCGGGCCGGGGTGGTCGCTCGATGACGGCCAAATCGCGAGCCACTTAGGTGGGGGATGGATTCGAGCGGATGAAGGTTTGAGGTTCTAACGGTTCTTATTCGTCGATCAAGCTGCTCAGCTCATTGATCCCGTCGGAGATGTGGCCCATCTTTTCCTGCTTGGTGCGGAGATAGCGTTCGAAGGATTCCTGCGACTCGACTTCAGCGGAAACGCGCTCCGAGACGGTGATGCCGGCTGATTCGAGGGCAGCCACCTTGTCAGGATTGTTGGTCATGAGCCGAACGCTGGATACCCCGAGCTGCTTAAGCACGGCGGCGGGCAGTTCGTATTCGCGATAATCGGCGGCGAACCCGAGCTTGACGTTGGCTTCTACCGTGTCCATGCCCTGGTCCTGGAGTTCGTAGGCCTTGAGCTTAGCCATCAGGCCAATCCCGCGGCCCTCCTGCTGTTCATAAAGCAGGATGCCCGCGCCTTCTTCAGCAATCTTTGAGAGGGCAAGTTCGAGCTGAAGACGGCAATCGCAGCGCAACGAACCGAAAACGTCGCCTGTGAGGCACTGGGAATGGATTCGCACCAGGGGTGGCGCGGCGTGGATATTGCCCATGACCAGCGCGACCAGCCCTTCCGCATCCTGGTCACCCGCTTGCGCCGGCCTGCCTTCGAACCCGAGGATCCGGAAGTGTCCCCAGCGGGTAGGGAAGTCGGCCTCGGCGATTTTGCGCACGCTATCGAACGGCATCACTTTTATTTTACTTTGCCCGGTTGAGCGCTGGAAATCGTGGCAATGGCGCTGCCGGCGCGCTACAGTGAAGGAAATGGACAACACGCTCATTCTGATTACGTTGCTGGTCAAGCTGGGCGTGATGGCTTCGGTAGCGAGCGTGCTGGCGCGCGCCACCACATTCCGGCGTCTCTTTTTTGCGGAGCGGCGAACGCCTGCGCAAACGCTCGGCTTGCTGGCATTTTTCCTGGTTCCGCTGACGCTGGGTGTGTGGGTCCGGATCAGGGTTGCCAATTTTCTTGCCGCCGATGTTTCCTTCGAAACGATCATTTTGCTTGGACTGTTCCTGGGTCCGATGTGGGCCATGCTGGGCGGCGCGGTTCTGGCCGTGCCCGCCATACTTCACCACGAGTACCTGGCGCTGCCGGTGAATGCAGCGGTGGGCTTGCTGGCCGGCGTTCTCAGCAGGTTCGTAGTGCGCGAGGAAATCTGGTCGTTCACGCCCTTCATCGACTTGAGCCTGTATCGCTGGATTCGACGCAATCTGCGCCAGCCGCGCGTCGATCGCCAATTCCTGATGTTGTTTCTAATCGTGGCGGCCGAGGGTTGCCGCGACTGGATCGCGCGCGCCTTTCCACATCGCCTGTTCGCATTGGTAGCGAAACCGATCTGGCTGCAGTTGCTGGTGCTGCTGAGCGCGCCCATCGTCGTCGGCATTGCCATCAAGGTATGGAACGCGCTGCGCATCGAGAACACGCTGGAGGAGCAGAAGCGATTGCTGCTGGAAGCTCGGCTCGACGCGCTGCAGCGGCAGATCAATCCGCATTTTTTGTTCAACACGCTGAATTCCATTGCGTCATTGGTGCGGGTGCAGCCGGAGATGGCGCGGGAGATGACGGTCAAGCTGGCGAATATTTTGCGCGCTCTGCTCAAAGATCATGACACCTACGTGCCTCTGAGCCACGAACTGAACTTTACCGACGATTATCTCGACATTGAAGTGGTGCGCTTCGGCGCAGACAAGCTGCGCGTGGAAAAGGAAATCGATCCGCGAACGCTGGATGTGCTGGTGCCGAGCATTCTGCTGCAGCCTCTGATCGAGAACAGCATCAAGCACGGGCTGGAGCCGCGCATTCATGGCGGGACGGTGACGCTTCGCAGCCGGCTGGAGAACGATCGTATCCTGATCGAAGTGGCCGATGATGGCGTCGGCATGGGCCCGCGGCCTATTTCGGCATTGCAACGCACCGGCGCCGGCATTGGGTTGAAGAATGTGCAGGAGCGGCTTGAAGTGCTCTACGGGAGCCAGGCGCAGTTCAACGTGGTGAGCAACCCGGGGCGTGGAACGCTGGTATCGATCGAGATTCCGACGAACCTGGCGAAAGAGTCGTAGGCCGGTTCCGCGTTGATTTCCTATTCGTGCTTCTCGAGTGCAAGGACCGCGTAACCTGTGGCGGCGTCGCTCATAAACCTGGCGGCATCCGACTCGGGATCGCGATTCTTGTTCAGGGACCACGCCGGCCATGCTCCGGTGGTTTTGTCCTGGTTGGCCATGAGCCATTGCACGCCGCGGGCGGTGTAGGAGTTTGCGATGTGATTCTCTTCGAGCGCAAGCACCGCAATACCCGTCGCCACCCCGTCGGGATTGGTGTTGGGCGGGGAGTTATCGCGGCGCTGCCAGGCGCCTAGATCCGACAGGCTCCAGCCGCCATCGCGGTGCTGGCATCCGTAGATATCCTGCAGCAGGGTCTTGCGCTGTGCCGGGGTCAGCAGGCCGGGAAACTTCGCAGAGGCCCAAAGGACGGCGATCTTGTTGAGTAACGGCTGTGCGTCATAGTGGCCGATCAGATAAACGCGCAGCGCGGCAAGGTTGCCGACGACCTTTGGATCGCGGCCATAGTTGTCAGGCGCGCCGGCCGCAGTCTCGGCCATTTGAGCGGCCCAGAAGTACTGCGACTCCTTTGACTCCCACGGCGCAAGGTTGAAGTTCTGCCACACCCATGCCCCGGCGTCCGGACCGGTCTTCGATTGAAGCGCCCAGGCATTGTCGAATGCCATCCGCGTGACATCGCTCAGATGCCCACGGGGTTCATCGTAGTTGGCAAGAATGATGGCGTTCAGCACTGACTCGGCATTGCGCGATTCCACTTCTTTGCCCGCGCCATACTTTGCATCGCTGTAAAAGGGCCGCACATCGTTCCACATGCGAACGCGCTTTTCAACACTGGCCAGCAGCTTTTTTTCGGCCGGCGGCGGACCCTCGTTGCTGAGATCGATGTCGAGCGCGGGACGTGCCAGGGCATAGGTGGCCTGTGTGTGACAGGAGACGCAAAGAGTGCCTTGGTCTTTTTGGGCGCGATCCCATGACTGCCACCATGTTTCGCGGGTGTCGAGGTAGCGTGCGGCCGCATCGCGATCCCATGCAGGCGCGGATGTGTTGGCGGAGGCGGCTTTGACCCGGCTTTTCTCCGGGGCCGCGAAAAGGAAGAGGAGAGTCCCGACTGCAGCAATCGAAAGGGAAGCAGTGATGGGCCTATGGTTCATGCCGTTTTTCTCCAGCGTGACATTGCCGGCGGACGCTGCTCGGTTGCATCCAGCATACGGCTCGTGCACTGAAACGGGAGCGCGATTCTGCTGAGTTCAGGTCGGGCCGCCCACGTTCCCGGTTGGTTAACGGGGGAGAAAACGATGCACAGGCGCGCGTTGTATGCTCACTTCATGGTTCGTTTCACGGTGCTCGCGTCGGGGTCCAAGGGGAACTGCACCGTTGTGTCGGGCGGGAAGACCCGGATCCTGGTGGATGCGGGCGTGAGCTGCCGCGAACTGTTCAAGCGCATGAAGGCGGCGGATGAAGACCCTGCCACGCTGGATGCGATTCTCGTGACGCACGAGCACCAGGACCACGTGAACGGCCTTGCAGTGACGGCACGCAAACTGGGCATTCCGGTTTACTTTACCGAAGGAACGCACCGGGCGTGGATGCGCTGGCTGATGCCGCGGCGCCAGATGACTTATAAGCAATGGTCGGAGCAGTGCCGGCAGCAGGCGGCAGCCCGGCAGGCGGAGGCGGAAGCAAACGAAGGCGATCCGGATGAAGGCGATGCGGAACCAGCTCAGGAAGTGAAGGCCGCTGCGCCGGATAAAGCGCCCGAGGCTGAAGGCGAGGGCGAAAAAGAGAAGGATCCAACCTGGCTACCCGATGTGAAGTATTTCGCGGCAGGCCAGCCATTTCAAATCGGCGACATTTCTGTGAGCCCGTTTACGATTCCGCACGACGCCGTCGATCCGGTTGGGTTTGTGTTCCAGGCTGAAGGCGTCAGGATGGCGGTGGCGACGGATCTGGGCTACATCCCGCCCAATGTGAAGGCTCAGCTCAGGAACCTCGACCTGTTACTACTGGAATCAAACCACGATCTCGAGATGCTGCGCGACGGACCCTATCCGTGGTCGGTCAAGCAGCGGGTTTTGTCGCGAGTTGGCCACCTGTCGAACGCGACGGCAGCAGAATTCCTTGAGAAGGAATACGACGGCCAGGCCACGTATGTCATTCTTGCGCATCTATCTGAAAGCAATAACCTTCCAGAATTGGCGCGGGTCTCCGCGGAGCATGCGCTGAACGGGCGCGCCAGCCTGTTGGCAAATCGACTGTTGCTTGCAGCGCAACATGAGCCCCTTTTGCCCATTTATTTTTAGGTAAACTCCGGTTACAATAGTAAGCGTAAGTAGGATTTAAGGGGCTTTCACTCTGTTCGTGGGGCTGGCAGTAACCACGGAAATGAAACCGCCATGTGCCGCATTGCATCTGTCTAATGTGGGCATGGATTTCCCGAATCCGTGGGGAATCAGGGCTGAATTGGTGATTGGATCCATGTGCTTGAAAAAGCAGCGCTTGGGCTCACCGACACCGTGCCAGATGGCCGTAGCGAAGACCGCGGCTGAACGAATTCCAACGCAAAGTGAGTCTAACTTTTTATGGCAAGAAAACTTTGCACTGATCGCGTAATTGGCGCCATTCTGGCAAGCTGGCGTTATGACATCTCCGGCATTTCGCCTGAGATGCGCAAGGACTATGAACAGCACCTGGCAGAGTGTCAGCGCTGCAGCGCTCGGCAAAGCGTACATCGCGGCATTGATGTTGCCCTCGTGGTGCTGACGTCGCTGTCAGTCTTTTTCTCCATTTTCGCTCTTGCGGTTCTGAAGCACATCAAGCCGCTGGAACATGTGGCGATCAACATGTTGGGATTGGACCTATTCGACATGTATCACATGCTCGTTTCCGCTGCGATCGCCGGGGTGTGTTTTTCTGTGATTGCATTTGCGCTGGTTCTGATGGCAACGCCCGCGCCAAAGTACCTGGGCGGCATTGCCGCGGAGCGCGCGAAGCTGATCGAAGAGCATCTTCCCGACTCGATCAAGTCACTGCGAATCCGCTAGTCACATTTCAATTTGAGAACAGAGGCTTCCCTAAAGGGGAGGCCTTTGCCGTTTCGGCCGAAGCTCGATGCATGGAGAGCGGTTCACTCGATGCTCCGCCGTGCCCAGGCGTTTCGCGGCCAGCGTCTGAATCGTGCCCCGGAATCTCGCCGCTCACAGCGTTTTCGAAAAGTGCTACGATTGGCCTACTTCATTCCATGTCAACCTGGTTGGCGGGCAGCTTTCGGACAATTCGGCCTTTATCGTCGCTCGTGGCGGGCGTGCTGGCGTCAGCGTCAGTGGCCGCCGCCAGTGGCAGAACCACCCTCTCCATTGCTTTTGCCGGCTTTGCCATGACAGCGCTGGTGATGTTCGGCTTCACGGTGAACGACATCTTCGATTACAGAAAGGACAGGGCCGCAGAAATTGAGCGGCCGATCGCAAGGGGAACCTTTTCGAGGCACCGCGCATCGTGGCTGGCTGCCATTCTCCTGCTTTTTGCCTGCCTTTTCGGGGTGCTCGCCGCGCATGGAACGACGGTCCTGGCGATCACCGGTGCGGCTCTCTTTTTCTACTCTCCAATCGCACGCCGGTACCCGCTCAGCAAAAATCCGTATGCCGCCGCCCTGTGTTGCGCGCCTCTTTACTACGGCGCCCTGGTGGGGCGCGCGTATTACCCGTGGAGTTCCTATGCGGTCCTGGCCTGTTTTGCACTCGGGCGCGAGATCCTGATGGATGCCGATGAACTCAGCGGCGATATCAAAGGCGGTGTTCGGACGATCGCGGCGCGGCTCGGACATTGGCGGACGATGCGAATTGGTTCGGGGCTCATGCTCATTTCAGCGGCTGTCCTTGCTGTGTTGGTGCATGGCCGCCTTGCGGAATTGACTGCGGTCGCGACGTTCGTGGGACTTACGTGGGTTCTGTGCCGGCCTGGACTTGATGACCGGATGAGGATTCGCCTCTCGCGGGTTCCCATGCTGCTGGGCGCGGTGGCGGTGGCTTTTGGCGGCACGTAATGGGATCCGCAGATAAGCCCGCTTTCGAGCTCTCCAAATGGTACGCGGACTGCGTCACAGAACAGGGCGACGCGATCATCCTCTACAGTGCGAAACTCGCCTGGCCCGGTCCGACGATTCACTACACGAGTGTTCTGCAGTATCGGCGCGGCCAGCCGATACGAAGCCGCTTCTCCCTGCGCCAACAACTGCCTCCTGAAGTGCGGTCCGACGGCAGCATCGCCTGGAAATCGAAGGCGTGGAAGGCGGAGGGCGAGTGGCGGACTCCAGATAGGGCTTTGCGCGAGACTCTCTACGATTCGCCGGATGGCAAATTGGAATGGGTGTGCCTGGCGCCTCGATCCGCGGCGCGCGTGTGCGTCGAACGCGGCGAGGTGTTCGAGGGCTGGGGTTATGCGGAACGTTTGCGGCTGTCACTGCCGCCTTGGCGTCTGCCCATTCGCCAGTTGCGATGGGGCCGTTTCATCAACGCCACCGACGCCCTCGTCTGGATTGACTGGCGAGGGGCATATGAGCGACAAGTGGTCTATCACAATGGGTCAGCGATTACCGCGAGGAGCATTTGCGATTGCAAGATCGTGCTTCAAGATGACTTAGGTGAACTGAGGCTGGACACAACGGCGGTTCTTCGACAAGGCGCGTTGGCCAAGACAGCGTTAGCAGTGTTTCCCAATCTGAACCGACTGTTTCCCGCGTCTCTTCTGAACGTGCGGGAACAGAAGTTTCTGAGCCGCGCGGTACTGCGCCGGACCGGCCACCCCGATTCCGATGGAATGGCCATTCACGAGGTGGTGGACTTTCCATGAACCGAGTTTGGAAATGGTTCTACGGCGCTGTGTTTGTCCTGTTGCTGCCCGTCTGCCTTGTCGCCTGGGCGAAAGCTACCGCCGAGACGGTGCATCTGCGGCTCGCGCCGTTCGCCCTGCTTGGTCTGCCGATTGCCGTTATTGGCCTCTGCCTCGTTCTGCTTGGCATGCTTCATCTTTGGACGTACGGCCGCGGACTGCCCATGAATGCTTTTCCGCCTCCCGTCTACGTGGAGCGCGGGATTTACCGTTTGCTTCCACATCCTATCTATATCGGCTTTACGCTGGTGTGCGCCGGCGTGTCGATTGCCGCAGGATCAGCCAGCGGATTGTGGCTGGTTTCCCCCATCGTGGCGTTGGGCTGCGCGTCGCTGGTCCTTGGCTACGAACGCCATGATCTGGTCGCAAGGTTTGGCCGCGCGCCGCGCGCTTTGCTCCCCGCGGCGGGACCGGAGCGGCCGACCGCATCCGATCGTATCGCTTGCTACTTCTTCGTATTCATTCCGTGGCTCGCGTTGTACGAAGCGGTTCTCGCGCTGGGATTACCGCCGGATGGAAGCGCTGCTCAGTTTGCTTTCGAGTTGCGTCTGCCAGTCATGGAATGGACCGAACCTTTCTATTTCAGCGCCTATGTAGTCACCACGCTCGCGCCGCTGTTCGCGCGGAAACGCAGTGACCTGCGAACCTTCTGCCTGCGGGCTCTCGGGGCGATGGCTATCGCATTTCCGCTTTATCTGATTCTGCCGTTCGAGGCGCCTCCGCGGGCATTCACGGCGCACACCGTGTTCGGTCGGTTGCTGCAGTGGGAGCGGGGCTTGGATAGTGCGGCCTGTGCCTTTCCGTCTTTCCACGTAATCTGGGCATTCCTCTCCGCGGAGCTTTACGCGCGCCGCCGGCCTGGACCGCTGTGGTCCTGGGCATGGCGTGCGTGGGCGATGCTGGTAGCCGCCAGTTGTGTGTTGGCAGGGCAGCACCCCATCGGCGACGTTGCAGGCGGACTGGCGGTGGTCGCGCTCGTGGTGCGGGGCGCCCATTTGTGGCGATTGCTGCGGAATGGGAGTGAATACATCGCCAACTCCTGGCGAGAGTGGAGAGTTGGTTCCATTCGCGTCATCAATCACGGAGTCTATGTCGGCATCGGCGCATTTGTGGCCCTCTGGCTGGCCGTATCCTTCGCTGGTCCTGGAGAGCAAGCGCCTATCTTCGTTGCCGCACTGCTTGCTGTTGCCGGCGCTGCTCTTTGGGCTCAGTACATTGAGGGTTCGCCGCAACTGCTGCGGCCGTTCGGCTTTTATGGCGGGCTTTTGGGGGGAACGTTGGGCGCCATGTTGGCCCCAACTCTTCGGAGCCAGTGTATGGGCTGTGCTGGCCGCGTTCTCCGTCGGCGGTCCATGGGCCCAGGCGATGGGCCGGCTGCGCTGCCTGGTGCAAGGCTGCTGTCATGGCCGGCCTGCGCCGGATTGGATCGGGATTCGTTATATGCACCCGCGCTCGCGCGTGCTGCGCATCGCAGACTGGGGCGGTTTGGCGCTTCACCCAACGCCCGTCTATTCGCTCTTGTGGAATCTGATTGTTGGGATCGCGATCATCCGGCTTTGGACCCTGCACGCACCTCTGCATTTGATCGCCGGGCTCTACTTCATCTTGAACGGGCTGGGCCGATTTGTAGAGGAAGCGTGGCGCGGCGAACCTCAGACGCCCATCTTTGCAGGCCTGCGACTGTATCAGTGGGCGGCTGCGGTCAGCGTTCTGGTTGGAGTGCTGATGACTGCTCTTGGTTCGAGCAACCCGGCTCCCGCACCAAGTTTCTTCTGGCACACGCTTCCGGTGTCCGCCGTTTTCGGCTTGATTGTCGGCTGCGCCATGGGCGTCGACATGCCGGAATCGAACCGGCGTTTCTCACGTCTTGTTTGAGAGCCGTTCCCAGCTAACCACGAATTGCGTGGAAAGCCATGAAGCGATCCCCGGGAAGCAGGTTCATTGTCTTCACCGTCCTATAGCCGGCCTGGCGCAACTGGCCGACCAGTTCATCTTCGGCAGGCAGCCGCCCGGCGCCGCTGGTTGACGCGGCCCACAGGTTCAGTGCTTCCGCGGCCGCACTGCCGCCCTGGCAGCACGTGGTCAAAAGCAGAAACCCGCCGGGCTGGAGAAAGCTAGCGATGTGTTGAAGCAGGGCAACTCGCTCCTCAACAGGGAAGTAGTAGATGTTGTTGTAGAGCGTCGCGATGTCAAACTGCTCGCCCGATGCTTTGGCGCGAATGTCGCCGTCTTCAACCTGGACGCGGCTCTCCAGTCCCCAGCCGCGCAGATTTTTTCGCGCCATTTGAGCGACTGGCGGTTGTAACTCGACGCCAAGCGCTGTTAGAGAGGGATTGTGGGTGGCTGCGTATCGCAGGTAGACGCCTGAGCCACAGCCGATCTCGAGCAGGCGCATCGCCCCACGAGCCGGAATCCACCGACGGATGACCTCGGCCTGAAAGGCCTCGAAGATGCGCGAGGATCGGGCGATTAACTCGCCGTCCTGATCGGCAAGAGTCCATAGCTCGCCTTTGCGGAGCCTGGGGAGGGTTGCGGCGATGAGTTTGTGATGCAGCCCGGCAACCTCCTCTACGATGGCGAGGGCGGCATCGTTCTCAGGCCGGGCGAGCTTGGCGGCGAGGCCGCGAAGCGCATAGCCACTCGACCCGATACGCAGCAGGCCAAGGCTGACTCCCATCTGCAGCCACGCTTCGAGTGCATCTTTCCCCTGGCCGCGAACCGCGAAGAACTCTGCGAGTGAGTCCAGTGTGGCCGGACCGGCAGCCAGCCGGTTGAGCAGGCCGGCCTCTCCGGCCGCAGCGAGATATGTGACTTTATAGAACGGCTTGAGCTGGACGCCGACACTCAGGAGCGCGCCGAGCTGACCCTCGCGCGAGAGACGAAAAAATGGCTTGAGCAGCATGGCTCTCATTATGATTCACCGCGTACCCAGGTTACTGGCAGCTGGGCCATCCAATTACTTTTTGTGCGAGAGAGTGATTTCTCCCGTTGCACGGAAGAGGAGAATCCTTCATTGTGGAAGCAGCGAGTCTTTGCGTGAGCATGCCGAAGTTTGTCAGTGTTGTTGGCCTGGTTCTGTTCGTCAGCCTTCCTGCCTCGTCCCAAAGCGTGCCCGGGAGTGATCCTGTTGCGCTCGACGCCACCTCACCGGCGCAGCCGGTTCCGGTTTCCTCTGAGATTGCTTCGAGTCCGGCCGACCGGATGATGTCGGATTTCAAAAATTCCGACGTGAAGTTCGACGTCAATGGACTGGTGGACATACTGCGCGACCGGAGGCATGAGGGCTGGGTGCTGGCTGCGTATCCCGATCCCAGGACCGGACAACCGCTGATCGGGGCGGGCTTCAGCCTGGATCTGCCGGAGCGCGAGCATCCACAGACGGATCCGATGAACTCGCATCCATTCCTGGAACCTTCGTCCGCGGAGCTTTGGCGGGCGGCTGGGTTCGATCCGGCCCGGCTGGATGACATTCTGAGAGTGTTCTACGAGCGCAAGCACACATGGAGCAAGCGCACCTGGCGTCGTAAGCTCTACAGCCTGGATGCACAGATTTCCGATGATGACGCCACTCAACTAGTACGGGTTGGCGTGATCCAGGCGATCTACAATGCGCGGGCGTACTGCCGCAATTTCGATCAGATGACCGGACCCCAGCAGATGGCCATGGCGCAGCTGGTGTATCAGATGGGCGTGAACCTGCAGCATTTTGACGCGTTCCTGGCCACGGTCAATTCCGGAGCGGGACCCGGACCAGAGGCGCTGGCCGATGCGACCGACACAGCGTCGCTCGACGCGCGCGCAGGCGTCGCGCATACCGACGGCGATCAGACGCCGGAGTACTGGCAGGACGTACAGAAGTCTCTGATAGGCAGCCAATGGGCGCACAAGTATCGCACGCGAGCGATCGCTGTGATCGCGATGCTTGACCCCGCATACGGCGACGATCCAACGGCAGCGGAGCAACGCGTGGGAGCGGTGTTAAGACCAGCCGTCGTGCACCGCCGCCGAGGACATGCAACCGCGACCTCGCGCCAAGTGGCGGCCAGCACGTCACACAGGCATGTGCGGAGGGGCGGCACCGCGGCTCGCCGGCGAAACAGAAAGCGCGTATAGCTGCTTTCGCATTTCAGCATCGAATCGAGCACAAAGCGTTTGCTAGCGTGCCTTCCGGCCCTATCGTTTGGCACGTTGAGCCGGCTTGGGAATCGAACTGGTGTCCCACCGCTACTTCGCCAGCGGTACGCGCATGTCGCCGCCGGTCATTTCTTTGGGCAGGCCGAGCTTGAGCAGGTTGAGGAGTGTGGGCGAAACGTCGCGCAGGGAACCGTCATTGCGCAGGCGATAGCGATCGGCGTCCTCGCTGACATAGATGAAGGGTACCGGGTTGGTGGTGTGCGCGGTGTGCGGACCGCCGGTGACGGGGTCGACCATGAGCTCGGCGTTGCCGTGATCGGCGCTGATGAGCCAGCTTCCGTTCTTTTCCTTGATGGCCTTGTAGATGCGCGCAAGCTGGGCGTCGATGGCTTCAATGGCCTTGATGGTGGGCTCAAGCTTGCCGGAGTGGCCGACCATGTCGGCATTGGCAAAGTTGGCGACGACGAGGTCGAATGCGGTGTCGTTGACGGCCTTCACGATGGTGTCGCCGATGGCCTCGGCCTTCATCTCGGGCGCGAGATCGTAGGTGGCGACCTTGAGCGAGGGGATCAGCGTGCGGTCCTCGCCGGGGAAGGGCTTTTCGATGCCGCCGTTGAAGAAGTAGGTGACGTGCGCGAATTTTTCGGTTTCCGCAACCCGCAGGTTGCGTAATTGATGCTGGGCAAGAACGTTGGCGAGGATGTTGTCAAGCGATTCGGGCGGAATGACGACGGGCAACTCGTAGAGCTTGTCGTACTGCGTCATGCACACGTAGTGGAGGTTTTTGGGAATCTCTTTACGAGGGATCGCCTGGTCGAGGGCTTCCGATGCATCGAGGTCGCGGCCGCCCTGCTTGTTGAGGCCGCTTTCGCGCGCGAGGACGCGGGTGATCTGGCGGGCGCGGTCGGCGCGGAAATTGAAGTTCAGGCAGACGTCTTCATCGCGGATCTGGGTGACGGGCTTGCCGGCTGCGTCGGCGACGACGAAGGGGATCAGGAATTCATCGGTGACGCCGTTGTTGTAGCTCTCCTTGATGCGGGAGACGGGGTTGGCGTGGGCGCCGCCTTCGGCCTTGCCGTTCACCATGGCGTCGAATGCCTTGCGCTCGCGTTCCCAGCGCTTGTCGCGATCCATCGCGTAGTAGCGGCCGTTGATGGTAGCGACTTTGCCTACACCGTACTCGCGCATCTTCTGCTCGAGCGCGGCGATGTAGCCGGCGCCGGAAGTTGGCAGGGTGTCGCGGCCGTCCATGAACGCATGCACAAAGACGCGGTCCACGTGGTATTCGCGCGCGGTGCGGAGCAGGGCATAGAGGTGTTCCTGGTGCGAGTGCACTCCGCCATCGGAGACGAGGCCGAAGAGATGAAGCTGGCGGCCGGATTCGCGTGCGCGCTGCATGGCCTTCACGATGGCCGGGTTTTTCTGGAACTCGCCGTTGGCGATCTGCGCGTCGATGCGGGTAATGTCCATCTGCACAATGCGGCCCGCGCCGATGTTGAGGTGGCCGACTTCGCTATTGCCCATCTGGCCGTCGGGGAGGCCGACAAAGTGCTCGGAGGCGCGAATCAGCGTGTTCGGAAATTCGCGAAGCAACTTGTCATAGGCCGGCTTGCGGGCGAGTGCGATGGCATTGTTGGCGGTTTCGGCGCGGTAGCCCCATCCGTCGAGGATGGTAAGAACGAGAGGGTGCTTGGACACGAAAGAATTGCTCCTGGATCGATCGGGAGTTGCATGTTCAGGATAAATGGTTTCCGCGCTCGCACATGAGACGCCGGTCACAGAGGTCGAAGTTCGGTCAAGATCGAGAACGCCTTCAGCGAAACATCGTTGTGACAGCCCCCAAGGCTTATCGCGGGCTGCTGGTGTTCAGTTTCTGAAGCGGCGAAAGACGTTGGCGCAGTTTTAGGGAGCGTGCGCATCAATCGGGTTTATTGAAGATGCCGCAAATCACCCAGCACTGCTCTCCGCTCGACGTCTTGACCTTGTATGCGCAGCTTCCGGCCGATGGCAGTTCGGTAATGGTGATTTTGTCTCCTTCATACAGCATCGTCACCCCGGAGTAGGCAAAGGTCAGACGTTCCCCGAGGTCATCATGTTTACTCGCGTAGTCGTCCCAGGTTTGAAGAGCTGCTGCCGTGCCCATGCAGACCGCATCCCCGCGTATCACCCCCGTGTCGTTCACCGAGAACTGGGGATCGGAACATGCGTGAATTAAACCGAAGAGGATCAGCGTCGGAATGCCGGCAACGGCCAGCAAGACGAAAAGAAACCCCAGATTCTGCCTTTTCTTCTGGGCTCGAACGCAGGAATCGCACCAGGTTGCGGAAAGATGCGGCGCTGCTTCAGCGCCGCATTTCAGACACTTCATTGTCTTACGTCTTTCTATAGACTTCGTTTCACCGCACCGACTGTGGCTCGTTGTCCGAACAACAGCCTAAAGACAAGAACCGCAGGTGGGCACGAAGAATTATTCTTCCGGGACCGACTAGAGTTGCATTTTCAGGATAGGGAATCGCTGCGCGTATGAATGAGACGCCCGTCACACATGACGGGTCGCTGTTCAGGTCGTGGAGGTCCTAAGGAAACACTTCGAGGAATTCGAGGGGATCAGAGAATCCCCTCGATTGCCTTGCTTTCGCGGGGTGCAGCTTAGTCGTTGTAGTTCAGGCCTTCGAGGCCGAGGAAGACTGCGCCGCTGCCCAGTTCTTCTTCGATGCGGAGGAGCTGGTTGTACTTGGCGATGCGGTCGGTGCGACTGACCGATCCTGTCTTGATCTGGCCCACGCCGGTGGCAACGGCAAGATCGGCGATGAAGGTGTCTTCGGTTTCGCCGGATCGATGCGACATGACGGACGTGTAGCCGTAGCGGCGGCCGAGCTCGATGCAGTCGAGCGTCTCGGTGACGGTGCCGATCTGGTTCACCTTGATCAGGATCGAGTTCGCAACGCCTTCTTCAATGCCGCGCTGCAGGCGCTTGGTGTTGGTCACGAAGAGGTCGTCGCCGACAAGCTGAATCTTCTGACCGAGCTTGTCGGTGAGAATCTTCCAGCCCTCCCAGTCATCCTCGGCAAGGCCGTCTTCGAGCGAGACGATGGGATACTGCTTGACCCAATCTTCGTAGAAGGCGACCATCTGCTCGCTCGACAATTCGCGCTTGTCGCCCTTCTTGAAGACGTACTTGTTCTTTTCCTTGTCGTAGAACTCGCTCGAAGCGGGGTCGAGAGCGATGGAAATCTGCTCGCCGGGCTTGTAGCCAGCCTGCTGAATCGCTTCAAGGATGAGATCGATCGCTTCGCTGTTGGACTTGAGCGAAGGAGCGAATCCGCCCTCGTCGCCGACGGCTGTGTTGTAGCCCTTCTTCTTCAGCACGCTCTTCAGCGTGTGGAAGGTTTCGGCGGCCCAGCGCAGCGCCTCCGAGAAACGCTCGGCTCCGACCGGCATGATCATGAATTCCTGAAAGTCGACGTTGGAGTCGGCATGCGCGCCGCCGTTAAGGACGTTGAGCATGGGGGTTGGCAGGATGCTAGCGTTGATGCCGCCCAGGTAGCGATAGAGCGGGATCTCGAGGGTCTGCGCGACGGCGCGGCTGGCCGCCATCGAAACGGCGAGGATGGCATTGGCGCCGAGTTTGCCCTTGTTGGCGGTGCCGTCAAGGGCGATCATGGTCTGGTCGATCATGCGCTGGTTGGCGGCGTCCATGCCTTCGAGCTCGGGCGCGATAACGGTTTCAACGTTGGCGACAGCCTGCAGCACTCCCTTGCCTAGATAATGGCTCTTGTCGCCATCGCGCAGTTCCACGGCTTCATGTTCTCCAGTCGATGCGCCCGACGGCACGATGGCGCGGCCTAAAGCGCCGCTCTCAAGGATGACATCCGCTTCCACGGTCGGATTGCCGCGAGAATCAAGCACTTCGCGCGCGCGAATGGCAACAATTTCAGTCATGTGTGTCCTCACAATTCGATGGTGCAGCCGGGCATTCAAAAGGGGCGGTTTAGGACGGCGATCGACGGCAAGGGCTTCTCCGGCAGCGCTGCGAATGGTTTCCAGAAGCGCCTGCACGTCTTTGACATCTCCTCTCCGTCCTGCGCTCAAAAGGGTTGCTGTTCACCTCAAGTCTAGCAAAGGGAGGTCATTCGCACGGTGTGGCAGCTGTCACAGCACAAGAGCGCGATCGCGATGGAGCAGCCAGCGTTTTTGCCCGTATCTTGATTGATTCGTGGCCCGCAAGATACCTCGGCGAGCGGCTTGCATCTCGCGAGTGAGAGGGGCAACCTAGCCTTACGGTGGGTGAATTTCGCGCAGACGGGGTTTCTGATGCAATGCGCAGAACTTTTGGCCGTGAGCGGGGTCTAACGATTGGGGAACCCCTGCTGCACACACGAAGGAGATCGATGAACCGGGCGAGTCTATTCCTTGGATTCTTTGCCGCAGCCGCTATCGCTCTTGGAGCGCAGCAACCAAGCCAGAACAACCCATACGAAGGCGTATCGACTCCGCCTCCGGACGACGGCATCATCACGTCGGAGGCGTCGCAGCCGAAACCGCCGGCGGCAAAACCCGAGGCGGGCACCCCGGCGCCTGCTCCGATGCAGCAACAGGCGCAGCCCGTCGCGCCACCCGCGAGGATGGCGCCGAACGGCAGAGCCTATCGGCCCGAGGACGGGACCGATGACGGCATCGTGATCGTGACGCCTGGACCGGGAGATGCAGTGCCCGTTCTCAATCAGCGTCCCAACGTTCCAGATCCGGATGGAGACATCGTGCATCCTGCTGCGCTTGGCCCGGGCCAGATCAGCGAAGGCGCGACGATCCGCGTGCGTTTGATGGACGAGCTTTCCAGTACGAACAGTGCGAAGGGCGACGTGTTTCGCAGCCGCGTGGCATCGGATGTGCTCGAAGGCGGTCGCGTCGTGATTCCCGCCGGTTCGGAGATCGACGGAAGAATTGCCGGCGTTTCGACAGGACGCTTCGGCGGCCAGGGCACCCTGGTGCTTCGGCCGGACATGGTGATCCTGCCTGATGGTTCATCTTTTAAGCTGCATGCGATTGTGGCCCAGACGCCGGGATCGAATGCGAATGTGAGCAGAGAGGGCGTCATCGAGCCGGGCTCGACCCTCAAGCACGACAGCGTTCTGTACGGCGGTGTAATTGGGGGCGGAGCGGTCACGGGCGCATTCATCGGCGGCCCGGTCGGCGCGCTGGCGGGCGGCCTCGTGGGAGCCGGAGTCGCTACTACACATCTGCTGGTGAGCCATCCGCAAGTGAAACTCGATGCCGGCTCCGTGCTCATCCTCACGCTTTCAGAGCCAATGGAAATGGTGTCGGCCTCCGCGGCCAGAGGCGGGAAGTAGATTCGCAGCCGTCAACGGTGGGGGCGCAGGATTGGTTGTCTGCTGATTGATTCTTTTCGCGACGAGAGATCTCTCGGGATTTGTGGGCCATATCTCTTGGCGCCCGCGCCGCTAAGTCTCTTACCCATTTGATGATCGTCCTGGGTATGGCGCTTCTTCGGGCGTTGTGATGCTTCGTTTCCGGGCGCCGCGTACATCCTTGTCACAGGCTTTGTCCATCTGATGAAATCGTGCGTCACCGCGTTTGCGATGCGGTTCTCGACGCCTCGAAGCTACTCGTGATGAGCCTACAGGTCAACTCGCGTCCACTCTTTCTTCTCGTCGACGGCTGGCCGATTCACGTGTCGCCGTGACAGGACCTCAAGGGAAATTTCCTCGATGCGATGGGAAGGGCCGCGGCTTTGAATCCCGCTAAGGCCCGTATTTAAAGGAAGGAGCAATAGCTATATGAACCGAGTTTTGCGCGTTGCATTTCTCGTTGTCTGCACGCTGGTGTTGATGCGGCCATCGTTCGGACAAATCTCTGTGTCGGTCTCGTTCGGTCCGCCGGCGATTCCCGTTTATGACATGCCACCCTGTCCCGAGGATGGATATTTGTGGACACCGGGCTACTGGGCCTGGGATCCCGATGATGGCTACTACTGGGTTCCCGGGACGTGGGTGATGCCGCCGGAGGCAGGACTGCTTTGGACGCCGGGCTGGTGGGGATGGGAAGACACCGGCTACGCCTTCCACCAGGGATACTGGGCGCCTGAAGTCGGCTTTTATGGCGGTGTCGATTACGGCTACGGATACTACGGCGACGGGTTCGTGGGCGGCCGGTGGGACGGTGGCCACTTCCGCTATAACACCGCCGTTCTCGCGGTGAACACGACGGTCATTCACAACACCTATGTGGATCGAACGGTGATTGTGCACAACGAGAACCACGTGAGCTATAACGGCGGCCAGGGCGGTCTCTCGGTACGGCCAACTGCCGCGCAGGAACGGGTGATGCAGGGTCGTCACGTTGCGCCGGTTGCCGCACAACAACAGCACATGCAGGCGGCGCGTTCAAATCCCGCGATGCGCGCGGAACAGAACCATGGCAAGCCGGCAATTGCCGCAACCGCCCGTGCAGGCGATTTCAGCGGGCACGGCGTCGTTGCTGCAAAACAAGCTGGAGGAACGTATCACGCGCCTCCGAAAAATGCGATGCATCAGCCTGCGGCGAACAATGCCCGGCCAGCGGCGAATCCGCGGCCTGGCGAGACGGTAAGGCCTGGGGAGAACGCGCATCCTGCCGCGCCGGCGCCTCGCGCAACAGCCCCGAGCACGCATGAGGTTCAACCGCACGAGGCTCCTGCGCCGAACGCGGGTAATGCGAAGGCGATCGAGAAAGAACAGAAGCAGCAGCAGAAGACGATGGAAAAGCAGAATAGGGAGCAACAGAAAATGCAGCAACGACAGGCTGAGCCTCGTCCCGCTGCCCCGAGGGAGACTACTCCGCAACGCGAAGCTGCACCGCGTCCGACTGCCCCGAGAGAACCTGCTCCGCAACATGAGACTGCACCACGTCCGGCGGCCCCGAGAGAACCTGCTCCGCAACATGAGACTGCACCACGTCCGGCGGCCCCGAGAGAACCTGCTCCGCAGCGAGAGGCTGCGCCGAAGCGCGAGCCCGCTCCGCATGCGGCTGCTACACGAGAAGCTGCTCCGCAGAAGGAAGCTCCGGCGACCAAACCGAAAAAGCCGCAGCAGTAGACGAAATCAATTCGGAAATGGAGAAGGCGCGCAGCACGAGCGCGCCTTTTTTTTGCGGGGATGTTATTCGGACGGCGTGATGTCGTTGTTGGACTAGGACGGCGGCTCATACCAGGCGGGCGATGGTCCGGCGGCCTGTTTGATCGCCGGAACGAAAGTGCGATCGAGTTCGCGCACCATGGCAGCCAGATTCTCGACGATCTTTTGCCATTGCGCAGCATCGCCAATCGGGTACTGGCCGAAGGCATCGGGAGCTACGGGAATCCCGAGAGGAGCGCGAAAGCCGGCGCCCTGAACCACGAAGATCGCCATGACCAGGTGACTCCAGGTGCCGACATCGAGATAGAGCTCGGCAACCAGGTTTCCAGATGTGCGGCGCTTGATGTGAAACTGGCCGGAGCCGCCCGTGCATGTGTATCCCATGGGCTTGAATGCGGCCTCGAGCGCAGGCTTGCGCGGGCCGGCGAGGACCCCGACATTCTGAGTCAAGGCTTCCGCCGTGGGCGGCAAGGTGTGCGGCATGTTGGCTGCGGCGACAATCTCGCCGATGCGCTCACGGTAGTCGGCCTGGACGCTTTTCACGGCATCCTGCTTTTCCGGCGGAATGGACGCCACGAGTCCGCCGCCAGGAGCCCGGATCGGCACGTGCTCCGTTTTCCGGGCCTTGCCACAGGCCTTGATGACCGCATCGATGGCAGGTGGATTCGGCGGAAGCTTTTTGTCAGTGGTCTCGGCCTCGGCGACGGTATAGACGTCGAAGTGCCTCTCGCGCCCGTTGACCCACGAATTGTCGCGGATGAGAACTCCCGGCAGGGAATGACCCACGGCGGGAAGTCCGATCAGTCGTTCGCCGAACTGGGGCGCGTGGAAGTGGAGCGAGATCGCGGGAAAGGGGTAGCTGCGCGGCACGCCTGCCAGGATTGCATCGAGCGTGGCGTAATCGGCAGGCTCGCCAGTTGTGCTGTTCGAGATCATGCGACGCTCGGAAGGATCGGCCGGGATCAGGCGGCGCTGCGTCACGAATCGCTCCATTTCAGGGTGGCGCTTGAGCACGCGGTCGATCAGGACGCCCTTTTCTCCGGGCGCGTCGATGAAGGTGAAGCGGACCGCCGGCTCACCCAGACCCGAATCGAGGAAGGCTTTGCGCACGCGCGCGGCCATTTCGGCGAGAGGCTCTTTCTTGCTTGCGGCAACCGGTGTGTGCAGGGCGATCTGCATGGTTTGCTCGAGGCGGAGTATACACGGTCGCTGTTGACGGATTCGGTTCCCGGCGCGAGTGGCAGAAAACCTCATCGTCGCGGGAGCCGTACACTCGGCTGTGCCGGATTGACATGCCGGCCGCGGGTGTCCTCATGAAGCCGTTCATTCTCGCTTTTTGTGTTGTGTTCGGATGCGGAGCGTCGTTGGCGCAAACTCTCGTCTGGGAGCCCTCTGCAGGGCACAGGCAGATACCGATCTGGCCGGGCGCGCCGCCTGATCCGCAACCGGTGAAAGGGCCCGAGACCATGGGAGCGTCGGGCCCAGGTTTTCTGGTCGCGGGTAGGCAGATCGTTGGCGTCAACAATGTGACGCGGCCGACCATGACGGTGTATTCGCCGGATGGGAAGAATACAGGCGCCGCTGTGGTTGTGTTTCCGGGCGGAGGGTACCAGACGCTGGCGATCGATCTGGAAGGCACAGAGGTATGCGACTGGCTCGTGCCCCGCGGGATCACGTGCGTGCTGCTGAAATATCGTGTCACCGATGTGGGCCAGTATCCAAAGTCAGGACCGTATCCGGAATCGAAGATGGCGCTTGAAGACGCGCAGCGGACCTTGGGGCTAGTGCGTTTTCATGCAGCGGAGTGGCACGTCGATCCGCACAAGATCGGCGTGCTGGGGTTCTCGGCGGGGGGGCATTTGTCGGTTGCGATGAGCGTTCATTTTGAGAAGCGCCTCTATCCGCCGGTGGATGCTGCCGATGAGGAGAGCTGCCGTCCTGACTTTGCCGTGGCGATCTATCCCGGGCACCTGTCGCGGTCGGCGGCGGAATACGATGCACAGGGAAATGACGCGGAACGCGGCAGCCAGAAGTTCCCGCTGCCTCCGCCGGACGCGCTTTTGCTGGCAGACAAGAATCTCGGAGTCAATCCCGATCTGCATCCCGGCAAAAACACGCCACCCACGTTTTTGCTCCAGGCCGAGGACGATCATGTGGACAGCGTCTATGACTCTCTGTCGTACTACATCGCGCTGAAGAAAGCCGGCGTGCCGGCGGAGATGCATCTCTATGCGCAGGGCAACCACGCGTTCGGCCTGCGCCGCACAACGCTTCCCATCACGGAATGGCCGGAGCTGGTGGAGCGCTGGCTGCGCACAATTGGCATGGTTGGGGAGTAGAGGCCAGCGAGGTGCATAGCGATTGGGGCATGAACCGCTTCGAGTACGGTCACTTGCATTGGTGGATTGGCGCGGGGAGCGGTGAGGAGGTGACGGGGTCGGCAAGAATCAATCGAGGAATTGCTGGATGAGATCGGCCGCGATGATTCCGCCACGGCTATTCAGGTGCACGCCGTCGCTGTGAAAGCGCCAGCCGTTCAGCTTCGCGACTTCATCGGGAGTCTTACGCAGAGCAATGACGCGGAAGGCGTCGCGATAGAACGGGAGAAATCGAAATGATGTGAACGCGCGCCCCGGCGATGCCTGAATCTGCTCCAGCATGTTTTCATGAAGCGGAATGTAACCAACATTCTCTTTCAACGCGACATCCCTGATTGTTTCGCTGTACTCCTCGATTCCACGGTTGAGCCTGCTCTGGAAGGCCACCGCGGATGCCGGATCTTCTCCAATCGGCGGCAGCGAGCAGAATGCTATGCTGGCGGTCGTTTCCATTTTCAGGCGATGGGCAATGGCGCGAATGTTCTCGCGGAACCAATCGAGCGATGGCTCGACCGGGAGATGCTTCGACATGCGAAAAAAACGCGCGACCTTTGGTGAGACCAGCGCGAGGACATCGTTGGCGCCTACCCAGACCACCACTTTTTCGGGACTGCATGCGACGACCTGCGGCAGCCGTTGAAGCGCGTTGTACGCGAGGTCTCCGCCGACACCAAAATTGCGGAAATCAAAGCGACCGCAGCCCGGTCTTCGCTTGAGCTCACCGATGAAATCGAAGGCTTGTCCCTTGCCGGCAGTGCTGCTCGATCCGAGAAAAGCCACGATGGTTCTGCTGGCGGTAACACTCTGCTCTGGATGAGCAGCTGCTATGTTCCTGGTCATAGATCCCCCTGCCCGAACAGGTCTGAACATTGGATTGGGGCACGGCGCGACGTTTTCCGCTGAGAGCAATGGACTCCAAACCGGCGTGGTTGTCAACGGAAAGCCGTTCGATTGTCTTGTGCTGGTCGGAAGTCGCGGGCGCATCGCGCCGGCTGCTAAACTCCGAGTGCGTTGGAGGGGGAAGATCGATGGCCGAGATCGGCAAGGTTGCTGTGGTCGGAGCCGGAACCATGGGCTCCGGCATTGCGCACGTATTTTCGCGGTCTGGATTCGATGTGCTGCTGTGCGACGTGGAGCAGCGCTTTCTGGATCGCGCGCTGGTGCAGATCCGGACGAATCTTGGCCGCGAGGCCGCGAAAGGAAAGCTGTCCGAAGCGGACATCGAGACCGCGATCGGCCGCATTAAGACAACGACGGATCGCGCCGCGCTGGCAGATGCAGAGTTTGCGGTGGAGGCGGCACCAGAGCGCTTCGAGCTGAAGGCGGAACTGTTTCGCGCGCTGGACGAGATTCTCGGCGATGGCGTGATTCTGGCGTCGAATACGTCGTCGATCTCGATTACGAAACTGGCAGCGTTGACGCAGCGGCCCGAGCACGTGATCGGCATGCACTTTTTCAACCCCGTGCCGGTGATGGCGCTGGTGGAGGTGGTGCGCGGGCTGGCGACCAGCGACTCGACCTATGCCACGACACATGAGCTTTCGGTGTTGCTGGGCAAGACGCCAGTCGAGGTGAATGATGCGCCGGGATTTGTTTCGAACCGCGTGTTGATGCCGCTGATCAACGAGGCGGCCTTCGCCGTGATGGAGGGCGTAGCCGAGCCGGAGGCCGTGGACCAGGTGTTCAAGCTGGGAATGGCGCATCCCATGGGCCCGCTGACGCTGGCGGACTTTATCGGTCTCGACGTGTGCGTGGACATCATGCGCGTGCTGCAAGATGGAATCGGCGATCCAAAGTATCGAGCGTGCCCGCTGCTGGTGCGCATGGTGGATGCGGGATGGCTGGGGCGGAAGTCAGGGAGAGGGTTCTATACGTACGAGAAGTAGTGAGTAAAAGGAGTTCCTGGATTGGTCACATTCACCAGGAGCTTCAGAATCGGCGGACGAAGGATTCAGGAAACGGCTGCGAACCACAAGCACGGATCTGGATTGAATTACTGGGTCTCAGAATGCTCGGAGGGCTCTTCCTGGACCTTCCCTGCGGTATTTTCAAGCAGGACGCGCGAGATGACGGCGGTATCGAGCGTGACGGGAAGGTGCGAGCAGAAGCCGATGCCGACATAGAACGGCGCATCGAAGTGGATCTTGACGGGCGGCCCGAACTGATGCATCGGCTCTCCCTGCAGGCTGACGAAGATGGCGACCGAGTCGCCCTGCTTCTCGATGCCGATGCGTCTTGCGTGCACGTTATTCAGCGCGCCGCCGAAGCGATATTGCATGTCGGTGATGTCGGCACCCTTCTCGGCTCGCTGGGCCAGATGAATCATGCCGGTACCGTGCTCGCCGATCATCGCCTCTTTTGCATCGTCATCAAGATTCTGTCGGATCACGAGGACCGCTTTGCGATCGCCGTAGCCTGCGGCGTTGGGAAGTTTCACGTCCGCCGCCAGTGAGACATCGCCCGACATTTTCTTCCAGAGAAAGCGGAACTCGTCGCGCGTGTACCAGATGTTGTAGCCCGCGGAGCGAATGGTGTAGGTCTTGGTCGAGTCGTCGAACTCCGCGCTGCCGGGAACGAGCGCGCCGCCAATGTCGGATTGGCCGTCGAAGATGCCGATGGGATTTTCCCAGGTTTTTGTGGGCCGATGGAAACCTGCGGGTGGAGGAACCTGCGTGTGGGTAGAGGAGCCCGGCTGCGCCCAGTCCGGGACGTCAGGTGGCGCCTGCTGTTCGGTGGACTGCGCCTGAAGAGCCGTTGCACCGAGCAGGACGAGAGCCAGGAAGCATGCCGGGTATTGCATCGCAGATTGGATGACCCTGTTTCCCATAGCAAAGCACTCTAGCAGATGGGCCGGTGGGGAGGTTGGTGGCGGGTGAAGCGAGCGCGTTACACCGGCGGAGGCGCATCGACGACATGAACACCCGCTGGCGGCGTGAAGTGGAATGCGGCGGTGGGAATGGGAGCATTGGGCTGCTCGCCGCTGAAGGTGAATTTCGTTACCGCGCCGTCGTTCTCATCGATCTCCATTGCCGTGATGGAGCCATTGGCAGCCGCTGTGATCATTACGCGGCGAACGCGCTGTTCCTGACCCTTGGCCTGCCCGGTGAGCGTGAACTGACCACTGGGCGCAGGAGAAAGCTTGAGATTGGTCAGTTCTTTCTCAAGCTGCGTGTGGCCGAGAAGAAAGCGCAGCGGCGAGCGCAGGTCATCGAGTTTCGACGCGGGCATGCGCTGAATCTGCGGTTCTCCGGGAGAGTAGAACCAGCCGTACTTGCCATCGAGAAGGAAGAGTTTGCCGGAAGGAGACGTGTAGTCCCACTTCATGCGGCCGGGCTTGGCCAGCAGCAGAGTGCCGCTTTCGGTGCGATCGACCCCGAAGCCGGTGAAGCTCTCAGTGAAGGTGGCGCGCAGCGAGTGAAGCTGGTTGTAGTGTGCATCGATGCGCTGGGCGAGATCGTGGACCGAGGAAGGAGGGGCTTGGGCGAAGGCGACCAAAGAAGGCCCAAGGAGAAGGATGATCGACGCAAACCGTACCCGGCGATGCCTCGAAAAAAAACTTCCCTCAGGGGCTAAAGCCCGCCATCTTTCTGCTTGCTTTGCGGCACGGCTAAAGCCATGCCCCTTCAAGGCTGCCAGGTTCCCTGCAGCCCGGACCACGGCACGACGAAGGTCGCGTCCTTTCAAAGCAGCGAGGAAAGGTGGCCTGACGTGCGGGTGATTCGTCATTGCACCATCTGGGTGCAGTTGGTGCCGCCGCTGGGATCGGCCTTCATGGCGCCGCCGGATTCGAGGCAGAAGCCGCGATCGCCGGTTTTGCCGGGCGTGGCGGGAACAGCGGTGGCCGTATAGCTGGTAATGCGATCGGTGTTGTTGATGTTCACCTTGGTGCAGTTGGTGATGTTGAAGATGTATCCCGACTTGATGCCGGTGGCGAGCTCACCGTTGATGACGCCCGCAGCCTGGGGGCTGGCCCCGCCCGCAGCGGGATCGCCGCCAAGGGCCTGCAGGCTGCACGCGAACCCGCTGGCCGGATAGGTGGATTCGTACATCGACTCGGCTTCCTCGATGGTCTGGAGGGATTTCTGCGCGGAGAGTTCGTCGGCGTGCTTGCGGATCTTGCCCGCGGTCGGAATGGCAACGAGCATGAGAATCAGAATGATGGAGATGACGATGAGCAGCTCCATCAGGGTGAAGCCATTCTGCGCGATTGTGCGGTGCCGGGAACGGGGGAAAGCAAGCGTGCTATTCATGGGATTCCAGAGCCTCTGTAAGAGGGCCGGGCAAACGCACGGCCTGTCCGAGAAAATCGTATAACGTATAGACGTGAAATGGAAATGAACTGCTCAAAACCGGGGTAATGAGCGGCAGATCAAGTTCCTATCCGACCTGGCGGATCAGGACGGAGTAGGCAGGGGAAGCTGCTTGTCGAGGCCGGTCGAGATGAGTTGGCTGCGCAACTGCTCGATGGTGGAGAACAGGATGCCGGGCATGCCGAGTTTTGCCGCAGCATCGATGTTGACCTGCTTATCGTCGATGAAGAGGGTCTCTTCGGCTTTTGTGCCGAGCCGGGTCAGCGTCAGTTTGTAGATCGCGGGATCGGGCTTTGCCATGCGGTGCTGAAAGCTCCAGATCAGCACGTCGAAGCGCGGCAGCCAGTCAAATTTGCGCTCGAGGTTTTCGAGCACGCTGTCGCCCATGTTGGAGAGGATGGCGGTGCGCAGGCCGTGCTGCTTGAGCTGCAGTTGCCATGCGAGCATGCGCGGATTCTGCGTGCTCCACATGCGGACGTCCTGCCGATTGAGCTCGTCAATCTGTTCAGGTTGGAGAGACAGCTTCGCGTCGCGCACAAAGTTCTGCCAGAACATGACGCCGGTGAGTCTGCCTTCGTCGTAGGCATGGCGGTCGGCCCAGTAGAGCTCTTCGAAGCGCGCGACGGGAAGGCCGGTGATGCGGATCATCGCTGCATGGGCGTCCTGGTCCGGCTGACCCGTCAAAACCATTCCAAAGTCGAAGATGACCGCGCGCAGAGCCAATGTGTTCTCCCTCGGACGCCCGTGTATGGTGGATGGTGCGCCTATTCCATTGTGCATGATGACCTTGGGACGATGAGGGTGCGGAATTTCGAGGAGAACGCCGGGCGATGCGCTTTTCACGCCGAACGGAATGGAACACGGAAGAAAGCGTGCTGGCCCGTGTGCATCGCGAGCGCCTGCAGGCTGGTTTGCCGATAGCGGACCTGACTGCCTCGAATCCTACGCGATGCGGATTCGGCTACAATTCCGCATTGCTCGAAGCCCTGACTGACCCCAGCGCGCTCGACTACGATCCGCAGCCGAAAGGACTGCGCGCAGGGCGGGAGGCGGTGTGCGGCTACTACGCGGACCACGGAGTCAAAGTCGATCCCACCCAGGTGGTGCTGACGACCAGCACCAGCGAGGCATACAGCTTTTTGCTTCGGCTGCTGTGCGACGCCGGAGATGAAATCCTGGTACCGCAGCCGGGGTATCCGCTGTTCGATTTTCTGGCGGTGCTGGATGATGTGCGAATGAAGGCCGCGCCACTGGTCTACGACTACGGGTGGCAGATCGAACCGGAGGGATTTCGCCGGGCCATCACGCCGAAGACGCGCGCGATTGCACTGGTGCATCCGAACAATCCGACTGGACATTTCACGAAGGAGTGGGAAGCGCTGGAAGTGGCCGCCATGTGCCGGGAGCACGGTTTGTCGTTGATCGTGGATGAGGTATTCCTGGACTACGGATTAGGCGAACAGGCCACTAGTTTCGCCGCCGGAATCGAAGGGGTGCCTGTTTACGTCGTCAGCGGGCTCAGTAAGATTGCCGGACTACCGCAAATGAAGGCGGCATGGATTGTGACGACGGGGCCGGAACGGGAAGCGGCGCTCAAGCGGCTCGAGGTGATCGCCGATACGTTTCTCTCGATGAATGCGCCGGTGCAGCATGCCATGCCCCAGTGGCTGGAAACCCGCCTCGGAATCCAGCAGCAGATTCGGCAGAGGGTGACGAGCAACCTGGCCGAGCTGGATCGCCAGTTCGCGAAGCACCCGGCCTTGGAGAGGCTCAAGGTCGAAGGCGGATGGTACGCGGTCCTGAGGATTCCGTCGACGCAACCCGACGAACAGACAGTTCTGGAGTTGCTTGAGAAGGGTGTCTGGATCCATCCGGGGTATTTCTTCGGGATGCCAGAGTCGGGCTGGCTGGTGACGAGCCTGCTTGCGCCGGAGCAGGAATTCATGACGGGAGTAACCAGGCTCATTGCCTATTTAGGAACGGATCAGGGCAGTAACAAAATGTGAGTTCGACATCAGGCGATCGTTGAGGAGTTGCCTGTAAAGGCTTCTTAAAAAATCGGTTAATGAAGTAATATTTTGAGTTCATTACGCGTTAAGGAACGGGTTCTCGCGACGCTCCTCGCCAATCGTGGTTGCGGGTCCGTGACCCGGAATCACCCTGGTCTCGTCGGACAGCGTGAACAGTCGCGAAGCGATGGAGTCGAGAATCTGTTCGGAGTTGCCGCCGGGCAGGTCGGTGCGGCCGATGCTGCGCGCAAAAAGCGTATCGCCGGCAAACACCATCTTGAGCGGGACGAAATGGAGGCAGATCGATCCCTGGGTGTGGCCCGGGGTGTGGATCACCTGGGCGGGGTAGGCATCCACGCCCACGCGCTGACCGTCGTTCAGCCCCTCGTCCGGCAGGGCTGTTTCCGGTGGGTTCACGCCGAGCCAGGCAGCTTGTTCATCCATCATTTCAAGCAGAGGGAGGTCGTTCTCGTTCAGCAGGATCGGGGCGCCGGTGAGACGCTTGAGCCGGAGCGCACCGCCCACGTGGTCGATGTGCGCGTGTGTGATCAGGATCTGCTTGAGCTTGAGCCCGCGTTGCTGAATGCGTGTGTGAATGCGACCGATCTCGTCGCCGGGATCGATGACGATGGCTTCGCCGGTTGCCTCGTCGCCCAGGATGGTGCAGTTGCATTGCAGCGGCCCGACGGGAAAGGTCTCAAGAATCATGCGTTCATTTTAGTGCGGCGTGCCAGGGCCCAAGCAGAAACGGCATGGCGCAGAGCCATGCCGTTGAGCGCAAACATGATTTGCGGAGCAGTGCGGACAGTTACTTCGCAGGCTTGGCTGGGGCGGAAGCTGGCGTGGTCTTGATGTTGTCCATCACCGAGCTGCCGTGCTGACCGCGCGCGTAGAGCACCGTGAGCGCGAGCGACGTGCAGATGAAGATGACCGCGCACCAGGTCGTCAGGCGCGTCAGAACGTTGGCGGCCGCACGGGGACCAAAAGCGGTCTGTGAACCCTGGCCGCCGAATGCGCCGGCGAGATCGGCAGAGCGACCCTGCTGCAGGAGCACGACACCGATCAGGAACAGACAGACGATGATGTGAATAGCGAGAACGAAATAGAAAAGAATCTGCATCTTTGAGCTGCTTTCAGCTGCGCCCCGGAAGGACCAGAACGCAAGATTTTTTGGTGCGGAGGAGGGGATTCCCCTTCGCCTACCTGAAGCTTTTTCCTAAAACAATGATAAAAGTTGGGGTTCTAGGAAGCAAGCCCTGCACGCAGGTTTGAGGGTTGGGCATCAAGTATTCCCAACAACACTGCAGATTTTGACCCCTCAGAAACCCAGAAAAGTGTTAGGAAATGCTAGGAATATTTGTTGCGATTAGTGGGTTCAAGTACCTGAAATTACACGGCAGAACCGGGAAATAGCTTAATCTCCGCCACCCTTGTGGCGATTGATTTGAGCCATGCGGGGCCGACACGAGGTAGTAAGCAATCCATGAACATTCCGATTGAATACCGCACCCCTCGACGCCAAGCCTGAGCTGGTCCAGATCAGCACTGCATCTAAGCAGCAACCGGAAGGCGAGAAAGCGCAACAGTTACGTCGAAATCCGGGAGGAGAAGCCCGTTTGACGGCGTACCCAACCGATATCTATGTCAGGGACAATAGCATCGTCTACATCAATCACGCGACAAACAACATGGCTGTTGCCGTCCTATATGTGATTGCAACCTGCGGTTCGCTTTTTTTTCTCGAAGGTCACGGGCTCCATCCAATGAATCTTCCAGGCACCGCGATGTGTAGGCGCCTTAATTGAGGGGATGTCGCGCATTGGCTGGCCGGGCCTGAGGTAGTGGATATGAGCAGAACCTCCTCCTGTGTCCCAGTTGATGACTAGCGAAGGCCATCGATGATGATGCATTGGAACTACTTTGCCGTTCCTCGGCAGGTATACTTCCAGAACGCGGACAAATGCGTTCTCAAACAGCAACTTATGTGAATCCGGAGCGCTTTGTAACGCGTCGAACCCGGCCGGAAAATCACTTGGGTTTTGTGAGTGGGGCGGAAACATCACACAGGCAAGTGCGCATGCAACAGTTAAGGATGCAATCAACACGGAACGTCTCAGGACACTCATGCCGATGATGGTGTCGCATACCGACTAGTTCTTTCTTCCCTTGAGTTAGCGATTTGGTTAGGAACAATCGAGGTTACGAGGCGTAGCAATTCACCGCATTGGAAGATTGCACCCGCAAAAACTTACCTCTATTTGTTCTCCCCAATTGACTGTTTGCTCAAATAGTATCGGCGTTCCGATTCAAGTTCAGTCTTTGAGCAAGTTCTTGCATCTCATGACGCGGGCGGTAATCCCAAGCCTTTGATAAGGGCATGGAAGCGTGGCTCGGAGTGAAGGAAGTCGAATTCAGGTTCACATTGAATCCAGATCACTCCAGGATCGTGTATGCGAAAGCTCTGCTCAAGGAACGAAAGAGCCTTTTCACGATTGCCGAGTTCGGCGTTTAGAGTCGCTTTGTTGAATGGCGACATGTATTGGGTTCGGGACGTCTTCTCAGCTTGATCCAGCTGGAAGGCGACGAGCGCCCTGTAGCCACCCTGGTGATAGGCTCGCTCAATTTCCGGAGCAGCTTCTTTGCCGCTTGAAAGCAATAAGAATTTCAAGAGGTATGGCCCCGCTTCTTTCTCCATTCCTTTCGCCTTGTAAATCCTGGACACGATGAGGTTGAGGCCGTTGACGCCAGAGTCCGCTTTGAGCTTTATAAGAGCGTCGGTGAGTGCGGCATCGTAGTCTTTAGCCCAGAGGTAGGCGCGAGGGAGAGCCCATGGCCGAGTAATGGGATCGAGATCGCTTGCCTTTTTCTGGATCTCGATGCCTTCGGCCGGTCGGTTCATTGCAGCGAGAACCGCGGCGTGGAGGTGGAAAGCCTGAGTGGATCGCGGATCGAGTTCCATGGCCTTGCGAATTTCCTGATCTCCACGAATAAAGTCCCAGTGATAAGTGACAAGAGATATACCCATGGTGAGATGGGCCTCGGCGAGGGACGGATCGAGTTCGAGGGCTTTAACCGCAGCCGCTTCCGCCTTCGGCATAGCTTCGAGAGGATCCATCTCGGAACTCCCGGCTCCCTGCCCATAGGCGGAGGACAGACCAGCCCAGGCTGCAGCATAGTCGGGTTGCAGTGAGATGGCCAAATTGAATTCCTTGATGGCTTCCCTGTCCCCACCCTGATACCACACATATTGGCCGTGGAGATAGGCGTCGTGTGCTTCGGGATTGATAGAGCGTGTCGCAGACCGCGTTGCCGAAGGGTTTTTGAGCTTGGCGGCGATCTCGCGGGCTGCCTGATCCGGGAGGGTGACGGCCTCATTGTCGGCGCGATCGTAGCTTTCGGCCCAGAGGTGTGCATCAGTGTCGGCCCGGATGAGTTGGAGATTCATGTGAACGGTGCCGTTGGCGTGCGAGAGAGAGCCTTCGAGAATGGCGTCGACGTTGAGGGCGCGGGCGATGTCGCCGAGGGGCTTATGTGCACCTTTGTATTGCATGACGGAGGTGCGAGAAGTGATGCGAAGGTTGGAGTCCTTGGCGAGCATAGTGATGAGCTCGTCGGTCACTCCGTCCGCGAAGTACTCCTGGTTGGGATCGCCGGAGAGGTTGTCGAGCGGGATGACTGCGAGCGAAGTGATGGGCGGATTAGGGTCCCGATGCAGAAGGCCTGCGATCTGTCGCGGGCCGACAGCCGTCACGATGAACAAAACGGTAAGCGCGACGAAAGGGGCAACGACGGCGACTTGAACGGCGAGCGGCCTCTTCGGCAGCTCCTGGATTGACGGCGGTGTTGAAGCCTGGGGCTCAGAGACGGTGTCGGAAGCGGATTCGAGGGTAGGCGCCGCAGGGGAATCCGTAGCTGGATTTTCTAAAGCGACTAAGGGAGCGATGAAGCGATAGCCCATGCCACTAACAGTCTGGATGAATTTGGGATCTTCGGAGTCATCGCGCAGAAGGTAGCGGAGCTTGCGGATCGCGGTGTTGATGCCGTGTTCAGTGTCGACGAAAACTTCGCTGGACCACAGGCGATGTGCAATTTCGGCGCGGCTCACGAGCTCGCCTTCCCGCGAGGCGAGGAGGATGAGTAGCTCCATCGGCTTGCGTTGCACACGGAGAGCGCGGCCGTTGCGGAGCAGCTCAAAGTGGCCGCAGTCGAGCTGGAAATCAGCGAATTGGTAAGTCGGACCGGGCACAGGACCCCTCCGCGTCCGAGATAAAGTTGGTCGGAGTCCAAGGATACCGTGTACGGCGCTGGATTTAAAGCAAATATTGATTCACCAAATGTTTACCAAACGCTTCACCACCGGGTCATTGCCTCGGCAGGCCCGCCTTGGGTTATCTCGGTAGCATGCCGGCGATCCCCGGCGGAGGAGAGAGACAAATGAAGACAAGAAATTGCAGATTGGCAATAGTAGCTGGCGCGCTGGTACTGACAATGGCGCTGGCACCGGGTGCGCTGGCACAGTGTGGCCTTTCTTCAAGATTGATTAAACCGTCGAGCTGGCAACCGCAAATGGGTGGTACACACGTTTTGCGCACGGCTCTCGGAAGATTCGATGACGACGACGATTCACCGTCGATCGTGGGGATGTGGCATGTAGTTTTCACGGCAAAGACATTCAATGGAGTCTCCATACCCAATACCATGATCGACAATGCCCTGGTGCAATGGCATAGCGACAAGACGGAGATCATGAATTCCGCGCGGCCCGCGCAGGATGGGGACTTCTGCCTGGGCGTCTGGTCCAAGACCGGGAGATTTACCTACCATCTCAATCACTTTGCATGGTTGGGTGGCAGTGACACCACGAACGCGCCCAGCGGCATCGGGAATCCGGCGGGGCCTACTCAGCTGGTGGAATCACTCACCCTAAGTGAGAACGGGAGTCACTATTCCGGAACGTTCAAGCTGGATGCATACGACACCTCGAACAATCTCACGGTGTCATTTACCGGGGTGCTCTCGGCGACCCGAATCACTACGAGTACGACCGAGAGTGAGTTGTTCTGAACTTACAGTACTGGATGGTCACCGAACCTATAGGTGAAGCTGACACTCGCATACGTGGGAATCGGGCGCCAGTCACCTCCGAAGTGGTAGAGGGGTAGAAATTCTCAAGTGTCGTGCAAGCCACGCGTTGTTGCCGCGGTTCAGGCCAGCCGCGAGATCAATATCGCGAAAGTCCCCGAAACCTCTGAGGATGATTATCGGCGTTGGTGCCATCGTCATTGTTGAGCGCTGAGCGCATAACTGTCTGACTGGCAGTTACTCAGCGGCAATGGAAGGGTCGGCCACCTTCCGACCTGAACCGCTTGACGGTTATGCGCCGTGCTCCAGCGATGAAATTGCGTCACCATGAACGAGCGGAACGGCGCCGGGGTCAAGGTGTGAGGGGTGAACTGGACAGTTGTTGCTTCCGATGGCAAGCCGGGTGAGGGTGAGAACGGTGATGTCGTCGTCCCGTCCGAACTCGACAACGGCTTGGCTATCGGCATCATTTTGAGCACCGTCATTGGTGCCCTGAGTACGAATAGCGTAGGAGGGCAACTCCAATAACGCTTGATGATTATCTTTACCTCCACTGGCTGTGGACTGCGTATAGTTTTTGCATCGACTCTCCCGCATTTTGAGGTCATGCAATGGCTCGACGCGCCGCTTACTCATTATTGATGGCAGGTGTTTTGGCTTGCGGTTCCCTGGCTCCCGCTCAGCCCGCGTCACAATCCGCAAGCCTATCCGATTCGCCGGCTGAGCCGCGAAGTACGGAGCATGTCATCCTTGGCCAATCCGTCGTTCCGCTCTATGGGCCGTGGAAGTTCACCATCGGCGACTCTCCGATTGATCCCAAGACCAACAAGCCTCTCTGGGCCGGGCCGGAGTTTGACGACTCCAAGTGGGAGACAGTGAACCTGACCCCTAAGACTGGGGCCGTTGATCCGGTCGACGGGGAACCAGGGTATGTGCCGGGTTGGACAGCCAAGGGACATCCCGGCTACTGGGGCTACGCATGGTACCGAATCCGGGTACAGATGCGGGTGTCGCCCGGTCAGGGATTGGCCCTGTTGGGGCCGGCCGATGTAGATGACGCCTACCAGGTCTTTGACAACGGGAAACTGGCGGGCGAATTCGGAGTTTTCTCCGGCAGCAAACCCAAGGTCTACTTCACCCTCCCCCAAAAGTTCATCCTTGATGAGCAGGGCAGTCGCGATACCTGGTTCAGCGCAGACAAGTTTGAGACGTTGCAACGTGGCCCAGCCGAGACCACGCGAGTTCTGTCCTTCCGGCTGTGGATGGAGCCTTCCACACTGATTTCCGTTCCCGATGCGGGCGGCATGCACTCCCCGCCGGTGCTGGGCGACGCCGACGCGGTTGCGGCCCGCTACCAGTTGCGCTGGCTGAGCCTTATCCGCGCCCACGCATCGAACGCCGTCCAGGCTGCGCTCTTTGGCCTGCTGGCCGCGGTCGCTTTTTCCCTCATCCTCTTTGACCGCTCCGACCACGTTTACCTGTGGATGGGGGCTCTGTTCCTGTTGTTTGCTGCCTTTTTCGCCGTCGTCATTATCGGCTCCTGGACGGAATTGCTGAGCATCCCCGTCATCAATTTGCTAACCGATGGTCTCACCGTCCCGCTTATCTACGCCGCCTGGATCATGGTGTGGCGGATCTGGTTCGGGCAGCACCGCCCGGCCTGGCTGCCTCGGCTCACTGCCGGGATGACGCTGCTGTTAATGGCCTCAACCATTCTAGGCGAAGAGATATTCTTCGGGCTTGTTCCGCACGCGGTTGCCGTCCATTTCATGACGGTCTCCCTGGTCCTTCAGTTGCTCTTCTTTGCCCTCCTGTTATGGGTCGTGGTCGAGGGCATTCGCAGGCAGGGCTTGGAAGGCTGGTTGGTTTTGCCTGTCGCGTTATTGCGCGGGATCGATGCCTTTGCAGTCCAAATCACGCTCCTCCACGTCCGGATGATTTGGTTCCCGTTCGGCGTCACGGTCTACGCTGTCCAGGTCTCCAGCCTGCTGGTAGCGGTAGTCATTGCCCTGCTGCTGTTGCGGCGGCTGCTCAAATCGGTGAAGCGCCAGCGGCTGATGGCGCTGGATGTGAAGCAGGCGCAGGAAGTGCAGCAGGTGATCCTGCCCGAGGCACGGCTGGTGCTTCCCGGATTGACCATCGAAAGTGAGTACCGGCCCGCACGCGAGGTGGGAGGTGACTTCTTCCAGATCATTCCCAACAAAACCGATGGCAGCCTGCTGATCGTGGCCGGAGACGTGACCGGCAAAGGGCTGAAGGCGGGTATGCTAGTGGCGCTGCTGGTAGGGGCGATCCGCACCCAGGCGCAACATGAATTCGATCCGCTCGGGATGCTCAAGACCTTGAATGAACGTCTGCTGGGCCGCAATGATGCGCAGGCTACTTGCCTCGCGCTGCGCATTGCATCAGACGGCGCAGTCACGCTGGCCAACGGCGGCCACATCGCGCCCTATCTGAATTCGGAACCTATCGCGATGGAAGGTGCGCTACCGCTGGGCATGATGAAAGGTGCAGAATTTTCCTTGATGCATTTCCAACTGATACCGAACGACAAGCTGATGCTGATGTCGGACGGCATCGTCGAAGCAACCGACGCCGAAGGCCACCTGTTCGGCTTCGAGCGCGTAAGCCAGTTGCTGCTCGAAGCAAAATCTGCAACTGAGATTGCAAACGCTGCGCAATCCTTCGGACAGGAAGACGACATCAGTGTCATCTCCGTGACTCGGAATTTGGTGTATGAACCTCAGCTGGTGTGAGCGGCTTAGAACAAAGAAGCTTTAACGCCTGGACAACCCCAACTCGGAAATAACCCAAAAATCGGGTTATGTCCGGATGGACCACAATCCATCCGCAAAGCGACTAATTGATGCTGCAGATTGGATTCCAAGTACCTCACGCGAAAAATCGAGAATGCCAGAATCACGAGTCAGAAAAGTACTTGCGGCGTCAAGCGCCACCATCGCGGCGTACGGCATTCCCGATGGGTCTTCTCGTCGCCATCGCGTTCAGATTTGGAATTGGCGAAATGACGACCTGCTTGCCGATTTCGCGACACGCCGGGTGCCACCGTGATCGCGTAGTGCAGGCAATTAAGTACTCTGCTCGCATGCATGCCAGGAACGTGGGCGCGGACAACCCCTGGTCGTCGGCGCGCATCTGGCAATCGTGGTTTCAGACGAAATCGACCCTTGTTAGGCGCTCGCCGGTTCGCGGTGAGTGCGGGAAAGTCGTGCGCAAGTGGTAGCTACGACGAATAGCGAAAGCATCGGAACGTTCACACTCGATGGTGGGCGGCCCACCCCCTTCCCAGTCCCAGCCGATACCACGCAGGCACCGGAACGCATTCGCCAAGCCGCCGCCGCGACAAACCCCCGCAAGCACAAGGTGCTCGTCATCGACGATGAGCAGGCCATTGCTGACACCCTCACGCTAATTCTGAACCATGCCGGATATGACGCACGCGCTGCGTATAGCGGGTGGACCGCAATTGAGCTGGCATGTGACTTCCAGCCGGACATGCTTGTCACCGATGTCATCATGCCGGGCATTACGGGAATACAAACCGCGATTCACGTGTGCGCGATGCTGCCATCGTGCAAGGTTCTGCTCATTTCTGGAAATGAGGCCACCGCGGCTCTGCTTGCAGAAGCTCTACGCCATAACCGAAAATTCGAAATCCTCGCCAAGCCCTTTCATCCGATAGAACTGTTCGCTCGGCTTGCGAGTGCCGTGGGCGATGCCTGAAAGCTCGCGCGCTCTGCTCGGGCGGCCCGTGAACCGAGTTCCGGTCAAGTAGTGGTACACAACTTTGCCGAACGGTTGAACCGGAGAACGGGATACGGAGCATGCTTGCCCAATTCGCCGACACCCGCCGGGTAGCGGCGACGCAGATACCCGGCGCAAGTGTCCGCGCCGGTCACTATCTAAACGAAGCGCGCTTTGTTCGTCAATAGGTGGATTCCCCACGCACACAGCAGAAAAGTTTTCTACACGGGGAGTCAAGTGGGGGTGGGGTGCCTGTGGGTCCCCGACCCCTTGACGCCTGGTGGCGCGAAGGCCGTGCTACGTCGCCCGGCTTTGGGGGTCCCGCAGTTCAGACTCCGGACCGCGCAAGGATGTCGCCTCAATGAGCGACTCTGAAGTCGCCAACTGAGAACCAGGTGTGAAATCATGTTGGACGGGTGCCATACCCCCTCGTCCGCTGAGCCGCGAGTTTCTGCGCAGGAGGATCGCGTGTTCAAGCCTACTCTTCTGTTGTTGACTGCATGGCTGACCATAGGAACTTTGAGAGCGGCGAGCGATCCATTCGTCGGAAAATGGAAGCTCGACGCCCGCAGAAGCAAGCAAACCGACCAAATGAAGGTCGAAGCCGCCGGCCCAAACAGGTACGTCTTCGACTTTGGCCCTGGCGGATCCCCTCCGTTCGCGCCTGAATCTGTCCACAAAACGGAAACGATTGTGGCGGACGGGAGCGAACAGCCCGGCCATTCGGGAACCACCCTGTCGGTTACCCCAGTCGAGCCCAGTACTTGGAAACTCGTCCGCAAGAAGGACGGCTTCACCGTAATGACGGCGATCTTCAAGCTCTCAGCCGACGCCAGGACGCTCAGCGACAGCTTCACCTCCTCCCGGCCCGATGGGTGGACATTCAGCATTGATTATGTGTTCGCGCGAACGACAGGGAGTTCAGGCTTCGTGGGCACCTGGGAAAGTTCGAACGAGAAGGTAAATTCGGTCTACGAACTTGAAATTCAACCTTACCAGCGGGACGGCCTCGTTATCTCGCTTCCTGCGGAACATTTTGCCACAAAGATGAAATTCGACGGCAGAGATTATCCAGTCCAGGGCACCGAGGTTGCGCCGGGCTCTGCGTCGTCGGGACACAGGGTGAATAAGCATACTCTGGAAATAACCGACAAGATCGGCGGCAAGACCATAGACACGCAGCGGATCACACTTTCTCCCGACCTGAAGACCTTGACGATGACCATCCAGCAGGCGGATCAGAGCACACCGAACACATTGGTGTTCAATCGGGAATAGAAGAGCGCGCTGGCGATGTTCTGTTTTACCAGCCACCATTCTAGTGAATGCCTAATCGCCAAGTCACTCATCGAGCCCTATGGGCTGTGATGTTAACCCACACCTCAGCCGACTCAAGCCGTCAATGAGTGAGTTGGCGATTTAGCGCTCGTCGAGCATTGCGGGGGAGAGCTGACATACGGAAGCATCTCCATTGCCGTCGCGTAGGAACGCATGGGGCTAGCCTAGTAGGTGCTATCGGTTATGAATGCGCCAGCACTGCCTGTGCTTCATCGCTCGGGACTGCTGTTGGCTTCACTCTAAACCAGATTGAATAGAGTGCAGGCAAGAATACGAGCGTCAGCACTGTACCCACAGCGGTCCCGCCAATCAGTGTGTACGCCATCGAACCCCAGAAGACTGAGAAAGTCAGAGGAATGAAGGCCAATACGGCTGCGAGCGCTGTAAGGATTACCGGACGTGATCGCTGTACCGTCGCTTCCACGACAGCGTGATAGCTATCAAGTCCTTCCTCCTGGTTTGTTTTGATCTGACCGATCAGGATCAGAGTATTCCTCATCAGGATGCCAGCCAACGCAATCAGCCCGAGGATCGCATTGAACCCGAATGGCTGATGAAAAAGAAGCAACGTCGGAACGACGCCAGCGAGACCGAGGGGCGCTGTAAGGACCACCATGAACATCGCCGAGAATGACCGAACCTGGAAGATGATCACCGTGAGCATCAGCACGATCATTACGGGAAACACCGTGCCCAGCGCTCTGTTCGCCTTTCCAGCCTCTTCTATATTTCCGCCCATTTCGATCTTGTAGCCCTCGGGCAGGCTTGAGATGATCGGCTGAATTGCCTTTTGAATCTCAGTAGAGACCTGTGGAGGTTGAAGAGATTCGTCAATGTCACTCTCTACCGTAATCGTCGGTAAGCGATCACGGCGTTTGAGGATCGGATCTTCCGGACGAATCTCGACGTGGCCGACTTGACTCAGTGGAACAGCCTTCCCCGAGCGATTCATCAAGGTCATGTCGTTCAGCTTTCTGGGATCGAAGCGGTCTGTTCCGCCGCTTCGAGCGATGACCTCCACCGTTCGAATATCTTCACGAACCTGCGTGACTGGCACGCCGGTCAGGAGGAACTGGATCTGCTCCGCAGCCTCTTGAGACGAGAGGCCGATGAGCTGCAGGCGAGCCTGGTCGAGCACAAAATGCACAGTCGGCGCGCGCTCCCCCCAGTCCAAATTCACTTGCCGAGTGTGGGGATTTGCCAGCATTACAGCCTGTACCTTTGCCGCAATGGCGCGGTCCCTATCCGCGTCCGGACCCATAACGCGAAACGCTACCGGCCAGGGTGAATATGGCCCAAATACGAGCTGCGAGGCGCGCACTCGGGCTTCCTGCGCAAGGCCCTGCTCAACCCGCTCACGCAGCCTGAGCTTAAGACGATCTCTATTCTTCTCGCTGGCAGTGAGAACAATGATTTTGGCGAAATTGGGGTTCGGGAGTTCTGGATTATATGAGAAGAAAAAGCGCGGAGCGCCCGCTCCGATGTATGCCGTAACAATCTTCGCCTCGGGTTGTTGGCGCAGCCAGTCCTCTACTTTCTTCGAACTCGCATTGGTGGTTTCGATGCTAGTGCCTTGTGGCATCGTCACTTCGACCAGGAGTTCAGGCCTATCGGATTGAGGAAAGAACTGCTGCTTGACAAGTCCCATGCCTGCTACTGAGACGAGAAAGATGCTTAGAACAGTGCACGCGACCAGAGCCTTCCGGCGTACCGCCCAGGCGATCAGGCGGCGGAGTCTCTCGTAGCCGGGCGTTGCATAAATTGCCGCGTGGCCGCCGGGCAGGGCTTTGATCTCAGGCAGCATCTGCACGCCGAGAAAAGGAGTAAAGGTCACCGCGACAATCCATGAGGCGAGCAGCGCGAAACCGACTACCCAGAAGATATTTCCGGCATACTCGCCGGCAGTCGATCGCGCGAACCCGACCGGCATGAGGCCGATGACAGTGACGAGCGTGCCTGCCAGCATAGGAGCAGCGGTATGACTCCATGCATATCCGGCAGCCCGGACACGGTCCCATCCTTCCTCCATTTTGACCACCATGATCTCAGTGGAGATGATCGCGTCATCCACCAAAAGCCCAAGGCCCAGGATCAGCGCGCCGAGCGTGATGCGATCGAATACCCTTCCCGTGGCAAGCATGACGACGAAGACGGCTGCCAAGGTCAGTGGAACGGCAGCTGCCACAACCAGTCCTTCGCGCCAACCAAGGCTGATGAAGCTAACGATCATGACGACAGCAAGGGCGACAAAGAACTTCAGCATGAACTCATCCACCGCTTCGTGGATGTTTACGGCCTGATCCGTCACCTTGCTGAAAGTGAGGCCTGCAGGCAAGTCGGCAGAGATTTTCTTCTGTTCGGCCACAAGAGCTTTACCGAGGTCCAGACCGTTCCAGCCCTCTTTCATCACGATGCTGAGAAGCAAGGCCGGTTGACCATTATGACGAATAAGGAAGGTAGCGGGATCTTCGTATCCGCGCTTCACATCGGCAACGTCTGAGAGCTTAAGAGTGCGCCCGCCTGCGACAATCGGCGTGTCCCGAATCTTCTGGAGATCGTCAAGAGCTCCATCGAGGCGAATGTAAACCTGCTGAGCGTTCGTATCGATAGATCCGGATGGAGTGACCGCGTTCTCGCGAACCAGTGCATCGAAAATATCTCGCGCGCTTACTCCCAGCGTTGCGAGCCGTGGGTACGAGAACTCGACAAAAATACGTTCCGGCCGTTCTCCTACGATGTCAATCTTCTTTACACCCGGAACCTGAAGGATCCGCTGCCGAAGGGTTTCTGCTTCACGGGTGAGCTGGCGAGGGGGAAGGCCTGGAGCCTCGACCGAGTAGAGCGCGAACGTCACATCCGAGTATTCATCGTTGATGAAGGGGCCGTACACGCCCTGAGGCAAGTTGTGTGCTTCGTCGCCTAGCTTCTTCCGTGCCTGGTAAAACTCTTCCGGGACGTCCTTTGGAGGGGTATTGTCCTTGAGAGTTACCATCATCAGCGCCAGCCCGGGGCGCGTAAAAGTCTCTACCCGGTCGTAGTCGCGCAATTCCTGCATGCGCTTTTCGAGCGGTTCGGCAACGAGATCCTGCATCTCCTGAGCCGTCGCTCCGGGCCAGACGGCTGAAACGGTAAAAACCTTGATGGTGAAGCTGGGATCTTCTGCGCGCCCTAGTTTCAGGAAGGCAAAGATGCCGGCGGCAGCAATCGCAATCAGCAAGAAAAGAGTAATCGCCTTCTCGCGGACCGCGAGGGCCGATAAGTTCAGAAACCGCTTCTCCGAAGTCTTGTCTGGTGTGTGGAACTGGTTCATCGAACTTCTCCCGTAGGCTCTGCCCGAACACGTTCACCATCGTGAAGCAGATGAACCCCAAGGGCCACGACCTCTTGTCCCGCGCGTAGGTTTCCGCTGATGGTTGCCAGTTCTTCATCCAGTTGGCGTACCTGCACGGGCTGGAATGACACCGTGGATGTAGGCTGGTTTAGGACCCAGACACCTGGCCCCTTGCCTCGATCGATGATGGACGAGGTCGGTATTTGCAACGCGTCGTTTCCTGTGTCACCGGAGAGGTGAACCGTAACGGTTGCTCCCAATGGTGCATTCGCGGCAGCCCCTTCGAGAACATAGCGTGCCTCAAAAGTACGGGTCTGTGGGTCCGCGGCATTGGAAAGCTGTCGCAGTCGGACTGGAACGCTTGTCGTGCTGCCATAGAGGGTTGCAAGTGCGGTCGACCCAAGAGCAGGCCTTAGCGTCTCGGGAAGGTCCACCGCTGCCTCTCGTGGACCGGAATGTGCGAGCTTCACAACTGTTTGCCCGGCGGCTACCACTTGTCCGGGTTCGGCCGAGGTCTCGATAACGACGCCGTCCGCATCCGCAACAAGTTCTGAGTAATTGTCCTCATCTCGCGCAACCTGTTCCTGAGCCTGGGCCGCTGCGAGGCCAGCTTGCGCCGCATCCGAGGCTGCCTTGATCTGATCGTAGATGGAAGCGGAAACCGCGCCGCTCTTAACCAAGCCGCGATACCGGGCCTCATCGGCGGCAGCCTGCACGGCTTTTGCATTTGCCGCGGTCACGGTTTCTGCACGTGCCGTGATGGCATGGACATAGTCGGTCCGATCAATCGTCATGAGCAGTTGTCCCGCACGGACAAATTGCCCTGTATCGACCAAGCGCTTCGTGACCTTGCCGGGAACTCGGAAACCCAGATCGCTCTCTACACGCGCTGAAACAACTCCCGTAAATGCGGGATCTGTACCGGAAGTCGGGGTCACTTCGACGACGCGAACCAACTCCGGCTCAGTTCTTGGGTCAACCTCTCGTTTGTGACTGCAACCAGACAGGAGGATCACAAACGCGGAAATGGCCAGGACGGGAGAAGTGATAGTGATGATTTTCATGGGACGTTCCTTCTTGAGAATTTCGATCTCGATCACTGGAGCCAGCCTCCGCCGAGAGCGCGATAAGAGCCGATTGCAGCGCGCGACGCGCTCTCTCGGGCTACGGCCAACTCGTCCTTAGCGACAAGCAACTGACGGTCCGCGTCGAGCACGTCGGTGAGTGGGATGACACCCGCGGTGTAGGACTCTTCCGAGCGGTCGCGGACGCGCTGTAGCTCAGCGATTTCGCGCAGGATTTCGTTGCGGCGATTCTCCGATTGGACAAGAAGACTGAAGGCGTCTTCGACATCTTCAGCCGCGTGAAGGACCGAGCTCCGATACTGAAGCAGAGCTTCGGCATTCGCACCGCGTGCTTCCTGCACTTCTGCCCCGACACGGCCGAAATCGAAGAGCCTCCAGCGCAGGCCTACGAGACTGACAGGCTGAAATCCCTGCTGTTCGAAGATATGGCCGGGCGCGAGCGCTTCAGAACCGACGATGCCTGAAAGGGACAGCTTTGGATAATATTCGGCCAGGGCCTGACCGATGCGAGCATTCGATGCAGCAACTTCTCGTTCTGCAGCGATGACGTCGGGTCTCCTGCGTAAAAGATCCGTGGGCGTGCCGAAACCGGAGATCTTCGGTACTTCGGGAATGTCGGCGACTGGCGTCAACTCCGCTGCGTAGGTTCCCGGCTGGGCGCCCATGAGAACGTCCAGCCGGTTCAGCTGTGCCTCCAGAGCCACTGTGAGCAGTGGGACAGTTGCTTTCGCTTGCGACAGCACGGCTTGAGCCTGTGCGAGCTCACGGTCCGAAGCAACGCCCGCATCCCTGCGCTGCTGCACGAGATCGACGAGATGGCTATCAGTTGCGATCTGCTCGTTGGCAAAATTCAAGCGCGCCTGCGCGCCCCGTATCTGCATGTAGGCGTCAGCGGCTTCGGCGGCAACCGTGATGCGGGTTCCCGTTCGGGATGCCTCGGCTGCTTGGGCCTCCGCAGTAGCGGCTTCAGCACCTTTTCTCAAACCACCGAACAGATCGGTTTCCCAACTCGCCATCAATCCGAGGTCGTAATAATTCTGAGTGCGGCTATAGCCTGGCAGGCTCGAAGCGAGGCGGCCTGTGATACTCTCGGTCGACTGATAAAGCGTAGTCGTCGAGGCGTTGAGATTTCCCGCCGGCAGACGCTGCGCTCCCGCTCCTCGTGCAGCCGCGCGCGCCTGTTGCACCCGCACCATCGCAGCAGCGAGGTCGAGATTCTGATCCAGCGCCCGCTGCACAATTCGTGTCAGCTCGGGATCGTGGAAACCCGTCCACCACTGGTCGAGGGGCGGCGCCGGGAGCGAGGCGGTGCGAGTTTCGATTGAGGGAGCGTTGTGGAACGGCTGCAGCTTGACCGACGGACGCTGGTAGTTTGGCCCGACGGCGCATCCGGTAACGCTCGCGCCTAGTGCGAGGGCAAAGCCGATTTGGAGGGTTAACTTCCGCATTGCAGATCGTCCTTTGTAGGGCAACATGACGTGCAAATCGTCGAAGGTACGCGCAGCAGAGACGGGCCGCGAGACTGTCCGTCTCATGAGATGGGGACCAATTTCATGGAGGCCTTCCAAAGCTGCCGATTCATGAGCCCGGGCGCCAGGCGCCGCATCAGGGCGAGTAGATTTGCCTGTCCCGGCCGAATCTCGAGCTTGCCTTTCTTGAAGGCCGAGAAGGTTTGCTTCAACAATTCGTGAGTGGACATCAATGCGACGAGGCCGCCTTCGGGAAGATCCGCCGACAGGTCGGTTCTCACCGCAGGTGGCATGAGCTCGATCACCTCGACCCCGGATTCCTCCAACTGAAACCGCAGGGATTGGGTGTACGAGTGAACTGCTGCCTTGGTCGCGCTGTAGATTGGCGCAGAAGAGAGAGGTACGAAAGCGAGCCCAGAGGAAACGTTAATTAGAGTGCCTCTATTTGTCGTGAGAATATCGATGAATGCTGAAGTGGTACGGATAACGCCACCCACATTGATGTCCACTTCGTTTGTCAATCCGCCGAGGTCAGCCGTTGGGACCGCCAGGTTCCTGTGGAGCATGATGCCCGCGTTGTTCATCAGGACATCGAGCTTTGGATAGGACGCCTTCACGCGTTTTGCCAGGGATGCGATCTGTGCGGGATCGGCAACGTCGCTCTGGATCGTGTGGAGCTTCGGATAGTCTTTCTTCAGCTGTTCGAGCGTTGACTGACGGCGGCCCGTCACGATGACTTGGTTGCCGAGTTCAAGGAATTTGCGAGCAAAAGCAAGACCAATGCCTGCGGAGCCGCCTGTAATCAAAATCGTGCGATTAGTGAGCTTCATGGAGTTCCTTTCATCAATTGCTATTCCGGTTTCTGTTCGCGGACCCCTGCGTCCGAGTAGACCCGCGTGAGGTGTGGGACTATGCCGAGCATCCGCTCGATGACCGTAAGCTGGCCAAGATGATGCATCTCATGTTCCTTTGTCCCGAGAATCATTTCGAAGCGCGTCTTCAACGTTCCGTCGCGTTGGGAGACTGTTTCCGCTAGGAAGTGCTCAGGCACGAATTCCACCCACTCTGCCCAGCGTTCCCCTGAATCCTTCAACAACCCGATGAGTGAAGATTTCGCGTGGTGCCTCTTCTCTTGTGTCTCGCTATCTCTGAGGAATTTGCCAACATCGAAGGCCCCTACTGTTGTCACGTGCTCCTCTTCGTGGAAGAGGTAATCGAAGTTTGAGAAGAAGGCGATGTGAGTCAATATCTCGGCGATTGAGCGACTCGCAGCGGTAGAGCGGAATAGGTAATCATCCTCATGGATGTCTTTCGCGATAAGGACAACATTTCCCCGAACTGTCCGGATGCCGTCGGCTGATTGTTTTGAACCGTAGAGATTCATGTCTTCTCCAAAACGAGTCAACTATTTCGCATCCGAATTCGGCTGTTCTGCGAGAATTGAAGCCGTGTCGTTGATCAGTTTCGTGAGTTCGTCCCAACGCCCTTTGCCGAGCCGTTCACGCAGAGCGTCCTGTGTCTTTCGCCAGCTCGGAACAGCACGATTGAATTCGGCCTCTCCGGCCCGAGTCAGGCGCAGCCGTCGCTCTCGCCGGTCTGCCCCGTGATGTTTCCCGATCCATCCATTCCTGGTCATAATTGCGAGCGTTCGGGTCAGCGTGGTGCTGTCCATCGCGAGAATCTCTCCCAGTTCGCCCTGCGTCGGCTCTCCAGCCAATGAAAGCGCCTGAAGGATGGTGAACTGAGTGATGGTCAGCCCCAGCGGCCTCAGCGCCTCGTCATAGCGCTGGGTAAGGGCCCGTGCAGCGCGGCGAATGTTCGCGCACATGCAAGGAAGAATCGGAGAGGACAAGTTCTTCATGTCATAATAGATGTATATGCATATAATGAGATTCAAAAATAAAACAGCGAAAAACTCACTGCTCATTAGATGAACCTCCGGACGCTAGAATGAACCGTGAAGGATCACTGGAAATATGGCTAGGGTTCTTGTCATTGGTGGGAGTGGGCATGTCGGAGCTTACCTACTGCCCGCACTTGTTGAATGTGGATACGAGGTAGTGAACGTCAGTCGAGGTACAGCGAAACCTTACCGACTACACCCGGCATGGAAGGCCGTTGAGCAGGTTGTCATAGACCGCAAGGCCGAAGAAGAAAAGGGGACTTTCGGCTCGCGCATGGCGGCACTGAATGCCGACATCGTCGTGGACATGATTTCGTTCACACTGGAGCAGACCCAGCAACTGATCGAAGCATTGCGTGGCAAGATCGAGCATTATTTGTTTTGCAGCTCTATTTGGGTGTACGGTCACGTCACGACGGTGCCATCCGTCGAGACCGATCCCATCAACGCAATCGACCCATACGGAGTTAACAAGGCGAAGATTGAACGCTGGCTGCTGCAACAGGCCCGAAGAGATGGCTTTCCAGCGACAAGCTTCCGACCCGGTCACATCGTTGGCGAAGGTTGGGTGCCAATCAACCCCCAAGCTAATGCAAACCCCGAAGTCTTCTCTCGAATCGCACGAGGTGAAGAAATCGCCCTGCCGAACCTGGGTCTGGAAATGCTGCATCACGTCCACGCCGATGATGTGGCTCAATGGATCATCTGCGCCATCGCACACAGGGCGGCATCGATCGGCGAAGTGTTCAACACCGTCTCCTCTCACGCTCTCACTCTTCGCGGGTACGCGGAAGCGATGTATCGGTGGTTTGGACATGAACCCAGGCTAGCCTTCGCGCCGTTCGATCATTGGAAGCTTGGTCTGGATGAAAGGGACGCCCACTCCTCGTGGGGACATATTATGCGCAGCTCCTGCGTGTCAATCGAGAAGAGTCGACAGCGGCTTGGCTACAATCCCCGGTTCTCCAGCCTAGAGGGGGTACAACAATCCGTAACGGCGCTGATCGCGTCGGGGCGAGTAGCAGCCCCCAAGAGCTGACATCAGAAAGAATCGCTGAATGAGTGATTTGGCGATTATGCGCTTATTGAGGACCAGGAGATGCAAGTTGTCCGACATGGCGACTTTCCGTCAAAGTGGGTCGTTGGCCACATGCCAGTTTGTCGGGACAACCCTACGCCTATCGTGTAAACGACCGCTGATGTGCAGCTCGGAATTGCACTACTTCTGATCTTGACTCTGCATGACAGCCTCGATCTCATCGGCGGTATATGGCATTCCGGGCGTGAGCAACTCTGTGCCCGTATGAGTAATCACGAAATTGTCTTCCATGAAAAATGCCTGACCATGGATTGACGCCTGTGGCTCAAATGCGATTGCTGTCCCTGCACGGAACGGCTCTACCGCAAAGCCCTCATTCGAGATCAACGTATGCACAAAGAAAGCGTCCAGATTCTCCCTTTTCGACCACAGATCAATTGCTTCTTTGGCAAGAGTGGTCTTCACTTCATCCCTGTGACGCACCAGTTCGGTTCGCCAGGCACCAAAGACTTGTTCAACAGTTGAGCTCTCTCGAATAGCTGCTGCGCCGGCCTGATATGCAGCGACGAACGCATTCCAGATCTCGCGCTGCTCGGCTGTGAAGTGTCCCGACACGGGTACGGTTCTGCCAAGGTCTGATTCGTAATGATTCACGGAGCAGGAGTCGTCAAGGCGAACCAGTTCCCCTGCTTTCATCACCCGATCCAGATGGTCGTATCTTGTCTGAGAAGTATTGAATGTCGGGCGAACGGCGTTGGGTCCTGACATTGCCCAGGGCCACCAGGCATTGCGTGCACCCGCGTGCCAACAGCCTTCCACCATAGCCCATTCCGCGCTCCGCTGAGTTGCACCGGGTCTCACTGCGCGAATGCCTGCGATCACTGACCCGACCACCACCCTGGTTGCGGCGCGGATGTTCACTAGCTCGGATTCGCTCGGCACGTCCATCACTGCGTAGACGCGATCTCTCGCCTCGGTAAGGCGGAAGGATGGCCACCTGCTCCCAACGATCGCCACCCAACTCGGCATTTCCATCGGATTCGAGGTACCATCCCCAGGCGGCGGGGCTGGCTGTCGAGTGATATTTGGGGGAAGATCAGCTGTTGCGTCCACCTCGCCGACGTAATAAAGGCGCTGTCCCGATCTGGAAGCTGCGGCAAGAAACCCCTCAAGTTCTGACCAGTCCCCGACATGCTCGATACCGGCCTCCCGCACTCGCGGTGAGTCGTCTTTGCCTTCAGGTGGCAGGACATTCCAGTACAGCGGGTACGTGGGAAGGAACAACCAGCTTTCGCCGGAACGTCCGTCGATTGCAAGAATCGCACCAGTTGTGTTTTCGAGACCAGTGAAGTAGTAGAAAGCGCTGTCCTGGCGGAATCCGTCCTCGTGATCATTAGTGACGGAAACCGCATGGATTAGCAGGATCCCATCGGAGAAGGACGCGGCAGCCTTCTGGCGCCTGACCTGCAATTCGTTCCCACTTGCAGTTGCAGGGATGAAAAGCAATGCAATCAACAGGGTCGCGCTGAACGAGATCATTCGCAAGGTATCCGCACCTCGGGTTGAGCTGAGAATAGGCATAGATCAGACCACTATAAGCGAAGAAACGGTTTTGGCTGAAAACGAGATCTGGAGCTCACCGTCCTGGATTCATGCGCATAGAGAACGAGTCCATTGGGGCAATGCACATGACGCAACGATTTCTACCCTAAAGTCGGCTAGGTTTTACAAATCAGTCCACCTGGCCGTTAAACGGCCTAGCCTGACAAGTGCGTCTGGTTGTCCGTTGTCGATATCAGGCCAATGCGCTTATCGAGTCAACATTCGAGATGGGCAGAGGTCTACAGGGCAGAGGTCGCGGGTTTGATATGGGTTCGATAACGGTACCCGATCGTTCCTTACAGCGCCAAAAGAAGCCATCCGTGACGCTTGTTTTCTGTAAGTTACGACCTTCCTTTTCGCTGTCACGGCAGAGGCCGCGGAAGATCTGGGAATGAAGATTGATTTTCTTCGTCGCTGAGACAAATGGGGCAAATCTTCCCAACCCAGTTGCTGAAGAGACGACGGACGGGAGCAGCTATTTGCTCTCGAAAACTCTACTGCTTTTGTACCGCCGATCCGCCGATTGGTGCGATTTCTGCGTTTTTCGAGAATCTCCACAGACTTGCACTGAAATTCACTGCTCTTGTTTTTTCAAGTATCTATGGCAAAATTGATTCGATTGGTGGAGTGGCTAGATTCTCAGGCGACGTTCGAGTCCTACATGAGGTATTGCGTTGCAGCGCAACGCCGAGCCTGAAAATCCCATCCGAGTCGAGTGACCATTCGGTGAAAATTCGGTGCAAACAAGACGGGCACCGTGGCAGATCGCAACCCCGCAGTAACTCTGGTATCTACCTGAATTGGACGTTGCTTTCATGTCAGTCAAAATGGTGAACATCAGGCGAATCTCACTGCAAGCATCTTCTTACGCAAATCTTCGTCACGCATCGGAACCATGTACCTGAGGGTGGTGTCACTGTCCTTGTGCCCCATTACATGCATAACATCGGGGAGCCCCCATCCTTCCCGAAATAGAGTCGTGCAGAAGGTCGCCCGGAAGCAATGCGGATGACCCTTCTCGAGGGGAACATCGGTCTTTCTGAAGATGTTCTGTGTGTCCTCCCATAGGTGGGTGAGGGGCTTGCCCGAGCGCGTGTGAAATACGAGCGGAAATCTTGCAGTCAATTTCCGCACATGCAGTTGCCCTAACAGTTCGTCGTTGATGGGTACAGAACGGCAGTGATGCTTCTTAGGTTTGAAGCCGTATTCCGAGCGTTCCTGAATCTTGATCTTGCCTTTGGCAAAGTCGATGTCGACCCAGCGCAAGGTCTGAAGTTCGCTCATGCGCAGCCCACAGCGAAGGAACACCATGTACATCAATTTCTTGTGATTGGGGCATACAGTCCAAAACTGCTCCAGCTCGTCGTGCTCTAACACCAGGGGGTCATCTTGGCTGTACTTGGGCTTATCCCCATCTGTCAGCAGGTCTAAACCCTCGCGCGTCAAAAACTCCCTCAGCCTGCCGAACTTGTTGTAGCGCGTTCGATCGCTGTTCCCCATCTTCTGCAGATATGCATTGATGTATTGGAGGCAATGTTGCCGCGTAACGGCAGCGAGCAGCTTGACCTTGCAGGAGCGGGCAAACTCGCTTCCGCAGGTACGCTTTGCGCGGATTGTTTCTGCGTCTTGGCCGCGGTCGATGACTTCCTGAATCCATGCCTCCAGCGCGTTCTTGAGTGTGCCTTGTACTGTAGTTTGTATGGTTGCATTCTGCTCCGAAGCTACGGTACCGCCGTTGGCGAGTGTGAGGAGTTCACCCCGCTTGCGGTTCAGCGCCTTGACAGCTGTTTCTGGGTCGTTGCCCACGGCTTCCCACTTGCGGGCAAAGGAAAGCACGTAGTAGCCGCCTTTCGAGACCCGTTCGATCCCGCTGTCGAGTACGGCGTGAGCCTTGATTTTGTTGTTGGGGTAGAAGGCCGCCTTGACGTATTTCCAGCGGCCATCGATGGAAGTGTACTTGTAGAGTCCCACACGCCTACTTGCCATAGTTCTCCGTTCACTTTTCAAATACTGCGAACTCGGAGAAAAACTTCAGTAGGTTTTCGGAAAAATGCTAGGAAGTGTGTTAGGAAGTACTAAATGGTTACTTCTCAACGCCTGCATTTTCAATGAGATGATACCCAGAAATGGTGCGGAGGAGGGGACTTGAACCCCTATGCCTTGCGGCGCCAGCACCTCAAGCTGGTGCGTCTGCCAATTTCGCCACCTCCGCGGGGTGAACCTCTTGAGTATACCAAAAGGTGAGTTTGCGCTGGATTGGAGCGGACTTATGAAGCGGATCAAAATCGGTGTCGGCTCTATGGGCGCTGCCCGGAACCCATGCGCGCGCGCAGCCGTTTTTCAGCGTCGTCGCTCCAATACTTGCAGTCGAGGCGAATGAAGACGGACGAGTAAGGCACTGTCAACGTGGTTTTGAGAACGAGCACGTGGAAGTGCTGGCTCGCCTCGGCGACCGTGGCGATCAGGCGATCATGCGGCAGGGATTCAATTGCATATGGCCGAAGCAGATCGGCAATGTCGGTTCGGTAGGCGTTCACGCCCGGCGCATCGGCCTCCGGGACAAAGGGCAACTCGGCGTCCATATAGACCACCGGCCGGACATGAATGGAATGGTTGATTTCATGCAGGACGGCCCGAAGGACGTCCAATTGACTTTCGGAGGTCTCAACCACGTCGATGCCTGTTGAGGTCTGAAGGGGATAAGCCGAATCAACCACGAGAATCCAGTTGCGGTGGCCGAGCAGCGGCATCGATTCCTGAAGTTTGCCTGTCCAGTTTTGTGCCGCGCAGGGGAGCGCGGCACAAGCAACGATGAAACCTGACAACACAACGAGAAGCAGAAGATTCCTGCGCATGAATGGCTCCGTACTGCGATAGACGGTGAAGAAACGGGCGAAGCTCGCAAGAAGACTACACGATGAGCGGGCGGAGCCAAGGCCACGGCGCCGGCTTCAGGGGATCAAGCGCGCCATCCAGGCGGCGAGGGCCTTCTGGTCCTCGGTTCCGGCAGCCTGGGCGGATTGCACGTTGCGGCGATCGGCCTCGGAGCGGTTCTGGCTGAGCTTGAATTTGCCCTCGATGCGCGCGATGGGAACGCGGAACCCAATGATGCCCCCAAGCAATGTCCGCCGGTAGCCTTCGGGCAGGCTCCGCCAATGCTCGGCGTAAGCGGGCTCATTTTGCGCGATGAGTCCCTTGAGCAGGGCGTCCTTCTCCTCTTCGCCGTCCACCAGTTCGAGGACGCCGTACGCATGAACGGCGATGTAGTTCCAGGTGGGGACGGAGAGATGCTCGGTATAAAGAGTGGGTGAGACGTAGCTGTGCGGCCCCGAAAAGACGATGAGCGTCTCGCGGCCTGCGAGCGCTTGCCAGTGACGATTGGCGCGGGCGAAGTGGCCCTCAATGAGACCGAACTCGCCCTCATCTTTCACAACCAGCGGAAGGTGGGTGGCAAGGGGGGATGCGGATGAATCGGAACCAAAGAGAATCGCGAAAGGATAAGCGCGCATCGCTTCGAGAAGAATCCCGCGCTCCGCGACCTGGTTGAACTTTGGAATGTACATGACTGACTTCTACTGTATGCGTCCTGCCGGGACACTTTCCACGCAACGGCCTCAACGCCTGTCGGAAGGGAGTCGGATGGGATACGGCGTGTCAGGGAATGATGAAGCGCTCTGCGTCTGGTTCTTCGACGAACTCTTCGGTGTCACTCTGCTTCTCGATGGCGATGGCGCGCAGATGGTACTGGAAATAGAAGAACGAGAAGAGAAGGCTGAGGAACCAGTTGAGCCGGAGCCCGATTGGCTCGCGCTTGTTGTAGTGCGCGGTCAGCTCCTCGCGCACCTCGAAAATGACGACAAGCCATAAGATCCAGGTAAACAGGAAGCCCGTCACGAACGAGGCAAGCGCCCAATAGAGGGAGACCGATTGCCGGTCAACCTTACGGATCCAGACGCAAAGATAGATGGGCCAAATGGCGATGCCGAGGTTGACGAAGAAGTCGCGGAACGGCTGGGGGACCAGGAAATACGATACCGCTTCGATGGCCGCGACGGCGGCAAGGAGGACCGCCCAATGGATCCGGGGAGGCGCTGGATACAGAGTACTGAAGCTGGTTCCCAGCGGGATCGATGTGCGATGGAGGGAGAGACTCATTCCGCGGATCCTGACGCTAAAAGATAGCACAGACTTGGCTTAAATTGACCAGAATTGCTCATTTGCGTGGTACGAAGGGCACGTGTTTGGGGGAAGCCGATTGTCTGCCGATGCTTGAGTGTGCGACTTGCAGTCGCAGGATTCAAAAAACCGTAGAAAGCGCCGCGAATGAACCGAGTTCCAGCAATTGTTGGCCGGCGGGAGCCGGATTCACCTTCGCATGCTCGAGCATCCATGTGTCCTTGTGAAACAGGAAGACGGCATGGAGACCCGCCGCCAGCGCCGGATTGATATCGCTTTTGGGGCTGTTGCCGATCATCCAGCTACTGTGCGGCGCGAGCTCGTGGCGGTCGATGACCGAACGATACGTCGCCGGATCCTTTTCAGGAACAATCTCGACCGCCGAAAAATGAGGTGCGAGCCCGGAGTGAGCCAGCTTGTCGGCTTGCTCGGCGTGATTGCCCTTGGTCATCAGGATCAGCTTGTGCCGAGTGGCGAGATACGCGAGCGTTTCATCTACCTGCGGCAGCAACTCGATCTCCTGGTCCGCAATGGCTTGCGCAAATCCGATGACGCGCCGGCGCTTTTCTTCTGTCACCTGCTCGGAGCTGAGTCGTTCAAAACACTCGAGAAGAGACCGCGTAAAGCTGCTGAGGCCGTAGCCGTGGGCCAGGATGGTTTCGCGCTCGATGGCGTTGAGCGTATTGCGGACTTCGGCTGGAGAGTAATGCCGGTGATTGAGAAAACCGATAAACGCGGCGATGGCGCGCTCGAAATAGACGTTGTTTTCCCAAAGAGTGTCATCGGCGTCGATCAGAAGCGTCTGGCCAGGGGGAAACTGCGGCATGGTTTTCATGGTAGCGAAGATCGCTATGCCCGCCGAGACAGGCACTGTGGAATTTTTGGAGGAGCGCTGATCGAAAGCCATCTGCGCAATGATCCTGACAGGCGGGACGCTGCCCAATCCATTCGAATCACTGGGCGCACATGCCTGTGGTTGCTCATATCGACTCGAAAGGTCAGAATCTCACAGAGGAGAAAACGATGACGACAGCAACGATGAAGACTCCCCCCATCGTGTCGCAGCAGGAGTGGGAAGCGGCGCGACAGCAGATGCTCGAAAAAGAGAAGGCCTTCACTCGATCCCGTGACGCGCTGGCCGCCGCGCGCCGCCGGATGCCGTGGATGGCCGTCGAGAAGGTCTATGAATTCGACGGTCCTCGGGGCAAGGCCACCCTGCTCGATCTCTTCGAGGGCCGCCGGCAATTGATCCTCTATCGCGCTTTCTTCGAGCCCGGAGTGTTCGGCTGGCCCGATCACGCCTGCCGAGGCTGCTCGATGGGAGCGGATCAGATTGCTCATCTTGCCCACCTCAACGTACGCGACACCACGCTCGCCTATACCTCGCGCGCGCCACAGGCCGATATTGCGCGGCTGAAAACGCGCATGGGTTGGGAGATGCCGTGGTACACCATGACCGACAGCTTCGACGTGGACTTTGGTGTAGACCAGTGGCACGGGCATAACGTGTTTTTCCGCGACGGTGACAAGGTATTCCGCACCTACTTCATCAATTCGCGCGGCGATGAGGCAATGGGGTCGACCTGGAGCTACCTCGATGTCACGCCTCTTGGCCGCCAGGAGACGTGGGAAGACTCGCCTGAGGGTTACCCGCAGACTCCGCCGTACAAATGGTGGAACTGGCACGACAACTACGAAGCGGAACCCACGCCTCACCCGAAGTGGCTCGATATCCTCACCGATCCGGAAGGAGCCGCGGCCCGGAGGCGCGAGGAAGAGGCAAAAGGCTGTACCTGCTCCTAAGCGACGGATTTGACCGGATCGTCACTTGCTGCCCTCCATCGGCTCTGGTAGAAGAGGCGTAGCGGCCTTTGTTGCGAGGGGCCGACTGGAGGTGTGCCTATGCACGCGTCGCTTCCCCAAACTCAACCTCTTGCCCAGCTCGATGAATGGGATGATTTTGTAGAAGGTCGTTACCGCGAAGGCAAGTCGAAGGAAGAGTTTCGCGTTTATGATGCCAAGGCAACGCCGGGCGTCGCCGAGTTCTACCGGCAGAACCACGAGGGGCAGACCGTCGACTTTGTGCTTGCCAAAGAAAAGCAGTACTTCGGGCTGAACAAAGGCATGAAGACGATCTGGGAAGCCGCGGAGTTCCTGAACACGCTGGTCGACGACAGCGACCCTGACACCGACCTCACGCAGATCGAGCACCTGCTTCAGACGTCGGAGGCGATCCGACGCGACGGCCATCCGCGCTGGATGGTGCTGACCGGCTTTCTGCATGACCTGGGAAAATGCCTGTGTCTCTATGGAGAGCCGCAGTGGGCGGTGGTCGGCGACACGTTCCCGGTGGGATGCGCGTGGTCCGACGCGATCGTGTTTCCGGAGTACTTCGCCAAAAACCCCGACCGTAACATTGCCGAGTACCAGACGAAGTACGGCATTTATGAGCCGAATTGCGGCCTGGAGAAGCTGCACATGTCATTCGGTCATGACGGTTACATTGCCGAGGTGATGAAGCCGTACCTGCGCACCGAGTCGCTTTACATGCTGCGCTTCCACTCGTTCTACCCGTGGCACAAGCATGACGCCTATGACCACCTGGCGAACGAGCAGGATCGGGCAATGAAGGAGTGGGTGCTGAAGTTCAACCGGTACGATCTGTACTCGAAGGGCAACAGCAAGCCGGATCTGAAGCAGTTGAAGCCGTATTACGATGAATTGTTTGCGGAATTCCTGCCGGAAAAGGTCGCCTGGTAAACAGGGAGCGAGCTGAGATGAATGGGCCGCCGTTGACGGGCGGCCTCTCTTCATTTTGCAGGGTGTTGCGCCTGAATGGTCACGAGTTGAGCCGTGCCGGGCGACAGCAAAAAAGACGGGCTTTAGGCCAGGTTCATTTACCCGAGCTGGTCTTCGTGCCACTTTCGGTTTGCGCCTCGAGCCATGTTTTCAGTTTTGGCTCCTGAAGGCTGCGCAACTCAATGCATCCGTTAATGTGCTCAAGCGCGTGTTTCAACGACACGTCCGATGCAGCCACGCTATGGGTGCGGAAGAATGACTGAATGCTGTCGCGGGCGGATTCAGAGCAGAAGCTCCCGGTCGCGCCTACCAGGATGCCTCCCAGGTTGGTGGTGAGCTGCGCCTGCACCTTGCTCCAGTTGTTCTGAACAAACTTCCAGGCCTCGTCGCGATTCTTGGGAATCTCGAGTTCGATCGCGAGTTGAAACGCCGCATCCTGGTTGCGTACCTTGTCCGATATGGCCATCTCAAGGGCGCGGTGGGCGAGCGCGGGATCTTCGAATTCAGCGAGCAGGCGAAGCGCTCCGATCTGCAATTCAGGATTCTTCGAAGTCTCGTAGACCTTCAGCAATTGATCGAACAATGCAGCATCACCGTTGCGCGCGGCCACCGCCAGCGCAGTCCGGCCCAGCGTGGGATCGACCGACGCAGGATCGGCGACGTACTTTTCTGCGATGTCGTGGGCTTCTGCGATCACCTCCGGATCGTTGCCGAAGAAGCCGAGGACATCGAAGAGGTGGGCGCGCAGTTCACGGGTGTTGGGCGAGTCGCTGCTGCTGGGCTTGCCGAGCTTGGCGTATTCGGGCCCGAATGTGGCGCGAATCCACGCGGAGAGCGCCGCCTTTTCTTCGGGCGTGGACGCGATGCGATCGTATGCCGTATTCACGCCTTCCAGAGCCGAGTCGACCACGTCGGCGTTGGCGTCGTTTTTGACGGCAGCCACCAGGTCGAGATAGCTGCCGATGGATGACTTGTCGGCGCGCACCTGCGCCCATTCGTCGCCAATCAAGCTGATGCGCTCGGCGGGCGAAAGGCTCGACTCAACCTGGTCCACCAGCTTGGCGAAGACGTCAGGCGGGTAGGCGCTGCGGTAGTACCCCTTGCCTTCGGCGTTGGCGAAGAACGAATGTCCCGCAGGAACTCGAAGGTTCGTTGCATTCGGCGTGAGAACTTCGCAATCCTGTTTCGCGGATCCGACGGCAAAGCAGACGGGCAGCGTCCATTTTTCTTTCGCGTTCGCTTTGACCGAGGGACTGAGAAAGAAGCGCGCCTGGTCAACCGATACTTTGCCGTTGCTGGGATCGCCGAAGGTCAGCAGCGGAACGCCCGGCTGCGCCACCAGCGAGTCCATGATCTTGTCGATGGGCTTATTGCTGGCCGCCGTCTCGGCATTCCAGAAATCCTGGGCGGTGGCATTGCCGTAGAGATGCGCTTCGAGGTAGGAATGAACGCCTTTGCGGAAGGTTTCAGGGCTCACGTAGTTCTCAACCGTGAGGAGAACATCGCTAGCCTTCCCGTAAGCGATCCCGTCAAAGAGCTGGTTGATCTCATCGGGCGTATTGGCGTTGGCGCGAATGGCGCGCGTGGTGGGCATGGCGTCGATATTGAGCGTGCTATCCTCTTCCGACGCAACGGACAGCGGGATGCCCCACTCGGGATGCATGGCCGCAACGGCCTTGTTTTCCATCCATGTGGCGAAGCCTTCGTTGAGCCAGATATTGTCCCACCACTGCATCGTGACCAGGTCGCCGAACCACTGGTGCGCCATTTCGTGCGCGACGACCAGTGCGACATTCTCCTTTGCCCCAATGGTGGCAGTGTCGGGATTGATCAGCAGGTCGGTCTCGCGATAGGTGATGGCGCCGAAGTTCTCCATCGCGCCGGCTTCGAAGTCGGGGATGGCAATCAGGTCAAGTTTCTTCAGCGGATAGGGAATCCCGAAGTAGTTGTTGTAGTAGTGCAGCGCAAACTTGGCGACGTCGAGCGCATAGGGCGTCAAAGATACCTTGTCGGGTGTGGCGCAGACGCGAATGTCGACACCGTCGGACGAGCCGGAGGAGCATTTGAAATCGCCGACAAGAAACGCCACCAGGTACGAGGACATCTTCGGGGTGGTGAGAAACTTGAGCGTATGCTTGCCCTCGCCGGGACCGGGCGTGTCCGAAACGATCGGACCATTGGAGATGGCGGTGTCGTCGGAGTCGACGACGAGCTTGACGGCATAAGTGGCCTTGAAAGCGGGCTCGTCGAAGCTGGGAAACGCGCGCCGCGCGTCGGTCGGCTCAAATTGCGTGACGGCGTAGTTGCGGTCGCTGCCCTTGGAAAGATAGAAGCCGCGCAACTCGTTGTTCAGGATTCCGGTGTAGCGGATGTCGAGCCGCGCCTTCCCGGCGTGCAGTTCGTGCGGAAACGCGAAGGTGGCCTGTTCCTTGTCCTCGTCGAGCGCGACCTTGGCGGTCTGCTCCTCGCCCTGCACGATGCTGACCGACTGAAAGGTGATCTCCGCGGCATTCAGGGTGATTGTGGTCGAAGGCTGCTGGATTTCGACATCGATGGATTCGACGCCAGAAAAGGTCGCCGCCTTCAAGTTGGGAGTGAGGGTGAGCGTGTAGTGCTCGGGCACGACGGTGGAGGGCAACCGCTGTGCATGGAGTGAACAGGTCAGCGCAGGGGTGAGACACGCAGCGGCCAGTATGGCGGACCTGCGCAGGACGGGGGAGACGACGGGTTGTTTCATGGCTCCTCTAACATTTCAGTCGAACAAACTCGAATACAACTTGTCCAATCGGGCATGGTGCCGGCCGGTTACTTCAGGGTCGATGGATGACCGTGCGTCCGCAGTGAATCCAGAAGCAGCAGGCATGCGCCAATGACAATGGAACTGTCGGCCACGTTGAAGTCGGGCCAGTGATAGCTGAAGATGTGAACCTCGATAAAGTCGATGACCGATCCATAGACGATGCGGTCGTGCACGTTCCCGAGCGCGCCTCCAAAGATCAGGGCCAGTGCAATGGTGGTTGCCGTGAAAGAGTGGCCGAGGCGGATGAGCGCGATCAGCACGGTGAGCGCTGCGACGAGCGAAAAGGCGATAAGACCCCAGCGGACGGCGTTGGGCGAAGCCGAGTCGGCGAAGAGCGAGAAGGCCGCGCCCTCGTTGGTCCAGTGCGTGATGCGCAGGACGTGTGGTATCACCGGAATCGCTTCGCCGAGCGGGATGCGCGCCGCGACCAGCGTCTTGGTGAATCGATCGAGGAGAATGACAGCGGCTGAGATGAGCAGAAGCCAGGGCAGCCGGCGACCACCCCATCTACCGGGACCCGTCGATGGGGACTCCGAGGCCGGAACGAGCGAGGTCAACGTGCGGCCTCCGGCGGATTCTTGTCGGTGGGGCTGGGCGGATCGATGCCCATTTCTCCAAGAGCGTTGCGGCAGCGTTGACAGACGTTATGCCAGATGCCGTAGTCGGAGACTTCCGGCATGAAGTTCCAGCAGCGGGCGCATTTGTGACCGGAGGCAGACCGAGCTTGAAGATGAACTTCGCTGCCCTCAGGTTGCCAAACTAGTCCTGCATTGGCATCAATGTTGGCCGAAGTGATCTCAACTGTGGAAACGTTAAATAGTTCCTTCAGGCTCGATGCATATTTTCTGAGGAGCGCTCCGAGCTCGTCGTTTGCGGCGATCGCCACATCCGCTCCAATTACAACGTCCGCCTCAAGCGCCTTGCCGATCGTTTTCTCTTGTCGTGCCTGTTCCAACAGCTTCAATACTTCGTCTCGCACCACCATCAAGCTCGCCCACTCGTTAATGAGCGAGGCAGGGTCCTCCGAAAAGATCTCTTCGGGTCGCGGAAACTGCGTGAGATGCACGCTGGCTTCGCGCCCATCGACCTTCGGCAGATGCTCCCAGACTTCGTCAGCGGTGAAGGTGAGAATCGGGGCAACCAGGCGCACCAGAGTCTCCGTGATCTGCCAGAGAACCGTCTGCGCGGATCGCCGTGCATGGCTTGCCGTCGCGAAGGTGTACATGCGGTCCTTGAGCACGTCGAGGTAGAACGCGCTCAGGTCGACGATGGCAAACTCGTTTACGGCCTGGTAGACGCGGTGAAACTCGAATGCCTCGTACCAGCCGAGGATCCTTTCGGCGAGGGAACGCGTGCGGGCCAGCATGTAGCGATCGAGCGGCAGAAGCTCCTGCTCTTGCACCCTGTCCGTCGCCGGGTTGAAGCCGTTCAGATTCCCGAGCAGGAAACGGAATGTATTGCGCAGCTTGCGATAAAGCTCAGCGCAGCGCTGCATCAGGTTCTCGCTCGCAGCCATGTCCTCGCGAAAATCAATCGACGCCACCCACAGGCGCACGATCTCGCCGCCAAGCCGATCGGCGATATCGACCGGATCGACGCCGTTGCCCAGGGACTTCGACATCGCACGGCCCTCTTCATCGAGCGTCCAGCCCGCTGTGGCCACATGCGAATAGGGTGCGCGGCCGCGCAACGCGACCGAGGTGAGCAGGGAAGAGTGGAACCATCCGCGATGCTGGTCGCCGCCTTCGAGGTAAAGGCATTCGACGTTGTCGCCTTTCTGGAATGCGGAATAGATCGCCTTCAGATCGGGATCGGACTCGCACACCGCAAACCAACTCGTCCCCGAATCGAACCACACGTCGAGGATGTCGGTTTCCTTCCGAAAGGAAGTCCCGCCGCAATGCGCACATTTCGCGCCTTCCGGAAGCAGCGCGGCAACATCGGTCGTGTGCCAGGCCTCGGCGCCTTCGCGCTGGAAGAGGTCAACGATTCTCTTGTTGAGCGCGGGATCGAGGATGGGCTGATTGCAGCCCTGGCACATGAAGACGGCGATGGGCACGCCCCAGATGCGCTGGCGGCTGATGCACCAGTCGGGGCGTGTCGCGATCATGTTGGTGATGCGCTCCTTGCCCCACGAGGGATCCCATGTGACCTTGTCGATCTCGTCAATGGTGAGCTGGCGAAAGGTCTTTTCGCCCTGGGCCGTCTTCATCGGCGTTTCGAGCGAGATGAACCACTGCTCGGTGGCGCGGAAGATGATGGGATTATGGCATCGCCAGCAGTGCGGATACGAGTGCTCCAGGTCAGACGACGCCAGCAGGGCACGCCGCTCTTCGAGCATAGCGAGAATAATGGGATTGGCGGCCCACACGATCATCCCTTCAAACGGCGGCGGCGAAGCCAGGGGCCAGGCATCAGGATCGACGTGCAGGTGGCCCGAGGCATCCACTCGCGTCGTCGCGTCCAGGCCATATTTCTGGCCGGTGTAGAAGTCGTCTGCGCCATGCGAGGGAGCGGTGTGCACCGCGCCGGTACCCGTATCGGCCGTGACATAGGTGGCGAGCACTCCCAGGATGCTGCGCTCGAGAAACGGATGCTGGAACGTCGTGCGTTCCAGCCGCGCGCCCTTGAAGCGGGCCAGCTCGTTCGTCTGGCCCAGTTTGCATGCAGCGATCACGGCCGGTGCGAGTTCCGCCGCAACGATGTAGACCGGATCGGAATTGCCAGCAGCAGTCTTCGGGTCTCCGCTGGCCGCCAGCGCCACGTAATCGAAATCGGGATGGAACGCCACGGCCATGGACGCGGGAAGCGTCCACGGGGTGGTGGTCCAGATGATGGTGTAGACCTCGCGCCCGGCAAGAGCAGTATCGATTGCCGCGGCATCGGAGGTGAGCCGGTAGCGCACGTAGATGCTGGGGCTGGTGTGCTGTTCGTATTCCACTTCGGCTTCGGCGAGGGCGGTCTGGTCGTGTATGCACCAGTAAACCGGCTTCAGGCCGCGATAGACGAATCCCTTCTCAAGAAAGCCATAAAAGGCCTCGAGTGTGCTGGCCTCGTAGGCGCGCGACATGGTCTTGTAGGGGGAATTCCACCGCCCGAAGCAGCCGATCCGTTGAAATTGTCGAGTTTGCAGGTCAACATACTTTTGCGCGTAGGCGCGGCATGCATCTAAAACCGCAGGGACGGGCATCTCGAGTTTTTTTCGCCCCAGCTGCTCGTCGACCTTGATCTCGATGGGCAGGCCGTGACAGTCGTACCCCGGCACGTACGGCGCGTCGAATCCGGCCATCGTTTTCGATTTGACGACAAAGTCTTTGAGGCACTTGTTCAGTGCGTGGCCGAGGTGAATGGGCCCATTGGCGTAGGGCGGACCATCATGCAACAGATAAGCCGGGCGGCCGTTGCCGGATTTCCGCAACTCGTCATAGAGCCGCATCGACTCCCACCGGGCGAGCCGAAGTGGTTCATTCCTGGGTAAATCAGCCTTCATCGGGAAGGCAGTCTGAGGCAAGGTGAGCGTCGCCTTAAGTTCCGGCGCTGCGGGCATCGTTTCTCCCTGAATTTGGTGCAAAGTTGTACAACTTTCAGTGTAAATGTTCTGGCGAATATCCGAGGTAGAGTAACCCGGTGGGTTCCTCTCAAAGCGCGGCTTTGCGCGACCGAGCGCACACGCTGGAAGGTAAGGTCTTTGATTCGGCAATAGCCACCGAATTTTGCGGTAACGAGTACGAATGCGGGTCGTCTATTGTTTATGAGAATGAAGGCCTCCGGGCCCTATGAGACCCTGGAGGAACCGCCCCCGGAACCTGCTAAATTGCAGACAACCGTAGGCAATGTCGAGCATAATGGAGTAGAGGACATGAACGGGCGGCGGTTCTCCGTGGAGCCGAGCGAACCTTCAGGGCCGGCAGCAACTATGGCAAACGAACTACTTACCCAGCCCGCACCGGAGACCGATCGCACTGTTCCGTCGAATGCGGGGCATGAGCTGGACGCCTTCCTGGGAAAGGCATTCGATGAGCGGCCCATCTGGGCCGGACTCTACGAAAACATCCACGACTTCTTCTTCCCACCCAAATTACCGCCCCTTCAACTGACCTCGACGCCGATTGACGTTCCGGACCGCATGGCCGTCAAGCCGAATCCCTGGGCCATCGGCATCTCGACGACGGTCAACATCGGCATCCTGCTGTTTGCCATCTGGCTGGGAATCAAGACGATTGTCAAGGTCATCGCACCGCCCGTGCAGGCGACGAACGTCGATGTGGGGAACTTCGATCTAAAGGCGCCGAAGGCTGCGCAATCGGCAGGCGGCGGTGGAGGCGGCGGTTCGCACGACATCGTGGATCCGATGAAGGGCAAGCTTCCGCCCAAGATGAAGGACCCGATCACGCCTCCGATGGTTCCAGTTCTGGACAAGCCGAAACTTGCTGTGCCCTCTGCCATCAACGTGCAGCAGAATATTCAGCTCCCCGATAACCCGAACATGCCGAACATCGGCGTTACGACCTCGCCGAACGTGCAATTGGCCTCGAACGGCCAGGGCGGCGGCGGGGGCATGGGCTCCGGTTACGGTGGCGGCCTCGGCTCGGGTACCGGAAACGGCTTCGGCCCGGGCAGCGGTGGCAATGCCGGTGGCGGCGTCTACCAGGTTGGCGGTGGCATTTCGGCCCCGGTGCCGATCTTCGAGCCGGAAGCCGAGTTCAGCGATGAAGCGCGGCGAGCGAAGTACCAGGGCGTCTGCCTGATTTCTCTCATCGTGGATGCGCAGGGCAATCCGCAGAACCCACGCGTGGTCCGCGCGCTGGGTATGGGCCTGGATGAAAAAGCGCTCGAAGCGGTGCGGAAGTACAAATTCAAGCCGGCAATGAAGAACGGCAAATCGCCGGTTCCCGTAATGATCACCATCGAGGTGAACTTCCGGCTCTACTAGAAGACAGAGGATCTTCATCGAGGGCGAAGCCATTGCGCTTCGCCTTTTTCGTTTGCCACGAACCCAACTGAATCGATTTACTCGACCCGTCTATGGTAATCTTCGCTGTTCTCCACGGGGAGGAATCGCGATGCGGCTCAGCTGGCTGGTCTTTGTTTTGTTGCTCGTCTCTTCAGCGGCACGCCTGGTCCAGGCGCAGGCTGACTATCCCTTTCGCGATCCAAGGCTGAGCGACGACGCCCGCATCGCCGACCTGCTGCATCGGCTGACCGTCGAAGAAAAAATCGACCTCATGTCGGACCATCCAAAGTTCCCGCGCCTCGGCCTCGAGTTTTCCGGCCAGGTGGAAGGGCTGCACGGCCTCGCGCTCGGTGGACCAGCAGGGTGGGGCGGCAGAGGCCTGCTTCCCGCGCCAACCACTACCTTTCCCCAGGAAAAAGGATTGGGCGCAACCTGGGACCCGGAACTGCTGAAGAAAATCGCCGCGCTCGAAGGCTATGAAGCCCGCTACGACTACCAGAACCCCGATATTCATCGCGGAGGGGTCGTGGTTCGCGCGCCGAATGCCGACTTGAGCCGTGACCCGCGCTGGGGGCGAACCGAGGAATCCTACGGCGAGGATCCGTTCCTGGTCGGGACGCTGACCGTCGCCTTCGCGCAGGGATTGCAGGGAGCCGATCCGAAACATTGGCAAGCGGCTTCTCTCATGAAGCACTTCCTCGCCAACGAAAACGAGAACGGGCGCGCGCACAGTTCATCGGACTTCGATGAGCGACTGTTTCGCGAGTACTATTCCGTGCCCTTCCGCATGGGGTTTGAGGAGGGCGGCTCTCGCGCGGTCATGGCCGCCTATAACGCCTGGAACGGGATCCCCATGATGATCCATCCAGTGCTGAAAGACGTGATGATCAAGGAGTGGGGCAATGACGGTCTCATTTGCACCGACGGCGGCGCCCTCGGATTGCTGATTACCGCGCACCAGAGTTTTCCAGACAAAGAGCAGGGATCGGCGGCCGCGGTGAAAGCCGGGATCAATCATTTTCTCGATACCTACAAAGACGATCTGGCGAAGGCCTACAAGGACGGCCTCGTCACCGAAGCCGATCTCGATGCTGTGTTGAAGAATCTGCTGCGCCTTTATCTTCGCCTCGGCGAGATGGATCCGCCGGGTGCCGATCCCTACGCCGAGATTGGCCGTAAGGAAGATGGACAATTGCCGCCATGGGAGCGGGCGTCGAGCAGGGAACTGGCGCGCCTGGCAACCGACGAATCGATTGTGCTTCTCAAGAACGAAAACAACACGCTGCCGCTCGACAAGTCGAAACTGAAGTCGATTGCCGTGATCGGCCCCTGGACGAATCAGGTCCTCCTCGATTGGTACAGCGGAACGCCCCCGTATGCGATCAGCATTCTGGACGGGATTCGCGAGGCTGTTGGCAGCGGCGTGAAGGTGCTGTTTGCGGACGGATCGAATGAAGCGGACGCCGCCGAGCTGGCTCGCAAGGCCGACGTGGCTATCGTGGTTGTCGGAAATCATCCCGAGTGCAACGCCGGATGGGATCAGTGCCCGACTCCATCGAACGGCAAAGAGGACGTGGACCGCAAGACCATTGACCTCGAGCAGGAGTCGCTGGTGAAGCAGGTGTTCGCTGCGAACCCGCACACCATCGAGGTCCTGCGTTCGAGTTTTCCCTATGCGATTGTGTGGAGCGAGCAGAATATTCCGGCAATCGTGCACATGGTGCATAACAGCCAGGAGGAGGGACATGGATTGGCTGATGTGCTCTTCGGCGATTACTCGCCTGCAGGCCGATTGACGCAGACCTGGCCCACCGGCGACGGGCAACTGCTGCCCATCATGGATTACAACCTGCTTGATGGCCGCACCTACATGTACACCAAAGAGAAGCCGCTCTTCGCGTTCGGCTATGGCCTCAGCTACACGACGTTCGCGTATGAAGGCCTCACCCTCAGCGCGCCATCGATGGATCCCGACGGCAACGTGAAGGTCTCCGTCGAAGTGAAGAATACCGGCAGCCGCGCCAGCGATGAAGTGGTCCAGATGTACGTGCAGCACCTTGGCTCGGCAGTCACTCGTCCGCAACGCGAGCTCGTAGGATTCAAGCGCGTGCGGATCGATCCCGGCGCGGAACAGGATGTACAGCTGTCGCTGAAAGGGCGCGACCTCGCCTACTGGGATGCCGCGCGTCACGCATGGAATGTTGAAAAGGAGACAGTGCGGGTGCTCTCCGGCGGCTCGAGCGATAAGCTGCCGGTGCAGGCAATGGTAGAGATCACGGCCAGCAAGGAATTCAAGCCCTAAGCGAACCAGGCTCGCCGGCATGTGACCGAGCGAGCCTGTGCGCTAGCAGTTTGACGGTTCGTTATTGCGCTGGCTTGGCAGGTGGTGCGGGTTGGCTTTCGCTCGTCGGTGGCACAATCCCTTTTATGCGCAGATAGGTCACCATGTTCCCATAGTGCTCATCGGTGTGCGCAGTATTCAGCGAGAGTAAGGTGAGCTTTGACAGGTTGAAGTTGAAGAGCTTCACCATCTGGCTGCCGCTGGCGTCGGTCATGCCGTCGAAAGTCTTGTTGCAGTATGCAACAGCGTCCTTGAGCGCAGCCACCAGATCGGCCTTTGAGGTTTTTGTTTTTTCGATGTTCTTGGAGGGGTTTGCTTCGCCCCCGGCCTGCGAGCAGAACATGTAGTTGGCATCGGCCTCGTGGCCGACCAACTGCCCGAAACTGCGGACTTCCGGTGTCGGCTTGAAGGAGTAGTTTTCTTCAGGCATTTTCTCGGCCGCGCGAACCACTGCTCCGCTGATAAATGAATACAGTCCTTTTTCGCTTTGAGTGATCGGATTTGCGGGGGTAGTGGGCGGGGCTTGCGCGTTGTCCTGCGCGAGTAGAGAAACGGGCGCAACAGCCACTGCAGCGAGCAAACAACACAGTGCTTTCTTCACAAAGAACCTCCGCCTGAAATGATGCCATATCGCGAGCAGGTCAAGATTGTGAAAAGTGACGGGCGAAAGCGCGCCCCTAGTTCCCCATGGGAAGGAGTTCACCGAATGAATCCAGAATGGCGAAAGAGCTAAGGTTCGGGAAAATAAATCGTGATGGAACCGGCATCGGCGTTGGCGGTGATGATGGCACTGCGGGGATCGGACGTCAGGCGCGCCATCGCCACCGATCCCCATCCGCCTGCAATGGGCAGATTCATCGCGTTGTAATCTCCTTTTGCTCTGCGCTGGTAGATGCGAAGCGTCCGGCTTTCTGCGCAGGCCACCACGATGGCATGGAATCGAGTGCCGCCGAGGTCGCCCGCCGCGACGCTGTTCGGCCCGCGGCAATCGCCCAGTGGCAGCGGTGATCCGGGCATCGGGTGAAATCCACCGCGGCCGTCGCCAAGCAGGACGGTCACGGCATTCTCGTTGGGGCCGCTGATGTCGCGCTGATAGGGAATCACGACCAGATCTGCATTGCCGTCGCCATCGAGATCGTCCACAGCGATCTCCCATGGCTTGGCGCCGGCCGCGACGGGCGAGCCAGGCGAATTGTGCAGACCACCGCGACCATCGCCGAGCAGGACTGAAACCGTCGAGTCATCGAGATTCGTCGTCACGATGTCTGGATGGCCGTCGTGATTGAAGTCTGCTGTGCGAAGGCGTTCGTAAGGACGACGGCCCGTTGCGAAGAATGAGCCAGGTGTAACCAGGCGCCCCGTGCCGTCGCCCAGCAAAATCTCGATCTGGTTGTTGCCCCAGCTATCCGTCGCGGCATCGAGTTTGCCATCAGAGTTGAAGTCCGCGACCACAACGCCATGCGGGTGAGGATAAGAATGAACGTCGACAGGCGAACCGGGCGCGAGATGGAATCCGCCGCGGCCATCGCCGAGGAACACCCGCAGATAAGGCGATTGATGATTCGCTACGATGAGATCGAGGTTGCCGTCGTTGTTCATGTCGGCAATCGCGATGTCATTTGGCAAGTGGCCCGCGGGAAATGGCGAGCCCGGCGCGGCATGAAATCCGCCGCGGTCATCGCCCAGAAGCACCATAATCGTTCCGGAATCGCTGCTGTCCGAGCCGGCATTCGCGACGACGATGTCCGGCCTGCCGTCGTGATTCACGTCGGCAACCGCAATCCGGCGCGGGCTGGGACCCGTGGGAATCGTGACTTGGCGAAAGTGCTGGGCGCGCGCTGACAGCCCGGCGGCAATCAGGGCCAACGCGAACTGGCTTCCGATGTGCATGATCGCGCTAGTTAGATTAGCGCAAAACCCTGTGGGGAAATATTTCTTTCACGGCGATTCGGCTCGCCTTCGTCGCCATTACCAAAGGAACGCGGCGCGTTGCCGATTAACTCGCAGAAACGCGCATCATTGAAACTGAACTGCGAAAAAGATCCGGCCCCCTCTTTCCAGCCGGTAAATTTACTGTCTCATCGCCCCTGAGGAATCTGAAAAAAGGGGAGGATGGGACCCCCACCCCCCCTTGTTTATTTGCAGTTTTCCACAAAAATTTTGCCTGATTTTCGGACCTCGATCTCGATGGGTTCAGTCCGATTCCGCGCCCGAAGGCGGATCACCGTGAAGCAAAGCTTCATGATTCGGTCCTTGCGGCTCTTCGGCGCCTGCGATCTTCGAGTCGAGATTCTCCTTGACTGCAACCTGTTGAGTGCTTGGCGCCTCCATGGAACCACCACAGCGATCCGGGTTTTTCCAAACGATTCGAAGTCCCATAAACTTGTCCCTTCGACCCGTCACGAGATTCCGTTGGGAATCAGGCGAGCGCTCGAAATCTTCGCTGCAATGCTGCTGAAAATCGAATTCAAAGGCAGAGCCGCGTTTGCGCTGCATTGACCCTGGTTTTGCGAAGCGGTCGCATCGGAATAGAAGTTTGCCGAAGCTGAAGCCATATTCTGCATGGCGCTGCACGGCGAGAGCCCGGCGAGCGGACCCGACTTATCCGTCGAGCACCCGGAAGAAGCCGCCCCATAGGCGATGGTGTAGACCTGCGTACCCTGATTGGTCGCGAAGTTGGCAGCGGTGATGGCCTGTTGGCACTGATCGTCGAGCGATCCGTAGGTATTGCCCCCATGCGTGCCGTTTGCGATGCGCGTGCTGTTTGCGTCGCCATCGCTGAGGACGATCAGAATATTCTGCGAGCCCGGGTTGGCTGCCTGTGCTGCCATCAGCGATGACTGCGCAGCGTAGATTACCCCCGCATAGTATGTTCCATCGCCACCGGGGGTCTGCATGCCTTTGCAGTTGCCGCCTCCCGCGCCAGTCGCGATCGATAGGCCCGAAGAGGAATTCAATGTGCCACCTTGCTGGTTGTTCGAGCTGTAATCGCTCAAATATCCGGTGATCTGATATGTACCAGCCGATCCGTTCGGAGCACTCCAATTTGCGCCCGCTGTGGGCGTCGTGTAAGGAACAATCGTCGGATTGCTGGAGGGGCAGGTCGTATCGTTCGAGGCGGTATTCGCCGTCACGTTGGGAAAAGTGAACAGGCTCACCTGGTCAAATGGGGTGCAGGTGCCTTTCGCGCTGGACGAGGTGCAGGGCGAGAGACCCTGGAGCAACGTCTGAACTCCCGAGAGCGCGCAGTGGATTCTCGTATTGTTGCAGTTGGCATCGCTATCCTGATTCCCCATCGAAGCGGTTGTGTCCACAACCATCGCGACGTTCACCTGCGTTGCCTTCCCGCTTTGCAGCGTGGCGGTCGATTCGGCGCCGATCGTGAGGGAGTTCGGAGTCTTCATACCAAATGCCTGGAGGGCCTGGATGAAATAGGTGGGAATGGGAGTCACTTCGATCACCTGAATCACATTCGCATTCGTGCCTGAGGCACTGCAGGGAGCCGGCACAATCGGCGAGTCAGTGATGCATTTCAGCGTGACCTGGGGAGTTCCAACATTGGGCAGATTGGGATTGGCGTTCGCTCCACCGGGCGCCGCGCTGAAAGCATTGACTTCGGCTTGTACGGTTGCCGCGGTCGCGCCGGGCAAGGTCATCGCGTACGCGCCCGCCAGGGACGCCGCATCGGACGCGGCCTGCAATTCGCGATAACAAACATAGGCATGTCCCAGGTCCAGGGTCAGGCCTGCCATTCCGAGGAAGAGCACAATCATGAGCGCCATCCACGGCAGCACCTGCCCTCTTTCATCGCGTGCCAGCCGCGAGACGAAATACGTAAGAGTCGTTTTCATTGGACGACCTCCGTGATGTCGCTCCTCAGGGTGCAGGCGCCGGAGAAGTTCGCGCCATAAACGCCAAGCGCACAGGGATAGCTGGCCTCGACCTGAGCAGTCCCGCCGGCCACCATGTTGGCGTTGGACGTTCCCGAGGCACCCGGGCAAGTGGGCCCGGTTTGGACCCCGTTGATGGTGAACGTAAGGCTCATGGAATTCTGGCTGAGACCCGGTGCCGCGCTATAGATCGCGTTGGCGACCGTCTTGCACGGATCATCATCGCCGCGGTCGACAGCCAGGTAGCGCCCGCCGTTGCTGACCACTTCAGCCAACTGAAGTTTTTGATAGATGGCAACGGAAAACGAAAAAATGCCCGTCATGACCATCATGAGCAGGGGCAATGTGACGGCCATCTCAACGAGTGCGCCGCCTTCCTCCCGGGAACGGACTGAACTTACGAATCGGGAAGCCGAGTGCATGGATCTGGGATTCATAAATATCTCCTAACCGCTCGAATGGAGCCCCAGCTGCACTTCGCCGGGCCCCCTCCGGCGTCGCCACGTCTACTTCACCTTAATTTTGAAATAAACTTAGCGCGCCACCAGCAGAGCTGGAAATGGCTGATTTGTGGGCAGATGCATCCTTCGTCTGTAATCCGCGGGTCATGAAGTTGGTAACCGCATAACGCAGTTACTTCCCAACGTGCAGCCATGCTTGCGTCGTCTGTAATGCGCGGACGCAAAGTTGGTAACCTCACGGCGCGGTTACTTCGCTGTTGCAAGAGAAGCGGGGCGCGACGAGCCCGTTTATACTGCTCCTGCTCGATGCCATTTGCATTTCGAACAAATGCTTGAGGCGAGCGCATGGACGATCATCTGGTCTTTTCCATCGAGAAACGGGAAGAGATTCGCGCGGAGTTTGTGGCGGCGGCAAAGGCAGACTCGCGCATCAGCGCCGCTGCGCATCTTGGTTCAGCGGCACTCGGCCTCGAGGACCGATGGTCAGACATTGATCTCGCACTGTGTTTAGAATCGAGCGCCGACTTGAATCGAGTCACGGACGATTGGACGACCCGTTTGTATCGCGACTATGCGGCCGCGGCGCACTACGATGTCCGGCACGGCAACATTTTGTATCGCGTGTTCCTGCTCGAGAACACGCTCCAGGTTGATCTCTCCTTCTGGCCCTCGAACGAATTTCGTGCCCTCGGGCCGAAGTTCAAGTTGATTTTTGGCGAGGCTCAAGAGCCGTTGCCTGCGCCGGCTCCTGATTTCAATGACCTCGTCGGAATGGCGTGGCTCTATGCGCTACACGTGCGGTCAAGCATTGCGCGCTCCCGCCTGTTGCAGGCAGAACACATGTTAAGTGGAATGCGAGACAACGTGCTGGCGCTCATGTGCAACCATCACGGCGTGTCTGCAGTGCAGGGTAGAGGACTGGATGATCTTCCCGGTGAAGTGAAAACACGTGCTGCGGAATGCCTGGCGCGCTCGCTGGAACCGGTGGAACTCAAGCGTGCTTTTCACTTCACCATGGAACAGTTGCTCGACGAGATACGCCACGCCGACCCCGATGTTGCAGCGACTTTGAAGCGCCCGCTGGATCGGATCGTGGCCTCGCTGGACGATTGAGACTGCGCGCGCATAGGAATGACCGCGTCGAATATCGATCCGCTGCGCCGATAGAAGAACTTGGGAATAGACTAACGAGACCACCGTATATGACTGTCAATCAGAACGAAAAGGCGATTCGGTTCCGGGCGCTTCATGACGGGCCCGATGCATTCGTTATTCCCGCAATAATTGGAACGAATCGCAACCTCTCCCCTTGCTTACCGAGAGGAGATAGGATATGATCCCTCGGTAACCGTGAGGAGTGCAGCAGGACCCCGACCTGCGTGCTCCGGGAAGAACTGAGGAGGTGTTTGTGTCCAGCCGAATCCGCAAAATTCTGCCCGCAATCTTTTTGGCGGCGAGCATGGCATGGGCGGCGGAAAGCCCGTTTATCGGCGAGTGGAAGCTCGATCCATCGAAGACCAGAATGCCCGATGAGATGAAGGTTCAAAACAAGGGCGGGAACAAGTACGCATTTGATTTTGGTGGAGGAGACGAAACGATCGTGGTGGATGGGACCGACCAGGCGGGGTGCTGCGGGACCCTGCTATCGGTGAAGCCGGAAGCGGGCGATACCTGGATTGTGGAGCGCAAGAAAGACGGCCGGCTTCTGCTCAGGGCGACATGGAAGCTCGCAAGAGACGGCAGTACGCTCACGGACTATTACCGCGAATTCGAGTCCGACGGTTCAACGCACAGCATGGATTACGTGTACCAGCGCACGGGTGAAGGATCGGGCTTCGCGGCGGACTGGCAAAGCATCAAGGAGACGATGAACTCGCCCTATTTGATCGAGGTGAAGAAGTTTGAGGGCGATGGCCTCTCATTCATCACTCCCTCGGATCATCGGACGATCAACATAAAATTCGACGGCAAGGACTATCCCAATGAAGGGTCGGGCGCGCTTCCTGGTGATGCGTCCTCGGTCCAGCGTGTGAACGAGCGGACTCTGGTGGTGACCAACAAGGCCAATGGGAGGGTAATGGAAAACGAGGAGATTGGCCTCTCGGACGATCTGAAGACCTTGACGATCACGAGACGGATTCCCGCCCGCGACAAGCCAATTGTGATGGTGTTTGAGCGGAAGTAGCCGGGAAAAGTCCGCGGCGCTCAGTCGATGGCTGTTTGATTTGCGTGGAATCGATGGCGCGCCCGGAGAGATTCGAACTCCCGACCTACTGATTCGTAGTCAGTCGCTCTATCCAGCTGAGCTACGGGCGCGCAAGGCTCCAGACGGAACCTAAGACAGAGTAACAGGGAACACGGGGTGGCGCAATTGCGGGCGAACCTCGGTGGTTTGCTTGCGTCAGGCAGTGGGCGCGGGTTCTGGCGCGGGTTGCGGGGGAGCGAGCGGGAGCTCCTCATCGATGTCGAGTCCGGCCTGGCGCACCAGCTTGGCGACCGCAGCCGCATTCAAGCGCGTGGCGTCGTATTCAACACGCAGCGTGTGCGCTGCGCGGTCGAAAACGAGCCGGCGGATGCCGTAGACCTCACGCGCATTGGCCAGCGCAAAGGTCGCAGCCTCGGTGGGCGGCGTCTTGTAACGGAACAAAATGTCCACGTTGGTCATGGAACCATGATACCAAGATGCGGGATCAGAGGCTCTTCAGGAAGTCGCGAATCTCGGGATCAGACCAGTCAGTCGCGCCCACGAATTTGCGGCGGATGATGCCGTTGCGGTCGATGGCGTAAGTCTCGGGCCACATATCGGTGTGGAAGAGCCCGGCAGCAGTTTCGTTCGGATCGCGGACCGTGATCAGATCCACGTGGCGGCGGCGGATGAAATTCGTATAGGAGTCGGGATCTTCGTCGATGCTGACCGCAAGAATGACAAGGTTGGGATCCTCATGGTGAAGCTGCTCGAGCGACGGCAGCTCCTGGATGCATGGGCCGCATTGACTCCACCAGAAATTCAGCAGCACGGGATGACCGCGATAGCCGGCGAGATGGATTGTGCTGGCGCCATCGGAGACGGTGAAGTCGGGCGCCTTCTGGTCAAGCTGCTTCGGATGCGCACCGCGATTGCATCCCGCAACCAGGACGAGCGCCAACGCGGCGACCAGCGATAACCGAAGAGGGGATTGCACATCCATATAATACGGAGCGGAAGGGCTGAAAGTCATGGGCGAGGGCAAACCGGAGAACAACGAAGCCCCGGTTTCACGAGCGTGGAAGCCGGCGCTGGGTCTCTCGAGCGAGCCCGGTGAGCCTCCTGCGGTGCCTGCGCGCGCTGGAACTGTTTTCGACCAGCCCGAGCCGGAGGATTTGCTGGAACTGACGGTGATTGTGCCGGCGCGAAACGAGGAAGCGTCGATCGCGGAATGCCTGAAGTCGCTCGTGGATCAGTCGGAAGAGATCTTTCAGCTGGGCCGCGATTGGGAACTGGTGGTAGTGGATGACCACTCAACCGACCGCACGAATCAGATTGCGCGCGGATTTGGCGGAGTGACGGTCGTGGAGGCGGACGAACTCAAGCCCGGATGGGTGGGAAAAATTAATGCCATCTGGACAGCGGCGCGAAAGGCGCGTGGGCGCTGGCTGCTCTTCACCGACGCTGACACGATTCACGAGGCTGGCAGCATGCACCGGGCCATTCACGAGGCGTCGCGGCACAAGGCGGGGATGCTGAGCTACTCGCCGCGCCAGATCGTGCATGGGCTGATGCAGCGAACGCTGATGCCGCTGGTTTTTTCCGAGCTTGCGCTCGCCTATCCGCCGGCTAAGGTCTCGGATCCCAATCAACGCGTCGCCGCGGCGAACGGACAGTTTCTTTTGGTGGAGCGCGAGGCATATCGGAAGATCGGCGGCCATGCGGCCGTTGCCGACAAGGTGCTGGAAGACGTAGAGCTGGCGTTTATCGCGAAGCGGCGCAGAGTGGGGCTGCGGTTTCGCTATGCGGAGGATGCGGTGGCCGCGCGCATGTACCGCACGACCGCGGCGATGATGGAAGGCTGGACGAAAAATTTGGCATTGTTGTTCAACAATGCGCTTGCCATGTCGTTGTGGAAGGGTCTTGATATTGTGCTGTTGATCGGGCTGCCCTGGCTGGCGGTGGAGTTGTGGAGCGCGCGGTTCTCGGCTCACTCGATGGAATGGCTGAGCGCGGGCTGGGTCCTGCTGCTGTTGTGGGCGCGAAACCTGTTCCGGTTCTACGCGCGCGTGGCGAAATCAAATTTCAAGTTTGTGGACTGCGCGTTGTCACCCCTGGGACTACCGCTATTTGTCTGGCTCCTCTACCAGAGCTGGTTTCAGCATCGGATTCTGAAGCGGGTAAGCTGGAAGGGGCGGGTGTACGCAGAGTGAAGGACAGTCATCAGTGGTCAGTTGTCAGTCATTTGGATTGTCTGAAGCGAGGTTCTTTGGGACGACATCCTATGAATGAGGCAAGTGAATGATTGAGCTGACGCGGCGGGCGACGTTCTCGGCATCGCATTATTACTGGAACGACGCGTGGACGGCGGAGAAGAACGAGCAGGTGTTTGGCCGCTGCGCCAATCGCAACGGGCACGGGCACAATTACACTCTGGAAGTGACCGTTGCCGGCGAGCCGGATAAGGTGACGGGCTTTGTGGTGGATCTGAAGTGGCTGAAGGATGTAATGGAGCGGGAAGTTCTGAGCGCCTACGATCATCGGCATCTGAACCTGGAGACCCCGGAGTTCGCGAAGGAGATCCCCACCACGGAGAACATTGCGATTGCTTCGTGGCAGCGGCTTGAGCCCGCGATTCGGGCTGCTGGTGGCGCGAAGCTTAGCCGGGTTCGCGTGTATGAAACGCCGGATATTTTTGCCGAGTATAGGGGTCAAGCGTGAAGGCCTACTTTGGACGGCGCTACACGCTAAGCGCCAGCCACCGGCTGCACAGTGATGCGCTCTCGGCCGAGGAGAATCGGGCGGTGTATGGGAAGTGCAACAATCCGCACGGCCATGGGCACAACTATGTGCTCGAGGTGCTGGTTGGCGGGGAAGTCGTCCGGGAGACTGGCATGGTCATCGATCTGGGCGTCATGGATAAAGTAGTTCAAGTTAAGTTATTACAACGGTTTGACCATATAAACTTAAACATGGATCCCATGTTTGTGAATCGGGTCCCAACGACGGAGAATCTCTGTAGGGTAGCCTTCGAACTGTTGCAAGGGGCGTTCGCTTCCGCCAAGCTTGAGTATGTGCGGGTGGAAGAAACCGAGAACAACTTCTTTCAGTTCTATGGTGAGTAAGTCGGCATTCGTGCCGCCCTCTACAGGGTGTGGCGGGGCCGGGAGGAAGAAGGAATGGCGCAGTCGATTGCAGTCACCAAGCCGGTTCGCAGGGCACTGGCATCGGACGAAGCTTTGGGAGAAGTCAGCACGCAGGAAATGTATCGCGAGATTCTGAGCCGGCTCGGCGAAGACCCGACCCGCGACGGTCTGGTGGCGACACCGGCACGGGTTGAGAAGTCGCTCGCATTTCTGACGAAGGGTTATGGCGAGGATCCGACGAAGGTGCTGCGAGGCGCGATGTTCGATGTGGACTACGACGAGATGGTCATCGTGAAGGACATTGAGATGTTTTCGCTATGCGAGCATCACATGCTGCCGTTCTTCGGCAAGGTGCATGTGGCCTATATTCCCAAGGGCAAGGTGATCGGGCTGAGCAAGATTCCGCGGCTGGTGGAGATTTTTGCCCGCCGGTTGCAAGTGCAAGAGCGGCTGACGCGGCAGATCGCCGACTCGATTCAGGATGCGATTCACCCGCAGGGTGTGGGTGTCGTGATCGAGGCGCGGCATCTGTGCATGATGATGCGCGGCATCGAGAAGCAGAATTCATCCACGGTGACTTCGGCGATGGTGGGTTGCTTCCGGCAGAAGGAGACGAGGTCGGAATTCCTGTCGCTGGTGCGGCCTTCAGCACACGCAGGGATCTGAAAATCGAACGGCGAGCGACAAGAAGTTGCGACTCCATATCCGCTCAATTCGGCTCCGGCCGCTCGATGTGATCGATGACGATGCCTTGACGCGGCGCCTTGAAGGGAACCAGTTTCAATCCCAATTCTTCTTCGAGAGCCTTGAAGATCGAGGGTCGCGACCCATCTGTGGGTGCGTCCGGCACGCTGCTCACGCCGTTGGGCCACCATGTGCTGGCATCCCTGGCCCACTTCAACTCGAAATCAAATTTCCCCGTGAGCCCGGTTTTGTCGATCACCGGGCTGTCTTCGACCATTTGCGGCAGGATCATCAGTAATGGCTCGATCGTCGTCCCGCGATATTGCAGATCGCCGCTGTCGATTGTATTGATTCCGTCGCTTTCTCCCGGTGCCGCCGGTTTCATATTCTTTGGGCCATTCTTCGCCACGACCAGCTCGTACGCCAATGCTTCTTTTGAGACGAGATGGGCTTCGAGTTTGAATCGGTCGGCCAGGAGGGACTGCACGAGTTGCCGCTGATAGGCTTCGCGCTGTCTCGGATTCATGTTTTTCATCTTCTCCATGTCGGAGTCGGCCAGGTTCGCACGAATGTCGAACCATTCGGAACGTATCCATTTCGGTGCGCCGGGAATCAGTCCCACCTGAAGCTTCGGGTCGCGCAGATCGTAGGCATAGGTAATCATGGCTTGCGGCTGCGCGTTGATCCAAGTGAGCTTGTCGGCGGTGAACTGCATTCTCTCGAATGTGGGCCAATAGCCGGGCTTGTGGCCTCGAATGGAGACCACTTCAAAGGCGGGTCGATTGGGAGTGTTTCCACCGGCGTCTTGAGCGCAGGCTGATGGTGGGTTGCCGGCTACGGAAATCAGCAGCGCAGCAAGTACGGCGCTTCGTGCCCCTGGAAGATATTTGCGCAGGATGCGTGTGCTCATCGCAGGAAACCCACCCTCGATTCAAGCACGATTCCGTGTTCGGAGGAAGCGACTAGACTAATGAGAGTGAATGGACTGCTCGTGATTGACAAGCCGGGCGGTATGACCAGCCACGATGTGGTGGACCGGCTGCGCAAAATGACGGGCGAGCGCAGCATCGGGCACCTGGGCACGCTCGATCCGATGGCCACTGGCGTCCTCCCCCTGCTGATGGGGAAATTCACGCGCCTGGCGCAGTATTTTTCTGCCGCAGAAAAGTGCTATACCGGCTCGGTTCGGTTTGGTTTTGCAACTGTTACCTATGATGCCGAGGGTGAAGCTGTCGGTTCGCCGGTCGAAGTGAATCTCACGCTCGAACAGGTTCGGACGGCCGCATCGCATTTTCAGGGCGAAACCGAGCAGATGCCGCCTCCGTTCTCCGCCAAGAAGGTTGCGGGCGTTCCGGCCTATAAGCTGGCGCGGGCGGGCAAGCCGGTGGTACTGAAGCCGGCCAGAATCAGTATTTCAGAGTTCGAGGTGCGAGCGCTCGAAGGCGACCGTGCGGCTTTCAGAATGGTGATCAGCGCAGGCGGTTACGTGCGGACAGTTGCCCATGAGCTGGGCCGGGAACTGGGCTGCGGAGCGCATCTGGCCAGCCTGCGCAGAACGCAAGCCGGTCCCTTTACGCTGGCCGAAGCCCACACGCTGGAGGAAGTCGCTGAATGGAGCGGCAATCCGGAGACATTGGCAGGACTCTGCCTGCATCCTCGCGCTCTGCTCACCGAGATGCCCTCCGTGACCGGAGATGAAGTGGCTCTCGGCAAGCTGCGCAACGGCGCGCAAGCCAACTTGCCGGAGTTTTCGCAAGCGCCTCTGGTGAAGGTATTCGCGGGTCAACGGGAATTGGCAGGCATCGCGAAACGCGTAGCCGGCACGCTGTTTCAGCCGGTGGTGGTGATGGGGTAGAAAGACAGGCCAGTGATCCGTTGTCAGAGATCTGTGGTGGAAATTAGGGGCCCTTGTGCAACATGGGTTTGAGTGCAGGCAGAAGAGTGATGGCGATGATCTCGGAGCCTTTCGCGGTGGGATGAATGCCGTCGGCCTGGATGGTGTCGGGCACATGCACGAGATCTTTGTAGATCATGGGAATGGACGCGACGTGATGGCTCACGGCAAGATCGTGAAACATCGCGTCAAACTGGTGAATGTAGTCCGGACCGTAGTTCGGCGGGAGCGTAATGCCGGCGAGCAGGACCTTGATATGAGCCGAGTTCAGCGAGGTGAGAATCGAGTCGAGGTTGCGCCGGGTTTGTTCGAGGGGAAGGCCGCGAAGACCGTCGTTGCCACCAAATTCGAGAATCACAACGGCAGGATGAAGATCCAATACAGAATGCAGGCGTTCGACGGCATCCTTACTGGTGGCTCCCGGAGTTCCCATATTGTCGACTTTGTAGTGGTACCCGGCTTTGTCGAGATCGCGCTGCAGAGCATCAGGAAATGACTGGCCGGAGGGCAGATTGTAACCGGCGGTGATGCTGTCGCCGTAACAGACAATGACGGGCGGCACGGCCGCGAAAAGGGGAAACGCTGCCGCAATCAGGAAAAACTCAACGAGAGGTCGCCGGAGAAATGAAAAGAATGCCACCCGGAAACTCGGAAGCCTGCGCGAAACGTCCACATCAACAGTGTAAAGCTTTGTAAAGACTGGAACAGTTCGCTCGGGAATCGCGTACAACTGAGACAAGGTTTGAAGAAATATGAGCGAGGAGGCGCTGCCGAGTGATTGAAGTTCGCGACGTGCGGAAGTGGATTCAGAACGGCTCGCGCAGGGTCGATATTCTGAAGGGAATTTCGCTGAGCATCCCCGCGGGACAGTTCGTTGCCATTCTCGGTGCGAGTGGGAGCGGCAAAAGCACGCTGCTCGGCCTGCTGGCCGGGCTGGATACGCCGAGTTCCGGTGAGATCTGGCTCGACGGAACGCCGATTCACAACCTGGCCGAGGCCGATCTGGCTGCGGTGCGCGGACGCAAGATCGGATTCGTATTTCAGTCGTACCAGCTGATTCAGACGCTGACTGCGCTTGAGAACGTGCTGCTTCCATTTGAGCTCAATGTTGACGGCAATGGACTGAAGCGTGCGCGAATGCTGCTGGAAGCGGTCGGCCTGGGCGAGCGCATGGATCACTACCCGATTCAGCTCTCGGGCGGAGAACAGCAGCGCGTGGCGCTGGCGCGAGCTTTTGTTGTCGAGCCGCCCATCGTGATGGCCGATGAGCCGACTGGGAATCTTGACTCTGCCAACGGAAGGATGGTGCTGGACCTGTTGTTGAAGCGCAACAGCGAAGAAGGAGCCACGCTGGTGCTGGTCACGCACGATGCGGAGATTGCGAGCCGCGCCGATCGCAAGATTGTGCTCAAGGACGGAATGATTCTCGAGGACACGATGTCTGTGCGGTCGCTCGAGTCCTCGGGCGCAGTGTTGGAGCAGCGGAGCAATGGCTAAGCGCGCTCTGAGCTGGAATCGCGCCACGGCCATCGGCTGGCGGGACCTGAAGTCCGCTCCAGGCAAATTTGCCTTCGTCGTGTTGTCGGTTGCGGTAGGCGTGGCAGCATTGGTGGGCGTGCGCGGATTCAGCCAAAGCTTCAAGCAGACGCTGACCACCGAAGCGCGATCGCTGATGGCGGGCGATCTTAGCGCGAGAATCTTTCGCACCCCGAGCGCAGACGACCAGAAAAAAGTCGATGCGATCCTCAAGGGGATTCCGGGCGCGCGTGCGACGTGGGCGATTGAAACCGTGTCAATGGCTTCGGTGCCTCCCGACCCGGTGCCGCTGCTGGTGTCTCTGAAGGCGGTCGATCCGGCAGAGTATCCCTACTACGGCGAAGCCGAGTTGGAGCCCATGATGCCGCTTCAGCATGCGCTCGCCGGCGATTCAGCGGTGGTAGCCGACGAATTCCTGATTCGCTTGAACGCGCATGTCGGACAGACGCTTCGACTGGGTGGAAGGAACTTTACGATCACGGCGGTGCTGAAACAGGAACCGGACCGCATGAGTTCCGGCGCCGGGTTGGGACCGCGCGTGATGATTTCGGACGGGTCGCTCGAACGAACGGGATTGCTTGCGCCGGGCAGTCGCGCAAGCCACCGGCTTTTGATGAAGCTGCCTGCGAAGGCCGATCAGGTTGCAGTCCGCAAGCAGGTGGAGGACGCGCTGCCGGATGCGCAGGTGATGGACTTCAAGGAGGGGAATCCGGCGCTCAATCAGGGATTGGAAAATGCAACGGCAATTCTGAGCCTGATCTGCCTGGTCGCGATGGTTTTGGGCGCGATCGGCGTCGCGATGGCGATGCATGCGCATCTTGAGCAGCGCATGGACATGCTCGCGATCCTGAAGGCTGTTGGCGCGAATTCATCGGATCTTCTTCGAATCTTTCTGGTGCAGACGCTGGGGCTCGGCCTGGCGGGAGGGCTCCTGGGCGTGGCTGCCGGCGCCGGCGTCATGGCCGCGCTCCCGGCTGTCTTCGGCAAGTTGCTACCGGTCCACGCCGTTCTCGGCTTTCCGTGGCGTTCGATTGCCGCCGGACTTGGCACCGGGTTATTGACGACGCTGCTCTTCTGTCTTCCGCCTTTGCTGGACGTGCGAGCCGTGCGGCCGGTCCTGGTGCTGCGTCGCCTTGTCGAGCAAGGTCCGGGAGGATTTCGCGAGTGGATTGCACGCTGGTGGGCGCGGCGTCTTCAACTGGGCATCTCAGTCCTCGTGGTGATTGCGCTGGGCGCCATTGCCTGGGGATTGTCCGACTCCGTCAAAGTGGGTGGTTGGTTTGCGGTGCTTTTTGCCGCCGCGCTTCTGGTGCTGCTGATTCTGGCTGCGGTTGCGCTGCGAACCATGCGTTTTGTGCTGAATCGAGTTCGGCTTCGCCTGCCTTCCTCGCTGCGGCATGGATTGGCCAATTTGTACCGGCCCGGGAATCAGTCAGCCGCCGTGCTGGCTGCGCTTGGCACTGGCGTGATGCTGATCCTGGCCGTTTATCTCATGCAGGGCTCGCTGCTGCGCGATTTGCGGGAAACGGCATCGCCGAAGCTGCCGAATGTATTTGTCATCGACGTGACCTCGGACGAAGTTGCCGGTCTTCAGGAGTTCTTCAAGCATCAGCCGGGCGTGAGCCAGCAGCTGGACCTGATGCCGGTGGTGACGGGCCGTTTCACGGCGCTAAATGGGAAGTCGCTTGATCAGCTAAAGGAGCAGCACTTTCCGCGCCGCATGCTCGAGAACGCCGAACTCAGCTGGGCCGATACGCCGCCGGAAGGAGACAAGGTGACCCAAGGCAAGTGGTGGAGCAACGCGAGTGCGGATGAAATGGCGATGGGCGAGGGAGTCGCCAAGCGGCTTCAGCTCGGCATCGGTTCCTCAGTTGAATTGGAAGTGAACGGCGAGCCGCACAAGCTCAAGGTTGCTGCCCTCTACCGCTCGGATGGTGAGCACCCAAGCGCACGCGTGTCGTTCGTCCTGCCTTCAGGCCAGTTGAAGGATGCGACCGCGACGTGGTATGGCGGTGCGCACATCGACAGCAAGCAGGTGGCGGCGATGGAGCGCGCGCTGTTCGCGGCATACCCCACCGTCACGGTGATCAACATAGCCGACGTGCTCGATCGGATCGAGAGCGTGGTGAATCAGATTACGTTCGTGGTGCGGTTTCTGGCGGGATTTTCGATTGCTGCCGGACTGATGATCCTGGCATCGAGTATTGCCAGTTC